>Ga0307514_10000012_pt1 | contig 475400 bp, 429 predicted proteins | sample 16_EM_MG_FD_203088 | JGI IMG/M metagenome (GOLD analysis project Ga0307514, IMG submission 203088) | Populus trichocarpa ectomycorrhiza microbial communities from riparian zone in the Pacific Northwest, United States - 16_EM | ecosystem: Host-associated > Plants > Roots > Unclassified...
CACATTCCGGACGCAAAGTAAAGGAAGCCTGACGCCGGAGCGGCGAGCGTAATATACAACGCGACGCGTCGCAAGAATAAGAGGCATGGTATAATAGCCGCCGCAAGGGAGGTATGCAACGCGACCCATCGCTTGGGCGACGGGTCGCGTCTGATTCTCCGTCAGAGGGTACGAGGTTCCGCCAGAGCCATCGAGCCGTCCGGAACACCCGGATGTTTCAGATGGAAACTAGAGTTGTTGCTGATGTACCAACGTCAATATTTTCAGATTGGCAGTAGAATATCTAAATGCGACCATAAATAGAAAAATCCAAAACACCAAACTGGAGATTGGAACCAACAGGTCTAGCCAAACCTGGCAAAACCCGCAGGTTGATGGGTACTGGTCCGGGTTTGGACTGCCAAGACACAGCGGGTCGGGTTTGTCGACGGTTTTGGAACCGAACCAAACCGTTTTTGCAGTCCAAACCCGGAACCCTGGTGGGTTACCCTGACCTGTTGCTATCACTATCCACCGAGTATGCAGATATATCAAATCAATGTCACTCAGTAATGCATCAGAACATTTCAGAATTCCCAACTTTGGACAGCTACTCTGTCTACAAATTGAAGAGGACTAGGGACATGAAGTTAGAGGGCTCGTGCCAAGATATAATCAGAATGTAATCAAAAACAGCATATTTAATATACTTTAGAATGGGCTGTTGTACTACAGGTAACCATTTCACTGCCCTATATCTATAGAGTGTCTGGGGCTTAATTGCCAGGTACAATGTACCAATGCCAACCAAGGGATCACACCTGAATCTCATAACATCTGGGTCCAACATATGGAAAGTAACCTTGATAACACCTTCCAAGGCTGAGTTCCATCTTATCATGTATCATACTTTAGCTGGACTCTACTGAATCAGATACTTCAATTTCAGAAGCACCTGCCTGCCGGAAATATGATATCAAACTATTCTAAGTGGTGCAAGAACACTCAATGATGGATATTACATCCTCAAGCTCAAGAATATGCAGTTGTGGTTCCACAAAAGCACAATTATCTGCAGCTGTGTAGGTTATAATGCTCTTGCTGTAGCATTCTATTTGAGTGCTAGGTGGCTTTTTCTATCTGACTGCGCAAGCAAGATGCAATAAAATGGGTACCACAGTGAGAAGCGTGCACTGGCAGTTGAAAAGCCAAAGACTGTACCCTCTGTATGCAAGCGGGGGTTGTTGTTAATAACTCGAAAATCCTCTTAGCAGCGCAGTTGACTTCTTTTCCAGGCTCTATACGAAATCATGCAGTAATCATGCATCACACCACGTGCTGTACTACATAATTACCCATCCATAATATACTTCATCACTTGAGCCTGAACCGAGACCAAACTTCAGGCCTGTGAGCGAAGCTCATGTGTTTTTCGCTCGGACAGCCGGCGACACGTGACCAAATCCAACATAATGCAGGGATATAGGACACGGGAAAGCTCTAAATACTCGCATTACCATGAAGTTGACTTCTAGGATACTTTACCGAGCACGATGCTTCGGACAAGGTCCCAAATATAACGCTTTTTACTGACGGTGCGCCTGTGACATCTTCCAATCGAACTCCCGAAGGCCTGTGACACCGAATTTGGAGGTATTTCCTACCATTAACCTGATGCCTCAACAGTCTCAGGTCAATTTCGGAGGCGTTTCCTACCATTGACCAGACACCTATCAGCAACTCCAAGGAATGTTTGGAGGCGAGGTGGACTTTCATACGAGAACCTAATGATTCAAATGACGAAGCCGAGGTGGAAAAATATTCTGAATATAATATCAGAATAAAGCATTTTCACTCTGTAGTCTAACGTGACAAAGGTATGTTGAACACAGGAGTCTCCCTTGTGATTGATGTTTTTACTTACCATACGGGTGCTTTGAGACGCCCTACGTCTAAAGCATTGCGCTCGGTATAGTACTTATAATTAGGGTGGACGAATATGGATGCCGTCTGCAAATCCATTAGCTGAGAGTGCTCCACATGTCCTGTGATGTGATTGGTTATTGTTCACTTAGTCTTTGCACTTGCCACAGTCACCTAGCCACACATAACTACTAAGTACAGTTACTTATCCATCTATCAAAGTTCGGGATCATGGGTTTAGCATTGCAGATTTTGAACAAGTAGCAGTGAATTATATTAGGTATGTAGAATATGCCAGCATCCAATTCTGACGTTGCATGTAGCTTGTTCCAACTACTTCATGACCCCACAAGCATAATCTACGACCGGCCACAATTCAGGTAGCTCGAAAGGTCTTACTGCAGTTTGATAGTGGCCGGTTTCTTTATTGTATTGGTTTGATAACAGCAATTTCGGCAATTGGACGAATTCCCACCCTCCTTCTCACCCCTTTATCTGAACATACTTAAACACCATATTCTCCTCTCTTTCCTTCTACGTGTATCTTCTCGCCATTCAACGACCTCTTCGCCTCTTCGCCTCTTCATCACCTAGTCACCCAAACTACCAACCCTTATTTCCAATATCCGCAAATCTCCACGATGAAGCTCGCTCTCCTTGCTACTACCGCCCTCCTTTCCGTTCCCGGAGCTCTCGCGGGCCCGCTTGCCTATGCTGCCTGTCAAGGAGGATGCGCAACACTCGTAATGGCGTGTTACGCTGCTGGCGGATGCACCTGGGGCGCTACCTTGGGTGCGACTGCTCCCGCCACCATTATTGCTTGCAACACCGGATATGCTGGCTGCCAGGCCACTTGTGCCACCGTCGCGTTGTTTGCTCCCACTCTCTAGTCGATGAGGTGAGTATACATCAGCTTTGAGTATTGAAAATTGGCAATTGATTGATTGATGTTGTCCTAGTGAAACTTGAGTTGCTCGCTTGGTTTTAATGTGGTTTCGGAGTGCTCTCTAGGTTTCTGAGACTAATTTCGAAGTTTACAATTCGTTTGATGCGGTTGACATTGGAAAGGAATGGGAATTTGTGGCATTTTGGGTATTAACAAGTGGTGGAAATTTTGTCTAGCTTTCAAAATGGAATGTTACACCGCCGCCACTCGGGTGATATTTCACTGGAATAAGCTATTTATCAGCATCATCATCCATCATCTGAGTGTTGAAAGTGTACGATGCTAAAGTCTCTTGTTAAGTCGACCTCCATCCAATTCCATCATAATTGCCATAATCCCATCGCCTTCATGAATTTGGTGTTTTATCTTTGGTAAGGGACTTGGTGAGTATATCGGCCACATTGTCGTCCATATATACGTAGGAGTAGTTGACTATCTTGCGGGTATGGAGATCTCGACTATTGTGGTAGCATACGTCGATATGCTTCGCCCGAGGCTTTATGATACCGGTGGTGATATGAGAGCACCCTGATTATCGTAATAGATCGGTAGCGGTGTAGTGTCATCGCAGTCGTTGCTGTGGATATCCTTCTGGAGTTGGAGTAACCATTTGGCCTCTCGGAAGGCTTCTGAACCGGCGATGTATTCGGCTTCAAGAGTCGATATGGCGATGAGATCTTGCTTCCGAGATTGCCAAAAAATGGCACCGTTGCTGGTGAGAAACACGTGGCCATTTTGAGATTCGCGGTCGGTACTATCGCTGGCGCAATCGGAGTCCTTGTATCCAACAATATGATTGTCGTTTTTTGTTTGTAATCATATTGTATTCGGCCGCTTGCGGCCATGACATACTTTCCCTTCAATCCTTGCCACTTCTTAAAACCAACAAAAGAAATAAGCAAAGTCGTGACCACCGCTACCCAAAACAAACTTATCATCCCCTTAAGATGATTGTTCTTGCCGTTGCCATTGCTGTTACCGTAGTGTAGACGGTAGTTGGATGTAGACTTGAGATACCGGAAAACTCTCTTTGCAGCGGTCATATGACTGGTGAATGGGCGGGAGTTCTACCGGCAAAGATCGATGACTGCAAATGATATATCGGGCCGAGTTGCTGCGTACATCAATGATCCGACGATCGCTTGGTAGTCTTTGATGCCTTTCAATTCCTTCTCCCCCCAATCCTCGGCCAAGACCAGCTTTACATTCGGTTCTATGGGAGTCGATACATCGTGGGCATGTTGTATGTCCAATCGCTTGAGAATGGTAGTGATGAAGGCCTTCTGGTCAAGGCTGATTCCATGGTCATCGCGGTGAATTTCGATGCCGAGAAATTGACGTGCTGGGCCGGTGTTCGTGATCTTGTACTTTTCCAAAGCTTCGCCTTGACCTCGATCGCGGTTTTGGTGACAGGTATATCATGATGTCGTCCACGTACAGAAGAATGAGAATACTATCGCCGCGGATGTAAAGGTTAGAGTCGGCCAGTGATTGTATAAACCCTAGGAAGAGCAGGAAAGCGTTGATATCTTTGTGCCAGAGTCATGGTGCTTGCTTGAGACCGTAGAGAGCTTTCTTGAGTCTTACGATGATCGCAGGTGCGTAGGGACCTTCTGGTAGTGTCATGTAAATGTCGTCATCGACCTTGGAGTTGAGAAACGTGGTGACTACATCTAAATGGTCCATATTCCATCCACATCTCCCTCCACATCTCCCGACTAGAGAGATGAGATATCGAAAGGTAGTTAGCTTGCCGACAGGAGCGTAAGTCTCACCGAGATCAGTCTGTTCGTAGCTTTTGATGACTAGTCGTGCTTTGTACCGTATAGACCCGTTTTTTTGTTTTTATTTTAATCATACTGTATTCACTCTCACTTGTAATTGCCGTGCTTCTTTGATGCTCAGCGGAACCCACAAAGCAATCAAACTCAGGTACAGGTACCAAGGCAATATAACGCTTAGCTCTCCCTTATGTAGAAAGTTGAATAACCTCGGACAGACAGCAATAAGACCATGAAGGCAAGCGGAAGCAAATTGCATGGATGAAGTCATTTGAAAACGGGTGAAGATATGGATGTTAAAGAAAGGTACAGCGAGGAGTTGTATGAGCCGAAGACAAGGTGTCGATTGGGCGCCTTTTATAATCTTGTCATTTGCAGAAGGCGGATGCAATTGACGAGAGTCCGCCACGGAGAAGGGTTGTTGAGAAAGGAATGCGTGAAGCATCTTGTATGGAGTTTCGTATGGTACTTGGTAGCCATTTCGGTCATCTCTCTTTCTTATGGTGAGCATATGGAGGGCAAGGTTCGTATGTTGTACCGCGGGCAGTAAGCACCGACCGAAAGGTCTTGTTGTCGTATTCTCCTCGGCCGTTATCGCACCGGAATCGTTTGATCTCGTAGCCCATGGAGTCAACTCGGACCTGAAATGATTGGTACGCGGAGATGCAGGTTTTCCGACTTCTTATCTGCAAGCAGCCAGATAGATGTGTAACGGGTATAGTCATCGAATGAGTAACATATAGTACCTGTTGCCGCCAAAGGTAGGTGCAGAGAAGGGTCTGCATACATCTGAGTGCACGAGTTCAATGGCTTTGTAGTGCGCTTGACTGGTACTCTAACGAACTTTTGTTTATGCTTAGCCTGGATGCGTATGGTGTACCTGGAGAGTCATCGTGTGTGTATCTGTCAATTATATGGCGGTAGGATGTATGTAGGCTAGGAGTCGGTGCCATAATCTTGACTCTGATATGGCGAGGGACTTCTGCGTGGACTTAGTTGTGGTAGCCGCAGGTGCACTTGGAGCAGGTGGACTTGGAGTGGTAGCCGCAGGCGTGCTTGTAGATAAGGTGGTAGGTGCACTTGTATGTGGGATAATAGATGCACTTGAAGGTGCGGTGGTAGATGAAGTCGTTGTGGGTGCACATGCAGGTGAGGTGGTGAGTGGGTTTGCAAGTGCGCTTTCTCTCTTTCTCTCTTCCTCTGTTTCTCTTTCCCCTTCTCCTGAGAGTCATTGACTTGAGTGCGGTCGCAGGAAATATGATATAGGTGCCATTGATGAGGTTTTCGGTGAGAGTGATGATGGCGATGTTATGGAGCATTTACCGCTCCGCCCAAGTCTAATTGGTTAATAGAGAGGAGAGAAAGTCGGAAGCTAGGTATGTGTTGAAGTGTACGATACTAAAGTCTCTTATCTAAAGGTAGAAGAACCTGTGCCTTATATACAATGAGAGTTCGGAAATCCCGTCGGTCCCCGGAGACCGCCAAGAGTGGCGATGATGGTGGAACGGAGACTAGCGGAAATGAGAATTTGTGTAGGTGTATACCGATGACTCCGAAAGCCAAGTCAGAACTCCGAGTGCATCATTGTGAACTGATGACGTTGCGGCAGAGCCGCAACCAACAAGCTCTAAAAAGTTCCACGTCGCCAGTTATCCTCACCTCTAACTCATTCAACAATGCCTTCACTAATACCGCCACAACTCTCCGTCGTGAAAGCAACCCTCCTTGCAGCTTCCCTCGCTTCCGCGTCCGATATCCCTCGATTACGCCTCCTCATTTCTCACCATCCTACAGTCTTCACCTCCGAAACCGTTCTTCGCGTCCTCTTCTTCCTCCCCGAGACAGCCCCACCACAGTCCTACTTAGTGCTCATCAATGCCATCCTCACCCAGCAACCTCTGGGCTCTAAAGATGGCATTTTGAAGCTTGATACAACCGCTGTGACAAGTCTCTCCGAAAAGTCTGCGAAAGCGAAGTTACAACGGCTCCTCCCACAGCTTCCCCCCAGTGACACGCCCGAGGAACTGGTAACAGCCTTCCTCACCACCCGCGCGGATCTTATCGATGCTGAAACGGGCGCACTATCGATTGTGTGCGAATTGCTACTGTTGTTCTCGGCGCTACAGCCTGTGCAGCAGTTCTACGTCGGGACCGTGCAGGTGCTGTATAAACTGGTGTATGAGTTCCTGCGGGAGCCGACGCCAGACCTAGCTACTTTCCGGAGGCTACAGGTTGAAGAAGCGTTGGAGGTGTTGATTGTGGACCCCGACACGGTGGTGCGTGATCTCAAGGAGCTGGTGGTGCCATATTTGAGTGTCAGGGATACACGGGAATGGAGACACGTGTGGACACGGTTATCAGCACTGCCTTTTACGAGAGTGATGGCGGTTGTCAACGAGTGGACGCCGGCTGAGGAGGTGCGAGGAGAATGGGCGCGGTGGGCGATGAAGATTTGTTACCACTGCAACGTGAGTGAGAGCGAAGCACGAGTTTGGGAAGGGATGCATTCGGTTCACCGGCGGATTGCTACGTTGCTGAAATTGCCAGAGGGAGAACTACCAGAGAAGGTTGCAGATCTGGGTGACCGGGAGAACCCACTTTTTGCGCCTTCCAGGGCAACGCTAGGGTTGCTGGATGTTGTCATCACTTCATCTACATTGTTAGGTCGTCCAGTAGCCGAGACAGTGCGGATACGGCTTGAGGGGAGTGTCGATATCCAGAACGCCGTGCTGAGACAATTTGTGCGCGCTGGAACGGACTGGAACGTACGTGATGACGCGAGCTGGACGAAGATCCGCGACAGCGCATGCTGGTTGCGGAAGTCTGGCGTACTTATCAAGCTCGCCGCCGAGGACGCCGAGAGTCTGGTTCTGTCGGGGATGCTGGCCGGAACAAGGTTCGCCTTGGTCCGAGATATCTACGTTACGAATAACTCTACATCCAACCTTCCGCTACAGGACGTAGAGAAGTGTGTTCTGTCCGTTTTCAATGACTTTGTGGATAACGCCACCAACGGAAACAAAACTCGCGGGAGAATGAAATATGCTTTACAAACGTGCGTTCCCCCTCCCCCCGCCCAACCCTACAAACTAACCCGAATAACCAGAATCCGAACCCTCTACCCACATACTCTCCGCACCACTGCCCTCGAACGCGCCAACTCCCTCATCTCCGCAGTCCATGCACTAAGCACCTACCACCTCCCCTCATCCCATAACACGCCCCTCCTCCCTGTCCAAATCCGCATCCACCCAGACCCACTCTCCCTAATCTCTAAACTCCTCGACTCCAACCCCCGCTCCTTCCTAAAACCCGACGCCCTAATCACAATCGGCAAAGACCTCATCTTCGGCACTGGCGGCGACATTTCTTCTTCCGGCGTGGAAGAAAAAGTCCTAGGAATGTGTACCGAAGCCGCCCTGGGGGAGGAAGACTTCGAAACCGCGTACGCATACATCACATCACGGCTTCTCCCCCACACCGTCGCCAGCGACGAAGCCCGCAGCACCCTCTGGCGCACCTCACTCCTTGCTGGCCGCTTCGGAAGCTCCTACAGCGCTCTCGCAGGGACAATCCCGCTGGGCCCCGCAGCTCTGAAGCTACTAGAGCAGAAACGCGAGCTGCTAGCATGGGCGTTGGCATACTGTCCCCCCGATGCAGCGGCGGACGTGTTAGCGCAGTGGCGACGGAACGAGGAAGAGATCGAAGTTCTGCTGGAGCGTGAAGAGCGCGCAGAGGAGGAGCATGCAAAACTTGGACTTGCGACTGCGAGGCGGGCGTCGGTGAGTCGAGAGGGTGAGGTACCGCAGAGTTTACTTGAAGTTGCACGGGGGGCGGCAAGGGTGTGGGGTAGTAGTGGGAGAGGGGGTGCAGGAGAGGGGTGGGGAATCGGTGGGGGTAGTGGGGGGGGAGGACATGAAAGTCATGCTGCAAGGGAGAGGAAGAGGGATATTGTTGGTGAAATGGTTACGAGGGGTCTTGCTGGGGGATTGGGATGGGTTTTGGGTGCGCAGCCGAATATCGATGTGACCCACGAAGGAGGTAGGTAGTAGACATGTATATGCGTGATTGTCTTTTTGGGATTTTGTTTGGAGTGGCGTTTTGGAGGAGTATTTGTTTGGGACTTTAAGAACTTTGATGGGTAATGTATGCCATGAAGTACGCTCGAAAACCACTCAACCGACTTGCGAGCGACGAAAACAGCAGCTGATGGTCGCGCTTTGCTGTTTGAAGTTTAGTTTTGAGTTCTAGATTTAGGTTTGAGCTCTTAGATCTTAGGTCAAACCCTAGTGATGAAGATGGTGATAAGAATTATGGATACTGATAAGATGAGATCGTCGGGGCTAAAAGATTCGAGTGATTCCTAGACTTCTTCAGTACATACTTGGTAACATCTCAACTTGGTTTTGGGGTTTCTCACATGACATCACTCGCTTCTTCTACTCGAAATTGGAGTCCACTCCTCTACCTGCTTAATCTCTCACCAATTTATGTGTATCACACACATTGTGCACACGCGTGTACATGGTAGTAAGAAATATGCCAGGGCCTCTATCCTACAGGACTGCTGAATAGATTTACAAAGAGTAAGGTCCTATTTCGTTTTGACTAAGAACGGGTACCTTCGCAGCTGTTGGTTTGTAAATTGTTGGAAGGTCCATTGGGGGTGGTCGCCATTTGCAATTGGGCATGTGCGGGTGCTAGACTGGTTATTCCAGCACAGGAGACTGTCAGAAAGAGCTAGGAACTCGGCAGTCTGTAGGCTTGAAATGCTGGTAGGAGACGTGGCTTCCAATTAAATGTAACTTCAGTGGCGCCTTAATGAACACAACGATAATCGTACTAACTTGGCCACGGCCTGATACACCGCCGATAGTACACAACTCATCAAGTGTTCCAGTCTAGAATACAACATCTATATTACATTTTCCCAAATGCATTAGCGAAACACAACATGGCCCTTCCAAACCTTCTCCCACATATCAATTCCCTCATATACATGATCTTGTACTTCGTCCCGTGGTATAGCTCGGCCAATGACACGCTCCTTATCCATCGGTCGTATCCGTGACGAAAATACCTTAACGTTTGGCAACATGGCCAGCTCGTCCATCTGTGCGAGCTCTTCCCACAGCTTCATTGGCTTGGGTGGTGTGATAAGTGGCGTCAATATGTCCGCCACAGTCTTAACCTGACTTGTCACTGCGTCGGGGACTTTTTGCCCGGTGAGCTGGAGGACGCGTTTTACGATCTAGACTAGGGGTTAGAGACGGGGAAGGCGGGAAAAGGGAAAGCATACAGCAAATTTAAGTTCGGGGTTGGTGAGTGGGAGCTGCACCCAGCCGGAGTTGGCGAGGCTTTCGCTGAGCCAGGTCAGTCGTGAAAGCTCCTCGGCGTCTTTTGATACGCCCTCTTCTTCGGTCACATCCACCACCTCCTCTTCAATAGCTTCCGTCTGCACATTTGACTTCTCTCTACTAGCAACCTGACCCGCCCCCCCGTCGCCTTCTAGCGACTTCAAAATCTCAGCCTCCACCGCAGCAGCGGGGTACTCAAATCTCGCCTCCCCGTTCTCAGCAACTGAAATATTGACACTCTCCGTCAAGTCTGCAGAAACAGGCGTGTCGAACCCAAGCTCCTCCGCCGCGTTCCGTCCATTTAGGTGAAGTGTAAATGTCTCCACCACAGCGCGGTGGAGCGCACGATGTATCGCTTCCGTCTCGCGTACTACCACCTCGAGCACAAAGCTATCACTTATCAGCATGACCCAATGGGATAGAAGGGAGGGGAGAGGAGAGAGGTACCTGTCGACCTCCCAAATTCCCGACGCCTCCTCTAGACCAACAATGGGCAGACCACGGGCATCGAGAGCTTCAGCATAGTTACTGCGGTCCACCTCATCCTCTGCCACTTCTTCTACCGGTGCTGCACGGCGCGAGTACGGATCTGTCGGGCTCAGCGGTGTGTCACTACCCCACAGTCGCCGGCGGAGTCGTTCCTGGATTGGGAGGCGTTCGGTGGCGAAGGCACGAGTAGACGTGAAGACCGAAGGATTCCGGGGGACGTGGATAATTGGAGCGGAAGAGCAGAGGCTCCGTAGGCGAGGGAGAGCGCGGCGCATTTTCGTTGCAGTGGTGGAGGAGAGAAAATTGGCGGTTGCGGTGAACAGAAGGGCGAGTTACCCGGCGGCGCGAGCCGCAGCTAGCATTTTAGAGTGATGAAAAGTGAAGTAGGAGAAAATGGAAAAGGCCAGAGACTCTTGACTAGCCAGAAGCTGGCTAACACTGTCTATTCAAGCTACTTCAACCTCTACTAAGGTTGGGGAAGCCACTACCAAGGTTTGAGAGATTGATAGATACTGTACCAAAAAACCCTTGTTTATTAATGCCGAATTTGTACTGCATAAATGCTAGATTCTCTGTAAATGTACACATTGGTTCAGCTTGTGGGGTATTTTGGAATTTGTAAGAATCTAAATTGTATTGAATGCTGGATCAATGTTACAGCAATGTAACACTAGGGATACATTGAAATGTTCCACTAATACTACATTGAATCTACATTGATCTCACACTTAAAACAATACACATTGACGGAAATATGGCAGTCATACTATACTAGTCCTGGATGTATATATTTCTTGATGTCTGCACATCTCCATATATCTTCACATATACAATCTACTGCTGCTGTTTTAACTGCAAAAGTAATTTCATAGCTGCTTGTACTGGGATTTGAACCCATACTCTTGAGTATAAGTATAGCTTTATAACTACTACACCATGTGGTGTATTGTTACTTTGTTTTGTTAGGGCCCTATGTAGGTATCCATGTTTATTACTCTTGCAGTAATGTAGTGAGAATGTGGAATACATGCCACATTCATGCAAATATCCCATACTGCTCAACTCACCAATATTACCCCATTCAAATAAATGTGTAATTGTTTACAATATCACATTTGCAGGTATCCTGCATTACTGTGGTATTCTGAACTATTCTCCACTAATTGATATGTTAAATTTAATAATATGCAACACTCACTGTACTCTAAAAGCCATGCTGCACTTGGGTAAATGTGGCACTGTAGTCACATCAATAAACAGGGGTTTTTTGGCATAGTAGATACAGAATACAAGCTGAATACATGGCTTTTGCAACCATAGTAACTGAATATCTCGCTCAAGCTTAGTGGTAGTCGCTCGCTCATACTACGGTCGTGCGCTCACAGAGATGAGCGCAGAGCACTAAAATATTTATATCACACTCGTCCATTGCGTTGGACGAGATGCCCATTTTTCCCGATGAACTTTGCTTGTATCTAAAAGCGTAACATCAAAAAAGCAACTCTATCATTACATCCAGGTTCAAAAAGTAAGACACACAGATAACCCACAAAGACAATAGCTCCCGAACAAACAGAAATGAAATAAGCAACCAGCCAGCCAACCAATCTCATCTACGTTTTCCAGAGGGGATCAATCACTTCATGTACACATCCTCGAGAAATATAGGACAGGCTAAGTCTATGTATAAGTAGAAATTCAATTCCCCGAGCAAACTTCAACATACTGAGCACCTTAATATATCACAATTAGCTCATGCAGTAGCACATGATAGGATGTACCTACACGAGCCTTCACCCTCTACGTTGGCTCCAGCTGCAAACAAAGTCATGAACCTGCTTGCAAGCCATATTCTTTGCGGCATGCTTGTTAGGTTCCGGAGGACCCACAAACTTCTGGTTATCGAGTAAGATGACACATTTCCAGCTCGTGCAATTCCTCGGTCCTTCTCGGAGAAACGAGTAATCTGGCATCGTCAAGTAGTTCATTGTTGTGTATTCGTGCAACCACTGTGCGTAAGTAAAGTTCTCTGATACCGGCTCTGGTTCTTTGCGGGAAAGATATGGATTTGTGGCCCCTGAAGTTGGCGGCGACATTTCTATGAGGTGTTAGTGCCGCTCTCCAGTGAAGATAACAGTGATAGTCTCACCCCTGACTTGTTTGGCAGCAATTGCATCAAACTCCTTCTGAAATGCAAGGGCGTATGGCTTCATCAAGGCGTTGAACCAAAGGTATAGTTCTTGGTACCTCTCCATGCCCATATCTTTGTGCATCCCTCCGACAAATGCCTCAAACAGCCCACCCAGTACACGGTCGCTCTCGAATGGTTTAGAACCGGCAGTGATACCCGTAACTAAGCGATCTGCCAGACCCAATTGTCGAGCCATATGGGCATAGAACCGGTTGTTTATCAGGGCTGCCATTAATGTCTGCTTCCGATTAGCAATCACAAACTCAGTGAACCTCCAATAACATACCGACATTCCTCCTTCGTTCATCTCAGGGAATAATGTGTCAATAAGATGCGCGGTAAGGCCTTTGAGATGGTTCGTAAGCCGACACTCCACCAACAATGCTAGAGAGAATACCTTTGAGAAGTCCATCTCCCACAAATTCTAGGTGTTCATTGTCTGTTTTGGCCACAACTTCATCAGAAGACCAACTATTCTGCTGGGTCCCGGCCGAACTGTGTGTATACACTCGTCGCTCCAAAGTTTCATCTTTAAATTTGTACAAGTTTTGTTTGTTGTATGGTATCGAGGGTATTCGAAGGGCTACTTCTTTGAGACTGGAGTTCGATAATACTTTTGTGGCGAGCACTTTTGAACTGACGGAACTACTCTTTCGTTTTGCATTGCACGAAAGCGCAAGCTGGAAGGCAGAACCGCGTGCTCTACGGGTGAACATAGTAATCCGACGCGTCTATATGAAGCCGAGAACACTGAAGGGCTGGTACATATGCTTCAAGGTGGGATCACTTGTGCGGCGGGGAGAGTACTCAGTCTGGTCGCGAATGCCGCTTGCACTCGAAGAAGAGATATGACGGAGCTAGGGTTAGGGTTCTTTAAGTTTGATCGTGACGTTCTTTTTGAATCAGAACCGTGAAAATGAACAACAGTGCCTCTAACGCCAGCTAGGAACTGTTTCTCAGTCATGATTTTGAATATTAGGGTTCATTCATCTCAACTTAATAGTTGCGAAAAGTGTACAACTGATGACGGCAGAGCGCAGGGATATGGGACGGGAAAGCTCTAAATAGTCGCATATTCAGATTAGGCTCGTTCCCAGCCCCAGTCTTGGCACGAGCGCCACTTTCGGACAAAACTCGCTCATACCCAGTGAGGGGCTGGAACCTTTCGAGCTCCGAAAATGGGGTTCACTTATCGGAACCAGTGAATAGCATTCCGAGCTACCTAATACGGAATTGTATAGAAACTTAGCATCCAAAGCTCTTGGCATGAGGGCTTCGGGAATTGTGTGCTCTGTGGCTCTGCAGCCTGGATTGCTCATCGCCATCTACACAGTCAACTGCACCTATCCTCTTTGGACTGCACCTGCATTCCAATCCACAACACATATCAAAATCTGAGACACCCTATGTCATTCTAGCATCTACCTTCTAGGGCACTTTGCGACAATAGCTATACCCCCTAAGGGAAGTAAACGTGTTGCGTTGAAGGCGCCAGGCCCGAAGGTCAAATGGAACAAACCAGATCGTGGAAGCCTCCCCAATCACTACACAGTTGACAATTGGAAGGGATTTCTCTCGCGAAGATCTTGGAGGCTGTATTGGCTGTGAAGGTGAGCAGGTCTAAAACGTGCAAGATGAGGACTATCGTGGTGACTTGCTAACGCTTATAACCTGCTAGACCCCCGATGACTGGAAGCGCGGCATTATGTGCTTAATTATGCTTGTATTGTTCAAGGTCAGAGGTTTGACTTTAGCAAATACGAAAGCCTGCCAAACTATGGTTATCCTGCAATCCTTATACTCGCACATCACGGACCTTTGGAACTGGATTAGCTACGCGAATGGCCTACTCAAATCCCAACTTATTGAATCACACTGGGCGATGGCTCAGAGGTTGCTCAAGCAGTATCCGGATGACAAGCGCAGAGAGGTTGCTCAAAAGGCAGCCAACAATCGAAAGCTGCACCTCTCAATGCACGAAGTGGCGCCTTTCCAGAGTAACGACGATGTTTACGAGTATTTGCATTTAGACACAAAGAATATCTTCTTTTTGTGGTCTCTGATCCTGCACGACGTAACGCCAGAGTATCTGGGTATGCATGACAGGGCTACAAATGGAGGTTTTCACTGGTTAGATCGTTTAGAAGAGCAGTCGTATACGATAATCGCGCGATTTGCGTTGGGCGCATTGATGGTGATCCTGGGTACCGATTATGGCAAGCATGCTCGTGCAATTGATCTGCATGAGACATGTTGCGCACATGAAGACCTTCCGTGGCCGCCGGTGCGCACAATTGATTGTTGGTCGGATATCCTGCTTGAAGTTGGTATTGTAGAAGAAGTTTGGCCTAGGCCCGGAGAAGCTGCCAACTCGCCACAGGATAGCCCCGGAGTTCCCATGACTGTACCTGGTATTACAGACTACAGTATTTCGGAGCACCAGGAAACTGGTGGCCACGGAATCAGTATGAAGGCGATAGAAGATATAGAAAAGGCTAGCACCACGGAGGACATGGAGACGGTCAACTTAGTGAAGCAGCTGTTGGGCACAAGGGAGTTAACCCCAGTGGTTGGGGATGATGGTATGGGTACATTTGCTGTGCACAGTGCTGAATGATTAAATGAATTTTGCATGTATAGGTGAGGTTGAGTTGAGCCCGCAGTACAGTGTTGAATACATTACTGCGGAATCAAGTTGTTTAGCCCAGATGAATACTTCCGGGCACATTCGGTATGCTTTAGAATTTTTGGAAATCAACAAGAAATCCTGTCAAGTCCTAGGAGCTGCCCTCCAAAGACAGGAGAAGGAGCTTGAAGCTGAATCGGCACTTTTAGAGTCGATGGAAGAGGAGGCAAAAGTGTAGAAGGACGAAGTTAAGGCGATCGAGGAACGTATTGCTCTCAGGTATACGGCCAATGCTGAACGCAAGCAGTTACTTGCACACGACCAGCAGGAGAACCAAAGCAGCTTCAACAGAGTCCATTTGGGTGTGGTTGATTCATTGCGCCCAGGATCAATGTTTGGTTTCGACGCATTGCCAGTTAGGCGTCCAGCACAGGATCTCCGTGGTCGTCATCCGTTCGCGGGCATTACCGACTTGACATGTCTGGGCCATCATGGCTTCGGAGCTAGTAGCGACGCTGCCGGGTTGGGCGTTTTGAGTCTCGGTAACAATCCAGGGCCCACTTTGGATGCTCTGCAATGTACTCAAGGGAGTTACCAAAAGGTCTCTCCATTTGGTACGCTTGAAACACTGGTCGCTCGGAGCGATTTGCGCAAGCCCGAGAAAACAGAATCTGTTTTATACCGCAATTCGGTGACCCCGACCAGGACTGCGCGCACGGACCTTCCGCCGGTGCTATTGGAAACGATGGCGCTGAGGCAGAAACGGGGGCGACGAATAGGGAATGGTCAAGTACGCCCGGTTTGGTATCAGATGCTGTGGGCATGCTTGGTGGTGGAGGCGGTGATACATCTTTTGAGTCAGGGAATGAGAATCAGATCGAGTTGATTGATGGAAGTCGTGGACCTACTAGTGGGAGGTGGGAGGAGCATGGTGGGGAAGGAAAAGATATGGTGAGCGAATACTTGAGTTCACAGTCATCTGCTACCCAGAATGTGATCCCTCCCGTAGACTTGTCCTTCAGTTAATTTTATGCAGAGTGTAGACGGAGGTTGGGTTGCTGAAGGGCTGTGAATCGCGAGGTGTCTTGTGGAGTTACTTTCGTTGTGGGGTTTCTCTCTTTGGGGGTTATATCATGTTAATCAGAGTTCCAGATTGGGTTTGTCCTCGCATTACTATTTCTTACCCGTATACTTTGTTTTGGTGGATATTTCTTATTCATATATATTTACTTCGTGAGGGTTTCTTTTGGGCTTAGGATTGGGTCATCTGGGGGGGAGTCAACTGTAAGTTATATCGTTAGTCTTCGAGCCATAGTCATTATATACCAAGGCAGACTGTTGTGAAACACATTGTGGATTCCTACCGGGTCGGAGCTGCAGTCCGGGTTTCACCAGCACTGATGAATCCCTACTAGGGGGGATCATAAGTGGTCCGAGCAGAAACAAGCAAATACAGATATGACACAAAGCACACCGGGTCACCCACTCGGATTTCGAGCAATCGATTCCACAATGGTTTGGAGCTGTGCGGACTCTGTAACAGTTCGCATCGTCCAAAGGCAGCAGGTATTGAGCCAGGAAGCCAGGAAATGTAGTGCAGCGACTGCAGTACCGATAAACGATGGAGGGTCAGTTATAGCACGCATTGACGTCAACTTTGTGCGTGCACCCTGGGAGACGATTACTTGTTTAGCCATGAGAAGGTATGATGGACGGAGTGAATTAGCAGCTCTCTTAGAGCGAATTAACAAGGCTAGATATATAAATGATGCCTCCAAGGCTATTGGGAAACGATTGAGTAACCTGCAGCTCGAATTATGACACGGGCAAGGGATGGCCATGGGGGAAATTGATTGAGGACGGGACGTGGTGATCGTTGCACCAACAGGTGGGGGAAAGAGTATGGTGTTCCAGGGTCTTGCGTTAAAGAATGATTGAAACATTGTATTTGCTATTGCACCTATCAATGCTCTCATGACCGATCAGGTTGCTAATTGATCACCCAAAAGGGGAGATTTGCGGGCGAGGGAGAAAGTTGATACTTCTATCGGTTGACAATCTGGGTCAAAATGGCATTGAAGCTTGCTATATCAACAGCGATTCTCTGAAGGATAATCCAGGTCTTGTTAGAGACGTGGCCTGGGGTGTCTACCAGATTGTCTATGCAGGCCCAGAGATGACGTCGCCCAACAATAATGCGATTTGGCGAGTGTTAGATGATGAGAAGTGTGCCTTCCGGCGTGGTCTGAATGTTGTGGTTGTGGATGAAGCGCATTGCTTGCATGCATGGGGTGCGCCTGCTAAGGATGGAAAGCCTCCTTTTCGGAAGGAATATGCAAATATTAGCGGTTTACGAGCCTTCTTGCCAGCAAGTGTACTGTTCCTTGCGATGTCGACGACACTGCCATGGAGATCCTTGCAATCTATTCACAACAGGTTGGGTTAATTGAACAATACAGTTCTCATAAAGTTACGCCTGGACCGGCCAAACATTTTCCTCTGTGCGATTCCGATACACGGAACATTAGGCAATCATGCGGACCTCAATATGCTCGTTCCGGAAATAAATGAAGACCCTGAAAGTATCATCATCCCGGGGGACATACCAAAACTGATAGTCTTTGTAGACAATGTGTCCGTGGTTATGCATGTAGTCCACCAACTAAGGTAGTTACTACCAGCCCGTCTTCGGGATGCGGATGTTGTTCAGCCTTATCACGGTGAAGTATCGGCATCCGGAAATGCGAAAATGCAACAACTATTATGAAATAGTATTACCAGGCTGTCGGTGTGCATATCGGCTGCGGGGATGGGTGTTGATGTCAACAATGTGGAACAGATTGCGCAGTGGTGGTTTCCCCTTCTTGCTACTTTTGACGACCTCTGGCAACGGTTCGGTCGATGTGTCTGGGATCAAAAGCTCTCTGAGCTGGCTATGTTGTTTTATGAACCATCGAAGATTGTTGATTGGGGCGTCGGCAATGGCCATGTGCTCGAAGGTTTCCGCGCATACAATAAGCCAGCCGGTATAGGTACTCAAGCATTCTGTGACCACTTCGATACCGGACACAAATCTGATATGATTAACGAGGCGTAGAGGAAGGTTAGCAAGCAAGACCCTTCGCTTCTTTAGTAGGTTTCTTCGAGGGGCTGCCGTGGAAAGACCGCTTTATATTTGCTCGACGTGGATGGGAGATCAGAACTATTTTCTACTGGGACTCAATTCTGCGATAAATGCGATGTGTGTGTTTCAAGGCTGGTGGATTGCAGTGGACCAGGGAAATTACTGGGAGTTGATATCTCCTTAACTCAGCAGTTCAGGGTGCCTCAGAAGTGATCCTGTCAAACCGGGAGCATCGCTAAATCCACCTTGAAGCAAAGAGAATATATCGACAACAAGTTATAACATTCGTGCCTTCAGCGTTGGAAGACTTTGGCAATGGGTGACGCTGAAAAACATTTTTTCGCCATACTCCCGCATGAGTGGCCAGTTAGCAAACTCCAGCGGAGCAAGATAGTGGAGTTCATCAATCAAATTAAAAACAGGCAGTCGCTCTTTGAGGCGTTGGGTAAAACGTGTCACCTTGAAAGCTCAGTTATAGAGCATTTGGTGGAGGAGATTGTCGACTTCACGATTTCGGAGTCTGCCAAACACCCCCCTATACTACCTGAAGTGACCAGCACAAACGGCACCACAAACACCACAGGAACTCCATCTCTACAATGGCTTCCTGAGTACCAGTGTACTCCCATAATGACGCCAGGTACGGGTAGGGCCCAGAGTGGCGCCACCATCAGCGGACAGAGGACTACGGGGATACTGGACTGCTATGGCAAATTGGAAGAGGTTAGGGCATGGATTTGGGAGATAGAAGAGAGGCCGTGCTCCGTTAGGAGATGCGGTTCAACAGGGTGCTGACGGGGTCGCTTCTCCCATTTGTCACCTCAGTTGAAGAACCGGGCACAAATGGAGTATTGGTCTCTAAAGGCTAGGGAGTATTACTGGGTTAACAAGTGTCGTCTGCCTCAATCCGGACTGGCTGGGCTTAGAACCCAGGGCTAAACTGATGGCCCGAAGCAATGAAGGCTTCAGTTGGCGGATAATACTATTATTCCCTGATTATTAGAGCGATTGCATATACTCTTATGGATATAATTTAGTTCAGAAGCAATCGCTTAACCTATATCAGATACATAATCCAACCATCAAGATAGCTTTCAAAACAAGGATCCATATCTACTCCTACTCCCATGAAAAAGTCCATAAGATTGCCAACGTAAAATCCTCTGGGTGGACTAGGGTCGGAGCCTTCAATTTCATCTAAGCCCAGGTTGTTCTCCTGGCGCCTTTTGGCTGATCCCATTCCGGCTGCCGAAAATTGAGGTATACCAACATTTCGATTGAGGATTTTGCATTTGAGGTCTGATATACTCATCCTTGTTTTGAGGGCAACCGAACACTGCACCCATAAATCCATCACCGGAGTGATGTGAAAAGGTTTCACGGAAGACCGTATGGTACGAAGGCCTGGGTTGAACAAAAAGACCTACTGCTATTAGCCTATTTCTATATAACCTAGTGAGTGGGTTAAGAGTAATATACATTCTCACAGTGGAGGCGTTCAATTAGACGCCTGATGTCCACCTGGGCTGACATTTCCCCATGGTGGGTCCCATAGTCTGGGGCTCCGGTTGCTCTCGTCATCACCAGTTTCGCTCGCCCGAAAATCATCATTAACCGTGCAATAACCTTGCGCTGAAATCAATTAGATGCAGGGGTTCCCCGTGGGTTGTAAACTTCTTTTATATAACAGACTAACTGTTCATTGAATCGATCCATCTCAATCCACTTTCCCTCCCGTCCACTAAGATTCACCATGTAATGATTCAACCAAACTCGTTTAAGGTCGTCGGACCATGTCTTTAGCATTCCTGCAAAACATTCCAAAGAGTTAATTGCGTAGTTGCTTTGTCGTCTGCCATGAAACATTTTTGTAAGCATCTGAAGCTGCTTGACTATCCTCCCTGAATCTCCTTGAGCGACAGCATTCCCAAGCGCCCTATAAATCAAGCTGTGCTGTAGTACCAATACCGCATTCTCCAGTAAGGCATTCCGTTCTTCGATAGTCTTTTCATTATAGTTAAAATGACCACTAGTAGGAGGGATCCACTTCTTTACGATATTGGTGATAGTTGTGTGCCAGTCCAAAGAAGTCATTTGGGTCCGCATCTCTTCAACCGACCTGACTTTGATGTGTGCTATTACTGCAACAATGATTAATGCATCCATTACATGCCTGAGTAAGGCGTCAGCAGCATAAAAATCCATATGACCAGTTGCGCTAAAGACCTTCGTTCTTCCCAAGATTCCTCCAAGTCTCGTTAGTGACAAAAGATTTCGACAACCATCTGATCCGCCATGAGCATCGTATAGCATTCTGCACGCTGCCATGTGCAGGTGAAAACGCCCTGCTCGCCCATCTATATCAATACACCCTTCTACTACATTAGAAGCCTGCCAGTTACCTACCAGATATCGGCGTAACCCGTTGCAATTTATGGACAGCTTTCGCATCATCGAAAGACCTATAGCATTTTAAAGACCACAGCCGCTGAACAGTTAACTGATCGTCGGATATTGACACATGGAAATTGTCTCCAAGTTGATCTGTATCCAGGTCCAATTTGTATATAATGGCATTCAGGATTTCAGACTTCTCTGATATCGATGCTTCGTCCAGGTCAAAAGCCTTCATTGGCACAGCATTTATCCATGTTGAAAAAGGTTTATACAACTCTGGTGGTTCCAACCGTAGTAATTTCTAGGTCCTCTGGCCATCCTATGAACCTATTTCGGCGCCTGCAAAGCTCCACTATGTATCGCAAATCATGGCCTCGGAAATTAGGTGCATATATGTGCGGACTGATTTAAACAGTGGTGCCAATACATCATGAGTTGTGAAATCCCCAATTTCCTCCAATCGAATCCACCACTGTGCTGGGGCCAGAGTATATGGGCGTAATTGATCCCCCGATGTGGGCATTAATCAGATTAGGAAGTTGCTCAGCCCGGAATACTGTTTGTTTATCCTGTGGCAATTGCTTTCGCCAGGGATCACCTTGCTGCGTCTGTAGAAAGACCACAGCGCCCACGGTATTGTTGTACTGAATGTTCCTATTATGCATTCGCTCGTGCTGCACTTTGGTATATATGTTGAAGTTATCGTATAGCAACATAAATAGCTGGTTCCGTACTCGGATTCTAGTCTTTGCCAATTCGCCCTGTGCCGCCATCTCCAGGCTATGGAGATTAGGACTATAGTCGCTTGATACACCCAAACATTGTAATACAACTATCATGCGTTTAGGAACCCGGGAAGCAAACAGGTAAAATCCCACAGTAGTCTATAATCAATCAACTCTGCCCCCGACCCGCAAATTCAGACACCTATTACCTGTAGAATGTTGGTACGCTGTCAATTGACAAAACGGTGCAGGCTCATTGCTACAACCGATATCATCTTCCTTTTTTCAAACGGTGCAGGACTGTTTAAGCCCCAGTGGTCTTTCGCATCCCCAATTGCACTGCTGCCTGTATAACGCCCTCTGGAATGGGCAGGGCAATCTGCAGTTATGGCTGTAACCCCACACAATTGTTCCACCGGCTCGGTTGTAGCAGAAGCTGCTTGCTGGATCGCTTCCCCGATGCTTCCAAAATCCTGACTCTCCCAATCCACCTCCGCAAAATCTGATACTGACTGCCGGAGTTCACGGTGTTTACTGATGCAATCGAGTTCAGCCTGGAACTTGTCGATCGTCACTTGCCGGTTCAATATACACATATGAGAGTCGTACTTCAACTTAAATAATGCTGTTGCATTGTCCGTCACGAAGAGCAATTCCACCAGCTCGGTGAATACACCCCAAGAGCCAAGTATTCTTCCAGCTAGGTATTTGATATCATGTGCCCGGGAATCACACATAGCCACCAAAAGGCTTGAAACCAACGTGAAACCATGCATCTTCATATACTGCAGAACTTCCCGAATCCTTTCATTGATGCTTCCTCGCATTGTCTTCAGATCAGACCTCCCTCGGCTGCGCGTTGTTGAATCCGACATTAACGATGGTGAGGAGCAGTGCGACCTGATGACAGATATACCATCCTGACCTCAAAGAAAAGGAATTTCTACGCTCGCAATTCGCTTAACATCACTGCCGACTTGCATCTTCATGACCTGCGTTAATTCCACTACCATCACTTTCACCACATCCCAGCGGCAATGTTTGAGGTGTTAGCACCCCATAGATCATCACACACAAGCAGGCAATGCGATTTAGACCTTTTGACTGCCCCAAAACAACCAGCCTAGTGGGGACCAGCAATGCGATGGCTTCACTTCATATTTGCCCTTTCAAAACACTAAAAATCTCACCAAAAGGGGCCCACTATTTGCGATTGCTTGCTGTGAAGTACTTTCTAGCTAACATGTCAGATAACCCCATCAAAGGACCATCCGGCGCACCTCGCACTCGAGCAGCAATACGCAGTACAGGAATGATCTGATGGCACCAAGTGGCCGCCTACTATGTGAATATTTTTGACTGGAACCAGAATACAACTGTGGCTCAGGCAGCTAGGGATTGGCATGTGTTTATCGGAATTGCATCGAGGTACACCTTGGATGGACGTTAAGTGGTATTAGGCGAAGCAATGGTCAAGTTGTTTAGGAGTTGGCTTGTGTGGGAGTTCTCAGGGAATAGATTATGCTTCTGAGATCGTCACGTTCCCTTGTGGTGCATCCTTGTGCTGGGGTAAAGTGCCAAACATTCGCGAAGAAACCAAACCCTGCTTTCCTCAAGCACCATTACTTCCTGTTAAACATCTCAGCTCTTTCTCACCACCAACACACCTGCCTGCGATGCCTAACTATTTACACTTTGATCGCCTTTATCCAGTCTCTTCAGACGACGGTGACAAGCATAGCGTATCTCGAACTGTCACAACTCCAACTCTTGAATCCGCAGTGGCTGAATTCAGCGAATCAGATTCCAACAACGATTGACTCACACTACAGCCACCAACCCCTTGGAGCACGTTTCCATCGCCTCCACCCTCCATAGCGTCCACATCCTCAGCAACGTCTTCCCCGCATTCCGGCCCTCAATTACTTGTGCCAAACAACCCCTTCAAGAGAATTTATGTGCAAATCGAAGGACATAACCATGCATCGCTCCTTGACTTTGATTTGGAAAGGTTCTACCCGACTGACCTCCTTCTCACCATCGAGGCAGACTCAAATACCCTGTTTAAGTTCATTCGGAACTACCAACAGGTCCCTGAGCGTCATTGGCTCCACAAGGTTGAGTACTACAACCACCAAGTACAGATTGCTTCGACCAGAATGGGTGGGGCCCGAGCTTTTCACGATGTGGCTCCAACTGCACTCCTTGAGCATCTACTCAAGTTTTGGTATATTGAACACCGTATACCATTTACGCTTTACAAGAAAGCAAATGTCAATGTACAGAGTATGTCTATTCTTCCTCGGTCAATGAAGGCCATGGACTACCGAGCTCGCAGGCTATCCAGTTAGAATCCCTATGGAAGCGTATGGAACCTGGTACACCGCATATACACCGGACACTGGAATCTCTTGTGGTGTCGGGACTTGTGTACCATTTATGATTGAGGTTGTGAATACTTAGAAATACGGGGACCTCAAGACTAAGTGGAGCTATTGGCAACACAGATCACTTGGTGGGGTCAAAACCATTCTTCTGATAACATACCAGCACAAAGACGTTTTGGATAACCATACATGCATTCTTGTGGTATGGAAGACTACTCACAGAGCTCACCCAGGTGGTGAGTGGCAGTTCCCAGAACCCCCTCGCGGCATGACCTACGAGAATGTGGATGAATACCGCAGGAACGCGGTGATGGGAGCCGGTCCCAACCAGGTTTTCTTGGGACATCGAGAAGGGCCTATTTATGTGAGTTAATCGATCCATCATATTACACCTAGCATACTAATTAGACTGCAGGTAGTGGATCCGCGATAAAAAGCCAGTTGAGGAACGCTATTGCCACGCGGAGATTGCTCTACGTGCTGGGGACTCGTTTGGTGACGTCCTCCCTGCTGATGTTGACCTCCTTACCGACGAATCGTACAATCCTCGCACTGAGATGCCGATTAATCTTAGCGAATGGTACAATGTCATTCAAAGGCAGGTACGCAAAAGTGTTAAGCGCGATGCGGAGTTTGACAACCTTCCCCTCCATAACCCGGACTTGGTTATGCCTCCGCGGGCTACTCTTAAGATCTTCCCTGCTGATGAAGGCCAAACATGGCAATAGGCCACTCCCCTTCATTTTACGATTATGAGTATACGTCCTTAACTCTGTTTCCTTTGGAATTTATGTGTGCGGTTTCCTTTGTGTTTGCATTGTTTCTTTGGGTCTGTTACTGGGATTATGGTTTGGGGATTATGGTTTGGGAATTATGGTTTGGGGATTATGGTTTGGGGATTGTTTTTCTTTGCTTCAGGATGGAAACGCATAACGGTTTAAGGCTATAGGGTATCTTTTGGTGGCTCTGGGTTGGCAGGATATCAATGGATTAGGTTCTATTTACTTATGGGCTTGGAATTTGCATTCCGATATATATAGCTCAGATACCAGAATAGATGCTCGGATTCGTCATCAGACAGTGGTATTTGGACCTGGAGACAGTTCTTAATATCGGGAGACTCCCGATAAACTTAGTGTTACATCGGAAGCAAAGCTGCTGTATTAGGAAGCTCTGATGTCAGGGGTTCTCCCTTAGCAGCGATAATGATATTTGATTAAAAATACTTGATGCGTACATATCCGAGATATGCATAACACCTATGCATGTATTGTTCAAGTGGTCAGTAACGTGCTCTTTAGCAGGGGTTCACGTTAGTCACGCGAAGTGTGAGCACTTCGTTCACACCTGGATACTTTGCGGGACATGCATGGTAATCATGCACGGCAGTCGATAGTCAAACGCGATTAAGAGGACTCTACTCTCCTGCCTGTAACAGGCTAGGATTTTGGGAAGCACGTTCCGGTCTAGAGAAAAGTCTCGACCTTAGCATGATGTGACTGAGGGATTAATGACGTAGGCGGTGACCTAGAGCGAGCACCTCTCGTTGGTTCGAGTGGTCTGGATCGCAATGTAACCTCGTGTCGGATACGAGCTTACGCGTCAATAATCTACGTTGGCATAGCATCGGTTGGTCACCGATTAAGTCAATGACGCAATTAATAACTTATTTGCATGAGGGATTTCAAAGGCAATAAGCATAACCAACTTGGTTGGTAGATGTTCCAACTACCGATTTGTACATTTGCAAAAGATGTCTGAGTTAGGAAAGGATAAGCTGATATCGTGCAATGGATGGCCTGATCGTTAGCAGGAGTGTAACGCTTTCAAACCACATTGCAGTGACACAATTACCTGAGGGTGTCGTGGCAAGTTATTACCGGGCGCTAATGGGCGTGGCCGCAATAGCGCTATCACACCTGAGGAAGAGTGAGGGCTATAAAGAGCCAGCGTTGGTCAAAGGAATTGAGGGGAGCATCTACAAGAGAAACTTTCAAAGAACACCGAAGACGATCATAAAATATTATTCAGAATTCTATCTACTATCACAATTATCTCATTATTCATTCACCTCCCAGATCAGGCAACGTATGTCTGGTCGACGACTGACACAATCCGAACACGCCATCCAACAGGTTGTCGTATTGGTCGGCGAATTACTTTCTCAGTTGGCCGAAGCTGGTTTAACCCACACCTACCAAGACGTTTTTCGTTTCTGTGAATTCGAGGATATCGATTACCTGGTATTGAGGTATCTAAATACCGGTCAACCACCATACGAAGAGTGGGCAGAGGAGTGGTTGCACGAAGGGGAAGTTTAATCTTTCTATACGAAGGAGACGGGCTTTGGAGGAGGTTCGATTTGGCGCACTCTTGTATTACGGTACAAGAGGTTGAGTCTTAGGATAAGACAAGGAGAGAAAGAGATTTTAGATAGGCGGCCGTACTTAGTTCAATAAATGTTGTATTGATTATTGGGATTAAGAACCCCCGTAACATCTGATGGCTAAAAGTAGCACTCGATTGGACTTGGCTAAACCGATTAGTTCCAGACTCTCACTAAGTCGGAGCTCTTTCGTCAGAAAGTGGCTGAGACGCTAAGAGAGAGTCTGGGCACGAGACTATTTTCAGATCATGAATTTGCCATGCCGTTCATAAGCGGCTAGCCAATTTCGAAATTTTGGAGCGGGTTAGAGTCAAGTATATCCAGGAGCATGGAGATGAGCTAGCTGGGAGCTGGTAGAGATATCGTAAATCGGAGACTGAGAGGTGAAAGAGGGTTAATGTATGCACATTTTGTGTATAGAATGCTTTGTGATCGAAGCAAAACTCGTGGACTTAATTGAGCGGGCGGTTTATTTGCTACAATTAGCTACACTAGAGTAAGTAGGTACGTACCACCTGTCAACTAATGAGAATGCTTCAAGCTGATAATCATGTGTATAACTGTTATATTTAATCCTAACTTCCATGTGTACAACTCATCATAGTCCATCACCCGCTTCTACCTGTTATTTCTCGTATTCGTTCCGAAACAAAAGTCTCAAAGGGGTGTCATTACCGCTTTACAAAAAGAAATATAAACAAAACAAAAAAGAAGAAACCGAATCGTTGTCGACAGTTCCTCCGCTCTACTTACCACATCGACTCTCCCTGCCTTCTAATTCATCATATTCACACCCATTCAAATATCCTATAACTTCACCCCACCTCTCCCCAATTTATTCCAATCCTCCGGCCCAAACCTTACATACCACTTTCCAGGTGTTGGGCACCACCAGACGTTCTCAACCGTGCCGCCCTGCACGCCCTCATTCTGCAGCGCTCTCTTGCTGATTTTATTATTCCCCGTTTTCTCGAGATCCTTGACGATACGAATAAACACGGGTCTTGCGTACTTCGGAAGTCCCTTTACGGCATCCTCCATAGTTTTGAGAACCTGCTCTGCATCATTTCCGTCACGCAGCACAATAGCTGCGCAACCAGCCCTTCCTTCATGGTGCGGGAGCTTAACGCCATAGACTGCACACTCCTCAATGGCCGGGTGGTTCCCCAGCTCGGCTGCAACCTCTGTGGTGGAAACGTTCTCTGACTTCCAGCGGAAGGTGTCGCCAATACGGTCAAGGAAGTACCAGAGGCCGTCTGGATCGCGGCGCTGGAGGTCGCCGGTGCGGAACCATGCGTCGCCTTTGACAAAACAGTCTCGGAGGATTTTCTCATTCGTTGCTTTCTCGTTACCGAAGTAACCCTGGAACTTAGCCTTAATGTCGTTGGGGTCTAGCTTCCAAATGACCTCGCCGGGCTCGCCAGACTTGCATTGAATGCAAAAGTCAGTTTTGGGATCGCGATATGGGAGCTCTGTGTCGATGTCGAGTTTCACAATTCGTGTGTTGATGTTAAGGAACAAATCTGTGATGGGGCCATTCTTGCCGACGGCACCGAAGCCGAATTCACCGGTTTGATAGTGCCAGGACCCAGAAGTGCCCTCGGTGGAGGCGTAGAATTCTGCGATCGTATCGATGCCAAAGCGGTCCTTGAACTCTTTCCAGACATCGGGGCGCAGGCCGTTTCCAAAGGCCATGCGGATAGAGTGGGCCTTATCGTCGGGGGACGGAGGCGCGCTGAGGAGATACCGACAGGTCTCGCCTACGTATTGAAATATCGTCGCCTTGCTTGATTTTAGTTCGGGGATTGTTCTCGTACTACTGAATTTGTGTCCGAGGACGAGAGTGCAACCCGCTTGCAGGACATTGCCAACACCCAGAATTGTGGCTGAAGAGTGGTATAGCGGCATCGAGGTGTAGAAGCGGTCGGTCTTTTTGAGACCCATCCAGCGCGTGCAGAAGCCGGTGCCATAGTTAATCTTTTGCCAGGAGACAACGGCAGCCTTTGGCATACCAGTGGTTCCGGAGGTGTAAATCAGCATTGCGAGATCGGGGAGCAGGACGCCGTTGCGCTCCGAATCCGGGGGCCGCGTCGCGCGCCAGGTCGCTACCACCGCTGCCGTGTTAGAATCGAAAACCACAATTTTCCTTTCGCCGCCATTCTCCAGCGCCGTCTTGGTCGTGGAGTTGTCGAGAACATGAGCCACCTCATCGTCCACCAGCAACAGCGAGGCCAACGAGGCCTTGACACAGTGCACCAACCGATCCCCCTCCAAATTATAGTTCAGAAACGCCGGGGTGGCACCCAGCGCCCAAAGTCCAAACCACAGCCACAGAAAGCTCGGCTTGTTTGTGAAATCCATCGCGATAATATCCCCCTTCTTCACCCCGTATCGTTCCTTAAGCCAGGTTGCATGTTTAAGCGTGATATCGTAAGTCTCCTTGTAAGTCCACTCGGTGCCTTGGTAATGGAGGAAGCAGCGGCCATGGACGGCGGGTGACTTGTCGAGAGCTATCGACTCAAGGCGGTAGAAAGAGTTTAGTGTGGCATTTCGCTGCCGCATGCGCATACCCAGCACCGAGGCGATGAGTGGGTAGACGAGGAAGTAGTCATGGGTGAGCTGGTATTTTGCATCGAGATACGAGAAGGCGGCGGCTGCGGGGAGGATAGCAGTTGGGAGGGCGGTCTTGACGAAAGATGCAGCTGCATTCGAATTGACTCATTAGTGGTGGAAGGTGAGACATGGTGAGTAAATGGGAAATGGAACTTACCGTCCATGGTCGTGGGTTGGTAGTGGATTGGAGATGTGACGTTCGCAAGAGCTTCCTTAAGGAGAGATGGAAGGATGGGAGAGTGAGATGTGTCTCTAAAGGGATCTCTGGTTACGCCTGCACACGCAAAACTCAGGGCAGCGCAATTAGTAGAAGAACTCCGCAGGCGAATCACAATTGGAATAAAAAGGGCACGAAGGGACTTGAGTAATATGCGAGCATGCGGCATATAATACTACCTCGGTCCCATACGCGCAGTACCGAGCCGTTCACATGCATTTCGACCAACTCAACTCGCCAATCTGGGGATGCCCGTACTTTAGTGTCCGGCACTTCTGAATGGCATTTAGCATTTAGTGCATAATAGAGATTTATAGAAAACATCTTATTCCAAAAATGTGAAGAATATGATAGACAGAAGAAATCCATAGTATGCTGATTATGGTGCTTTATTTTTGTTAAAATATGTTACATTGACTTTATATGCTCTCGTACGAGTATACTTAACTGGGCTCACATTAATATTTTGCCTCACTCGCAAGCTCGCTCGGCGAAAAAGTCTGGGCATGAGCAGACTTTATTCCCATTCTATGTATCAAAAAACTAAACGCCTTTTTTTCCAAAACACTTTTCCCATGGCAGATTCCACCTCTAAAGAATAACTAGCAAACCAAGGTATCTATCAATAACAAAGCAATATAATATAACCCGCAAAAATATACACACGAATCACCACCGGGGCTCAATCGCGAAACTCACTCATCATCCCCCCTTCTTCCACCATCATCCCCATCGCCTCTTTCCCGACCACACACACTCTCTCCACCCTAAAAAATATCCACACCCATCGTCTACACACCTCCAGCAGTTCCAGCACAAATATACCTCCCTCTATCTCATTCAAAAAGTCCAAATGCAGCGACAGTTTGACGCTCCATGAACATCGTAGCGCAAAATCTACAACGATCGCAACGTAATAGAATTCGGGAGCCACAAAATGCCGGTTCTTCCTGAGTCCCCACGGATACCCCCCCCCCCCCCCCTCCATTCCGTCTCGATGTAAGCAATGTAAGATCCCAATCCTTCGTCACATCCCAGTAAAACGCAAACAACGTATTCACCATCACAGCAACATACCAACTCTTCACCAGTCCGTCTTTCGAGAAGAATTTCACCTGCGTCACCAGGTAATTCCGTTCCATCGCGCCGAGGATGATCACCGGGAACACAGACGCATATTTTGCAGCGTTGACGAGGTGGTACCGACACTCTCGCGAAGGGAGACCCTTGGATATGCTCCGACGGTACTCGGTGACACATTGGCGCAATCGGCAGAGGTAGGGTATAGCGATCACACAGGGGACCAGGAAGGTTCCGCCGCAGGAGCGGTCAGGAATCGGGTGGGTGGCTGAGTAGCTGCGGAAATACATGCACACGACTACCGGGATGTCACCAAGGACTTTAGCGTAGCTGGTTAGGGCGTCGGCGAGGAGGACGTCAGCAAAGCGAAGTCCGAGTCTAGGCCGCCGACGAGGATGCGGTGGAACATTCTAAAGGCTGTGTCAGTTGACCTACCCCGCCCCGTGATGATGGTGAGTGAAGCATTACCGGAGAAACCGCCAGCGCCCTCGTTTGTGCCAGCTACCCACCGGCCATAATAATATGGCAGTGATCATGAGAAAGAGCATCATCGGGAGTACCTCCCATTGCCGCACGTCATCGGGCCGCCCACCGGTGAAGAACCAGAAGAGGAGGATGTTGGCGGAGATGATGGTACTGAGGAGGAGGGCGACCTGGTAGATGGAGCGGTGGAGGAGGGGTTCGGAGGAGCTGCGGGTGTAGCGGAGGAAGGGGAAGATATCGATGCGGACGATGTGGAAGTAGTGGAGGTTGAAAGCGAAAAGCCATACTCCTGTAGCTAGCTGTGTGAGAAGACTTGCGTGTACGTAATTTCAAAAGAAGAGTAGGCACCAATAATGAGGAGGAGCAGGACTCGGTAAGGGAGTGGGAGCCAGATGCTAATCGGCTCGAATGGAACATTTTCGTCCTCCATGGCGACTCATCGGAATTGTTGTTGGCGTTGGGTAAGTAGTTCGAAAAGAAACGCAAATACGTCGTGTGTTTTCAGGACGGCTGAAGACACAGATCGACTTGGCAACTGAAATTTCTAAATTAAGATCAATTAAAGCTCAACAGTACTTGTCATCCATACAGGTTACGCGTCAGATATATCTGCTGATACCCTTCAGTGTTCTTGCCTGCTAGAGTAACTCACCAGCAAGTCTTATACCTCGGTACTGGGTGTGGTGCCTGAGATGCATGAACCAGCAACCGCCGATCTATAGTCCTCGACATAAGCGCGATGCTACCAGACCTAATTGGTGCAAATTGCAACCCAAGTTCGTGGGAACGTTGAATTACTTAAGGGACTGCAGTGTCTGGAGCCTTTCCTCATGGACTATGGCTATTCCTACTTGCCGAGATCTCTTCGCTAAGTTACTCAGCAGGCAAAACACAATTTGGAACAACAAGGGCACGAAGGGCATGAAGCACTTGAGTAATATTCGAGAATCTTGAGCATGCGGCATATTACCACTATCTCGCTCTATACGCGCCGTACCAAGTCACTCTCACATGCATTTCGGACACGACTCAGCTCGTCAATCTGGGGAGATATTCGTACTTTTAGTAGTTAAGGCTTCTGAATGTGTATAATATTGGGGTTTATAGAAAAACTTCTTACACTCTAACAATGTGAACATGATAGACAAAAGAAATCTATAGCATGCTGATTATGTGCCCCGTCTTTGTCAAAATCATTGATGCATCAAGATACGAGTGGAACCCATGGAGCACTCAATAGTTCCTGCTTTATTACACCGGTATCCGCCAATGCTGCCCAGAAGAAAAACAAAGATATCACTACAACAAGTTATACACACAAAACAAGTCCATAACAACTGCCCAAATCTACAGCAGCGCTCGCTCAAAGCCATCGTCGCATACCCCCGCCATTATGTAGCATGCACCAAATCACCTATAAGGTGGTCTCCCGTCCCTCGGGCCATTTTGCATCCCAACGCCGCCGCGTCTCATATTGCCCACTCCCAAGGGGGCTGGTGTGACGTACCCACCCCCTGCACCGTCATCCCACGGCATTCCTGCACCCATATACGGAGACCCGCCTCCGCTCGTACCCCTCTTAAGTCCCATTGGCATCTCAATTCTCCCAGGAGGACCTGTCGGCATAGCCGCGGGAGGAGCATAATGCTGTTGCTGCTGCTGAGCCTGTGGGGGCGGGCTGGCCGTTCCCCTGCCGCCCCAAAGCCTCTCCTTAATCCTCTGTTGTGCCGTCATGTTACTACCTCCTCCACCTCCACTTGTAGCACCCTCATCGGGGAAAAGCTGCGGGCGGGGACTAGGATTGCTCGCGTTCCTTCCGAAGCCGGGTCTGTTGTGTGAGTGCTGGTCAGGGGCATCCCAGATGTCGCTTAGGCTTGCTCCGCTTGCTTGCTGCTGCTGCTGCTGCTGCTGGCGTTGGCCATACTTGTTGCGGAGCGAGGTAACAGGGGCAAGAGCGGGAGACTGCGAGCGGTTTTGTGGCGGGGGAAGCCATTCTGGGTAGGGACGGTGCGGCGACTCGAGATAGTAGTTACGGAGAGCACGGGTGATGTGACTGTCGTCTTCGGTATCACCGTCAGCGTCATCGCCTTGACGGAGGTTTGCGTAGCGTGTTTTTGTGGCGGTGAGGATATTAGAGAAGTAGGACATTGCGGTAAAGGATGAGAGTCGTGTGATCGTTGTTGGGGGGTGAGAGGGAGTTGAAAGCTTTATGCGCAACAAGGGTGCCTGAAAGCACGGACCATGACCATGCACTAGCGCCGATCATAAAACGTCACCCGGTTACGAATATAGACCAGTGTTGAAATACTGATTGCTAGAAGCTTGTATATCCTAAAGTACAGGTACGTTCATGAACTTATATACGCGGTATTCGGAGTATGTCTTGTATGTCTCGTACGCATGCATGCACACTCAGCTGGCATCTCCAGCTGAGTCTGGCATCTCCAGCTGAGTCTGGAATGACCATCATCTTACAGAGATTATGCATCATACAACTGAAGCCATACACGAGGGAGATAAACCATATATGCAACACTCCCCCCTCTTGCTACGATTTGTGGAGCAAGAAAACAATCAAAGAAGCAAACAAACTGTAATTTCCATAGTAGCCTCCTTAAAACCCTGCGTGGCAAGTGAGCAGGGAAAGAGTACTACCATAGCCTGAGGATGGCCATCCATAGAGAGACAAGGAAATCTGCGTGCCCAAAAGAAAAGTGAAACAACCTTAAATCCAACCTTAAAGTGACCTCTATTACCATAGCCCCATCGCCTTTGTGAATTTCTCGTGCTTATCCTTTGTCAAGGTCTCGATTAGTATGTCTGCCACATTCTCGTTCGTGTCCACGTAGGAGTAGTTGACTATTCGTCGTCTATGCAGATCTCGACTGTTGTGATAGCAAACGTCGATATGCTTAGTTCGAGCTTTGATGATTCCCGTGGTGGTAAGAGTGTGAGCACCCTGATTGTTGCAGTTGATTGGCAGGGGTGGTGAGTCTTTCTTAGAACTGTGAATATCCTTTTGCAATTGGATTAACTATTTTGCTTCTCTGGAGGCCTCCAAACAGGCGATGAATTCAGCCTCGAGAATTGACATAGCTATGAGACTTTGCTTTCGAGACTGCCACGAGATAGCTCCATTGCTGGTGAGAAACACATGGCCTCCTTGAGACTTGTGGTCCGCGCTGTGATTGGCCCAATCGGAATCTGAGTATTCTAGGAGACTATTGCCTATGTCGATGCCGTTGAGGTGTATTCGAAAATCGGCTGTAGATTTGAGATACTGACGAACTCTCTTAGCAGCGGTCATATGGCTGGTAAATGGCTGCGAATTGTAACATGAAAGCACCGGAACTGCATACAAGATATCTGGCCGAGTTGCAAGTGCTGCGTACATTAGTGATCCGACGACTGCTTGATAGTCTGTGATATCTTCCAATTCCTTTTCCCCCCGATCCTTGGCCAAGTCCAATTTGATATTGGGATCCATGGGCGTCAAGACACCGTGAGGATGCTCCATGCCGAATCGTCTCAGGATTGTGGTTATATAGGCTTTCTGACCAAGACTGATTCCGGTACCAATTTCGTAGCGGTGTATCTCGATGCCGAGGAATTGACGTGCTGGGCCGAGGTTTGTGATCTCATATTTCTCCGAGAGTTTTGCCTCGACCTAAATCGCAGCTTTGGTGGCGGCCTGCGGATATGACATAGAGATATTGTCGACATACAGAAGTATCAGAATACCATCGCTGCGGAACAAGAGATTGGTATCGGCTGAGGACTGTGTGAACCCAGGAGAGAGTAGAGAAGCATTGATATCGTCGTGCCATAACTGCGGAGCTTGTTAAAGACCATAGAGAGCTTTCCTGAGTCTGATGATGATTTTGGAGGCGTTGAGACCTTCTGGCCATCCTTCTGGTAGAGTCATATAGATATCGTCATCATCGATTTTGGGATTTAGGAAGGCGGTAACTACATCCAAGTGGTCCATATTCCATCAATATCTCCCGATGTGAGAGATGAGATACTGAAACGTAGTTAGCTTCCCAACAGGGGGATAAGTCTCACCGAAATCTGCCTGCTCGTAGCCCTTTATGACTAGCTGTGCTTTGTACCATGTGGACCCATCAGAACTGTGGTTAGTCTTATAAACCCACTTAGAGCCAATCGGCTTAACTCTCAGTTGTCGTGCTTCCCGGGAGCTGAGAGTGGAGAAGGTGTTATTGAGCAGGATCAATGTGCTTTCTTCCTCCATGGCTCTTTTCCAGTGATCTTGTTGAGGGCTTTTCATAGCTTCCACATAGGTGTATGGATTTTCTGCAGATGCCCTTGATGCTTCTGCGGAGGTTTTACGTTGACTTCTTGTGACGCGACTCCCTATCGTCGGAGCTGGAGCTGTTGACGGTACTCGGCTTGATTTCTTGATTGCTGCTGCCGAGCGCCGGGCAGTCTGATCCTTGCTGCGGAGGCGCAGGCTGTGGGCGATGTTTTCTGCATTTGCTGCCAAACCCTGGGCAGTCTGATCCTCTCGGCGGAGGCACCGGCTGTGGGTGTTTTCTGTGTCCTCGTCAGGAGCTTTATGCATGTGATATTTGCATCTCTTACCTATCTGCATAGGTTGACTATCTTTGAGAGGCTCATCTCCGATATCTGTCTCTTTGACATATTCCTCATCTTCTGGTAATCCAAACATGTCGATCTCATTGCTTTCATGCTGACACGACATGTGTGCATTCCTCTCTTCATCAAAGACGACTTCTGATTGGGTTTTCACCCTCTGGAATTCGGGATCCCATATCCTCCACAACATCTTTGAGTCGTGTGTGTAGCCTACCATCATGCAGGGCTTTGACCTTGAGCTGAGCTTGCCCTGGCGGCGTTGAACTTCGGGAATGAGTCTACTGGGGTAGCATCCGAATCGACCTAGATTGTGGAGAGAGGCTTGATATGATATTTCGTTGCTGTCAGCATTGTGCCTCGGTTTACTGAATCCATGCAGCATCTTGTATGGCGTTTCGTATGGTGCTTTATAGCCATCATGGTCATTTCTATTCAGACCTTCATTCGGTGATCTTTGATGGAGATAGACTGCGGTATTAACTGCCTCTCCCCAGAACTGAATGGGAGCCTGAGAGTCAATCATCATTGCCCAGGCCTTTTCAGTGATTGTACAGATCATTCTTTCGGCAACACTGTTCTTATTGTCATATTCTGCCCATCCATTATCGCATCGGAATCGTCTGATCTCGTATCCCATTGAGTCTACTTGGGCCTGAAATGACTGGTAGGCGGAGGTGCAGGTCTTGGCTTTCTTATTTGGAAACAGCCATACGGATGTGTACTTCGTGTAGTCGTCGATGAATAGTATATAATATCGATTGTCTCCCAAGGTCGGTGTAGAGAAGGGACCGCACACATCCGAATGTACAAGTTCAAAGGGCTTTGTAGTACACTTGACTGGCACTCTAATGAACTTTTGCTTGTGTTTGGCCTGGATGCAGACTGTGCACATAGAGTCATCGTGTGTATATCCGCTAACTAGAGATTTCATGGCGGTATGGTTGATATGAGCTAGTCGTTGGTGCCATAGTCTTGATTCTATAATTATGAGAGACTTAGTTTTGGCTGCGATACGTGCTCTTGATGATTCAATTGTTGGCTCGATTGTGGGGTCTGCGATTGTAGGCTCAATTGTAGGGTCGGCGATTGTAGGCTCAATTGTAGGGTCTGCGATTATAGGCTCGATTGTAGGCTCTGCAATTGTAGGCTCGATTGTAGGCTCTGCGATTATAGGCTCGATTGTAGGCTCTGCGATTAGTACTCTTGAGCTTTCTCTCTTTCCCTTTTTGCCATTCTCGGTAGTCGATAAGTGAGCGGTTGCGGGGACTATGATATATATGCCATTGATTAGTTTTCCGGCGAGGTTGCAGAAAGATGGTGAAGTTATGGAGCATTTTCCGTTTCGGAATATAGTCATATGCCAGCCTAAATCCAATTGGTTGATCAATAGAAGAGAAAGTCTAAAGGTAAGAGTATGGAGGGCTTCAACTTGATAGCCCTGTATAATGTCAACGAAACCGTAATGCGTGACGGTGACTGAATTGTTGTCTCCGAGTTCGATTACTATAGGAAGTGAGAGCTTTTTGAACGTTGAGAAGCTGCTGCGATTATTGCACTTGTGGTGTGATGCTCTGGAATCAATGACCCACTTTGAAGCCGCGGCGGTGGCGGCGGAAGCACAACCGGTTAGTCAGAAAGGATCGCAGTCTCTGGTTGTAGTGTGTGCAGCTGTAGCGGTGGCTTTATTCACTTTCCACCACTTCTGTATACGTTTGTAGGAGACACAATCGACTTTGACATGACCTGGGAGCCCACACTGGAAGCAAATGCGCTCGTCGTTTCATCCGTTGTTTCCTCCCTCCTGGCCGCGTTTCCGCTTCCTGCATGCATCTGTAGTATGGCTGTCAATTTTGCAATAGGTGCACTTACTTTCTTGGCTGTCTCTGGTTGCACTGCTTCCACTGTGTCCACTGTGTCCACTGCGTCCTCCGCGTCCGCCACGACCAGGGCCTCGGCCACGGTAGCTGCCATGTTGAGTGAAAAGGGCGGCCCCCATGGATGTATCTCCAAGTTCTTTGGTGAGGCTGGCTGTAGTTTCTTCTTCTAGGAGGTCATGCATGGCTTCTTTGGGTGTAGGTAAGGGCATTCTATGTTTTAGGACCATTAATACCATCGCATACTGAGATGGGAGTGATGAGAATATTTGGGTGCCGAAATCTCGATCAGTGACTGCATCGTCGGTATGGTCCAGTTGTATGCGGTAGTTACTAAGCTTGGTGAAGTATGTTTCAAGTGGTTCGTCCTCCTTAGGTCGGCAAGCACGGAACTGGCGACGGATGTCCTGTCTGCTGATATGAGATCCGGCAGTGTCCAGACTCGTTGCTAGTGTGTTCCACATTTCGTGAGGATTTCATATATTTTTGACGATACACCGTACTTCGGGGGAACAGAACAGTCTGATCGTAGATGCAGCCTTCGCTTCGTTAGCCTTCCAATCATCATAGTTGTCATCGTGGTCGATGTTAAGTGGCTGCAGTTCAGGATCCTCTGCGGTGATGATTGCATAAGCTTTCATGGCTGACAGGATGAGAATCATGTCGTCTTTCCATTCGTCGTAATTGTCGTGAGTGAGCTTAGGGATGTTGCCCCACCTGATGTTGTTGAAGGTGGGTTCAGAGGAAGTCATTGTGGGATCGTAGAGATGGTGTTGAGTTTTAGTGTTATTTATGTGGCTGTTGCTATGGTGACAAGGTTTAGGGTTCTTGAGGCTCTTTTGGAGATCGTGAAGGAGATTGTAGGAAAGATCGTGAGATTTCAAATAGTAGCAATAACTGGGCTCATAATCTGTTGAAATACTGATTGCTAGAAGCTTGTATATCATAAAGTACAGGTACGTTCATGAACTTATATACGCGGTATTCGGAGTATGTCTTGTATGTCTCGTATACATGCATGCGCACTCAGCTGGCATCTCCAGCTGAGTCTGGAATGACCATCATCATACAGAGATTATGCATCATACAACTGAAGCCATACGCCAGGGAGATAAACCATATATGCAACAACCAGTTTGTTGCATATATTGTTCATCTCCCTGACATATGGCCTCAGTTGGGCTGATGTATAATTTTTGTAAGATGATGGTCATTCCAGACTCAGCTGGGGATGCCAGACTCAGCTGGGGATGCCAGACTCAGCTGGAGATGCCAGCTGAGTGCGCATGTATGTGTACAAGACATACTCCGAATACCGTATATATGAGAGCACGAATGTACCGGTACTTAAGAATACAAACTTCTAGCAATCAGTACATTTCAACACAATTCATGCGAAGAGAGCTTTGGCGATCTCAATTGAGTGCATATATCGTGCACGGTATATTTGAACTGAACCGGCACTTACCGACTGTTGGGGCAGTCATGTTACATCCTGCTTTGCAGTTATGTTGGCATATGATATGTCACAATTGCGTAGAAATCACTGAATAAATACTGCGTGGGTAAGTGAAAGTTGTGCTGAATTAGAGCATTGATAGAAATAACGTTCCATGTGAAGCACTGAATCTCTCTCGTCTGGGCGACAATCTATGAAGTTGCGCAGTGTACTCCACTGCACCACCCACACATGAACATAGCCTCTCAAAACGACCGACGATGTTTATGAACTTGGTGAAATGCTGTGATGGGGATTGACCAAACCAATGACACAAATGATATCTAACGTGAACATTTTTCGCCGTTCTCCCCAGTACCTTCTAGATCTTCATAGTACTTACCTTAGTTCCTGCAAGCCTTCCTTCACCACAGCAATACCATCCTTCCTTTTCCTTTTCCTCTTGTCATTGTTTATGGGATGGCCGCAAAGCGAGCTTTGGTAGTAATGAAGACCTTCAAGACCTTCAAGACCATCTACATGATCACACTCAGGGCCAGTCTGGTTGCTTATGACCATACTGCAAAAACATTCTTAGAAGGGGAAGAATTGGGTATGCACCTGGGAATCCATGCCAAATCCGCATGTGGTGGCCCAGGAGTATGAAGATTTCTGCCGACCTGTGAAGCGAAAACGGAACAGGACAAATACGTATGCGGATCAGAGGACGCCAATCCGGAGACACGAAGATAACACCACACAGTGAGGGGCTAGGAAGAAGGGACCAAGGAAGTCAATGAGCCCAGTCCAGACCGAGTGGACTACGTCAGCCTGGGCTGTGTAGGTACAGTCTAGTCTAAGGTAATAGACTGGACTAGACTGACTTCCTCCGGACCAGATAATTCCACATTTGATATCAATGGGCATTCGTGGCACTCAATGAGAATAAGTTACTTTATTACATTCGGCCGAATAATGGGCCGAATAGGATTGATTCTAGTCAACAAGTGCCCATACGCAACGGAAGGGCCACGAAGGCGGGAAGATAATGGGCCCAGTACTCAGCATTCACTTGCCAATCACCCGGATCGGGCTATTGCAGAAATAGATCTCAGCCTTCGTACGGCTTACTGGGCTGGTATTCATACGGGCTGACTGTGCTCAGCTGTCTCTATACATAGATCAGTATGCACGTATTCGTACATAGACTACCGTATATATAAAACTTTTGTAGCCTCTTTGGATAATACAATTAAGCTTATCTATCATCACTTTTAACATGGGCAGTTGCTTCTCAGAATCTCACTCGATTTTTGGACCAAGCCCGGTGTTGAATATATGGTTCACCTCCCTGGCGTATGGCTTCGGTTGGGCTGATGCATAATCTCCCTAAGATGATGGTCATTTCCTAAGATGATGGTCATTCCAGACTCAGCTGGAGATGCCAGCTGAATGCACAGTCATGTATACAGGACTGTGGAGAGAGAGGAAAGGTTAACATAAGGTGCGGCTCTGTGGAGCGCATGGGCCACAAAGGGGAACGTGCGGATCCACGCAAATTGAGTGGATTGGCGGGAGGATAGACATCGCTCGCTTAGACAGAGAACAGACTATGGTCACTTTATACTACTACATTGGTAGCAATACTTTCAGATTGGCTTCTTCTGCACCTTAAATGTGCCGGAGCCTAATTTGATGCGAGGAACAATGGTTAAAATGATCACAGACGACATTCTGTTGGTGAAAACGACAAAGTTCTCCCTAACGAAACACCACAATGATAAATATGATGCCTGCTGCCACATGCCCTACGTTCACTGGAGGTCAAATGGACAAAGGTTCAGAAGGGGTGTTTCTGTTGCAAGCTCCTACAACTAGCGGCGCCTTACGAGATATGTCACCAGAGGGGTTCTACATAGCTGAACTGTGGACCGATAACAACTGAGTCTGTTGAAAAGAGATCATAAATCACCTACTGGTAGTTCGGCAAGAGGACACCCCTTAGGCGGTTGCCAATTGATTCCATGTAGCTTAAGATGAGTACTGCGAACAAATTGAAGATTGAATCCGAATGTGTGAGAATGCTGATTAGGAACGGTACTTAGTCGATGATGAACTTGTCGATTTACCGAAGCAACGAGATGACAAGGTTTGGCCTTAGTGGCGAAACAGACAGAGTGCAATGGATTGGCGCAAAATACCTCTGACAATTTACAAGACAATGCAGTGCTAATCCTGGTTGACAATGCAACCACAAAGAAGATGGTGAAGCTGAAACCAGAGATCACAACCAAGAATGTACTCAGTAAGTTGATGCAAGCCATACTGGGCGCTGCTATACTGGCAGTCAAAGAAATCAAGAAACCTTTGCCAACTACAGAAGATGAGTGAGATATAAGCACTGAACAGATGGAGTCGGCCATGATGCAACCAAATACTACAATAAAGCCTCAATTCGAGTGAAGGCTAACTCGGCACCTGTCAGGAATTTCGAAACTAAGTACAACAACTGTATATCGCAAGGCAAGATAATCAGATTGCCGACATACAATGGTATGAAAACCCCAAATGCCATCACCTCCTTTCTATCCAGCCTGCACCGCCACTTTGGACCTCGGGCGCAGCAGTTAGACTTGACAGACAAGTTTGCAATTCCATTGAAAAACGGTTGGACTGCCACAGTACTGCTGCAGTTTGGTGACACAGCTGCAGTTTGCGCCAACCACCAGTTGCTGGTACACACAAGTACAGATATAGCTTGGGAAGACTTCTCAGCCACAGTCAAAGAGCCCTTGATCCCTCCCAATGCTGTGACAAGGTTGAAACGAGATTGGGAGTCACTACAAATCAAAAGTGGTTATTGTGTAGTCACTTTTAACGAACATTTTCAAGTACTTCAACTCCAGCTAGAACCCCATTCACCGCTCTCCGATGAATGCCTGCGCGACTAATAACACTTCAAACTGGATAGCAACCCAGAAGCATCCAAGGCTTTGATTGACAAATTGGAAAGTCAGCCTACAGCATTACTCGATGACATTATAGAGCCTGTCTCTTGAGTGGATGAGATGTTTCACTCTAAGAAGTAACCGATACAGGTGACAATTGAAAATAAGCAAGGCAAACGGACAGAAGAGAGTGGAGGAAGCAACAACCGGTGCTGTTACACTTCTAGAGAAGTTGGCCACCTGGCCGGCAGGTGCTTAAAAATGGGAAGGGTCATGGCCGCATGAAAAGAGAAGAAAGTGGCCGAGCACAAACTTAGAGAGAAGAAAGAGACACAAAAGAAGGAGAGGCTCCGAGGTCCCTGTAGTTGTCGCAAGAATGGCGGCTATGGAGGTAGAGGTGGAGAAAATCAAAAGTACTTCCATATAGCCCAGAACATTGAAGCAGAAAATGACAATGTCAAGGTCTGCGAGATGCAGGTAATATCCGATCGTGCAAGCGATGATGATGATGATTTCAATGATTTGGGTTCGGGAAATGGCAATGGAAGTAAATAGCTGTGTATCGACTCCCTAATAGTAAAATTACTACCATGACTACAATGAAAAGGTTCACACGGTATCATCATCTTCCAGTCAGTGATAACAGTACCATTGATCTTCTCTGTTTCGACGGAATGGTGCGGTAGGAAAAGAACAATGATACATATGGTAGTTTAGCATCCAAAACAGCCAAAGACAATGGGGCATCAGAGAGTTATGTAAAAAGAGATACTGTAGAACAGGTAAAAAAGAAAGATGCAGTATTAGAAGTGAGAGATGGAGGCTGGATAATCGTGTAGACAGTGAATGACAAGGAAGAAGACAGCATTGAGAGATGGTAATAGATGCGCTTGAAACTCAAACTGGGGTATGACAGCTACACATATACGGGGTGGTTTACACTGTATGACATGTAAGCATTCAATATCATTCTTGGGAAGCGCTGGGTCCGAAATATACACGGAATGTATCATATCAATCACCAAACAAATGAAATCTGCAGAACTCAAGGTGATACCACATCAGACGACAGAGAAATGGTAGCACAAATCGGTTAACTTTGTGGCCTTTGGCCAGACAGCGAATCAGATGACAACACTATCAAAGAAGTAGCCTGGGCTATGGGGATCAAACTTATTGGCAAGAAACACCTCCGTCACATGGATCTTCAAGTGTTTGGCAGGGTATATATGTTTCAAGTGCGGTAGGACTAGTCCAAGTCAGAGCAGCCGCAAAATGAATTTGAATACATACTTCACAACTTTAAGAAATGCAGTTTATTTGCAGACCTGATGTATGACACCATGCAGAGTAAACTGCAATTTAAAATTGACATATTACCAGATGATGACGAGAAAGCCCTATACTGACCTCCTTACTACTTGTCTCCCAAAGAAGATGCAGAGTTACAATGACAGTTGGAGAAGGCCTTACGCAATGGCTGGATATGGCCAAACAGCAGCCATTATAACTAATCTGTTTAATTCTTACCTAAATGAGAATAGAGGCAGGCTCCATGGTGCAGTGGTATTGCTCACGAAAGTATCGGCAGGAGACACTGTCACAATGCTGTGGATTTGAATTCGAGTGCCAGGCCCTCAGTGTTCAGGGGACAATAGGTGGTGGGTGGAGTACTCTACCATTTAACCAGCTTGCCTGGAGGCGGAGGGGATCTGGGGCTCTGTCATATTCTAATTGAAGTGTATACAGTATAAATAAAACAAAAAATAAAAATTTAAAAAAAATGGTGGATTGCGCATGTGCATTGATTATCGGGCAGTTAACCAGATCACCAGGAAGGATTAACACTCATTACCTCACATTGAAGAACATGTCCAACCGCTGGGGGGTTCAAACTACTTTTCAATAAGGTATTGGGCCCTAAGTTATCATCAAATTAGAATATGTACCGGCGATTGTTAAAACCTGCTTTCTCAACCAAGTATGCATTGTACCAGTGGACAGTGCATCAATTTAGCCTGGCCAATACACCAAGTCAATTCATGTGAGTTATGAACCGGCTGCTGGCATCTAATTTCAGGCTATGTAAGTTCGTTGCCGTTTATCTTGACGATGTATTACTCCGTAGGTCTATGGGAATGGAGAATCTGGATCACATGTGGATTGTGCTACACGTGTTGTGGAAAGCGGGCTTCAAACTGAAAAGATTGAAATGTGAATGGTTTCGTAACAGGATTGAATTTTGCGGTTTTCAGATTAACAAAGAAGTAGTGGGTATATTGGGTTCAAAGATGCGAGCAGTAACTGGATGGCCATGACCCTGAAAAACGAAAGAAATTTCTGGTGTTCTCAGTTCAACAGGCTATTACTGCAAGTTCAGATGACACTATGCACATATTGCCATACTGTTATGTTGGATGTGCAAAACTAGTAAGTAAGTAAGAATAGGCGGCTGCTGCGGTGAGCCACGGCTCAAGGATGTCGATAGAGTTCAATTTGTTTGTAATGGGGAGGCACAGGTAGTGTTAGCAACGGGTTGGGGTAACCTACAAGTGGTGCAGGTGCAGAATACAGAAACTGGTCTGTTCGGTTGGAGACCTATTCTAAAACCCGGCTTGCTGTATCTTCGCAATCCAAACCCAAACCTGGACTCATCAACCCACAGGTTTTCCCAGGTTGGGCTACACCCGTTTGTTTCAATTTCCAGTTTTGTTTTTCGGGTTTTCTATATATGATCGCATTCAGATATCCCACTTCTAATTGCAATATATTTGCAATGATACGTGTCTGTTGTTTTGTGACATATTGGCTGCCTTTAAATTCTAAATGATGAGAGATACGCTCCTTGCCCCATTCTGGAAATGTTAGTCAATGGAGCGTCAATGATATTTGGTTTTGCATCTTGAGTAACATAAGTGGGGATTGGATGCAGATATTGATGAAGGAGGTATAGGTAGCATTGATAGGCACAACAGAAAGCAACATACTCCGGGCTCCAGTCCGAAGATAAGCATCAATGGAGCATCAACAATTTTTGAACTTGCATCATCATTAATCATACCACAATATGGTCATTATAGTCTATATATAAAGTTATGACCGGTTTTATTGGCTAAAACACTGACGAAAACTGTGTTGCACATTCGAATATGAAGTTAGTTGTGATTGTCTGGGAATCTGTCACGGGAACATTTCTGACTAATCTGCATATAAATGCTGCCAACTCCTCAATTATAGATGTCTGTTATCAAGCACCTCTTAAATTATCCAAGATGCAAGACCAAAAATTGTTGATGCTCTGTTGACACTGAATGTCAAGATTGGGCAGAGAGCATATCCCTTCCTCATTTGCCTATTGAGGTAGGCAATACTCTGATTATGTATAACAATGACTAAGCCACTTTGTAATTGCTTGACTGAGAGAACCAAAAATCAGTGATGCTCTGTTGATGCTCATTTTGCCAGGGGCATATCCACAATATGCAACAATTGAATTTGGCATTGAATAACAGTAATCATGTTTTGGCCTCTGTTCAATCATCTTCGTGTACATTCTCCTTTATGACTACATTGTTTTTTCATTATGCACATAAATAATTCCTTTAAAATATACTTTAAAGTGTCCACTAATTGTACATAATAATGATACTCAAATATCCCATTCCTGTCTATCAATGCTCCTCATCGCTGTCAGGTTTGCTCAATAGACTGCTCTCATCCGTAAAGTGGATGTCAGCTGAATCACTACACAGCAGATTGTGTACTAAGCTGTGAACCTTCTTTTATCAGTCAGTAAATCTGTGACAAAATCGTTATTGTGCTTGGGATCCTTGGGATATGTATCAAGATTGAAAAATTGAGTTTTGGGAAGAGGGTTATGGAGTTTCCCATATCCAGGTGGCACGTCATCGATTTTGGAACTTTGAGCTCCCACATTAGGACAAGCTGGCACAGGTGGTGTTCTAGGCGGAGTTTGTGCTGGTTGTGGTGGATGTGAACCGGAGCGTTTGCGGCTCTAGTGTGTATGCAGGTTCTTTGTTGTGCCATGTTGACAAGGAAGACAGCGAGCAGTTTGATTTTCACGAACAATTGCCAGGTGTCTGTCCAGTTCAGCCTGCATCTGTCTATGCCCAGGAAACTCAACTCCCCGATTGTTCTCTGTTTGGATTTTGGCGAGAGTATTCTTGATCATATAACTTGTTTCCTCTATTGCTGCTTGTGAAAACTCTCCTGTGGCCATTTTGGCCATATTTTACACAAGGCGCATGTCGGACTGTTCTAGCTTTACCCAACCTCTCAGCCTTGCCACAGTAGCTGACATGTTGAAAACATAAAAGAAATTTGTTGTGGCATTTAATAGTGAGATTCAGCTATTACCTGAAGTATATACAATGCCATAGCATCCTCAAACGTCTTTAAAGCTTGTTTTGTCCACTATCGGGGACACTTATGAAGAAATTTGTCTGTGAAAATCATCAAACAAACAACATCTTGAAGTTCAATTTCATGGACTGTGCAGACAAATGCCTTGGTCGACAACGGAGGTTTCCCATTACGAGCAGTCAAAAATTGGTCCTGTAGCTTGCTATGTCCATCAGTGATACATTATATTACTAGTTGACTGCCGTCTACCTCAATGTTGACTTACTCATATTCGATTGGATGCTGCTTTGTATTTTTGCTACTTTCAGTTTTCCAGACAATTTTGAAATGTGTGTCTGTGGTTATATGTGCAGTGGCTGCATCGGCAGCGATGCGGTGTATTTTCTGTTGTCTGTGTTGCTGCTGCATCTCAGCTGGGGGAGGATTGGATGAAGTACCGGTTGTTCGACTGTATTTGGATCCACTCACAGCTGTCTGAGGTGAACGTGGAGCCACGACTTGGTATTGTGGAAATGGTGAGGACAATCGTAAAGCAAAGAAGTGGGAAGTCCTGAGGAATATATAGTCAGCTTCATGTCAAAATTGAATGAGTGACAGCCAAGATGCACATTCTACTGAAGAAGAACCCTGCAGTGTATAGCTCCAGGTTGCAGGGGTTTCAATTGGTCCTGGGATTTGCAGTAAGTCGGTCCAATGTTGTTTGTGTCTTTTCACAGATACATTGCAGTGAGCCACAGCTGAAATCTCATGTTCCATAGATATAAACATGTCATTCTTTGACGGAAAAGACATCAGGTGATGTTTGTCTCAAAACATCCCCGCGATCTTATGTGAACCAGACGCTAAGTATCAACCTATGTCGTACAGATTGAATGAGGTTTATGGGAATAGAGAGACTGCTGTGGCAAGAATGGGAGTATAAGACAAAAAGGCAGGGATTAAGCATGAGCAGGAAGATATGAGAAATGCTGAAAAGGTGAGATAGACAATAAGAGAGCATCAAATAATATTTAAGGAGATGTTGTATGCAATCGGAGACTGTCTGAGCAATCTTGGAAGTTCTGACAACAAGGAGAATGGGGAAGACGAGGTAGATGAAAAAAAATATTCAGAGCTGCACATGTTGTGCAAAGATTATGAAACCAGCTGGGTAATAGACACAATCTCCAAAACAGTACAGCAAAGCATGGAGAGATTTTGGCAGAAGTAAATTAGGTTTGACAAGTTGACGCAACCTGGTTGGGATGACGTGGCTGACTACTTCTGTGAGGGAGATATGAAGTATGGGATGGTTGAATTGAAGGTTCCTACAGTTGTCAAGCCCCAAACAGACACAACTGAAGGTACACAATCACCGACAATATTTGAAGAGCCGATGGAGACTCTTCATATCATTCCAGGAAAATTATATATGCCGCGAGGGACATTTGAAACAGGAAGTAATCAAAGGAGGCTGGGTTTCCACAAACCACTTTCATACCAACTTATTGCATCTCTCTCACCGAATGCAGTGCCTGTTTCATCACCACACAACAAATCGAAGCCAGTTGCACCCTTCAGCATTTACCCCTGCATTTTGCGTCCCTAGCAAAATAAATCATGTTTGGACGAAGAAATGGTGATGGCTCTTGCATTGCCGGATGAAAAAACAGCGAAATAGTTAATTTTGATTATATATCTTCTTGAAATGCAAGTTGTGTACTGATTTTGCTACATGTCAGCTGTTTCTGGATTTTGGTGACCAAATTGTGAGGCATCATTAGTGTTATTAACGGTTCCAGATTACCCGCCTTCGGTCCGGGTTGTAACTGGAACCGAGAGCACGGTCCAGGTTAGCAACTGCCAAGGAACCCGACCCGCTGGGTCTTGTCAGCGTTGTTACCCAGACCGGACATTCAACATTGGGTTTTTGACCAGGTTGGAACCTGACCTTGGTTCCAACTATACAGTTCCGACAGGTTTGGCTCCAATTAAGTATTCAAGTTCCGATCGTATCATGACATGATGAATACGTATATGGTGCAGTTTTAGCCGCTCTTTCACCTCCTGCATTCCAATTTGTAATCCGACTGATATTCGTTGAGTGGTTGAGAAATGAGGGCAGATTTGACCGGAAAACTGTGGGTTTTCGATCGCGACTCAATGAATACTTGTTGGATCACAAATCTGAAAGTGAGAGGTGAAAGAGGGACCGGAAATGAACAATCTAGATGTTGATCATGGTATGATACGATGAAAACTCAAATACTTAATTGGAGCCGTAGTCGTGAAGTTGAAATCCCAGGTTATTAGTCGTAAAACCGGCCCCATTGCCATGGTCCGGGTTTTCGTGTGGTAAGACCCATTGCCATGGTTCAGTTCCGGTTCCAACCCTAACCCGGAATCGTTGGTAACAGTAGGCCGTATGATCATTCATCAGTGCATGTGGAAAGGTCGTACAGAGTATGCAAAAGTTGCAAACTCCCTCGCAGATTGATATTCAACCAACAAACTGGATATTATCCTGTCTGGTACGGTTAAGTGAGAAAGCATCACCTAAACTAGAGATGAAATTTACTAACAAAATTGAAGTCAGTGATGACATACGAGTCATAGGAGGAGCAGTCAATGTGCAAGGAGAACCCAGACAAATGACAGCTGTCATGCTGCTTCAATCCATGCATCCAACTGCATTACACTTTGCGCAGACCATCTGAACATGGTCGAGATTGTGCAAATTGACTGTGGTATGTCTTGAAATTCGAGGGGAAAGAGCTGGAAAGGGAAAGGTGATGAAGTTGCGCAATACATGTCAAACACTAGCGGATAGATCTGTAGGCCATAAATTGCTGGTGAAATGTAATGAAACGCCATGGGCCTGTGTCATTTGTTGCTCTGACAAGTATAGAAGCAGCTCAGAAGCTGAGAGATCTCAAAGAATTTGGATGAAAATGATTATACAAAGATACATTATATTGGCTGTCAATACTGACTGTATGCATTTTCCATACAGTTGTTGAGCATCCAATGACAGGTAGTAGGTCATTAAGGTGAGCATCAATGGAGTAACAAAGATTTTCAGTCTTACCCCTTCTGCAATCAAAGGGTTTGATAGTTATATTCTTTCAAAGAGAAATTATTGGATGTCTTTATAGGTAAAAAGAAAAGTGAAATGCTTGTTGCCCCATGCTAGAAATGAACATCAATGGAGCGCCAACAATGTTTGCTCTTGCATTCTGAATAATCACAGGGCTGTGCAACGGCATTAATCCATACTCACAGTATAGGCCACCTGTATGGGCAAAAATGCTAGTCACCAGATCACTACAACCTCTTGAAAAGGTGCATCATCGGAGCATCAACAATTGTTGGTCTTGCATCTTGGATAATCACATGGCTATCGAATGCTGTTAACATATAATTGAAGTATTGGCTGCCTTTATCGGAAAATATGATAGTGAGGATATCGCTGTTCCCTCTTGAATATGAGCATCAACAGATCATCAGCAATTTTTGGTCTTGCATCTGGGCAAATCGAAAAGCTATGAAACAGCATTAACCTGTAATCAAACCATTGGCTGCCTTTTAGGGCAAAAATGCAAGTGACAGTATTGCAACCACCTCCTAAAGATAAGCGCCAATGGAGCATTAACAGGTAATGCAGGGGTGTAGTAAGCTACACAGCAAGGAACTGCCCTAAACTGTTCCGTGATAGAGTTATCAACGGTCAGTCCTCTCAATATGTCTTTTTGTTTCACTTCACAAACATGAGTACAATGTTGCACAGGTCTGAGGTATTTGTTGCTTGTAGCTCTGCAGTCGATATTTAAGTACCAGAACTGTACATTACTGTCAGGTTGGTTCTGACATTCTTGCAAATCAAATTACCATCCTTTCAAATTCCTACTGCAATGTCTGAGTAAAAATCTAAAATACCTTTCTGCTGGTGATGATGATATCTTCCAAAAATGAACACATCTTTATTCACGATTTGAGAGATCTTACTTTGCCAATCATATTTGACACTTGGTGGAATTCATTGAATGTAGACTTGAAGTGTCCGATTAGTTCGAATAAATCTAGGCATGCTTCTTTGTTGGAATTCCATTTACACTGTGCAATGGATCAGACCAGCAGTACTGGTATCAAATGAATCCTTTGTTGTAAAGTTCTTTGTTGTCCATTAGATCATGGGACAAGCTCAGTGGGGAAACACTTTCTGGCAAAAGTGCACATTGCACTGTTAAACAAATTGACAGAGTTGGAAGTTACGAAATTGATGAGTTCAACAGTTGAAGAAACTGCATTGGCCATACTGAAGAGGCAAGGAAGTTGAGGAATTACAATTGAAAGTTTGCAAATGAAATTCACATTGGACATTTAGATTATATCTATATTTCCTCAATTGACACACAAAACGCTCCAAACTGGCAGCGAAGGACGTTCAACCTGTGGAAGTTCACCAAGACACATGGAATCATTAACTGATATTGCAATTTGATTCAGATCATATTCCATGGAATGCAATGTTTGACCTCGAGCTACGACGGTTATATAATGCATTTTGTAGTGAGTTGACACTACTGTCCGCCAGCATGCTGAGCAACATTTGCAGAAGGAAATTTACACTGACTGTGGATGCAATTAAGAAGTAATTGCCGTCAAGAAATAAAGTTAGTTTAGCTGTAAGCAGGTGGACATCGATGAGCAAATTAACCATGATGTTGGTCATTGCTTACTATATGAATCGCAATTGGGCATTGCAAAAAGTAGAAATGGCATTTGATCCAGTTGATAGCCTATTCTTTTCAAATTTTGAAAGCTAATTAGGGATGATGGGTAAAGTGTCAACATACAGGAGCATGGCTAGCCATACATTTGAAAGAAGCTCTTGATTGATTGCAGCCTACCAATGGCCATTTACTCGGAATTATGACTAATCACACTTTATCAAATCAATCAATGACTCACTAGATACAATCAACCCTTGAGGCCTCCTGAACCGAGTGGCCTGAAGTGAAATACCAGATATCTTGTATGGCATACGTCATTCAGCCTGCTTTAGGTATATTCATGTGCAGTCTGGGTGAAATAGGCCGCACCAAGTCTTGGGAATCCCATGAGCGCTCTCAGGAATTCGGAGAGAATAAAAGCATAGACATTGGCAGGTGTCAAATACTTTGACATGAGGGCAATGCTTGAATGAACAACGTGGCAGCCATGAAACCAGGTTTAGCAAGGGTAATTGAAAAAGTGTGTATTTCGAGATATATTGAAGGTCCTGATACTGACCTTTATATAGGAGTGAATGCTTGGTAAATTGATTACGCTGACACCTGGTTGTCCAAACAAGTTCATCAACTGTTAAAAAGCCAATGCACAGATTGCAGTACTGTCTATGATGGAGGTGAAGACATGGTGGAGTTCGACACTGGAGTTGCTTGAACGAGCCTACCAATTAAGAGAATTCATCTGCAAGATGCTCAAGAATCTAAAATACCGTGATTACTGGCCACTCTTCACAACACAGGATGAATGGACCATTAACTAGTATGTTATGGACATTTGAAGGCGTTTCCGGTACCGGACTCTGGGGATGTCGAAAAAGCATATGGTTACACTTCATCATTGTATCACTATGTACAATGACATGTTCAATCACATGGATGGCACTATGTGAGCTGTAGCTAAGAAGAAGACTCATTTGAAGGACAACTTAAACTTTGCTGCAAAGTTGGCATGCCAGAAGCTGTTCAAATACTATATTGAAGTGACTCCAACCCCAGGTATGCTTCTCATTTGAGCGCATATCCTCGATCGCTACTGGCAGTTGTGATATTTTAGTAAGTGGGAGAAGAGAATGCATATTAATCCTGAGAACGACACCTTCTATACTACCCAATACCAGGAGGCATATCTGATTTGTTTGGAGAATAACTATTGCGCCAAATATAGATGTTGGGCTGTCATAAAATCTGAAACTGTACTGAGCAATGATCTCTTCTCCTTTGCAATAGCTTCTAGATCCTGTCAATCTTCATATGGTCCATATGCTTACTCCAATGATGATGAAGAAAACTTACAGTCTAAAAATCTGGCTGATGAGATGTCCAGACTGAATGATCACACAGAACACTAATTGACAGCTGCAAGGGTCTATTGGAACTCACCGCCTGAACTACCACAGAACTGAGGGCAAATTAATCTAAATCTTAATGTTTACATCTCCGACACTATGGTGATTAGCAGTATGTATTGGATACCAGATATTACTGACTGGTGGCGACAGCAAGCGGAAACACCCTCACAGTACCCAAACTCTCCAATGTCGCACGAGACAGATTCTCTATAATACCACACAGTGTCGGAGTGGAGGCCAGTTTTTCCCTTGGGTGAGATGTTATCAGCTGGAGGCAGTCAAAAACCACATGTGTGACCCATTGAGATATTGTCGTGATACAGCAGTTTGCTTGAGCGAAGAATGGGATAATGGCCTGTGATCGCCCAGTACTGGATACGATGAATGCTGAATACGAATTGGAAATGAAGAGAGAAGCTGAGGAAAGAAAATTGCACAGAATGGCCAAGGCCCACAACTTTTTGGCAATGTGGCAGTGCAGCCAATATCTACCTGCTACACAGAAGTCATCTCGCGCTTACAACAAGCATATAACAGCTGTATGATATATTGCAGATGCTGAAGAGATCATGAAAGTGTCCTGGTCAAACATTCAAAATGACGGTGTGGCTGTATTCAAATTGTTTGAAAAACCACCTGGCCACCAGCTTTGTCTGCAAAGGACCTGCCTGGAGGATGAACTCAAGTGCAAAATGCCCGCCGAATCACGAGAATTTACTGCCATCCAGTGGGAAGTGATGAGAGTAGCATACTTGAAAGCATTTTGGACACTGAAAATTAGCTTGGCTGGAAGTGGAACTTGGATAATCCAATTCACAGTGAAGACAACTGGGAGGCAGACAATGAATCTGAGTTAGAGCTGGGCAATGGCATGAAGGATTCAGAAACCCCAGAGCAGTGGGATGTAAGTGTTCTACTGAATGTCCCAAGATGGATTCTGCCAATCTGGAGGTCAAAGACATAGGCCGAAAAGGTGTTGATGATGGTCAATACAATGGAAATGAGAAGTAATATGGGGTACAAAAAAACGCAGGATAGTATAAGTCAATGTATTGTCACCAGATTCTTTATGTTGTTTGACTGAGAATTTCATTTAGAGACATAATATGGGAGACTATTGAGCAGTCACATGTGAATAATAGTTAAGAAACAGATGTATAGTGGGTGAAATGAATGATTTGGCAAGATGGATAAATTTCAATCAAATCAGAACAACCAGTGTAGGACTATTACTGGGCTCGGCTTTGCCAAAGGGCCAAGTCTTGAGCAGGCACAAAGGCAACCAATCTGCTCAAATAATTATGAAATTAATTATTAATGGCAGCAGATATTCAATGGGCAATCCATTAAAATGAGCGTCAACTAACCATTATCAACGTTTGGTCAAATAAGCATGGTAATCGGAAATTGACATGGTTGCTGTTATGCATAACCAACGTATTGGCTGCTTCTATAAGCGATAGAGAAAGCGACACACTGACTGCCCCATTCTGAGAATAAGCGTCAACAGATTGTCAATGATTGTTGGCATTGCATCTTGGGTAATCTAAGTGGCAATTGGTTGCAATATCCGCAAATGAGGTACTGGCTTCCTTCAGATGCCGAAACAATACTGGCAGGCTCCCTGGACTATCCTGGAAATGAATGTCAACTGGGCATCATTGATTTTTGATCTTGTATCTTGGGTTATGTACCAGGTACTTGGTTGCAAACATTCATAAATACTGTATTGCCCGCCTTTGAAGGTAACAGCCATAGTGATATACTCCCTGCCGTATCATGAAAATCATTGTCAACCGAGCGTCAATGATTTTTGGGGTTGCATTTTGGGTAATCTAGCTGGAGATTAGTTGCAAACATTCACAAATGCTGTGTTGGCTGCAATCAGGGGCAAAAAAAATGGCGATATGCTCTCTGCCCTATCCTGAAAATGAGTGTCATGGGAGCGTTAATGATCTTTGGTCTTGCATCTTGGCTAATATAAGTGTTGATTTGTGGCAATAATTCATATATGAAGTAATGGCGGCTGTTTCAACTGAAACAGTATATGACATCTATGCTACCCCGCATTGAAGATAAATGGCAACTAAGTGTCAACAATTTCTGGTCGTGCATATTGGGTAATTATGGTGACGCATGGATATATGAGTTTGTCACAGAACTATTGAACACCTTTATAGGCAGAAATATGAAATATTACAGGAAAAGCTTGCATTCCAAAATAATTGATATCGCAAACTGCACAACATTCAAACTGGGATTATTGGCTGTTGAATACACTATTTTGATAAGATACTATTATCAAACAGCAAAAGCAAGATCATTATATGTATCTACAGCTGGATCCGCTGGGTGACATGCTTACAACCTGCCCAATTGAGATGAGTTGCGGGATGTCTGTCTGGCCATACCTGAATTGAAGATTTGGGTGAATTGACAATTCAGATTGCGAATGTGGCAATGATTCGGTTCCAACCCGGACCCGCACCCAAAATGATGATCTGGAGCTGTTGCTAACATTACGTTTGGTTCCTGAAGCTTAGGAGTGATGAGATGCTAAACTCTATATACAGCTGACAACTCATAGTAATTTGTGATGCAGTTGTGAAGTGGCAATACTACCTGCATTCGGACAGAAATTGTATGGTCCATATGGACCTTGCCCTTGTAAGCCACATACGGACGCAACTTCGACTAACAGCTCGACAAATGGAGTACTTAACAACTCTACTCAATTATTCATATGATATCTGGTATGTCGCAGGGGCTGAAAACCAGACACCTGATGAATTGATGTGACATTTTGACTTCAGGCAGGAACACTGTGCAGTCTGCCAGTGTCGAATCACACAGTTGGTAGTTTAGGACTCATCGGTGTGGTTAGAAGAAGTAGACCCTGTAACGAAGAACACCAGCTGCAGTAAAGATATGGTACAATTACTAGTATTCAAGAATAGCCAACAACATGAGCAAAAGGCATCCGCTCCAGCCACTGTAAGAAACGCACGGGTTTGCATGCACTGTTTTTCCCTAGATGACAACCTGCTGTAGCTAGACCTCTACAACAGGACTCTGAATGACACAAAGACCAGCTGTGTCTGCTCTACAATCTGAGACCCCTAAGAAACAGAATCCTCCAAGAAGTGCATAACACTGTGGTGGGAGGCTATTTTGGGGCAGCAAAAACATATATGATGGCAAGACAGCTCTTCTTCTGGTCAGTGTTGTGCAAAAGAGTACAAGAATATACCAAAGGCTGTGACACATGGGCACAACTTAATTAACAGACTGGGACAGTGGTGGGCTTGTCAATCCCACAACCAGTTGCACAATACTGCTGGGAGCATGTCGGAGTGGATTCCATTACTGATGTGGCAGCATCTTTCAGACGAAACGATTGCATTTTGACATTTGTGGACCATTTCTTCAAACAAGCCCATTGCATGCCCAGCACTAAGAGCATTGATGCTGCGGAATTTGCATGGTTATTTTTAGAGTCCCTCACAAGACTCCATGGTGCCCCCTGAGAGGTCATAAGCGACTGTGACATGTAGTGTACATTGAATTTCTGGCCAGAAGTGAGTACGGGATTACAGACTAAGCTGCTCATGCCAACGGCTTTTCGCACACAAACAGACAGGCGGTCAGAGATTTCGAATTAGCTGGTTACACAGTCACCATGGGCTTTCACCACTCAGCATCAATGCCAGTGGGACACCATACTTCCACTTGCGGAATATGCATATAACACATCTATGGACTCACCCACCAATCGAAGCTGATCCAAATTGGACCCTGAATATAAATGATTTATTTCATCAGACATTCTGGCAGGGCAATGGCAACACGACAAAATGTAGAACATGGAATGTTCAGTGTTCACTGAACAATTGCAGGCCTTGTTGGTATTTGCCCAGGACCGCCTCCGTGAGGCACAGGACAGCCAGTCAGCAGAAGCAAACAGGTTCCGAAGGCCATACACTCTTAAACTGTGTGACTATATGATAATGAGCAATCAAGACCTGCGAATAACATACGCAAACTAAGACCCTTCTCGGCGGACGCTGCAACTGCAGTGGGCTGGACCCTAAAAGATCACTCAATTTTGTGGGCCAGATGCGGTCAAATTGGATTTACCAGCAGATAGAACGATCTACTATACCGTAAATGTCAGCAGACTCAAGAAGTACACCACAGATCAAATATGAGAAAGCCTCCTCCTTCTCCACTCTGAACTGTGCGAGATAATGATGGCATGATTCAGCGTTTAAATATCATAGTAGTAATTACTTCGCATAAGCGGGCACTAGGCCTCAAAGGTGGCTCCAAATATCAAATCAAATGGAAAGGCTACAACATGAATGAAATGACCGGGAAACCAGCTGCCAATCTCTCCAACGCAAAGCAAATGCTTGATGAGTACAAAAAACAATACAGATTGGGAGAAACACAGGTCAAACAGAAAAGAAAGGACTAAAGCTGCGGAGTCAATGGCCATTGGTAATTTGGTTACACTGTGTTGGGGTGTCGATGACAAATGCATTTATTCTGTTGTTTTTGAGAAGTATCTTGAACTGTTTAGGAGGGATGTGATGTGGAGAGTGAGGAAAAGTCAACATAAGATGCAGTTGTGTGGAGTGCATGGGCCACAAAGAGGAACATGCAGTTTCGCTCAAATTGAGTGAATCGGCAGGAGAATAGACATCGCTCCCTTAGAAGCGATATAGACCATTATCACTTCATACTACTACAAGGACATACAAGATAAACTCCAAATAATGGGTAAATATGATCATGAATATAACTGTACTTCTGAATCCATGTTTCTAGCAATCTGTACAGTGTCAATACCTGGTGATATGATATGGAAGTTGGGGAGAACATTGTGTGTACATTTTAGAGTACAGAGGACAGAAAGAATGAGAAAGATTCAAGCTATACAAGATATCAGCAAAATGTCAATTGGTCCAGAAGGAACAAGCAATCGTTCAAGAGACACCGGGTGACCTCATCAGTACTTCGAAGTACTTCTTGATTTTCCAAGACCTCCCTGGAGATGAGGAATGTCCTCTCAGACTCTGCATGAGCATTCTCAGATGCTCCACAAAGCTCCTGTAGTTATGGAAGTGCATTCAGAATGCTACGAGATTTGACGCATAGGATAGTAAAATTTCTGAGCCTATGAGATCTCTTCACAGATCTGCAGGAGACTTCAGGAGCAGCTGCAATCGCAGAATAGCACTGTGGAGCAGTTTGGGAGCAGCCCAGATGACTGCACAGTGCTGCCCAAGACTTGGTGCCGTATTCTCACAGCAGTGGTTCTTACATAACCAGATGGCATTTTGTCTTATCGTATTCGTCTTTGATACAGTCGCAAGATTCTCTACAGTACAATATGGCATGTATTATTTAAGTTACAGTATATGTATACCTACCATTAATCTGGCCGCCGATGGTAGTCTAGCATAATCAGAGGAGCATCAGGACACACTCATTGAGAGCACATAGATATGCACCACCTGGAGGCCATGGTGAAACGATGGAACTAAGAGGCAGAGAACCAACCATTAAGACTGCACCGTACCTCTCGCAACACACAAACGGAATTGAGAATAGGTAGTCGTTCTGGCTTGAGGAGCATTGGAATCCGGTGAGAAGGTATGATAATGCTCAGCGTTGAGGATCCAGGTAATTGCATCAATCCAAGTAATGTCGGACAGAGTGAGTGAAACCAACAGTTAGGAATGATAGAGTGTATATATTCATTGTATGATAACATGAGATGGAAATGAAATGATGTCTATCTACTCGGGTGTCTGTTGAGTACATACTCCCTGTCACTCTGACCACAACTATTACCCCTGTATTTCTGTACAACTGCCGTCGCTCCTTGAAAATGACCTTCCAGGCTGTGATGAAGTCAGGATGGCAATGGACTTGGAGACCATAATCATGTGATCTTGGAGGGCGCAATTGTGCGACTTTGGGAATACACTTCGAGGCTGTAACCGATTAAGTTTGGAGATGCACTTGGAGGCTATCACCGACTGAGTTCGAAGATGCACTTGGGGGCCGTGATTGTGCGAACTTGGAGGCCATGTTTATGCGAGATGAGAGATACACTTGGAAGCTCTGAATGAGTGAATTTGGAGATGCACTCAGAATCAGTGATCAAGCAAGATTGTAGCTGTACTTGAATGCGGTCAATCAGGAGGCAGTAGATCAGGAGGGAGGCACAATGGGAGCTGAAACTCTATTCATTGGTTAACTGGTAGTTGTGGGAATGCAGAGAAGTCAGCACAACATGGTCTGCCAAGAGATGAGATACTTGCTGGGAGTGGGAGACAGTCGATCTTGCAATGAAGCAGTATGCCGTGTATGCAGTATGCAGCGTATGCTATACTCAGTGTATGTGGTACTCGGTATTAACTCTTGATCATGGCATGGAGGGATAGAGAGTGATAACTTTACATCATGTTCTTAGATGATTTTGAGTTGAGGACAAGAAAGAGAGAGATCAGACGAGATGGGGGAAAGCATCATGGGAAAGTGGAACTAAAGAGAATTTTGTGTGCGAGTCAATTCACCATCACTGAGACAGCAGGTATGTGTCTCGATTCCGCGTGTAAAATTCCCGATATGAGGTCTTTTAAACCGAATGAGGCAAGTCGTACCCCTGGTTCCTCGTATCCACTCGTATTCTTCACATCATTCTCCTCTTCATCATCCAGCTCTATCTTTGTTGTCCACAACTCTACCATCATTGCAGAACACAAAGTTACGTCATCCCTCTCAATATCTTTATATCAAGATCACGAGTTGAATTCGAGTACAGTATACAACGAGTACAGCGTACAGCAAGTACAGCACCCACCCAGGACTCTTTGTATTCCCTTCATTTTCATGATTACAAGTTGACCCCTGAATGTAGCTTCAGCTTCTGGCTTGCCACTGTAGATGATCAACTGCCATCAGCCAGCCCTCCATGAGAGATCAAAGGCGAAGTAACCTTGTCACATTCCCGCAGTTGCAAGTTAACAAACTGAGGAAAAGAGTGTCAGTACCTGGTGTGGCGTTCATCGACCGCCTCTAAGTAATCATCCAAACTCACTCGATTGTAGACACTAACATCAGAAAATAAAATTTCCATCTGGGAGGAAAGGCTCTGTCAGAGTGGATGCGCTCAGTCAGAGCCGTCAGAGACACCCCGGTGGCATAGTATTCTGCACCCGGCATCAATACCACCTGTCGCGTTACATATCCTCCTACTATCGCAGTCTCAATGCTTCTTCTCACTATGTCGGTCTCCTATTGTAAATGAACACATGGGCGTTGTGGCCAACTGTGACCATACATCCGAATGGGTTCATCGGGTACGGGCTTGTATCTGGATTGCAATGGGATGGGTGATGCTGCGAAAATCTCTCCTGGCCTTTCTTCTACCTGTGTGTAAAATGCAATTCTGTCTTTACCAATTATCCACCACATTCCAAGTCGCCAGATCTATGTGGCTGTTGACAATCCATTGTTCATTCCATCCATCTTCTGTCTTACTAGTAGTGGCTATCTGTGGAATTCAGTATGCGCAGCTGACGATGTTTCCCATGCTGGAAACTTACATTGCAACATCTGCCGGTGTTGTTTTCAGTTGCTTAAATTTTGGGATGAGATCCAAGTTAGCCGAGTTTTGATGTATTGTTGTGAGCGCCAGAGCTAACCTGTACTCAACAAAAGCTACATACTTGTTCAGGAGCTTGATTTTGAATAGTCATTGCAGTTGCCATGGGAGATGCCCATTCAAGGTGCTATAACGCCTTCCCGGGTATTGCTTTACCCACACCCAGTCATTCTGTCGATCCCCTCCGCGCCAGCTCTGCCTTCCTGTGCATCAACACATCTGAGATCTGTGTTCACCTTCTAAACCCTCCACTTGAACCTTAATACCATGGTAAATACAGAACTCCATGGTGTGCAGTTGTTCATCTGATATATACGTCTTGTTACAACCCTTATGCTTGTTAATCTCCCCTGTGCCGCTGTATATTGCCATGCGGTGCATATCATCTTGCGTATTGTGGAGTAATGCTTTACAGTCTTTGATGATAGCATCAGAATACTTTCCATCATGGCGGTTTTGTTGTCCCCTGAAACCGGGCTTCGCATATGACTGGAAGCTCAGGGGGGCCGCCAGATCAGCACCAGAAGGGAGGACGTTGCAGGCGGCAATGCTGTTCTCCCGATGCTGAGCACGGGCTTCGAGATTAAGCTCTCTGATTCGGAAGTAGAGAATGCGACAATGACAGGCGATTGCTTGTGGCAGGTAGTTGAGATTGTGAATTTGTTAGATCGAGTCTTTGTAGAGTATGTCATCACGTGGCTGAGGGTTAGGGCTAGCGGATACTATATCGACTATGTGTATCTTGGACTTAGACACAATCAATCAATCGTCTCGACAGGTTTGTCACAACATGTTATGAGCCCTGGCACGACCACGATCTGGACACCAATTTTGACAGCTATGAAGCGATATCAGTCGGATCACAAGCCTTCATATGAGCGCAGCTGCAGGGTTCCGGAAGCATTGAAAATGCATCCGGGATCGTTGCACCCTAGGGACTGTGGAGAACAATTCAACTGTGTAAACGATGCTTCCTTTCAACGAAATCTCACTCAACCGAGTAGAGAGCTGCAATGGCTGCGACGGCTTTGAGGGCTGCCAAGGCTGTAGTGGTGAGTTCTATGGGTATACGAGATTACGGCAACTGAACGACACGGTAACAGGACACGTTCGGGACGAGTACAGAGAGCAGTTTGGCAGGAGTGCAGGACGAGTTGGGGTCAACACCCTCAGAGGAGTCCAGGTCAACATTGGTCTCATCAGGATGTATTCGAAGCGATTGTGAAACCGGTTAACTGGCTGCCAGCCAAGCAGATTGACATACACTATGGTATGGTATGTGGATAGTCTATCAGAAGTGGGTGGGTAATGGACCACGGATACTTGGGAGATATCGGTAAACACACATGACACCCCCGAGGAGCGCGGCAGTTGGTCCGCTACAGTGGGCTGGATATGTGACTTGCAACAGCCTCGAGAGACCGGCGGTTGCAATTGTGGCCATGAATCCAACAAGTCTGTGGACTCCTCTACTGTGTGGACGAGGAAGCACTACTAGAAGCTGTACAGTGTGTACCTTCACCCTGAACCTTCAATGACAACAACCCCTCCTCCACCCATGATGCCGCATATGGGGATCCTCGATCTACAGGAATGAGTTTCCTAGAGCTAGCCGAGAAAGAGCGACCTACGGAGAAGAGTCTCCAATTAGAATTGCAGCTATGGTGAAGTGTCACCGATTTCGACACCCACACCGACACCGACACATCCTGGACGAAATGAGCATCCACCACTGAACAAGCGGCTATGAGCCCTTGCATTTAAATGGGAAACAACGATCAACACTTCCACTTTGTTTGTCAAGCGGAAGTCAACATTGGTATGGGGAAGTGTATCCAATTTCGATATCAAGTATCCACCACCATATAACAGCTTATGAGCACTTCGGTTGAAAAAGAAATGACGATCAACACTTCCACTTCGTTTGTTGAGTGGAAGTTAACATCGCCATGAAGCAGTGTCTCCAATTTCGACGAGCCACTGTTCAACAGGTTATGCCAATTTCGATACGACACCAACACATTGTCAACTACCTGAACATCCTCCACCGTACAACATGTCATGAGCACTTGTGTTCAACAGGGGAATGATCATCTTCCGCTTCATTTGTCAAGCAGAAATCAAGATCGCCACGGAGATACGTCTCCAATTTCGACACCGACAGCACAACCCATGATTGGGACCGAGAGGCTGCACATGGGAATCAATGATGCTCAAGCTAGGCTGTGTGTCACGTTTGGAGGAGCGGTTGACTGGAAGTCAAGACAGTTGGAGCTGACAGCACAATCGACTACTGAGCTTAGGAATAGGCACATGATTGACGCCTCCAATGGCATGAGTGGGAGAATGGTGGCTTGGGAGGAACTCAGGGCATGGCATTGTTTGGCTTCTGTCTTCTGTCTTCTATTTGTTTTCCGTCAGTTTTTCAATGACTTAGTGTTTGACGGACGTGATAACTCCCTGGAGCAGTGTTAGACCCAGTCTTTGTAGAGTACGTCATCACGTGGTGTGGGTTAGGGCTGGCGGCTACTATATAGGCTAATTGTGATCTTGGACTTCGACTCAATCAATCAATCGTCTCGACAGGTTCGTCACAACAGATTGGAGGCATTCCACACGTCCTTAAGGTTTGTTTTATGTGCTTGTTTATGTCTCTCGGCAGAATACTGTTGTAATTGTCCTAATGGACAAATCTGCTTAACCCGATGATACATCAAGTGGATTTTTGGAAAGTTGAGGTCGACATCTAACTCCTTCGAAACATCAATCTCGTGGCTGATATAATCCTACCACACCTTCATTTTGCGCTGCTTCTTGGACGGTGTCCAAGTTTCAGCATTTGTTTCCTTGTCTACCTTTTGCTTCTTCACGAGTGCTATTCTCAGCGCATTGGCTTTGGCCTTCGCATTCTTACTGGCTCGCCTAAGTACAAAACATCTTTGAAGGTGTGAAACTGACGCAAGGAATCCTCAATGTTGCTTATTTTTGCATCATCGTGAGCTTTATATGGAGTGTACATATAGAATTTGAATAATACCCAAGTGTACTCAATTGTGCGATTGTATATGGAACGCTGAGCGGGGCTTCTGCTGCATAGAGACTGGGTTTCAACTCCAAGCAGGTACCGGCTCATTTCGTTCATCCCCTTCCATTTCCATTGCGGAACTTCCTCATATGACTCATTCTTTGGTGTGTGATTGTGGTAAGTAGGCACGGATAATCAGATTGCATTGTACTTGTTGAACTGTTTGTGCATCTTCATGAAGTGGAATATCCACTTCTGGAGGTGGCCAAGCATACTGATCTGCATTGTATGGAGGAGGTTGAGCTTACGCAGGTCACTCATGATACAGGTAATATGTCGAAACCCATTGTATTCTCCGCGAACATGGCGAAATGAGAGTTCGATAGTGGCTGTCTTGGTGTTGGTGTTGAAGATTGTTCTATATATATTGTGATCCCGCCGGGTGTGTTGTTTGGCAGAAGGGACATAATCTCGAAGTTCAGTCTTTTGACACTCGCAGCAAAAACAGACATGCTGCTGCAGATGATGTAGGTCGCTATACTCAGAGCAATCTGCTAGCCATGCTGCTAAACCCAGTTTGCAACGCCTGAAGTTGCCATCTGCACAGAGAACATTGTAATACCCACTCTCAGCGCAGGGGTTTTGTTTGAAGGTGAGAAATTGGAGTTCCTGCCAGAGTACCTCGTTCAGCACCTCTTGGTTTGTTTGCCAATGCTCATCTAGGCGCTTTTAAGCAATATTGAAGTTCGTGATTGGAATTGGCAGGAGAGCGACCATTATGACACTGTGCGTTGAGGGCATCTGGTGGATCTTCAATGTTAGATTGTCTATTGTCATATTTACAGACCACACTGTCTTGTGGCCAGCAAGATTTGAGAGATGTGTTCTGGCAGACATCAAGATCAAGGGAACTTGTGTATCCCCCACTCTGAGAGTTGACTAAATGTGGATTAGCATGTTATTATCCTCTGGTATCTCTCTATTCCTGAGTGTCCCACCACCAGTCCACTGTGCATTTTGGTATGGAGGTGTTTTGGTGGCGTAATAGTGTATAAGTAATGCTGAGGGGCGTAAATGAAATGCTCAGCATAGGCAGGTGGCCTCATCAACCATCCCATGGTTTTGATGATGTTTCGACTCCAGTATTTGATAGGGCATTGGTGGTTGTCATTCCATCTCATATCCTCGGGAGTGCCTAGCTCCCACTTTCTGAGAGCCTGATCATCCGGCATTCTAGCCATGAGCTTCTGGATGTCATCGGTGTTTTTGAAGCTTGGGAAACGCAGAGTGGTGTTTTCTTCCTTTAGCATGTTGTCATTGTATGTCTTCATGCCCTTCTGCTTGTTCCCACACTGGATATATTTGTACTCTTTACATGTCGCAAACAGGTAGTAGGGATTGTTCTGTAGGTTCTTCTCAAGGCAACCCTCAGTGTCGCGTTCCCATGGGGCAGCAATGTAATTACTCAGCGGAGTGCCAGCGCCGGGGAATGTTTGCATCGGTGGTAGAGGAGGGTGAGGTCGGTGAGACCCCGTCTCTGCGATGGTTTGAAAGTGTTGGAGGTAGGGAAATGCATCCAAGTCTTCGATTGAATCTGTGTTAGCATTGAATTCATGATGCTGAACCGGTAGGGGCAGGCTGTGAATAGTCAGATTCTTCTGCTGTGCAACTTGAAGGTGTTCAAGATGGTGTAATTTGTTATGTGTAAGTTGCCAGCTGTCTGAGGTGGACATTCATTTGGCATGAAAATTCAAGGCAATAGAAAGGGCTCTTCTCTGGCATTGTCGATGACATGCGAGAAGCAGAGTATACACCATAGAATGGGGCGAAAGTTGGTGCTGGGCCTGAGCAGCCTGGTGTGGGTGTATGCTCACAATACTTTCAGTTAACTTGAGAAACCTTTTGAACTTCAACACCATAAGAAGGAGGTTTCTTACACGCCTGGCGTTGCAAAAACGCTGCATGCGCGATGTCCCATAATACTATGAATAAAATATGACCAATGCACAACCCATAAATAGACTAAATTCTAAGCAATCCAAAAACCTCATGACGTGTGTAATAATTGATGACTGAAATAAATAGATCGAAACGCAGGAAAAGAACAAGACAAGAATCTGACTCTAAACCAGATGCAGCAACTATCACCTCCTCTGCAATGTGAGGACTGGTTCACTCCTCGCCTACGAAGTGATCTGGGTGCACCTCTGGGAGAGAGACATTCGGGAGAGGGACATTGGGGAGAGGGACATTGGGGAGAGAGACATTGAGGAGACTGTCACCACCTGCTGATTGGCCGAGCCGCTGATGATTCACATGCACATCTGGGGTGTTTTCAGGTGCCTCTGCTTCTTACAGAGTTGGCACTGCTGGGTGAGGTTCTTCTGGTGTGACATGTCGCCAAACCTCAATCCCAGTTACGGGATGAGTCAGCGGAGTTCATGGTCATAGGCGATGCTGTGGGGTTTGTGGCGATGGGGCATGTACAGGAAGTTGTGGCCGTAGGGTATGCTCGCGCAGCTTCTGGCTTTGCTCCGGTTGCAAGATTAGCTGATCATCCTCCATGGTATCTACATTATCAGCCGATGAATTGGCGAACTCTCCCTGGCCAATCATCCGAGGTTCTTTGCCATCATCCTCATTCTCATCCTCGTTCTCATCCTCCTCCTCCTCCCTCTCATCTTCCTTCACTTCATCTTCCTCCTCTTCATATTCCTCCGCTTCATCGTCACCATCCTGTTCCATACCCACTTCGCCGTCTAAATATACACTGTACAGTGCATCACAACCATCCACCATGCGCATATCCACATCAGATTTATATTCGGAGTCATAATCGACATCCGACTTGTCGGTAGACTTGGTATCATCATCTCAGGAAATTGACACTGTGGGCAATGGTTCCCACTCTAAATATACCTGCTCTAGTTAGCCCTCTGTGTGCAAGTCTGCCTCATACAGTTCCTTCTGCCACTTCAAAGCAACGGCATGAGAGATATCATCTCCCTCTGGGGTTTGTTTAACAATACCTTTCTCTTTACCATTTCCCTTTCCCTTCCCCTTCCATTCCTCCGTTGCATTCCCCTTCCCCATGCCTTTCCCCTGCCCTGTCCCGTTCCCATACTTTGTTCCCTTCCCTTGCTTGTTCTCTTTCTCACTGCCCTGCATGCTCAGCTCTCCCTCACTGGCGTCATTGTCATTGCCATCTCCAGGACGGCTCCGTCCACCACTCAGCCCTCCGGAATGCCCCCAGATTTCGTCATCATCATTCTTGTCGATTATCTCATCTCATTTCAGTGGTCTAATGGCGAGGAAGTCGCCTGGCTTGTACTTCCAGCAGCTTGGCGGCCCAATCTTAGCTCTGAGATCATCGCTACAGAACCAAGAGTAACGCTCGTTGGTGCGTGCAACATTCTCCTAGCTGATTATCTGCAGATTCGTGCGATCGACTTGATTCCCAAAGGCACAGGGGTTGTCCCACCTCCACTTGTGCAGTTGGTCCTGGGTTGTGTCAAAGATTTGCGCCATATATGACCAGAAGGATGCCCACCACAACCGAAAAGCCGAACACCTGCAGTTGCAGTACGACCACATTAGCTGGAATTGTGAGAAGTGGGGAGTTGTGACTGCATCAAGAAAGACTATATTATAAAAGAGGTCCCATGCCCTCTCATCCTTGACACCACAAAAATTGTATATCTGTATGAGCCAAACGATGTGTTCTGAGATAAATCCCATTATATGGTCCCGATTCAATTGCGGGCGTTGATTTATAACCAATGTCGGCATTACTGCCCTAGCAGTTGCCTTCCTCTGTCTATTGCAGCTGCCGTTTGGTGCCATCACTGTGAGTTGAAAATAAATCTACATCCGAGGCATTGTTTTGTGCAAGTCACTTCATGTCAAGATAGTTCAGGATGGTGGTGGTGTGTTTAATGTTGGTGGAAAAGAGAATGGAAATGTAGACGGAAAGAAGGGATATATATACCCGACTTTCTGCGATTTCTTGGTTGAACTTATTTTGTTGGTTGATGAACACAAAATGGCCCAGCCTTCATCTTGCAAAACCACCAGGCACCTCATGAATGAGATGCCTTGAGACAAGATTTGGTACTCAGAGAGACGAAATTTTATGATGCTACGTGTTGCTTTTGCATCACACAACACTTCTACTGCTCAGATCTCATGCATCTCGCACCAAACTGAGTAGTTCTCAGGTTGTCCCCACTGTGCAACCAACCAACACAACTACCAACATGTCTAGCCATAGAAAATGCACACTCAACCAACGTCATTGGATAGCGAATACATCATTGTTCGCCTTGCGATGCTGTAAGCTCTACCAAAGGTGGATTTCCACCGGGAAGATGAAGATATATACAATTGATGGTTCAAAGTATTGTACCAAGAATGAATACAATTCCATGATACCTGTGCCAAGAAGCCATAAACACCCTTCAAGCGGTGCAAATAGACCTTCAGTTGTTGCAGTAACAGTGAATATCAATGCTGAGTTTAATCTGATGGCAGTTAACTCCCAAATTGAATGCTTTTCAAGGGGTCTTGTCCCTGAGTATAGTCACGGTTTAGAGTCTAGCGCGGTCTACATTGCCCCTCCCTTTTTGTCAAATCCCTCCCTGGTCAATCAAATAGGCATCTACCCCGCCTGCAGTAGCACATGAATGCAGAGGAAAATATTCCTATATTGTTAACATCGAACATCTATATCGGACTATTCCTTGCCAAAGCCCTCACCCTGGCCCAACTCAGGGCGTTCAAAATATTTGAGGTCTTATTAGTCGTCAGAGCCAACATAAGTGTGGGCCTTCAGGGAATTCTGAACTTCCCCCTTCTAAGTGACATTTTTCCATACTGGCTGGCGTGAGGGATTCTTCTCAAGGAGGGAGTTTGCAAGCCTCTACAATCCAAGGTCAGAACTCCACCCCCCTCATTTTCTCTGAAAAATTCTCACATTGCAGATATCACTCAACGCATGGCTTCCACCACATGCACTATACAGGAACGGTCAATAAATACTCCAACTGCCACTCCAGATACAAGCAGTAGTAGCACATCAGTACCCAGAGTAACTTTAGAGACAGACTCAATGCATTGCATTGTATCCAGCCCTGCATCGGGCATTCCCTGCACTCCCACTGCTCTCAGTGGTATTGAAAACCTCCCTACTGCCATCCCTAATCCAGAAGCCCGCACAACCATTACAAATCCACTGCAAATGCGAGGTACAGCAAGATATCAGACGCAGAGGCAGTGGCAATTGCAACTGCAGGTAGTGTCTACACCTCGATTAGTGGTCTCGGGCAGTCGCAGCATCCATCGATTTGGTAACTGGGTATGACGTGGCTTGTGTTTCAATGTGCAGACTCCGGAAGCTCTACATGTGGAACAGATGGCCGTTTATGAGTGCAAGGGACTTGGAGATGGTAAGTTATGCAACTGGACGTGTTGCAAAACCATAAGTTGAAGCCCTACACTGGAAAGGAATGGAGACGTACTGGAACACCGCTATGCAGCAAAACAACATTCAGACCATAGTATTTGTGGCATGCACAAAGGAGATTTTGAAAGAGGTCTGCTGAAGCATCAGCCGATGTTGCATAGTACACACTCAAACTGGTACCAGGTTTGAGTACATGTCGATATGGTTACATCCCATTTTATTCAATCAGCAAGGGACAACATAGTAGAGCTTTATGATTGCCACCGCTTTGAATCCAATGCAGAGCGTTTGGAACTCATTGATTCCCTTCTGGCAGAAAATAAGTAGGTTTTCCCTGTAGCAGAGCATGTGGAAGGTGGTGTACATAGTCCAAATCCTACACAGAGAGAGTCGACAGATGCTAACGATTACCCAGCATCCACTTTACTTTCTTGGGGAAACAATGCCCTGGTGTATCTACATCAAATTACATTGTCGGGTGTATAACCGCGGGAAGTATGCTGATGGATTTTCTAATTCCATGATTGACGACAAGAACAGTTATATACCCTCGCCACTAATCATGTTTACCTGCACCACATTGCGTCATGCTCCACTTGTGTGGCAAAAGAACAACGGTTTCCATCTGAAAGCTTCCAAGTCAAAGTTGAAAGCAGACAGACCGGAACCCTCGAAATACTTTAACTACAAGAATGATTGTGGTAAGAACGCATCCTGCTGCGCTACAACAGGTTGCAAGTTGTTAGTCTTGCTTGGCGGTGCAGACACGTATACATTCTTGATGAATACCTGGAACACACTACTGGAGAGTTACCAACAGAGGGTGCATAACAACACTCTTGACACAATCAAGTGTCAGATCCCACAGGCGGAGAACCCAACGCCTGCGATGTTCATCAGCATGAAAGCAGCGAACATTGACAATGCTATTCTTCTTGACTATGTGGCTTCCTAAGTGGTGCTTGAGGAGTCTGTGATCAGAAGTACTGACCCAATCATCCCAATAGCCAACAATGCTCGGATGACAAACTGCATTTCGGGATGCCAGGAGGCGGCGGGGATTAAGAAGACGCAGCTGACGAAAATGACAAGAACGATGCGAACCCCAATGCCAGATGGTGACGATGGGTTGCGACTGAACTCCAGAGGTTTGACCTGGGAACGTGTGATGTCGACAGGTATGAGGATCAGGATGGCAACTATGTGGATGAGGATAAGGAGGAACAAACATCACAAGTCGATAATGGATCAACGTAGAATGTGGAGTACTGAGGTCATAGTGGGTTTGACCTGGGAACCAGGGATGTCGACGGGTACGAGGGAAAGGATGGCGATGATGTGGATGCGGATGAGGAGAAGCAAGCATGGCAAGCAGATGATGAATCAATGCAGAATGTCGAGGGCCAAGGGCATAGTACTAGAGGGTGTGATGATTGGACGGTATATTGCAGACGTGTAAAATACAGTAATGGTGAAGCAAATGCAACGGTAAGCATTGTCTTCGAAGCCAAGACTGTATTATATTAAGCAAGAATATCTGAAAGCTTAACATATATGGGGAGAGTGCGGCACCTGATATATAACAACAAGGGAAAGGTAACATGTTCCACTCGGCTGGAGAAAGGCAAAATCATTGCAAGGCGTTGTGCAAACGGCTACAGCATAACTGCAGCCCCTGCAAAGAGTATAACACACCTGTCGTTCTGGTGGTTCGTATATGTCAACTCATTCCGGTGCAAAGTAAAGGAGATACATATGCAACGAGACCCATGCAATTCTCCGTCAGTGGGTATGAGGTTCCTTCAGAGCTGTCAGAGCTGTCTGGAACTCCTGGGTGTCTCTGACAGAAACTAGGGTTGTTGCTGATGAAGGTTGTATGATAATGGCCTGCAAGTGCATCTCCCAAGCCAGGTGATTACGGCCTCTGAACCTGTTTGATCACGGCCTCCAAGTGTATCTTCAAACTTGCTCAATGACAGCCTCCAAGTTCACACGACAATGGCTTCCAAGTGCATCTCCAAACTCACTTGAGTACAATCTCGGAGGGTATCTCTTTGTTCACTTGGTTACAGTATCCATGTATATCCCCAAATACTCTCAATTAGCGCATCCAAGTGCATCTCCAGAGTCGCTGAATCAGTGCCTCAGAGTGCATCTCCAGAGTCGCTGAATCAGTGCCTCAGAGTGCATCTCTAAGTTCACTCGATTGTCATTTTCAGGTGCAACTTGAATTGCTCTGAAGCGCCACCTAGAGCCAGTCCAGATATGCCATGTGTAGAATGGGAGCATGTGGGTGGCTATATAGATGTATAGATGAGAATACAAACTGAATACATGAGTTTGAATAATTATGGAACAATAAGTAGTAGCTATGCTATCCAGATGCACCGGCAGTATTTCCAAAGAAGATGTTGTTTTTCCGAGACAGTGCTACAGTAATTCGAGGTGCTCCCAGAATTGTAACCAGCACTCTGAGATACTCCCAGGCTTGTTGTTCATGCTCCCAGGTGCTTCTAAGTGCACCAAAAGTTCCCTCCAATACTCGGAGGTCTTCCCAAACCTAACAGTCTTAGTCATATTGTACTCCTGCACCAGTCGGCGGTGTTCCTAGTTACTCTGAAAGCCAGCATAAATGCCCTCCTTGGGTCTGACACTCTCCTGAAGTTGATGCATCTAAGTTTTCACTCCACATCCTCTCAGACACTCCTGGAGACTTCCAGTGACTAAAATGCATTTTGCTGATGTAGAAATCACTGAATGCTGCAGTGACTGTGTATCAGACCTGTAACATTATGTACATTTGTAACCCTGCCCCTTCCTGCTGTGCTCTATAAAATCAAACAAAAGCAGCAAGCACTTCACAATGAAGCAAGCCAAACAACAAAGCCACAGATGAAGGACCAATCTGGCCAGCTAATAGCTGTCTTACAGAACAGCACCTAAAATCAGCACCATCCCCAGAAACACAAAGTTTGCAACCAAGCTATACAGATTTTAGCACTTAATGCAGATATAACTGCCACTGCTAGTGGGAACTCAACAAATGACCCTACAATCAAAATAAAAGATGTGATAACAAACCACACCAAATCAGACAACACATCCCCCAATCTTGGCGAATGCAGAGTTATAGGGCCTGCAATGGCAATTCAAATTACATTTAAGTATGTATTCACAGAATGGACAATGGGCAATAGACAACAGGTAACTGGCAATGGATAACAATATACACTTGGATTGTAAAAGTGATCACATTCTCAAGGTGTGATATCAGCTGATGGGAAAGTGACAATGGCTTCTGGCAGTCTTACATGTATAGTGTATCTGAATTCTGTATTCTTTGCTGGGTGATGGTCTCAAGAGTTACCTTGTTTATGGCCTTCTCTTTTGCAGTAGTTGCAGATAAGATATGGTTTGTTGAATCCAGATTGCTAAGACTGAGACTACTGGGACTAAGACCACCTGTAATTGGAATACATTAGCAAAATGTAAATCTGTTCAAATGCCATATGCAAACCTCCCAGACAATCCAGTTGACCTCACCATTGGTTCTAAGATTTTCCAGATGCTCCCAGGCCCCCCTGGAGCTAGGCAAAGTGCTCTCAGACTCTCCAAGAGCATTGTCACATGCTTCTAAATTGACCAGCAGAAGTGGAGGTCAATTCAGAATAGAATGGTGTCAGGGGTTTTCCTCTGACAGGTAGTAATGATACAAGATAGATCGAAGCAGGTACTTGTCACGGAAGAATAGTTAAATCGAATTACGCGGCATGCAAAACACCTACCTATGAATACGATATCTTGTTTGTCAGTCAGGTAATCTTTAGCGGGATTATACCTGAGCTACGCGTCGATCAAGTAGTGACGATACGTTCACACTAGCGGATTCAAATATGATGATGCAACTATATTGCCTTAGCGGGGAACTATAAAGTTCAGCCGTGCATATAGTTCTTGGCCACCATTACTATAACTAGCTAGCGGGACAACACATACTTGAGTTGCAATTATGCAAAATTAGTTGTGCAGCAGATGTTATTGCAATATGCGAGTAAGAGGGATCTGCAGCTCATGCGCTAAGTGGTGAGAACAACAGTGGCACTCCCCGGTTTACGGAAGGTCGAAACCTAAGCATGCAGTGTCTGAGGGATTAATGACATTGGCTGAAGATAAGAGGCCAGAAGCAAACCAGCTTATTGAATTAAGACCGTATGCATTACAACGTCATAGTGACGTGTCATAAATCTACATTGGCAGAGTATCAGTTGGTTGCTGGTTGAATCTCTGAAGCCATGCCGAATAGCCAAATTAAAGGCGAGGCGTTTAATAGTGAAGAGCTATTAAAACACATGGCGATAAAGCCTCTAGAAGGCAAATCATAGTCAAAGTTGCGATTACGCAGAATTACATGATAAGTCGTAGATGTCCCAACTACTGAACAAATGGGAAGCAAGACAGGCAGCTACGCAGGAAGAGGTGAAGGAAAATGACAGATCCTCGAAATAGTCCTGACCTCAGGAGGAAGAAATGGCAATGCCAAAATCCTAATGGGGCTGAAAGTATCTGACCATGCAAGCAATGAACATGACAATGATTCAGAGTCTTCTTGCTAGAGAAATATTGGCAGGCGAGATTGGCTGCAAATCAACTACTTAAACATACTGCTACTACTATGTCCTATAGAATAAAAAGGTGTACTTGCTATCAGAATCTCACAGTCAGTGATAACTATACCGTAGAGCTTATTCATTTCGATTGAAAGCTCTGATTCAGCCAGGGAGGTGACACATACAGTAGTTTAACAGCCATGACAGTCAGAGATGATGGAACATCAGAGAATTGTTTAAGAAAAACAACCATCAAGAGTGTAAGAAAGAAAGACTCAGTGCTAGAGGAGAGTGATGGCGGAAAGATGATCATTGCAACAGCCAATGATAGGGTAGATGATGGAATTGACAGACAATAGGAAGTTTGCCTGACACTCAGAGTCGGAGATGATGGCTCTGCGCATATAGAGTGGCTCCTAATCCACAATGGAAAGTGATTTGGTATTGACATTGGAAAGTGTTGGGCTTACAATTTCAACTCAATGCACAGCATTGAGCACTCCATGCAAACATGTGGATAACGCATGGCATTGTACCCATAGATTATAGGGAAATGCAGCTCAAGTCCAATACTTTTGCAGTTTAAGGTTTTACCATGAACCAGTTAAGGATGTATTATAACCAGCCGCTCACATGACAACCATTGAAGTTGTGAATGAGGAACAACTGCATCACGCAGAGCACTACTGTTTGGCTAAAGCATTCTCAGATCGTGTCCAATTCGATAATCAAGAAGAACCTGAGCTGAAGGATCGACAGGATCAATTTTGATTTCTGCTCTGTGATGGTGAGAATGGTGGACTGTTTGCCAAACCATCATGCAAAGCAGCTGAGAGTACACAGTAATTCAGGGATGAAATCTCACTTGAAGATGCTAAGAAGACTCCAAATGAACCCCCACAACAATTTGCATTGTGCAACAACACAGGTGAACAATGGGAATTAGAAGAACTTCAGAATGAATGGATATGCTCAAGCAACAGTTATTAAGGCTCCCAAGTACAATTCAAACAACGGAATGATGGCAGCATAAGACTGTGTATCGACTACCATGCCTTCAACCACATTATCAATAAAGATAGATACCCATTTGCTCATATCGAGGAGCAGGAGAAGGTATTTGGTGGATCATCCTACTTCTCTCTGATTGGTTTAGCATCAGGCAATTACCAAAGTAGTATCTGTGCAGGAGATCAAAAAAAGTTGCCCTGGTCAACAGAAGACAACCTCTACAGGTGAACAGTTCTACCTTTGGGACCAGTGGATGCCTCGAGCTAATATATTTGAGCCATTAACTATCGGGCTGAATCCAACCCAAAGTTGAGAAAAAATGAGGCTATCTACAATAACTGTGGTCCAAACTATAGTTCCATGAGAGAGGAGCATATGGACCACATGCAACTGGTACTTCATTTCAGTCAGAAAGGTGCACTGAAGCTATACTAATTCAAATGCAAGTGGTTCCGAAATGACATTGTGACTTGTACATTCCAGATCAACTAAGGAGTAGTACACACAATAGAGTCAAACACAGAGTGAGTCCCAAATTTCCCTTGAACATGGAATGCAAAGAACGTTTGAAGTTTCCTTGGACTGGTAGGCTACATGCGCAAGATTATCTGTCATTACACCCATGTTGTGATGTCCATATACAAATTGTCTCGATTGGATAACAGTGTCTAGATGGGAGGCCACTACAGACAGCAACAATTGAGGGTTGATAGAACTGAATGTTTCACTCAGTCCAGACAGGTAGAGGAGGCCTTTCAAACCTTAACACATGCCATTTGCAATGCTTCCATGCTGACACAACTTGACAACGGGGGCCGGGATGTATTACATTCCGACGATAGCAAGTATACCAATGGAGCAGTACTATCAAACAATGACATCATGTAAAGTCCAGAGTCATTGCCTATTGAAGTAGAAAACACAAGAGTGTAGAGTCGTGGTACCACATGTACTCTAGAGAACTTCTGGCAATTTGTGATGCAGTTGTCAACTGCCAATACCCCGTCTACTCAGTTAGATATGGTCTACTACATACGGACCTTGGCTGTTCCGGATATATAGTGCCACAACCTCGACTCATAGCACAACAAATAAAGTGTTTAGCAACTTTACACTGCGTCACATATGACAGGCAGTACATCCCCAGTAGTGCTAGTAACGGTTCCGGGTTACCCATCTGCATTTTGGGTTAAGACTGTAATTAAGACTCTAGTACAGGTTAGAAACTGCCAAGGAACTGAAACTGGTAAGTCATGCTGGGTTGTTACCCAGACTGGACTCAAAACTGGAGGATTTTGTCCAGGTTGGAGTTTACCTGTGGTATCATCTTGCGGTTCCCACATTTTTGGCTGCAATTACATTTTTGAATTGTTATCGTATCACAACATGGTATATCTGTAAATAATGCAGTGTCAGGAGCTCTTTTGCACTGTAGCCTTTAATTTGCAATTGGATCAATATTCATTGAGTTGCTATGAAATAACACTCAAAATCTTACCCAGATTGTGGGTTTTGGACTGCAACTCAATGAATATTGCTCCGATTCAGAATCGGAGACCAGCAGATGAAAGTGCTTCTAAAACTGCATAGTTTACGTATAATGCATCTTCTGATACAATCAGAACTCAAAAGCTTAATTCGAGTGAAAATGGCATGCTTGCCTGGGCCTGGTTTTCAGGTGGGAACCGGCCCAAATGAAACTGTCTGGGTTATTCATGCAGTAAATCCCATTCCAACAGTTCAGTTCCGCTTCCAAACCCAATCTGGAACAGTTCTAGCGGATTGGAACCGTTGCTAACACCAATCCCACTTATCAAGAACCTGGTGGCTAACAGACTGATGAGATGCCTGAACATGAGATCAGAACTTTATTATGCTTTCCTGTGTCCACTCACAAAGTTTATAATTTGGAACTCGACAGACTGGTTGCAAGAACTCACCGATACAACGAATGATGTCAGCTGGAGTAGAGACATAGTACAAGTAATTGTTGTTCAATGGAAGGCAAGAACACATACTGAAGGCATCTGCTCTGGCTATTTAACCAAAGGCATGTGCTCATAGACACTGTTTCTCCCAAGATGACAGTCTGCTCTACCTCGAACTCCAGAAACAGGACCCAGAGTGACACAAACAGTAGCTGTATTGGCTCTAAATTCTGACCACCATCAGAGACAGAATCCTGCAAGAAGTACATGATGCTGCAGTAGCAGGACATTTTGGAGTAGCAAAATTATATATGGTAATGAGGCAGTGCTTCTTCTGGCCAGGTATGTGGAAATCAGTACAAGACTACGAAGAAGCCTGCGACACTTATGTGCAAGTTAATCAACGGGCTGGGAATGTAGTGAGCTTGCGAAATACGCTATCAGTTGTACAAGGCCACCAGAAGCATGTAAGGTTAGATTATTTTACTCAGGTGCGAACATGTGTAAGAGGGATTGGCTGCATTGTGACCTTCATGAACCAATACTCGAGGCAAACCCAAATGTATGAACTACCCTAAGACCATTCACACCATGGAGTTTTGCCAGTGATTTATAGAGGCAGTTATATGATGTCATAGTGTTCTCAACGAGACCATTTGAAATAGAAACCTGCATTTTAGATCTGATCTTTGGGCAGAAGTATGTTAGTGGTTGCTGACTGTGCTACTTATGTTCACAGTGTTCCACCCACAAAACCATGGGCTTTCAGCAATGGTGAATACACAGGTCACCTGCTATCTACAGGCTTTTGTTACACGCCATCATGACTAGTGGAATACCATGTGTTCACTTGGGGAATATACATACGACATGTCTACACAGTCATCCGCTGACTGAAACCAATTTGAGCTGGTCCTAGGATGAACACCATCCATTCCGATACTCTCTGTTGCTGGCCAATGGCAGTATGATGAAATACGGTATTTGGAATGCCCAGTATTCATTGGACAATGGCAGGCCTTCTTACTTGTCACCCAGCACCACCTTCATGAGATACCTAATAGCCAGATGGTGGGTGCAGACAGGTGCTGAGGGCCATCCATCCATCACAATGCAGCCATTGTGATTTTGAGTACTAATGCTATGCCAATACCATACATAAACCAAGACCCTTCTTGGCAGAATCAGCAATTCACTTGGGCTGGACCCTACATGGTCACTCAGTTCCACAGACCAAATGCAGTCTATTTGAATTTACTGGCAAAAGTGGCCATCCACTATATACTAAACATCAGTAGTCTCAAAATGTGCAACTTAAATCAAACACAAGAAAAGTCTGCTCCTCCTCCTCCGTTTCAAACAGTATGTTATTCGGATGGCATGATATATAGCGTCCATGTAGTGGAAGCAACTACCTCGCATATGTGGGTGCTAGACATCATTAGCTGTTACAAAAATCAAGTCAATTGGGAAAACTTCAATTACATAATGACATTGGAACCAGCTACCACTTTCTCAAACCTGAAGCAAATCCTGGATGACTACAAAGTACAGTACAGATTGGGGGAAGTGAAGGTGAAATGGAAAAGCAAGGGCTAAGGCCATGGAGTTGGTGGCTATTAGTTACACTTTGTAGTGGAGTCAATAACAAGTAGGATTATTTCTTTTGAAGAAGTATCTCAAATTGTTAGAGTGTGATGTAATGTGGAGATATTGGAATGGTAGTCATGAGGTGCAGCTCTGTGGAATGCATTGCCCAGAATGGGGAAGAATCATATCTACACAATTGCATGAATTGGTGAGCGAATTGAAATTGCTTATACAGATAGAGAATAAACTCTAGTCACTTCATACTACTATATCACAGTCCAAAGCCCTCAGGTCTGTATTTGAATACAACTCTGGAATTCAGCAAGTGCTGAATATTATTCTGTTTCCAGTATGATTGAAATGTTCTGGGTTGGATCAGGTAAATCGGAAGTTAAGAATTGATAGAGATTCTCAGAAGCAATTGATAGTATTTGAGGATTTGAGTGTTCAAATTTTTGCCTGATATTATGTTTCTAGTGTCTATGAATTATGGCACAAAAATATAGTTCAAATGACTCCCAGGTTCCAGTGTAGCTGTAATATGCCCTTCCAAAAAAAATTGCACTCTCTACTGTACATTCTAGTAGATTGGAAATATGATATTGTTATATAATGTAAAGCGCAGTTACAGATTGATGTACTATGATTCCTCATGAAATATTCGCAATGTAGTTAGTTTCATGTACTGCTTCAAACCTCTGGTACCATAACCGATTTATGTAAATGCAGAGTGTAGTTAAGTTAATTATTTCCAGACATTGTTGAAGCTACTATCTGCCATCAACTGTAATATTTACATTATCACCAATTTGATAATTTGAATTTTTATTTCTAATTGACTATTTCTTATATTCTTCACATATGATGATAGAATATGTACTAGAATCGAACTATAAGCTATACTAATTTGATTGACAGAAATACCTGACAATTGACACATTTTGACAACATTGCATCAGTTGATGAGGTTGGATAAGTTGAATATTTAAAGTGGTGAACCTTGATGTCACTCTCCTGATGATCTATGTTTATTGTTCATCGTCTTCTTCTAATGGTGACAGGTCTCCTAATATACCACATGGGACTTTTGTTGGTGTACACTAGTCATTTGAACTTGGTTTATCATCAGGACGATGATATTTGGTCAGCTTATAGAACCATGGCAGGTTTCATTTCTGCTACTCCGGACTGTTGTTGGTGATTCCTACCTCAGTTATCATTGCCATATTGACAAACAGTAAAATCATTTAAAAGTCACAGTAGAACAATTTGGCAACTGCAAATGGCCATACTGATTGTGTAAGGTAGTTTCAAATATTTCCAAATATGCTGGATGTGAAACAATGGGCACTCAGGTAACTCAAGACTATTCTCTGGTGCTCATTAATTCTTTGGGAGTTGTGCAACACATTAAAAGAATATTGTTACAAGTGTATAGGTGTCTTCAATATGTTACCACATTACAATAGTAGGTTGTGCAGACTTTGAAGCATTTGGAACCATTGGCTGCATCTCTGAGACTAGAGTTAGCAATGGTTCCGGGTTACCCGGCCTCGGTCCAGGTTGGAACCGACCCGAAGGCCCCGGTCCGGGTCAGGATCCGCCAAGTAACCCGACCCGCTCTGTCTTGGCGGGTTTGTTACCCGGACCGGACATAAACCCGCGGTTTTTTGGCCGGATTGAACCCGGACCGCGGTTCCATATTACGGTTCCGGCAACTGTCGCTCCAATTAAGTATTTGAGTTCTGATCGTATCACGATATGATCAGTATGCAGATTGTGCAGTTTTAGCCGCTGTTTCACCTCCCGCTGTCCGATTTGCGATTGGACCAATATTCATCGAATCGCTGTGAAATAACGTCACTTTTCGGGCAAAATTCGCGGGTTTTCGATAGCGACTCGATGAATATTGGTCCGACCGCAAATCTGAGAGCGGGAGGTGAAAGAGGGGCTAAAACTACACAATTTACCAACTGATCATGTCACGATACGATCAGAACTCAAATACTTAATTGGAGCGAAAATTGTGGACTTGTAATGCCGGGTTTTTGGTGGTAAAACCGGCCCAATGGCAACGGTCCGGGTTTTCGTGTGGGAAGACCCGTTGCAACGGTTCGGTTCCGGGTCGGAACCGGACCCGGAACTGACCCGGCGATTTGGAACCGTTGCTAACACTATCTGAGACTATGGTGTTGCATCTCAAACATGGAGCCACACTCTCTGGGAATCATTGATATAATTACTATTTCAACCAGTGCAATTCAGTAAATGATCTTACTATTGCACACCTTGATTCTAAATAGTATCCAGACTAGTATGTATCTGAATCCACTTGTTAAAAGAGCAGCTTAATGTTAGCGATGCTATCTGATGCAACTGTGTACCACATCAAATTTATTGGTGCAACGATTACTCTGATGACCATGATATGCATCATGTCAGTCGATGTGAACATTCTGCAGGGCTTGTCACCACATTCTACACAAACATGTAGATCTTTGTACTTTGGTGCAATTACTACCACATATTCTTAATTATGAGAATGTAATACATATGGTTGAGTGTTCTTGTACTTTCTAGAAATATTCAATATCAGGGTTCCAGTTGGCAAATACTTTTCGAATATGAGAAACTGATTTGGGGTAGTGCAGCAAATGTATAATACAGAAAAAGCAGGAACTCAGTCTTCAAAGCTATTGTGATTGCCATTATTATTGCTTTCCGTATTATGGACCCAGATATTTGTATATTTATGCATGAACAGTTGGGTGGCATTGGTATATTCTACTGGGGAACCCAGTGCCAGACACCCAATTGAAGTGGGACTGTGAAATGCATAATAGTACTCCAATTGTGCAGGACGAAGTATGCAATACATTGTGTTAAAAGGTACATTCTGATCTGCTCGGCATACCAGTCCACCATGCATGTGATCCCAGTCTTCTTCAAGATTGTGCACAGATTAGTGGTGCAATGAAGGGAATTCCAAAATCTTCTGATACATCTCGGAGTGAAATTATTTTCATATTTCTGCACATTCCTCGAACATGTGTTTCTCTCAAATGATATACTGGTTGTGATATGGGGTGGTAAAATTGGACTTACTTAAGCAACCATAGGTGTAAATGACTGACTCTGGGTGAATTTTGCACTATATCAGTAGCAGATGGTATGTTGAAAATGATTGCAGACTGCATATTATACCAGTCTTGAAGCCCAAGATATGACACTGTCTCCTGCATCTGGCCAAGATAAGTAAACTGGTCATGATGCTTCAACAATAATCGAATATAACTCACATTGTTACTGGATTGATATATTTTGTTCTCATTGCCAAAATGGAGCCATTCAGAAAGATCATCAGTGAGACTGCCAGTAGCACACACTGCCATAATTGACTCAGTGATTTGATTTACCAGATGCTACTGGGGATATGAACAATGAATTACAAACTGTTCAATCATTTACTGGGATTCATGAACAGCAATTGCTATCCACACAGCTTTTAACCATTTCAACCCAAAGGAGAATCCCTTCTAGAACTGCCTAAACTCCTTCGAAGCAATACCACAAATCACCCTCCATTCTTGATCTGTAATACCATTCATATGTGTAATGAGTCATATTACAGATTCAGTATCAGACTTCGATGAACAGACCTGATGTTGATCACACATTTTAGAGGTTATATCTGCTGACCTGGAAACCACATGTTCTGCATCAGTTATTATTTAACCCAGTCTTTGGATACCTATACTTTCAGGACCAGCTGCCATTGTCAACCCTTCTTGTAATAGTTGTGGATAATGGGGTTGAAATAAATTATCAACTAGCTTCTGGTCAACAGGTGTTGCATGACTGATATTATACCCCATTGGCGAATTTGGCATCTGTCAATAAGCATGTCATTATTTCATTCATTCTTATTGGACTCCATTCTTGTGTGCCTTATATTACTTTCCTTTTGTTGTAGTAACTGATTCAGCATGGAATACAAGAGCCTCATCTGCCGCATAACGATTATTAATCAAGTTTTCATAACTGATTAGTTTTCTTTTCCAATTTTTATTGCACTCTGGCCTCTGCAGATATCAAGAATTTCTGTTCTCCAAAACTAACCTGAATTTGGTAGAAGTGCATAAGTGCATCGTCCAGGGCTTTGAGCAATTCCATTGAGTAATTTTGGCAGCTAACAACTACTGAAAATATATATTCCACAGCAGAAGTGCAAATTGACGATTGACTGCCATACGAGCAGCTTATATCACACTTCCCATAGACCTCTGTGGGATGTGCACTCTATTTATTAATCGTGATCAAGTAACTGCATAGAAACTTACACTGCTGCATGTCACATATGTTATAAATTTCTTTTGAAAAAACTGCTTCTGGATTCGTTACAGGTTCAGTACCTGTATTTTTCCCTATGTTGTACTCAGAGTACTTCTATTACCATTCCATTAGAGGCTGTTTCTGCACCACTCTTCCTGTCATAATTGTAACAGATAAGATTTGGAGAGCAATGCACGACCAGTGTTCCGACCATGACTCATATCTCATCACTTGGCCATATACCAGATTTCAATGAATCCAATTTTGGAGAGCAGTGCTGGAGGCTTGGATACAATCCAACCAATGTAAATTGATTGTCAATTGGGCACTTTCCAGTTCTAGCATTGAGGTAATTCAGTAGCCTATGCATTTAGTTCTGAATTAATCCAAGAAACAGCTGATGCCATTTATCAGACTGCCAAATGTTAGTAGAAATTGAGTACAGGATATTGCCAGAACTAGTAACAGATTGGCTGATCACCAATAGTGTGTGGAGATTTAATGTTAATGTCATTCAGAAGGATCCAGCAAATATGCAGATCTCTCAAGTAATTGAGTGGTTGCAGGGTTCAATGCACCATGTGTGCACTATATGGATTTCCACACTTTGAACTGGAACCATACGAAACATGAGTAACCATCACTTGATTCATATTATCCCCGACCGAGGCAGCCAAGTGGGGGTATCATTGTCTCTGGAATTGATTCACACAATCCCATCTCAAGCCAGAACCAGTTATGTGAAGATTCCTGGGGTGTGGATAGTACAGATTGAACTGTGATATACTGAGACTTATCACTGCTTTTGGTTCCAATTGTGGTACCAGACAGTAGCCCAATATGAATCCAGGCACCATTGTCAGATGAGCGGCAGATATTGTTTAGAATATTACCAAGCGTAAGAGACAGTGGCCAGGCAAGCCGATTGCCCACGGAATTGGTCAGAAGTGCCATGTCGTATACACAAACAACTGGTACCATCCTCTCTCCAGGATGATGCTGACATTGCAAATCCCACTGCCTGTCAGCAGTGATTCTCTTGAAGTGTATTCAACAACTTGCAGAGTTTGCAAAATCTAGAAGTACAATATTGAAATATCACTGAAGTGTGAAATGATACAAATGCATAGGTATTCATTTAGATATATCACTGTGGTAATGTGATTCGAAGGAATGCGAATTCTATTCAATCCAACTCTGATCGTTGAGCAGGCTATGCTGGACACCTCCTGCATTGAATAACTCAACTTTGAAGTTGTCTAGTCTACAGCATAGATAATGGTCTTTCCATATCTTTGTTTGCTGACTATATGATTCAGTCTGCTGAAGATTGAATGGAAACCAAAATGGATTACAAGGATCTGATAGCTCCGAGTAATTGCAATGCTTGTGGTTGTTGTTGTTGTTTATTCATACTGTATGCACTCTAATTAGAGTATGACAGGACCGAATACCCCCTTCACCTCTGGGCGAGCTGGCTAGATCGCGCAGGTTTCCCCCCACTACCCTTCATCTCCGCTGATATATATATGACAGTTGAGAGATAGAACAAAATCAATAATAAACTGAATACAAGGAGAGAAAAGGCAACGAACAAAAAGGAATGGACATGAACCCCCATCACCGCCGCCCCGCACACCTGAGTCAGCCTCTGTGCGACCTTCAGATGGTCATTCATTTGGGCGGGAACTTCCCGACTTCAGTAGCCACCAGGAAGTCCATCACTGCTTGGTCGCGCTCTTGCATGGAAAACAGCTCAGACATCTGCATGTGTCTGCATCTGCCCGCTTTCCAGCGCGTCACCTTTCCCACCGCCTTCTACAGTGACTTTTGCAGCGCTCTCCACCGGCTGCAGTGCCGGAAGAGGTGTTCCCATGTATGGGCTGCCGTCCTGCTGCCGCCGCCTCACCACCAGCATTTCTCGTCCACTCGGTGGCCGAACCGTTCGAGGTAGACTGCAGTGGGTGCATACCTGCACTGTAGTCTGAAGAACCTGGTAGCCAGCTACTTCATGCTTGTCATCAGAACAGGTCTCTTGGTCCCCGTCGTGCCCTTGAGTCTGTAGCTGATGTGCTTGCTGCACTTTTTGGCCTCCCACTTTGCTTTGGCTGCTAACCTTCCCTCGGAGATTCTTCTAGCTCTATTTGAGGCCGATGTGTATGGCTGCTCTCTCACTGTGTCTCCACTGGCGTCTCGGGCCAGAGTCGCTTGGCGTTCTGCTTCATTGTTTCCGGTGAGGCAGAAGTATCCCGGAACCAAGTGAATCTCAGTTGCGATGCCGTAGGATAGGAGAGCCTGCGCTGTCCGATTAATCTGCATTGCTAATCACTGCACATGGCCCGCCTCTAGGTGTGCCGTTTGCCAAATCGCGGCTTGTGAGTTGCTAAAGACTGTCACCATTTTCACTCCATACTCTTGCAGTCATTCTCTTCTTTGGACTGTCTCCCAGAGCGTGAGTCCAATTGCCCACAGCTCGGCATCGAAGGACTGAATATGTCCAGTCCCCAGACCGCTGCGGCAGGTTCTCCATTCATTACCGTGTTTGCAGACTGCTGCTGCTCCCACTGGGCCGTCGTCAGAGCATGACCTGTCTGTGCACCACATCCAGTGTCCCGCCCCGACTTTAGCTTCTTTCTCTCCTGCCCAGCATTGTGCGGCACTCTTGGCTATGCTTTTGTTCTCCAGTATAATTGTTCAAACCACAGGTTTTTCGCCCAGGGCCGGCCAGCTCATGCATTTAGTTGTCTGGCTGTGCTCGTGGAATGTCTTGACTACTTGGCATATTGGTGTGCCGGACAAAGAGTCTTCTTGCAGCTCCTTCAGTTTGCTGCTCCATGCGTTTGCTACTCTCGCTGTAAATTGTTGTTGTCTGGAGTCTAAGATCACTGGCGCAGGTGTGAGCCCTGACTCTCTCATTAATGCTGCCCTTGGGGTTGTGGCCGGCACACCCAGGACGGACTTGGCTTGTCGATTCAGGAGAAGTTGGAGGTCGTCTCAGCTGCCTACTTCTTTGGGATCCCACCAGAGCTCGCTCCCATATAGTGTGACCACTTGGATGCAGACTACATCGACGGCCCTTACACTCTCTGGTGTTACCCCGTGTGTCTCGGTAAGGGTTCGGAGTCTCGCTTCTGCTGCCCTGGCTTTCTTTATGCATCGATTGTAGTGCTGCTTGAACCTCAGGTGTGCTTCCATCCAGATGCCCAGCCAGTGCGGCGCATGTTTGTTGAACTGTATGTACCCGTTCCTGACCTTTATCTTCGCTGTCAGCTTTTGCCGAATGAGTTTCGTATGGTCTCGTCTGCACGTGAATAGAGCCCCTTCCGTCTTTGTGGTATTGAACGGTAGTACTCATCTACTTGGCAACTCGATCCTCTTTGTTGCGCATCTCATGAGTGTTGTGATGACCTGATTGATATTGTCTGCAGTCTCCACCTAGCCAAGATCATCGACAAATGACAGCCCTTCAGCTGAGACTTACTCTTCGACCCATTTGATCAGTCCTGCTGTGTAGATTGGAATGAGAATCGGTGACAAAGGTGAACCATGCGGGACCTCTGCATCCACTGGGGGTCATTCCATGGCATTGCCCTCGATTATCATCTCCACTGTTCTTTCTCAGAAAAAGATCTCAGTCCATCGTATAAGGTCTCCATCCATTTGTCTGACCTTTATTAAGTTAACTAACCTTCCTTTTGCCACCCTTGGGAAGGTTGTGTTAATGTCGATCAGAAGCATGCCTGTTATGTGGCCGTCGGTCCAGGCTGCATAAGCTCTGTCAACCATGATGGCCGGTGCGTCAATGGCTGACCGCCCCTTTCTGCTCCCAAATTGTCCATTATTCAGTAGTGGTCTTCCTTCGGCCTCTTCTGGCAATACCTCTGTGACCACTTTTTCGACCACTTTTCCCATGTAGCTCAGCAGGGATATGGAGCGCTACACTTTCAGCTTTGTATAGTCCTCTTTACCAGGCTTGCGAATCACCACCCCACTAGCGCGGTTCCATACTGCTGGGGGTTTTCCCATGTGAATGGCCACCTTCGTCATCCCCACAATTCTCTTTTTATCCCACTTCTGGAGAAGCCATATAGCACCAAAAGTCAGCTTGTCTGGGCTCGGGGCTTTTTTGACTAATTGATAATATAGAGCTGTCTTAACTGCTTGCTCGGTGATGCGCATGTGTGCGCTTCCCGCTGGGGGTAGCTCGTGATACGGGTAATCGTCATTATTGGGGGACAGATTCGCGCCTTACCATCTCCTCTTTCTCTGTGGCTATGTTTGCTTGCTTGCCTTCTCTGTCCGTTAAGGCCTCCACGGTCATGCCTCCTCGAGGGTTGGCGTATTGTACTGCTCTCCACACCTTGGCTCCCCTGACGTTCTCCAAGTAATCACTTCACATTTGGTTCTGGAACCACAGAATAGACTTCTGGAGCTCGGCCTTTACCCAGGCAGCCTGCTCCAAATTCCCTGTTCTTCATTTTCCTCTTCCGACTGCTTTGTTTCTCATTTTGATGTCGGCATTTCACCACCTCTTCAATTTGGCACAGATTCCGATCTTCTTGGCTGTGGCGTTCGGAACGCTGCTCATTGCTTCCTGACACCATGTGGCCTCCTGTTCCACCTCGTCTTCCGTGCATTCTGCATCCAGGTGAGCTCTCTTCTTCGCAAGTTCCACCCATAGTTTCTCCGCTGCCTCTGCGTTCTCCTCCGTCATCGCAGGTAAGTTCCGCCCTGCTACTCTCTCATGATCCATCTCCTCCAGCCTGTCCGCTTATACCTCCCACTCTGAAACCTCATGATCAGATCCGGTGGCGTGGTCATCACTCAGTATCAACCATTTCTTTATTGGTCCATTCCCTAACGTCAAGTCAATGACCGATTCTCCTTCGTGGTCTTCTCTTGTCCAGTAGTGTGTGGACTGGCGATCATTCCCAACTTCCAGTCCGTTCACGTCAATCACTTCTTCCCAGATGGCGGCGTTCCGCTGCACACAGCACCTCCGGTCACACCAACTGCTATGTGCGTGGGGATCACCCACGAGGACAGTTCCGCGCTACTGAATGACTCCCTGCCGGTTCAGCTTTCGTGCCTGTCTCTCTGCTGACTGCATGTCTGATTGATCGTAAATATTAACAATCCTCGTTATGTTCTCCCCTCTCATATCACCATCGGTGACAATGAAATCGTCGTTAGCTCTCCTACTTAAATCCATCCGCTCATCAACCACCAGCCCACTCCCCTTTGGTATCGCCGTCCAAACTATTTGTATTTTTCTTATTTCATATGCCGAGTGGCTGATCCCTACACCTCCCCTGTCTCTTGGTAGGTCGTGAAACCACACCACGTCTGCCTTACATTCAACCCCTGTTTCCAGCAGCGCAATGGTCCACTTGTGAGACCTAACGCAGTTGTGCTGGATCGCTCTAATCAGTGGTAGCCAGGGCTCCCATTTCAGTCTCAGTTCCAGTATCAGTCGCGGCCGTAGTCGCAATCTCGGTCATCGTAACGTCTTTTGCCTCCCCTGTTGTCTCCTCTTCCGCTGCATCTACCAACTCCACTTCGATTACCCCCCCTTCTTTTGCAGTTCTCTTAGGTCTATGTCCAAGCACCACTCTGTTGGTCCCCAATACCACCTCACTAGCTGCGTTCGCGGATACCTGCCCTGCTATCCCTATTCCCCTACTGTGCCACGCCACCATGGACGCTGGAGTCTTCTTCACACATCTGTTGCTGAACCCAATGTGATTTCCTTCGCAGTTGGGGCACTTCTCCAGCGTATAACCACAGAGTGATCCCTGCTTTTCCGTGCACCCCACCACATTGCACTTCTAGTCGCTTGTCTGGTGATGACCTGTGCAGTAGCTGCATGTAAGTTTGCTGCCACACTTGTTCTTGATGTGACCCTGTTCACTGCAGAGCTCACATCTGCTGTCGGGGCCCATGTTGGTGTATGTTTCGACTTAGTACCACACCACAGCTGCATTGTGTGCTTCTCGACCAAGCCCTTTCCCGCCTTGCTCCCCTTTACATCAAAACAACAGATGATGTGGCGATTCCTCCGTTCTGCCTTCTCTCCCTGATGGCGCGGGGGTTCGCCAGCCATCGTACTTGGGCGGGGATTATTTCTCCTTCATTCTATGCTTCAAATTCCTCTTGCATCTTTTGCAGGCCTTCTGTGCCTTTTCCCAGGTATTGTACGAGAGCTACTGCATCGATCTTCAGTCTGTCCCAAGACTCATTTCCTTTGACGTCAACAACTCCTTTATTGACAGTCCTCGCCGCTCTGATGATGATGACATGGTATCAAAGAGCTATCTCCGCTGTCGCATTCTGGTGAGTGATTGCCGTGATTGTGCCCCTGGCATTCCTTGTTGCGTTCATGATCCTAATGTGGGCCGGGGCCTGCTCTTGGAAAAGTACTCTGTTGATTGCTGACGCAATTTCTTGGTCCATCTTATTGGGGGCTGGCATGCTCTCGTCTCTCCTTAAAATTAGGCATCTCTCTGCCATGCTCGATCTAGTCGTTAGGGTGTGGCCTGGGCCGGTGGGCACCGTCTGGGTCTGTATTCATGGTCGGACTATCTCCCACCTTCTGGTCCGAATAGGTGTTCGCTTACGTTTAGGTTTGGGTTCGTGTTGCAGTTCAGTCTGCAGTGTGAGTTGCATTTTCTGTTTGGGTTATCGTTGCTGCTGCGGCTGGCGCTTCTCTAGCTCTCCATCCTGCATTGCGCCTGCGTGCTGTGAGGCCTCCAGGCCTCCCCCATCCTGCCTTGCAGTCTCGTTACTTCCATCAGTTCTCGCTTCCTGGGCTGGGGCCGCTTCGTATACTCTTGCTGTAGCCAGCACCTCCACTGTCCTGAGTGCGATACCCATCCCCCATTGTACATTGTCCTTGTGTCACTCATCCCACTTTGTCTCTCTATCCTGCGACCATTCCTTCAGGCCGAGCTATTGTGCCTCTGCACACGCCGTGTGAGCTTCTAGCATTCTAGCCATTCTGTCAATAGTTTGGTGCAGCTGAGTCACCTGGTGCGCCTGCTGTCTCACTGTTCGCTCCATTTGACTCCTCCAGTCTCCTCGTGCACTCACTGACTCCGAGGCCGGGTCCCTCAGTCTTTTCCCATTCTTGTCACACTCCCACTCCTCGCTTGCAGCCATGAACAACACGTGTGTTATCTTTCCAGACGTTTGGCTAGCCACTCCGCTGGCCTCTCCTGCTTCGGCCATGTCCATATGTCTCTCAACTGGGGGTTTTTCAATCATTCCTCTAATCAGACTAATGCCTTCTTTGTTCGCCATTGTGCCTGGTAGGGTTGACGTCGCGACATCGCGTTGTGTGACTTGTGTTTGGCCACCTTTGATTGTCCAGGGGGGGCTGGAAGTGTCATTCTAGGGTTTGTTTGATGCTAGAAATCAAATGTTGCTGTCCATATGTCGCTCTCTGTCGGGGTTGCTGCGTTATTAGGAAGTATCTATTGTTGATCTTCGCCAAGGCATTTCAAGCATCCACTCAATTGCGTGTATTTCTATGCACATTCTTTTTTGCTGACGGGCCGACTCTACTCCGACAGTCCAGGTGAGCTGGAAGCTTCATTCCACTGTTGATTTGACGTTAGAAATTGATTGCCACAGTCTGTTTTTTGAGTACTGTTTTTCTTGTTGACTTAATTTGCCATTTTGGTTTGCCAAGACACATGTTGCACTGTTTCTGGTCACAATGCTTGTTGTATAATCAAGTTGCATTGCCATACAGTTTCGCTTCCACATTGTCCATGCAAACTGTCATTCTATCTCACTTTGAAATTGCTGGATTTGGCATGGTTGTGAGATATATCTTCAGGGGCTTAATTGATTGTTTCTTGGGAGTATATTCGGATTGTGGAGTACCATGTACACCATCTACAGGTAGATCATGAATTCATTCACTCATGATAGGCCATTCAATAGCACCTACTGCAGTTGAACAATAATGTCTTGTGTAAATTCCAGCTTGCAGGTGGTACAACCTTTATGGTGAATAGACCAGGATTAAATGATAATCAGGATCATTTAGAATAATAAGCCCTCTGTGGGATGGTGTTGAATATTTTCTGTTACTAATCAAGTACTGAATATTCTTCTGGCTAAAATTGATCATATGTGAGTAATCGTTTTCGTATACATATTGCAATGTATTTTGATACTGCTTGATTGGACAATTTAGAGCTTCAGCAATACTTACTGGAATCTTGGCTAACCAAGATTTGCAAATCACTCACACAGCCAAATCACGCCCTGCTATATGTCGAGAATGGGTATTGGAAAGTAACTACTCAATCAGTTGTCTTTATAAAGTACAATACCTATATCATATTCCATATATTCCTAGTACATATCATCAGCTGAAAATATTCAGCATTGAAGACATTGTTTCTGTTGTCATTACTATAGAATACTCCATATACAATTCATCATATGCTACTGCAATCACTACATTTGACGTTATACCATTTCGTTGTATTATTGTAAGTTATATCAAAACTCAAACCTCGGAGCAGCCAACAATAAAGGTACATTGTCATCATAGAACAATTAGGAGAATTTGCTGTCTTGGTGTATCCCTGCTCAATGATCATCGAGAGCTAACCTGCTGGTAGGATGTTTGAATCATCAACCATCCATGGTTTGAAATGTGAATCCCAAGGAGAATAAAGATGTTCCTAGATTAAACTCAATTCGAACCATTCACTATTAGCGTTCAACTCACAGGGATTCGATCGAATGACAGGGCCTGTTATGTATGAAGCTTCTATGTGGCATGTCCCTGCCGACATGTCCCATTCATTCAGCTATATTGCTTTTTTGGTTTTTGGGAATATCTTATTATATTTCTTCGAAGACTTTTATGTTTATGAACAGTATCAACGTCAGCATGTAACCAAGATACCAGTATACCAATTGAAGCATATAATAGAGACCAGCCAGATGAGTTCAATTGAAATGATCTTGTCTCAGACAGATTTCACAGATTCGAGGTGCAGTACAACACCCCACACTCTGAGGATGTGATGTAGTATAGAAGCCCTGAATTGCACCGCAGTTCACTATGACCTGCAATATATACAACAATACTTCAGGTGATTCTGCATCATATATGAAATGTATATCGGTTAACTATGAAGTTGTTTATAATGAATGTCAACACACTGATGTTCAGCAAACATAGCTTATATGTCATCACTGTGTAGCCTATGTGGATTGTAGCAACACTCTTGTGACAATTTGCAATTAACAGAAAGTCGTTCTCAAAATTCCACATAAGAAGACTTGTTTTGTTCATAATTATGGCAGTTACTCTCTGCCACTTCCTGGGTGTGATTACACTCCTTCACAGTAATCATTTCCAGATACTTCTCATGGTAACAACAATTGTTCATGCAATGTGGAATCAAGTTTCTAACTGAGCACCAGTTGAAGCAAATGATTTCCACATTATAGTGCATTATGATAATAACATGAATATGACAAAGGCAGATATTGTAGATCCACATATTCCCACATCAGGATTTCTTACGATAATTCCTGCCACCTTCTAGTATATCTTGAGTGCCCCTCGCAGTACCACTGGGAAATAATCTATTCATTCAGCTGACGTTATGCAGCTTTATACCCCCGGAATATTCTTGTAGTGTATCTGTATGACCCTGTATAAGCCAGTTACATATAGAATTCCAGTATACAGTAGAACTGTGGAAAACTGTTATTAACAGGATTGTTAACATGCTTCTATCACTGGAGCTTTTCAATAATGAATAAAATGCAGATATAGAGTGCATTGAATTGTCGGACTTGGGAAGTCCCAAAGTATAGCCCCTTTCAAAGTGACGCAAAATGAAACCTCTGGGAAGACCTTTACAAGATGGATTGGTCAGCCCAAACTCAGTGCCCTCACCCAGTGGAACAGAGGATGGATGGGTGGGTTTCTGGAGAAAATTAATCAAGGTATGATCTGGAGGCAGAACAGTAGAACACAGCTTCACGATGAGCCCCAGTGCTGGAGGACCACTATTGCAAGTATTGTGGCAATATTTGAGAACTGCCTGCCATTAGATAAGTACATTAATGTTGAATGAATTGGGTGATAGTGGATCGAGATGTGTTTGAAAAAATGTGCAACTGAAGGTCAGGAGGATAAAATGAAGCAACGAGGCAGTGTCAAGCTAATAGCAATAGTTTTGGAAGAGAACACAGGGTACAAAGCAGAAAGCAATCTAGTATAGTTACCAAATCCAATAGTCATGCTGATAATTCTCTGGGTGTTGAACGGCAATGAAAACCCTATATGTTCCAAACAATACCAGATACTACATACAGCTGACAGAAACAGACAGAAAGCATTTGATTTCATTGAATATGACGGAGGTCACAATGAGTCATACAATCTATGTGTGCTGATGTGGTCTGTTTGAATAAAGAGAAAAAGCAATAAGTAATACGACTCAACATGCAGTGGATCATTAAAAGAACCTACAGATATATTATAAACAATTGAGAAACTCTTAATGCTTCTTCAGTGGGATAAGATTCTTAGAACTGAATGTTGCTGACTATGCCATATCTGATGGAGACAGTACAATGTCACTTTTCTTGAATGTGCATCAATCGCTCTGTCAGCAGCTGTGAGGTGCTGTGGCCATTGTTGAAATTAAATTAAACACCAAGTCTTGCTTTTTGGTTTTGGAGATTCTTATAACAGCTTCTTTATCACAACTATGCGATTCATTCATAGTTGTAATAGTAACAACCAGAATAACCATAATGTGGAAGAATAAGTTGTGAAAATCGTATGTGAAAATAAATAGCAGAAGGCAGTGAAACTCAATGTAACTGAGTCTACGTACATTGGCAGTTGAAGTACTTGATTGGTACTCTACAACTGCAAAATATATCTTAATTGCTTGTAGCGTCTGGGAGTGTATGGGAGTCAGTGTCGGACCAGAATCTCGGGGTGGTCAGATCCAAAAGTCAACTGGACTAATTCAATGGCCTTCAGGTGGACCTGGGAGCACCAGCAAAAACTCTGCACAGATATAGGAGATCAGATGACAACCAGGGGAGGACCTAAAAGCGTTGGCCACAGGTGTGGGATTGTGGACCACAAGTGTTGGAGCACCTAAGCACACCGGACAAAAGCCTGGGAGCAATAACAATGAGAGCTGGAGTACCAACATATAGGCTGGCGTTGCCGAGAACACAGCGGAGCGTGCCGACAACGAGCCTCTAAGCATTAACAACAAGGCTGGGAGGGTCAACCATGAGCCTATATGTGTTGCCCCCAAGCCTGAGAGAGCGGACAATAACCCAGGGAGAGCTGACAATGAACCTGTGAGTGCAGCCCACAAGGCTGGGAGCACTGATAACAAGCCTGAGAACACATCAAATCACTGTACTGCAGTCTCGGAAAAACATCATGTTTTAGAATGCTGTCAGTGTGCCAGGAAATCGTAGCTACTATGTATTGTTCATTGACTTTTTAAACTGATGTAGGCAATTTGAATACTCATCTTGGTATGTACATATCTAAGTATCTATATAGCTATCCATCTGCACATGGCGTATCTGAACTGGCCACAGGTGGTGCTTGAGAGCAATTCGAGGTTCACCTTAGGATAATGATAACATCAGCAAAATCTGAATCGGTCTGAAATCAACCTGCAGTCATCCCAGACACTCCGGGCAACCTCACCTGTGCTTCTAAGTACTTCCAAATGTTTCCAGATCCCCCTGGAGCTACGCAATGTGCAATCGGGCTCTGCAAGAGCACTCCAAGGTGCTCCGGAAATCTCCTGCAGTGATGGAGGTGCGTTCAGGATGCTGTGAGATTTGACTCACAGGATAGTCAAATTTTGGAGCTGCTGAGACCTCTGCACAGGTCTGTGGGAGACTTCAAGAGCAGCTGAGACCGCTGCGTATCACTGTAGGAGACTTGGTGCCGTATTCTGAAAGTAGTGGTTCTTACATAACCACAAAGCATTTCGTAATATTATATTCATCATTGTTACAGTCACAAGATTGGCTACATTGAACTATGGCATGCATTATTTAAGTCTCTCTATATATATACATACGGTCAATCTCGCCGCTCATGGTAGTCAGGAATAATCATGGGAGAACCTGGACATTACCAATGACAACTTAGAGATGCACCACTTCGAGGCCGTTGTGGTGAAATGATGGAGCTAGAACACAGAGCCAACCATCAACACACCACCACACCTCTCGCAGCATCCAAAAAAATTCAAGACAAAGAGCAGTTCTGGTTTGAGGTGAAAGGGAATGGGGTGAGATGATACGATAAGACCCAGCGTTGAGAAGCCACGCAATTGTGTGGATCCTCTAGGATGCACGAAATCTCGGCCAGAGGGAGTGAGACCAAAAGATGAGAATGATAGAGTGGGTAATTTCATTGTATGATGGGATGAGATGGAAATAAGATGATGTCTATCAACTCCAGGGTCTACCGAATATATACTTCTCATCACTCTGTGCACCTCCATCACCCCTGGATCTCAGTACACCCATGGTCGCTCCTAAAACATGTACATGGAGGCTGTGATCAAGCAAGTTTGGAGAACCACTTCGAGGGCGAGATCGTGCAGAGTTTGAGGCCGAAAACGTGCGAGTTGAGAAATACACTTGGAGACTGTGATCGAGCCAGTTTGGAGAACAACTGGGACGCCGTGGTTGAGCGTGTTTGGAGATGCACTTGGAGGCCATGATCATGCAAACTTAGAGGCAGTATTCTTGCGAGTTTAGAGATACACTTGGAGGTTGAGGTCGAGCGAGTTTGGAGCTGCACTTGGAAACCGTAATCATGCGGGTTTGGAGGAGTACTTGGAGGCGGTCAATCTGGAGGCGGTATTCCAGGAGGGAGGCGCAATGGGAGCTGACACTCTATTCATTGGTTAACTTTTAATTGTGGGAATGTAGAGAACTGAGTACAAGATGGTCTGCCGAGGGATGAGAGACTGGCTGGGAGTGGGAGATAGTTGATCTTAGGATGATGCAGTATACAGTGTATGCAGTACTCAGTGTATGCTGTACTCCGTGCATGCTGTACTTGGGTGTTAACTGTTGATTATGGCATGGTGAGATCGAGTGCATTGCCACAACTTTGTGATGGTAGAGTTGAGGTCGAGAAAGAGAGAGATGAGAGGAGATGGGGGCAATCATCATGAGAACCTCGGACTTAAGAGAATTTGGTGTGTGGCACAATTTACCATCCCTGATACACCAAGGAACATGTACCGATCTGGCGTGTACTATCACCAATACAAGGTCTTTGCAACCCAATCAGCAAAGTCATACCCCGGATTTCTCATATGTGCTCATATCCTCCACATCGTTCCGATCTTCATCCCCCATCTCTCTCTTTCTCATCCACAACTCTACCATCATAGCTGAACACAAAGTTAAGTCATCTCTCTCTATCTCTTCATGTCATGATCTTAAGTTGACACCTAGTACAGCATACACCGAGTACAGCATACACCGAGTACAGCATACACCGAGTACAGCATACACCGAGTACAGCATACACCGAGTACAGCATACACCGAGTACTGCATACACCAATCCAGCATACACCAAGTACAGCATCCACCCGAGATCATTTGTATTCCCTTCATTGTCATGAATAGGCATTGACCCCTCATTGTAGCTTCAGCTTCCGGCATGCCGCCCTTCACAATGGACCGCCATCAGCCAGCTGTCCATGAGAGCTCAAAGGTAAAGTCATGATGTCACATTCCCACTATTGTGACTTACCCAGCTGATGAAATGAGTCACAGCACCCAGCGCGCAGTCAATCAACCTCGAAGGAGTCGTCCAAACTCGGTCGATTATGGTCTCCAAGTGCATCCCAAAACTGGCACGAGTTATGCCTCCACAGTCACTCAATCATGGCCTCCAAGGGCATCACCAAACTCACTCGATTTCGGCCATCTAATGCATCAACACATTCTCTAGATCACGATCTCGGCATGCATCTCTAAGTTCACGCAAACGAAGCATCTAAGTATATCTCCAATATGCTCGATTACCGCCTCCCAGTGCAACTCGAAACTCACTCGATCACACTCTAGGAGTGTATCATTCAGTTCACCAGATCATGGCCTCCAAGTATATCACCAACTATGCTCGATTACCACCTCCCAGTGCATCTCCAAACAGGCTTAATCACCATCCCGGAGTGTATCTCTGAGTTCACTCGATCACGGCCTGCAAGTATTTCTCCAAATATGCTCAATTACTACCTCCAAGTGCACGTACAAACATGCTTGATCACAATCTCGGAGTGCATCTCTGAGTCCACTCGATCATGGCCTCCAAGTGTATCTCCAAATACCCTCAATTGCCGCCTCCAAGTGCATCTCCAAACTCGCTCGATCACCGCCTCGGAGTGTATCGCTGAGTTGACTCAATGGTCGTCTTCCGGCATACCTCAAATTGCGCCCAAGCACCGCCTGTAGGCTGTTCAGATATCCAGTGTGTAGATGGGTAGCTTTATAGATAGATAGATGCAAATACAAACTGAATACATGAGTTTTAAAACTTGTTGTACGATAAGTTGTCGCTATGATTTCTAGGTGCACTAGTAACATTTCTAAACAAGATGCTGCTTTTCCCAAACTGCTTTACAGTAATTCGAGGTGCTTCCAGGTGCTTCCCAGGCTTGTTGTCGACACTTCCAGGCTTGTAATTGGAGCTTCCAGACTTGTTGTCAGTGATTCCACAGTTGTCACCAGTGCTTCCAGGTGTACTCAGGTACACCCAAAGTTCTCTCCAGCGCTCTGAGGTGTTCTCAAACTTATCACAGTCACTTCCATGGTACTCCTGTACCAGTCATCAGAGATCCCAGTTGCTCTGAAGGCCGGTCGGACTGCCCTCTTAGGGACTGATACTGATCTGAAATTGTCGCATCGAAGTTTACACGCCACATTCTCTCAGATCCTCCTGGAGGCTTCCAGCGACTAAAATCCATTTTGCTGATGCAAGTTAACTCAGTGAGACACTCCAAGGCCATGATCCAGCAAGCTTGGAGACTCACATGGAGGTCATGGGTAGGCAAATGTTCAGGCCGGAATCATGTGATTTTGGAGTTACACTTGGGGGCCATGATGGAGTGAGTTTGGACATGCGCTTGGAGGCCGAAACCACGTAAAGTCAGAGATGCACCAGGAAGTTGCAATCAACTGAGTTTGGTGATGGACTTGGACGATTCAATCCTGCGAATTTGGAGCCTGTGATAGACTGAGTTTGGAGATACATTTGGAGTACAAGTTCGTGTCAACCTGGACGTGGTAATCGAGGGAACATGTAGGTACACTTGGTAGCCGTGATTGAATGAACTCAGCGCTACACTTGAATAGTTTGATTCAACAAATTTGGTGATGCACTTGAACTCCTTGATCAAGTGAGATTGTAGAAGTACCTGGAGGTGGTCAATAGGGGGTGTGTCTGATGCAGAGTCATTATTCATCACTTAGTAAACTTGATTCTGTGGGAATATAAGGAGATGACTTTACCATGAAGCTTATATAAAGCACTCTCTTTTGGTGATTAATCATGTGGGGATGCACACCAGAAGTTGAAGATATATTCAAAGGTCAACTTGTAATCATGAAAATGAAGGGAAGCTATACAAACTTTCGTGGATCTTATACTTGGCGTATGCGGCATTCAGCATTAACTCATGATCGTGGCATGGAGAGATAAACAGGGCCCTCTTAACTTGGTGTACCAATATGATGGTAGAGTTGTAGATGAGAAAGAAACATGCGGGATGAAAATCAGAACAATATGGAGAATACATGCCGATATGAGCTAATATGAGTAATCTGTGGTTCAACTTGCCTGATTGGGATTATAAGACCTGGTTTTGAGGTTAAAACTCGCCAGATCAAGACTCATATCTACCATATCAGGCAAGGTGAATTGACTCGCACACAACATTCTCTGAAGTTCCACTTTCTTATAATCAGTTCCCCCATCTCCTCTTCTCTTTCTCTTTCTCATCCTCAATCTTGCCATCTCCTAAGAACCTGATGTTGAGTAATTCCACTTCATCTCTGGATGCCAAGATTATGACTTAACACCAAGTACTGCATAAATCAAGTACTGCATACACCGAGGACTGCATACACCAGAAAGTGCATCATTCCAAGATCAACTGTTTCCCGCTCCCAGCCAGTCTCCCATCTCACTGTGGAACATGTTATGCTCAACCCTGTACATTCCCTGTATTATGAGGTAACCAATGAATATAGTCTCAGCTCCTGTCGCGCCTCCATCCCAAACTACCACCAACTGATCAGCTGCCTGCAAGTACTCGTCAAGTTTGGATTAGTGATGGCCTCCAAGTGCATTTCCAAACTTGCTTCATCACTGCCTCCAAGTTCACACACTCATAGACTTCTAGTGCATCTCTAACCTTTCTTGATTACACCATCCAAGTGCATCTCTGAGTTCACTCGATCTTGGCCTTCTAGTGCATCTCCAAACTCACTTGATCACAGCCTCCAAGTATTTCTTGTAGTTCACATGATGATTGTGTGATGTAACAGCGGACCTAGAAGGCAGAGAGCTCATCATCAACACAGAATCGTACCTCTAAAGACATCAAAATGGAATTCGTTCAAACCAGTTGTACTGGCTTTAGGAACTTAGTATGGGAGTGAGAGGATATGAAGAAGTACTTTGCTGTGATAAACCACCCAAATTGGGTGGAACCATAATTTCTTGGCAATAGTGCATAAGGAACCACACAAATTGTGTGGATCTATGAAAGCTCAGCATGAGTGCAAGAGTTCATGAGTTGGGAAAGATATAGTGCGTATTTCATAAAATGAAATGATATTGATCTACCATGGGGTCTTCCATATATATACTCCTCATCATTCTGCCCATCTCCATAGTCTGTATTCATCTCTATGTCATCAGGCGGCTTCCTCCACCAAACTGAATGGCGGTGGTGGTGAGAAACACATATTCCTTCCACAGTGGCATTCAAGAGTGTCTCTAAGTTCTCTCAATGGGTATCTCCAGATGCCCTTCTGATTACACTCAAGTACTGTCTGCAGTCAGATTGGCCATATGGCTATTTATAGAGAGACTGAGAGAATCATATGCCACATTAGGATATACCAAATCTTGTGACTTTGATAGAGACAAATATAATACACGAAATGCCTTCTGGGTATAGAGCCCTAGGAACAACTGCAGTGAGAATATGACAGCAAGTCCCACACAGCAGTGCACAGAGGTCTCAGCTTTACCTGCAGACTCCTACAGGCCTGCACAGAGATCTCAGCTGCTCCAAAATTTAATGATTGTATATGTCAAGTCCCATTTGTTAGGGGGGTACTTAGGTACTAAACACTGGTACTAGCACAGCCCTAGATCCTATTTCTGTCTAAGATTACTAATAATTTTTTCTCGTATATTGGCAAGCTTGGTATTCCTATTCGCTTGCTGTTGATTTTCTTTGGTTTCTGCTTGCCTAGCTTTTTTAAGTTGTCTTTTTGAAATGCGTCCCCGTCTAGTTCACCTTAAAGGTTCCCGGTTATACTGATCCTCAGAATTAGCTGGCAAGTCTTTTGCAGACTGATCGATAATATCTCTAGCAATATCTCTTGGTGTGCTAGATATCTCTCTCAAACCTATCTCTCTTTTTGCCTCGAGATTATCCATATGAATAACTAAGGCGTCGGTTAACCCAATGACTCTGGATATCCACCAAACGCAATTAGCAACAAAGAGATACTGGTTATCTCTGCTAAAGGATATTATTTTCTCAAGAGCGTATACGATTACGTCCTTATCGTTGTCGAAAGTAATAGTCATAAAGTGTAGGAGAATGCTTAAGGTGCGGAGCTGCTGCTACAAAAAGCTAATGAATTTAAATAATAATAGATATAGGTATCATAAAAACTCAATAATAAATAAAGGTCTTCTTTCGCTGGTAAGTTTCTGACTGTTCACTGCTAGAGCTTGTTCTTCCATTGTCGGGGACAATGTGATCTCTTTTATAGTCATGTTCAAGGGTCTCCGCTCTTTGCGTGCCCATACTTCCATGCCATGATTCCGTTGCTCATAATTGCTCTATTGTGATCGCAACTTACATTCTTTCCGAATGCGCCCGGTAATTGATGCCACGCTTCCCTTAGGTTATTGTGTTCATATAATGTGGTTTCAAAGCATTACGCTCCTGATTAAAATCAGGCCATCCATTATATTAAATTACATCAGACACGTATCTGATCATAACTTCAACTTCGACATCATGGTACAAGCACTGAAACCTCTGAGCCTCTCCTGTCTATCCTTTTCTTGCTTCTCTGTGCCTTTTATCGCTGCCGCACTCTTTTGCATTCCGCCAGCAGAGACCATCTTCTGGTTTGGGCATGTACAGGTGGGATGGCCCACTTCTCCACAAGCATAAAATGACCAGTCGTTGCTTTCTCTGCTGCCATATTCTCGCTTTCAGCTGGATATTGGTTCAAAATTCCCTTGTGTCGATTGCTTTTTGGTGTCGAGCATGGTATCCACTCATAAGAGGCACTCCTTCATGAGGTTGAGTGATGCTGTAAGCTGCCTTCACAATTTCCGAATAAAAGCATTGCATGCTGCTTCAAGGAATTCAAGTTTGAACAAGTATGCATTAGGATGGCTTGTGTGGAAGTGTGGTAAAGATGGTACTAGTAAGTGTTGAAGTGCTCGGAAATATTTGTGAACAGTAGTAACACCCTCGCCACAGTGTATTTATTGCAACTCCCAATCCCACTGCAAGTTGATCACAGAATCGTATTGGATAGTGGCATCTTCAACAATGGCTGAGAAGTGTTCCCAAGCTATGTCTGCACTTGGATATGCCAGGAAGCAGTTGTTTGCCAAAACAGCTACTTTCTTGCGAAACTGAGGTAGTGTAGTGGTGGCCGAACCATTGGTTAACAGAATTCAACACCTGTCTGTCAAGCTCCACTCTTGCTCATACTTTCAAATGTGTTGGTCCATAGTGGATGGGAAGCAGGTGACAGCAACAATGGTTCTCAAATCATAATAAGTTGGCAATCAGGTTTCCTTCACATTGAATATGCGGTTGAGGTAAATTTGCAAAGTTCTGATGGGTGCACAGTTAACCTTGCCTCAGATCATGGTGTCATTTATAGCATTCTGTTCCATCATAGCTGACTCTATCTGCCAAAAGAATATATCACACTTCTCTTTGGCTGTTGCTGACACATTTTTGGTTTCTTTCTACCCTTGTAAAACTGCTTCCATTTATGGCTTGCATTGACTTACTTGGTGCATTCTTGCAGGTAATCTCTAGTATTTATTTAACTATCTATTTTGTATTAGCATCATCAATTATGAGTGGCACTGTATCAACTTTGTTGTTGTGAGAGGCATATTGTACCAATGTGTCACTCTCCACCTGTTTCACCACAACAGCCTGCACCAGGTCATCCAGTTGCATCAGTTCAACAACAAGTTCATCATTGACTCTGCCATGCTACAGATCAGCATTCTGAGACAATCGGATTTGATCTGCCTCTTGCTTGCAGTTATCATCTCCTACTGTGTGGAATCAATTTGGAATTATATTGGGTATCTCTCTCCATTGTACTCACTGCAGGTGATTGATAGTCACATTCTCATTGGACCAGTCGAGGTTAGCCTGCAGTTTGGGGCAGCTGAACTCATCGTTTAACAGATCTTCAATCCAAACACCTGATGCAATATTGTGTAAGATGAAATACTGCTGCATAGTTACAAATATACTACGCTTGTTTCCTCATCTTTCCAAAGACTCTATATATCGAAATTTTATCCAAGAAAAAACTAATGGTTATTATCGTCAGGAGTTTAATAATGTGAATAACCGAAGTCATCAAGTATTTCATCCACCCTGCATTCCATCATGATATCAGTACATACCTTGTAATGAATACCGGCCATTGGTGAAAAGTAAAGGCTCAATGCCAAGGCCCGAGATTGTCAGTGTGTCTGGAACATCATAGATATAACCCTATATACAATAACCAAATGGCTGAATGCTGCTGGCAAGATGCACTATTGGTTAGAAGATATACAACTGTCTGGATAGTGATTAGAAAGAGTACGTTGTAATTGAAAAATTTGGAAATCGAATGCCTTCTCACAGTAGCAACAGACTGAGATGTAATGTTTAACGGAACAGTTTTAGCAATGGGTTCAGGTTGGAACCGAAAAGTCGCCAAATTTGCGGTCCGGGGCGTCAATACACCCAATCTGTCAATTAGTGTACAGTTCGATGGACATCTTCCAACCTGTCTGAATTGGGTGGGTTGTCAGTGGGGTGTGCGGCGGGTCCGGCTGTAGATCGATTTAATGCTCTTCCTTATGCTGCTTGATAATTCTATTCGATCAAATTCACTTAATTAACAGCCAGAAATACCTTTTGAATTACTTTGCAGGTCGTGACATTGGTTATTTTGGAATCAATGATTTTTCTTTTGTATTTTGAATTAAGGAGTCCTAAGGCGGTCAATAGTGCTGGTATGATCTCACATATTCACCCGATGCCATGATTACTCAATATAAAAGACCCAAAGTTGTTGACGCTATGTTGACAGTTATTTTCGAGATGGGGTAACCAAGATATCATGCATCGTCTAAGTTCAAAAGGCCACCAATACATGATATATGAATTATTGCCATACAGCTAAAGTTCAATTCCAAAACATGCAACACCAAAAATTGTTCAGGCTCCGTGGTCACTCATTTTCAGAATGGGGCAGGGCGTGTGCTGGTGTTGCATTTGACGCAATGTAAGCGCGAGTATGCCTGCATTCGGCCTCATAGGTATACGTATGGTAACAATAGGAATATGGTTGAAAATGTGGATTCGTGTGATTGTAGATGTAGATGTATATGTATGATAATCGCTAGAGATCTTAGGCTCGTTGTGAGCCGACTATATAGAAGGGCCGTTACCTGGCCCAGGTCATGTGCTGCTGCGATACTATCTTTCTCTTTGTGTGCAGACCTCCTGGGCTGTATAAACCATACAAGAGAAATGGAAAGCGAAGCCTCAAATAATCATACCGCATACATACTCATCCAAACTCAAAGGTCCCGCTACCGATTGGCACTGTTCAGTTGATTTTCGGTACATCCACCGCATGGGGAAACTCCACCTCCCCTTGTCTGAGATCCGGAGGTGGCAAAACCTGTGCCAGCGCCATTCATACCGGGCTGGGATCCAATAAAGTAATACAGTATGGAGAAGTAAAGAGAAGAGAAAATACAGGAGAAAGGAATGCCCAATTGATGACTTTCCTCCAGTCCTGATTTCCGAAACTCTAATCACCCATTTCCTCCGCTCCCAAGCCTCGGACCTCAATTTCTGCTTATCTCCACTGCCGGAGTCATCCAACAACCTGCCATCCAGTACCGCCCTCATAACTCGTATATCTTGGTGTATGTCGTGGTGCGAATTGGTCAGGGTGGGAGAGCGTCCGCTCATAACTTGGCATGGAAGGGAGCTTTCGCTGCCGGCATCGCTCGTAGCCGTCAATCGTATACCTCAATTGTGTGTAGTCACATTCGTACACACCTAACACATAAGTGCCTCTAAAATGGTTATTCATACCAAGTTGAAGTGCGCTAGCACTGTCTGAGCTCTGTGCGTAGCATCTGCATGCTCTGTAGAGCGAATTTTGCGGCTGGTAGTGATCAGCACTCGGCATTGACTCATGGATGTTGTTTCACGAGGCAATCATCCTTGGATGTCAACTTCGGTGACCATCCGGCCGACTTCAGGGTTGCAGTCTTGATATGTGGCTTCAGTACAATCTTTGGCAACTTGGTAGACTTGCCTCTCGGGGTACTTTTGATTTGTGGGTAGGAATGCTTTGTAGCATTGTCGGTGCGTGTCTTGGTTGACTTCCTCCAGGTGGTCTTTTAACGTGTTGGTAGATTTTGTCGACACGGCTATCTCCCTCTTTTGAAAATTTGTTGCTCCTTTGAGGTCTTCTCCATCCTATTGATTGTCGATTGCCATTGTCGCTCGGTGGCAGTGTAACTTCGATCTCTGAAATGGTATTGGGATTGATTGGTGATTCAATAAGTAAGTTGGTTTGGCATTCTCTTCATCTGCAGACTATCTTCCTTTGGCTTCGGTCGTCCTTCTGCATCGCCTGCTGTCCAGTGACTATCCTGACTTGCTCTGCCTGTTGACTTACTGTGGTATGAGACATCCCAATGTGCTCAATTTCTACGTTATTGCAATGGCTATACCTCGGCATGACTTGTTCTGCCTGTTGCCTTACTGTTGTATGAGGCATCCCAATGCGCTCAATCTTGACGTCAATTGCAATGGCACCTTGTCTCGGCTTTGGGAGATGATGTGAGCTGTCGCTCTTCGCATCGGCATAGCCATCGGTTCACATATTTGGCTCGCTGTTGACTATTGGAGAGTGGTAGAATCGGCCAATTGCATCCTGTGTGGGCGGTATGTCATTGATCCATATCTAACATTTAAGCTTCACAGTAGGTGGCCATACTCACCATGATAGAAGCGTGCCTCTCCTCTTGGAAAGCTGCTTTGTACATTCCATATGCAGATTTCGGCACCTCTTGATTCGGCATTTGGTAGGGTCTCGGTGACCCACTTCTCCCTGAAAGTCATTCGGATGATAGCTTCACTTTGACCTTGGTCAATCTCGCTCTGGCCATCTCGGTAGGCAGCTTCGGTAGAATATCCATTTGATTCTCAGTAGTTAATGGGTAGATCTCTGGAATTGTGTTTTGGCATTCAGTTTGGTGTGCCGTTTGGTGATAGTTTGGATCATTTGCTATGCCATCCGGTAAGCGTCATGGTCAGTGGTTCGGTACGGGAACACTCCCAGTAATCCTCTCATTCAATCACTGTGTGCAGTCCTTCCGCAGTGATATCTGTCACTGTGAAATCTCAGTAATCATCTCTTGGTCGTAGTCTCGACTGTCCGTTTTGATGCCATTCGGTAGACTACTCGGTACGCTCGGTGGTGACAGTCGATCTACTTCAGGATCTATTCCGTAGCCATGTCGCAGTCAGTCGGTATCAGGTTCGGAACTGCTTTGGTTGCAATATTGCACTTGTTCGCTATGGATCACTCTCGTTTGACATGTCATCTCGCTGGTGCATTTACAGGTCTACTGGACATCCATTGCACGCTAGGTGAACTTATCATCTAAGATCGCGAGGTGCACTCGCTGGCTGTCCTGCTGCATCAGCAAAATGTATTTTAGTCACTGGGAGCCTCCAGGAGTGTCTGAGAGGAGGTGGAGTGTAAACTTAGAAGCCTCAATTTCAGGAGAGAACCAGAACCTAGGAGGGCATTCCGGCCAGCCATTGGAGTAACTGGGATCTCTGATGACTGGTACGGGAGCACCATGGGAGCGGTTGTGAGAAGGTTGGGAGCACCTGGGACTGTCACCCAACCAATGCGGGAATCCCAAACTAACTCTGAGAGATGCCGGGTTCTTAGGGATATTCACTCGAAGGACTGCAGGCGATATCTAAGTGTACACGAGCAATAAGAATACCCTCCACGTATGATGCATAGATTATTGTTCATTATCAACTTCTAAATCATACTACAGTACCCATCATCTCATTCAACATTCTATTGGTTGCATCGCTACATTAAGGAGGAGAACAAAAGAAAATGACGAGTGATTCAAGAATAAAAGTAGGTAAAACCGAAACATTAACCCAATTAAGCAATCGGAAAGCAATCGAACATAGTCTCAATGTCATCCACTAAATCTCCCATCTCATCAGGGCCGACAAACGCAGGAACACACAATTTGTCCACGGCGCAAAGAAGCTGGAGGCGCTCATTGTATTTCCGAAACATTCCAGCCTGGCGAGTGGGTGACATTGGATTCCAATGTCGTTTGGCTCGATTTGTGATACCTAAAAGGTTGGAATTGAGGTTAGTGAGCGGTGAATCAAAATGGGGTTTGAAAGGCAAATATGACGAATTCGGGGGAAAACGAGGTGCACCACCAGGAAAAGAGGAGTACCTGATGTGGAGTTCGAGGTGGGCAAGGGCAGTGCTGATGGTGATGGACGAGCGCAGAATGAAAATGAGGGGCAAAAATCAAGGCCAAGGAGTGCCTTCGGGGATTGAGGAGGGCATATCCAGCGGAGCAGCCCATCCATGCTGAGCAGCGCTGAAAGGGGAGATAGGTAAAGAGTCTGGAATGAAATTGAGGCGCTCCTATTCGAGGTCAAGGAGGGGATTGAGGAGCGCCGAGAGAAAAGGCAGTATGGAGCGCTGAATGAAATATTGAAGCTCCATTCGAAACTGTGGAGCACCGACGAAGATTGAGGAGCGCCGACAAGGATTGAGGAGCGCCTAATATAGCGGAGGAGCACCATGGGGGGGGGGTGTATGAAGCAGCCCCACCATGTGTAATTGTGATGAGTGCAATGGCATCTGCAGTAATTCAATCTATCACTGTGGAAGGGCAAAATTTACCTCGATATTCATCTTGAGAAAACATAACTGAAACTTTCTTTGCACTGGCATACTCAGACAGCGCACAATGAATAGCTGCGGCTACAAGCGCTAGTGTCTGCGGTGTGAGAGGTTGAAAGAATTGCAATGTGGTTGGTTGTCACCGCAAGCTATTGGCGGTGAAAAAGAACTGATGGTAGATTAAGTCAAGCACTTCCATCTGCATGAACCACGCTTTCTTATCATCAATGACCTTCGAGAGATATGCATCGTCAAACAGAAGCTCCTTAACCTGGATTCGAAGCTCAGTCTCTGATCCTAAATCCAACCGGTAACTTCGGAGAATAGTTCGACGAGCTCCATCTGCCAAACGCCCTCGAATGGTGCTAATCTTTAGTTTTAACTATGAATATTTTTTGGGGTTTAGCATCATCATAAATCTGATCGAGAAGAAGAAAACAGAATATACACTTACAGCTTCTCGGGTGTGCGAGTCGATTTTAAGAGATGGACCACCGGGCAATTGACACACGGATGGTGCACCTACTGGAGCATCTGCTAATGCCCGCTGACGATCCTGAGCTTCGAATGGCTAGTTGCCAAGCTTCGTCAACCATCGAGTACTTCTCATCGGAAATGATTGGCCAGGGAGTCTTTGTGAATACGATTGCCTCCATAAACCGTTTCGCTACCTGAAAGGTAGCCTTTTGGTGTTGGGGAACGCTGTAATCACCACCACCATGCTTTTGTTGAGGAACATTCTGGTCTCCACCAGCCTTGGGAAGAGGGAGCACCTGTAAAATGTCAGACTCGCATGATATGTTGATGGTTGACTTTTGGTGCTTGAGCAATGGTGGTGCCATGGCTCCAGCTGGATGTCGCAGATTTAGAAGTGAAGTGCGGGCAATGACAGTATCGGCATGGCTCCGTTTCTTCGGCGGTGGAACCCTTGTAGTTGTTATTGTCTTATCACGGCGTGCCTGGTCTGGATGTAGGACCTCCTGCTGGTTGTCCAAATTGTCTTCTTCGATATCGGATAACAAGGTGGACTCTCCAAGGTCTTCACATTCGTTCTTGCTGATCTCCCGATTAGTATCGTCATCATCCTGCTTCATCAGAATTATAGCGCGGACATTAGCTATCTCCAACACTATTCTCGATGGTTGGGTGGGAAGTTCAAACATTTGATCGGGAATGAAGATTGGCTGTCTTCTGCAATGCATGTGCAAGTGCTCTCCCAAGGTGGGCTTCTTGATTCTTCTGTGTATAGTGATTTCTCACCTGGCTGGCCGTAGGTTCCATGTTGGATGAAGTGAAGTTGGGGAATGTAGACAGAAGTATATAAGAGTAAATATAGTACGAAGTTTAACAGAATAATGCGAGAATATGGCAATAAAGTAACATGCAGTCGAGGAGGATGCAATTCGAGGCGTGCCTGGGAAAAGTAACGCTCAGCGAGAGGATGCAATTCGAGGCGTGCCTGGAAGGGGTCCGGAAGATATGTCGGTGGTTCATATTTATATTCTTGATGCTCATTCTTTGTTGTGATGTATGAAGCGGCAGGTGCACCGGATTGGAGGGATTCTTCATGCCCCCAATTCCCGAATGTTAGCACTCGTATCCAAGTCCGCTATTGATGCAAGAATTGGAGGTTGGTTTAAGCCAACATACCTAGAATTGAACAAGACGCACCTGAAGAACACGAGACATTGACATGGTTGTATCACTAACTAACTCTCAGGGCCAGGAATATGGAATACTGAGAACTGGGTTTATCATAATCGCCCCTGCATATGACTCCGCCGAAGGTAGGTCTTTATGCCTCTAGTTCGAGCATCTCAGTGGTTACTGCATGGCACAGAATGTTCGGTGTGTTGAAGTATCTTGCAGAATTTGGATGGAGGATAGAGTTGGGACCTTGGTGAGTGGCAACTGTTGAAGTTACATGGGTTCAAACTGAGTTTGTTGCTGATGGTGGATAGATATGAATCTCCGAATGCGGTATACCAGTCAGAAGGATACCCTATTTTCACGATAATTCTGTTGTTTTAGGATTCTGCAGCAAAGCTAGCGGTCGACTAGGCAATGTCGTGTGCAGAACTTAACTTTCAGCGGTCCGAGTCTGCTGAATCACAATATGTATGCAGTCAGTATAAGATACGAGGCAGAGAATTTGGGGTTAGAAAGGAGAGATTCAACATAGAGAAAGAACGGTAAAGGTATGATGAAGATTTAGGGGTAATCTAATCGATTCCAGTTCTCATCAATGCCAAGATTGCTAGCGAATGGGTCATGAATAGTCACTCACATTAAGATGTTGCGCACTCTATCTTGTAAACACCGCATCATTAAATTACAAACTCATTTTGAGTCCCAATGCTACAATGTTGACTTAACATAAATATTAGGGTTTAAACCACTGCATAAGAATGATATGAATGCACACACACCTTCGACAACACACCTCACCGCCTGGTTTTGCCAAGACCTCCTTTTTTTGGGGGGGGGGTTGCGATTTTACTTGGGCTTCATTTACCTGTGTGTGTGTGTGTCTGCTTGTTCACCCTTTGTGTTCAAGTGTACCTCAAACTGTGATAACCACCCAATACCACTCAGTATGGACCTCGAACGGTAGTTCCTCTTCCAGGGCAACTCGCCTCCTTCGATATTTTACGCAAGTTAGTGACATGGTTTTCATGACACGACACAACCGACACAATCGACAACACAACACAACCAGGGCGTGAAAGCGCAGCAGTTCAATGAATAGTTTTTCTGAGAACAGCACGCTACGACCCACAACACTCGGAGGAGCTATGATGGAAGACCTGCCCCTCAGGCACACAAGCACCACACGTTGTTCCCATGGATGCATCAACCCACTTAAAAAGCGAAAAGTGGTAGACACATCAATGGTGCTGTTCACGCCCCACGGTAGGACGGTTGGGGTATTCCACTGCGATAACATCAATGAGACCCTGCACTCAGGTGAATGTGGTACTGGATCTGAACAATTACATTTCTGGGGGAGGACTAGAATATGGTGCCCTGGGGTAATGGTAATGGGGGTGGAAGAGGGGAGGGGGTGAATTTTCGTTTTTGGGTAGTGGGTGGGGAGCTCCGCCCTCTAGCCGGCTTGCCCGGAGGCGGAGGGGAATTGGTCTTTGTCATACTCTAATTAGAGTGCATACAATATGAATAAACAACAAACAACAATGATATGAATGCGTCATGAGGCTTCATCTGACAGTGGAAAGACAAATAACAGCATGCAGTTCCGGCCAATTGAGGTTCAGCGAGCATTGAGTCGGCATGCAGGATACAATCTAATGTAATGGCTGGGATTTCAAGCTTGCCTTACTTTGACAATTACTTGTACTCTCAGAAACTGCCTTTTCTTAACTCGAGCTTTCGTCACAATTTGTTCTTCATGCACTCTAGGGATTGGATGTTGGCGGAAATCAGATATCGACTGTTTATGATTTGTCAGAAACTTCAGGCGTTCAAGACATGTGGTGGGCGGGAGCTTGCCGGTCACCGATTGAGCCGCTGAGCAGAGACTGCCGTTCAGATTCTATCTCTTCGAGCTCTCTTGATTGAAATCGGTTCACATAATTTATTTTAAGATACGGCGGTTTGGCGGCCCAAACATACAAGTTAGTCAAAATGTAGTTAAGTCGGCATTAGAAGCGCTGTGAATTTAAGCTTATTCGAGGAAGTATGGTATTCAAGCGAGTGGGAGTTGCCGGTCATCTGCAGAGTCGCTGAGTAGAAGCTGTCTTTGAGGTTCACTCTCTCAAGCTGCAGCTCGATTATTGAGCCCGAATGACAGAAGCTATTTTAGGATCTGGGAAATGTATAGGTCCGAACATACTTCTTAGTCAAAATCCAGTGAAGTGTGGAAACTTATCGCCCAGGGCTGTGCATCTACGGTAAGCAGGTGGTGGACAACTTGCTCCAAAGGATAGGTTGACACGGAGCATGACATTCATTGCATTTAAGCGGCGGCCTTCACATTCCAATCAAGCATAAATTCAGATATTAGCTTAGGCCGAGTGGGATGAGCCGCGCCTGCACCTGAAAGTTTCGTATCTGAAAGATGACTCTCAGTATGTGCTGGCAGGAACAGATTCAAAGCATTCAGGAAGGAAGAAAATATGCTTCAAATGGAGCAAAATGAATCGTTCAGAGGCGCACCTGGGAGTAAGAGCATATGATAATATTGTGTGGCGGCTTGTCAAAATTGGCCGGTGAATGGAATATGCGGGCAGTGTCAAATCTCAGACCATCAAACTCAACAGGATAGTGCTTTTGAGGTGTGCCTGAACATCATTCCTGAGCGAAGAAATGCTCGGCTGTACTCTTTGGGTAAGCCTGGAATACGTGAGCTGTGTCTCAGGATACGATACATCAACTGGATATTGCTTAGACTGTCTTTCTATCCCGGGATGATTAGATATTCGGCGCTGGATCTGTCTCAGGAGAGTTGAGAAGTTCACAGCGATTCTCTTGTGCAATTGACTGAAAATCAGTCAATATGGTTGCTTCATTGAGTATCCCGAATCCTTTCGTGACTGTAGTATCCAGTGCGCCTCAAATAACCACACATCAAATAATTTGAATTAAACTTGGAGGTTCAGGCGCACCTGAAATAATGGATCTCGTTCACAGATAGTGTTAACACAGAATCTCACAAGAGAATATACGGCACAGCGGAATTAGACCAAGTCCACCATCAAATTGGGGCGCCTGCTTTTCATTACATATCGGTTTATCCAATTCAGGCTATGATTCAGTTTACCAGATGTCTGTTTTCCATTGACTTCATCTCATATTCATCACAATAATCATCTAACATGAAATGGAATCGAACTCTAACCAATACTTCCAGACTCCTCAATTGCACCATATTCTCCATACCATTTGCCTATGTTGCATCAGTTGGTGAGATTGTGTTGGTTGAATGTTTAAAGAGGCGTACCTTCATTTCACTGCCCTGATCATGATAGTTCATCCTCACCATCTGACGGCACGAAATCTCCTTGCTCCGTAAGCCGCTTCGTATGTTCCTGATGACACTCCAGAATACGGTATATCATCGTTGTCATGATGTTCGGTCGGTTCATCAGACCATGCAGAACTCTCATTTGAGCCACTCCCGAGAGCTGGTGGAGATCACTCGCTCTATTATCATAACCATTGGGTCCAGTGTTCAGTAGCCATGTGTGTGGAACTCTGTTTTGCCCAAGTCGGACAACCCGTGCAAATGCTTGGTGCTGCTCATTCAACACCCAGAACTTCTGAGTTATTACCGCCTGGTTCGCTGCGGAGAGATTGAGGCCTGTCCCACCCACTTTGGGTGTAGTTACGAACACAGAGGGATTTGGCGAATCTTGGAATTTAAGCTGCATTTCTGTTCTCCCATTGTTGCCCATTTCTGCATACATGTAGAAAATATCCAGATGATCCGCAAAAAACTTTGTGAGCCACCACTTCAAATGACGAACTTGGCCAGGAAGAGGACAAAATAGCACCGCCTTTTGAGGAGAAGGTGCAGGAGGCAAGGCGCATTTGATACTTTGAGGTTCGTGCAGGAGCGCCTTATTTGATGCTTCATCTTCATCAGGTTCGGGATACTCCGCAGGTTCCTTGACAAGCATTGGCAGAAATTCGTCTCTCAGCCATCGGAAAATCAGAGGATCCACCCAAGTGTTGAGTGGCCATTCATTGTACCATGGTCCTGAAACATCATTCCGATCCTCGGTGTCTCCCAATACCAATGAGAAACTTGCCAGCCGCCATCTGGGTACCCTCCACGCTCCTGACACACCCCGTGAAGTGTATCTCTCCACATGAGTCTTGAGTTTAGCTTGCTTGTTCTCAGTCAATTCGAGATCAACAAAGTGTGCATTCTCCTTTGGTCTCCGAACCAGGGGTTTCCCATTTGCAAGTTTCTATTCTGACCACCTCCTTATCGTCCAGGGCGTTGCTATTTGGATCATCTGGTGTGCCGCGTCCTGTTGAGCGTCCTGGTCTTCTGTCCGGATGGCATGCATCAAACTCTTCACAGCGGAATACAGTGCATCGGTGCCATGCATTTCCATAACAGTCTCATCCTCTGGATCTTCAGGCACACCTGAAAACAGCCACATCGCCTGATAACACCAGTCATAGAGTGAATGGAATCCCGGCGTTGCAGTGACCTGAAGTTTGAATCCAATTTTTGCATTCGTCACAATTCGCCAGCCCACACTATTTTTCGTCTTGTACCTATGAGGCTCATCAAAAATCCCAAAACTCCATGTACAGTGTGAGAGCCGGCCATTACTTGATGGTTTTGCTCTAGATGTTAATGTATCATACGACACAAGGTGGATATTCCATCGGTTTTCCGGCTCGTCAATACTGGTGTTCAGATCCTCGTGGGTGAGATTTGCATTTTTGGCATGGAACAAGGTGACCAGTTTCAAATCGGTTCCCTGTGTCATCTCGTCGATGACAGTCTTGAAAGTCTCTGCCACTCAGAGCATTGTGACTACCAAGATTGGTTCATGGGCCGATATAAGTGCCGGATGCCAGTGAGGTGGTGTTGACTATATCTCCAACAGGCGGTGGAGCACAGAATTCAATCTCTGGAGCGGATACCATTCCCGTTCTTCACCGACAATGCCAGGAAAGTCGTTGTGCGCCAACATCACCCACTCTTCAAGGGTATTCCTCCATAAAATAGACAGTGGCAACCCCATTACGACTTTCTCAGTGACCAATTTGCAAAGCATTGCTGCTGCAACCGAGGTGAACGTCTTTCCAAGACCCATTTCATCTGCTACCAGTGCTCCTGGCATATCAGCATCCCAAACCCATCTCCTCACGATGAACCAGATGGCCCCCACCTGGTGTGCCCGAAACTTAGTTCCCGGCAGGCCTGGAATTGAATACTTGCTGCCTGGCACACAGTCATCTGTTGATTGGCGAATCGGATGGGCATTCAGCAGCCTGACCGCCTCATCAAGAAACTCGTGTTCAAATTCGTCGTTGATTGTGTTGAGAACAGTGCTTAGGACTGAACTGGTATTATCTGGATCAAGGACCGCCTCGCCATCCTCCACTTGCTTCTGAACCTCTCTTAAAACCTTGGTCGGTCTTAATTTCGTCCTCAATGATCTCTTTCAGTTGCCCCGAGGTCAGTTGGGCAGATGGGCTCATACTCCGGCGCTCTTGAAATTCATCGCGATGTTAGGTATTTCACAGACAAGCATTTGGACCCAATAATATGTGGTATATAATCAATTCTATTCACTCAATCAGAACTTACATTAGTACTATCAATCTCTTTCCCACCTGCCTCCTCATCCACCACTCTTTCATTTCCATCAGATCGCTCCGAAGTCTAAGTATACGGATTAGCAGTGGTCATAACTTACCGTAATAAGGCTAGCGTGGATTACCTAGGCCGGTCTCATTACGTGCTCTGCAATCTCCTTCCCTGTCGCTGCCTTCATTTCTACCAAAAATAGTTGCACATCGTGTGCCAGTTTCAACTTGAAGGCATTTCAAAGGGAACTGTTGTATGATATCGGACCATAAAGAGGGTCATTCATCATTTGCCCCGGTGCGTATAATTCCATATACTCTTCGTCCAATTCTTCCTGCGTCAAGTTACATTTGTATAACGCAGTCAGACAGTATGGTTCTTTCGGGCCACAATTTTTTTCGATGAAATCAATCAGCTCCTCCCAGTGTCTCACATCTGTGTACGAAGCTTGGAGTTGCATGCAGGATGTCGGGTCATTGTTGCCGTTCAGCACTCGACGAATCACAACCATGCAAGTTGTATTTGGCAACTCAGGGATGTTACCTCTAGCTTTTTTGCCCGCGCGCTCTTCCAAATCCGTCGCCGATCGCTTGTTTCCTCGCATTCCCTTCTTCCTCGCCTCCCGAACCTCGCTTCCACATTTCTTCCGAATCATCTCAACCCATTGTCGCCAAATCCATTCGGCATTATCGAAGTTTTCCAAAGGCAGCCACCTCTTGAAAGTCACCAAAAAATCTGCAACTGCCATCCCCCAGCGCAGGGGTCCATCTCGCTGCTGTTTCAAACGGTTCTGTCCCGGGATAATTGACCGATGCTTCTTCTCAAGAAACCCAGCCACCGATACTTTCTTCCACTTGTTGAATGCACTAAAGTTGGGCTGCCCCATCCTTTTGGCAAATTGCTTCAAGGAGAATTCCGTTTGCTTCAAGCTGATTTTGGCTTTGCCTTCAGCCCCACCCAAGTTCGACGAATCATCGCTCTCATAATCTGCATCGAATTCGTCATAAGAAATCTCTGGTAATGGGGGCAAGTCCGCAATCCCTGCAACATCTGTCCTGAGCTGTTCCGCTGCCGGCTGAAATCGTTTCATTGGGAGGCTAATGGGGAGTCTTCCAGGTGCACCGGAAACTTGTCCATATGGTGTCGAGGCGGAAGAGGTCGGCTGAATGACTGGAATGTTTCCAGACAGTGCGGGAGGCACTCGAGGTGCGCCTGGAGATGACGGCCCCTGTCCGGGGAATTGCTGAGGGGGGAATATTTGAGGTCCACCATAACCTCCTTAGAGGAAATCGTATCCCTGCCACGGTGGCCCATAACTCGCATATTTGTGGGTTGCACCCGAGCTGGGTTGCGAGCTTGGTGTCATATTGAATGGGGCATGGTGGTAGAACTGGGGAGCACCTGGAAATGGAAGCTACGAAGGTGGGTAACTATACCCCGGAGGTGGAGGAAATTGATTCGTGGGTTGCCCGAAGTGAGTGTCTTTGTTCGGTGTATTTCCCGCATCTGATGCTCCCACATTGTCATCTGGGCGTTGTTGTGAGCTAAACATGCAACGCGGCGGAGCCATATTGGTTGTCTTCAGCGGAGATCCATTCGTCGACATCGTTTGTGAACAAAATGATGATAGGATTCAAATAATCAATTGAATTGGTGATTCAAATGAAGCAGAGTATAGTTGAGAATATTGAAGGTAGCAGTGACCTTCGGCAGAATGAAGGCCTCTTATATCCATCTTATTTGTCACGAACTGAGGTGTTTCACTACACCTTTGGTCGCATGAAACCCGGCTGAGAAAAAGATCTCATAACACACCCGTCCTGCCTTTCTTTGTTATATGCTCGAACTCGTATACTAGGATCTTGGATAGAAGCTCACCTTTGTTCGGTACATAACTGTAAAGGTCATAGAAGGGATACGATATGATATCTCGGGAAAGCAGCAAGAACTATATCCGGTTGGAAGGTTAGCATGACTAGGCATTGTACACTTCTAATGTGTGTGTATGACCTACTACTTCATTCAATATGAGGCCTGTTCGTCGAGCAGCAACAGTGATTGCTTCCTTTTGAGCTCCTTGTGTAAACTTCATTGTCTCCTTAGGATCCACCTACCAATCAAGGATCGTTACTGAAGAAAACATCCTACCAGCCCATCAGTTCTCGATGATCATTGAGCGGGCATACAGCCAAGCTAGGAAACTTATCTATTCATTGTATTAAGCTGATGTTAAGCGCTGCTTGAGGCTCGAGTGTAGACATAATCTACAGAATGCCGCAATGACGTAGTATACGATAAGGCCGATCGTGGTAGCACCTGGTGATCAGTATTAAAAGTTGATCGCAGTGATGGCAAAAGAAACCATCTCTGCTAACGATTTTCAGTAGAAAATGTGCAACATCATTGTGCGGGATTTGATAGATATTATCCTAGTTTGTGAAGAAAACTGATTGTGAGGTGACTTTGTTTTACCCCTCCTCTAAATTTGGTAGGGTGTGATTAGGCTTTGATAGTGATACGCTAACCTGAGTTAGCTCGCTTTCAAACAATATCCCTGAGGCTCAAAACCAGCAACAAACCATACCCCCTAAAGCATCATCGAGATTTGTCAGAACACAGAGCGTTTCTCAAATATGGTCAACACTCGCCAGAAACATGTTAAATGATTTATTTGCAAAATGAAATTATGCAACGAGAACCGACTGGAAGCTCACTATCAACAATATCACCCAATATCGATGAATGAAGGGCTATTACTGAACGGGATTCTACCACCTGCCAGCTGGGATCACCCTGAGCCATCATGGTTTGACTACAGTAGGTGCACCTGAATGGCCATCAACAAACTGCCAATTAACGATCGACTCACAGACAACGTACCGGGTGCACCACCACCGGAAGATATTCCCAACGAAGACCGTATTGACTCTGAGCAGCCTGATCTCACCTGTACCCCTGATCCAACAAAGAGAAAAGCTCATCGGCAGGTAGTTGGACTGGAAAATGCGGGAGGGAAAGCATATGGCAAAGCAACAGGATTATACAACAAGCATCGCAAGTACTCAGAACAATGGAATCCATGGCATCCATTTTGGTCTGCACACGACTTTTAGCAGGCTCAGTCATTCAGCCAACAAACGAAACTCTTGATAGATCATCATCTCAGGTGTGGACTGGACAACTACAAAATCGAATCATTTCAATCAGCAGATACCCTACGAAGACTGCTCTCTGAACTCAATTTCGGGCCCGGCGATGTTAGTTGGATTGAAGATGACTCACAAATCTTTGGAACATTATTCCACAGGGATATTTTCAAATGTATGCAGTTCCTTCTGACACATCTCCCATTTCAGGCGCACCTTGATTTTGAACCAGTGCGCCTCGCTGACTCTGAGGGTCGTCAAATCTACAGCGAGATGAACACCGGAGATTGGTGGTGGAATACACAAAATCAACCTCCTGCTGGAGCAATGATTGTGCCTGTCATTTGTGCATCCGACAAGACTCACTTGATCAATTTTTCGGGCGATCAGCATGCCTGGCCGCTGTATCTCACCATTGGTAATATTCGAAAAGATATCCGCCGTACACCTAACACGCACGCCTGGATTTTTGTCGGGCTGATCCCATGTCCCCTGAAGGGTGCCAAAAACATTGACGAGGCATGGCATTCCGCAGTTGGAACTGTGCTGTCTCAACTGAGGCATCTTGACATCACTGGCCCTGGCTTGAAATGGGATTGTGCAGATGGATTCCAGCGAGAATGTTACCCTCTTTTGGCTGCCTGGGTCACGAATTATCCGGAACAAGTGATGATTGCTCAAGTCTCATATGGCTCATGCCCGATGTGTGAAATTCCTAAAGGTGCGCCGATGGGGCATATCTCTTTTCGACCACTCGATAACTCAAGAGACCAGCATATTTACTTGGAGCTGTTCGAGTACAATCATATTGATGCTCTGTACACTCTGGCTGTCCACCCAATCCGCAACCAGTTCTGGCAATACCCTCTCTGCAATGTCCATCGGCTTTGGCAGCCTGATGAATTGGATCAGCTGCTCCTGGGGTTGGTTAAAGACTTATTGCACTGGCTACTCAAATACCTGAAAGCTAGAAATCGCATGGATCAATTTGACAATCGATTCACATCGGTGCCACGATATTCCAGTCTCCAGCACTTCTCTAAACCATTTGATTCATTGAAAAGCGGCACCTGGCAAGGTCAAGAGATCCGTGGAATGATCAGAACACTGGCAGTGAATTGTGCTCCAATTCTTGTCTGCTCGACAGATGACAGGAAAACTGCGGCGGAAACAGCCTCTGATGAAATGGTAATGGAAGCAGTGTGGGCATTATGTGAATTCTCTCTCCTTGTTAGCCAACAAAATCACTCGGACCTATCCCTCAAAGCACTGGACCATGCACTCAAGCGATTTTACAAGAAGAAGGGTCCCTTCCGAGATCAGAAAATGTCGAAGTCTGCAAAGGACAAAGTGGATGACCTGTTGGCAAAGGAATCCCATCTGTTACGCGAACAAAATATTCATAAGATTCGTGCTGCACTGGAGGCTGTTGTGTATGGGGCTGAAAAGGTTTCCACAACCAAACATAGGCAATTTCAGGTGCGCCTGAACAGAGCCTGACAAGCGGCCACGACTTGGTCAGATGCTGATCGTCAGAAGGCAATAGAGCACTTGGAGCGCGAAATCCATCAGGTGACACCTGCTAAATGCAAGCTTTTTGATAAATTATTCGAACGTCATGAGCGACAACTATTGCAGGAAGTCGGGACTAAGGCAACCGGTCCCAGAAGCAAATTCGCCAAAGACCTTGCCCTAATGAAAGCTGCCGCCGAAGACCAGGCATACGGGGCGGCAAACATGACTGCCGACAAGCAACTGCAATTTTAGATCCGCGTATCCGATGCTGAGACAGATGCCACCACATGGAGCTTGGCTGATACAGAGCCTGTCACTATCCAGCTGGAGAGAGAAATTTATGGCATCACCTCAAATGAACAGAAGCGGTGTAAAATGGAATTCTCCATCCGTTTGATTAAGTTTGAAGCTTGGTGGGAGACAATCGGCATTCAGGCGCTCCGGAAATCCATTGAACAACGCGTAATACATTTCGGATATCCAAAGATGCATCTTGTGAGCCATATCTCAGAGTCAATTCGGCTCATGGGTTCCGGTGACAATTTCACCACAGATATTTCTGAACGGCTTCATATCGCCACCGTGAAAGAAGCTTATCGATCTACCAACAAAGTCAATTACATTCGACAGATGCTCAAGCACAATGCCCGGTGTACCAGTCTTGACTATATGGAGGAGACACTATCGTATCTTGCACTCCAAGGCTGGTACGATATTGACTCGGCAAAAGTTTTCAACCTACTGTCCGGTACCAATAAGCGGCGAAGTAAATGCAGAGCCCATCTTGTACATCTCCAAACAATTGAAGACGAGCCCATTATCCGCCCTATATTACAGCAGTTATATCATTTGAGAGAAACACATGTCCGCAGAGTGTGCAAAAGTATCAAACTAACCTCACTCTGAGATGCATCAGAAGACTTCAGAATTTCCAACTTTGGACAGCCATTCCGCGCGCAAATTGAAGAGGACTGGGGACACGAAGTTAGTGGACTTGTGCTCGGATACAATCAGAATGTACTCCTTGACAGTATATTTATTAAGCTCCAGAATGGGCTGTTGTATTACCGTCAACCATTTCACAACCCTACTTCTGTTGAGCATCTGGGACTTGATTGCAAGGTGGAATATACCAATGCCAACCAAGGGATCATGCCTGAAGCTCAAAACATCTGGGTCCAGTATACGCAAAGTGAGGAGAATGACCTCGATAACACCTTCCAAGGACGAGTTCCTTCTTTTCCTGTATTATACTTCAGCTGGACTCCCCTGAATCAGATCCTCCAATTTCAGGAGCGCCTGCCAGCCGGGAAAGCATTATCGACCTTTTCTAAGAGGTGCCAGACAACTCAACAATGGGAATTACTTCCTCAAGCTCAAGAATACGCAGTAGTGATTCCAACAAAGTTCAAAGATCTTGATGGTTGGGCTGATTGTGTTGACGGGTTCATCCGGGTTGTCAAACAGATGAATAAGATGCATATTGTACCCAGTGGAGCAATAGTTGGACCGGCACATTTGGTGCAGGAGAATGCTGCATTGGGCGGCATCGATAGCGTATGGCTTGTAAATAATCATGTTGATTTAGATACCTACTGGACTGTATATTAAGTAGATTAGATTGCCAGATTCAGGATTGCCTGATTCAGGTGTGTAGCTGTGAGATAGTTTATCGAATTTTACTATTCGATATAGACATTATATATTATCACTCCCAGAGAGTCTGGCTCCAGGTGCACCGGAATCGTCTTGGAGATGAGTGTTGTAGTCCCAGCAGCTCCGAAATTTTACCATCTTAAATGCATGATTTTATTGCATTCTGAAGATGACTTCATACTCTTTAGAATATTCTTGAATTCCGTTCCGCTACGTCAGGAGTGTTGAGGAGCACCTGAAAGTACTCTTGGAGCACCTGAGAGGCACATCGTTTTGCATTCAGCCTGTTCAGGAGGTTGTGTGAGCTTCTGGAAGCATCGGTGAGGCTGTTCAAAACAGCTGAGTCATTGAGTTATGACTTCCGAACCATTTTACATTTTGCTGATGTGGTAAGCAGGTCGTCACTTGGCTCGGTTGACTTACCGTCGTTCTCTGAGTCCACTAGTTCATTCATGTCCAGGTGCAGTTGCCGGTGCTAGCCTTCTCAATTGTTGAATGTGTCTTATGGTGCTTCGTTGCTGCACTTCCGGGAGGGTAACTGTTTGCGGGACGGGTTGCAATTCCTGTCCTGTTATCCCCTTCGGTTGAAAGTTCTTGCCCCACCAGCGGCTAATCTCAGATGGCTTCATAGGGAACATCGATTGCAAGGACTTGATTCGGAAGTTGATTACAGTCTTCAATTGTTATTGTAGTTGTGTAGTTTGGGATTGTCGAGTCTGAATCGGGATCCTATTTGCGATTATTCTTGGTTATGTCACTTCCAAACACATATGGCATTGTGTTTGGTATTGTAATCTGCATTGTAACTGGCATTGTATTTGGAACTTGATTTGGTCTCTTGAATAGTAGGTGGGATTGTACTCGATACAGCAAGGCTGCTGGCAAATGGTTCTTCTGCATTTCTGCACTCAATTGCTCGTTTTGTAGAGTGCCATCCAGAGTAAGTATATTGGATATGGTAGATTTCCACAGAACTTCCTGTCTGTCACCATAGTCAAAGATCGATTGTCATCCATCTCGGAGCATTTCGAGGATTGGCATAGTGGCACTCATCAGTCCAATTCTCATAGTCCCAATGATTGTTGCTTTTGTCGATAAGTAGCCTTCTGCAGCGCCGTCGTCTCTCCTAACTGGAATATTATCTCGTGCATGGGCAGCCAATCTCTGCTTAAGTCTTCGGCGTTCATAAGCAGGCTGTTCGCTCTCAATTGTCATTTGACGTTGAGAATATCCCCAAACTGCTCAATCTATGTTTGCCAACGAATCAAGAAAGAATGGGAGCGGTGGAAGGGAATATCCAGGAGGTCTTGTCTTTAACGGTTTGCCCACACAGGAGCCGTGCCCCACCATCCAGTCACTCCCTTCAGGTTTCGGCGAGCTGGCAGCAGTCACTCAAGCGTCGCCTCAGAGGGGCTCTTCTGCTGCAACTACCACCGCTGCTCCCAACTTATTGTGTTCAGCGCTTCAGTCTATATCACCTGGTTAATCCAAGGTGATGTCTTCCAAAGTAAATCCCAGCAGCCCTATGCATTCCCCAGTCTGTCGGGAAAATGCTACGACGACTTCTATGCCACTTAGAAGATCGTCGAATGTGGTTGCTCTAAGTGGCTTTATACCCGGACCGTACCCCAGAAGCTGGTCATTGACATTATGGTTATCATTATCAGCTTGGGAGACCTTCGATGCCACTGCTATAGTCATCGGTATCATTCCTCTGCTTCACTCGCACTCGGTGATAGCAGGGAGTGTCTCGAATCCAGTTCATGTCAGGATTTCGTTTGGGAAACCATGGTATGCCAAGTACTAGATCTTACGCCCGCTTTGCCACGACTTGCATGCATGATTTGTCTACAGGTGCAAGATAGTCCAAATACTGGACTGTGATCCACATCTTCCGGCTGTCCTTTGCAGATTGCATCACACCTCGAGTCATGGTGACAGTAGTGATGTGTGCTGCCTGATGTGATATTCGAAGTCGCTTGAAAAGCCTCAGGTTGATATAGATGCTGGTTGCACAGCGGTCGACAATAGCCCTTATGCATTGCATTACGCCACTTGTGTCCGGTATTGTACTTTGTGAACTGTGTTTGCCGAATGCGCTGTTTCGGTGCTGTATAGATACAGACCTATCATTTTCGTCCAGAGTCGCCATTAGTGTTGGATTTGACGATTGCCGCTTTGATTGTGCATAATACTTGTGCTCTCAGATAATCATAGTCCCTGTGATCATTATAGTCGTCATAGTTGGTCTCCAGACTTGTGTCAGTCTGTATCCGTAAATGCACTTCACGCTGTGCAATGTATCGCTGCGATGAGTTTGTATCAATCAACGAAAAGCTTCTCATCCTCACTGTCCTTCAATTGTACGGTGTCCTCTCCGTAAGTCCACTTCACTTGTGCAGATGTTCGTGGCAGTAAAAGTGCTTCCATTGTAGAGGGTCGCCTACATAAGGGCACTTCGCTCGGGCAGATGTTCCTAGCACTAAGAGTGCTTGATTCGTAGACAGATCCTCCTCAGTAGATATTCTTCGCTTGAGTAGTATATCCCTAGGTTGGCTGTAGAATGCTTCTGCGAGGTTGCTAGAGCTGTTGGTGTACACGCAAACTGGGATAGGTGCACTTCGCTCAAATAGAAGCATTGTAGTCATAACTGTGTTGACTTTGAAATCATCTCTTGACTTCACCTTTGGTTTTCCATATTGCGGCATTCAGGGGTAAGGACAATCCGTCCATTGTAGGTGCGTGGGCCAGTAATGGCACTCAATTGACTTGTAGGAGTGCTTGTACTCGTGATCCTCATCTTCAATGTCGGTGACGCGCCTTGTGTGGCAGTAACTCTCGGTGCTCTCTAGATTTTTGCCGTGAATTGACAAGGTCAGGTGTGCAGTCACGACTTCTCCGGTGTCCAGTGGTCAATTGCAGCCATTGGAAGAAATTGATGTCTTCTTGAACTCATCTGGATGGATCGTCAGCCATGATTGTCATTGGCTGGGTGGTGTCCTGTAGGATAATAATCGTCTTCAATGCCAGTGACGCGCCTTGTGTGCCAATTGGTCTGCAATGTCTACTTCGCTGCTATTAGGATCAATTGACTGATTGAATGGTCAATGCCTTGTGCTTCACAGTAATGATGCCTTGATATCTCGTATGGAGGGCAGCATTCTGAACTGTTGACTCCATGGTGTCGCGTGTGGGAGAAAGGTGTAATAACTTGTCAACTCGTAATTCCATGAGCAAAACGTATCCTTTTACTGAAACAGCAATAATAGTGTAATGGCATGTATGTCTGCGTTCGGCCTCATAGGTATACATTGTGTAATTATAGGAATACGGTTGCAAACGTGGAAATGAGTGATAGTAGATGTAGATGTATATGTAACATTATTGCCAGAGATCGAAGGCTCCTCACAAGCTGACTGTATTGAATGGCTGTTACCAGGCCCAGATCACATGCCACTGTGACACCCAAAAGGTGGCTAATAATGGATTTAGGGATGTCTGCAACCAATCGCCACTTAGATAACCCACGATGGAAAGCCAAAAATCGTTGATGCTCAGCTGATGCTCATTTTCAAATTGGGGCAATGACCATGTTGCTTTCCTTTTTGCCTATACAGGCAGCCATTTTATCCATTATGCCTAACTACTACTAGATCTCATTGTAATTACCTGACTTAAATGACTAAAAATTGTTGACGCTCCATTCCCACTTATTCTCATGATGGGTAATTCAATATCTCACACAGGGTTTTGCCTGAAACGGCCGCCAATACATTCTATATGAATCATTAGCACCAATCAGCACTTACATACCCCAAGATTCAAACGCAAAAATCATTGACACTCAGTTGAGGCTCATTTTCAGAATGGGACAGTAACCGTGTTGCATGCTGTGTTGATTATAATGGCAGCCAATAGAGTTGTTACACTACATTGTGATTAAATCACTATACAATTACCTTGCTTACAAGACTAACAATTGTTGACGCTCTGTTGACGCTTATTTTGAAGATGAGGTAGGGAGCGTGTTGCTACAATTGATGCCAATGAAGGCAGCTAATACTTTGATTATGTATAACAATGACCAAATCAATTTTTAGTCACGAGACTAACACAACATAGAATTGTTGACGCTCTGGTGAAGCTTATTTTGCCACAGGTGTATCCGCAATGTGCAATCATTTGATTTGGTGTGATCTATCATCCACATTGTTTTGGCAGCCTTTCTAGCATTTATATTTACTCTCTCCTTGATCACTACATCATTCTTTAATAATTCATACAAATATATCCTTCAAAATAAGCTTTGCAGTGTCCGGTAATTGTAGAGAATAACACACTCCAAAATACTGTTCCTTTTGATCAATGCTCATCGTCACTTGAAGGTTCGCTCAATAGGCTGCTCCGATTTTCAAAATGGATGTTAGCTGGATTGCCACAGAGCAGATAGTGTACTATCCAGTGGATGTTCCTTCATCAGGGAGCATACCTGGATCACAATCTGTATCATGGTGGCTATCCTGGGCATATGCATCAAGAGTAATAAATTCAGCGCAGCAAAAAGAAGTATGTGAATATGCGAATCTGGCCAGCAAATTGTGAATTCGCGAATGTTCAGCTCCAGCATTATTACTGGGTGACGCGGATGGTGTTCCGAGGTGTGGTGTTATTCCGGGCCAAGGTGGTAGCGGTTCTGGAGTCAACTGTCTGTGTCGGTTGGGTGGAGTTGCACCTGTTGTGACGCATCTTTAGAGTGCGTTTGGATTTGTTGCGGTGCTATATTGGCAAGGAAGACATATGTCTGTGTGGTTTTGACAAAGCATAGCCGGGTAGCTTGCTATTGCAGCCTTCACCTGTTCATCCCCTGGAAACTGAACACCCTGCTTTGTTTCTCTTCAGACTTCCGCGTGAGATTTCTTGACCTGATATTTTGTTTCCTCTATTGCAGCACACGAAAACCAGCCTTTCGCCAGTTTGGCCATATTCAAGGCCAGGGGTATGTTGGACTGTTCCAGCTGTACCAGACCTCCTCGGCTTGCCATAGTAGCTGACATGTTGCAAACCTACAAGAAATTAGTGGCTGCAATTAACAATGAAATTCGGCTATTACCTGAACTATATATGCATCCGCTGCCCCCTCTGACGTGATTAATGTCTGTTTGGTCCACTTTCGAAGATGCTTATAACAAAATTTGACTGCAAAAATCCCAGGCCTACCAGCATCATGATGTTTGATATCATGGCAAGTGCGGACAAATGCCTTTGTTGACCGTCGAGGTTTCCCATTACAGGAAGTGATAAATTGGTTCCATAGCTCTCTATGTACACCCACTGTACATTTAAATGTTCATTGACAGCTGTTCACCACGGTATCAATATACTTTCATCCAAGTGCATGCTGCTGCTTATTCTTGGTGCTTCTGGTCTTACAGAAACTTTTCACATGTACATCCTGGGTCATATATTTGGAGGCTGATTCGGCAGCGTTGCAGTGGAGTAACTGGTGTCCGAGTTCTTGCTGTGTGCCAATCAGCCACATATTGGATGCAGCGCCCATCGATCATCTCGATTCAGTTGTGCTGTCACCTGTGTGACATGTTTGTGCATTCATGATTTGGTGGTCTGCAATAGGAGAGGAAGATGATAATGCAAAGAAGTGGGAAGTTCTGAGGAATATATAGTTAGGTTCATGTCACACTGGAATATGAAGTAGCCAATTTGTATGTTATACTCAAGATGAATCCTGCTGCGTTTGGCCGCAAGTTGCAGGGGTATCCCACCCTCTTGCAATGTGCACCAAGTTGGTCCGATGTTGTTTGCATGTTTAGTGGGATACATTGAAGTCTACAACAGCTGAAGTCCCATGATTGTGAGATACAAATCAGACATTCTTCGTGTGATAGGATGGATGTTAATGTGTGTTACAAAACATCCATGGGATAATACATGAAACTGAAGCTAACAATCAAGTCAAGTTGTACGATTAGCCTAACTATTTCTGTTTTAGTCACAGTTAAAAGGCTGAATTTGTTTTGTTGAAGTTTATAAACTGTATCAACCTTGACATTAAAGACACTGCTTGCCTCCATATTGTCCATATGTTCCAACAAACAACATCTCACCCAACAACGAAGTCAGCAGAAACTGCAATTGTCAATGATTTGAAAACGATCTTTTCGCCACTTCTGGTGGGCAAATACAGCAAGTTGTCTAAATGCTCCACATGATGACATCATTAAGCAAATAAACGAAACAGCGGATTGGAAGCAGCAAGAGTCCGAGCACTTGGGGCATTGTGTAGCGTGCCATCCAAGACCATACTTGCGTCTGAGAAACGAAGAGACACGAACTGCTTAAGCAATGAACAGAACAAGAAATGAATTAAGGATTATGTTGAGAATGTGACTGCTGGGGCAAGAAAGCAACTTGAAAATGCAGAGGCAGCGAGTAGGCAGGAGCAGGACGATATGGAGACAGCTGAAAACACAGGACTGACAACTAGTGAGCCCAAACTGATGTTTGAGGAGAGGATGGTTACTGTCAGAGACACTTTGAGCGAGCTTGCAAGTTCTGATGATTGGGAGGATGGGGAAGATTAGGATGATGCAAAGACACAGCAGCGCAAGCTAAGCGAGTATGATGAACCCAGCCAGGTGAAGAGCACAATCTCCCAAACTGTACAACAGTGCATGGAGATGTTTAAGCCGAAGCAGATGATGCTTGAGAAATTGACACAACTAGGATGGGGGGACACAGCCCACTACTTCTGTGAAAGGGATAAAAAGCATGGCACATCTGAATTGAGGATTCAGGCAGTAGTTAAACTGCAAATGGATGACAATGCAGCCCCACCTGCATCTACAACATTGGGAGAGCTGATGGAGTGTCTTCATAGTGTCCCTGGAATATCGCAAATGCCACAAGAGACTTCTTGACAAGGAACTAGGCATATTAGGCTAGGTTCTGGAAAGCCACAATCCCATGCAGGTATATTTCGTCATGCTCCCGGTGAACAGCCCAAATCATCACCAATTGAGAAACCGAAGCCAGTTGAACCTGAAAGCTATTAACTGTGTATATTGCCACCCCAGGGCATCAACATATAGAAATCAGATTCTGATGAAGACATGGTGATGGCTTCTGCATCATAGAATGACTAGATACTCAGATTGTTTCTTTTGCCATCATATCTTGGTGAAATGCAATTTGTGTACCAATTTTGATACATGTCAGCGTTTTCTGGATTTCAGTGACCAAATCATGATATATGAGAATTCATCTGTGCATTCGGACGGGTCAAATGCACCGTGCAAGAGTTCTAGAACCCAAATCAGGTTGTCGGAATGTTAATAAGCTCCATTTCTGTTTGCCAATTACTTTCAAGTAAGTGATTAAATGCTATATTAGTGACGAAATATACTGACAAAATTTGAATCAGTGATATTATGTAAGTCCTTGGAGAAGTGGTCTGGGCTCAATACATATCTGGCTGAATTACGACCATTATGCCACTTTTATCCATGGATCCAACTGGATATCTCTCCACCAAAAACTGGCGTACATGATTGAGATAGTTAACATTCCTTATGGTAAATCATGCAAATCGAGGAGAAGGAGCTGGATGAGGAATGGTGAAGAAGTCGAGCTATATTAATCAAACAGAAGTGAAATGCTCTACATACTGTAAATTGCCAGCCTATCGCTCAGGAATGTGATATAGCCACGTCATCTTGCACACAGATAATGTAGATAGTAGTTGATCAGAAATCAAGAGGCCACAAAGCTTGTGACTGTGAATGAAAACTGTAAAACACACAATATTGGATGCCAATAATTAGTATGCAAGATATTGAATTCAATGATTGAGTGTATGAAGACTACTTCATGGTGTTTAAAGTGAGCGTCAACAGAGAGTCAACAATTTTTACTCTTACATATTCAACAATCAAAACGTTCCATAGTTTTGTCCTTCCGAAGTACATATATTCATCAGTGTGATAGCCAAAAAAGCAAATGGCACGCTCATTGCCGCATCCTAAAACTGAGCCTCAAAAGAGCATGAACAATTTTTGGTCTTACATATTCCACAATCACAGGGCTGCATTGTCACCTTCTGCCAAAGTACCTGTATTGGTCGGTGTTATAACTGTAATGGCAAATGACATGGTTATTGCCCAATCCAAAAAGTGAGCATCAACTGAGCACCAATGAATTCTGGCCTTGCGTGTTGGAAAATCCAAGGGCTGTGCAGCGACATCGACACATAATTGAACTATCTGCAGTCGTTCTTGGCAAACATAGTTGCGACAACATTAAAATTATGTCCTCAAGATGCACATCAATGGAGCGTCAATACTTGTTGCCCTTGCATCTTGGATACTACAAGGGCTGTCAGGCGAAATTAACAGATAATCGAACTATCGGCAGCCATTTAGGCCAAAATACCTATAACAACATCACTGCCATGTCATATAGTTGAGCGACAACAGAGTTTCAACGCTTTTTGGCCTTGCATATCAGCAAATCGAAAGGCTGTATGGCGACATTAACGCATCACCAAACTATCTGCCGCCTTTCTAGGCAAAAATGCTTGCGACAATATCACTACTATGTCCTAAAAATGAGCATCAACGGAGCATCAACACTTTTTGGCTTTGCATGTTGGAAAATCCAAGGGCTGTGCAGCAACATTAACCCATAATCAAACTATTGGCCACCTTTCTAGGCAAAATTGCTTGTGACAACATTGCTATTGTGTCCTAAAAATGAACATCCATAGAGTGTCAACCATTATGGGTATTGCATGTTGGAAAATCCAAGGGCTGTGCGGTGACTTCAAGTCATAATCAAACTACAGGCCACCTGACTAGGCTAAAATACTTGGGACAACATCGCTATGATGTCCTGAAACTGATCGTCAACAGAGCATCAACACTGTTTGGTCATGCAACTTGCCTAATCAAAGGGTTGTGCATTGACAGAAACCCATAATCAACATATTGATAGCCTTTGTGGGTAAATATACGAGTAAGAATTCAGCCTCTGCCCCCTAAAAATAAGTGTCAGCAGTATGGGAAAAAGTTTCATGGGGCTCTGTAAGCTTCACAGCAACGAAATGCCTTGCGTCTTTCCAAAATGGAGTTTTTAACGGTCAGTCTTGTCAGTATAACCCTGTATACAACTTCACAACTATGCATGCAATATAGCACAGGTCATACTTTTGTCTTTCGTGTAGCTCAAGAGTCAATATTTAAGCACCCGTGTTCTACTCAACAATAATTACACAGCTTCCAACTTCCTACAACCATGTCAGATTACCAAGCTATAAATACCTCGTTGGTAGAGGTTATGGTATCTTCCAAAAATGAACCGGTCTTCATTCGTGATTTGATCAACCTTACTTTACAAATCATATTTCATGCTTGGTGGGCTTCAATGAATGTCGGTTCGAAGCGTCCTGTTGCTTGGAATGATGCTTCACATGCACCTTGATGGCGTTTCTATTTGCACTGTGGAATTGACGAGACCAGCAGCCCTGGCATCATATGTATAGTTTCCCATCAAGTTCTTCGCCATCCATCAGAACATGGGACCAGCTGTGTGGGGAAACACTTACTGGCAGAAGCATACATTGCAAAGTGCAATGAATAAACCAAGTCGAAAGTTTCTGAAATAACAATTATAACCATTGATGAAAAGGCGTTAGCCTTATTGAAGTGACAAGGCAGTTGTGGAATTAGAATTGTAAGTTTGCTAAAGAAATTCATATTCAACAGTTCACTCTTAGCTATGTTAACACAATTGACAGATACCACGCTTTAAACTGGCAGCAAGGGACTACCTAACTGCTGAATTTCACCTAAATACCTAGAACCGCTATATGATGTTAGAAATTAGAGGAGCTCATATTCCTTGGAATTCTATAACGACGTTCGGGCTATGACGGTGGTTTAATTCAATATGAAGTGAGGTGGTACTGCCATCCCTCTGCACCCTTCATAATATTTGCAGCAGGAAATACTCACTGACATTTGATACAACTGAGAAGCAACTACCTTCAAGAAATGAAGTTAGCTTAGCGTTAGATGGATGGATATCAAGGAACAAATTAGTGATAACATTGGTCATAGCTAACCATATGGATCGAAATTGGGCATTGCAAGATGGACTACTCGCATTTGACGAGGTTAATAGCCTGTTCTTCTCCAATTTTGAATGGTAATTAACAATAATTAGTCAAAGGTCAACATACTGGACCAAGGCAAGACATATATTGGAGGGGGGTTGTGGATCATTTTGAGGTTACTGATGGCCGTTTACTAGAAATTACTACTGATAATGCATCTTCAGATTACTGTATGACACGGGAACTACAATCAACAGTTGAGGCATCTGGAATCCGGGGGCCTGCAATGAGCAACCACATACCATGCATGGTGCATGCCATTCAGCTTGCTTTGGGTTTGTTCATGAGCTGTCTTGGTGTAAAAGGTTGCACCAAGTCTGTGGAAGCCCATAAGCGTGATCAGCAATTTTGAAAGAATGATACCGCGGATATTGGGAAGAGCCAAAGACTGCGAACAGAGGGTAATGCTAGAATGATCAAGGTGTCAGCTATGGAACTAAGTTTGTGAAAGATAATTGAGAAAGTATGTATTTCAAGACATTTTGAAAGACCTAAAACTGATCTTCACATAGCACAGAATGCTTCTGGTATTGATTACACTGACATCTGGTCTTCGAAATGAGTTCATGGACTGTCCAAAAGCCCAAGTATGAAATGGGGTACTACCCATTATGGATGTGAAGATACAGTGGAATTCGACACTGGAGTTGCTTGACCCAGTCGACTGATTACAAGAATTGACCCGTGGGGGGCCCAAGAATTCAAAATCCAGTGATTGCAGGCCACTTTTGCCATCACAGAATGAATGGACCATTCTGAAGTATGTGATGGAAGTTTTAAGCCCATTCTGATACTCGACCCTCTGAATGTCGGAAAGGCATACAGCAACTCTCCATCATGTCACAATTGCATACAATGATATCTTCGATCATATGGATGGCATTATGCGCACTTGGACTATGAAAAAGACTCATTGAAAAGAATACTTATACTTAGCTGTGAAGGCTGCGCAAAAGAAGCTTTCCACATCTAGTGCTGAAGCCACTCCAACGACCACTCTCCTTCTCATTGCAGCATATATCTTTGATTCTTTCTGGAAGTTGTGACCAGGTAGGAAGTGGAACCAGGCGATTGATATTAATCCTGAGGACTAGACTTATTGTACTACCAATAACCAGAGAAGCTTTTTGAAGTATGTGGAGCACGAATATTGTGCCAAACATCTCTGATTGTCCGTCATTGAACCGGAAACTGTTCCACACCGCAACATCTTCCCCACCGAAGTGGTATATGGATTTGGACAATCATGTTTCGATTCATATGATTTGTCCAGCGATGGTGAGGAATATTTAATGCCTAAAAGCTTGGCTGAAACAACACCCGGATGAAGCCATCACGCAGCACACTTACTCACCACCGCAATGCTTCATTTCAGTTCACCTCCTCTGTCACTGAAGAACTGGGCGCAAGTTAATCCAAATCTTAATGATCACCACTCCGACCCCAAGGAGATTAGCAGCACAATTTGGATACCAGATATCACAGACAGGTGGCGCCTAGTAGTACCAACAAGTCCGGGTAACCCACCAGCGGTCCGGGTTCACACCACAATGATACTTCAGTTGGGTTCCGGAACCGTCCAAAATCCTAACTGGCTGCGTCTTGGCGGGCCAAACCAGGACCTGTACCAATCAACCTGCGGGTTTTGGCGGGTGTGCCTAGACCCGTCGGTTCCAATCCCCAGTTCTGTGTTTCGGGTTTTTCTATTTGTGGTTGCATTTAGATATCCTACATCAGAAACAACTCTAGTTTCCGTCAGAAACACCCAGGTGTTCCGGACGGCTCTAACAGCTCTGATGGAAACTCGTACCCTCTGACGGAGAATTACATGCTGCCCGTCGCCCAGGTGATGGGTCCGAGTTTACTGGACTGATGTAGCGGCCTTCAGGCGCACCTGGGAGTACCTGGGAGCAGTCTGGGAAAAACATCTTCTTTGGGAATGCTGCTGGTGCACCTGCAAATCATAGCTACTACTTATCGTTCAACGATTTTCAAAACTTATGCATTCAGTTTGTTTTCTCATCTATGTATCTATGTATCTATATAGCTACCTATCTACAGACGGTATATCTGGACTGGCCGCACACGGTGATTCAGAACAATTGGAGGTGCGCCTGAAGATGACGATCGAGTGAACTCAGAGATACACTCTGAGGCCGTGATCAAGTTACTTTGGAGATGCACTTGGAGGCCGTGATCAAGTGAGTTTGGAGATGCAATTGGAGACCGAGATTGAGTGAACTCAGAGATGCACAGGGAGGCCGTGATCGAGCGAGTTTGGAGATGCACTTTGAGGCTGAGATCGAGCGAACTCAGAGATGCACTCCGAGGCCATGATCGAGTGAGTTTGGAGATGCACTTGAAGGCCGAGATTGAGTGAACTCAGAGATGCACTCCGAGGCCGTGATCGAGCGAGTTTGGAGATGCACTTGGAGGCCCAGATTGAGTGGACTCAGAGACGCACTGCGAGGCCATGATCAAGCGAGTTCGGACATACACTCTGATCTAGAGGAGGTCCATGGGAGGCGCGCCATGTGCTGAGACTCTATTCATCGGTCAGTTAACTCGAAACTGTGGGAATGTGACGAGGTTACTTTGCCTTTGAAGCTCTTATAGAGAACTGGCTGGTGGCGGTGGATCGGTAGGGTGGTACGCCGGAAGCTGAAGCAACATTCAGGGGTTAACTCGAAATCGTGAGAATGAAGGGACGACAGACAATCTTAGGTGTATGCTGTACTCGGTGTATGCTGCACTCAGTGTTAACTCATGATGATGGCATGGAGAGATAGAGATGAATGACTGAACTTTGTATTCTTGTGATGATGGTAGAGTTGTGGACAAGAAAGAGAGAGATGGGGGATGAAGATGAAAGCGATATGGAGGATACAAGTGGCTATGAGAAATCAGGAGTACCACTTGCCAGATTGGGTTGAGAAGAGGCTTCATTGGGTTTAGAAGACCTCGTATCGGTGTTAGTAGCCGCCGGATAAGGACTTGTACCTGCCGTGTCGGGGATGGTCAATTGACTCGCACACGAAATTCTCTCAAGTCCCAGTTTCTCATGATGATTTCCCCCATCTCCTCTGATCTCTCTCTTTCTTGTGCTCAACTCTACCATCACCTAAGAACACGAAGTTAAGTCATCCTCTCTCTCTGTCCATGCCATAATCATGAGTTAACACCGAGTACAGCATAGACTAAGTACAGCATCATCCCAGAATAGACAGTCTCCCGCTCCCAGCCAGTTTCTCATCTCTCGGCGGATGTTGTACTCAACTCTCTGCATTCCCACGATTACAAGTTAACCAATGAATAGAGTCTCAGCTGCCATCGCGCCTCCCTCCAAATTGACCGCCTCCAAGTACCCCTCCAATCTCGCTCGATCATAGCCTGTAAGTGCATGTCCAAACTCGCTCTATCACACCCTCCCAGTGCATCTCCAAACTCGATTGATCACGGCTTCCAAGTGCATCTCTTAGTTCACTCGATCTCGGCCTCCAAGGCCATCTCCAAACTCACTCGATCACAGCCTCAAAGTGCATCTCTGTGTTCACTCGATCTCGGCCTCCATGTGCATGTCAAAACTCGCTCGATCACGGCCTCCAAGTGCATCTCTGAGTTCACTCCATCTCGGCCTCCCGGTGCATCTCCACACTCGCTCGGTCACAGTCTCAGAGTGCATCTCTGAGTTCACGCTATCTCGCCCTCCAAGTCCATCTCCGAACTGACTCGATCACGGCATCAAAGTGCATCTCTGAGTTCACTCGATCTCGGCCTCCAAGTGCATGGCCAAACTCGCTCGATCACGGCCTCCAAGTGCATCTCTGAGTTCACTTCATCTCGGCCTCCAAATGCATCTCCACAGTCGCTCGGTCACATCCTCAGAGTGCATCTCTGAGTTCACTCGGCCTCGGCCTCCAAGTGCATCTCCAAACTAGCTCGATCATTGCCTCCAAGTATATAGTTAAGGAGCGAGGGTGGGTGTACAAAAATACAAAGGTGACGGAAATAAAATATACGAGGCAGAGTATATATTCGGAAGACCCCGGGGTAGATAGACAGCATCTCATTTTCATCTCATCTTGTCATACAACGAAAATACACACTCTATTTTTCCCCACTTTTGGTCTCACTCGCTCTTTCCGAGATTTCGTGGATCCATGCAATTGCGTTGATCCTCATGGCATGGTAGTATCATATCTTCTCACCTTCTTCCTACATTCCTCGAGCTTAATGTAGAAGAAACGTGAGGAGAGATTTTCGCAGCGTCACCCATTACAATCTCGATGTAGGCGTGTACCCAATGAACCCATTCTGACGTATGGTCACAGTGGGCCACAATGCAAGAGTGTTCGTTTAAAATAGGACACCGACAGAGCGAGAAGAACCGGCAAAACGGCGATCGGAGGGCGATATGCAGCGCGACGCGTAGTATTGACGCTGGGCACAGAGTAATCCGCCACCGGGATGTATCTGAGGACTCTGACGGAGCGCATCCACTCTGACGCAACCATTCCGCCCGGATGGAAATGTTTTTTGCTGATGTACTGCTAGTCATGAAATATTGACTTTGGTAGGCCTTTGTCCTTTTCGGATAGATCGGCTGCCTATGTAACAAAAAACAGGACAGAGACACTCCCTGTCCTATCCTGAACATGATAGTCAACGGCATGTGAATGATTTTGGGGCTTTCATCATGGGTAATCTAGATGGCGATTGGATGCAGTCGATCATAAATGACATATTGGCCGTATTTCAACGCAAAAGAGAAAGTGACACGATTGCTGCCCCATTTTGAAAATGAGCGTCAATGGAGTGTCAACGATTTTTAGTCTTCTAAGTCAGGTAATTAACAAGTGATTGGTTCTGTGTTATGCATAAGTGTAGTATTGGCTGCCTTTAAAGTCCAAAGAGACAGCGACACACTCCCTACCTGATCTTGAAAAAGAGCGTGTACAGAGCATCAACAATTTTTGGCCTTGAATGATGGTTAATCGAAGTGTGACACGGCCGCTAATGTCTATATGTGGGGTTTTGACCAGTTTCATAGACTACAATGTTCAGGACCACTGAGTTGCAGCAGTGAAAACGAATTCAGTTGTGATTGTCTGGGAGCCTGTCGCGGGACCATCCCTTGCATATCAGCCTATAAAGGCTGCCAAAACCTTGCTTATAGATGTCTACAATTATTTACCACCAACATTACCCAAGATTCAAGACCAAAAATTATTGTTGCTCTTTTGACACTCATTGTCAAGATGGGGCAGGGAGAGTGCAGCATTCTCTTTTGCCTATAAAGGCGGCCAATACGATGATTATAGATAACAACGACTAATTCACATTTCAATAACCTGACTTGCAGGACGAAAAATCTTTGACACTCCATTGATGCTCATTTTGCCACAGCCATATCCATATTATGCAACCATTCACTTTGGCATTCAACATAAATCACTGTGTTTTGGCAGTCATTCTTTCCTCTTCATGTACGTTTTCATTTATCACTACATTGTTCTTTAATTGTGCATATGAATATATCCTTGAAAATATACTTTAAGTGTTCGCTAATTGAAGATAATGATAATACTGAAAACTCCCATTCATTTCAATCAATTCTCGTCTTCACTCTCAGGTTCGCTCAACAGGCTGCTGTCGTCTTCAAAATCAATGTCAGCAGTATTTCCATGCAGCAGATAGTGTACTCAGCAAATCAGGAATAAAATCTGTATCGGGCTTGCTATTCATGGCATATGTATTAAGATTGAAAAATAGAGTGTTGGGATGCGGAGAATGTATATAGACACACCTGGATGGCATACCTTCTATTTCATAACTTTCATGTCGGTCAGTCTCACCTGGTGGCGCAGGTGGCATTCCAGGTGGAGGGGGAGTTCCGAGCAAAGATGCCTCAGGTTCCTGTGGAGGTGCGCCAGTTCCTTTCCATCTCCAGCGTGTCTGCGGATTCTTTGGCGTGGCATTTGGGCATGGAAGGTTCCAGTCCTTATGATTTGTATATACCATTGCTGGGTGTCTTTCTATTGCAGCCTTCAACTCTTTATGCCGAGAACACTGAATTTCTCATTTCTTCTCTTCTCGGACTTCGGAGCGAGGCTTTTTAATTAGTTGTTGCGTTTCCTCAATTGCGGCGCTCGAAAACCCTGCTGTAACCATTTTAGCGATATCCAAGGCACGGCGTATGTCGGACTTTTCTAGCGGTACCTGAACTCCTTGCCTCACCATAGTAGCAGACGTGTTGAAAAGCTATAAGAAATTAGTTACTGCTTCCACAAGGAAGATTCGGCTACTACCTCAACAATACATGACTCCGTGGCCTCGCCTAAGGTCTTCAAAGACTGCTTTGTCCACCGCCAGGACCTTTCTGAAGAAATTCGTCCGCAAAAATCCCAGAGCTGACAATATCATCACATTTGATGTCGCATATTGTGCAGACAACTGCCTTCGTCGACCATGGAGGGTTGCCATTGTGGGTAGCAATCAATTGATCATGGAGCTCACTACGTTCCCCAGCCAGTGTACATTATATAGTTATTAGACCGCCTTCTACACTGAGCTGTAGCTACATACATCCGATCGCATGTTGCTCTGTATTATTGCTACGTCCGGTCATATGAACTGTTATTAAATGTGCGTCCTGGGCGATATTTTCGGTGGCTGCAATTGCAGAGTCACCGTGTAGTAACCAGTGTCTGTTTCGCTGCTGCGTCTCAGCTAGGGGCTCATTCGATGAAGCGCCCGTCATTCAGCTCGATTCAGATTCAATCACACCAGGCTGGGGTGTTTGTGGAGCCATGACTTGTGGTTGTGGAAAACGTGAGGAACAATTGTTGGTGATGTGTCTTGGGCAATCCGTGGGGCAACATGTTGTAGGCAGTCATAAACGAAGTATTGGCTGCCATTGTAACAAAAAGAGAAAGTGACAGGCTCCCCACCCCATCTTGAAAATGACCGTCGATGGAGTTTCAATGATTGAGGGCCTTGCATCATCGTTAACTCCAGCGTGAGGTTGCCATTACTGTTCACATACATCGTTTTGACTAACTGTGTACGTCAAAAGGCTCAAGAACACTTAGTGGTCGCTCTATAAATGCAATAAGTTCTTACTGTCCAGGAGGATGTGCTGGGCATATCCTGTACATATTTGCTTATAAAGGCTGGCATATTCATGTTTGTGAATGCTTGTGAACATGTCCCACTCATATAACTGAAGATGCAACACCAAACTTGTTCATGCTCCATTGACAGTCATTTTCATGATGGGGTAGGCAGTGTTTCGCTCTCTCTTGTACCTATAAAGGCAGCAAATACTTTATTTTTGACTATAGCCAACCTATTGCCCCCCAGATTACCCAAGTTACACAACTAACAATCGTTGTCGCTCCGCTGATGCCCATTTTCAGGATGTGGGAGGGCGTGTATCTCTGTTTGTTTTGATCACCACAGCTTCCAATACATCAAAAACAACCAGTGATGTACCAAAGTCAATATTTTGCAATTAATAGTAGCATATCTGAATGTGACGATAAATAGTGAAACCCGCAATGCAGAACCACAGGTTTGACCCAACAGGTCTGGCCAAACCAGGCAAAACCCACGGGTAGACCAGTCCGGGTCTGTGTTTGGCCCGCCACTATGCAGCAGGCCGGGTTTTAGATGGGTCCGGGACCAAACTGACTGGTTTTGCCAATTCACACCCGGTTGGCAGGCAGTTTACCCGGACCCATTGCTAAAACTCGAACGGAATCCTGAACAATTATTATACATGTTCCTCACTGCTGATATCCAATTGTGGATTGCTTGTTGAGAGTGATTATTTTCATTGCGAAAACAATGTGAGTTGTGTATAGTCATGTCCTCAGTATAGTTCCCGTCAGAATTCATGTTGTGGCACCTTGATTGACTGATTGGGTATTGCTGATCGCCTTTTTGGTATCTGAAAACGCGTTGTTGCTGTCACTGCGATTTCCTTTAGGTTATTGTGTCCGTCCATCAGTGGTTTTAATAGATTATTCTCCCTACTAGGGCCATCCTCAAACATGATAGTAAACACTCAAAATTGATAGTTCATAAAGTAATTTTGAACATGACAATCTTATTTGCTTGGTGGCTGCAATATTCTGCTGGCACACAGCCTAACAGCACTTATCATAATTGTATTATTACCTCACTATCATTGCACTATTCAGCCAATGCATTTGAGATCAAATTGGCAACCAACAGAGACTCTGCCAATATAGATTAAGACAAGCAAGTAGTGTTGGGATGCATATTAACTCAAACCAATAAGCAGAGTCATGTCAGGCCTCTTATCTTCAGCCAATGTCAATGATTCCTCAAACAATCCATGCTGCCATCTTCACCATTCAATGTCTGGCAAGTACCACTGATTGTTGCGCACTCCAATGGAGGTGAGACTTTAGATTGTGCCTACTTGCATAGTGCATGACATCTGCTGAATGAAGAATTCTACATAGTGGTAAAGTAACCGTGTATTGTCCCACTACAATACATTTAGTAGCTGTAATTGATAATTATATATACCACTAATGTTAGCAACGGTTCCACACCATTGCTTCTTGTCCGGGTCCGGGCCAGACTTGAACTGTTGCCAAATCGCTGGCTGGAGTCGTCAATATACCCAAACTGTCAATTCAAATAAGGTTCAATGGAGACGAAACAACCCATCTGAATTGGGTAGGTTGTCAGTGGGTTGTCCAGCAGGTCCGCCTGGAGATTCATATCATGCACTTACTTTTGCTGTTTGATAATAGTATATAATCGAAATCGCTTATTCAACATCCAATCACCATTTGTTGAATACTTTCCAGGTTGCAATATCGATTATTTTGGAATTAATGTTGTTCCTTCTGTGTTTTGCATCTCAGAATACTAAGGTGATCAATAGTTCTGTTATGATGTCTAATATCCGCACAAAGACTTCATTACTCAATATACACGATCAAACATTGTTCGCACTCGGTGGAGGCTGATTTTCAAGATGGGGTAACGAAGATATCAGGCACTGTTTTAGTTGAAAACACCACCATTACATGGTATATGAGTCATTACCACATTGTGACACAGAGAAACCAAAATTGCAATCGTTGAGGATCCATTGACGCTCATTGACATGATGGGGCAGGGTGCATGCCACAGCTGATTTTGCCCCTGAAGATGACTATTACATCATTCATGGATGTCTGCAAACAATGGCTGCTGAGATAACCCATTATGCAAAGCGAAACAACATTAACACTCAATTGACACTTATTTTCAGAAAGGGGCAATAACAGTGTTGCTCTCTCTTTTGCCTCTAATGGCTGCCATTCCATTCATTCTACCTAACCTCTACCACATCACTTTGTACTTACCTGACATAACAGACAAAAAATTCTTTATGCTCCATGGACACTTATTTTCATGATGGGGTAGAGAAGATATAAGGTGTTGTATTGCCTGAAAACACTGCCTATACATCGCATATGAATTGTAACCACAAAGCAACACTTTTATTACCCAAGATGCAAAGACAAAAATCTTGACACTTGGTTAATACTCATTTTCAATATGGGACACTGACTGTATCGCTTGCTGTTTCGCCCTACATGCAGCCAAAACCTCAGTTATGCTTATCAGCGACCAAATCACGATACAATTTCCTTGCTTACAAGACCAAAAATTGTTGACGCTTCGTTGTCGCTCATTTTAATGTATTGTCCAGTCCATGTCTTTTGCAATCAATAATTGTATGAATAACTATTTGGACTAATTCGTTGCCTTTCTGCCAGATTGAGACTGAGCCCCTTGGCTAAGCCGAGCACAGTAACATTGTTGAACACGTTACTCTCATGCTAACACAATTGAGATCTTTTGCGGTATAATTGATTTGGCCCGTGATACATTTGTTTATGAACAAATATTTACATGCAACTACTTAATATTCTCTCATAACATTTCTCTGAGTGAAATTCTCAGTCAAGCAACATATAGGACCTGGTGAAAACATATTAACCCATTCTGTCCTACTGGTTATTGTGTCTCTAAATCCCCCTTGGTGGATTGCAGTGACTGTCAACAACCCCTGTTCTGCCTGTTTCATTGGCCTCCATGTTGGCCAAATCAGTCAGGAAACATTTGGTTGGGCACTCACCTCCCGGTGGTTTGTGCAGACCAGAGCCTCGATGCTATTGTCGAGCTCTATATCGGATTCATTTTCTGCCTCCCAGTCATCTTTGCTTGCATTTGGATTATCCAAGTCACCATTCAAGTTGAGCCAATTTTTGGTGTTGGAAATGCATTCAGGTGAAATATCCTCAGCACTTTGAACTGGATGATGGTTGATTCTTCTGATTTGGCGGACATTCAATGCTTGAGTTTGTCCACCAGGAAGGTCCTCTGCAGACAAAGGTGGTGGCAAAGATGATCTTTCTGACAATTTAAAAGCAGCCACACCATCTTATTAATAGTTTGACCAGCATGCTTTGATGATCTCTTTGGTATCTGAAGTGTATACTACCTCCATCATTTCCTTGTTTGGGGTGCGAGATTCCTCCTGTGTAGCATGTATGTTTTAGCTGCCCTCCCACATCTTCAAAAGGATGTAAACCTTTGCCATTCTGTGCAATTACCTTTCCTCCACCTCTTTCTTCAATTCCAAGTCATTTCCAGTTTGCCTGGCTTCCAATGCTGTGTAATCACCTGCCAATATTCGATTCATATTGTGGGAATAGTGTCTTACTATGCCTTTTTCCCAAAGCGGCTCGCCAGTGGATTTGGACTGTCTCCAGCCAATAAGGTCTTCTCCCTGGGAAAAGATAACCTCCACTCCAACAGCATGTGGCATGCTTGAGAATATGCCATATGCCACATTGGAAAGATCAGTGTACATTGAGTAAGTTTCCTCTTGTTGACGCCACCAGTCGGTGATATCTGGTAACCACAATATATTGCTAATCTTCATGGGGTTGGAGCTGTAATCATGAGGATTTGGATTACCTTGCCCCCTATTCGTTGGGGCATCAGTTGGTGAATTGAAATTGAGCCTTCTGGCTGTCAGTATTTGTGCTGCGCGATTGTTAATGTTAGCAACAGTTCCGGGTTACCTGGCTGCCATATGTGTTGGAACTGGACTATGGTTCCACATTGCTATTTGTACAACTTTCATAGTTCGTTGGCTACAATTGAGTTTTTGTCTTCTGATCATATTATCACATGATCTATATGTTGATTGTACAGCATTAGTAGCTTTTTTACCTCCTGCCATCTGGTTTGCGATGTGACTAATATTTGTTGAATCGCTGTAAAATAGCACTGAATTTCATGCAACATTGGCTGGTTGTCAATAGCAACTCAACGAATCTTAGTCGGATCGTAAATCGGACACTAGGATGTGCATGAGGGGCTAATGTTGCACAATGTACTTATTGATCATGTGATGATACGATCAGAACTCACATACTTCATTGGAGCCAAATATGTGATGTTGAGATGCCGGGTTTTTGGTGGTAAAACCAGCCAAATTGCAATGGTCGTGGTTTTGATGTGGTAAAACCCATTGCTACTGTCCAGTTCCGGGATGGAACTGGACCTGGAACCAGAGCTGAACTGTGGAGCTGCAGTTAACACTAGCAATCCTGTCGTCCAGGTGTCGTCATTCTTTATTGGCCAACACATCACACTGAACCAAAGACGATTGACCACATCCAGAAGACTTTGCAGTGGAGAGGAAATTGCGGCCTAGAACGTTTTCGCATTTAATGACCGACATTTGTCCATGTTTTGCACAGTATTTGTTCTCCACTGTCTTCAGAAACACCTCCTGGTATTTGGTAGTATAGGAAGTCTCGTCCTCAGGATTAATATCCATTGCCTTGTCCCACTTCCTGAATGATCGCAACTTCCAGAAAGAATCAATAATATATGCTGAAATGAGATGAATACCGGTCATTGGATTAACTTCCGTATAATATTTGGATACCTTCCATGGTGCAAACTTCATTGTGTAGTATATATCTTCCTTCGATTGAGTTTTCTTCTTAGTTAATTCCAATATAGCACCATCCATCAAACATGTCATAGTAGACAGCCATTATATGATGCAGAGTCACTTTATGCCATTTTGTTATCCACAGGGTGCAGAATTAAAATGGTCTTATAACTTGCATGAGGTACTTGACGATTGGCAGTTCACCCTGGGTTGTGAACAGTGGCTGGTAGTCACTGGGTTTTGGATTCTGGAGCCACTCGCAGGTGAATTCACATAATCAGTTCACATGTTCGAAACACTCCGGCATTGAATTGCACAGAATTTTCACATCCATCTTAGGTACCTGTGCGATGTGTACTGTGGCGGTTTGACTGTCAAGGAATGTATGTCAGTGACCCGGTGTCAGTGTAATCAATACAGATAGCATTTGCTGCAATATGGAAGTCAGTTTCAGGTCTTTCAAAATGTCTTCAAATACGGACTTTCTCAATTATCTTTGCTAAACCTGGTCGTACTGCTGACACTTTGTTGATTCTAGCATTGCTCTCTTTTTGCAGTCTTTGACTCTTACAATTGTCTGTGCTGAGATTCTCTCCAAATCGCTGATCGCGCTCGTGGGTTTCCCAAGACTTGGTGCACCCTTGTAAACCCAGGCTGCTCATGAACACACCCAAACCAAGCCAAACGACGTGCACCATCCATGTTATGTGGTTTCCCTTTGTGGACCACTACATAGGGGAGGCCTCAAGGGCTGATCATTGTTCCCGAGTCATAGAGTAATCCGAAGAAGCAATATCAGTTGTAATGCCAAGTAAACAGGAGTCAGTAAACTCAAAATAATCAAGCACTTCCTTCAAATGGATAGTTAATCTTGCTCGATTAAGTCAATCTTTCACCAACGATTTCTAATCAGTTTTCAAAATAGTACAGAAAGATGCTAATATACTTGTCGAAAGCATGTTGTACTTGGCATAACGACCAATCTCAATCTGTATAGTAAGGTATGACTAATATTCTGGCTAACTTGTTTGTTGATGTCCACCTGTCGAAAGCTTAGCTAACGGCATTTCTCGATGCCAATTGCTTCTTTAATGCATCCACTGTCAATATTTATTCCCCGATTCAGAGTTTCCCCAGGGTGTTGCCAGATGCAAGCACCTAGTCAATGAGTAATGCATTCTACATCAGCAAAATGCAAATCGGTCCAGAAGCCACATGCTTCCCTCCCTGACAGTCGTATAGCCCTCCCCAGAGCTTCAAAATACTTCCAAACGCTCCCAGGCCTCCCTGGAACAAAGAAAAGTGCTCCCAGACTCTGCAAGAGCATTTTCAGGTGCTCCGGGATTTGACTTTTAGGATAGTCAAATGTTGGAGTAGCTGAGACCGCTGTGATCGTCTCCGGGAGACTTCGAGAGCGGCTGAGTCCTCTGTGCAGGTCTGTGGGAGACTTGGTATTGTATTCTCACAGCTGTGGTTCTTGACGTTTCATAACCACAAGGTCTTGCTTTTATCATATTCGTCGTTGTCATAGTCACAAGCTTCGCAACATCACAATATGGCATGTTTCATGAAGCTTAGTCTCTCTATATATAATCATACGGTCAATGTTACCGCAAACAGTACTCAAGTGGAATCAGAGGATCACCCGCAGTGCCCAATTGTGAGAACGTAGCGATGCACTTGTTCGCTATAGTAGCGAGAAAATCTGTATCTCCCGACCACAGCAATTTAGTTTGGTAGGGGGAGTCTGGCAGGGGGCATACAGCGATACAGGGATAATGGAGATGAATTTAGCGACACACAGGGGGGGACGTAGGGAGATACAGGGGAGTATAAAGACATCATCCCATTATATGAAATATACAGATTCTCTTTCACAGGACATAGTCCCACGCTCTGTTGCCGAGCTTTCATAGATCCATGAAATTTGTGTGGTTCTTCACACACTCTTGCGGAGCAATCATTGATCCATGCGATTTGTGTGGTTGTATACAGCCGGGTACCCCGTCATATCCATTTACCCTCCCATCCAATGTTCCTCGAGCCACATCTGCTCATTCTCACAAATTCCATTTGGATGTAAAGAGAGCTCCGCCATCTTACCTCACCATGATTGTGTGACTTTTGAGATGTACCTGGAGTTGTGATTGAGCGAGTTTGGAGATGCACTTGGAAGCCGAGATAAAGTGAACTTAGACATGTAATTGGAGGCTATGATCTAGCGAGTGCAGAGATGCACCTGGAGGCCAAGATCAAGCGAACGCACTGATGCAGTTGGAGACCGTGATCGAGCGAGTTTGGAATGCACTTGGATGCTGAGATTGAGTACACTCTGAGATGCAATTCAAGGCATTGATTGAGCGAAATTGAAGATTCACTTGGAGGCCGGGATCGAGGGAACTCAGAGATGCACTTGGAGCCCGTAATTGAGCAAGTGTGGAGATTCACTCGACCATGATCAATTGAGATTTGGACGAGTACTTGGCGGAGGTCAATCTGGAGTTGGTGGATTGAGAAGAATACGCGATGGGAGCTTATACTCTTTGCATTGGTTAATTCATAATTTTGGAAATGTAGAGAATTGAGTACAACATAGTCTGCTGAGGGATGAGACTAGCAGGAAATGGAGGAAAGTCGATCTTCGGATGGTGTAGTCCTCTTTGCACGTTGTACTCGGAGAATACTCATGATCATGGCATCGAGTGATAGAGAGGAATAACAAAACTTCGTGTTTTTAGATGATGGTAGAGTAGAGGACGAGAAAGAGAGGGAGGGGAGGAGATAGGGGAAATAATCATGAGAACCAGGGCCTGAGAGAATGTCGTGTGAGAGTCAATTTATCATCCCCGAAATGGCAGTTACAAGTCCCAATCTGGCGGGTAGAAATACCAATATGAGGTCTTTCAAACCCAATCAGGCAAGCTGTACCCCTGATTTCTCATATCCGGCTCCATCCTTCATATTGTTCCTATCTTCATCCTCTATCTTTTTCTCTCGTCCACAACTCTAGCATTGTCGCAGAACACATAGTTGAGTCATCCCTCTCTATCTCTCTATGGCATGCCCATGCAATAACACTGTGTACAGCATACACTTAATACAGTATACACCCAAAATTGTCTGTCATCCCTTCATTATCATGATAATAAGTTGACGCCTGAATGTAGCTTCAGCTTCCGGCATGCCTCCTTACAAGATCTCCCACCATGATGTAAGGCTCCATGAGAGATTACAGGTAGAGTCACCTCGTCTCATTCTGCCGGTTGCAAGTTACTGTAACTTACTGAAGAATAGAGTCTTAGTACCTGGCACACCTCCCATAAACTGCCTCCAAGTATTTCTCCAATCGCACTCGATCATGGACTCCAAGTGCATTTCCGAACTCGCGCGATCAGGGCCTCCAAGTTCACACCTTTTTAGTCTCCAAATGCATCTCCACAATTAGTCCATTGTGGCCAGCAAGGGCATCTCTGAGTTAATTCAATCTTGTCCACCAAGTGCGACTCCATACGCGCTCGATCACAACCACTAATTGCTTCTCTGGGTTCACTCAATGTCAGCATCCAAGTTCACCTCCAAATTTGCATGATCATGGCCTCCAATTGCATCTCTGAGTTCACTGGATATCGGCCTCCAAGTGCATCTCTGTGTTCACTCGATCGTCATCTTCAGGTGCACTTCGAATTTCTCTGAACTGACTACAGCCAGTCCAGAAATACCGTACGTAGATTTGGTGGCTATATCGATACATAGATACATTTATACATAGATTAAATTACCCATTGAATGCATATGTTTTAAAAATCATTGAAGGATAAGTAGTAGCTATGATTTCCAGGCGCACCAGCAGCGTTCCCAAAGAAAATGTTGTTTTTCGCAGACTGGTCTTCAGTGATTCAAGGTTCCCCAAGGTTTGTCGCCGGCACTCCCAGGTTTGTCGTTGGTGCTCCCAGGCTTGTCTTTGTCGCTCCAAAGTGTTCCCAAACATACCACCATTACTCCCATGGTACTCCTGTACATGTCATCGGAGATCCCAGTTACTCTGAAGGCTGGCTGGAATGCCCTCCAAGGGTTTGATACTCTCCTGAAATCAACGCTTGTAAGTTTACGCTCCACATCATCTCAGACACTCCTGGAAGCTCCCAGCGACTACAATTCATTCTGCTGATGTACGACTATCGTAGCGCTCAGATTGCTATACCATTCCAAGGAATATGAGCCAAATCACATCTTAACAGGAGGTAGCAATTCCTGGTTTCTTGGTGAAATCCGGTATGTAAGTAGTTCTTTGCTGCCGGTTGGAGCATTTGCTCTGTCAATTGTATTAAGATAGATATGATCAAACTGCCAAATATGAATTTCTTTTGCGAACGTGCAGTTATAATTACTCAACTCCGTTGTCTGTTCGAAATGGTGAAACCTGTTTCATCAACAGTTTTACTTCTCAATTTGGATCCGTCAGACTCTGTTAATTCATTTCACTTTATAATGTTTACCGGTTCCACCCAGCGTATCCCGTTTGAGCTGGTCCCCTACTAAAAGTGATGGTGAAGAACTTGATGACAAACGATACATGTGATTCCTGGGCTGCCAGTCTCCTCACTTCTGCAGTACAGATAGAAATAACACATTGGTGCGTATCTAGAATTATTTCAAGGAATAGAACACATTGACCCCAGATTCACAGAAGCCCACCAATTATCAAATATGATTTGTAATGTAAATACACTCAGATCACTGATACAGACACAATTATTTTTGGAGGATATCATAACCTCTAGCAACAATGTATTTATAGATTGCGAAACTGACATGGTGTTGGGAATTTGAATGATATGTAATTCAAGTTCAGAAACTATCAAAAGTGAAATTATTGTTAACTAGAATGCTGGTTCTCAAATATTGACTCGTGAGCTACACATTAGACATATGTCAACCCTGCAAGACAATGCATGCATAGTTGTAAAGTTGTATGCAAGAACATATTGAAAATACTGACCATTAAAAGCTCCATTTAGGTACGACCTAAGGCATCTCATTGCTGTATTGCATACTGAACCCTGTATTGACTGTTGCCACTTGACTGACACTTATTTGTAGGAGGCGGTAGCTGACTGTTTACTTTTGTTGTTGCCCTTAACGGCGGCCAATACTATTATTATGAGTTCATGTCAATGCGCAGCCCTTTGAATATGCAACATGCATGACCACAAATCGTTGACACTCAGGTGATGCTCCTTTGATCTTCCGTTGAAACCGATTTTTAAAACATAGTAGCAATGTTATCACAACCATGTTTGCCAAGAATGGTGGCTGATTATTCGATTATGACGTAATGTCATCACACAGTAATTGGATTAACCAAGCTGGAAGAACAGAAATTGTTGGCACTACGTTGATGCTCATTTTTAAGATGAGGCATCGAGCTTATCACTTGCACTTGGTTGTAAAGCTAATCAATTGATTTACTTAAAAAGGATTTGACAATGCAGTACTTTGATTGCCAAATGTATGCGACTACAAATTGGGGACGCTCGGTTGATGCTCACATTTAATTCATTGAACCAGTCATTCTCCAATCAATCATTATATGCAATGAATTGTATAGTTATTATTGACACCCAATGTTGCTTTCCTATGTATTATCGTGTTCATCCAGAAGCGTTGTGGCCTCAGAATCTCTGATCAACCACTATCCACATCATCTGAGTGATGGATAATGTGGCTCTATCACATTCTCACACTTTCAGCTGGCAACTTATGACATGTTTATCTTTTCACTCATCTTTGCTTAATATAGCCCGACTTTGTCAGTTTTCCACATCCAGGTTCTTCTTCTCGATTTCCAAGACATACCATAAGACACTTCAAATATCTCAATTGTGTGCACCAGGTTTGGGCGGAGTGTTTTGTAGTTGAATGCATGAGTAAATGCAGCATGACAGTTGTCATTCAGTCAATTTTATATTAACCACTCCCAGCTCCTTCTATGGCTCGTATGACATCACTAACTTAGATTTTGGTAGTATATTACATCACTAATTTGGGTTTTGCTTACTCACTTAACAGTACCAGGCAAACAGATATTGGGTTCATTGGTCATCCTACAGCCTGATTTGGATTCTAGAACTTTTGCATGGTGTGTACCACCCTGGCACATGCACAGACTGATTATTCTGTATCACAATTTGGTCAATGAAATCAAGAAACAGCTGACACATAGCAAAATTGGTACACAAATTGATTTCAGTGAGATAAGATGTCAACAATTACAATTTGCCTCACTATTTGTCTGGCGATGCAGAAGCCGTCACCATTTCAGTGTACAAGTCCAATTTCTATATGGTGGTTTGCTTGGATTGGGATATGCAGGGGTGAATACTTACAGATTCAACAGGCTTTACTGTCAAAAAAGGTGATTATTCAGGCTCTGCGTTAGGTGCATGGCATGCTATTCCTTTGTTGTACTGTTGCATTCCAGAACCCAGCCTTGTATCACTACATCTAGGTCGAGAAGTCCCTTGCATCATTTGCAATCTTCCGGGAATCGTATGAGGATACTCTTTACGCTCTCCACATGTTGTGGGCACTGGTAATACAGCAACATTATCCATTTGCAGCTGTGCGACTGCCATAACCATCGGTTCGTTTGTTCCCAACTTCCTCTCTCTTTCAGGGAAGCGGTCAGCTATGTCTGCCCTTCCTGGTGGGGTCATTTTGTCAAACTTCATCAGCTTCGGCCAAACCCTCTCCATGCACTGATATACTGTTTGGAAGATTATACTCATCATCCAGCCAGGTTCATCATCATCGCTCAGTTTGCCTAGCTCTGCATCTTCATCATCTTCATCTTCCCCATCCTCCTCATCCTGATCATTGTTGGAACATGCAAGATTCCTCAGTATGTCAATGATAACAACAATCATCTCTGGAAATGTTTTTTTGGTCACTCTGGTAGTCAGTGCTGTATTTTCAGCTTTCTTTGCATCTTCCTGCTCCTGTCTAATCGCTTTCTCTGCATCTTCAACTTGCTTTCATGCCATGACAATTTCTCTTTCAACATAATGGTCAATCAATTCCTCTTTCTGCTCATTGTTTAAGAAGTGCATTTGTTGTTGTTTTTCCGCTGCAAGCTTCTTTTCGGATCGCAAGCTTTGTATTACCCCAAGGGCTCGAACTCTTTCTGCTTCGAAGATGCCTTTGCCCGCATGCGTTTGATGATGTCATTATGTGGAAGGCTTTCTCGATATGCGGTACTTGCCCAACGGAAGTGGTAGAGAGTTCTTTTTTTGGATTATTGACTATTGTAGTTTGTTTTGATTTGTTGTTGGGCGAGATGTTGAATGTTGCAAGATATGAACAATATGGAGGCAAGCTACAGCTTTTATGACAAGGTTGGTATGTTTGATCAATATAAACAAAGCAATATCGGTGTTTTGACTGTCACCAAAATTGGAATAGTTTGCCTTACTGTAGAATATGACGTGATTGTTTGCATCAGTTGCATGTAATATCCCACGCGTTTTTTGAGACAAATATTACCACAGATCCATTCTGTTGAAGAATTACCTGTGAATATCTAACTACCATGAGAATTCGGCTGTTGTACAAGTTCATTTATCCTTGTAAACTCACAAACAACTTCGAACTGACATACTGCAAATCGCATCATTCTGGGAAATCCCTACAATGGGCAGCCATACACAGCAGGATACGTCTCGATTAGAATGTGCAAGTTGGCTGTTACTTATTCCATTCTGACTGGAAGCTAATTCTATATTCCCCAGCACTTTGCACTTTATTTCATTATAATCTTCCTCTTGTATTCCACACCAGCAAATCATGCCTACTCAAACTCTTCAGCCAGGTGAAAGCAGATCCCAATTGAGCCAATCGATGGGTGCTTCATTCAATACATCACTCACTGGCACACAGCACCAACGCAGACACCTGTTAGTCCACCATGATGCTGCCAATGCAGCCATAGAAAATACGACCCAGATTGCACATTACGCAATCGTCTGTAGGACTGGAGACAGCAAAAATATACAGCAGAATGCAATTGGACGTGAGTATATCTGTATTGAGGTCAATAGCTGTCAACTAACCATTTAACGTACAGCTGATATACATAGAGTGCTACATGAGCAATATCTCACTGGCCTTGAAAGGAAGCCTCCATGTTCGACCAGGGCATTAGTCAGCACAGTCCGCAAAATCAAACATCATGATCTTCTCATCTCAGAGAGTATCTCAGACAAAGATCCTGATTAGCATCCCCAAGAACGTGCGAATCACGCTTTAATCACCTCAGAGGATGCTACAGAAGGGTGTGTGGTTGAGGTAATACTTGAGTCTCAATGTTATATGCCGCAACTAATTTCTTGTAGGTTTTCAACATGTCTGATACTATGGCAAGGCAAGAGGTCGGGTACAGCTGGAACAATCTCACAAGCGACGGGTCTTCAATATGGACAAAATGGGCAAAGGAGGGTTTTCGTGCAACGCAATATAGAAAATGAAATACCTGATCACAAATCCTTACACAAAGTTCTGTGAAGAAAAGCACAGGAGAGTTGTGTTTCCCGGGTATGGAACTGTGAAGGCTGCGATAGATAGATAGCCAGGTATGCCTTGTTGAAGCTATACAAACATATGCCTTCCTTGGCAAAATCGCACAGCGAAGAATCCGCAGACATGCTGAAGGCATAACGGTCCAGGTGCACCACCACCACCCGACAGACACAGATAGTTGACACCACACGCGACAGCACCTCTTCCCAGAATGCCACCTGCGCCACCTGGTGACAACAAGGGAGCTCAATGTTTCCATATCAACAATTTGCCAACCAAATATGTGTATTCACATACTCCTCTTCCTAGCACTCAATTATGCAATCATGATGCATATGTCCAGGATAGCCAGCACAATACAGATGTTAATCCAAATTTGCTGACTGATGATGGAACATGAACTGGTTAGTACACTATCTGTTGTGTCATAATGCAGCTAATATCGATGTTGCAGATCAGAGGAGCCAATTGAGCAAACCTGCAAGTCAGGATGAGTATTGATCAAATGGAACACGATTTTTAATTCAATTATTATCTACAATTACCAGACACTGTAAAGTATATTTTAAAGGATATATTTATATGTATTAATAAAGAACAATGTAGTGATCAAGGAGAAAGTAAATCAAAATGCTAGACTGACTGCTACAACAATGAGAATTATATACTATACCAGATCAAATGATTGCATGTTGCAGATATGTGCATGGCAAGATGATTGTCCACAGAGTGTCAACGATTTTAGGTTTGGTTAGTCAGGTAATGAAAAACTGATTTGGTCGTGGTTATACATAATGGAAGTACTGGCTGCCCATGAAGGCAATACTGATAGTGACAAGCTCTCTACCCAATTCTGGATATGAGCATCACCGGATCCTCAATGCGTGTTGGTGTGTCATCCTGACAAATCTGACCAGTGATAGGTTGCAGACAGTAATATTGGAATTATTGCCCACCAGTATAAGAAAAACAGATAGCGATACCCTCCCTGCCCCAGCTGGATAATGGGGGTCAACAGAGCGTCAACGAATTTTCGTGTTCCATCTTTGGTTCTATGAGTTGCGCATGATCACCAGTATCAATAAACAAGGACATGGGAGCCGTTATAGGGAGATAATCACGGGATATTGCTGCGACAACCTCTGGAACAGTAACAACTTATTTCAATCACAGAGCTACCACTCAGTGTTCCTCAGCCTTTTAGTGTACAAAAACAGTCAAAAGAATGTATATAATCAATAACGGCCACATTGTTCTGTGATTCACCTGGATGCAAGGCCAACAATTGTTGACGCTCTGTAGACGCGCATTTTCAAGATGGTGCTGGGAGTGTCTTGCTTTCACTTTTGCCTTGAAAGGCGCCACATACTTCGTATATGACTGTCTGTAATCTGTCGCCCCCCAGATTAGTCATGATACATGACCAACAATCCTTGACGCTCCATTAGTACTCATTCTCCGAATGGGGTAAGGCACATGTCGCTGTTCGTTTCGATGATTAAGGCGGCCAATACATCAAAAAAAGACAGCTACGTACCACTGTCAATATTTGGATATTAACAGTAGCATATCTGATTGCAATGGTAAATTGTGAAACCCAAAACACAGAACCAGCGATTAGAACCGACAGGTCAAACTACAGCATGCAAAACCTGCAGGTTGACTGGTACAGATCCGGGTTTGGCCCACCAGAATGCAGTTGGTCAAGTTTTGGTACTGGGCTGGAACGGTAGGGATACATTTTTGCAGTCCAATCCCCAGCCGCTGGTAGGTAACCCGGCCCCATTGCTAACACTACATACCACTGATGTTTCTTAATTGAAATCTACTTTTAATGTTGAAATAATTCCATCACCCAATGTCAATAAGCTAGGGCCATGGAATGGTCATTGATCATTCAACATGCAGCTCTGGTATAACACCGCTAATTTTCATTTCACTGACTGACACGATATCAACTTACAAGTAGGTGTTAAGCAACTTTTGTCACAAAATTCCTGTTGTATTTGTTAGGATTCATCATGTACCATTACCACTGCTAAGGGAGAACACTTAACACCACCTCCCTCTCCAGCATTGGTGACCCAACAGCAGCCCTATCTCCTGAAAGTGCAGCAATTGAAAGATACCACTCTTATAGTGAATAATGAAACAATCATTACTTTTAAAGAATTGAAATTTTATAGTCAGTTCTTAGCATATTTCTTTCGAAATCTGTCATCTTTTTCCACAGTCAGATTCCGCTGATATTATTCTTCCAACCATTATCTTCCATTTTCATTGATGGGTTGAATTATTTCCCATGTATTCTGTGTATGCGAATATCATTACTACTTCACTAGATATACGAGCTTCATGGTATCCATATCTGAGAGACCGCTACCAATAATGTTCTCTATTGGCCATCTCATAAGACCAGCTTCTATTTTGCCAAACTCCCGCTCACTATTCCTGCCTCAATATCTCTCCGCAAACCCAATTTGAGTAGTTCTATTTTTTTTGACTCTGGTAGTAATAGCTTACAACACCAGCCATTGTGTCCAACTCCTGGAATCTCAAATAGTTGATACCCGGTATATTTCAATGATTTGCATTCTTCTTTCAATTAGATACTGTTTGCATTGTGCATAACCTAGTTTCCCTGCATGAACAATTCAATCGATTTTCATTGGTTGTTATGATATCTTCTCATTGCTTCTTGAAATATCGCTAGCCAGTTCAAAAGTTTGACCAAATTCCAAGTCACATAGTGTGTATATAGTTCTGACGCTGGGTCAATGAATTGATCTTCTGTTGCCCTGTGTACTCTTGGTTCAGATCCAGCATTAGCATAAAAGTATGACATTTTGGTCAAAAAATGTTTTGAATTAGTTTCTGCAAACTCTCCATTCCATTGCATTTCTGATCAAACATTCTGTCTGTAATTGCAGTATTGTCCAATGTATGGATAGATTACCTGATTTAGTTGAACTGTCTGACTGTCTAACTGAGGGTGGAGACCTAGACTAATACTCAAGTTGATTTCCAGAAGAGAGTGTTAATCCTGGATGTACTGTCTCGTAATTGTTCTGTCCTGATTTAAAACAACAAATACCCAGATAAAGTCATATTTGCATATGTTCTCCGGATGTGACTTTGCCACTGTTGGTTGTTTCATTTTCTGAAGTGGTATTCAATGAGCCCTCTTTGTGAAACAAATCAGTACCACAATAATCATTGAACATTATTCTGATTCTGGTAGATCCAAAATGCACTGTACGGGAAAGATGTATTCATGGTTTCCAGGATAATTCGTTAGAGTGCAACAGCTCATGTTTGCATGTCAAGATACCTTTGTCTTTTGACAATTGTTGCACTCATTGCAGCATTCACTTATGTCATCCTGTATCCCAGGACAGTAAAGATTTCTGGGTATAAAATTCACACTGCAGATTGTTCCAAACTGAAGTTCTACCGTTTTGTCGTATTCTAATTTCTGAATTACTTCCCTAATAGCATGTGGTGAGTATAACCGATTCTGTCTACATAACAGATGATCGATTATAGCAAAATGATCATCGACCTTTTCTTCCTTCTCTCTGTCTTGCAAATGATACAATATTGCTCTTCCTGCATTGTATCTTGGTTTATTCTTTCTCCTTTTCCAGATGTAATGGAGTGATTTCCATTGCTGGAATATTTATTTCTCAATAATATTCATTCTCGATTTCTTTGGCTTTCATTTCTGACCATCAATTCAGGCCCACCAGAAGTTTATGCATTGTTGTTTTTGAACGTCCAACTCCCACAGTGTAAACCTGAATACTGGATAATATTTCTGCTTATTAATTTGCGGATTCGTTTTTGTAGATTTTAAAGATATTTTGCACTAGAAGTATTTTAGCCCATCTTGCTTGCCATCTGTTGCGGTTAATCTAGTCCAAAAAGTTAAAAACATTTTCAAGATGTGAAAATACTGTTACTTGGTGTTCTGTTCGTTTGAGAAGATACCTCCATTTCATATGCTGATATACCATCACCAGTATATCTTTATCATATATATCATAATTGAATTCTACTTGTGATAATTTCCTGGAAATGAAACTGCATGCATGAATGTGAATATCATCATACCTGTATGGAGTATCACAACAATTGTTAAATCAGACTCATCTGATTCAATTCTCGGTGGTCTAGCATCAATAATATGGCTTAAAATAACGATTTTCCATGAAGTATATAATATTGTTACTCTCGGACATGTCACTTCCAATGCAGGTCCAATTATAAATTGTATTCTGGCACCCCACAGCTGGTCCATAAGTGGTGATCGTATAGATGCATATTTTGGAATAAATCTGTGATACAAGTTCCAAAGTCTGAAAAGTTGTTGAACTTCATTCTTGCTTGTTGGCCAATGCCAGCCAACCCAATGTTTGGCATAATCCAGATGAATTCTTGTGGGTGTCCCTGATAAAATTCATCTCAGAAATCGAACTTTGATAGAGTTGAATATCCATCTCTCGATTTGCAAACAGATGCTGTGTTCATGTAGTAAATTAAAAAAAATTCAAACTTGTTGATGATGTTTCTTAATACATCCCTTGGATGTAATTAGAAGAAAAATGTTATTGGTGACTGCAAACATTGCCTGATTTTCTTCTATTTGAATATTTAAATGGATAATTAATACTATTCCAAGAAGAGTATATAATTGCTCAATAATTTCTCTTTGGGATATCACCAGAGCATTGGTGAATCTCAATGACATTATGATATATTTCTATATGGTAGACATAGTTCTAAATGGGGTGAACTGTTCATGTCTCTAAGCCATTCAGATCACACAAAATCTGCCTGGACCATTGATTTTAACAACATAATGCTTACCTATACGCCAGGTTGTAGTTTATGTAGAATCAGAAGTAATATCACATCCCAAATCATAAGATTGGTAATGTTTCGATAATTGACACATATCCTGAGCGATGTTTGACTGCATTGGAATGTCATCAATATAAACCATCTCATCAGGCAATGTGAAGGACCGTTGTGTCCTTCTCTAAATATCTCACATTGACATTCCTGAACAATATTCGATTTATTCTCATGTATATAATATATTCACCATATTCGAATATACTCTTCTGGTACTTGAACTTTCATCCTAATGTCACATCCTTTGTGATGAGGTGATTTCTATACTTCTTTAGGATTAAACAATTGTATCCATCTATTGTAATTGATTGGTAGTCTTTCTGCTATAGAGGGGTTATTGACAATAATTACCAAGGTATTGATACAATCTGGTCTTAAGGCAACCCTCTCATCATAGACAGTATTGCATCCCAGGGGCAACGTGCCATACCCAAATCAACAATTTCTGCAGTGCAATGAATTGAAATGCCCCACTGTTATTCTCTCTGCATTACATTTTGCAAGACACCAATCAGGAATCAGACCATCATAGTCCTGCACATCTTTCATAACGTTGAATGCATGGTCCTTAACATCAGGACATTGGTCATTCCCACTGGATAATTCAACAGGAACAGTATAGATTCTTGCTGTTATTATCTGTTGACCTGTAATATCTAAAGCTCCAGCTGGTACTGACCTGTTAACAACTGGAATTGGGAATACTTATGTTGCTTTTGGTGATATATTAAAAGATATAAATCCAAAATCTAACTTACATCGGATCAGCAATTGTTTCCCTTCTACATTTATTAAACTTTGTTTATTGGTCTTTTTCCTATTTTCGCAAGCAAAATATGTCTGATTTTGCAGTTGCTCTTGGCAGCAGTACAGAAATGATACTGTCCAAAGCAATTGAATTTAGTTATCAACCATAGGGCAAAATCTTCGGTTGCTATTTGGTTCTATATTGCTGAACATTCGACAATAGCAAGGATACAACAGTTGTAGAAGGAGTCTTTCTCCATTGTGCATAGTGTTAAGTAGTAAAATACATTTGTGTGAAATTGCATCTCCTCACTGCTCAGAAATTTCAACCTTCGCATTATTCTTACAGGTGTAAATTGTCTGTTTTTTATGTCTTTTTGTCGGCTTATTGATAATATCTCCAACCTGTCACCTACCAGTTGGCTTCCATGTCGGCAAACGCATCTAGTTCTGATCAACAGTTCTGTTTTGACACCACTTTCTGTCCTGATAATCCTTGCTGACTTATTTCACCAGAATCTCTAATCTCTTCACTGTGTTCCTCTTCCCCCCAATCTCTATATTCATCACTTCCTGCTTTATCTTCCATATACAAATGTTGTTCACCTCCCTGGGGTTTGAAGACTGCAACTGTCATTTTCTCATGTTCCTTCAGGTTGAAATATGATGCCATTCCCTTATACATGTTAATCTACCTAAATCAATTCATTATTTTATTTGATCCTTTCCTGTTAACAAGCCAGGCACACCTCAGCCATTTCTGTGCCTATCTCCTTCTGTCCAATCAATGTTTCTTGATTCTTTATATTTGGGGGGCAACACTATTTACCCCTTCTTTCACATTTCTATCCACAAAGTTTTTTTCTCCACTTGCTTTATGTTTCAATTTCCAGACGGAGAACATATTACCTAATTTCAGTGTTAGCAACACTTCCCAATCTGCGGTTTGGTTTCGGGTCCAGGTTGGAACTCAACTGGAACCATTGAAATGGGTCTTACCACTCGAAAAACCCGGACCGTTGCATTTGGGCCGATTTCCACTAGAAAACCCAACCCTTGCAAGCCTAGCATTTTCGCTCCAATTAGGTATTTCAGTTCTGATTGTATTGCGACATGATCTATACAAGAATCATGCAGTTTCAGGAGCTCTTTCCGGTGCTGATCTCCGATTTTGAATCTGACCAATATTCGTTGCATAGCTGTTGAAAACCCGCTATTTGGGCGTGATTTTGAGTGATATTTCATAGCGACTCCACCAATATTGATAGCAGTGGAAACTAGAGACCAGGAGTTGAAAGAGCTGCTAAAACTGCATATTTTACATACAGACCATGTTGTGATACAATAAGATCTCACAAACTTAATTGGAGCCAAAATTGTAGGAATCGTGAAATGGAACTGCAGTCCGGTTCTAACCTAGCCAAAAACCACCAGCTTTCAGTCTGCTCCGGATAACAACACAGTGCTAGTCGCCCGGGTCGGTTCCCTTCGCAGTTCATAACATGCTTCAGGGTCTTGGTTCCACTTCCAACCTGGACCGAAGGTGGGTAACCCGCAACCATTGCTAGCACTACCTACTTCCTAGTGGAACCAATCTTTCAGAGATCGTTATTTGTGTCTCTCATTTGTTTGCAATTTTGTCCCCAAATTACTCATGGCTAGTTCCTGTTTTTCTGCCATTGTACAAGCTCACTGAATGTTTTGCAAGATTTGGTCATGTACTTTCTCAGTTATATTGACATTATACATTTGTTTGAATATTTGGGCTGGCAGTCAACTCAGTATTAGCTTCTTCAGAGCTGCTCTGGTCAATTGAGCTGTATCATCATAACTTTGGATTGATGTAAATATATTGCATATATCTCCCTCATATTTAACCCTATCTCTTTCGGCATAAGCCCCATTCTGTTCTTTCTTATCCTTGAAGCAATCTGTAATGACCTTGTTGTATGAAAATGATATGGTTTGAAACTTTCTGGCCAAAGCTTGTGTTTTCGACTGGATATGCCCAGATACCCCAAGATTCAAAAGCTGTCCTCAAACCCAATTGCTGGTTACTTGTTGATGTTTGAATTTCTTTCATTGATTTCTGATACAAGTTGGAACCAATATACAGCAAGAATTGAACTCTTCCTGTGGTTTTTCTTCAACTGGATACAGGTTTTTAAGCTCAATTGGCTACATCTCAACCTATTGTTGTCTCTATGTCTGTTGTGGTGTTGGACCTACAATATGCAGTGGATACGGTCCTAGTGGTTCTGGCAGATTGGAATGAGTGGGTCCTGATGCATTGTTATTTGCATCTGTTTACCCTCAGCTTGGACATTCAGTTGCATCATTGCCTCCATCCTAGTCTCCATCTCCCTTTCCATCCATCAGCCATACTGAGTTGTGCTGGTATTGTACACCCTCAACTGTTTGGAAACCGCCGTCTGCATGAACATGTCTACTATTCTGAAACACAAAGATACACCTTCGTGATGGCTGCTCTCCTCTGCGTCCGGATTGTACCAATCACGGTTAATCTGATCCAATTTCAGATATTTCATTGCCACACATAAGAGTAGTCAATCCAGTACAAACTTCTTGAATTGTTGCCAACATTTCATCCCTGTCTTGGGCATGTCTATTAATATCTTGCTTCATTAGAAGTGTCAATATACTGTGTTCAAAATGTCCCAGATCATTTTACCACGATTGCTGTGCCATCTTCCAGACCCTACATTCTTCTTTGACTTTGGATACCATTGTTTTTACCCCCAACATTCACAAGAAAGTGTCATTATGATGTTTAACCATATCTTCAATCTGCCGTTTGATCCCGGTGAATAATTGCCCTGGTTCCTGTGGAATGGAAATATCCTTTGTCAGCAGAAAGCCAACTCCCAGCTGATGTTCTTTAATACAACCTGATGAATGCCTATCTGCCCTCCAACACCAAGGACCTCTCTGTCAATCTTACCTTGTTCTCTCTGGAGTCTGGTCACTACCTTAAAGAGCGATACTACACTGATTCGAATACATCTTTGATCAACACTTTCTTACCGTTGCAGCGCTGTTTTAATTGTGCCATTACTAAGCCACTCATGTGAACTGTTCTTGTACAGGATCTGCTATGTCTCCTACTCCGAGTTCCTACATGGCCACCTCTGTTTCTCCAGCCTCTCTGAATCACCGGAATGTTCTGGTGGCCTATTGCAGATGTAGCTTGAAGGCCTTACACCATTGTTGCATATCCCGGGATACTGTGGACCATGTACCACCGGATGATTTCTGGACTCTGAATCTGTATGCAGCCAATGCTCCACTCAAATATGTGAGCCTGGATCTCATAGTTAATGTAGTACAGAGTTATCGAAGGGTGTAATATGCGTATAGCAATATGATGAAATGAAACTATTATTACTTTGTGATGTTTGTTGCAAGATTGACTATTGCATTTTGCCTTCTGGCTGTGTGCATTGCAGATCCTGCTGATTCAAAGTACAACTTGCTTGTAGACTCACTGTGTATATTCCATTGTATAGGAATCCATGTCACTTCGGCAGGTTGGCACCCGGATGATTCGAGGTCATTGACCCTTCTCTCAATTTAGCATTATATGCAAAGATACAATGTTCTTCAGCAATGTTTCCAACAATACCTGATTTCCTCATAAATGCAGTGGTAACTCTCAGTACAATCCTGCCACTAGTGTATATGGAACATGGTATTCTTAATATGTTATACTGTGATGGGGGTGTTTAATTCCAAGTGCTAGTACAATATGTATCAGAATTATATACAGCTGTCCATTTACAAATGTACTGCTCTGTCTCGCTCATCTTACCTATCACTCAACTTCTTGATATCTGCTCCATGGACAAACTGCTAGTTAAAATTGTCAGAAGTTTCATTGAGTGGATAAATAAACACCTCAATATCTATATCCACCCCAAGATCCATTTCGATGTAATATTATAACTCATAATAATTACCAGTAGTTGGTGGGATATGCAATTGGAATAGCACAACCAGACATTGTTGTTGGCGTGAGTAATCAACCTATTTCTCTCTGAACACCATGACAATATTGCTGAATACTTCAGGTCTAACTCACAATCTGTAAGTAGGCATACAAGTTTTATGTCAGCTGGAGTGGCTGAGTTGTATTTGAGTAGTTTGTCAATTCAATGTCTTGTCAAGATAGCAGTAGGATATGAATCAACAGTGATTAGAATGCTTAATGATAATTTGTGCTGTTCTTCACTACTATTATATGACAGTGAATTGATTATTGAGCTTAATTCTTTTCATTGATGGAACAATGTAAGCACTTTGCAATCAAGTTATCAGGATAGAGACCATCAGATGTCTTGCTATCACACCATGACCATCTGATAGTATGTCACTGATAACATACTCCGTATCAGACAATGCCATCTCAACATGGCCACAAATCTTCGTTGGTCATTGTGTCCATGCATGTGTAATTTTGTCATATTATACTTCCTGCTAGTGCCATTCTCACAGAAGATATTTACTGCACAAAATTGACAGCTCATAAGCATAACTAAGACATCTCACTGTCAGTTGTTTGGTTATTGGAACATTCTGCTAATAAGTATCCTAACAGCACTTAGTGCAACTATATCAATGCGTCATAGCAATCTGCATATTCAGCATTTGAGTTAGAGAGTAAATCAGGAACGAACCAATTCTCTACCAATGTAGATTATGATACAGATGGAGTGTTTTAATACATACTGACTGAAAGTAATGAGCAGTGTCAGTTATGGCCTCTTATTGTCAGCAAATGTCAACAATCCTGCAGGCAGTGCATACTGAGGTCATGACTATTTTGTAACCTGGATGAACCACAGGGTATTTCCACTGCTGAGAAGATGGGCCTGTAGGTTCTGCTGACTTGCATATTGTGTTATGTCTGTAGCACAAGTTATTTTGCATAATCACAACTTAACTGGGTGTTGTTCTGCTAAAACAGATATTGTAGATGTGGTTGATAATTATATTCACCACTGGTGTTTTTCAAAATTTACACATTCCAGTAATCGGGACATAATAGCAGTATCCAAAGTGAATCTGATAGGGCATGTGTAATGTTAGCAAAGGTTCTGGATCCTGGCCGACACCGAACTAATGCCAATGTGGTGGCGAGTGTTACCAATACACCAGAAAAGATATTTTGGATACGGTTCGATGGAAATCACTTAATATGTGTTAATCGGGTGGGTTTTCAGTGGGTTACCCAGCGGGTCCATTTGTAGATTCATACGCAGCTTTTGTTGTTGCTGTTTGACAGTAGTATATTATCAAAATTGCTTATTCAACATCCAGTTTTCCAGTTTTGCATGTTTTGCAGTTTGAAAGATTGATTATTTTGGAATCCATGTATTTCCTTATATATGTTGTATTTTTGTACATAAAGGCAGTCAATAGTTCAGTTATGAGCTGAATTATTCACACAATGCCTTGATTACCCAATGTGTAAGGCCAAAAATTGTTGACGCTCTGTTAATGCTTATTATCATGATGGGGTAATGTATATGTCAAGAACTGTTTGCCTGCGAATGCTGCCATTACTTCTTAGAAGAATTATTACCACAAAACCATACTTGGAGTACTCAAGATACAAGATCAAACACCATTCACGGTCCATTGATGCTCATTTTCAGGATAGGGCAAGGAGCGTCTCAGTACTCTTTTGGCCTCTCACAGCTACCAATACATCATCTATTAATGTGTGCAATAAATAGCCAGCCAGTTTACCCATGATGCAAGACCAAACATCGTTGATACCCCATTCACGTTCATTTTCATGATGGGGCAAGGATTGTGTCTCTATTGTTTTTGTCACTAAAGGTGGCAAGTACATCATTTATTGATCTTTGCAACCAATGGCTAGTTACAGTACGCAAGATGCAAGGCCAGAAATCATTGATGATTTGTTGACACTCATCTCCAAGATTGGGCAGGGAGTGTGTCACTATTGTTTTTCCCACTGAAGGTAGCCAGTACATCTTGTATCGATGTTTGCGACCCATCACCGCTAAGATCATGCAAGATGCAAATCCAAAAATCATTCAAACTGCATCAATGCTTAATATCACAGTGGGGCAGTGAACGTGTCGCTTTCTCTTTTGCCTGATGAGGTTGCCAATACGTTGGTCAGCCACAATAGTAGTATCAGCAACGGTTCCAAGTTCCCGGGTCGGTTCCGGGTCCGGTTCCAACCCGGAACCGAACTGTTGCAACGAGTCTTACCACACGAAAACCCGCACTGTTGCAATTGGGCCGGTTTTACCACCAAAAACCCGTCATTTCAACTTCACAAGTTTGGGTCCAATTAGGTATCTGAGTTCTGATCGTATCATGACACGATCAATACGTAAATTGTGCAGTTTTATGCGCTCTTTTACCTCCCACTTTTAGATTTGCGATCTGACCAATATTGGTTGAGTCACGATTGAAAACCCGCGAATTTCGCTTGAAATGGGGCGTTATTTCACAGCAATTCTACAAATATTGGTCGGATCGCAAATCAGGAAGCGGGAGGTGAAAGAGCGCATAAATCTGCACAATCTACATATTGACCATGTTACGATACGATCAGAACTCAAATACTTAATAGGAGCCAAAGGTGTAGGAACTGCATAGTTTGAACCGCGGTCCGGTTCCAACCAAGCCAAAAACCCACGGTTCTACGTCTGGTCCGGGTAACAACCCCACTAGGACAAACCGGGTTGGGTTTCTTGCCGGGTCTGGAACTGACCCGAACCGAAAGGAAATGAACTGCACTGAAACGAAATGAAACGAAACGCCAGGCAAAAACTGGACCACTGCCGGGTTACCCGGACCCGTTGCTAACACTACACAATAGTAAGCAAATCACTTTTCAAATGTCAGTCTTTCAAGATCAAAAGCCATTGATGCTCTATTTACACTCATTTTAATGAATTGTCTACTCAATATCTGCTGCCATCAATAATTGGATTCATCATTACTTCCATTTATTGGTTGTCTGAGTGACAGATTCAGACTTGGCCGTTTGGCAATGCTGAGCCCACAAATAGTCTTGCACTGGTTGATCACATTGTGTCACAATTTATGCATCTTGCCCAATGATTCATTTGGCCCGCTACACTCCTGTTTCGTAACCAATATTCTTATGCAACTGCTCAATATCTTCCCATAATATTTCTTTAAATGAAAATTCTCAGTGAGACAGCATAAACAACCTGGTGAGAACACATTGACACATTCTGTCCTACATTTTGTAGTTCCTCTTATTCCTCCATGTTTCCATTGTATTGAAAGTTATAAACACCTGTTCAGGGTGTTTTATTTACCTCTGTGGTGGCTGAACCAATCTGGGAACAATTGGTATGGCACTCTCCTCCCACTGCTCTTGGCATTTCACATCCTCAATGGCATTGTCTAGCTCAACATTGGATTTATCGTCTACCTTCCAGTTGTCTGCATTGTCATTGCGATTATCCAAGTTGCAAATTCAGTGAAGACATATTTCGGTGTGTAATATACTTTCAGGTGGGTGAACCACATTACATTCGACTGGATGGCAATCCATTGTATTGATTTGGTTGACATTTCATACCTGAGTTCATCCTCCAGAGAAGTCCTTTGCAGACAAAGCAGGTGGCAACAGTGATCTTTCCAACAATTCAAATGCAACCACACAATTATGTTCAAAGTTTGACCATGACGCTTTCAAGATCACTTCAGTATCTGATATGTATCCTACGGCTGGCATTTGTGTACTTTGAATACATGATTTCTTCTGTGTAGCACTTGGGATTTGGCTGCCCTGTCACATCTCCAAGAAGTGGTGGACCTTAGCCAATCAGTGCAATTTTCTTTCCTCCGCCTCTAACTTCATTTTCAAGTTGTTTTCAGTAATTGTTGTATCAGATGCTGTGTTATAGCATGCCAACATGCCGCTATTAGCTTGAATATACTATTTGACTATATCTTTTTCACATAGGGTCTTGCCTGTAGTTTTTGACTACCTCCAGTCAATCATCTCTTACTCAAGGGAAAAGCTGCCATCCACACCACCACCATGTGGTAGAAATGAGGATATGTCATCTGCCATATGAGAGGTCATGGCATCCTTTGAGTGCGTTCCCTCTTGTTGACATCAACAAGCGGTAATATCCAGTATCCGAAATGTACTGCTAATCTCCATTGGATCGGTGTTGTAATCATTACTATTTCGAATAATCTGCCCCCAGTGCTGAGGTTATTCAGGCGGTGAATTCAAATGGAGCCTTGCAGCTGTCAATGAGCGTGCTACATAATTGCTTCATCTGGGCGATATTTCAGACACAATGTTGGGCAATCAGCATTCTTCATTGTTGCTGCCCAATTCTCATTGACCTGAAGAAGATAGACGAGATCTAGAATCCATTGTAGAGGGGAAGATAGTGTTGGCAATGGCACTGAGTTACACGACTGTGGTGCAGGTTGGTTGTGAACCCAAGGCCCTGGTCCTAGTCCCAGACCACCAAGGACCCTGAAATGTCTCACTAGCCTCCAGATGTTACCAGTACCGAACAGAAATGAGTGGGTGTTTGGCTGGCCTTGAACCGGACCGTGGTTCCATTTTATGCTTCCCACAACTTTGACTGAATCTTGTGTGCAATTAAGCTTTTAGGTTCTGATTGTATCGTGACATCAACAATATGTAGATTGCGCAGCTTTGGCAGTTCTTTCACCTCCCGCTTCCAGATTTGCAATCCAATCAACATTGGTTAAATCACTAGGAAATAATGCCAATTTTTATCCGAAATCCACAGGTTTCTGATAGTGAATCCACCAATATTGGTCAGATTGGAAATCTGACAGCAGGTGCTGAACAAGTGGCGAAAATGTCACAATCTATGTATTGATCATGTCATGATCCGATCAGAACTCAGATTCCTTTTGCAGCCGAGGTGGTGAGGTTGAAATGGCAGGTGATTGGTGGTGAAACTTGCCCAATGACAATGGTCTGGGTTTTCATGTGGTAAAACCTAGTGTGTTGAACTGGTTCCGGGTTGCAACCAGACGTGGAACTGACCTAGGAATTTGGAATAGTTGCAAACACTTGGGGACGGGATTGTTGCATAGTTCAGTTTCACGGTTAATAAGAGGTAAACATTTATATATTGCACAGTATTCATTCTCCACATAGTTCAGAAACCCCTTTTGGTATTGGGTTGTATAGGAACTCTTGTCCTTAGAATTAATATCCATGCCCTTGTTCCACATCCTAAATGATCGCAACTTCTGAAATGGATGGACAATGTTGGCTGGCATGGAAAGCATACCCGTCATTGGTGTAACTTCAGCATAAAATTTGAACAGTGTTTGGTGACCAAACGTCATGGTGAAATAACAGTCTTCCTGCCATTGAGGCTGTTTGTGAACTCATTTTGGTATAATGCCATCCATATGATCAAAGATGTGATTGTAGACAGTGTTAATGTCAGACAAAGTGACTATTGTGCTTTTGTATATCCACCAGGTCCACTATCAGATTAGCCTTAACACTTCGATCACATACATGACAATCGTCAATTGATACTGTGTTGTGAAGAGTGGCTGGGAGATAAGGTATTTTAGACACTTGAGCTACTCAGGGATGAATTCTCGTAATTGGTATGCTTGCTCATTCAACTCCAGTGTCAGATTGCTTTTGGTTTTCACATTCATAACCGCTAGTACTGCAATTCGTTCTTTGGCATTTTGACAACCAAGAGATAGCATAATTCATAGAGCAAGTATTCGCTGTTATTTAACAGTCAGTTTCAGGACTTTCAAAAGTCCTTCCAATACGTACTTTCTCAGTGATCTTTGCTAAACCAGGTCTCACGACCGACGCCTTGTTGATTCCAGCATTGCCCTGTTTACGTAGTGTTTAACTTTTCCCAATGTCTGTGCGTTCATTCTCACCAAATTGCAAATCATGCACATGAGCTTTCGCAGACTTGGTATGGCCTTTGTCACCTAGACCGCTAATGATTGCACCTCAAACAAGCTGAATGCTATGTGCCATGCAGGGCAAGTGGCTTCCCAATGCAGGGCTTTCATTCCGGAGACTTCCAGGGTTGACTGTAATTTGCGAGTCATCGAGTAGTGTAAGGAAGCATTACCAGTTGGGTTTCCATGTAAACATTTGGTGGTAAGCTCAAATTGATCAAGATCTGGCTTCGCATGTACCGATAGCCTCTCTTCAGTCTGTTAACTGTTGATCATTCGTCATTATTTATCTCTCGAAATGGAAAAACAATTGGCTATAAACCTCATCACATGTGAGTTGTACATCTTTCAATGTCCAATTTTGATCCATATAATAAGCAATGACCGACATTATGACTAAACTGTTTGTGGATGTCTACCCGTCTCAAGCTCACCTAACTTTATTTCTTGATGTCAATTGCTTCATAATTGCATTCACATTCTGTGTGTACTTCCTATGGAAAATATTGATGAGAGTACTGGCTGCCGGCAGCACCAACTCGCTTCATAATGCAGTATATAACCATTGTAGTTCAATGTTGGATGCACTATTGCATTGAATATGAGACCAACAAATCCTAACATCACATAGCAATTCCTGGTGTTATGGTGAAATACAGCAGTTTGAAAGTTCTTCTCTGCCAGTTTGGAGCATTTTGTCCATCAATTCAGTTCATGTAGGTAATACCTAAATGTCAAACATGAATTTCAGTGCCAAAATTACAATTGTCATTCCATGACTTCCTTGGCTGCTCAGTATGGCCCAAGCAATTTCATCGAACATTGAACTAGTCAATTTAGTCACTTTTGACTCTGTTAATTTGTTTAACATTGGAATGTGTGCTTTTGCCAGCAAGTGTCTTTCTAATGAGCTGCCCCCATGTTTTGAAGGATAGTGAAGAACTTGATGGCAAATACTACAAAGAATTGCAGGGGTGAATGGTCTCCTCCATTTGGGAGTGAAAATAGTATCCCCACAAAGGTACATGTCTACAATTATTCCAAGCAACAGGACACTTTGAGCATACATTCATAGAAGCTCACCAAGTATCAAATATTATTTGAAATGTAATGTCGCTCAAATCACAAATAAAGACAAGTTCATATTTGAAACATATCATAAGTTCTATCATCAAGCTATATCAAGAGTTTAAAATAGACATCCCCATAGGAATTTGAAAGCTGGTTAAATTGACTTTAGAGTCTGTCAAAAGTTATCTTATAGTCAAGCAGAAAGCTGGTTCTTAAATATCGACTCTAGAACTACAAGCAAGAAAAAAGTAGGACATGTGAGATATTGCATGCTTATTTGTGAAGATGTATACAAGGACATGTTTCGTATTTGCAACAGGTCAGGGTAACCTTCCAGCAGTCCGGGATTGGACCACAAAGATTGTTCAGATCAGTCCAAAACCCATCTATACACCAAACACACTGCGTCTGAATGTGCCACACCCAGCCCATTGCACGACTACGAGCGGAAATTTCCAGAATTGGCCTGACCCGTCGGTTTAATCTCCGGTTTTGATTTGTGGGTATTGCTATTTGTGGTCGCATTCACATATCCTACTGGTTATTCCTAAACACTGACTTTTGTATGTCATTGTCATTTTTGGATGTATTGGCCACCTTTATATTCAAACTAAACAGAGATACACCTTGTACTCCATCCTGAAAATAAATGTCATTGGAGTATCAACGATTTGATGTCTTGTAACTGCAGTAAATAAAACGCGATTTGTTACAGTTAAACGCAATCAAAGTATCAGTCGCATGTATAGGTAGAACTAATAGAGACACGCTCCCTGCCCCAGCTAGACAATGCGCATCAATGGAGCGTCTATGATTTTTGGCCATACATCATGGTAGATCAAAGCGCAATGTGGGCGGTATTTTCTATATATGACATTCTTACCGTTTTTGTATGCTCAATCACTTATGAATACTTAGTTCCATCATTGTAAATGATATATGTTGTTACTGTCCAATATACTGTCGTGGGAATCTCTCTAGCTTATCTGCCTACAGAGGCTGCCAACTCATTGTGTATCGATAGTTGTGATCAAGTGCCACTTATATTATGAAAGATGCAAGAGAAAAATCATTGACGGTCCGTTGACACTTATATTTAAGATGGGGCATGGAGCCTTTCCCTGTCTCATTGCCCTATACAGGCGGCCAATACTTCATGTATGACTGGCTGCAACCGATCACCACTCATATTACGAAAGTTGAAAAACCATAAATCGTTGATGCTTCATTGACCCTCCTTTAGAAAATGGCCCACAAAGATTGTTGCAATTATATGTGCCTATATCGGTGGCCAATACTTTGATGATGTATAACCATGACCAAATCGTTTTTCAATCACTGGGTCTACATAACCTTAGATTGGTGCCACTCCATTGATGCTCGTTTTGCCATGGGCGTATCTGCAATATCGAATCATTTGATTTGGCATACCATATCATTAATGAAGTTTTGGCAGCCTTTCTATCATGTTCATGTGCTTTCTCCTTTATCACTACTTTGTTCTGTAATAATGCAAATTAATATATTCTTTAAAATAGACTTCAAAGTGATCGTGAATTGTAGGTAATATAAAACTCGAATATCCCATAGCTTTTGATCAATGCTCATCTCCACTTGCAAGTTTGCTCAATACACTGCTTTTGTGTGCAATCTTTATCTTAGCGGGATTGACACACAGCAGATAGTATACTACCCTGTGGTTGTTTCTTCATCAGGCAGCAAATATGAATTTAAATCTGTATCCTGCGGGCTATGCTTGCCATATGAATCAAGATTGAACAATTTAGCATTCTGTAGAGTAGCATGTATATACATATATCCGGGTGACACAATGTCGCTTGGTAAACATTGAGCCCCTGCATTGTAACTGGATGGCGCAGGAGGCGGTGCAGGGGGCGGTGGCATCTATTTTGGTGTCGGCTGTCTGAGTCAGTTTGGTGGAGGTGCACCTGTTCCATTGTGCCGCCCGCATGTCTGCAGATTTTTTGCAATGTCGTGTTGCCACGGAAGGCAGCAGTGAAATTGATTTTCACCAACCATTGCCAGGTGCGATTCTATTTCTGCCTTGCCCATTCTATGCCCAGGAAACTCAGCTTGCCACTACCTCTGTTCTCATGCTTCGGCGTGAGCTGTCTAGATGTTTTATTGAGTATACTCTATAGCGGTGCGCAGACAGTAACCATTGACCATTTTGGCTCTATTGAAGGCACGGTGCATGTTGGACTGTTGTAGCTGTACCTGACCTCCTTGCCTTGCCATAGTAGCAGACATGTTGAAAACTTCCAGGAAATGAGTTACTGCTTCTAAATATGGGATGCGGCTGTTACCTCCACCATATATGCTTGTGTAGTCTCCCCCAAGGTTAGTGAACACTGTTTCAGCCAATCTCAGGGAAACTTATCAGGAAATTTGTCTGCGAAAATCACAGGGCTGACAATGTCATAATGTGCAATTGCACTGATTGTATGGACTAATTCCTTGGTTGAACATGGCGGTTTTTGTTTGCAGGCAGCGCTAAATTCGTTATGTTGCTTTCTATGTATGCCCTGAGTACACCAGACGGTTGTTTGACCATGGGATACTGTGATCTGGATTTACTCAGAGCCGATTGTATGCTGCTTCATATTCCTGCAACTTCCGGTATATTGGATGATTTCGAAATTTCCATTCTGGGTCATATATTCAGTAGCTGCAATGGCAGCATCACAGTGGAGTAACGGGTGTCTGCATTGTTGCTGTGTGACAGTGAGTGACGCATTAGATGCAGTGTCCATTGTTAGGCTCGAGTCGGATCTGCTCTCACCTTGCTGAGGCGTGTGTGTAGCCATGATTGGGAGGTGTGGAAATGGAGATGGCCGATGATAACAATAAGAAGTGCAATGGCCTGAGGAATGTATAGTTACAATCAAGTCAAAATGGAATAAGTGACAGCCAACTTGCATGATCTACTCAAGATGAATCCTGCTGCGTATAACTGCAGGTTGCAGGGGTTTCCCACCATCCGGTGATGTGCAGTATGTCAGGCCAGTGATGTGTTTTCGTATACAGGGATAAACAGCAGTTTATGACAGTGAAAATCTCACAATTGTCAGACACCAACAAGAAATTCTTCGAGGGAAAGGATATCTGGTGATCATTATCCCAAGAAAACCCAGTGATCTTACATGAAACTGATGCTAATGATCAAGTCATGTTGTATGGACAGCATAACTATTCCCATTGTAGTGACAGTCAAAATGTCCATTTTGCACAGTTCAAGTTGATCAAATGTATCAACCTTGATATAAAAGATGCCGCATGCCTCCATATTGTCCATATCATGCAACATCCAATATCTCGCCTAACTACAAAGTCAACATCAAACATGATGGAAAATGCTCCAAAACTTAACTTTCTACCACTTCCGGTGGTCAAATCCAGCCAATCGTGAAAGCATTCCACACGATGTTGTCATCATCTGAATGATGACAAGCGCGGCTCAGAACCAGAAGGAGTCTGAACTCTAGGGGCGGTGTGCAGCTTGCGATCCAAAAAGATGCTTGGGGCAGATAAAACGCAGGAAACATACTTTTTTGACAATGCAGAGAAAGAGAAAGGGATCCAGGATGATGTTGAAAGAGAAACCAGGGTAGTATGACAGCAAGTTGAAGATGCCGAGACAGTGATTAGGAAGGAGGAGTAAGATATGAGAATTGCTGAAGATGCGGGATTGAGAGCCGGAGAGTCTGAAACATTGTTGCACCTGATTGTAATTGCTATCGGAGACGGTCTGGGCGATCTTGCAAGTTCAGAGAATGAGCAGGATTGAAAATGCAGAGCTGGGCAAGGTGAGTGAAGATAACGAACCCGGCTGGGCGATGTGCACAATCTCGCAAATAGTACAGTACTGCATACAGAAATTTCAGCAGATGCAGATGAAGCTGGCCGAATTGATATAACTGGAAGAGGGGGGGGCATGGCCAAATGTTTGCCTGAATGAGATAAGAAGTATGCATTGCCCAAACTGAATCTTCCAGTGTTCGTTTAGCCACAAACAGATGATGTTGCAGCCCAACCTACACTGTCAACATTTGGACAGTTCAGGGGACTCTTGATATCATCCCTGGAACATTGCAAATGCCGCAAATGATTTCACAACTGAGAAGTAGGCATGTGAGGCGAGGTTCTAGAAAACCCGAAGTATCACAAATGAGTATTGTCTCTACTGGCTGATGTGGCGCATGATTTGTCACCAATTCAGACAGCGAAGTCTGTTGAACTGGTAATATTGTACCCCTGCATATTGCCTCTCTAGCAAGTTGCCTTATTGAAATCAGATTTGAACAAAGAAATGGTGATGGCTCCTGCCTTGCATGAGCATTAGATAGACAAATTACAATTCTTGACGATGTATCTCTTCGAAAAGCAATGTGTGTACCTATATCACTATGTGTCAGCTTGTGTTTGATTTCAGAGACCAAATTGTGAGACATGGTGATTTATCTGGATGTACAAGGGTTGTATGTGCCATGCGAATGTTCTAGACTCCAAAGCAGGCTTTAAGACCACCAATAAACCTGATATTGTCAGTCCTGTTACTGTGCAGTGAGAAAGCAAGATCGACATTAGTGACAAAATATGCTACCAAAGTTCAAGTGAGGGATGTTGTATGAGTCATAGAAGGAGCACTCAATGGGCAATACAACCCTGTCTGAAGCATGGTTGGCAGGATGCATTCATTCATGCAACCAACTGCATAACTCTCAACTCCAACCTGAAGCAAATGGTTATGATTTCAAACATTGCTTATAATGGATGATTGAAATCGCAGAGAATGAGCTGGATGTGGAATGGCGAGGATGTCAGGCTATAGTTATCAAAAACTAGTGGAAAGATCTACATACCATAAATTGCCACCAGAATGGACAGGAATGTGAAATGGCTACATCATCCATTATAAAGATAACGTATATAGTGGTAGTTCCGAAATTGAGATGCCAGAAAGCTTCTGGATGCAAATTATCATGCATTGAAACACTATAGTGGTTGTCAACAATGACTATGTGATTCGTAGCATACAATGATAGAGCGCACAATGACTGTGAAGATGTGGGTAGTGGGAGGGTCAACGGAGCGTCAACCAGTTTTAGTTATATAGTTTGGGTAAACAATGTTTTGATGGTCACATCTTTCGGAAGTGAAAGAATTGGTAATTTCCATAGGTAAAATGGCATGTGGGACACATGGTGCCCCATCCAAGAGATGAGTATCATTGGAGAGTCGGCGATATTTGGCCTTGCAACTTGGATTTTTTGTGGGAAGTGCAACGACAATAACCACCAATAACCGTATTGGCTGCATACAACTGGTTGCGATGATGTTGCTACTATCTTCTGAACATTAGAGTCAACGGAGCGTCAATGATTCATCGTCTTGCATCTTGGTTTATTCAAAGGCTGTACATCGACATTTACCTATATTCCCAGGATCAGGTACCCTGATGGTTAAAAATTAAACTGACGATATTGCTACCACCTCATAAAAATGAGAATCAATGGAGCCTCAACAATTTTTGGTCTTACATCATGGATACTCAAATGGCTGTGCAAGTCTATTAATCCAAAATCAATGTATTCGCTGCCATTATAGGCAGAAATGCTACAGAAGATATCACTACCACCTTCTAAAAATCCGCATGAGTGGGGTGTAAACTCTTTATGTGGGCTCTGTAATCTACAGCGGGATACGCTGCTTTGCATTTTCCTAAATCTAGTTTTCAGTGGTCAGTCTTTTCAATATGTCCTTGTATACAATTTCACATATATGTATGCAATGTCTTACATGTCAGACTTATTTCTTGCTTGTAGCTCTAGAGTCAATATTCAAGAACCAGCATACTTCTCAACACTGAGGTAACTTTTGCCAGTCTCTCAACTCGAATTCAGCATCTTCCAAATTCCATTCATCATGTCGCATTCAAAATCTTTAAATACCTCCTTGCTGGAGGTTGTGATATGTTGCAATGAATAACATGTCGATATTCGTGATTTGAGCGACCATATTAGTTAAATCATATTTGATGTGCGGTGTGTTTGTATGAATGTGGGCTCGAAGCGTTCTATTGGTTGTAATTATTCTAGATAGGTGTCTTTGTGGCATTTCTATTTGAACTGCGGAATTGCAGAGGCCGGCAGCCCTGGCATTATGTGTATTGTGTTTGATACAGTTCCTCACGATCCATCAGAACATGGGACCACCTCAATGGGAAAATACTTGTTTGCAAAAGCTCACATCGCAAAGTTATCTGAATCATCAGAGTTGGAAGCAGCTGAATTGCCAAGTACAATGGTCGACACAACGGCCTTTGCCATATTGATGAGAGAAGGAAGTCAACAAATTACAATTGTGATTTCACAAACAAAATTCAAGTTCGAACTCAAGGTCGCCTCTATATTAACACAATTGACAGACAACATGGTTCGAATTAGCCGCAAAGTACTTTGAAACTGCCGAATTTCACCAAGACACATGCGATCACTACCGCATAATGATATTTGTCCCAGCTTATATTATATTAAATGCTATATCAAGCCACACGGTATGATGGCCATATAATGCATCACAAAACAAGCTAGTGCTATGGTCAACCAGCACCATTAGCAACATTTCCCCAAGGGAATTGTCGCTGACAGTGGATGCAATTAAGAAGCAATTACAGTCGAGGAATAAAGTTGGCTTGGCTTTAAACAGGTGGAAATCAGCTGAGAGATTGGCAATAACATCTGCCATTGGGTACTATATGGATCGAAATTGTGCATTGTAAGAAGTACAATATGCTCCGGACGAGGTTGACAGGCTGTTCTTTCATTATTTCGAAAGGTAATTAACAATAATGCATCAAGGGTCAACAGAATGGAGCCCAGTCTGCCATACAGTAGACAGAAGTTGTTGGTCGTTTTTAACCTACTGACGGCCGTTAACTTGGAATTACAACAGGTAATACTTTCTCAAATTGCTCAATGACCTGGAAACTGCAATTGACCGTTGATGCCTCCAGAATCAAGTGGCCTCCATTTAGAACCCACATACCATGCGTGTCACACGTCATTCAGCCTACTGTAGAAGTGTTTGTGAGATGCCTTGGTGAACAAAGTCGCACCAACTTTTTGGAAGCCCATGAGCACAATCCGCAGTTTGGAGAGAATGAAAGCATAGACATTAGCAATAGTCAATGACTTGGTAAAGTGGACAATGCTAGAATGATCAAGGTATCAGCGATGAGGCCAGGTTTAGCAAGGATAATTGAAACAGTACATATTTGAAGTAATTTGGAATAACCTGAAACTGACCTTCCTATAGAAGCAAAGGCTTGCTGTATGGATTACACTGACCCCTAGTCATAAACAAAAGTTCATTGACGGTCGAAAAGCCAACATATGAATTGCAGTACTGCCTATTATGAATGAGAAAGCACAGTGGAATCAGCTGTCACAGTTGCTTGCGTGATAGTACCATTTATCAGAATTCTCCCTTGAGTGGCTCAAGAATCTAATATATCATCATTTCCAGCCCCTCTTCACAATGCAGGATGAATGGACCATTGTCATGGACATCATTGATATTTTGCAGCTATTCCAATTCTGCACACTGTGGATGTTAAAATGACATACAGTTTCATTGAATCACGTTATTGTTGAGCTGATTGGAAGTACGGATATCACTATGCCAAGGACTATGATATTACTTGCCTCTCTTCTAGTCAGGGCCATTATTCATCGATAGACCCGATGTCAATGTGACATGTCTTGTTATACGATTAATTCGACCCATTCACATACGCCCGCACACACTCCACAACTCCAGTTCACGCCACTGTACAATAGATTATGATCCCTTGCTTTTGACAAAGGAAGCGACAATCAATTCCTCCACTGTCTTTTGTGGAATGGAGGTCAACACAGTCACGGAGAAGTGTCTTCACAAGCAGTGCAACTATCCCGCATCCCAGCGTGTGTCTGATGGCGGCTGCTGGATGTCTCCCACAGAGTCTGAGAGACTACGATAACTGAAGATTGGGATACAAGAGATATCATCTCATTAGACGATGAGTTCCATCATGATCACCATCACCAAGGTCAAAGGCACGAACTACACACAATGGCCAACTGAGATGGCCCTACTTCTCGAGCAGAAACCACTGTATGGTATCAACAAAGAATATGAGGACAAAGCAGAAGAGGAAGCTGCAAACGAGACGGCTACAGGGAAGGCCGCTTTCATAGACTGGATGAATCACCATGCTGTTGCCGGATCCACTATCCTACTGGGCATGGAACCGAGAATACAAGTGGAATACATGGTAATTGATGATGTTAAGATGCTTTGGGAAAAGCTATCATTAGCATACAAGTCAAGGTTGACGCTCAACATTGTCGAGATTATGGAAGACCTTTGGAGTATCAAGCTAGAGGACTGCTGAGATGTGGACCACTACGCATTGCAGATCGATCTGAAAGGCCAGGATTCCAATGTCTGCGCAGGGCCATTGACCACTGACATTCATGGTACGGATACGATCTCTGCAAAGACAATCGCCAGGTTGTTTGAGCAAGAGCACATCTTCTACCTGCTTCATGGAATTGCAAGGAACGACAAGTGTAAAGTCTTCCTTGCGCTCAGAATGGACGAAAATGCCACAATGACTGCTACACCCGATGAGATCGTCACCATGCTCGTCGAAAAGGAAGTGGCAATCAAGAGAGAGACTGGGCTCCCTCCAGAAGCTCTGCTCTTTCAAAAGAAGGGTGGCAAAGGTGGTAATGGTAGTAATGGCGGTAAAGCCGGTAAGGGCAGTAAAAGTCCAGAAAGAGATAAGAGAGATAAGAGAGATAATAAGAATGATAGGAAAGAGAAGAAACAGTGGAAGTGCATGCATTGCCAACAGTGAGGGCATGTCACTGAGAACTTCTTTAGCCAAAAATGCTACGATTCTCCAAAGGCTGCCGACATTGCAGCAAATGCATCGACTGAGACTACTTCAACTTGCACCACTTCGATCGAGAACTATTAGCGGGTTGTTGGCTCCAATGCTCAATCAAGTGATTGCTTCATCGATTGTGGATGCACGACGCACATCTCAGGCTGTGCATAAATGTTCATCACCTACTCGGAAAGTCTTCTGAATACGAAGAACGTCAAGTGATTCAATTGGGTCGCATCATTTGCATCTGGATATGGAAGTGTGCAGTGGATCTGTCAACTACCAGATGGAAAGACAGAAACGTTCATACTTCAAGAAGTGGTGCATTTTTCGGGATCGTTCAATCTCATCTAACCATCTCAGATCATTGAGAAGGGCGTCAAAGTCCAACCAGTCAATCAGTATGGTCTCAACCTCTACAATCGCAATGACAGGATGATTGCCACTCCGCATCAGGTCAATGGGGTACTCGTACTGAATGGCGTTTGGAATCCAGTTCCAGCATCGACCAAATAGATGGATATCGACAAAAACAGCTGCCTGCTGGCACTTAAGGTGGCTGGGCATGCATTTTGGCACAATGCAGACAAGCAGATGTAATGGCACCACCGCTTGGCACACGTTGGTCTGAGGGCTTTGGAGATTTTGCCAAAGGTCATGGACTCTGCTCCCAATATGATCGGGAAGTGTGTTTGGGAGAGCTGCATCCGGTGAAAAGTAGCTCGAAAGCCCTTTACTCCGAATACAACTTCCCATGCGACTGAACCACTGCCACTAGTGCACTCGGATATATGCAGTCCATTCCAAACAGCCATCGCAGGAGGCCGATATATGCTGCTCCTCATTGATGACATCCCAAGGTATCTGGTTGAGAACATATTGAAGTACAGATCAGAAGCCCTGGAGACATTCAAAGAATGGATGGCAGTTAGAGAAATCAAGTCAGGCAAGCAAGTGAAGCGAGTTCGTAACAATGTAGGTGGTGAGTATACCTTCAACAAATTCACAGAATACCTAAAATCAGAGAGCATACTAAAGGGAGCAACTACGCCCTATCCTCCTCAGTCTAATGGAGTAGTCGAACGGGGGAACCGCACAATCATGGAGCACAAGCAATGCATGCTAGACGATGCCAGATATTCGAAGATATACTGTACATTTGGAGTCTCATTGCCACTCTAGCCCAAGAATTGCACTCCGATGTGATCGTTAGTCTGTAAATCTCCGTTTGAAGGCAGGCATGTGTGGAAGCCATTGTTGAAGCATCTCCGTGTGTTCATATGCTCGGATTCCATCCACATTCCGAAAATGAAACCAAAGAAGCTGGATTACAGAGCCACTCCCGGGATATTCATTGGGTAAACCATATCGACTCCGCAGTACTTCGTATAAAATCCATTGGCCAAGATGCATCCCTGCTCCTGAGTTGTGGTTTCCAGAGTGCACAAGTGGTACACAGCACCGACTGGTGCAGATGAAGCGATTTTGAACAAGCACTTCTACAGAGATGTCATAGCAGAACCCACACCAACCAAGAAGCAATCTGAAACCTCACAACCAATCGAGAAGCAACCAACCAAACATCCAACGAAGGAGCCATAGCTTGACCTTTTGCCGCTGGATGCTCCGAAGCCAAGTAAGCAGTCACGAAAATTGGCTGGCATTGAGACGTCACTTGGAGATGCATGGAAGCCGCCGGCCGAAGATAGTTATCGAAACCGTGCTGCAAAGTTGGCCGCGTCTCCAAAATTGGCTTTCGAAGATGAGGATTTCGAGGATATGATTTCCATCTACACTGCAGCAGCGATCTCTGATGATCATGAGGATTGCATCAATAAGAGAAAGTCATACAAAGCAGCCACCGAGTCTCCACTCGCTGCGAAATGGGATACAGCATTGACATAAGAGTTAGATGCAATTGGTCAGCATCAAGTCTTTGGAGATTTCATGGAGCTTCCGGAAGGGAGCAAGGCTTTACCAAGTCACTGGGTATACAAGATCAAGTGCGATGGAGCAGGCAATGTGCAGTGGTTCAAGGCCAGGCGAGTCTGCGGAGGAAATCACCAAACCAAAGGTATCCACTACGAAGCTTCATATACACCGACTGCTCACTTTGGCCAGATTACGCTGGCACTTGCGATTGCTGCCACGTCCAATTTTGAGATCCGTCAAATGGATGTACACACTGCTTTCTTGGCAGTTGACTTGGAAGAAGAGATCTATATGCACCCCCCACAGGGATACTTTCGTTTGCTCCAGAATGGGAGCCAATACAACAATTCCTGATGAAAGACTTCATGGAAGATGGTACTCCGCATCAGAAGTCTCTTTATGGCCTGAAGTAGTTTGTTGCATATATGGTCCACTCTCCCTGGCGTACGGCTTATGGGCTTCAGCTGGGCTGATGCATAATCTTTTTTAAGATGATGGTCATTGCAGACTCAGCTGGAGATGCCAGCTGAGTGCGCATGCATGCGTGCAAAGGCATACTCTGCACACCGTATATAAGACCATGAATGTACCTGTACTTTAGAATACAAGGCTTCTAGCAATCAGTATTTCAACATAGTTTTCGCACATTTGGTACACCACTTTGATCGACTTTGTGATCTCGATTGAATTTGTGGCATCATGTGTTCTCTGATTACTGTTCATGCTCCCTGATCAGCATCAAGGCACAGTTATTGCCACAGTTGATCTGTACGTCTATCATCTCATTATCATTGCTAACGAGTACATGATTGGGCAGATGGAAGATTAGATGAAGAAGAGGTTCCGGATGCATGATCTCGGAAGTTTCTCCTTCTATCATGGCATGAATATCGAACGCAATTGGGGGCATCACATGATTGACATCCATCAGCACAGCACCATTCGGACGATCTTGGCTACTTTCAGAATGCATGAGTCCAGACCAGTTGCCACGCCAACGGTAATGAAGCTGCCCAAGAGGAAACCCAACAAAGAAGCCTGCGATCCGACCATATACCAATCGATGATCCAAAGCCTCATGTAGGCGATCACTGCCACTCAGCCCGATGTCGCATATGCCATCGGAGCTCTCAGCCAGTACAAACACGACCTGAGCAATGAGCATATGGTAGCGCTCAAGTGGGTGATATGGTACTTCCAGGGCACAGAGAACTGTCGTCTGCATTTCGGAGGAGCACGTGGAGGAGCACATGGAGGAGCACTAGGAGGAGCACTCGAAGGAGAAGTAGAAGACGCACTTGGATGGTATGTTGACTCGGACTAAGCTGGATGCCCGGATGACAATGAATTGACAAGTGGACTGGTCATCACGTTTGAAGGAGCCGTCGACTGGAGATCGAGAAAACAGAAGTCGACTACCCAGTCCACGACCGATGCTGAATACTATGCTTTGGGAGTTGGCTGCTATAGACTCACACAGATCTCGCATCTCTTGAACGCGCTCAGCATACCAACCATCCCTCATGTGTTCTCCGATTCACTGTCACTGAGTGCGAGCATCAAGAACAGAATTTATTGCGGAGCTGCAATTGCATACATTGCGACCAAGAACTGTCATACTGAAGAGATGGCCCGAGAAGGAGAGATCGACTTGAGTTACATACTGACTGCTGAGATGCCCACCAACTGCTTCACAAAGCCACGGCAGAAGCCCGCCAGCTCGAAGCGGTGTGCTGCGATGGGTCTGATTGGGATTGGACTTGAAAATGGACACGGCATTGGAATTCGGAATAGCCTTTGTTCTGGTATTGGTAAGCACAAAAATGGTCGCAGGAATGGTATCGGAATTGAAGTTAGAAATCACCTCTCGAATACCATCAGAAAGTATATGGGTTGTGCCCATCTGATTGAAGGAGATCCACAATGTTTGATTGGCACCTCCGCTCTTGTGTGTACAGTTTCTGGTTTCAAACGGACGAGGTAGCTGTCCTGGAGGAGTGTTGAGCTGATTGGAACTACAGATATCACTATGCCAAGGACTATAATGTAACTTGCCTCTCTTGAAGTTACTGCCATTAGTCGTCAATCAACCTGATGTCAATGTGACATGTCTCATTACATGATAGAATAGACACGTTCACATACACCTGCACACACTCGACTGCTCCAGCACACGCCACCATACAACAGTTCTCACCGTCGTGAATGATATGTGCAACCATATGGATGGTGTTATGTGAGCTTTAGCTTACAAGTAGGGTCAATGGAAGGAAGACTTATACTTTGTGGTGAAGGTTATAAATCAGAAGCTGTCCAAACATTGTGCTGAAGTAACTCAAATGGCCGGTATGCATCTCATTTTTGCAGTTATTCTTTATCCTTTCCTGATGTCGCAATCATTTTGGAAATGGGACAATGACATGGAAAATTCTCCTGATGACAAGACATCCTATTCTACCCAATACCAAGAGGCGATTCTGATGTATGTGGAAAATGCATACCATACAAAACATAGATAATTGAGCATTACTAAACGTGAAAATATTCCGAACAACAATTTTTTCCCCTCTGCAACAGTTTCTGGATCCAGTGAATCATCTTTGAATCGATATCATTTGTCCTGCGAGGATAAAGAATACCAAGTACCTGAAACTGTGGTTGAAACGACTCCTGGACCAAGTGATCGCACCAAATACCTAATGATGGTTGAATGGCTCCATTCAAATTCACCTTCTGAATGAACAAAGATCAGGGGGCAAGTTAATTCAAAACTTACTGATTACCAGTCCGACCTGATGCAGATGTGCAGTACATTTTGGCAACCGGATATCACTGAGTTGTGGTGCCAACATTACGATTCACACTCCAACTACTCTAATCTCTCCAATGTGGCATGTGATATAATCTCACTCACACATCATCATGTCAGAGTAGAGGCAAGTATATCCCTTGTGTGAGACATTAGTGACTGGATGTATTCGCAAACAACAGGTGATTAGCATTGGGATAATGTCATTGTAAGGCAGTTGGCTCAAGGAGATAATGTGATATTGGCATGCAATGGCCTATCATTGGATACTCTGCAAACTGAAAATCACTTGGCACTGAAGAGAGAGGTAGAGGAAAGAAAATTGCACAAAATGGCCACAGTTGACCACATTTTGGAGATGTGGCACTGTAGCCAAAATCTACATGCTACACAGCAGGATTCTCATGCTCAAAACAAGTAACTGACAGCCATAGGATACATTTCAGATATTGGAGAGATAATCAAAGCATCCTGGTGAAAGTTTCAACATTATCTTGCAGCTGCATTTACATTGTCGAAAGGATCATATTTGCCACCAGCTGTGTCTGCAACAGACCTTCCTGGAAGACGAATTCCAGTACTAACTGTTTGCTGAATCACGATAATCAACCGTCATCCAGCTGAAATAGATGAGAATAGTGCACATGGAACAGTTCTGACCCCAAACATTTGCTTAACTTGAATGATGACTTCAATAATCTCAATGCTACAGACAATGACTAGGAGGCAGATGACGAAGCCAATGTAGAGCTAGACAATGACATCAAGAATCCGGCCAGAGCAGAACATCGTATTGTGAGTGCTGCACCCAATTTGCTCAGATTGATTTGGCCAACATGGTGGTAAATGAAAATGGCTGAAAAGGGGTTAATGACAGTCACTGCAATGGAAACAAGGTGGAATGAGGGAAACAACAATATGTAGGACAGAATGCGTCAAGAGGTTTCACCAGGTTCTATTTGTTGCTTGACCAAGAAATTCAGTCAGAGAAACATTATGGGAGAATAGTAGGCAGTCAAATGTGAATATTGGTTCATCAACAGATGTACAGTGGGTGAAATGAATCATTCAGCAAGATATATATATTTCAACTGAATGACAGCAACCTGGGCAAGAAAATAACTGGGCTGAGCTTTGCAAAAGGGCTGAGTATCAATCAGTCAGAATGGAATCCAATAGGTACATATAATTATCCATACTATGATTGATGGGAGCTAATAGTGAATAGACAATACATTATCAAGAGCATCAACAGAGCATCAACAATGTTTTGTCTTGTAAGTCAGGTACTTGCAAAGTAATTTGGTCGCAATTATATATAACTGACATTTTTGCAATCTCTATAAGGAAAATGAAAAAGCAATACAGTCACTGCTTAATACTCAAAATATGCGTCCACAGAGCTTTAAAGATTTTTAGTTCTTTTACTTAGTTAATTGAATTATGATCTGGTGGCAGTTATACGTAATGTTACTACAGGCAGCCTTTATCACAAAAAAAATGTAACTCGGTCATTGCCTCATTCTGAAAATAATCGCAAATGTATTTACTTTGATTTTTGGCGTTGCTTGTTCCGTTATCCAAGTGGCAACTGGTTGCAGACATTCAAAAATGATGTATAGGCCACCATTAGCAGCAAAAACAATAACGGTACTCTCCCTATCCCATCCTGAACATGAGCGTCACCTGACACTCAAAAATGATTCGTCCTGTATATTGGGTAATTAAGGCATTGTGCCAATATTTCAGGTCAGAACAGAACTATTGACCACCTCAACAGTCAAAAATACAAAATATGAAAAGAAAAACACAGATTCCAAAATAATCGATATCCCAAACTGCAAAATATATGAAACTTAAATACTGCATGTTACCTAAGCAATTTCGATAAAATACAATCATCACACTGCAGAAGCGAAAACAGTATATGAATCTACAAATGGACCAACTGCAAACCCCACCGACAATCCGCCCATTTCAGACAAGTTGGGCAATATCCACCTAACCATTCCCAAATTGTCAGTTCTGGTATTTTGACAATGCAGAGCTCCACTTTGGCCACAGTTCGGTTCCGACCTGGATTGAGACCCGAAGTGACAGTCTAGTACCATTGCTAACTATTGAATCATTGACAGACTGACTGTCAGTTACTCAATTTTGGAACAATGAAGTGGAGTTCATTGCTGTGTAGCTTACTAAGCCCTCACAAAAACTTTTGTTACGTCATTGGCACCTATTTTAACACGGCGGTTCCAATAACGTCACTAGCATTTTGCCCATACTGCCGGCTGAATTATCGATTATGTGTTAATGCCATTGCATAACACCTTGATTGTTAAAGATACAAGACTACAAATAGTTAATGCTGTCTTACCTGTCATTTTATGAAGGTTGTAGCAATATCATTACTTGCAATAATGCACATACAGACGGCCAATACTTTGATTTGGGTTATGACTGTTGCGTTGGCAGTGGGTTATCCAAGATGCGAGAGAAATGATTTTTGATGCTCCTTTGACAATCATTTTTCCTTGGTAGTTGTGCCGTCCTCTACAATATTTTCGCCCATGAAGGTGTCTAATACTGTGATTATGGGTTCATGCCGTTGCATGGTAATTTAATTATAGATGATGCAAGACCAAAACTCACTGACACTCATTTTCAGGAGATAGTAGCAATATTGTTACAACCATTTTTGCCCATAAAGGCAACCAATACTGTTATTATGGGTTAATGGTGTTACACAGCTTAGTGATTATCCAAAATGCAAGACCAAAAGTTGTCAACACTCTATGGATGCTCATATCTAGGATGGGGCAATGAGCGTATCACATTACTCATCACATATCACGTTGGCCAATACTTCCACCTGGTAGGATGTGACTATGCAGCCCTTTGAATGCCGAAAGGGTAAGACTAAAAATCATTCATGCTTAGTTGACAATCACCTCAATCACATAGTAACAGTCATTGAATGCTCATCAATTGTACGCACAATGCATATAGTCATTATTCACAGCCAATATACCATTTCTATATACAATCATTTGCATCCAATTGCTTTGAGTCGACTCAGTTTCTGATCAACCCATATACACATTGTCTAATTGATGAATGATGTATGTGTATCACCTTTCAGTGCTTTCAGCCGGCAATTTACAGCCTATTCATTTAGCTACTAGTTTTTGATGTATATAGCCCGACTTCTTCACCTGTTCCTATCCAGCTCCTTCTCCTCGATTTCCATGACCTACCATAAACAATTTTCAACATCTTGACCATGTGCACCAGTTCTGAGTGGAGAGTTGTGCAGTTGGGTGCACGGATTAATGCAGCATGACAGTCATCATTCATCTGGGTTTGTATTGTGCACTATCCGATGCATCCCTAACTTATATAACATCACCAACTTAAGTAATGTCAGTTAATGTAGCCTCTGTATTCGTCTTTCCTTTCTCACTTAACTGTAGCACGCAAGAAGATATTAAGTGTATTGGCTGTCTATCAACTTGATTTGGAGTCCAGAACTTTCGCATGGCCAATATGACCCTTGCACATGCACAGACGACTTTTCATGTATCACAATTTGGTCACTGAATTCCAGAAACACATGACAAGTAGCAAAATAGGTACATGAACCACTGCTCACAGTAATAAGTGATTAGAATAATCTATTTGAAAATCGGTTCATCAGGCAATGCTGGAGACATCACGATTAGTTCGTCTGAATCCAATTTCTATACAGTAGTTATCTTACCACCCAACATGCAGGGGTAAAAGCTTTCAGGTTCAACATTCTTCGATGTCCTAATTGGTGACAAATCCGCGGTAAATTAGGTGGGCGAAGAGTTATGCAGTTGTGTCACTGTCGGTTTTCGGAACGCCACATCATTTGACTTCATCCTGGTAGAGAAGTCTCATATGTCATGTGCCAATTGTCAAGGACAATGTCAAGAGTCTCGATGAGCTCTGCAAATGTTGTTGGTGCATGTGCGGCTGCAACCTCATCTGTTTGTGACTTGACAACTGCCAGAAACTTCAATTCTGCTGTCCTGTACTTCATATATCTCTCACAAATGAAGTCTACCATCTACCCCCATCCCAGATGCATCAATTCATCAAGCCTCCTCTGCATCAGCTGAAATATCTCCATGTGTTGCTGTACAATTTTGGAGATTGTGCTCATCACCCAGCCAGCAGCGTCAACTTCTCTCAGCTTTTCCAGCTCTGTGGTGTTGCCATCATCATCCTCGATCCCCCCATCCTCCTCATCGTCCGAATTTGTAAGATTGCTCAGACTCTCTCCCATAGCATTGACAATCTCGTCAGATTTGTTTTCTAGTTTTGTAGTTGTCAATCCCGCCTTTTCAGCATGTCTCATAGCTTCCTGCTCTTGCACAATCGCTGTCTCTGCTTCTTGAACTGACTTTCTTGCCACAGCTGTCCCTCTTTCGAAATGATTCTCGATTCTTTGCTCTTTTTTTTTGTTGCGTCACATGTGTGTCTGGGTTCTATTCTCTGCCAAAAGCTTCTTTTCAGATTATACGCTGCGCAATGCTCCCAAGGCTCGGACGTTTCCTGCGTCGAATCCAGTTGAATCATTATTCGCTTGACCTTATTGCCATTGGGATAACTTTCTCAAGTTGCTGTATTTGGCTGCCGGCAGTGGCAAAAGATTCTGTTTCGGACCAATGAACATTGTATCATCTGTTGACTTTGTTGTTGGGGGAGATGTTGAATGTTGCACAATATGGACCACATGGAGCCAAGTTGTATCATTTATGACAAGGTTGGTATGTTTGATCAACTTGAACTAAGCAAAATCTGCATTTTAAATGTCGCTAAATTGGGAATACTAAGGCTAAACATACAACATGACTTGATATTTAGTATCTGGTTCATGAAAGATCCCAGGGATATTCTAAGACAAACATCACCAGGCGTCGTTTCCATTGACGAATGTGCTTTTCATTTGTTTCACACATGAGAATTCAGCTGTTGTTGACCACAATTTATCACTGTAAACAAACAAGAAACATCGAACCAACATCCTGCAAATTGCGGGACTGTTCGAAACCACCGCAACTTGCAGCTACACACAGTGGGATTGGACTTGAGTAGAACATGCATGTGGGCTGTTATTGATTTCATTTTCACTTGAAGCTTACTATCTTTTCCTGACGACTTCCCACTTCTCTTAATTATCACCTTCCTCTCCTTTTCCACAGCCGCAAATCATGTCTCCACAAACACCACAGCAAGGTGAGAGTTGATCCAAATCAAGCCATCTGACCAACGCTTCATTCAATGAGCCACCCACTGTGAAACAGTAGCAATACAGCCACCAGTTAGTTAACCTCATTGCTGCCAATGCCACCACCGAATATATGTCTCAGGACACAAATTCAAAAATTGTCCGTGAATCTGGAAGCAGTACAAATGTGTATCAGAATGCTTGAGGATGTGAGTAAATCCATATCGAGGTCAATAGCCATCAACTATCAATTTATTCAAAATCAGCTGTACATGGCAAGCTCCATGACCAATTCATAACTGCCCAGATTGGGCACCTCAATTGTTAATCAAGGAATTTGACAGCACAGTCCGTGAAATGGAACATCATGATGATGTCACTTCTTGGCTTATTGAGGACCAATTTCAAGACAAGGGTCCCAGAGAGTGAACGAAACAGGATTCAATATGTCCAAGGAAACTTTGGAGTCATATATATGGTAGAGGTAGTTGCTGATTCTCATATTTAGAAGCAGCATCTCATTTCTTGGATATTTTCAACATGTCAGCTACTATAGCAGGGCATGGAGGTTCAGTATAGTTAGAACAGTCCAACATGTGCCTTGCCTTGAATATGGCCAAATGACCAAATGATGGTTTTCATGGGCCACAATAGAGGAAGTGCAATACTTAATCAAGAAACTTTACACCGAAGTCTGACAACAGATGATGAGGGATGTCCAGTCTCCAGGGTTTAAAAAGCTGAAGGCCGCAATGGCGAGACAGCCAGCAATCGTTCTTGAAAATGACATGGATGGCTGCCTTCCTTGCCAAAATGGCACAGCAAATAATCTGCAAACAGGCTGGAGGTGCAGTGCAACAGGTGCAGCTACACCCGAACCAGTCCCGCCTCTGCCCCACATGCCACCTGCACCACTTAGTTACAATGTTGGAGCTCAAAGTTCTGACATTGAAGGTGTGCCACCCAGAAATCTTTATATGCATGCCCCTATTCCAAATGTTGAATTTTTCAATCTTGCTGCATATGCTAGGAATCTCAAGTACAATAAAGATAGAATTCCAGATTAGCTGACTGTTGAATGAACATACACTGGTTATTACACTATCTGTTGCATGGTAATGCACCTGACATCCATTTTGCAGACGAAAGCAGCCTGTTGGGCGAACCTGACAGTAATGTCCATTATTCACAGAAAGGAATGGGATTGTGGAACATAATTATTATCTACAATTAGCAGACACTTTAAAGTATGTTTTGAATGATACATTTATTTGCATTATTGGAGAATGATGTGGTGATAATGGAAAAGTACATGATGATGGTACAATGGCTGCCAAAACCCCATTACTGATATACTATGCCAAATTGAATAGTTGTATATTGTGGATACACTCATCATAAAATGAGTGCCAATGGAGCATCAAAGATATTTTGTTGTCCAAATCGGGTAATGAAAAAGTTACTAACTCATTGTTATACATAATCATTGTATTGGTTCCCTTTATAGGCAACAGAGAAAGCAACACGCCTTATGCCCCTTTCTAACAATGAGTGTCAACGCAGTGTCAATGATTTTGGGTTTTAAATCTTACATATTTTAAGTGGCACCTGGTTGCAGACATCTATGAACTTGGAGTTGGCAGCCTGTTTATACAGATAAGCAAGTGATTTTCCCGCAACAGCCTCCCAGAAAACTCCAACTTAATTTATCTTCAAAGCAGTAAGAGTGTATTCATAAGGGTTTTAGCCAATTAAACTGGACAAAACTTTGAATATAAACAATAACAGCCACGTTACAATTAGGTTAATCATGATGGAAGGGAAAACATCATTGACACTCTGTTGACGCTTATTTCCAACATGGGGCAGGGTGTGTGTCGCTTTCTCTTTGGCCGATAATGGCAGCCAATACTTTGATTTGGTATAACAATAACCAAATCACTTTCAATTTACCTTACTTACAGGAACAAACATCGTTCATGCTCTGTTGATGTTCATGTTGAGAAGATAGTAGCAATGTCAAAGCTAGTATTTTTGTCCATAAAAGGGAGCAAGACTACCATTATACATCACAACAACAAAGACTATAACTCATTACCGAACTCACAAGGCCAACAGTTATTCATGCACTGTGGATGCAAATATTGAGAATGCGGTAGGGAGCATGTCAATATCTCTTTTGCCTATAATGGCAGCCTATACCTCATTTATGAATATCTGCAACCAATTGCCACTCAGATTAACTGTGATGCTGGGCCAAATCACGTTGACACTCCATTGATGCTTATTTTTAAAATCAGGCAGGGAATGCATTGCTTTCTGTTTTGCATGTAAATGTGGCCTATACTTTATTTCTGAATGTCTGCATCCAATCGCCACTCAGATTAACCAAGATACGAGACAAAAATTTATCGATGCTCTGTTGTCTCTCATTTTCAGGATTGTTCAAGACGCATATCTTGCTTGGTTTTGATTATAAAGGCAGCCAAAACATCAAAAAAAGACAATGATGTACAAAAGTCAATATTTTGCGATTGACAGTACGATATCTACATGCTACCACAAATTGACATTGAAAGCCAGAATACGAGATTTGACCGGATGGGTTTGGCGTGCCAAGAATCCTTGGGTCAGCTCGTTGAACGGGATTCAAATTGAACTGAACCGTAATTGTGGTCAGACCATTGGCTGCTGCCAGGTTACACTGATGCGTTGCTAACAGTAGGCTAGTGTTGGGTATGGTCCCAACCCGCTAGGACAGTCTGGGTTGGGGTTGGACACCAAACCAAACCATTGCCATGGGATATACGACCCCAGGAACCAGAACTGTTGCTTATTGGCTAGATCCCACCTGGAACCCAACCTGTGTAAGCTCACCATTTTCAGTCCAATTAAGTTTTGAGTGCTGATCACATTGCAACATAATCTATATGTGAATTATGCAGTTTTGGGCACTCTTTCTCCTTCCACTTACCAAGTTTCAACCAGATGAATAATTATTGAGTTGCTGTTGAAAACCTGCTGTTTGGACTCAGTTACTTCTGTATTTCACAGCGACTTCACGAATATTGATGCGATCGCAAATCGGAGTGCTGATGATGAAAGACCACATGAAACATCATTTGTCACATAGAGATTATCTCACGATATGATTAGAACTGAAATACGTAGTTGGAGTGATAGGTATAGAAAATGTGGGATTAACTACATTCTGGTTGCTACTCTTAGAAACGCCAGCGGTCTTAGGTACAGGCCTGGTTGCCACTCATCGATAGTTTTCCAGCTCAGTTCCTTGACGTTGACTAACCATAATCAGTTGGTCATACCAGCTAGGGTTATGTAGCCATCGTGAATCAATTGAGATGCAGCTTATGTTTAGCTCTGCTAATGCCTACTTGACTGGTTTACATGATATCACCTCTCAAATTGTTGTTATGCAACTTCGATCACATTGAATCCAGTTGTATGTGATATAATCCATCCTGTACCATTACCACTATTCAAAGATGACATGTAACACAAATTTGGCCATACATCTGGGAAGACTTCACTAGCTCTGAGAGCTGCCAAATTCATGTTATTTGTAAATAATTATGTAATTGACCTCCAGTGGGGTTTAGATGAGCAGCAGCAGGAATCAAATTGGTTGTTGTCATTTTGGTGCATCATTGGGGCAAAATTCGTCATTATCATATTTGGCTAATTATCCGCAATTGTTCTTACTCCTATTGGACAAATTGAATTATGGTCCAGCATGTGCAACGTGGAGGAGACGCCTGTCTTCCATTGTTGCTATCTATTTGTTGGATTCAAATGAGGATAGTATATTCTCGGCCAAAGTGATGGATCTCAATTCTAGCATGAAAAAACTGAATTGTATGGATACACATATTTCCATTTTGGGCCCATACATCCTGCAGAACCACACCCTATCTTAACCCTTCTTTCCTCCCCACAGTTTACTGAACAATATACAGCTGATTATTTCCTGGTGTTAAACTTAAGTTTGGGTACACCTCAGATCCACAATCTCTTGAAGTTTGATAGTTGTAGATTTGACACAGCATTGATATTAAATCTAGACTGTCAATACAGCAACCTGCAGTACATTCTTAAGATATAATTCCAGTATTGGCACACCTTCGAGCCACATACCAACCACCCAAACAAGTATACACATATCAGATAACCTTGAATCATGTATTTTTCTTCACGTGAACAGCATTTACTTTCTACATCATAGCTTTTGCATCCATGGCCACAACAACACCAAGTGTCATCTTTCAGAAACCACACGTTTGGATTCAGATAGTTTATTACACTATGCCACCACAAATGTCGATATCTAGGTTGAATTAGTACCGAAAGCCCACTGCTACAATTCCTTAACTTTGAAGCTCTGTGACAACTGTCCTTGGTGAGAGGCATGCAACAAATGTAATATCATATCTACATATTCTTGGCCGATCGATTTACCCAATTGATTCGATATCAGCTAACAAGTATATCTGGACTGAGACTTCTCATATTCTACACTAGCTTGTGTGGTTCTAACTGCATCACTGAAGTGGAAGCTGGAGTAATGTAATCTCAAAAGACAGATTCCATTGACTAAATCTGCACATATGCAGCAACTCCAGCTTAACCTGTATGCCGTACATTCTCAAATAGCATCCAGTTCACAATAGTTCAAATACAGACTTATTCTGCATCTAACCAACTTGGATGTTTTGGCAGTACAAACTGTATATCGAGATACATTGTACTGTCTGACCTTATTCAACAGCATTTAAATAGAGCAAATATTGTAAAGCATTCCCTGCTCAGTGACTTAGTAGTTGACTGATAACTTCACCACACTGCATATCCTAAACTATGTATATTGGTAACATATCTGAAACAGGTTCTATTGGGTTCCCACCACCTTCAAAATCCCAACTGCGGAAAGATCACATTGTGACAATTACTGGAGATAAGAACAGGATAATTCATAGGGTGCCAATAAAAGTCAATGAAATGTCAGCCAGCAACCTCAGCCAGTGGATTATATGCTGCCAAGTAATCCAATGGTGACTGTATCACAATTACCCTGAATGGCTTTGGTTTTGTTAAATGCCCATTATCTGATGGATACTGATGATGTATTGATATTATTTGCTATACAACTTTGAACTCCAACATGTATGTTAAGTCATCCATGTAGTAGAGACTGGTAATGGAGATTGTGATTCATTGATAGTGCTTAACTTGATATTGCGCCCAATATCCGAATACCAATACTATTTGTGGCCCATTGATAAGCAATCTTGACATTGACAAGAACAGGAATCGATTAGATTACCACCAAATGATCATTCTATCTTATTGTTCTGGTCAGTTTTGAATATCTCCTTTTGGAATCGATATTCTCTCTTTTATAATCACTCCAACAGTAATTTAAAGGAACTCAGCCATCACGTACAACTGAAAGGCAATTTCTGCGGATTATATTTTCTTATCAACTGCTAAGACAGCTGTAGATTTATAACACAATAGAATATTGTAATAATTGATTGTTTTTCCAACTAATATACTGTATACAGAGATTCAAATTTCTCCACTATTAACAATAACCTATGGTGGATCTGTGATTGCCGAAATGTTGCCACTCAGCAAGATCCTGTTCTTCTCAAGTTATTCAGATTCTCCCCAGAGTAACAATTCTATGCCAGTTGGTTGTCTCTAAAACCTGAACTAGTAACATACGGACTACTGTTGGAGAAGTCACATTAATAGGCAATCATGATCAATCCAATTCTGAGCATTCGATATATTCAGCCCCAAGAATACCAACGGGATACAATCAGAATAAATACTGCAATTCTTCTGGTACACCCTGTTTAGTTCTATGAATGCTTCCTTAAACCAACCTCCAATTTGTGCCTCAACCCTATATATGAATATGAGTGTTAATATTCGGTATTGGATGGCAGAAGGAATCCATCAATTCCAATGTGCCTAATACTTTCTATATCACAATAATACACAGGTATTTGCAATGTCAATAAGAACCACCAAAATCAATTTATCTGGACTCTGTCCAGACTTGCCTCAACTTGTATCCTCTTCAACCAAATTTCATTTCCTTGTTCTATCTTCCATTTATCCTTCTCAACTTCATACTATATATACCCTTGAATACTTGTTTCATTACATTGCCCAATTTCAGTCTTCACTTTATTGATGTCGAACTAACTGGCCACTAGGGGCAGATTTACCATTATTTGAAAAATCAAGAAGTACACCTTGTGAGAGCACTTGTTCTCAAATTCACAAATACAGGCCATCTTTATTTGCCACCATCTAGTTGACTTCACACCCTGACTCTGAATATCGTGTTGAAGATGTCCAATACGTGAGCTGTGTGACTAATAATGAAAAATGATACATATACTGAGTAGGAAATCAGCAATCACAAATGTAAAAGCCATAGAGAGTCCACCTTGTCTTCGTATATGAAAGAACAAGATTAGGTCATCCACCAGATGTTTCTTCTTCCAGGCCAGGCATGCCACAACAAGATATCACAAACTTCAAAGGTACCACTACCAACGAGTCTGAGCATTGTCTATTATTTTAAAGCATACCCCTGACTACCAAATTCCAGCAATCCAGCCACACCTTTTGCCCAAACAGCAAAAGTTTACCTTCAATAAATTACGCAAATCGAATCTTGGGCCATTCCGGACACTCCAACTACCCAAGTCACTTGAAAATCATAAAGTAACTCAGCCAATCGCCAGTGGAGATACCAATGTAGCGAAATACCAATTGGCTACATGTCACATAGCAATTTGGCTAATGATGGCAATCATGTTCATGATGACTACATGGAGTGATACTAACTGAGGAGAAGTACTGCATGGTTGAAAACCCTTGGAAACTATGAATTGATGGACATGATGATCAGTAGATATTATCAGGTGCTTCTGTGAGTATACCTTCTATATATGAATCGCCTGGTAGTCTGCCTATTATTGTAGACCTGCAAACATGAGAAGCTGTCTGTATTGTAGGCTGTGTATTACTTCTCTATTTGACTGACAATATTGACTACATCCCAAGTTATACATACTTGAAGCTGACGATTAATACCATTTAAGGTCAACTGGCTGATGAAGCGTATTGCAGAGTTGTCTATAGTAACTAGTTGGATTTACACCCTGAGACCAAGCTTCAGATCTAGGAGAAAAAGCTCCTCGATGATTATGATGATCTCTCAATAGTTATGGATGATAAGTAATCATAGTTCGCCCAAATAGAAGTAATCAATTTAATATGCCCTGACTTGGTCATCGCTACCGATATCTTGTGGTGCCAGGCTACCAGACTTCAGTTGATTCAATCTCTTGGCCTGTCCATATTAGTGCTACTAGTATTAGCTATGTACTGGGTGGAATTGGAATGTGCTACGGAAAGAATGTTTAAGTATATCCTATTTCATCATGAGTATCAAGGTCAATGGTACCCATCGCTGGTAATAGACATGACTGGAGATGGCTACCGATTCTGTTTAGTACATGTTTGTGCACCATCTTAAACTACTTGTTTGGTGCTCACTTGCTGGCATAGGCACTCCTGAATCTCTGTTGCAGCTTCTCAGCATAGAGAGGTATATCTATATTCCATTTATTGCTCCTTGCTCTCTGTCCTTTGATACTGCTATTCTACCCTTGGCACTAGTCAGCTATGGTAGGCTCTGTTGAATTTTCACTGGCACTTCTCAACAGCAATTAGGTGTGCCTCCAATAGATTCTGCACTTCTCACCCACCTTTCCATACTGCTCAGTTAGGATGATTACTGCTCTACTACTCTACAGGATTGGATACTTTTAAAGTCACATTAACAATCCTTGGACTGGATTTGTACTCCTCTATTTCATTCAGCACTCCATTATTACCTTCTATACTGAACTCTTCCACCCAACACTTCTCTTTTCCTGGTGGCATCATTCTTTTTCCACCAAATGCATGATATTTGCACACATACTGTATGTATATTTGCAGTTACCATACATTCTGTTACACCTCTGTTAGATATTACGAATTGTGCCACTCAAAATTGGAATTCCATTTCACCAACTCATCTGGTATGAATTAGTTTTGACTACAAAGACCACCTCTATCTTGTTTGCACTGTGGACAAATTGTGTGATTATACTCTCATCAGCCCTGATGAGAAGTGGGATTCAGTCAAGCACCTTTAAACCAGTTTCAACTTATATCATTCAATCACTTTGTCAAATGATTATATTGCTGTATCAACTTTACATTTGAAAATCAGTCACCGTTTTCTTTCGTTTCTTAAATTAGCAATTGATAAATATACTGTTGAAGGACAAGTAAGCCGGTAGAGTACAATTTAGAAGTTTATAATAATCAATCATCTAAACATCATATTTGCCATACAGGGTAATTTATGCTCATATACATCCAAACAGTCTCAGATAACCAATGATTCAGCTGAATGCAAAAGTCTCCGAAAGGTACTTCCAAACCTTTCAGACTCACTCGTCAATCTCACTGGTACTCCCAAGAGATTGTGAATACTCTGAGGCCTCTCTGGAGCTAACAAAAATGCTTGCCAATACTGCAAGTGAATTCTCAGGTGCACCTGAAATGACCTACAGTTCTACAGCCACATTCAAGATACTACAATATCTGACATATAGGATAGTCCAATACTGATGCTGCTGTGACCGCTGCAAGGGTCATCGGGAGAGTTTGAGAGCAGCGTGAAACCATCGGCTCAGATCTGTTCAAGACAAGTGTTAGCAACGGTTCCGGACCGCCACTTTAGGTCCCAGTCCCGGTCCAAACAGAGCTGTTGCCAAATTGGGGGTCCGGGTTATCAATGGAACCGAACCTTCAACTCCATTACAGTTCGTTGCGAAACTCCCAACCTTTCAGAATTTGGCGGGTTGTCAGCGGGTCGCCCAGTGGGTTCATCTATAGATTTATATAAAGCACTTCTTTGTGCGGTTTGTTAATTGTATCGTATGAAAATCGTATTGCCAATAACCAAGAATATGTTTTTGCATGCTTTGCAGTTTGCACTATCGATTAATTTGGAATCCATGTTTTACAATTGATATATGGTATTTTTGCCTATCAGGGTGGTCAATAATTACGTCATGAGCGCGAAGATCCGTGCGATGCCTTGATTACCAAATAATGAAGAACCAAACCTGTTGACGCTCATTTTCAAGATGAAGCAGGGAGCATGTCGCTGTCATTTTTGCCAGTAAAGGCTGCCAATATCCAATGAATGGATGTCTGCAACCAATCGGATCATATATTACCCAAGATGCGAAGCTAAAAATCGTTCATGCTCCATTGAAGCTCATTCTCAGAATTGGGCAGTGATCGTGTTGCGGTCTCTTTTGCCTATAAAAGCTGCGAATGCGTCGGTTATAAATAACAGCGACCAAATCACTGTTTACTTAGCGTACTTACAAAACCACAAATTGTTGCGGCTCCGTTGACCCTCATCACAGTCTATTGTCCATTGAATATCTGCTGCCATCGATAATAGTGTTCATCCTAATTTGAACTTAGTGGTTGTATTTCGGACAGATTGAGACTCGGCCAGGTGGCAAAGCCAAGCGCAGCATCATTCTTGCACTGTTCACTCTCACACAACTAAAATTTATATATCTTCAAAAAGATTTATTGCGCCTGCTATACATTGGTTCATCAACCGATATTCACAAGCTATGCCTCACCATTCGCACAGAATATATCTCTAACTGAAACTCTCGGTCAAGATACATAAAGAAGCTGTTGAAACATTGACCCATTCTGTCATACGTGTTCTTCACTCCCTGATTCCTCCTTGTTTCAATTGAATTGAGCATCACCAACACCTTTTCAGCCTGTCTCTTTGACTTCACTGTAAGCTGAATCAATCCGCGAACATTTGGCACGGTGCTCACATCCCGCTGCTCTGGGGATTCTGGATCGTGAATCCGATTGTCTTGCTCTATAGCAGATTGAACGTCTGCCGTGCAATCGTCTTCACTGTCATTTGGGTTATCCAAGTCCTGATGCCAGGTAAGCCAATTTTCAGTGTCCGAAATGCGTTGAGGTGTGCTATCCTCATCACTGTCCGCTGGATGACGGTTGATTCTTCTGATTTGGCGGACGTTTAATATTCGTGTATGTCCTCCAGGGAGGTCCTTTGCCAACAAAGCTGGTGGCAAAGGAGATCATTCTGAAAATATAAATGCAGCTGCACCATCGTGATGAAAGAGTGACCAGGATGCCTTGACAATCACTTCGGTATCCGAAATGTATCCAATGGCTGTCATCTGCTTGTTTTGAGTGCGAAATTCCTTCCTGGTAGCATGTAGGTTTTTGCTTCCCTGCCAAATCCCCAAAAAGTTGTGAACCTTGGCCATTCTGCGCAATTTTCTTTCCTCCGCCTATTTCTTCATTTCCAACTCGTTTCCTCTATTCACTGTATCCAATGTAGGGTCACCACCTGCCAAAATCTGGTTATTTGCTCGAGCAAATTACTTTACAACAACTTCTTTGCAAAGCGTCTTGCCTGTGGTTTTTGACTGCTTCCAGCCAATTACATCCCTGCCATGGGAAAAACTGCCCTCCACTCTGACACCATGTGGTATAATAGAGAGTATGTCGCACGCCACATTGGAGAAATCGGCGTACTTCGAGTGCGTTTCCTCCTGTTGGTGCCACCAATCGGTAATGTCTGGTATCGAAAATCTAGTGCTAATCTCCATTGTGTCGGAGTGATTATCATTGAGATTTAGATTAATTTTCCCCTAGTTCTTGGGTGCTTCAGGGGGCGAATTCAAATAGATCCTGGCGGCTGTCAGTAAGCGTGCTGGGTGATTGCTTCATCCAGGTGTCGTTTCCGCCACATTGTTAGGCGTCAATTATTCTTTATCATCACTGGACAAATCAAAGGGATCAAAGGATGATTGACCGGATCCAGAAGCCGGTTCGGAGGGGATGGGATTGTTACTCACTATGTTTTCAGGTTTTCTGAACGGCACACATCGATGTTTGGCACAGTATTCATTCCCCACATACTTCAGAAAGGCATCTCGGTAATGGGTAGTATAGGATGTCTTTTCCTCTGGATCAATATGCATTCCCTGGTCCCACTTCCTAAACAATTGCACCCTCTGGACAGGATCGGGGATATATGCTAAAATGAGTAGCATACCCGTCCATGGAGTCACATCAGCATGATATTTGGACAGCCTCCGTTGAGCTAACTTCACACCGAAGAATAAGTCATCCTTCCAATGAGTTTTCATTTTAGCCATATCTTGCTTAACGCCGTCCATATAATCGAACATGTTGTTATAGACTGTGATGATGTGATGCACTGTGACTGTATGTCTCTTCCATATCCACAGGGTCCAATATCAGAATCGCCTCAAAACATTCATGATATAGTTGACAATGGTCCATTCATCCTGTGTTGTGAAGAGTGGCAGGTAATCAGTGTATTTTGGTTTTTGGATCCTCTCGTGGGTGAATTCACATAATCGGTAGGCTTGCTCAAGCAACACTTGTGTCGAGTTCCCACATGTCTTCACATCCATAATCGGTAGTACTGCGATGTGGGCTTTGGCTTTTTGACAGTCAATGAACTTGTTTTGACGACCAGGTCTCTGTGTAATCAATACAGCTAGCATTCTCTGCGTTATGAAGGTCAGTTTCAGAACATTCAAAATATCTTGAAATACATAGTTTCCCAATTATCTTTGCTAAACCTGGTCTCATGGCTGACACCTTATTGTTTCTTGGATTGCCCTTTTTTCGAAGTCTTTGACTCTTTCCAATATCTATTATTTCATTCTCTCCAAATTGCTGATCGTGCTCATGGGCTTCCTGAGACTTGGTGGGGTCTTTTACACCCAGACTGATTATGAATGCACCTCAAGCCAGCTGTATGATGTGCGCCATGCATAGTACATGGTTCCTCCATGCAGGCCACTCAATTCCGGAGGCCTCAAGTGTTAATTGCAGCTTACATGTCATCAAATATTTTGAGGAAGCATTATCAGTCAAAATTCTGATCAAACGGCCATCGGTAAGCTCAAAACGATCAAGCACATCGTTCAAAAGCACGGCTAGCCTTGCTCCAGAATGTTGGCCCTTGACCTAGCATCCTGAATTCGCTTTTGAAACTGGAAAACAACGGGTGATCAACCTTATCAAAACCGAGTTGTACTTCATGCAATGCCCAATTTTGATCCATATAGTAAGCAATGACCGACATTATGGCGAGTGTGTTGGTTGATGTCCATCAATGCAAAGCGAAGCTAACTGTACTTTGTGAACGCAATTGCTTCATGATATCATCCATGGTCAGTGCATATTCCCTCCGGCAAATGTTGCTAAGGGTTGTGGTGGACCGCAATACAAGGTCAAATCGTAATGCTTTAAATGATCATCGTAGCTCGCGATTCGATACAGTATTCCCGGGAATATAAGCCTCAACAACCCCTAACATATGCTAGCAATTCCACGTGTCTTGGTGAAATTCGGAAGTTTCAAAGTCCTCAGTTGCCTGTTTAGAATATTTTGTCAGTCATTTCGATCAATAAGGATTAAGCGGGATGTCAAATATGAATTTGCTCTGCAAACTTACCATTGTAATTCCTCGACTTCCTTGCCACTGCAGGATTACCAACCCTGTTGCATTGACCTTTGAACTAGTCAATTCAGTAACTTGTGACTCTGCTAACTTGTTTAGCTTTGCGTTGTGATCTTTTGACAGCAAGTGTTTCCCAATTGAGCTGGTCCTATGTTCTGATGGATGGCGAAGAACTTGATGAGAAATGATACATATGATTCCGGGGCTGCCAGTCTCCTCAATTCCTTAGTGGAAATAAAATTGTTGTGAAGACGAATTTCTAAAATTACTCCAAGCAAAAGGACGTTTCGAGCATACATTCATTGACGCACACTAACAAAGATGATTTGTAAAGTAAGGTTGCTCAAATCACGAATAAAGATATGTTCATTTTGAGAAGAGATCATAACCTCTAGCAAGGAGGTATTTATAGATTTTGCATCCGACCTGGCAGAACAAATTAGAATGCTGTGTAATCCAACTTGAGAGACTGCCTAAAGTAACATTATAGTAAAGCAGAATGCCAGTTCAGAAATATTGACTCCAGAGCTACTAGTAAAAAAATCAGATCTGTGAAACATTGCATGCCTATTTGTGAAGATGTATACATGGACATATTGAAAAAACTAACCACGTAAAACTCAATTTAGGAACATCACAATGCACACCAGTGCTGTGTAGCTAGCTGAGCCTCCACAAACGTTGTTGATGCTCCATGGGCGCTGAATTGTTGGAGGCAGATGCGATATTGTCACTAGCATTTTTGCCGATACAGGCTGCTGATGGGTGGAATGTTAGTTAGCTTGGTTCCATTGCCCTTAGAGTATCCAAGATGCAACATTAAAAATCTTTGACGCTCCATTGATGCTCATTTCAGGATATACTTACGATGTTGTCACAAGCATTTTTGCCTAGAAAGGTGGCCAATTGTAAAATTCTGGATAAATGTGGTTGCGAAGCCCCATTATTTTCGAAGATGCAAGGCCTAAAACTGTTGACACGCCATTGACACTCAATTTAGGGGACAGTTACGATGTTGTGGAAAGCATTTTTGCCTCGAATGGCGGCTGATAGTTCAATTCTGGATTGAGGTCATGCCACAGCCCCTTCAGCATCCAAAATGCAAGGCCTAAAATCGTTGACCCACAGCTGACGCTCATAGTTAGCACATAGTTACAATGTTGTCAGCAGTGATTTTGACTAGAAAGGTGGCCGACTGTACAATTATGGATAAATGTGGTCGCACAGCCCTAACATTTTCGAAGATGCAAGACCTAAAATCTTTGACGCTCGGCAGATGCTCATTTTTAAGACATAGTTACGATGTTGTTGAAAGGATTTTTACGTAGAAAGGCACCCGATCGTACAAGTATGAATTGATGTTGTGGCAGAGCCCCTTGATTATGCCAGATGCAAGGCCTAAAATCGTTGACCCACCATTGACACTCATATTTAGGACATAGCAGCGATGTTGTCGCAACCATTTTTGCCTAGAAAGGCGGCCGATAGTTTGATTATGGGTTAACAATGCCGTACAACCCTTGGATTGTCCAAGATGCAAGGCTATAAGTCATTGATGCTCCATGGAAGCTCATTTTGAAAATCTAGTAGCATTGTGATCGCAATCATGTTAGGCTGCAAAGGTAGCTTATAGTTCCAATATGAGTTAATGTCGCCACGCAGCCCTTAGGATTATCAAACAAGCAAGCCCAACATTCATTGACTCTCGGTTGATGCTCAGTTGACGCTCAGCTTATGCTCGGTTTACACTAGGTTTACGCTCGGTTTACACTCGGTTTACACTCGTTTTACACTCGGTTTACATTCGGTTTACACTCGGTTTACACTCCGTTTACACTAGGTTTACACTCGGTTTGCACTAGGTTTACACTCGGTTTAAACTCGGTTTACACTTGGTTTACACTTGGTTTACTCTTGGTTTACACTTGGTTTACACTTGGTTTAAACTCGGTTTCCACTCGGTTTATGCTCGGTTTATGCTCGGTTTATGCTCGGTTTATGCTCGGTTTATGCTCGGTTTATGCTCAGTTTACGCTCAGTTTGTGCTTGGTTTACATTCCGTTTACGCTTGGTTTACCCTTGGTTTACGCTTGGTTTACCCTTGGTTTACGCTTGGTTTACCCTTGGTTTACGCTTGGTTTACCCTTGGTTTACGCTTGGTTTACCCTTGGTTTACGCCCGGTTTACGCTCAGTTTACGCTCGGTTTACCCTTGGTTTACCCTTGGTTTACCCTTGGTTTACCCTTGGTTTACCCTTGGTTTACCCTTGGTTTACCCTTGGTTTACCCTTGGTTTACCCTTGGTTTACCCTTGGTTTACGCTCGGTTAATGTTCGTTTGAAAATCGGTTGACACTCGGTTGACACTCGTTTGACGCTCACATTGATCACATCGATATAGTCTTCGTACACTGAATAATTTTACGCAACGAATTTTATACACATTCTTAACATCCAATACTGTGTTTGTAAGTATTATCATTTCCATGCAGGATCATTGTTTCCTCTCAGTGTCTGATTAACCTCTATCCACATTATCTGAGTGAGAGATAACGTGGCACTGTTACATTCCTGCGCTTTCAGCCTCCAGTTTACAGCATGTAGATAATTTGACTAGTTTTTGGTAAATATAGCTCGACTTTCTCACCTTTCTTCATCCAGCTCCTATTCCTCGATTTCAATGATGTACCATATGCAATTTCAACTATCTCAACGATCAGGAGCAGCTTGGTGAGAAAATCTGTGCAGTTGGATACATAACAGAATGCAGCACGACGGTCGTCATTTACACAGATTAGTATTGACCACTGACCGCTCTGTCTATGACTCATATGACATCACTCACTCAACTTTTGTCAGTATATTTCTTTACTTATATTGCTTTTGCTTTCCCAGTTGACAGTAATCGGCAAACAGAAATCGCACGTGTTCGTCATCATACAGCCTGATTTGAATTCTAGCCCTTTACCATGGTGCATTTGACCCTTGCACATGTACAAAGAAATTATCACATCTCATAATTTGGCCACAGACATTAAGAAAACGCTAACATGTAGCAAAATTGGTACACAAATTGCAATTCACAGAGAAATGACATCAAAGACACCAAATTGCCTCTGTATTGGTCCGCTGATGCAGGAGCCATCACCGTCTCTTCGTCTGAATCTGATTTGTATATGGTGATTAGCTGGGGAGGCTATATGCAGGGGTAAAAGCTTAAAGGTTCAACGAGGTTCACTATCAGAAAAGGTGACGAATTGTGCTGGGCTGATAGGACAAGTCTAGGTGTACTCGTGTTCGACTGTGGATCGGCAGAACCAAGCCTTATGTGACAACTTCCTGGTCGAGTAGTCCCTTGCAGCATTTGAAATTTTCTAGGGACAATGTCAAGACACTCCAGAAGCTCTCCAACTGTTGTAAGTGAAGGTAAGGCTGTATCATCATCCGTGTGCGGTTGAACGACTGCTGGAACCCTCAGATCGGATGTGCCGTGTTTCTTATCCCGTTCAGGGAAGTTGTCAGCTGGATAGTCCCATCCCGGATGTGTCAATTCGTCAGGCTTCATTTGCTTCTGCTGAAACCACTCCATGTATTACGGCACCGAATTGGTGATTGTGCCCATCACCCAGCCTGGTTCGTCATCTTCCCTCAGCTGGCCCTCCTCTGTCTCTTCATCATCCTGATCTTCTCCATCCTCCCCATCGTCAGAACTTGCGATATCGCTCAGATAGTCTCCACTAGCAACTATCATTGCAGGAAATGTTTTTTCGGGCTCTGTGGTTGTCAATCCCGCATTTTCAGCCGCCTCAGTATTTTCCTGCTCCTGGCTAATCGCTGCCTCCGCGTCTTCAACTTGCTTTCTTGCCCCAGTGGTTTCTCTCCCAGCATAATCCTCAATCGATTTGTCTTTGTCTTTGATGCTTAAAATGTGTGATTCTCATTGTTTCTCCACCGCAAGCTTCTTTTTTGATCGGCCGCTGTGCAATGGCCCAAGAGCTCGGACTGTCTCTGCTTCCAAGCCGCTCTTGTTTTGATTCACTGACTGACGTCGTTGGGTCAACCGCTTTGTTGATTTGCCATATTTGGCAGCTGGCAGTGGCGAAAAATTCATGTTTGAACCATTGACCCTTGTAGTTTGAGTTGACTCTGTTGTTGGGTGAAATGTTGGATGTTGCAAGTTATGGACAATGTTGAGGAAAGCGGCATCTTTTATGTCAAGGTTGGTACGTTTACTCATCTTGAACATTGCAAAATCTTACTTGTGACAGTCAATAAAACGGGAAGAGTTAAGCTAACCATACAATATGACTCAATTGTTAGAGTCAGTTTCATGCAATATCCCGGGGATTATTTGAGACAAACATCAGCAGACATCCTTTCCTTCGAACAATGCACTATAAATATTTGACTATCATGCGATTTCGGCTGTGGTACACCACAATTTATACCTGTTAACAAACAAACAACATCGTACCGACTTATTAAAAATTGCAGGGCGGTGGGATACCCCTGCTACTTGCAGCTATACTCAGCAGGATTCATCTTGAGTATAATGATCATGTTGGCTGCTACTTATTCCATTCTGACATGAAGCTAACTATATAGTTCTCAGGGCTTCCCACTTCTTTTCGTTATCATCATCCTCTTCTATTCCACACCAGCAAATCATCGACTCACTACCACCCCAGCCAGGGGGTAGCAGATCTAAACCCAGTCGATTGGCGGGCGGTACATCCAATACGGCAATCATTGGCCCACAGCAGGAACAGAGACACGAGTTAGTCCACTGTGACGTGGCCAATGCAGCCACCAAACATATGACCAAGGATGCACATTTAAAAATTGTCCATGAGACTGAAAGCAGCAAGAATAGGAAGCAGAATGCAGTAGGATGTGAGTGTATCCATATCGTGGTAAATGGCCGTCAATTCATCGTATACCGTAGAGCCAGTGTCCGCAGAGAGCTACGTGACCAATTGATCGCTGCCCGTAACAGGCAACCTCCATGGTCGTGAAAGGCCTCTGTCTGTAAAGTCCGGGAAATCAAACATCAAGATGTTGTCAGCTGTGGGATCTTGGCAGATGAATTTCCTGATATCCATCCCTGCGAGTGTGCAAAACAGTCCTTAATCACCTTAGAGGAGGCTACGGAAGTGTATATGGTAGTAGAGGTAATCGCTGAATCTCATTGTTAGAAGCAGCAATTAATGTCTTGTAGGTTTTCAACATGTCTGCTACTATGGCAAGGCAAGGAGGTCGGGTACAGCAGGAACAGTCCGACATGCGCCTGGCATTGAATATGGCCAAAATGGCAAAAGAAGGGTTTTCGCATGCCGCAATTGAGGAAACAAAAAAACTAATCAAGATACCTCACACCAAGGTCCAAGAAGAGGAGAAGTGGGGTGTTGAGTTTCCTGGGCATGAAGAGGTGAAAACTGGGGTACAAAGACACCCGGCAATGCTTCACCAAAACCACACGTCCAGATGTCTTCCAAACCAAAATAGCACCGCAAGGAATCCGCAGACACACAGGAGACGCACAGGCATAGGTGCACCACCACCCAACTGACGCAGCCAGCTGACTCCTGAACTAAGACCACATCTGCCCAGCACACCGCCCGCCCCAACTGGTAACAATTCCGGTACACAATGTTCCCACATCGTCAACTTGCCAGCCAGATATGCATGTTCACATACATCTCTTCCCTGTGCTGAATTTTTCAATCTTGATGCATCTGCCCAGGATAGCCAGCACGATACAGTTTTTGGGATCCAGATACGCTGACTGATGAAGGAACATCCACTGGTTACTTCACTATCTGATGTGTGGTAATGCAGCTAACATCCATTTGGAAAACAGAAGCAGTCAATTGAGCAAACCGGCAAGTGATGACAAGCATTGATCGAACTGCACGGGATTTTGGACATTACTATTATATATTCAAATGTATTATTAAAGAACAATGAAGTGATCAAGAAGAAACTAAACGACACCGTTAGAAACACTGCCAATATAATATGAATGATGGACTACGCCAAATCAAAGGATTGCATGTTGTCAATACACCAATGGCAAAATGAGAGTCAACGGAGCGTAAACAATTTTAGATCATATAAGTCTGGTAATTAAAAATTGCTTCGGTCGTGGTTATACATATTCGAGGTATTGGCCGCTTTTCTGGGCAAAAATTATCATGACATGCTCCCTGCCTCATCTTGAAAATGAGCCTCAACAGAGCGTCAATGATTTTTCGTCTGGTGTACTGGGTAATGACACTGCCAATTGGTTGCAGTCAGTCATACAGGAATTCTGGGCCGCCTTTTTTGGGAAAACAGATTGCAACACCATCTCTACCCCAACTTGAAAATCAGCGTCAATGCAGTCTCAATGATTTTGGGTGATGTGTCCTGGGTAATCACACCGCTGATAGGTTGCACACTTTCATAAAGGAATTTTTGCCTTTCTTTTTAGGCAAAACAGATTGTAATACTGTCCCTGTGCCATCATGAATATAAGCATCAACGCAGTGTCAACGATTATTGGTGGTGTATCTTGGATAATCTGGGGGGGGGACAGGTTGCAAATAGTCATAAATGGAGTATTGGCTGCCTTGACAGGCAAAAGAAAAAGTGAAACGCTCCCTGCCCCAACTTGAAAATCAGTGTCAACGGAATGTCAACGATTGTAGGCCTTCCATGATGGTTAATCACAGCATGATGTGGCTGTTATGGTCAATATACATCCTTTTGACTGTTTTTTACACTAAAAGGCTCATGAATACTTAGTGGTAGCTCTGTAAATGAAATAAGTTGTTACTGTCCCAGAGGATGTGGCGGGAATATCCCATACATATCTGCCTATAAAGGCTGCCATATCCTTCTTTATGGATGCTTGAGATCAAGCACCACTAATATTACCGAAGATGCAAGACCAACAATCATTGATGCTCCGTTGACGCGCATGTTCAGGATGTCGTAGAGTGCGTGAGTCTGTTCATTTGCCTCATTGTGGCGGGCAATATGTCGAAAATAAAATGTCACATACCTGTGTCCATATTTTCCGATTATCCGTAGCTTATGCTAATGTGACTATTAATGTGAAACCCGAAATGCAGAACCAGAGATTCGAATTGACGGGTGTATTTAAACCTGGTGAAACCTGCAGGTTCAAGGGTATAGATCCAGGTTTGGCCCGCCAAGAGTCGGCAGGTGGGATTTTTGGACTCGTCTGGAACCTAACCAACCCGTTTTTGCGATCCAAACCCAGACTGCTGGCAGGTTACTTGGACCCGTTGGCAATACTGTACAAGACTTCAAGAGCAGGGTGAGTTGATTTGCTCAGGTCTGTATGAGACTTCGAGAGCAGTTGATGAAACCTCAGCACACCCCTGCAGGTGGCTATATATGGAGTGCACTATTTATGGGGCAGTGGCTCTGAGAGTTTTATCACTACCATCCATGTCATCTATCATGTTCATCTTTGTGACAATCACAAGACGAAAAGTGACATCACAATCTTGTATGTATAATCTATCTAAGTCTATGTGTAGCTATACATATAATCAATCCGGCTTCAAATGGTACCCAAGTGTAATTGGAAGAGCACCTGCAGATGCTGATTTAGTGAACGTGGAAATGCACTTGGAGAGTGTAAGCCAGTGAGTTTGTGGATGCACTTCGATTGAGGCGATGATGTAGTCAGTTTCATGATCCGCTTAGAGGCTGTAATTGAGTCAACTCAGAGATACACTTGGAAGCTGAGATAAAGCAAGTTTCAAAATACTCTTGGAGGCTGATGTACTGTGAACTCACTGATATACTTGGAGGTAGTGATCAAGCAAAAGTGGAGGTTTACTTGATGGTGGTCAATGTGGTGGTGGTCAATCAGGAGGGCTGAAGGACATCAGCTGAGACTCTGTTCATTGGTTTACAGGTAATCATTGGAATGTTGATACAAGAATATATACAGGTGTGGTGAGAGATGTGAGATAAGAGATGAGAGACTGCCTGGGAGTGGGAGACTATCAAACTTGGGTTGATGCTGTGGTCAGTGTCAGCATGTGCTCAGTGTATGCTGGTACTTAGTGATTGCCATTGGTTGGTGTATGCTGTTCCATGATGCACACTGTTACTTGGCGTATGAGGTTACTCCATATATAGTATTACTCAGTGTCTGATGTTACTTGGGGTATGTTGTTACTTGGTGTATACTGTTTCTTGGTGTATGCTGTTAATCGGTGTGTGCTGCTACTTGGTATTGGCTCATAATTATCGCATGGTGAGATACAGAGGGATGACTCAATGTCATGATCTCAGGCAATGGGAGAGTGGACAACAAGAAAGAGAGCAATAAGAGCAAACTAGGGCAATCATCATGGGAAACTGGAACATAAAAATATTTTCATGGCCAGGTCAAATGTCCATTTCTAATGTGGCAGGTCCAATGGCGAATCCAGTGGGGCAGAATACTGATAAGAAGTATCATATATCCATTCATGTAAGTTGTATCACTGATTTCCCACATTCCCTCATATCCTCCATATCCTTCCCATCTTCATTCCCTAATTCTCTTTCATGCTCACAATTTTCAATTATCCTAGAGCACAAAGTGAAGTCATTCCTTTCAATCTCTCCATGCCATGATCCTGCAAACTCTAAATATGGCATACACTGAGTAACAGCATACACCAAGTAGCAGCACACACCAAGTTCAGCATCCACTTAAGCTTGACTATCCTACCTTCAGGTTTCTGTTTACAAGATGACCCCTACTTTAAGCCGGAGGTACTTGACACAGGCTGGGTAACATCAATTCCAAATAGCCGGCTCACCACAAGCCTCTGATCTCTTGCAAAAATTTTACTCATGCACCTATGTGTACTAACACTCCCATCCACATTTCCAATCATATTTGTAGGCCTAGTGTTAGCAATGGTTCAGGGTTACCCGGCTTTGGTCCGGGTTGGAACTGTAACCAAGGCTGCAGTCTGGGGTACGAACCGCCAAGGAGCCAGACCTGCTCGGTCTTGGCGTGGTAATTACCCAGACCGGACATAGAACTGGGGGTTGTTGCTCGGTTTGGAACAGGACCACAAATCCAACTATATGGTTCCTACACCTTTCGCTCCAATTAAGTATTTGAGTTCTGCTTGTATCATAACATGGTCAATATGTAGATTGTGCAGTTTTACGTGCTCTTTCACCTCCCGCGTTCAGATTTGCGATCGGACCAGTATTTGTAGAATCGCTGGGAAATAACACCAAATTGCAATCGAAATTCGCAGGTTTTCGATCGCGACTCAACAAATATTGGTCCAATCACAAATCTGAAAGCTGGAGGTGAAAGAGCGCATAAAACTGCACAATTTACATATTGATCGTGTCATGATACGATCAGAACTCAGATACTTAATTGGAGCCAAACTTGTTATGTTGAAATGCCAAGTTTTTGGTGGCAAAACCAGCCCAATTGCAACGGTCCAGGTTTTGAGGTGATAAGACCAGTTGCAACAGTTCGGTTCCGGGTTGGAACCAGACCCAGAACCGACCCGGGAATTAGGAACCTTTCCAAACATTAGCTAGACTTACTCTACATATCTCAATCAGACCGAATGCAGGCATATATGTCCTTACACAATGATTACATTTTCCATCAAAGGATATGTTTCACTCACAACATTACAAGTTGATAAGTTTTTACCCCTTTTTTCAATATACAATACCATGTAGTCAACAATTGAAAGTACTGGCTACAAAAGGAGATATTGAACGATTATTTCTGCAAAACATTAAGCGATGACCATTCCATCATTCATTTAAGGCCCGTGATGATAGTTGAGTAGAAATCAGAAACTCATTAGCACATCGGGTGCATCAGCAGCAACAATCTTGATGATTATCACGAGTACAGAATATCACTATTTGACCAAGTGAACAACGAAAATTGCATACTCTCAGTTTTATTGAATTCAAATACCATTCCTACCGGTTAATTGAGCATGACTACAAGTCCAGGCACATTTTTTTGACTGAGCCATCCTGGGCCTGAATACCGCAACATCAAAAGCCAAAGTCATAGTTCAGTTACCATTTCTGAGTCAGCAAAAGTATATATGACAACTTATACGTCATACACTACTCGAGTGAAGAATGTCTGCAGAGGCTGATATGTATACAAATGACGAACTCTTACTGCCACCAACATTGCCTCAAGCGAAGTCCACTTATGAAGAAGACAGCATACGATTGAAGCACTCATACCGCTATGAATATCTGCACAAGTAATGTGCTCTTACCAATAACTGGCCTTCCAATTGAGGAACCCGAACCATGAGATGCCTACTTTCAATTGAATCAAACATGTAGTGGCGAAGTGTTGTGCCGCGTAAAGGGCATTTGTGATGACAGCCATAAACAATTCTGCGGACCGACTATGACGACTGCTACAATGTCAATAACCATGCTCACCTCAGACCCCAGGTATTATAGACAATTGAGGAACACCTACCCTCTGAATGATCTTTAACTGCAACTACACAAATGCCAAAGAAGGCAATTGACAAATCAAGCTCAAATGATTCTTCGACACTCAGCGACCAAAATGTTACATACCATGGTATTGGGCCTGCTGGGGGAGGTTTGAAGGAATGGAGCTTTACATGGAGATGAGGGTGGCTCAGGCACTAACAGCAACTCTGGACGAAGTTCAATCATATCAGATTTCACCAAAATGATGAATCATCCTTTAGATGCTGAAGGCAAAAATATAAAATTGATATCTGTGTGGCACCAAACCACCAGCTTTGACAGACATAGTTCATAATGTCCCAATATGATATCAACGGAATGTCACAATACTTATCGGCTATTATCGACCGTGATACAACCGGTATCAATATCACACTGAGGCTGCCCATGGGACTTCAGATGGTACATCAGGCAGCACAAAACACCACCCTCAGCATGAATGGCAGAGTGAAGCACCATTCAATGGACAGCCAGAATAAGTATTGGATCACTGTCTAGTACTTGGACTTTTTTCCCCCGGTAGATAAATCAGATGTACTTGTTGTTCTAATACAGGTGTCTGATTTTGTATGTGGCTAACCATGGTTCTACAAACATCCTGAGATCGACTAGGCCCTATTGACTTCCCAGTTATTGCTAAGTCCAAGTGGAGTTGAGGAAGTGATTCCTAAGCCAACCCCAGTGAAATCAAAGGTCTCAGAAGTCAATAATAATAGTGACAAGACCAGCCTCTTGGATGCAGTTCAGGTATACAGATACTCGGAGCAACTGTATTTCTTAATCTTCTAACTAGCATTGAAGTCATTGCTGGATTTACCCTACAGATTGGGGAATTCATAGGGTTACTGTGAGCCACTTTGGAAGGTGTCACTCTGGATTCACCAGGTTGGAATCCAGAACCCAGTGATGGACATGACAAGCAGAGAGCAGCGGCACTAGATGCGGCATAAAAGCCCCTCCAACGATACAGTTTTATGACTGCTACCAACTCTCCAAGACCCCAAAAGGGTGACTAGACAACGTAGCCTGGCTCCTTTGTGAGTAAACCATTAATGAGAAGGCCTTCTGGATATTCCCTTGCACATGTTCCATCATTTGTTTGATTCTTTTGGCTAACATGAACGTAGGGGACTCAGAGCGATACAAATATGTGGAAGTCAGCAGTTTAGAGAAAACTATGATGACAGATGACAGTCGAGAGTGAAGATCACACTGATGAATGTCAAAGACTAATGAAGCAATTGGAAGCCTGAGAATGAAATAATGTCCCAGATACAAGAGATGACGTCCCTTTAGAGCTATCATTGAGACTATGGGAATTGGATTTACAAACCCCCATACATCCATCCTGGAGAGGCTTGGAGATGGGTGACAATCAATCATTAACTATGGTGACATGCACAAAATCTATTTACTAGCTGTCTTACAATTCTGAGTACAATCCTGACCGCTGTTCAAGAGACCAAATCAAGCGCCATGTACCAGAGATTACAATGCTCAGTTGCATGCAGATTACAATGCCAAGTACAATACCGAAGACAATGCCTAGTACATTACGAGATACAATGCCATATCAGTGTCAAAGTCAAATTACTGAGAATACTGCTATATTGAATCCCAGCTCACACTGGGCCATCCCATACTATACAACTACAATGACATTTGACATCTACAAATTGACTTCAAATTCAACCCCATATCAAACCATTTCAATCAATGGTTCCTATGAACCTATATGTGATACGTTGCCTGTGGAGCAATGACTTTCAATAGAGAGGGCTAACTGTACCGGAATATAAAGCAGCCCATACCACAATCAATTACCATCCCGAAAGTGTGGGAACAAAGCATTAGAATCCCCATCAGTCAACCCAGTCAAGTAATGTGATGGCAAACACCCCTGCAAACAAATCAACAACCACACCCAGAGGAGGGTCAGCGAGCACACCCCACAATCAAAGACTATAAGTTCACTTCGCATACCACGGACATCCTGTAGACCTGTAAACGCACTCAAGAGATGACAAGTTAAATATGCTGAATGCATGCCACACGAGAACTAATTCAAATACCAAAGCCATTCTGAATGGGATACTGAATAAATGCAATATGCCTACTCAAGCAGGTCCAAATGAGATACCAATTGACTGCAATGAAAATACTGAATCGGTCTCAAACGAGATTGATTATGGCCACCAAGTGAAATAAATAGTTTCGTAAACGTCATCATGAGAAACAGTCAAGATTACTACCAACAGCTGATCACCTAGAGACCACAGCAATGAATATTACTGCCAATTGACTTCATATGGAGATTAGGAGGATTACTGGGAGGTATACAATACCCACCCGCTGACCAAGACACTATCGAAATAGCATCTTCAAGGATCCAGCACAATTGCCGAACAGCATACCATACTCAATGCCAGACCACATTACCTCAGGCCTATCCAATGATGACTGAGGAACAAATGGATTGTCTACTAAAGCTGCCTTCAGAGGCGGCCACAGGGATGTTGACCAAGAACACTCTGAAGTAATCATCCAAATGGCTTCACCAAGTTGCAGTCCACCAAGACTCTACTGAATACTGCATCAAGAGATGGAGAGATTGGTATATACAATGTCATAAGTGGCTTTTCGACAGTCGAAGTGCACTACTATTGCTGTGAGTAGCAGTATCTGCTATTAAATGTAGATATTCATTATGGATCAATGTTGTACCGCCTACATCTTATGTATTTGGTGTGTTCGACTACCCTCAAATGGTCACCAGCAAGTCATGTATAAGAACCGATGGCTATGACGATGTCAAGAGCTGAAGCTTATATCATTATGCAAAGTCACAACTAGACAGCTTTGCAATGACGTCAAGATTGAGCAAATTTGGACACCTTATACAACAGTAAGTCATCAGGCCGAACACCTCATAAGTGGGCAAAGGCATTGCAATGACAACACACTTGAGCACATTGGAACATCTTCTCTGACATTAAGTAAACAGGCTGAATAAGTCACAATGGGATATAGCTTTTTCAATGACGTCAAGAGTGAGCTTATCAGGACGTCTCATAAAATAGTTAGTCAACAGGCAGATCCATTCTGGAAAGTCACTGGGCGGAGGGCGATTCAAAAGGATGACTATAGCTAATGGAAAATAGCCTGATCAATATTACTTGTTGAATTACAGAGAGTTCCAATATAAACTTTTACCACAATTACCCATCTACCAAGCCAGAAAGACAATTGACACTCAATACGATGAAGTTGTCGACAGTGCAATCAGTTTTCAACGAGTGAGATAGCTCTGTGAGGTCAGTCAAGCCATACCAACCAGTCAAAAGCCCACCTCGAGGTACTCTGCCATAACATGCACCAACAATTGTACCCCACAAGGCAAGTCTACGAAACCGACAATGATTCTATAGCAGCAACCTACTGCAAGTAACTACAAAGTTGAATGGATCACCACTAAACCAGACTTCCAATGAAGAATACCTTCTCAAGTAGCATTGATGAGTCAATGTCGACTACCAATGACTGTCAGCTGCAAGATATGCCATACATAGTATGCAGAAGCACTGCACAGAACTCAGCCAGTAGTACCATACTTTAACTTGGTAAGAATAACCATTTTAAACAAACTTATGTGTTAGATGTCGACAAATGAGATGTTGGACCAATCATGACACAGCGGGATATGTAAATCGACTTATGGTACAGCTGCCAAATTGGTGATGTACATATTGACTTGTTGATTCATCTATTTGACATGTACACAAGTCATGGAGGGTATGTGGCTCCACCCCTCAACCCTAACACCAGATGATGACAGCACTTAGAGTCTGCCCTACACTTCTCCAGGGTGGTATTCCGACTGCAAAACTAAGCCATAAAGAAAACCTAAATTTTGACTATTCCGAGCCCCTCCCATGCAATCCACCAAGCCACGAACTTCCCAGTAGTATTTCCAAGCCTGGAGCTCCTCTGAAATGATTATTTTCCCAAGAAACAATGAAACTCAATATTGCAATTCCACCTCAGCACTATCAAAGGCTTCCACCAGGACGGGTCATTCTGCTTCTGCACTCCCATCTCCTGGTGACCTTTCCTCCAACAGCGATGGTAAGCCAGGCTCCTCCTCCCAGGACAGCCTGCAGGGGCTACCGATGGACTGTGGAGATTACTGTCAAAGCCTGTCAATTCCCCTGTTAACAGAACATCTTGGATTTGTCAATCACTACTGGTGAATTGTCCTCATCCTCAACCTCATTCTCATCCTCATACTCATCTTGTTCATCACTTGAACCCATGTGATCCTTGATTTGAACAGCACAGCTACCGCCAGAATTGCCACCTTTGGAATTACCATTCAGTACAGTCTGTGGTTGGTTGATGGTGGAAGTGGATTGGATTGATACCGATATCACGATGTCTTCGGCTCCTCCAACTCCATCATGTCCGTATAGGTGTGCTCAGTTGGAATTGTATTTGGTGCTGTGTATCAGTTGTCCCTGGGTATATCCCTCGACCAACGACCATTTCTTGCAGCATTCACATCGAACTGGAATAGTGTTCCATTGTCGCCTGCATGGGCAACGAGACTTCCTTGGCCTACGCAACCAGTTCCCATTGATGTGGTATTGTGGTATATTTTGATACCGCAGCCATCAATGGGGACAATTCGATGATCCCTTATCCATAATTCATGTTTGTGAGAGTGAGTTGTGTACCCCTTCCACATGGACAATATCCCTCACAACTCATTCATTAATGCGATCACAGCCTCCAAGTAGACACAACCTCAATCAAACATCTCCGTTTCCGATGGCCTTACCGGCTATCTTTCCTTGAAAGTCAAGTATATTCCGCACAACCATCATCTTGAATTCAGTATATGTTGTGAACTTCTTTCGATCTCCCCTGGTGTGAAAGGTGGAAGCACAATCCCACTACCAACCCTCCTTTGATGTAGCCAGTGTTCCAACAGTATCTGTCACCCAGTAGCATTTGATTTTTGCCACCAAAACCCTTGGAGCAGTAATAATATCATATCCGGATACAGTAGCAGTGATTTCCGATGTGACGGCAGAATCACAACATTTCATGCTGTCACACTTCGAGACCTTATGCCCTTCCATATGACAATCAAACAGATCAGCTTCGCCTTGCATTGCTGATCCTCATCACACTCAGCAGCTTTACCACTCTTGCTGTGTTTGCCACTTCCTTTGCCATTGCCTTTGGCATTTCCTTTTGTGAACAGTGGGGCTTCCTGTCCTAGGCCTTTCACACACTGTATCATGCCTTCCTTCTCGACCAACTTGATCACAATCTCGTCAGCTGTTAATGTTGCTGTTGCTATCTTGTCCATCATCAATCCGAGAAATCACTGCCAATCATGATTTCTCTGTATTCCACTCAGCAGATATAACCCATGCTTCTTATCAGTCATCTTCACAAACGTTCTTGTCACATCCAGTAACAATGTCAATGGGTCATTACATAGATTTTAATCCTTCACCTTCTGTTCGATCCATACCACATAAGTGTTAACATCGTCACCATCCTTGAGTGATATTCCTCCCAACTTTTCTGAGATCTGAAATACATTACACTGCAACTTCATATTGTACGCCATCACCAGGTTCTCCGAAACTGTCCGCACTGCCATAATCTTCTGATATTTTGCCTTCAGCCGCAGCTTCATGCTGAGCAGGATCATCAATTACGCAGTATCATGTTGGTTAACCCAATCCTTCACTTCAGCACATTTGGCAAATTTCTCTGCTGTGGTATCATTCTCCACCAGATCCTCAGGCTGCTCATCTTTTTTCATGACTATACTGTAGACCTGCCTCTGTTCAGATAGAAGTGCAATTTTCCCCGACTATTGGTTATAGTTCAGCCAATTGAACATCTCAATAAATATGGCGGTAGAAGTCATCGTAACGATGTCAATTTCAAAATCATCCATTCTACTCAGCTGCACATCAAAATGTGTCTCCAAATGTCACATTCCTCCGAAAGTCACAATTTGTAATTACCAATAATATGATGTGACAGGGCTCATGACCAGTTTGACCAATCTTGGCTGAGAGGGACGCATATGTCGACTTGCGGTGTAGCTGCCAAATTGGTAATGGGTATATTGAATTGGCTATTTATCTACTCGATACGTATACAATAAGTAGAGCAAATGAGGCGCCGCTACTCCACTCCAACACCACATGATGACTGCACTCAAAGCCTACCATATATGAGACATGACTGCAAATGACATATACCATTGATGGCTAGAAATGATAACAGCAGCAGAAGCTCTACTACTGTGGTAATTCTGACTATAACCTACACCAACATGATACAACCTACAAGTGCTCTACTGGATAGCAGGTCGGATGTTGTGTGAGTTGGGCAGTGGAGATAAGAAGGAATTTTGTTCTGAGTCCCCACCGCAGAGGAAATGGATCAATACAGTTCTGGAACTTGGGACCGGAGATATGTATTCATCTGGGTGTTTTTTGATTTGCTGTGCTTCTGGTCTATTTGTTTCTGGATACTTTATTACTTCTTGGCTCATGGCCTGGTACACCTGGAGTTGGCATGATTTTTTACCACCTCCCACTGGCGATAAACTTTCCGAGTATGCCAGATCTGCTGAAATGTTGCCATTCAAGTATACTGATTGGTTGTGGGACTGATAGATTTGTATAATTGCATACATAGAATAATTGATTTATTTCATATTTTCAAATTTCCAGCTTCCTTGGATGTTGCGTAAGTACAAATAGCATCAAAATGCATATTGACCATGTCCGGATCGTAGTTTAGTGGAAGTCGTATATTCTGTGTGCCAGATCCACCAATCAATTACCATATGGTAACTGTCTGTTGTGGGACATATCAGCTGTTATGAGTATGTATGTGGTATAAATGATTGATGCTTTCCTTTCCATTCAATCTATTTGTCTTGTACAGGCTGTTCCAGTCCGGAAGATCTGCACCTAATAATAGTCTGAGCAAGATTTCCAAATTCCGGGCTCTGTTCCAGTTACGTATTCAAACCAAACTGGAAATGTTGCAAAGGGTTTTACAACATCAACAAACTGAACAGCACCAAACCCGCGGTCTTTGGGCCAGTTACACATTTTTGCACACTCAGAAGATGGGCTCCAATGATGTGTTTAAGTTCTGATCGTATCACAATATGATATATATCTAAATTATGCAGTTTTGGATGGTCTTTGACCTCCCATTCTCCAATTTGCAACCCAATCAATATTATTTGAGTCACTGTGAAATAATGCTGAAAATTATGTATTTTTCACAGGAACTCACTGTACATTCATCGCATTGCAAATTGGAGAGTGGGAGGTCAAGGAGCATCCAAAACTGCATAATATAGGTGTATATCTTATTGTGATACAATCAGAACTCAAATAATTAATTAGACCCAAAGTTCTGAGTTTACAATAATGTAGCTCTGCAGAATGCAAATCCCTGCCAAAAAACCAAGGTATTAGATATGGTTCAGGATTGGAATCACTAGTCATTTGGTGGTTCGGTTCTTTAGCTATTCCAGAACTGAACAGGGACCATGGTTTCTGATCCAACTCAGATTGCGGCCAGGTACCCTGTAACGATTGCTGACACTACTTATGCACATCAGCCAAAGTGAAATTGGTTTCCGAAAATGGACCCCACAGACCTATCCTTCTCTACATTCTCCACAAATAATCTGAGCAACTTATTTTCTATCTTCCACCATTCTTTGAAGAGTTCAATGAAGTGATCACGTCATCGCCATATCTCAAAATGTGTTTACTCATCTGAAGCAATTTATTGCACTGGATTCTGTCACGTTGGCCCTCGAGATTTTAATTGTTTCGACGGTTTTTTGAATTGTTACATTGATTTCAAGAATATTCTTAACTATTCAATCCGTTGAGATATTGATTATACACAAGCTTGCACAACTCCCATCAGAAAAATCAAGACATCCAGAGTAAACACTCATCAGGTTTCGATATATTGCTGCAACGATTACTTTAAGCGTCGAGTCGAATAATCTACATGTGAAACAAATTGACAGCTTGCAAGTCAATCGTGTTGCTCAAGTACCACCATGAGCTATCTGGCTGCGGCATCAGCGGCAGAAGGTGTACAGCTCCTTGGATTGCGCTTATACGGACGATAAATGTAGTTCCAACGGCGAAAAGAGCCTTACGATGGAATCTTCCATTGTGTGTGGGTTGCATCGGATGTTTATGCCTCTCCTCTACAATCACCATACCAGCAGTCTAATATATCCGCTGTGTTGCAACCCTCTGAACCAAGGCAAGATGCCCATCAACGCTTGATTCAAGATCCTCGACGCCGAAAAGACACTTCAACTGTGTGGGACTGCATCCTGCAGTCAACTTAAAGTGGCTATCCAGACTCATCCCCATCCAGAAAAGCACTGTATCGTTTCTTGGTGGCTTATGCTATCTCCACCATCTGGACCGAGTGCAACAAACAATATGAACTGCTTGCTTGTCGTATTGAGAAGAGGTCACCCGAATTGCATCTGCGCTGTATGGAATGTATTTTGCCTCGTGACGACAACTCAAATACTGATCATGATCAACATAGTCTGTGAAGTCGGCAAATCTCTTGAAACACCAAGCAATGTGATTCTGTTGCTCCCCGTTTGGCATAGCACACCACTCGCCCAAGTTATCAAGGATTTTGATTTCATGTTGCAGGTCTTTCATCATTTACTTGATTGGCACTTTGGTTAGAGCCATATCATTGTCACGACGTTGTTTGCAGTGTGTACATTCAGCGCTCGATACTGAATGACCTCATTTTGGGCAATCATTTGCAAAATCTGGAAGGCGGCATCATGACGATTCGATTATCTCTACACTTGTTTAAGTCCCATCATCACTTCTTCTGGGAGTTTAGAGCTTACATTTAAGTGGTTGCCAAGCTGGCGGATATGGTCAGAGAAGTGGTTCAGGAGATGCATCTTCCCAAAGTTGAAATCCAATTGGTCAACAAGATGTTGTGCAATTTGTGACTCGATCTGCGTTTTATCTTCATCAACACAACGACGCTTTGCAACAGCAGAAAGATTGTTCCAAGCGGGGTAACTCTCCCGTTCATCCTGTTTGTCCACAGTAAGCTTCTTTTTCAAGGCTTCCAAGACCTTCTTTGTAGATTTACTGCTGCTGAATCAACTGTAAACATCCTTGTGACTATGAAACTCCTCCATATAATTCTCCATGTACTCGATTGTGGCCTCAGTATGGTACCGGTACTGTGCCATGAGGTGAAAATACACTATGTTCTTGATGCACAACAGGGCTTCTGTGAAGGGGATTCTTTCGCTCACCGAAGGGTTTAAATATGTCGTTTCAAAAACTGGTACAATTACACTTGCTAGTGCTTTCATCTCCTTACCACTCCATTGCGTCACCTGGCTACATGGCTTGTTGAATCGAGTGAAGCCAGGATATGGAGGCATCATCACCCGGAGCTAGTTGAATTTTTCGATCCTGGAATGGTGTTCGAGGAAGGATGTTACCCAGTCAAACAAATGCATAAGTATACCGAGATAGACGGTATGAGAATATCGGATACGATAGTAGTCGTTGGAGAGATGCATTTCAGATTCCAGCAGACGGCTTCTGAGGTTCCAACCGCTTGATCTTCCATATATTGTCTTCCTTTGCGTCTCTCCGTCTCATCACCCTGAGTCGCAAGTGTCATCTGTTGGAAGTATAGCCGATACTCTCTCAATTGCCACGACGATGGAGACTCTTCTCCAAACAACTATTTTGGGGCTTCGGACACACGGCAGTTGGGCTGCTTGATTCAATGCAAGTGAGTGTTTTCGAAGTAGTCTGCCGTCCATGTACAGATGACAGGATGACATTGCCGCATCTGACTGTCCGCACAAAGCACAAGGTATCAAGTATTGAAAAGCGTGTCAAGAGGACAAAATATAAGCTCGAAGACCTTCCTTAAAACCTCTTGATTGAGGATTTGTTGTTCATTCACAGCAGTTGTTTTTCCATGTCCTTTAAAGTGATATTTCGGAGGAATGGCAAGGAAGGCAACAAGGATGCTTGCAAGATTCAAAGGCTTTGATCTAATTGTTGAGTTGATGTTTCCAAGACTCAAACATACTGCCCATTCCTGCTTGTCGCCCAAATAGTTTGTAAGACGTTTCTGGTCTGAACTGCCGAATACAGGGATAGACATAGAACCAAGCGGCTGCCATAGCTATTGAAGCGGTCAAAATAATCGTAGCTCTGATGCAATTCAACTAAGGTACCAGTTCATTCCACCACCAGATGCTTGATTTCACCTTTGAGTAGATATGTTCCTCAGCATCATTGAATTTCTTTGCTGGGGCATACAACATATGTTCCCTGAATGTAGGCTGTTACGTGAGGAACTCAATCCATTCAACAGGATTGTGGTAACAGAAACATGTGTAATCATCATCACGAATGTTGTTTGGAAGGGCCAAACGATTATAACACACTTTGCTGGATTTCCAATAGTCGATGCCCATCACGTCGAACATTTCATTCAACCATTGGCGTAAAGTGTGGGACGAAGCGAAGATGCTGGTGGTTGCCATCGTACGGTTTCTGAAAAGCTGGTTGATAGCAGCTCTGCTCAAGGTGTGCTTGATGCACCAGTGCACTAATCGATACTGCGCCTCGCAAGAAAATGGTGACCATAGATAAATTTCATCATTGACGATATTGAAATACTTGTCACTGATACGCTTGCCGGCTGAACGGTTGTCAAACAGTGTATTACCATAAATCCATTGCCGAACTGGAGGTTCCTCTGGATCGATACACGCATTCTCACTGTCAGCTTCTATATCGCTGGAATCATCATCAGACAGGTGAAGAACAGGGTCGCGATGCTGTTCTTGAACCAATGACAGTGGAGTACGATTGCGCTCAAGGGCAAAACGATCATCTGGCAGCTGTTCGGCTGATACGTATACTGTCCTTCGTTCATGGTCCCGACGGAGCTGAGTGATCTGAGCGCCGATGTATGAGTACATCTTCGAGCAGTAATGACACAGTGGATGAAAATCCATGTTTAGTTGGCAAAATTAAATGTCGCAACAATGTTAAGAAGCGTCTCAACGGTCTTTTAGCTACTCATACCATTACAAGCCGGGAGGTCTTCACCAATAGTCAGACCTCGATTTACATTTTGCAAAACGGGGTTCTACCACTCTCGTAGGATTTCTCTCATCCTCCTTCACATGTTTCTAAAGTGTTTAATCGCTCTCTCAATTTCAACATCCCTTGGATCTCGAAAAGCACACTGCATCTGCATTCAGCTTGTCACGGCGATTGTTTTGCACCCTCACAAGACCCTCCTATGCCTATTGCCTGATGCATGCTCGCCAGTTTATATTAAGTTCGGACTTTACATGATCCGTGGATTCTTCTTATATACCGACCCAGCAACATCATCGCGTGGTACAAGAATTAGAGCAAGGTTAAACGAGTAAGATATGACTGCAGAGCACGCTTTGAGTTGTCTTTGTGATGAACTTAAGCATTCAGTCGATGAATCAGGGAGCTTAGATGATGCTAAGAAAATTGCCTCCTAGCTGAATTGCAGCCAAGATGATGTCACCAGATCAAGAAAACCCTCCAAGCCCATATATATATCCGCCTTGCCTGCCCACCATACTTACAATCTCCAGAACCTTCGACACACCCTCCTCACCGCTGCTACCACATCGTATCACCCTTGACAATATATTCAACACACCAGACGCTCATTTAGAGTATGAAGCATTCGATATCTACCACTCAATCATTGACCACCGTTGAGAACCTACAATGTAATGTAATGCCGTCTGGTTGCCGATATCAGTCGTCACAGATGCTAATAGGATCCAGATACCAAATCTACCAGTCTGCGTCTGGGCCGAGAACGCTGGTGTTGGAGTCAGCCAATGGGCAGCAGAGACGATGGGGACGTGGCACAATAACGGTGGCTTGACAACACAATGGATAGATAATAAACTCAGGGAGCACATCTGGGAGATTGCCCAACCCATGAGCATCATCAACAAACAAGACGCCTGCCCTGAGCAATGAGATCTCCCAATCGATTGTTGCATTACTCAAATCAGTGATCAGGAGTCGAAAATGCCGCATTCGATATGGAACATGGCAGACATGATTAACCTCGATGGTCAGAAACTCAAGGCAGCACGGGACGAGTTCACGGAGGTTGGCCTTCACAGAAGGGAGAATCAGCTCGAAGTAACCCCGAATAAGAAGTGGAATCTGGTGCACATTGATATGTATTTCATCTCGCCGATGCTTCTTTTGCTCTTCCTGATGTTGTGTAGATCCAGAAGACAACAAGGAAGTAATCTCAGGTCACTCGTCTTCCCCAATCAAGTTGCATTGTGACGCCTCGACAAATTTCCTTGTCAAGCCATTTTGCTTTCCCATCCCCTATGTGGATCCTGACATTGCTGGGAAAAGGGTGGGTGAAAACAACACTCAGCTATTCTCATGGCACTGGCCTGGAGATGATGAATGGATACTTCTGATAGTTACATCAGTCATCGATCCAACCATTTTGTCAATCGTGAATGCTGCAATCACAGGTCTGCCAGTTCCCAGCCAGAGAATCCGAGAGCTTTGGCACTGCCGGGAGTAGCCTAATGGAGATGGTTGTCAATACGCCAGTAATGTTACCCCAATCTTCGATAACAATACTGCTGCGGGATTGGTACATGGGGTAATGAACTTAAGCAACCCAACGCTGTTTGCGTCGTTCATCGTGGCCAACAAGCCGACAGCAACGATGGAGCCCAGACACCTACGCATGGTGGCCGCAGCTATCTTCCTCTGGATGCCATCCTTCCACCTCCAGCGGAGGATATGATCGCGGATATTCGAAAGGAATCAGATGACGATGTTGAGACCCGGCGCTCAAATCCAAGGAAGCTTCCCGACAACCAACACAGGCTTTCAAATGTTTCAACGGAAGCTTCCAAAGAGGATTGTCGGACAGCAGCGATACCTTGATGTCATCCGAAACCCTGCTCTTGGTCTGTTTACCAATTATAAGCAAAGTGTGGTTGCTGATGAGGATGTGACTTGGCTACACGAACAGGATCCCATTGCGAATCCTTCTGCTGCAGGCTCTTTGACTAATTGGAACCATACAAGCAGCCGCCCAGCTGCAAATTAGTCGTTGTTAGGATGGAATGCACTGGCTAGACCGTTGTTCAAGGATTTGGATTGTGGGTGTGTATTTTTCTGGCACTTTGGAGGGTGGACGGATGGGTGGTAATTTGGAGATTTTTTGTGAGGTTTTGGGTCTCTTTTTGGTGTTTTGTTTATTTTATTATTACATCATGAATATAGATGCATGAAGGGCTGTGTTGAGAGTTCACAATATTGGGATTAATCGTTGAGACGTTTATTTTTCGGAAAGACATAGTGGCAGCGATAGGACTCCATGTATGGCTACTATGTAATTGGTATTTCGGTATCTTTACCCAGCAGACGTTAGCCCGAATGATTAGTGAAACGTAAATGCTTTTTAGCTCATTATAATTAAAATTCTCGTCAAAGGAAGCTAATCCACAACTGTGCGGTATGCTTGTCACCTGCCATTTATAGTTCCGTGTACCCATTCATAGAAGGAGTTGGAAGTGTGGGTGGCGGGACAAGCTTGGAAAGTCAACAGGATAAAAACACCCATCACTATGATGGTTTTAATCATATCACCGCTCTCTTTCCTTTATACAATGCTTTTATTCATTTACTGTACATTCATTCAGATTTCCTTTAGTCACTTCTTCAATTTTTAGTACCCATCACTCGCCGTCTGTTTAAATCATGACAAGAAGGCGCCGCACTTCTCCTCCTCCACTTCCTTCCAGCACCAGGAGAAGCAGACCATCTATCCACGATAAGGATCTCAATCACGATCACAGCACGATAACCGACAATTATAATGATCATCGGGAAGAGAATTTATAATCCGATAACGAGCCTGTTTGGCGACCATCCCTCAAAGCAATTGGTAAGCGGCCATCAAAAGATTCCTCCACGTCAACACTTGGAAAATGAGTCGCAGCAACTCAATTTACTCCTACGTCGGCGCAACCCCTACATCCTGAGCGGTGGGAGGTCTATATTGTTTTCCAGGAGGAGGATAAACAAGCACCTGCGCCGCTGCACTCCAAGAAGGTATCTGATTAGGCGTTTGAATGATTGAATCTGCCCGCAAATGTATATATTTATTTGAGGAAGGATTCAAATGAAGCCAGTGAGCAATTGGTTGCATGGTAAGCTGGAAATCTGTGGTCATGTGGGCCCTTTGTTGATGACGTGACAGGCCTCATCTTCAGTGCAGAAAACAACACCATGACAACCCTTGCTGGCGTTCCGGCGATGGTCATGGCACATGTGAAGCCTATAGCTATCAATTATGCAATGTTTGTGAATTCCTTTGCCACAAATGTGGTGAAGACTGCCCAGATTCACAGTTGGTGGTATGAGGAAATCGCTGGAATTGATCCCGCCCAGAGAAACTCAGACCCTCCATGTGTCTACATTTCAGCAGTTAATGAAATATCTCAACAATTGTTTTCATCACTGACATTTTGCATCAGGGTCTCGGAAAGGTTGCTTCGTCCCGTGCAGCAACAGTATACCGCTGCAAGACCTCACTCGACTCTGTTTACAGATTTCAGACACAGTTGCGTACAGAGATCCGGAAAATAGTAGCCTGGCAATTGGCAAAGGATAAGTTTACATGCCCTGCAAACGTTCGTGAGGTAAGTACAAAGCTTGCTTCTTGTTTAATCGCTGTCTAGACGATCAATTTAGAAGTGGACGTTTCGATATGCCGCAACTGAAATTGTGGAACGTATTCGCTGGACATACTGCTGTAGCATACAACACCTGGGAATGAAAGATAGATCATTGATTGATAAAGTCAACCAGACATTTATTGCCCTCACCGCGACGGCCATCCACCATTGTCTGTAGGCCTGCAAAACAGGCGAGTTTAGGGTTCTGCCAGAGTTTGGTCCCTGAGGTGGTGCACAACATACGTACGATATAAGAAACATTAATCACGCAGTTAATAATCCAAGCACAGATGTATTTCGTCGTCTAGACGCAGATTTTCGTGCTTCCACGCCAGAGGTTCAAGCTAAAAAGAGAGACAATATTCGCAGCAAGATCCGCAGAATGATCCACTCAACTGGTACGGATCCAGCAATGGCACAACTGCACAACAATCAGGGCAGCTTTGATCAGAACTTGCTTGATTACGTCACGGAGGAGCTCATAGAGCAGCCTGACAATTCTCTTAATCATCTCAGCAGCTTTGTTGCTGCTACTGCAGCTGGTATGGAATTCTCAGCTGTTCTTCCTATGGGTGCGTCTGCCATCGCCAGCAGCAGCCAGCCCGTCCCCTGCAGCAACAGCAACAGCAACAGCAACGACATAACCAACATGGCCAACGTTGAGAATACAGGATCAGTCGATGGAGGTACGATTCTAGAGGGTGGGATGTTGCTTGGAGGTTAGGAATGGTGTCAGTGATCAGATTTAGGCTTTTCTTTGTGTGCTATTTTATACTTGGTTTCATCGATATATCATAATAGTAGTAAATGTAATAGAACTGATGGTTTACTAAAGTCTGATCTCAAATGCATGAAATCATAATCGCGATGATGCCTAACCCTCCTACAACAGTTACACTGCAAGGTACTGATGATCTTGTATCAACAAATTATATATAATGAACAACTTCTGCATGGTGACTATGATTGGTCAAATTAAAGCCATGAGTGTCTTTAAAAACAAGAACAACACACTTCAATAAACAGATGGAGTGAGAACTATCATCATTGCGAGGACTAATCAAGTTGGGCAACGTAGGAGTATGCCGAGAGATGAATTGGGATTTTCCCAAAGGAAGTGGGAACCGTTTGTCAAGTGCTCTTTGTCACATTCGCAACAGTGGGTACACCAGTCGTAACCCTTGAGAACAGTATCGCGACGACTCAAAGAACACTGTGGGACAGTCAAGCAATGCCATATTTCAGGGAAACCTCGATTTCATTCTTTTGAGTTTGTGTGTACAATGAACTAAATAAATATGATGATGAAGGAGATGTAGTTTTTGCTGATGGAGGGTGATGATTGAATGGCAACCTGTAATCGGGGCCGGGTACCAGCCATTATGTATCGCCATCTCGCAATGAGCCTTCTCTCAATCAGGATAATCTTTGGTATATTCCTATATCTACTATCTCATGCATCTACGTTTGCCACTATATTCCATGTGCTACCGTATCTATACCTGTGAGGGCGAATGCATGCTTATGTACCCTTCCATGAATGTTACATAAGTGTCCAACATGCCTCTGTACAAGATTGATTGCCACCAGCGTGCACTCCATTGGAGCTCAAAGATGTAGTCAAGTCATCCAATTCCCACCGTTGTGAGTAAACCAAGTCAACAATTAAGTCTCAGCACCTCTCTTACCTCCCAATTGACTGCTGGCAAATTGACCACCTCCTGATTAGCCACCTCCAGCTCAAATTTATCCAAGTACTCTTCATTTGTGCTGGATCATGGCATTCAAAGGAAGCTCTGAACACTCTGAGACACTGCCTTGCAGTATATCTAAAATATCCCATGATCAAGGCGACCGACTAAATGACAGAGTTCACTTGATCTCAACCTCAAAGTACATTTCCAATCTTGTTCAATTCCTGCTTTTATACCCATTTTCATGTTATCCATCATCAACAGCAAGTGCATTTCTGAATTCACTCAATCCCAGTCTTGAGATGGATTTTCAGACACACTAGATGATGGTCTGCATGTTCCTACGATTCTGACCAACCATGAATCTGCAGTCACGCTCAGTTACAGCCTCCAATTGAATTTCCCAATCTGCTCAATCCTGGCCCCTGAGCACATTTCCACACCTGCCGCATCACATACTCTAAATTATTCACAAATCCTTCTCTACCATGTCCTTCGAGTGTATATCTACAGGCACTTGAGCTATATTGTCAAATGCACCTCACATTGCTGTCAAGTACCACCTGCAGCAAGACCAGTTCTACTGTATTTGGATAGGTACCTATATACATAGATATATAGATAAATAGATACATTGATACCTCAATCTATCGCTGAGAATACAAGCTGAATACATCAGTATTAAACAAGATTGTACAGTAGGTAGTAACTATTATTTCCAGGCACATCAGCAGCATTTTCAAAGAACTTTATATTCTTCCCAGTGTGCTGTAAAATGATTCCAGGGGTTTCTAGGCTTGTTGCCTGCCTTGGCTAGTGTACCAAGGCTTCTTGTTGGTACTCCCAGGTGCTTCAGTGGTTGTAACCGGACCTTCTATATCCTTGTATAGTAGTTGCCAGTGCTTCCAAGTACTCCTGATAGATACCGCATTTGTCCAGTCAACTCTGGAATATGACCACCCTGGTATTCTGGTGCAACAACTCCCAAACGATCCAAGAGAATTGCACTGACAAAAATACATATTAATGATGTACAATTCTCAAAATAATCATGCACTGCAACTCAGATATCTCTCAGGGTGTATTTGGAAATTACTCTTTAGCTGGATAACACTTTCAGATGGTCGCAACATTCTGTCTAATTCTTCAATTTGCTTCCAACCTGAACCTAATCACATCCATTGTTCTCTGATAGCAGTTATCAGAACTTCAAGTTACACTCAAGGTCATGTACAATACCCTCTCAGAGTCTGATTTTCCCATAGATTTCACACTTGTAAGTTTATACTTTACCTTCTATCATTTACTCCTGACGGCTCACAGTGACTTAAACAGAGTTTCCTGATACACTACCAGTAGTAAATCAGCTATCTGAGATATCTCATTAATGGATCATCAATCATTCAGAACAGTAGACAGTCAGTTGCATTTATGTCTTCTAATTATACTTTTGAATACTGTATTATCTTACTTTTGTGTTTGGTTAAAGTTGTATACATACTTGTTGAAAGCAAGCAGAGCATTTTCAAAATACCCAGCTGAGAATCCATGTAATTTACCGTAGCCATCATGAAAAGCAAATATAGTGGGAGTATATGGAAGTTGTGGCAGTTGGAAGTGGCAAAATGGAATTAAAGTAGTATACATTTATCTTTTCTTGTTTCTTATTAAATTCCAGTTCAATCCAAGTGGTATTGGCATTAAATTTACCACCTCTAGCCAATCAAACTACAGAGGCATAGTTTTTCTCAGTATGAAATTGAAAGAATTTTTGTAAAAAGTGTTGAATATGCAGTTATATATAGTTTCTTCTTGTCGAGTTTGGATACAGAGACTAGGAGCTGATTAGTTATATTTTGGGATACTATATCGGAAAGAGTAGAATTGGTTTGGTGAATAATAATATGGCCAGGCAACTATCATCTTTAATAGATTACTTATGAGAATTTTAACTTTTATTAAGAATCATATCATTTAATTCAATATACATTGTCTCTCTAATCAATATTTATTACTGTATCTTTATTATGGACATTGATTTTCATATTTACACATTCACATCTATTAGTACCCTTCACAGAACCTGAAAACATTGATAATTTTCAATCTACTTTACTCAATGTACCATATTCAAAGTGTAGCTATAACAATATCATGTTGAACTAAAGATTGAAATTGAATTTTGTAATAGTAATTTAAATTACCACAAACAATTAGGTTGAAGATTATATAGTTATATTGATATTTACTTTAGAAACTTTCATAAATATACTTATCAAGTAACTAGATATGTATACTGAATTTGATAATGAACAATCAGTCTATGTAATATGCATACAAGTTGTAACATTGTAGAAAACTATACATAATACAAATAGTATCATATTATAAAAATAATAAACTGTATATATTTAAAGTACCACATGGCCTATGTATTTCTGTAGTGCACTGTATACTATTGTATTAATGAGAAAAACTGAATTTATAAATATAAACACAATATTTACAATAGTATATTCTATATCTCCAAGTTTACTCTATCTCCTAAAAGAGAAGGTACCATTTCAACAGTGTAAAGTATCTCTATCACATAAGTATACAGATTGTACATATTATTTGTTTGTAATGTATTAGCATATGTACCCTTGGTTTCATAGCAGATACTTACAGTAATAATCCCTTTGTTTACCTGCGTTCAACCTAACAGGTGAGTATTTCTAGAAGAATCAATCTTAATATTATCCTTCTTTAAAGTCTACTTATAGCCAGTCGCTTTAAACTCAGTACCTACTTGTTTTATCAGTTTTAACTTCTTCCAATTTATTTCCAGTTGTATTGTTGTCATTGTCCAGAATCACTCAACAGCAGACTTTAACTCTGTTATCACACTTGATCTTAAGAATATAAGAAATACTTTGTATATGCTGCTTTAATATACTACTGTAAGTAGAAGAGCTAGTGAAAACAGTTTCTTATTGAAAATATTATAGTTTCAATTAATTTTGGTCAGTAACATGCCACACTAAATCTATCAGCTTGGCTTCTAAAGCTATGGTCCAAGAGTGGGATTGTGGCACTTATTATATTTTGCAGCTGCAGTTACTGAACAGTTTAAGTTGTGGTTGCAGTTAGTTCTAAAGCCATTGCGGTTCTGCATTTGCAAATGGTATTTCACTTTCGTGAAACTGGAACCCCGCCCTGGCAACTGAACGTGCCCTTATTATTTTCTCTGTTGCAATAACACAACAGCTGGCCTAGAACGGGGCCGCAAAACAGAAACTCTCGTTCAACTGTCGGTTGGTCATGATTCCAACATGGCAATGCTCGGCACCCTAAATATTCCGAGCTCTAAGTACCTATTTGGAGTTTGACTTTGCAGGATCTTCTTTTTCAATTCAGTCCGGCGGCCAGTTTAGGCCCGAACATGCGAAAGCCAAGGGCCTTGGACTCGCGTTGCCGTCATGAAGTCATACTTCCTCGCTAAGGACAGAGCCAGATTATGTAACGCCACGTGGAAAATTTGGCGATATCAGATCGTAGCCATAGCTATCAATCAGATTATCTGTACATGCCGCGTGCCCCGCAGTGGCTTCAGGGAAGTTTCCCACTGCCGTGAATGCATCTAAGACAAATTTTCTGCGACTTTGGGATTTCAAGATCGTCTTCCTGCTGGCAGCGCATGACAGGAAAGTACTTGAAGCGGAGATTCGGGTGGGGAACATAGGCAATCGCATGGTAAGATATCGGCGATTCTGTTTCTATACGCGCCACTAGTCTGGGGACTTCGGATCGGATTACCTTGCTGTCTGTACACATGGAGTTTAGCGCAGCGCTGGAGAGATTATCAGATGAAGATTTTTTCTGGATGCAGATATGGAATATCCCGTTAGATGTAACGAGCTATGCGCGGTAGTTTAAGGTACTTTTGGGGGAAGCCGCATTTTGTCACAAGGAGCTCAACGGCCGACTTCACTTGGTGCGGGCTCGACAAGCTCCTTGCGGCGAGAATCAATCTGTCGAGATACAGAGCTTCACACAAAAGAACCAGCTCCAGCGACTACTGTTGGAAGACCGTGGGATATTTGTTGCACGACATGGGTGTCCGATAGCGGCGGTCAGTCTATCACGCATGGATCAGCTCGCTAAAGAATCACCACCGGCGCTCTCTTGGTCCAACGCCAATACGAATTCATGTCAAGGATCTGATAACACCTCTTAGGAGCAGGAAGAGATTTTCGTAGTAGGAAGAAGCCCAAAGCCCAAGAGCTGGCAGGCAGGGAGGATGAACACTGCTAGTAGCCACGAGGTGGGGGAAGAACCACACTGTTCAACATATCGGGTCCCAGACAGCCATGGCGATGAGCACGAGCACGGCGGTGGAGTGCATAAATACATACAAGGTAACCGTCTGCCCTTCGCAGCTATTCCCCCGACGATCCCATCCCGACTCAATTACGCGTGTGCCACCACCGTCCACACGCAAGAATTCATATAAGGCCGGGCCGAGCCAACTGATTAATTTAAATCGTCTTCTGCTACCCCGCCACGGCTTGATCACAGCACCACCACGCATACAACATGCCCGTTCCCCCGGCACCCGCGATGGGGAATATCGCCTCCAGCTTTGCGGCGGAGAAGTCTGCTGGCATTGACCCACCGCAAAATGAGATGTCGAGTTACGATTCCGACAGCCTGGTTACGGAGGATGCACAGGAGGGAATCAAGAAGGTTGAGGCTATTGCTTCGACCTGGACGAAGAAGGAATTGTATATTGCATATGTCGGGTATGTCTTTTGGTTCTCTCTTGTTCTCTAAGTCTTGCTGCTAACTACGAATGATGCAGAATCTTTCTGATTTTCTTCATCAACTCCCTCCAGCAGCAGGTGACGGGAAATCTCTACCCCTACGTCACGTCTTCGTTCTACATGCACTCTCTCGTTTCAACGATTGCGATTATCAGCAATATCGTCGGTGGTGTCTTGAAGCTCCCAATTGCAAAGTTGTTAGATCTGTGGGGACGCGCTGAGGGTTTCACCCTTATGCTTGCCTCCACCGTCATTGGTGAGCTCTTTCTAGTCGGAACGCTTGGATGAAAGTCGCTGATGACCATGACTCAAGGTCTTGCTATGATGGCTGGCTGCACAAACGTTTCCATCTACGCCGGTGCCCAGGTTTTCTACTGGGTTGGATTCAACGGCATGAGTTACATTCTCAATGTCTTCATGGCGGACACATCATCGCTCAAGCACAGAGCCCTTGTCTTCGCTTTCTCGACCACTCCTTACATTGGCACAACCTTTGCCGGTCCGGCACTGGCGCAGAGATTCTACCAGGAGTCGACCTGGCAGTGGGGTCATGGAGTGTGGACCATTATCCTCCCAGTTCTCTGTATTCCTTTCCTGGTCATTGTTTTCAGCAACCAAAGCAAGGCTAGGAAGGTGGGATTGATCAAGAAGAACCCTAACCACATCGGCAAGACCCTTCCCGGGCTAGCAGTCTATTATTTTTGGGAATTCGACTCCATCGGCATCGTCCTCGTCTGCGCCGGCTTTGTCCTGATCCTCCTCCCCATGTCACTCGCAAACTACCAGATCAACACCTGGAAGTCCGGCACCATCATCAGCATGTTCATCATCGGCGGCTTGTGTCTCATCGCCTTCGCCGTGTACGAAAAGTTCTTCTCACGCAAGAGCTTCATCCCCTTCGAGCTTCTCCGCGACCGTACCGTTTTGGGAGCCTGCGGTCTCTCAGCCTCAATATTCATCTCCTTCTACTGCTGGGATGCGTACTACTCCTCGTACGTGCAGGTGGTGCACAACCAGAGCATCAAGAACGCGGGTTACATCTACAACATCTACAGCATCGGATCTTGCTTCTTTGCCGTCCTTGTCGGTCTGTTCATCAAGTTCACAAAGCAGTTCAAGTACCTCACACTCTTCTTCGCCGTCCCACTGTATGTCATGGCGACTGGACTGATGATCCACTTCCGCCAGGCTCACACCAACATCGGGTATGTCGTCATGTGCCAGATCTTTATTGCCTTCGCGGGTGGTACGTTGGTGATCTGTGAGCAGCTCGCGATCATGGCTGCATCCCCGCACGAGAACGTTGCCGCGGTGCTTGCTTTCATTGGCCTATTCTCCAGCATCGGCGGTGGTATCGGAGCCGCTGTGTCCGGCGCAATCTGGACCTCCACTCTTCCCAAGGAGTTGGCGAACAGGCTTCCGGGGTCGGTTAAGGACCAGTATCTAGCCATCTATGCCAGTCTCCCAACACAGCTGAGTTACGCGTGGGGATCCCCCGAGAGAACAGCGATTATTGAGGCGTATGCGGCAACGCAGAGGATCATGGTTATTGCGGCTACGGTTGCGATGGTGTTCTCGTTCGTGTGGGTCAGTATGTGGAGGAATATTAAGTTGGATGAGATTAAGAATAGTAAAGGGTTGTTGGTGTAAATGGGATGTACTTATGTGAAGAGGGGGCAAGTCTGTTAATGTGAAGGTAATGAATGTATGGCGACGATTGTAATTACATATGGTTAATTGGTTACTGGGTAATGAATACTGTACCGAGCACAGTGGTTGGGACGGGGTTGTTGTTGTTTATTCATACTGTATTTACTCTAGCTAGAGTATGACAGGCCCTTATCCTCTCCGCCTCCGGGCGAGCCGGTTAGATGGCGGAGCTCCCACCTACTACCCTCCGTCCCCGCTGACAAAAGAAAAAGGAAACAGTAAAGTATAGTGATGTAACGTAGTGTAATCTAAAAGACTGGCCGCTCCGGCCTCCATGCCTCACCCCGGCGGGAACTTTCCGACGTCCATGGCCGCCAGGAAGTCCATCACCGCCTTATCACATATCTCCATGGAAAACAGCTCCGATACCTGTGCTCACCGGCACCAGCTCGCTTTCTAGCTCGTTACCTTCCCCACCTTCTTCCAGAGCATCCACTGCTGGTATTTCCACCGACTGCAGTGGCGGAGGAGGTGCTCCCGTGTTTGGGACACCGTTCCCCCGCACCACCTCGTTCTCCCGGTGTCCGAACCGTTTTAGGTAGGCTCCGGTGGGCGCATGCCCGCACTTTAACTGGTAGAATCTTATTGCCAATGACTTTGCGCTTGCCATTGGGACAGGTCTCTTGCTGCCTGCTTTGCCCTTCAGTCTGTAGCCGAAGTGCTTACTGCATTTGTCGGCCTCCCACTGGGCCTCGGCTGCTGATCTTCCTTCGGAGATCCGTCTAGCTCTATTCGAAGCCGAAGTGTATGGCCACTCTATTGTCGTACTAGCGTTGGCCTCTCCGGCTAAGTTCGCCTGGCGGTCTGCTTCTTCATTTCCGGGGATGCCGGAGTGCCCCGGGACCCAATGGATTTCCGTTGCGATGCCATGGGCGAGGAGGGCCTGCGCCCTGCGGTTGATCCGCCTTGCTACTCGCTGTCCAGGGCCCGGCTCCAGGTGTGCCGTCCGTCGGATGGCGGCTTGTGAATCGCTGAAAGGTTGGGACGGGGTTCGCGTCTAACATATTTTTTAAATGAGACACGGTTCGCCTGACAGGTATAGAATTGCGGGCGGGGTTAACCTGACGCACCGCTAGAGCCGAAATCGACTTGAATTTGGTGTATGCTTCGTACCAACCATGTGGGGGAACGGTCTCGGAACGTACCCACGGCGGGTACTTCAGTTCTGGCGGTGTGTATTCAACCCTTAATTTTTCACTGTGGTAGTCTTTTAATCTACTTGCATATCACCGGTATCTGCACACTGGGCTAACATTTTTCTCACACTGGATAAATTGAACTGACGCTGATAGCCTATTGAGAAGGTGCTCGGTACAGTACGAGTTTGAACTGACTTTAGGTGTGATGATAGAGCTATAGTTGTCGGTGTGGTGTCTTGAAACCCGGCTGTAGAGTACAGTCACGGAGTTAGCACAACGTAGAATCGGTGCCATCCCCAGGAAGGGAGAAATTAGCATTTCGGATATCTCTTGTCGTGATAAGAATGTGATATAGATACTAAAGCGGACCAGATGGGAAAACTTATCAGCCTGGCGGAGTTTTACTAGGGAAAGTTCTCGCAACACCAAATTACTCAGCTTGTCGTTGAGTTGGCACCCAAGCACCGGAGCAGCACAACGAGGATATCAATATATGAGTCTATAATCAAAGAGACGGCTCTCGATAGCGCTATTGTGACCCGCTTTCTCAGAGATTCTGATCGCCCTTTTTTGGCATATCATCTCAACATGTTGGGGGAAAGCTCAGGGTCCCCTTTGTTGCGTGATGGCGCGTTTGTTAGTATGCCCTCAGGTTGAATGTGATTCCAAACAAAGGTAATGACAGTATTGTGCTTTAGGCACTATATTTACCTCCAGAGTTCCGTAAAAAATGGTATGAACTGTAAGGGCATACTTTCGTTATTTCTTCACTATCTTTTGTTTTATGTTAAGCACGGTAATGTATTCTCTATATTCTTGTTTGGACTTTTTCAACCTGTCGCACTGCAGGATGTGTTCAGAGCTGATACTGACATGTATGCTATGACAGCCGATAGAGCGTCAGGGTAACGACCTCATCAGCTGAGCGGCGAGCCAATTGATTGCCATATAAATGCGCTCAGGCTCCGTGAGAAGAGAAGCTAGTCGCATGTAACTACCGATATCAGCCGTTATCTTCACGTTATAATACTTTGGCCTCGTACCCCGGACCTTAATCTCATGTGATTTTATACTAACTGAACCGGCGAGTCAGATCCAAATTGGGATCATGAAAAAAGTGAGGTGAAAGGGTCTGGAGATGGCCTCGATTCAGACTCTAGCTTGTTCCATATGGTGTAGTGGTAGCAGTTAAATGCTGACTCGGAGTATCTAGTTGACCTGGGGCAACGCAGGGCGAACCAGAATTAAGTATGTTCATATCTAATATATTTTAAATAGTAATAGAATGGTTCCAGCAGAGAGCTTGGAGACATGCATTCAGTGTAAGTTCACAATTCTAAAGTGCAATGGGCATGGCCAGACGTATGTGATATTGGAAACAATAATTTGATATTACAATTAAGACAGAAACTTGAAATGCATCGAGCAAACAAGACAAGAGTCAAATCTGTTTGAAAGTTGTCTATTACATTGCTATACAAGAGAATGAGAAAAGAGAGAAGAAAAGGAAATCCCCCAATACCAAACAACCTCTCATTATATACAGTTCATCTGTCACCTGCATACTATCAGTTATACTCCAATGTACCATCCAAATCTTCACTCTTGATCTTACACACCAACAACAGGATTCATATCAACACAATTATGCCATATCATCTCACATTGCAACACCTTAACCCACTTCCTTAGATCAGCAAAATGTAAATCAATTCAGAAGCAATACGCAATCCTTCCAGACCGTTCTGGAGCTAAGCAAAGTGCTCTCAGACTCTGTAACAGCATTTTCAGGCACTCCTGAAGGCACCTGGAGTTATGAAGGTGCATTCATGATGCTACATGATTTGAGTTATAGGATAGTCAAATTTTGAAGCTTCTGAGATATCTGCACAGATCTGTAGGAGACATCAAGAGCAGCTGAGACCGCTGCGCAGCTCTGCGGGAGACTTGGTGGCATATTCTCACTGCCTTGGTTCTTACATAACAACAAGGCATTTTGTCTTATCATATTTGTCTTTGTTACAGTCACAAGATTAACTACATCATAATATGGCATGCATTATTGAAGTCTCTCCAGACACATACATATGCTCAATCTGGCAGCAGATGGTAGTCGATCATAATTGAAGGAGCACCTGGACACAACCACTGAGAGAAGATAGAGATGCACCACTTGGAGACTGTTGTGGTGAAATGATGAAGCCAAAAGGCAGAGAGCACACCATCAACACTCCACTGCGCCTTTTCCGACATCCAAATGGAATTCATGGAAACAAGTGGATCTGGCTCAAGGAGAAAAGACATCGGGTGAGAAGATATTATACTTGCCAGAGTTGGGGATCTGCCAAATCTTGGACAAAGTGAGTGAGATCAAGAGTTCGGAAAGATAGAGTGTGTAATTTCATTGTATGATCAGGTGAGATGGAAATGAGATAATGTCTATCTACTCGGGGGCCTGCTGAATATATACTCTCCATCACTCTGTCTACCTCCGCAACCTCAATATCCCTATACACCCGCCATCGCTTCTGCAAGATGTACTTGGAGGCAGTGATCAAGGGTATTTGGCGATGCACCTGGAGACTGAGATCAAGTGGAGTCAAAGATACACATGGAGGCCGGGATCGAGTAAGTTCGGAGAAGCAATTGCAGACTGAGATCAAGTAAACTCAGTTGTACTTGAAGGTGGAGATCAAGAGTACTTTGAAATGCACTTCGAACCCGTAATTGAGTGTATTGGGAGATACGCTTCGAGGCCATGATCAAGCAAGATTGGAGGAGTACTGGCAGGCAGGTGATCTGGAGGCAATTGATCTGAATGCTGTCAATCTGGAGGCAGTAAATCAGGAGGCAGTTCATCTGGAGGTTGTCAATCTGGAGGCAGTCAATCTGGAGGCAGTTCATCTGGAGGCAGTCAATCTGGAGGCAGTCAATCTGGAGGCAGTCAATCTTGAAGCAGTCAATCTGGAGGCAGTCAATCTGGAGGCAGTCAATCTTGAAGCAGTCAATCTGGAAGCAGTCAATCTGGAAGCAGTCAATCTGCAGGCAGTCAATCTGCAGGCAATCAAACTGGAGGCAGCCAATCTGGATGCAGTCAATCTCGAGAGAGTCAATCTGCAGATGGTAGATCGGCAGGCATGTGCGATGGAAGCTGAGACCAATGATTCCACCAGTCCAGCAATGAACCAGTGCAGACCGGGTCCGTCCAAGTCCAATCCAGTCCAGGCCGAGTATATTTTGGACTGGGATCAGACCAATCCCCAATTCTGTTGTACCAGGACTGGACTGGACTGGACTGGTGTGGATTAGTCCAGCGCTGTGGCCAGAGTTACAGTATATTTCTCACTGTATTGGTCATTTAATGGGAGAAATATATCTTGATGGTACCGAATATACAGACAGAACTGACATAATTTCGCCCAGAGTGGGTATTCAGAGGTGAGTGGTTATCAAATGTGATGATGAGTCATATTTTCAGCAATACTTGACTATGAAACAATGTCAAAATTGTAAGCATGTGTGGACTGGTCCAGACCAAGCCCGTACAGTCCGAGACTGGCAGTCTGTGGTCAAGTCTAGTGTTAGCGATGGGTCTGGACCGTCACTTCAGGTCCAGGTACGGGTCGGAACCGAACCGGAACCAGATTGGCGGTCCGAGTCGTCAATAAACCCGAACTGTCGATTCGGGTACGGTTCCATCGACATCTCCCTACCCGTCTGAATTGGGCGTGTTTTCAGCGGGTTGTATAGCAGGTCCATCTGTAAATTCATATAACATGCTTGCCTTTGCTATTCGATTATAGTACTCAATAAAAATCGATCATTTGACATCCAGTAATCACATTTTGCATGTTTTGCATGTTGCGAGATCGACAATATTTTAATTCATGTTTTTCTTTGAATGATTTGTATTTTGGACCGGGGAGGAGGTCAACAGTTCAATTATAAGCACAAATATCCATTCGATGCCTTCATTACCCGATCTGCATCACCAGTAATTGATGACCCTCAGTTAATGCTGAGTTGACAGATATTGTCAGAATGGCGCCGTGACTGTGTCACTTCCTCTTTTGCACATAGTGGATGGCAATACATTGGTTATGGATAGCAGCGACCAAATCACTTACCAATTACCTTATTTACAAGACCAAACATTGTGGAGGCTCCATTGATGCTTAAGGTGTAGTGGCATTGACACAGACCATATTGCCTATAAAGGCTGCCAATACTTCGAATATGGGTAAATGCCGTAGCACAGCCCTTGGATTATACAAGATGCAACACACAAAATCGTTGACGCTCTGGTGACGCTCATTTTCAGACAGGTGCTGTGACCATGTCACGATCGCATTTGCACAGAACGGCTGCCAATACGTTGATTATGGACTTATGCTGTAGCAGAGCCCTTGGATTATACATGATGCAATACCCAAAAGCGTTGACACTCTGTTGATACTCAGTTGACACTGTGTTGATGCTCTGTTGACGCTCTGTTGATGCTCTGTTGACGCGCTGTTGACGCTCATTTTGAGGTGCAACGGTATCGACACACACGATATTGCCTATATAGGCTGCCAATACTTTGATTATGCATAAATGCCGTAGCACAGCCCTTGGATTATACAAGGTGCAACACACAAAATCGTTGATGCTCTGTTGACGCTCATTTTCAGACTGGGGCTGTGACCATGTTGCGATCACTTTTGCTCAGAACAGCTGCCAATACAATGATTATGGATATCTGCCATAGCAGAGCCCTTGGATTATACAAGATGCAATACCCAAAATCGTTGACACTCTGTTGACACTCTGTTGACACGGTGATGATGCTCTGTTTACCCTCTGTTGAAGCTCTGTTGACGCTCATTTGGTGGTAGAGCAGTATCGACACACACGATATTGCCTGTAAAGGCTGCCAATACTTCGATTATGGATAAATGCCGTAGCACTGCCTTTGGATTACACAAGATGCAACCCACAAAATCGTTGACGCTCTGTTGACGCTCATTTTGAGGTGTAGCAGTATCGACACACATGTTATTACCTATAAAGGCTGCCAATACTTCGATTATGGGTAAATGCCGTATCACAGCCCTTGGATTATACAAGATGCAACACCCAAAATTGTTGACGCTCTGTTGACGCTCATTTTCAGACTGGGGATGGGACCATGTCGCTTTCTCTTTTGCCCATCAAGGCTGCCAATATGTTGATTATGGATACCAGTGAGCAAATGGCATCCCAATGGACTTACTTACAAGATCAAAAACCGTTGACGCTCCGTTGACGCTCACTTTCAGAATGTGGCTGTTACCGTGTCGATTTCTCTTTTGCCTATAAAGGCTGCCCATACTTTGGTTATGGATAACAGCAAGCAAATCGGTTTCCAATTAACTTACTTATTGCAGAAAATATCATTGACGCTCCGTTGACGCTCAGTATCAGAATGTGGCTGTTACCGCGCTGCGGTCTCTTTTGCCTACAAAGGCTGCTAGTCTGTTGAATATGAATAGCAGCGAGCAAATCACTTTCCAATTAAGTTGCTTACATATCCAAAAATCATTGATGCTCCGTTGACGCTCATTGTAAAAATGGTGCTGTTCCCGTGTCGCTTTAATAATCATATAGTCATTATTGACAGTCAATGAATAATTTGTATCAATACTCAGTTGCATGCAAAAGCTTTATGGCATATCAATTTCTGATCAACTGATGCAGAAGTTCTCTGAGGGATGGATAACTTAGCGCGGTGACATTTCAGCGCTTTCAGTTGGCAATTCACTGCATGTAGAGCCATAACCTAATTATTCATCAATATAGCCCAACATACTCAGTGTGCCATATCCAGTTCGATCTGCTCAATTTTCATGACGTACCATAAGCAATTTTCACAATGCTCACTATGTGCACCCGGTCTAAACGCGGAGTAATGTAGTCGGTTGTATGTATGAATGCAACATCATGGTGGTCATTCATACAGATTCGCGTTGCGCAATGACTGCTCCTTTTATAAGTCGTATGTCATCACTAGGTGAAACTTTGTTAGTAAATTTTATCTTTAGTTTAGATTGCGCGTTCTCACTTATCCGTAAAAGGAAGGTCGATATTGTGTTGATCAGCTGTCAATCGACTTTGTTTGGAGTTTGGACTGTTCGTATGGCCCATATGACCCTTGCACATGCACAGACAAATTATCATTTCTTAAAATATAGTTAGTGAAATCAAAAGAATTCTTTCACGTATCGAAATAGATATGCCAACTACTTTTTGCAGAGATATGTCGTCAATAATCACATATTGTGCAGGTTGTGTACACATGACCTACGAGCCAATACAAAATGTTTACCTGAATCCATTTCCTGTATGGTATGTAGGTATGGAGGACATATGCAGGGGTAAATGCTTACGGGTTTAACAGGCTTTGATTTGTTAATCGGTGATGAATTGGGTATCGTGTCAGTCGTGAGAGCCGATATGCATTTGTGAGACGGTCATTTGCGGCGTGCTATTTACATATGGCTACTCTATCCCAGGAGCTTCCTTGCGGCATTGGAATTTTCCGCTGACACTATCATGTATCTCCATCAGCTCTCCAAATGTTGTCAGTGCAGTCGCATGTGCGAACTGATCAAATTCCAGCTGAATGACTGCCTTAACAATCAATATGGCTGTTTTGGACCTCGAATCTTACAAATGATGCAAGATGAACAATTGATCACACTCAACTTCAGGACGTAGCAGGGAGTATGTCTCTCCTTGTTTTGAGTATAAAGGCCGCCAATGAAACAAATAAAGAGAATGATGTACCAAAGTTAATATTTTGCCCATAACAGTAACATATTTGACTGCGACCATAAATAGAAAAACCCGAAAAGGAGAACCGGAGACTGGAACTGACGGGTCTAGCCAAACCCGGCAAAACCCATGGGTTGACGGGTACCGGTACGTGTTTGGCCTGCCAAGAAGCTCCGGGTCTGGTTTTTGGACGGGTCTGGAACCAAACCGCACCGTTTTTCCGGTCCAAACCCAGACCGCTGGCTGGTTACCCGGACCCGTTGCTAACACTAGTGAAGTCCAGTCGAACCTTCCATTTGGACTGGACTGGACTGAGCCCTACTACAGACTGGGTGCATCTGGACTGGTATAATCATTGGCTGAGAATCTATGTATTGGGTAACACGTAATTGTGGCAATTTAGAGAATTGAGTACACCAAGGTCTGCTGTAAGCTGAGAGACTGGCTGGGAGAAAGAGACAGTCAATCTTGGGATGATGCAGTACTCGATGTATGCTATACTCAGTGTTAGATTGTGATCAAGACATGGAGAAATGGCGAAGGATAACTTGACTTCAGGTTCTCAGGTGATGGTTGAGTTGAGAACGAGATAGAGACAGATGACAGAAGTTAGGGGAAATCAACTTGAGAAACTGGGACGTCACAGAATCTTGTGTGTGAGTCAATTTACGAACATCCCTACAGCAGGTAAGAGTCCCAATCAGGTCTGTAATAACAGCAATACGAAGTCTTCACAACCCAATCAGGCAAGTCATCCCCCTGACTTCACATATCCACTTGTATCCTCGACATCATTCTCATCTTAATCCTCCATCTATCTCTTTCTTGTCCCCAACTCCACCATCATTGCAGAACACAAAGTTAAGTCATTCCTCTCTATATCTCCATGCGATAATTATGAGTTGACACTGAGTACAACATATACAAAGTACAGCATTCGCCCAAGATTGTTTGTCTTCCCTTCATTCTCATGATTACGAGTTAACCCCTGAATGTCGCTTCAGCTGCGGGCATGCCTTTCTGCATGATCGACTGCCATCAGCCAGCTCTCCATAAGAGCTGATAGGTAAAGTCACCTTGTCACATTGCCATGATTGTGAGTGAACTAACTGATAAATAAAGTCCAGTGTTGGCAACGGTACCAACCCGCTGTTACGGTTCCAGGTTACGGTTGGGACCGAACCTGGACCGTGGCAAGGGATTGTAATATACTAAAAACCCGTACTGCGGCATGTGGGCAGGTTTCCACCGAAACCCGCCTCTGAAAAGCTGACATTTTTGACTTCAACTAAGTTTTTGAATTCTGATCGTATAACAACATGATCTATACATATCATATGCAGTGTTAGGTGCACTGTCACCTCCCGTTCTCCGATTTATGATCCGATTAATATTCGTTAAAAAGCTGTTGAAAACCCGCAATTGTTAACTGATTTTAAACTTCATTTCACAGCTACTCGACGAATATTGATCCGATTTGAGTTTGGACAGTGGGAGATCAAAGAGCACATAAAAGTTCACATTTCACATATGGATCATGTTGTGATCTGATCAGACGACAAATACTTAATTGCAGCGAAAGTGGTAGGAACCATCCAATGGAACTGCCGTCCAGTTTCAACATGGCGAAAAACCAGCTGGATTATGTCCAGTCCAGGTAGCGACCCTGCACTAGTTAACTGGTTTGGGTTGCTTGGCGGTTCCTGATCTGGACTGGGGCCTTGGGGTCGGTTCCAACCCGGACTGAAGCCGGGTTACTCGGAACTGTTGGTAATACTAATACAGTCCCAGCACCTGGTGGAAAGCCCATCCACCATCTCCAAGTACTCGCCCAATCTCACACGATCATGGCCTACAAGTGTATCTCCAAACTTACTAGACCATGGTGTCTGAGTGAATTTCCGAACTTGCTCGAGCATGGCCTGCAAGTGTATTTGCAGACTCTGTTGATTATGGCCTGCAAGTTTCCACGATCATAGCCTCCAAGTGCATCTCCAAACTTACTGGATTCCGGCCTCCATGTTGGCATAATTACAGCCTCCAACTGCATCTACAAATACACTCGAATATGGCCTGCACAGTTGCATGACAATGGCCTCCAACTGCATCTTCAATCTTGCTCAATTACGGCCTGCAAGTTCACCCGACCATGGCCTGCAAGTATATCTTGAAACTTGCTCGATTATGGCCTTCAAGTTTGCATAATGATGATGTCCAAGTGCATCTCCAAACTGGGTCGATTACAGCCTCAGAGTGAATGTCTGAGTTCACTCTATCGTCATTTTCAGGCGCACCTCAAATTGCTCTCAAGCACCACTTGCATCCAGTCCACATATACTATGTGAAGATAGGTAGCTATATAGATAAATAGATGAGAATACAAACTGAATAGATGAGTTTTGAAAATCGTTGAACCATAAGTAGTCACTATGATTTCCAGGTGCACCAGCACTGTTCCCAATGATGATGTTGTTTGTCCCAGACTAGTCTACTGTGATTTGAGGTGCTCCAAGACATGTTGCCGGGGCTTACAGGCTTGTCATTGACACTCCCAGGCCTGTTGCTGGGGGTCTCAGGTGCTAACTGGTGCACAAAAAGTTCTCGCCGGTGCTCCAAGGTGTCCCCAAATGTACCATAATCACTCCTATGGTACTCCTGGACTAGTCATTGGATATCCCAGATACTCTGAAGGTGAGCCAGAATGCCCTCCTAGGGTCTGATACTGTTCTGAAATTGACACATTGAAGCTTACACTCCACATCATCTCAGACCGTTCTGGAGACTCTCAGATATAACAATACTTCGTACTGATGTATGTTCCCAAATAATCCTGCCACCACTATACAATATTCACACACTGTCACTGTATCTCCCAGCATCTCCTCCCATCTGTTAAACCAATGTCTTCATACCATCGCTTACAAATGTAAACTGTGACACTATTGCCATGTCAGATTCAAGGTCCTCCAAGAGCTTTCTCCTTTGGTTTTTGTGTTCCTGGATTTGGCTGATGAAACTAATCTACTGCCTGTAAACCATCCACAAACTTTGCTGGTACCCATGTCAAAAAATTATACCCTATCCATCGAATAAGATCCTGTAACTGATTCGGATATATCCACATAACCTCAATATGTAAAACATAATATTCCTCTCCACTATCCAGTTGCACACGGGGTGGAGTCAGAATGAACTTTCCCTGCATCGGATTATTTGTCGCAGCATCGAACAATGACACCAGCAGTAGTTGGTGGATACACATTGGTGTAGGAGGAGCCAACAAATAAGCATAGGGAAAAATTTGTCAAATAACTGAAAATGGCCCCAACAGTGTCAAATCTAATATTTGTGTGGGCCATGTTGTTCAGATATGTCAGACATCCAGCGACAGTTGACACGCTCCCTATATATAAGTTGCTGGAGTCTGAGCTTCATTTCCCTCCTCTTTCTGCATTTCTTTACTACCCTGTATTTCTCAGTGGAAGTGATCATGAACATGTTCCATTGTTGCTTCAACCTGATCTGCATCTCAATGTTGACGGTTCTGGCCTTCTGTAAGTTCATGCAAAAATGTCATATGTGCATGTATACCTTGAACAGCACAGAATAGAGTATACTTAGTTGTTTCTAAAACCCCATTATTTGCCACAAACTTGGCCTTTGGAACCAACATTACTCCACCATCCTGTTGGTGATTAACGAATACTCATAATTGCAGTTTCATACTGGTGGTTATTCTCTCCATCTGGACATTTGTCAGCAGTTGAAAAGCTGCTGACATTCTTCATTCGATCTCCTGATGGCTATACAACCGTCCCCAATACAGTAAAGCAACCTGAGCTCCTGAATCGGAAATAATTGTTGCTGGGAGTGCGAGGAGGCATACTAACTCACACAAAAGCAACTCAGCCAATCAAGAAGCATCTCTCATTGTATACCAGGAAATATAATGTCACATTTTGGAATGTCTATCCACTACTACTCAAATTGCATCAAACCCTTCATGCTCCGGTATTCCTACTACAAAATCCATCATTATAACTTCTCATGGTTGCTCTGGTACTGGTAATGGTTGCAGGACCACAAAGGTTGAATATTGTAATCTGGGGAATCTCTGGCGCTATGGCAATTCTGTACATTGTTATCAAGCTTCTGTCACGTATCTGTTCCATAATACTGTTGCTCCAGAAGATCAAAGGTTTCCACCTCTTCTTGATTGCCTACTAATGCTGAATCACGATTTTCCTGTACCAATAAAAACCGCAAATGATCACATTTTGGAACAAATCACTTTTCTGGATATCATATTCTCTAATTCTATTTTGAACATTCCACAATGGTAATTTCTTTTGACCTGAACTTTCTTGCTGTTGCTTCTAAACTTTTCCCTGGTGGCTGGTCAATTATCTATTCTGTTACAAAAGTTAGAATAGAACAAGATGGCCTTGAGCAGGCAGACTGTCTGCCAACAAACCCAATTGTTCTGGTAGGTTCTGTGGCTTTAAAACCACCTGCTTCATATTTTTTAATCTTTCATTGACCCCCGTCAGGGAGGTCTCCAGGTCTCCTTATCCAAGCATCTGATTTTCAAATTGATTTTCCTGGTCAAAAAACAAGTTTATAATCACATTGCGATAAACACTTGGACTATTGTACTTGTCCTCATTTCAAGTGTTTCCCTCTCATCAAATACTCAGGGTTCTTGTGGCCCATCAACAACTGAAAGAGGTGATGTGCCCCGTCACATTCCACAGTCCATTCCTCGTGTGGTTTAGTTATTGCTATTAGTTTCTGATTATATATATCATTATTCCACTCTGCTGGTATACGTGTCTCTGTGAGTATACTACAGGGTGTAATACTTTGTCATCATCATACTGTGGTACTACCCTTCCAGAAACACAAACAGAGGTATTTGTTTCAATGACAACCTCCCTATTATGATTCAAGAGTTGCAATACTGGTGCCATTGTGAAGGCAGTTACCATTATTTCAAAGCCAGCTGCTGTTTTGATTTCTACTGTAATGATTTATTCTTCTTTGGAAATCATGTCAAAAGCTCCACATTCTCAAAATTGTTAGGAAGTAACATTGGATGTTATTTGCATAACACAAGGAACTGGGGTAGTTTAAACAGGCTATTCAATCTTCCATTTACTGACATCTTTTCTTGACTCCAATTCCGGACTGTCCTTACCATTTGGTCATTCATTGCAATCCCATCTGTTAATATCATCAAGCCAAAATATTGAACAGTTTCTTTATCGAATTAACATTTCTGTAGCTTTCAATATAATCCCACTTCCAACAGGCATCGTATCACCCACGTTCCATACTCCATATGGTATTCTTTATAGTTACTGTATATTAGAACATCATCCAAATAAGGCAATGCAATGTCATTCAATGCCTCCCTGATGGAATTATTGAAGTACCCTTGGACAACCGCAGGAATATTTCGTACTGCAAAATACATCTCAATGGATTCAATCAAGCTATATTGTGTTCGGTAGAGTAACTAATACTTGTCTCATTTTTTCAAACGTAACACATTATAAGACCTGTCAATCTGAAGCATTGGAATCAGCCTGGCTTCTCAACGAAAGTACTGTGTTACTTGTATTAAGGGAAGAGAATATTGATTTTAAATGTTTTGATATTTGTATCTTGATACTTAATGCAAAACAAGATTCCACCATTTTGCTGTATTCAAACTGCACTGGAGCTGCAAATTGTAGTGATGACTGACTGATAAAGCTTTTCACATATCCGCCTCAAGCCATTTAGTAAGAATAACCAATGCCCCCATTACCATAGAGTACAATGGTCTACAATCTGGGATCTCATTCTGTTTCAAGTGCATCTCTTGCTTGATACCGGGTCAATGTGGAGGAATCCAATCAGCCAGAATCTTACTGAACAGCAGCAAAGACTCATTATACAGGGTGGGAACAATCTCCTCTGAGAGTCATTGTTTATGATCCATTGTTTCAATTGCTTGATTGAATACATATAGTGATGGTTTACAGATCATTAACTGCCCTGTCCTCACTGTCCAGAAGAAAGAAGATCCATGAAGCATCTCAATCATTCCTTGAAATGGTTTTTGTGAGCATATGTTTCACACAAACATCTTGACTTCTGGAAGATGAACCAGTTGCAGGGGTTCTTCGGTTACTTCTTGTACTATAACAGATGTATTCTGGCACTCACTGATGTGGTGTAGTTAATCAAAAGCAACTGTATTCGATGCAAACTGAACTGGTACATTATCTAATCATAACCAGGGGATCCCCAGGACAATAGGAACATGTCCCAATTTGTAAGCAACATACATAGCTGTTTTTGATGATCCTGGACTTCCATTGTGACAATGGTATGATGCATAATATCTTCCAACATGATAGATCTTCTGTCGATAATGTCAACCTATGATGTATCTCTCAAGTCTTGGAGTGGTATTTGATAATTGTGGGCAAAGTCTTGATTCAAAAGTATATTGCTTGTAGCCCATTGATTGATTAGTGAATGTGTCAGTATTTGTTGATCATTGAAGGTCAATGTGCAGGATATAACTAAATGTTTTGGCTCCATAAATTCTTCTAATACCTCCACCTTGCAAACAGAATGAACCGAAGCCCCAAAACATTTCAAACCATTCAAATCAAAACTTTGCCAATCAATTAATGAGCCATCTGACTGTGATGGATGTAATCTCTTTCCAATTTCTTGCAACTACTCATGGTTCCTTCTTCCTTATCCTCCCCTCCAGCTACTTTAAAAGCCTGTGCCATTCTTCATACTGCGCACTCCACTGCTCTATTGGTAAACCCGCTACAGTAGAAACCACTTCGGTCAACAAATCTGTTCACCCGCTCGTTCACCCAAATACTCCTTCTGGCTCCGATTACGTATCTTGGTGCAGGTCTAATATACCCCACAACTGTCCCAGCTGGAGCTGCTGCCGGGTCTTTAGGGGCTGTGAAGGGTTTGGGGGACGAGGTATAATCAATCCCTCTTCCAGTTGTCTGTACAGCTTTCTCTGTTGGGAAAGGTCGAATATCATTCTCAAGTCACTGGCACATTGCAATGAATGCAGGAAGCTCATTGGGAATATTGCACTACAGGATGAAATTTTTTTTTTTTCCAATAGTGCTATTCTCAGGGTGTTTTGACATCATGATGGATTCGAGCTATGGTAGGCAGCAATAACTTGCATCTTAGTATAGTAATGAGAGACAGTGAGAATCATATGTTTCAATTCACGGATTTTACATTCTGCTGTCGCCACCCTGTTGGGGTTTTCAAAAGCTGCCTCTAGGTATTGTATAGAAGTCGGTAGGTCTTACAGCCTGACTATTCCATCCTCTCTAAGATGTGCCAAGATCTGTCCGACAGCGACTACCAGCAAGGGGTAATTGGTAACTGCATGTTCAACTGTTCATTGGGAAAACAGCTGTGTGTGAGTTGAATGACTATCCGTGGTTGATCAATCAAGCCTCACAACTGAGTTCGATCCCACCCTGAACAGTCTGGGGAGTCTGGAAATTTCTGGCCCTGGTTGTCATGGCTCTGAATTGCCGGCAGGGATAGTCTAGGTGCCAAGGTCAGTGCGTTGGCTAACCATGTCCTCAAACTTTGAAAAACCTGTCCAGCTTGTTGTGTGTCCCAGCCAATTGCCAAAAAATCTGCCTGTAGTTCCATCAGATTCCCATTCACTGCAAGTATTCTCTTGGTGTCTGTGTAGTCATTCTCAAAATCCCACATCCATTCGCCTATAGCGGAATGTTCCCATATCAGAGGTAGAAAGTGCAGAGCCCTCAGATCTGTGATCTCATGCTGTAATACAATATGCTGTGAAGTGGGACTGCAAAATCTCAGAACCATTTCTGTGGGTTCTGGGTACCTCACCACCTGTAACATTACCTTCTGGCACTTTACCAGCCATTCCTACAGTTCCACAAACCGTATGCCCTGTACTGTTGCCTTCCCCCGCCTGCCTACTATTGTATGAAAATCCAATCGCACCAAGGCCACGCAAGTGTGGTGCCCTGAACACTGGAGTGGAATAAACACAATTATCAGTTCCAGATATAGATGTCAATCTTATCAGGGGGAGGGGTTGGGGTACTATCACAATTACTGGTATACACCAAGAGTTAGGTGTTGTTGCCGCTGCTGCTTCTCGTGGAACTGTGGAATCAGTATATCTGCAATTAGGGACTTCATTGAGAGAACGTTCTTGCAGATCACAGGGGATTCATGCATGTGCTCCTAGGTACTTAGTCCAATGCTGTCCAAATACTGGGTCACAAACATCCAAACCTTCTTCTTTACTGGCTGGGTCAGTTCGGTATAAATGCCAAGAGGAGGGAACGGTTGATTATTCAGAAAAGTAAGCGTCCAATGGATTTTCAGCAAAAAGGGAAAGTGGATTCTAAAAAGGACCCCACACACTAATCTCCCCGCATGTTCTCCACAACAAATCTGAGTGACAGGTTTGCAATTATCCACCATTCTTCGAAGTGTTGAATGATGTGATGGTAGTGTCACAACAATTCAAAAACATGATTAGACATTCACGCTAATTTACTACACTTGTTGCATTCATATTGGTCATCTAGATTTTAATTCTTTTGATGGTTTTTTGAACTGGTCCATCGATTTGAACAACATTGTTGACTGTTTAATCTGTTGCAACATCGATTATACAAAAGCTTTCACAACTTCCATCAGTCAAATTAAGATGTCCAGAGTAAACACTGATAGGATTCTTATATATTGCTCTAACAATTACTTCAAGCATCGAATTGAATCATGTACATCTAAAACAAATTGAAAGCATTCAAGTTAATCGTGCTGCTCAAGTTCCCCCATGTACAATCTGGCTTTGGCATCAGGGGAAGAAGCTTTACAGCCCCTTGAATCGCGCAGATGGAAACAATATAAGTGGTTCCAACATGGACAAGAGGCTTATCAAGGTAGTTTCCATTGTACAAGGATTGTATTAGAGGTTGATGTGTCTCTTCCACAATCACCATACAATGAGTCTGATGAAATGTTAACAACACATACAAGTGACCTGCCAGCTGTCTGGGTTCAGACGACAAATACCGGTTGGTTTGGTTTGATGCTCGTGCACAAACCTAACCCACCTCTTCTTGGTTGGGCAAACCCATCCTCATACCCATGAATCTGAGGGCGTCGCCAACTGTGACAAAACCCATTGGTTCTCATCTCCAGTTCTGGTTTTTGGGTATTACTATTGTTGGTCGCAATTAGATATCATACTGTTAAAGACAAAATATTGACTTTGGTACGTGATTGTCTTTTTTGATGTATTGGCCACCATCATAGTCAAAAAAAAAAAAGACAGGATCCCTGCCCTACCCTGAATATGAGTGTCAGCGGAGCATCAAGGATTGTTAGTCATTCATTTTGGGTAATTTGAGTAGTAATTGGTTGGAGACATTCGTAAATGAGGTATAGGCCACCTGAATTGGCAAATGTAAATGTGACAAGCTCCCTGTGACATCTTGAAAATGCAAGTCAACAGAGTGTCAACCACTTTTGGCCTTGCATCATGGTTATTCAATGTGCGATGTGGCTGTGATTATCAATATATGAAGCTTTGACTGGTTTTATAAGCTATACCTATCCTGAATACTGAGTTGCAGCTGTGGAAATGAATCAAGTTGTACTTTTGCAGGAGGCTGTCATCGGAATATCTCTTGCTTATCTGCATATAATAGCTGTCAACTTCTTGTTTATAAATGTCTGTGATCAAGCGCCACTGTGATGACTGATGATACAGGACTAAAAATCATTGACTCTCCATTGCTGCTCATTCTCAAGATGAGGTACAGAACATGTCGCTTTCACTTTTACCTATAAAGTTACCCAATACTTTGATTATGTAAAACAACAACCAAATGACATTTGAATTACCTGACATAAAAGACCAACAATGGTTGTTGCTCCATTGACACTCATTCTCAAGATGGGATTGGGAGCATGTTGCTTCTTCTGTTGCCTGTAAAGGCAGCAAATGCTTTGATTATGTATAACAACGACCCAATCACTTCATAATTACCTGACTTACAAGACCAAAAATCGTTGACACTCCATTGACGTGTATGTTGACCCTCATCTGTCTGCAATACACAACCCATTGATTGTGCATAGTATATGACCAATGGTGATTTGGCTGCTGAGCTATCATCTTCATGTACTTTCTCGTTAATCACTACATTGTTCTTTAATAATACATATAGTTATATTGTTTAAAATATACTTTAAAGTGTTTGCCAATTGTAGATAGTAATAAACTCAAAAATCTTGTTCCTTTCCATCAATGCTTATCTTCACTGTCAGGTTTCCCCAACAGGATCCTGTTGTCTGGAAACTAGATGTCAGCTGCATTACCACGCAGTAGAAGGTGTACTAACCAGTGGATGTTTCTTTATCAGTTAGCAAATGTGGAATAAAATCTTTACCACCTATGCGATCCATGGAATATGCATCAAAATTGAAAAGTTCAGCGTTGGCCAGAGGAGTATGTATATACACTTACCTGGGTGGCACACCTTCGATATGAGAACTGTGAGCTCCCTCAATGTCACCGGGCGGCGCCAATGGCAACCTGGGTGGAGGTGGGGCCAGTTCAGGTGCCGATATGCATGTTTCTATGGGCCTTGAGCATGGCTGCGGATTACTTGCTAGACCATTTTGGAATGGAAGGCTGCCATCCATCCGATTTTCACAAACCATTGCCGGGCATGTTTCTATTGCAGCCATCACTTTTCTGTGCCCTGGAAAAACAACTTCCATCATCTTGCCAACCTGGACATCCAAGGGTGGTGTCTTGATCAAGTATTGCATGTCCTCTAGTGCGGCACTAGAAAACCCTCCTTTAGCTTTTGTGGCCATATTCAATTGAAGGTGCATTTCAGACCTTTCTCTCTGTACCCGACCTTCCTGCCTTGCCATTGTAGCTGACATGTTGAAAACCTAAAAGAAAGAAGTTGCTGCATCCAAAAATGAGATTTGGCTATTACCTCCATCATGTGTGAATTTGTAGCCTCCTCTAAGGTATTTAAAGCCTGTTTTGTTCACTCCTGGGGTTGCTTATCAATAAATTCATGTGCAAGAATGTCAGAAATGACAACATCATCAGGTTCAATATCCTCGACTGTGTGGACAAATGCCTTGGTCGACCATGGAGGTTTCCCAGCATCGGAAGCTATACATTCGTTACAAAGCTCTCCAAGTGTGTCTGCTTTATATTGCAAAGTTAGTCGACAAGTGACTACCACAATGTGGATTTACTCTGATTGTATTGCATGCTGCATCTTATACTACCTGTATCAAGTGTTACAAAGCATTTTCAAGTGTGCGTTCCGGGTCAAATTTTGGGTGACTGCTTTGGCAGTGTTGTGGTGGACTAACTGTTGTATGCATTGTTGCTGTATATCAGTGGGTGGTGCATTGGATGAAGTGGCTGGTGTTTGACTTGATTAAGAATGGCTCGCACTGTTCTGAGGTGTTTGTGAAATCGTGGTTTGCAGGTGTGGAAAAGGTCAGGAAAAAGATAATGAAAGGAAGTGGGATGTCCAGAGGAATTTATAGTTAGCTTCAAGTGACATTTGAATGAGTGACAGCGAACTTGCACATTCTACTCAAGATGAACCCTACTCCGTATTGCGGCAGGTTGCAAGGATTTCCAACATTTCTGGGATTTGCAATAATTTGGTCTGATGTTGCTTGTTTGTTTACTGGGACAAATAGTGCTAAATGACAGCTGAAATCTCATGATTGTCAGATATAAAAAGGATATTCTTTGATGCAAAGAACATCTAATGATGTTTGTCTCAAACGATGCCTGGGATCATAGATGAAACAGATGCTAAACATAAAGTGTTGGTGTACAGTTGGCATTACTATTCCCAATGTAGTCATGATCTGAACGCAGATATTGTTGTATTCAAGTTGATCATACGTACCAAGCATGACATAAGTGACACGGCTTACCTCCATGCAGTCCATATCTGGCAACATCAGTCATCTCGCCCCACAACACAGTTAACCCAAGATTCAATAGTTGGTGTTTCAAAAAAGAACCATTTCCCACTTAGAGCCGGAACATACCGTAAATTGACAAGGCATGACAGACGACAACATCAGTAAGGGACTGAATGACAGAGCGGCTTAGAAGCACAAATGGTCGGAGCATTAGGAGAATTGCACAGCTTACAATCCAAATAGATGCTTGCAGTGCAGAATAGACAAGAACCACACATTTTGAGCAACGACGAGAAGCAGTAATGAATCCAGGATTATGTGGAATGAGAAATCTCTGTGGGAAGAAAGTGAGTTGAAGACACAGAGATAGTGATTCCGCAAGAGCAGGAAGATATGAAACTGGCGGAAATGCGGGATTGACAATCTGAAAGCCCTAAAAAACACTTAAGGAGATGTTGACTTGTATTGGAGACAGTCTGAGCAATATTCCAAGTTCCGACAATGTAGAGGATGGGAAAGACGAGGGAGATGATGAACAAGCTACAGAGCTGGGCAAGCCGAGTGAAGATGACGAACATGGCTGGGCGATGGCTACAATCTCCAAAACATCAAAGCAATGAATGGGGAGTATTCCCCAAAGGCAGATGAGGCTTGATGAATTGATGCAACCAGGATGCGGGGACATGGTGAACTACTTCTGTGAGAGAGATATGAAGTATGGGATGGCCGAATTGAAAGATCCAGTAGTTGTCACCAACCAAGCAAATGAAGCCTAATGTACTGGCAAGCAATCACCTCCACATATTGCGTCTCTAGGTAACTAAGATAGAGAAATCGGATTTGGACGAATAATTCGTAACAGCTCCTGCCTCACTGGAGGAATTGATATCCTAATAACTGTTTTGAAGACGTAGTGCTGTGAAGCGCAGTTTGTATATCTATTTCCTACATGTCAGCATAATCTTGATTTTAGTACCCAAAATGTGAGATATGATAATTCATCTGCAAATGTGCAAGGGTTGTTTGGGCCAGGCAAAAGTTGTAGACTGCAAGTCATGATGATAGATAACCAACACACTTGATATTGTCTCGCCTGTTACACTTAAGTGAGAAACTAATAACTGAAATAGTAACGAACATTACTAACAAAATTTCAATATGTAATGTCATGTAAGTCACAGAAGGAGCAGTAAATGCACAATGTGAACCCAGATGATTGACGACAATCATGCAGCATTACTCTGTGCATCCAAATGCATAACTCTCAGCTCAGACCAGGCGCACCTGGTTGACATATTGAAAATTGCTTCTGGTAGCTCAAGGACGTTAAGGAGAGGGAGCTGGATGAGCAACTGTAAGGAAGTCCCGCTATATATGGTAGAGGACACCTTAAATGTGCTGCTTATGAACAGAATTATTCCGCCACTCTACCCATCTATCAATTCAACAACAACAATGCAAATGAAAAAGCCGCGAATGTAGAACATAATTTCACTTGGTGAAGAATTGTATGATGCCGAGAAAAATTAATTTGAGTAAGAGATGGGTTTGCAGATACCTGTTGAAACCCCAGTATGTTGTATGGGTGGAAAAAAACAGTAGATGTATTGAGAATGTCTGGGCATGCCAAGCTGCAATATGAATGCATTTTTAATTGGCTACATACACTAACTAAGCAGCCGATACTATTCATTACCTTCGCCCAGTCTCCTGCGATGCAATGCTTCCACAGCCTCCACTCATTACTTCTGCGGTTCATTGAGACTTGAAATATATGAAACAATCCATCTATGAGATCAATGTGCAACACAGTGAATAGTATTATGGGAAACGCAATCCAGACCATGCAGCACTGTAACCTCAAGTTCTGCAACTGAGTAGTTGCAGTCCTCTCCAGTATATCCATCCACCTTTCCCCAGTAGAAGTTATTATAATTGAGATTACTGTGCAACCTAGGGTAGAATATACACTTATCACCACATTTCTTGATTTCAATCTCAAGATGAGATTTCTCAGCAAGAATGTCTGGTTGTGATTCCATTATCCTACAGGTACAACAGGAACCACCTTTTAAGAAGGACTGAAAAGCTGATACATGGGTGATGTACTGTTCTTCAGTCTTGGCCGATTGTATCTTCCTCAAACTTGGGCACTGAGCCTGGAGCCCTGCAATTCAGAAACACTTCTCTTGTAAGATATGCTTTATTGCCTTTGATATATTGAGCAGATGAGGGGTGACATCATAATCCCCAGGCTGAAAAACCATATGCTCTTTGACATGGGACATGAGTGGATAGTCAGGACCAGGAGAAGTAATGGTAGTATCTCACATGAGTGGTTGTTTTCCACTGGGGTTGAGATTCATTCTGCTTGCAACAAGTGCATTTTCAGCTTTGCAAGCATGACCACTGGAGTTATCAAAAGCAAATACTGCAATGTAATCTGGATAGGCCTTTTCAACAATAGGAATTGCCTTAATAATTACTTGGGCTAGCATGAGCTCTGAGTTCCAGTATCCATCATCAAATGCAGATCTCCTATACTTGATAATGTCCATTGTGTATACCCTACTTCCAGTTTCAATGTCAAGGTGCAAGAGTCTACCACATGCTACAGATATGAACTCTGATTGCATAAGGCATTTTCCCGGCTGTTTCTTCCTGAGCGGTTGTGTGCCCTGTTGCTTCCAGGACTAGACATTGTCGTCATTAGCAGTGAAGGTGGATTCATCATGCGTGACGTGGATTCTCCTCTTCATTCCCATCGGTTGCAGAGCCTTCGGAAACTCAACAGCAGCAATCCATTTGAACAGAGTGTGCCTGATTGCAAGCCAAGCAAGAAGGTACACCTTCTCATAATACTCCACATCATCCTCTTGCTTATGACCATCAACTATTGCCTCATGGTCTCTCTTTCAGATCCAGCTCAGCTTGTGCAACCAGCGGCATGCGGAATGCAATCAGATTCCCCTCGCACTTTCAGCCATAGGCCCATGCTCAAGAATAAAGTCCAAGCTCATGGCATATGCAGCAACCCTACTTTGCAGCACTCTCCACAGCACATTGCAAATTCCCTTTGGTGTGACTCTCCAGGAAGTGGTATTCAGGTATTCTCTCTTACTAGCCGAAACAGCTTTATTATACAAGAGAGTGTCACAATTGATATGATTTCACCATACACATTTAGCAGGAAGCATGCGTGACTGGCTCAACTCTCTCTTCCAACGCCTCAGGTGTTTTGAAAGCAGTGTCCCTGACGGATTTCAGTTACACTGAATGAAGTATCCTCCACACAAGTTGGTTAATGTTGGAACAGAATGCGAGCAAGAATATGTGAGACAGGATGAACTCACATAGCCCATCTGTTATGGAACTGTAGTAAGTAGTCAATGTGCTATCCCCAGGGAGTGTCAGGGTTAGGTTGGTGCTTCTTAATCCAGATTTCGAGATTATCCACTTCCTTGGGTAGTAATTCCTCGAGGCTGGAAGCAATACTAGTATGGTCGGGGAGATAAACATCTAAAACATAGCATGGATTGTCGATAGACTGAATAAAGTTACATTCTGGGGGAAGATAAGGGATAAGGTCCTGTCGCTGTAATGACAATGTGGCCAATAGTCCCATAAGTACCTGCTAGGTGTACTGCTTCCTGTTCCTGTTCCTGCTGTTTGATGTTGTTGTGGTACTTGCAAGCCCATCTTGCACTAGGAATTGAATTAGTTAGTAATAATACAGGATAATTTCCAACTTAGTGCCCCTGGGAAGTAAAAACCTACCAGGTGACTGTAATTGTAACAGTCTGCAATTTCCAGGCAGTGCACTTCAGCAGCCTTCCATGAACTGCCTTCAACTAGCCTTAAGAAAGGACTTGCATTTAAGTCTTTTGAATCAGTTGCAGACTATGTCTCTCCCTCACTCCAACATCTCACTTTCACTCCGTCAGGCCAGAAACCAGGTAGACTGTTCCCACTGTCTGAATTACTCTTGCAGTCATCAAAATGTCGGTCAACTCAGCACTCTGCATGCTCTTCTGACACAGTATCCTCGTCTCTCCATTGTGCTGTGATCTCTTCTTCAGCAACCTTGATCATGAGTGGGTCAAATTGTATATCACTAAAATATTCAGCTTCACCACTACACAGTTCATTGCCTGTAGGCCAGCGGGTAAAGCGACACTATGCAGCAGCTTGTACAGTAGTTCTCCAGCTCTGACGGGTTCTTTTGTTGTGAAGTGGCATCTAAGTCTGTAAACTGCAGTCACTTGATTAGCATCTGAATTGCATACAGAGGGGTCGCTTACTGGCTAGTTATTGTTGTTTTACGGCCACTCTTCTGATTTCTGTTGCGGGGAGGGGTGGTGCCAGATGGTGTTGAAGAATAGGTGACAGCGTTGCAAGCTAGGAGAAAAAACTTCAGATCACAGACTATCACTGGAATTGCATTGAACTCCTGCCGCTACTCCGGTCATGCCGACAAAAACTTGTAGGTTTGGCAGCCTCCTGGCACTGTTACCAAGTCCTTCACCATGTATTAAAAACTAGTGGATCCACCAATATGCTGTTAGTTTCTGGTTGAATGCACTAAAATGTGATGAACCTATATCATTGATTCTTCAGACAATGCATGCAGTGGTGGTTCAGATATTGAGAGGCCTCGAAGCTATTGAATGCCACTGATTATATGTAGAAAAGATATATTAGCTGTCAATAATGACTGTATGCATTTGGCCTACAATGGTTGAGCATTCAATAACTGTTAGTCGGCCTCTAACGTGAGCATCCACGGAGTGTCAACAATGATTCGTCTTACTCTATTTGCCATCAAAGGGCTGCCTAGTAACATTCTTCTGAAGTGGAATTATTGACTGTCTTTAAACATAAACAGCCTGTGACACGCCCATTGTTCCGTCCTAAGAATGAATGTCAATGAGGTGGTAATGGTTATTGGTATTGCATCTTGGACAATCGCAGGGCCATGTAATGGCATTAACCCATAAATACAGTGCTAGCCACAATTATGCGCAAAAACACTAGTTACAATATCGCCACTATCTCCTCATAATGAGTGTCAACATAGCGTCAATGATTGTTCATCTAGCATCTTGGATTAACAATGGGCTGTGCAACAACATGAATCTGTAATCAATGTACTGGCCGCCTTTATTTGCAAAAATGCTTGTAACAATATTGCAACCACATTATAAATATGAGAGTCAACGGACAGTAAACAGATTGTGTGGAGTCTTAGTAAGCTGTAAAGCAACAAACTGCATTGCACTGAGCTTGAATTAATTTTTTGATTGTCAGTCTTTTCAATATGTCTTTGTACACAACATCACAAATAGGTGTGCAATGTCTTACAGGTCTTACCATTTTCTTGCTTGAAACTATAAAGTAAATATATTAGAACGAGCTCTCTACATTACTATAATGCTACATTAGACTGTCTCTCAAGTCGAAATACAAAGCTATCCAATACATACTATCCAGTCGGGTTGAAAATGTTCAAATACCTTGTTGCTACAGGTTATGATTTCTTCCCAACATGAATGTGTCTTTGTTTGTGCTGTGAGTGACCTTATTTTACTAATCATCTGTGATGGTTGGTGGACTTCTAGGAATGTGAGCTTGAAGTAATCAATTGCTTGGAAGAATACTAGACATTTCCCATTGTGGTGATTCTATTTATACTGTGGAATTGAGGATACCTGCAGCTCCGGAATTATTTGTATCGTTTGTCATGAAGTTCTTCGCCATCTATTGGAAATTGTGATCTCCTCCATGGGGAAAGGCTGGCTGGCCAATAAGAACATCGCAAAGAGAAAAGAATTAACAGAGTCGGAACTTACCGAATTGACCAGTTCAATGGTGAAAGAAACAACTTTGGCCATACTGAAGAGGCAAGGAAGTCGAGGAATTACAATTGTAAGTTTCCGATGGAAATTTACAAGCGACATCTAGGATTTATCTATATGAAGTGAACTGGCAAACAAGACGCTCCAAACTGGTACCTAAGGACTTTTAGACTGCCGAATTTGACCAAAACACCGGCAATTACAGCCTCATGTGATTATTTGCACCAGCTCACATTCCATTGAATGCTTTGTCATATGTAGAGCTGCAATTGTCAGATAACGCATTACTAGTGTTAGCAACGGTTCCAAATTCCCGGTGCGGTTCCGTGTCCTGTTCCAGCACGGAACCGGACTGTTGCAATGGATTTTACCATACGAAACCAGGACCATTGCAATTGGGCCGGTTTTACCACCCAAAACCTGGCATTTCAACATCACAAGTGTGGCTGCTATTAAGTATCTGAGTTCTGATTATATTGTGACATGATCAGTACGTAGATTGTTCAGTTTTAGCCTGTCATTCACTTCCCGCAGTCAAATTTGCGATAAGAACAATATTCATTCAGTCGCAATTGAAAATCCGCGAAATTCACATGAAATACTGTGTTATTTCACAGCCACTTGAAGAATATTGGTCTGATCGCAAAACTGAATGCGAGAGGTGAATGGGCGGCTCAAACTGCACAATCTACATACTGATCATGTCATGATTCAATCAGAACTCAGATACTTAATTGGAGCCAGAGTTCTGCCAAGTTGTAGAAACCATAAAGTGGAACTGCAGTCTGGGTACAAACCTGGCGCTAGTTACCCTGTTCAGATTCCTTAGCGGTTCCTGGCCCAGACCGGGGCCTTCAGTTCGGTTGCAACCCGGGCTGCAGCCGGGTAACCTCGTACTGTTGCTAACACTATGCATTACAATGTGAGTTGGTGCTACTGTGCGCACGCACTATATGTTACACTTGCTGGAAGGCATACTCATTGACAGTGCATGCAATTAAGAAGCAATTGCAATCAGGAAATAATGTTCCTTTCGCTTTAGATGGGTGGCCATCATCGAATAATTAGCAACAATGTCACACATTGTTTACCATATGAATTGCCATTGGGCATTCCAAGATGTACAACATGATTTTGAAGAGATGGATTGCATGTTTTTTTCGTATTTCGAATGCGAAGTAAGGATGATAGACCAACGGTCAGCATAATGGAGGACGGGTAGCTGCACATTGAAAGGATGTTGTCGATCATTGTGAGCTCACTAACGGCCATTTACTTTGAATTTTGCCTGATATTGCTTTCTCAAATTACTGAATGTGTCACACACTACAATTAACCCTTGACACCTCCAGAATCTAGTGACCTGCATTAAGAAACCACATACCCTGTGTGGTGTATGTCATTCAGCTTGCTTTAGGTGTATTTTTGAGTGGTCTGGGTAAAAAAGGCTGCACCAAGTCTTGGGAAGCCCACTAGTGCGATCAGCAATTTGGAGAGACTGAAAGCATTGACATTGGGAAGAGTTAAAGACTTCCAAAAGAGGGCAATATTAGAATCAACATGGTGTCAGCCCTGAGATCAGGTTTATGAAAGATAACTGATAAAGTCTGTATTTCAAAAAATTTTGAATCTCCGGAAACTGACCATCATAAAGCAGTGAATGTTTGCTGTATCGATTGCAGTAACACCGGGTCGTTGAAACGAGTTCAATGACTTGTATTCAACTAAAGTGTAAATTGCACCACTACCTATGATCAATCTGAAGACCAGATGAAGTTACACATTGGAGTTGGTTGAGGGAGCCTACTGATTATGAGAATTCACCAGCGAATGGCTCAAGAATCCCAAATTGAGCAGTCACTGGCCACTCTTTACAACACAGTAGGAATGGGCTATTGTGAAGTACATCATGGAAGATCTAAGACCGTTCCAACACTAGACCATGTGGATGTCGAAAAGACATGGGGACACCCTGCATCACGTTCTCACTTTCTAAAATGACAAGTTCGATCGAATGGATGTCATCATGTGAGCACTTGCTAGGAGGACAACTCAATGGAAGGAAGTCTTCTGCTTCACGATGAAGTTTGCACAACAGACACTGTCATTGTATTATATGGAAGTTACTGCAATGACCGGTATTATTTTCATTCCAGCAGACATTCTTGATCTGATCCAGGAGTTGCTATTATTTCATACGTGGACGAAGCGAATGTATATTACTTCTGAGGACGGGATTTCTTGTACTACTCCATACCAAGAGGCACTTCTGGAGTATGAAGACAATAAATACATTCCCAACTGTAGACTTTTCCTCGTTATTGAACCTTAAATCGGATGGTGCAATAATCTCTTGCCGCCCGCAATGGCTTCTAGCTCTTTTCAATCTACTTATGATCCCTATGATTTGTCCAGTGATGATGAAGAATACTTAATGCCTAACCATATGGCTCAAACGATTGCCAGACAAAGTGATTGCACAGCTAGTGTTCGGAAGGCATCTGGGTGCTAACTAATTAAACAGTTCTGTTCAGTTCCAGACCATTCTTACGACCCGACCTGCTGCTTCCTGGCTTGCCCAATAATTGCCTATATCTGTTAACCTGTGGGTTTTGCAGGTTTGGGCTAGACCTGGCGGTTCCAATCCCAGGTTCTGGTTTTTGGGTTGTACTATGTATGGTTGCGTTCAGATATTCTACTGCTAATCGCAAAATATCAACTTTGGCATGTCAGTGTTTATTTGTAATTTATTGCCACCTTTATAATCAAAAAAAAAGAGAGACACGCTCTCTGCCTCATCCTGAAATGAGAGTCAATGGTGCATCAATGATTTTTGGTCTTTCATCTTTTGTAATCTGAGTGGCAATTGGATGCAGATGTTCATAAATGATGTAAAGGTTGGATTTATAAGCAAAGTACCCAGCCACACTCTCCCTGCCCCATTCCAAAAGTGAGCATTAATGGAACGTCTGCAATGTTTGGCTTTGTAGCATGGTTAATCTGAGTGGCGATTGGTTACACACATTCCTGAATAATGTATCTGTTGCCTTGATAGGCAAAAGAGCATGCGACACACACCCTGTCCGATTCTGACAATAAGCATCAACAGAGTGTCAATGATGTTTGGTCTTATATGTCAGGTGGTTCATCAGGGACTTGCTCGTTGTATTACCTACCAAAAGTGTTGCCTGACTTAATCGCCACAAATGGCAGGTACGACATCACTACTATCTCCTAAACATGAGCGTCAACAAAGCGTCAACCATTTTTGATCTTCTAAGTCAGGTAATTGAAGAGTTACTTGGTCATTGTTATGCATAAGTACAGTACTGGCCGCCTTAATAGGCCAAAGAGCAAGTGACACACTCCCTGCCCAATCTTGAAAATGAGTGTCAATGGAGTGTCAACAATTGTTGGTCCTGTAAGTCAGGTAATTACATAGTGAATTAGTTGTTGTTATGTATAATGATTGTATTGGCTGCCATTCTAGACAAAAGAAAAAGCTACATGCTCCCTGCCCCATCTTGACAATGACCGTCAAGGGACTGACACTGATTATTGGACTTGCATCTTGGGCAATTCAAGTGGGGAATAATTAGCGACATCTATTAGCCAGAAGTTGGCAGCCATTATAGGCAGATAAGCAAGTGATGTTCCCGCGCCAGCCTCCTGGACAATCACAACTTAATTCATCTTCGAATCTGCAACTGAGGGATCCTGCGCAATTTAGACTATAAAACCGATCAAAACGTCATATATAGACATTAATGGTAACATCACACATTGATCAACCATGATGCAAAACCAAAAATTGATGAAGCTCCAATGATGCTCATCGTTCTACAGGCATATCTGCAATATGTTACAATTCACTTTGGCATATAATTTCCGTAATGGTCATTTGGCAGCCATTCTATCGTCTTCATGTACATTCTCCTCTGTAACTACACTGTTCTTTAATAATGCATATAAATATATACTTTAAAATATACTTCAAAGTATCAGCTAATTGTAGATACTGATAATACTCAAAAATCCCATTCCCTGCAATCAATCCTCATCTTGACTGTCAGGTTCGCTCAAATGGCTGCATTCATCTCCAACATGAATATTAGCTGCATTACCATGCAGCAGATAGTGTACTAACCAGTGGATGGTCATTTATCAGTCAGCACATCTGGTATAAAAACTTAATCGCACTCGCGATCATTGGCATATGTATCACGATGAAATAATTGAGCGTCGCAATGTAGAGTATGTATATACACATATCCGGGTGGCGCACCTTCTATTTCGGAGCTTTGGCTTTCCTCACTGTCACCAGATGTCACAGGTGGTGTTCTGGGCGGAGGTAGCTCAGGTTGACGTAGAGATGCACCCATTGCTTAGCACCTCCAGTGTGAATGTGGATGTTTTGCGGTGGAATAATAACATGGGAGGAAGCCGTCCATATGATTTTCACAAACGATTGGTGGGTGTCTTTCTGTCCCACCCATCACCATTTTATGCCCAGGAAACTGAACACCTCTGTTCTTCTCATCAGGAAATTCCATGCAGAGTTACTTGATCAGTTGTTTCGGTTACTCTATTGTGGCATGCGAATGCCCTCATTTGGCCATTTTAGCAACATTCAAGGCAAGGCATATGTCAGACTGCTTTCGCTGTTTCCAACCACCCTGCCTTCCCATCGTGGCTGACATGTTGCATACCTACAGGGAATTAGTTGCTGCTTCTAGAAGTGAGATTCAGCTATTATCTGAACCATATACAATTCTGTAGCCTTCCCTAAAATCTTTAATGCCGGTTTTGTCCACTCCCAGGGACGTTTACCACCAAATTCTTCTGCAAAAATCCAAAAACCTGCATCATCTCGATGCTCAATTTCGCAGACAGTATGGAGAAATGGCTTAGTCGACCATATAGGTTTCACATTATGGGCAGCAATACATTGGTTAGGTAGCGCTCTACTTACACCAGCTGTACACTATATGGTTAGTTAACTACTGTGCAGATGGATTTGGAATTACTCACATATGATTGCATGCTGTCTCTTATTCTTGCTGCGTACGGGTTTACCTAGTGTTTTTAAATGTGTGTCCTGGGTCATATTTCCAGTAGCAGCAATTGCAGCATCACGGTGGAGTAACTGGTGTGTGTGTTACTGCTGTGACTGAGTTGGAGGCACAAGGGATGAAGCGCCTGTCATTCGGCACGATTGAAACCCAATTGTACCTGGTTGAGGTGTTTGTGGAGCCATCACTTGATATTGTAGAATGGTGAGTAAGATGAGAACAAAAAGAAGTGGGAAGTCCTGAGCAATATATAGATAGTAACAAGCCAAAACAGCATGAGTGATAGCCAACGTATACATTCTATTCAAGATGAATCGTACTGCACATAGCTCCCAGTTGCAGCGGAATTCAATGGTCCTGCAATTTGCAGTAGGTCGGTCCTGTGTTGTTTGTTCGTTGACAGGGATATATTGACGTGAACTATTGCTGAAATCTTATCTTTGATAGATAAAACCACAATATTCTCCAACAGAAAGGATGTCTGGTGATGTTGATCTCAAGACACCGCAGGGATCTTACGCGAATCACATGCTAACCATCCAGTCATGATGTACGGTTAGCATGATTATTCCCAATGAAGGGCCATTCAGAATGCAGATTTTGCCTTGTTCAAGTTGATTCAACCTACCAACCTTGACAGAAATGATGCAGTTTGCCTCCATGTGTTCCATATCTTGCAACATCCAACATCGCGCCCAACAACCAGGGCAACACAAGATACAATGATCAATGCTGCCAAAAAGGACTATTCGCCACTGTCGGTGGACAAATACTGCACATCGACCACGCAATATATTTGACGACGCCATCAAACGATTGAAGGCATGAGTGGCTTGGAGGCCAACAGGGTCCGAGCATTGGGAGCATTCCACAGCATACAATCCAAAAAGAAGCTTCCGGAGGAGAAGAGACAGGAATTGCACTTGTTAAGCAACGAAGAGAATGAGGAATAGATTGAGGATTATGTGGATATAGAGACCACTTGGGCAACAAAGCAAGTTGAAGATATTGAGACAGTGATTATGCATAAGCAAGAAGATTTGAGAAATGCTGGAAATGCAGGATCAACAACCAGAAAGCCTCAAAAAACATTCGAAGAAATGTTCAATGGTATTGCAGACTGTCTGAGCAATGTCACATGTTCCGAAAATGAGGAGGATGGGGAAGACGAGGCACATGATGAAGATGATACTGAGGTTGTTCAGCTGAGCGAAGATCATCAACCTGGCTGGATGATGGGCAAAATCTCCAAACCGGTACAGCACCTCATGGAGAAATGTCAGCAGAAGCAGATGAGAGCTGACAAAGTGATGCAACCGGGATGGGGGGACTCGGCCGACTTCTTCCGCAAGTGAGATATTAATTATGGGATGGCCGAATTGATGGTTCCGGCAGTTGAGAAGCCCCAACTAGACAAGACTGCAGCTACACCATCACTGACAACATTTGGAGTGCATATGCAGACTTTTGATATCGTCATATGACAATCGCAGACGCTGCAAGGGACTTCAGAACCAGGATGTAGTCAAATAAGGCTGGGTTCGCAGAAATCACGGTCACAGAAAGGCATACCATCACCCACGCCCGAAGTGGTGCCCAATCTTTCGCTGATGGAGAACGCAAAACCTCTTCAATCTGTAAACTGATACCCCTCATTATAGCATCCCTAGTTAATAACTATATAGAAATCAGATTCGGACGAAGACATGGTGACAGCTCCTGTGTCAAAGGTGGTATAGATAGCGCAATAGCTAATATTGACGATGGACATCAGGTAAAAGCAATCTGTGGACATATTTTGCTAAGTGTCAGCTATTTCTGGATTTCGGTTACGAAATTGTTAGATAACATAATTCCTCAGTGTGTGTGTAAGGGTCGTACGGGCCATCCAAAAGTTCCAGACTCCAAATCATGTTACTAGACGACTAACAAAATGTTTATCGCGTTACCTGTTATGGTTACAAGAGAAAGCACAACCTAACTTTAGGACCGAATATACTAACAAAGTTTAGATCAGTGATGTCGAATGACTCATAGAAGGAATGATCAATGGGCAACCCGACCCTGGATGTATGAGAGCTGTCTTGCTGCATTACTCCCTGCATCCAACTGTATAACTCTCCACTCAAACCTGCTCCACATGGTCAAAATTTTGAAAATTGCTAAAGGTACATTATGGAAATTGAGGAGAATGAGCGGCATCAGAAATGGTGAGAAAGTCAAGCTATATATATCTACAACTAATGGATCAATTTCAATGCTATAAATTCACAGCCAAATGCATTTAAACGCGATGCACCTATGTCATTCATTGTTCACAGGACATGTATTGTGCTGGCTCACAAACTGAGAGGTTTCGAAGGTATTTGATGGCTATCATTATAATTCGCAACAATATGTTGGCTGTCAATTGTTACTGTATGAATTTTGCGTACAATTGTTCAGCACCCAATGACTGTTAGTTTGTCACTAAGGTGGGTGTCAACGGAGCGTGAAAGATTTATAGTCTGACCCATTCAGTACTCAGCGAGCTGCATAGTCATGTCCATGGACGGAGGAAGTATTGGCGGTCTCTATTGCTCAAATGGCCAGTAACAGGGTCCTTGCTCAATGCTAGAAATGAGCATCAATGGAGCGTCAACGCTTTATGGTCTTCTATCTTTGACAATCACTGGGCTGTGCGACAGCATTAATCCACAAATGTGGTATTCGCCAGCGTTTGCGGTAAAAATTGTCACTACAATTTTGATGCTTCCTCCTCAATATCAGCGTCAATGGAGTGTCAACATTATTGGGTCTTGGATCATGGATAATGAAATGCCTATGCAGTGGCACTATCCTGTAATCAAAATAATGGCTGCCTTTATTGGCAAAAATGTTAGTGACAATATCGCTACTACCTCCTAAAAATGATCGTCAATAGATTAGCTGTGATTTTTGGTTATGCATCGTGGATAACGAAAGGGCTATGCAACAGCATTAACACATAATCGAACTTTTGGCAACCTTTATGGGGTAAAACGCTAGTGATGATATCGCAACCCTCACCTAATATTGAATGCCACAAGAGCATCAACAGTTATTGTGGGGGCTCAGTAAGCTGCACAGCAAACAACTGCACTGCATGGTTCCTAAATGGAGGTATCAATGGTCAGTCTTCTTTGTATATCCATGTATTGAACTTCACAAATATGCATGCTATGTCTTAGAGGTCTGACTTTGTTCATGCTTGTAGCACTAGAGCCAATATTAAGAACCAGCATTGTACATTACTATAAGGTAACTTTTGACAGCTACTCAATCTGAATTACCAAGATTTCAAGTTCCTACTGCAATGTCGGATTCAAAAGCTTGAAATTCCTTGTTGCTAGGGATTATGATATCTTCGAACACTGAACGTGTCTTTATTCATGATTGGAGTGAACTTACGGTTCAAATTATCTTCCATGCTTGGTCGGCTTCTATGAATGTACGCTCGAAGTATTCTATTACTTGGAATTGTTCTAGACATGTGCCTTGGTGGCGATTCAATTCACATGGTGGAATTGAGGAGACCGGCAGCCTTGGAATGATATATATCGTTTGTCATCCAGTTGTTTGCCATCTATGAGAACATAAGACCAGTTCCATGGGGAAATACTTCCTGGGAAAAGTGCACATCGCAAATGTAAACAAAATCACACAGTTGGCAGTTACCGAATTGACTAGTTCTACAGTGGTTGAAACAGCTTGCGCCATCTTGAAGAGATAAGGAAGTTGAGGAATTCGAATTGTAAGTTCGCAAAGGAAATTCATATTTGACATTTAGGTTTTATCAATATCAACTGAATTGACAGACAAAACACGACCAACTTGCCACAAATCACTGTGATACTGCTGAATTGCACCAAGACACCTGGAATGGCTACCTCATATTAGGATTTGTATCAGCCAATATCCAATAGAATACTATATCAACCCTTGAGCTGCAAAGGTCATACAATGTGTTATAAAGCATGTTGGTGCTACCGTCCACCAGTATGGGCAGCAACATTTCCTGGAGGGAATACCCACTGACAGTGAATGCAATCAAGAAGCAAGTGGGGTCAACAAATAAAGTTAGTTTAGCATTGGACAGGTGGACATCCATAAACAATTTTGCAATAATGTTGGGCATTGTTTACTATGCTGATCGCAATTGGGTATTGCAAGGAGTACAACTCCCTTTCAATGTGGTCGATAGCCTATTCATTTCCTATGTCAGAAGCTAATCAAGGATCATCGCGATAGGGTCAACATACCAGAAAACACCTAGCCGTACATTTGAAGGAAGTTCTTTTCGTTTTGAGTTTACTGACAACCGTGTACAAGGAATTTCAGCTGATAACGCTTCCTCAAACTATTTGATAACTCGCAAAATGCAATCAACCCTTGAGGCCTCCTTACTCGAGTAGCCTACATTGCCAAACCTCATACCATGCATGGTGCATCTCATTCAGCTTGCTCCAGGTACCTGTATGAGCACTCTAGGTGTGAAACGCCGCATCAAGTATTGGGATACCCATGAGCATGATCAGCAATTGGAGAGAATAAAATCAAAGCCATTGGGAAGAGCAAAAGACATCGAAAAGAGGGCAATGCTCGAATCAACAAGGTGTTGGTCATTAGGCTAGGTTTAGCAAAAATTATTGAAAAAGTGTGTATTTCAATGGATTTTGAAACTCCTGACACTGACCTTTATATGACAGAGAATGCTTGCTGGACTGATTCCGCTGACACCTGATTGTCAGCACTTGTTCATACACTGTTACAAAGGCAAGGTGCGGATTGCAGTACTACCTGTCACGGATGTGAAAACAGGCTGAAATTCCAAACTGGAGTTGCTTGAACGGGTCTATAGATCTGGCGAATTTACCTGGGAGTGACACAAGAATCCTAAATGCAGTGCATACCGTCCACTCTACACAACACAACAAGAATGGACCATCATGAAGTATGTCATGGATGATTCAAGGACATTGCAGTACTGGACACTGTGGATGTCGAAAACGCATATGGTAACTCTGCATCATGTTATCACCGTCAACAATGACATGTTTCAATATATGGAGGGTATTATGCGAGCTTTAGCAAAGAAGAAGACTCAATGGAAAGAAGACTAATTCTTTCTCGTGAACTTTGCGTGCCAGAAGTTGTCCAAATATCATGCTGCAGTTACTCCTACGATGGGTATTGTTCGCATTTCAGCACGTATTTTTGATGGTTTCCGAAAGTTGTGACTATTTAATTATAGAGACAAGAGAATGCATAATGATCATGAGGACATGACGCCTTATACTACCAAATACCCGGAGCCATTTCTGTTGTGTGTGGAGAACAAACACTGCGCCATACACCAATGCTCGGCTGTCATTAAACCCGAAAGTATACCAATGAAAAATTGTTTCTCATCCGCAATGTTTTAAAGGTCTGGTGCATCTTCTTTTAATCCAGATGATTTGTCCAGCGATGATGAAGAATACTTAATGCCTAACAATGTTTCCGAAACAATGCCCGGACAATGGAATCGTGCAGCGCACTTACTGAGAGCCGAGGGCTCAATTTGAATCCACCACCTTAATTAGCACAGAATTGGGGGCAAATTAATCCGAATTATAATGATTGCAACTCCAACGCTAGGGTGTTTAGCAGTACATTTTGGATACCGGATATCAGCGACTAGTGGTGTCAGCGAAAGAAAACGCACTCAAACCAGCGTGATCTCTCAAACGGGGGCACATGAAATATTCTCTATCATACCACAAGGTGTCGGAGTGGAGGCCAGTTTTTCCCTTCGGCGAGACGTAATCAGCTGGAGGCAGTCAAAATCAGTAGGCAAGACGCTTCGCAAAACAGTGGTACTAAAGCTGTTTGCTCGAGCCAATAACCGGTTATTGGCAGATGATGACCCTGCATTGAATACAACAAATATTGACAACGACTTGGAAATGAAGAGAGAGATGGAGGAAAAGTAATTGCACAGAACGGCCAAGGTCAATGACATTTTGGAGATGTGGCAGGGCAGCCAAAACCTAAATTCTACACAGAAGGAGTCTTGGGCTCAAAACAAGCAAATGACTGCCATACCATACATCACAGATACAGAAGAGATCATAAAACCGTTCTTGTCACAATATCAACATGACGGTGCAACTGCATTTTCATTGTCCGAAACATCACTTCTGGCACCAGTGTTGTCTCCAAAATACCTTCCTGGAGAATGAACTAGAGTTGTGAATGTCCACTGAATCAAACGAATCGGCTGCCATCCTGCTGAATGTGATAAGGATAATGCACCTGAATGCATTTCAGACACCACCAATTTGCGGGACTGGAATGGGGACTTGGATAATCCAAATGACAGCGAAGACAACTGGGAGGCAGACAATGAATCCGACATAGTGCTTGACAATGGCATCGAAGATTCCAAAACCCCATAGCACCAGATTGTGACTGCCACATCAAATGTTTGCACATTGATTCGGCCAATCTGGCGGTCAATGAAAAAGACTGAAAATGTGTTGATGACTGTCAAGACAATCGACACGAGAAGGAATACAGGAATGAAGAAAATGTAGGACTGAATTGATCCATGTAGTTTGACCAGGTTCTTTATGTAGTTTGACCAAGACATTGATTTAGAGATATATTATGGGAGGATATTAAGGAGTTGCCAGTGAATATTGGTTATTAAACAGAAGTATAGCTGCCGAAATGAATCAGTTGGCAAGGTGTATAAATGTTAATAGAATGAGAGTGACCAGTGGAAGAAGATTACTGGGCTTGGCTTTGCCAAAGGACTGAGTCTCAATCAAATAGAATGGCAACCAATAATTTCAAATAATTATGAATGCAATTTGTGATGGCAGCAGATTTTGAATGCATAATACAGTAAAATGTGCATCAACGGAGCATCAATGGAGCGTCAATAATACTTGGTGTTTTAAAAACGGTAAATGAAATGTAATTTGGTCGCTGCTGTACATAACTGACGTATTGCTGTGCTCTATAGGGAAAGTACCATATGACCCAGTCACTGCACCATTCCGAAAATGAGCATCAAAGGAGTGTTAATGACTTTTGGCTTTGCATCTTGGGTAACCTAACTGGCAATTGGTTGTAGCCATCCATAAATGAGGCACTCGCTGCCTTTGGATGCAAAAACAACAGCGACACACTCTATGCCCCATCCTGAAAATGAACGTCAATGGAGCATCAAAAATTTTTTGTCCTTCATCTTGTGTAATCTCACTGGAGATTGGTTAGAAACATCCATAAATGAGATATTGACTGCCATTAGGGGCAAAAACAATATCAATACGCTCCCTGCCCCATCCTGAATATGGGCATCAATGGAGCGTCAACGATTGTTGGTCTGGCATCTTGGTTAATCTCTCTGTGGCATTATGGCAGAAAGTGATATATGATGTCCTGGCGGCCTTTGATTCGAAGCGGTGCATGACATATGTGTTACCACATCCTGAAGATGACCATTAACTGAGCGTCAACAATTTTTGGTCTTGCAAATTGGGAAATCAAGGCATTGCGCAGATACATGAGTTCTTAAGAGAACTATAAACTACGTTTCTAGGCAAAAATAGATTATATGAAAGGAAAAACACAGATTCCAAAATAATCCATATCGCACACTGCAGAACATGCAAAAAGAGAGTATTGGCAGCTGAATACGCGATTTTGATAAGATACTATCATCACACTGCAAAAACAAGTGTAGTATGTAAATCTGCAGATGGACCTGCTGGGAAACATGCTGACAATCGACTGAGTGAATTACTAAAGAACTGGGGGCAAATTATTCCAAATCTCATTAATTACCACTCTGACCCTATGGAGGGTTGTAGTATATTTCGGATACAGGATATCACTGTGTGGCAGCATTAACAACATGAAACACAGTCAAATTACACCAATCTATTTAATGTGTCAAGTGACATATTCTCTATCATACAAGATGGTGATGGAGTGGAAGCCAGTGTTTCCCTTTGGCGAGACGTTATTGGCTCAATGCTGTCAACAGCCACAGGTGTAAACCATCACGAAGACGTCGTGATAAGGCAGCTTCATTGATCCAATCGCTGGATATATGCATTTGATGACCCAGCATTGGGAATTACAAGCAGTGAGACTGATTGGGAAATGAAGAGTGAGGCAGAGGAAATGAAATTGCACAGCATGGCCAAGGTCCAGAACATTTTGGAGATCTGACAAGGCAGCCAAAACCTACATGCTACACAGAAGGAATCTCCCGCTCAAAACAAGCAAATTACAGCCATAGATTACACAGGATACTGAAAAGATTTTCAAAGCATTTCAGTCAAACTTTTAATACGAAAGAGTTGCTGTATTTATATTGTCGGAAAGATCACCCTTGCCATTATCTTTGGCTGTATAGGACAGCTCTGAAGGACAAACTCAAGTAATAAATGCCCGCCAAATCGAAAGATTCAACTGCAATCCAAAAGAATGTGATAATGATAGTCCACCTGAACTTGCCATGGACACTGAAAATTGGCTTAACTGGAATGGGGACTTGGATAATCCAAATGAGAGCAAAGATAACAAACAGGTAGATGATGAATCTGATGTAGAGTATGATAATAGCATCGAGGATTTGGTAGACTCAGAGTGACAGAATGTCAGTGCTGCACCAAATACTTCTGAATTGACTTTGCCATTATGAAGGTTGATGAAACTCACTGACAAGGTGTTGATGCCAGTCGATACAATGTATACGAGGAGGAATAAGGTGTCCAAGACAAAGTGGGATAGAATGCGTCCATGTATTTTCACCAGCATTGTTGTGTTATTTGACTAAGAATATCATTCCAAGAAACATTATGGGAGAATGGTGAACAGTCGCCTGTGAATATTGGTAAATAAATGGAATTATAGTGGGCGAAATGAATCATTTGGGAAGATATATCAATTTCAATTGAATGAGAGCGACCAGTACAATGATTGAACTGGGCTTGGCTATGCCAAACGGTCGAGTCTCAATCAGACACAATTGAAACCAATAAGTTCAATTAGTTATCAATACAATCATCGATGGCAGCAGATATTGAATTAACAATACATTGAACTGAGCGTGTATGGAGCGCCAATAATTTTTGGTGTCATAAGAATGGTAATTGAAAAGTGATTTGGTTGCTGTTATGCATAACCAACATAAAGGCAGCCTTCACAGGGAAAAGAGAATGTGACATGGTTAATGCCCCATTCTGAAAATGAGTGTCAATGAAGTGTCAATGATTTTTGGCTTTGCATCTTCGGTTATCTAAGTGGCGATTGGTTGGTAACATCCATAGATGAGGTATTGGCCACCTTTAGAGGCAAAGAACAATTGCAGCATGCTCCCTGCGCCAGCCTGAACATGAATGACAATAGAGGGCCAATAATTTTTTGTCTTGTGTCTTGGGTGACTGAATTGTCACTTTGTGGCAATAATTCACATACGAAATAATGGTGGCCTTTTCAGGCAAATCAGAACATGACATATATGTTACGCCATTATGAACATGAGCATTAACGGAGCGTCAACTAATTTTTGTGATGCATTTTGGTTAATCAAGGCATCACATCGATACTTGAGCTCATAACTGGACTATTGACCACTGTTATAGGCTAAAATTCAAGATATCAAAGGAAAAACTCAGGTTGCAACATGATCACTATCGCCAACCGCAACACATGCAAAAAGATATTACTGGATGTTGAGTTAGCAATTTTGATAGTTTACTATTGTCAAACAACAAAAACAAACGCATCATAGGAATCCACAGATGGACCCGCTGAAAATTCACCCAAATCTGATGGGTTGCAAGATTTCCATTGAACCGTACCTGAATTGACAGTTCAGATAAATTGCCAATGCAGACCCCCAATTGGACACCAGATTGGTTTTGAACTGCACCCAGACCTAAAGCAACCCTCTGGAACCATTGTTAGACGGATCAGAACTATGTGCCCTGTTGCAACTTTCTGCGATAATCGAGGAGGAGGCAATTCATGGTGCACCATAAAGATTTCAAGAGAGATGACTTCAATGACTGTTATCTATATTGAGGACGCCAGACCAGTGTTGCTAATTAGAATGTTGTTGGGTACAGTGGAATGGATACATGTCTTGCCAGGTACATCGAAATTGATGGATTCTTTTTCAGGTGCACCGGAAACGACAGATTCGTAACGCTGAGTGTTTGTTACTTCTATCAACACCACTCTGAATGGATGCAAGGAATGGAGGCATGCTAATGCCCACACAGATAGAATTAAACCAGACGCACCCAAACCAGACACTGGAGAACAACTCATGACATTACCTAACCCTTGCTACTGGCCAAATGGAGCTCTGACAACCCCAATGAAATCATGTGCCGCTGCATATGACCCCTGATTAAATCGAAATGATGGGGGAAAGCTCCAGCATTTTAGGTCACCACATGGCTGAGAGGTGGTGTGGTATTGAGAATCTGCAGACTACGATGTGCGACAGCTGAGTTGCAAGGGATTATACTGAATTTGTTATCGACTTAGGAGAAATACGAATTTCCAAATATGGTTTAACTGCTGGATGGACAGACGTATATTTGTGATAGTGCATGATATCACGATGCTGCAGCTAAGTTAGTGATTGAGAAGGCAATATCATATGTATAACTTCACTTTCATGTGTTAATCTGGGATGTTTCTGCGGAATATTCTTCACAACAATCAAACTTTCAATGGAGTAGGGAGAGAAATTGACATACGAAGAAGAGATACCCATGTAGCGATACAGGCCTTAAGAAATGATGGTAAGGTATCATGGATGAGTCAGCGGTAATCTTGTGGATTCAAGCAGTCACCAATGCCAAGATTTCTAACCAATGGTATATAAATACTCTCTCACATTCTGATTATGTGCCTAATATCTAGTAAGTTGCACACTGTTAAATCACAAATTCAATGTTAGTTTCACTACTACAATATAGACTCAAAAACATGTTGGGGTAAAAGCTATATACTACAATGATATAAATGCATAGTGAGATATCATCTCACAGCAGGCAGAGGAATGATCAGTGCATACATGCAGTTCCGGGGAATTGAGGTGCACTGAATATTACATGCTTATTCCAGGATTCATTGGCTGGCGATTGCAGACTCGCCTTCCTCTGACCATAAATTGCAATCTTTGAAGTTGTCTTTTGTTCCATTCAACTTTCAACATTCTCTCTCTTCAAACTTCTTTCTTGATGGAACTTGGTTTACATAATCTACTTTCAGGTACAAGTATTGGCAGCCCAAATTTTGATTTTGTTAGAATCAAGTGAAGTCTGCATTCAAAGCATTAAGAACTTAGGCCTCTTCGAGTAAGTGCGGTACATGGGTGAGTGGGAGTTGCTGGCCATTTAGTTGTGTCACTGAGCAGAATCTGCCATATGAGTTTCTTGCTTTCAAGCTGCAGCTTGTTTGACAGAGGTTGATTTTGCAGAAGCTATTTTAGAATCTGAAAGTCGAGGTCAAACCATACAACTTAGACAATATCGAGTCAAGAAAGATTGATAATGGGCCAGGTCTATCCTTGTATGGCTTAGTTGTGCAGGGCTATCTTCCTTCAATGGACAGCTGATATTTCACAGATAGTATAAGGCATTTGAGCTCTGACTTGTACATACTGATCAAGAATGGATCGAGATACTGGCTGCGGATGAGCGGGAACAGCCACCCACACCTAAATGTGAAGTGTCTTGAGAGATGACAATCTGTGCACACAGCATCCAGTGATTCAAAGCCGGAGAAAACATGTTGAGAATGAAGCAAATTCAGATAAAGACTGCACAATGAAGTGGAGTACATGTGTTTCAGAGTCTTATTGTTGCTGTTAAGGCATGGCTGGGCTGTAATCATACATTCATAATGAATCAAAGCCTGCCAAAGTTTGCTTCACACTAAGCCAAGAACGTTGTGGTTGACTAGATTGCAGATCTCAGTTCTGCGCAACTTTCAATCATGTGCCAGGACATACACAGCTGTGAAAGCTGCAGGTTAGCCACGAATACCCAAGGTGTATCTCAGTCTCCAACTCTCTCAGATTCAGATCTGCGGTGTGTCTGAACAACCATGATTATCCTGCATAAACTGTGGCTTTGCAATCAATACATGAACCCATGTCTCATATTTTGACACCAGAACTGAATATTCTGTAGACTGTGTTGATTTTGGCAAGGGATTGAAATTATGCAGTGATGGTCATGATGATATGCACCCATGACTCTGTGATGCACCTGAACATTGAATATATACCAGCAAAACCAATGGCATTGCCCAGAATAAGTGAGCCGTGTCTGATATTCTGACACAAGTACTCAATATTGCCTAGACTGTCTTCTTGCCAAATTGGATTGGCAAATATGTGGTACTGGATCTGTTATAACGAGACTTAAAACATATGCTTATGATTTTCTGGTACACCTTGACTTCAATCATAAGGCAGCAAATGAAGCGGCATTGCCAGGAATCAGCAAGCTGGTGACTCATATTGTGACACTGCTATTTGATATCACCTTGACAAACTTGATTGAAAAATTCGATTGCCAAATCAGCAGTGTGCAATGTATTTAAATGAGGCTCACAACTAGTGTTAGCAACTGTTCCACAAAGCCAGAATGCTGGCGGGTTAGGATTGGAACGAGAACGGAACCATTCCAACAGGTCTCACCACACGAAGACTTGGACCATTGCTTTTGGGTCTGTTTTCACTGGAAAAGCTGGCCTTTGCAAGACCAGCATTTTCGCTCATATTTAGTATTTAAGTTCTCATTGTATCACGACAGGATCTATATATGAATGATGCAATTTTAGGTGGTCTTTTACCAGCTGGTCACCGATTTTGATTTTCAGCAATATTCGTTGTGTAGCTGTTGAAAACACACGATTTGGACGAAATTGTGAGTGTTCTTTCATTGCTACCCAATGAATATTGATCGGAGTACACATTGGAGACCAGGGTGTGAAAGAGCTTCTAAAACTGCATCTTTTACATATGGATCATATTGTGATACAATAAGAACTTAATTGTTGAATCAGAGCCAAAATTGCAGTAACTTTCAAACCGAACTATTACCAGGTTCCAGCCAGTCCAAAAAGCAGTGGTTTTCACTCCAGTCTGCGTAATAACCCGGCACTTGTCATCCAGTTTTGTTCCCTTGGCTGTTCATACAATGGACCGGTGTCTTGGTTCTAGTTGCAACCTGGTCCGAAGCCAGATAACCTGGATCTCTTGCTAACACTTATCTTGAAATATGACCAGGATTCTCAGGTGTAACTTATTGTGGTTGAATTGTGCATTGTTTACTCTATTGACTTCGAAATGTGTATGTGGTCTCAGGGTTCTTGTGCACTTCAACCTCACTACAGATGAATCTTTCGAAGCCCTTCACTGTATCATTTTTGACATTCTACTCGTGCCATTTATTCTGTATTAGGGCAGCCCACAAAGATTTCATTGTTTTTATAATTCGACGTCAAAGCTCATAGGTCCTTAATTGTAATAATCGAGAATGCCAATGAAAATCCACTCGAGCATTTTCTGATTACAGACTGAACAATTCCAATATTAGAACATTGATTCGCTTCGAAATGACAGAGACAGGATTCATGTATTCAGTATAGTGGCCCTTAACAATGAACTTTTTGACTATTTATATCAGTTTAGATGATTACGTTGGTTGGATGTCTAAAGAGGCATACCATGATGAAGGATTCTGGAAAATCTAAGATGGTGTCTCGTCTGATGGAAAACAGTCTCCATTCACTCTCAGCTGGATTGTGCGCTCCTCACAAGACACGAAGATCCGGTAACTCATTGACATTGTGATGTTCAGTCCACTAATCCAGCCATGCAGGACTCTCATGAGGCCACTCAAGAGTATTGATGGAGATCACTGACGTGAATATCATTGCAACCAGGATCCGTATTCTGTAATGATCTCTGTGGCACTGACTGCTGCCCTAACTAGGCAACACACGAAGATGCCTGCCTCTGCTTACTCAACACCCAGAACATCTGGGCGATTACAGAATAGTTTGCTGCAGTGAGAGTGAGGCCGGCCACACCGACATTGGGGGTCGTTACGATTCCCGAGGAATTTCGTAAATCCTGGAATTGGAGCTGCATTTCTGTTAATTCATTATTGCCAATTTCTGCATATGTGTGGAATATATCCACATGATCAGTAAGATACTTTATCAGCTACCTCTTCAAATGACAAAGTTGGACAGGAAGAGGACAGAATTGCACCGCTTCTTGTAGAAGCGGTGCATGAGGGTGAGCATTATCACGTATCTGTTGCGCCGAATGCGGTGCCTCTCTTGATGTGTTGTCTTTGTCAGCTTTGGGATACTCCGCAGGTTCAGGTTACTGCACAGGTTGGGGTTACTCTGCTGCTTTGGAATACTCTGCAGGTTTAGGATACTCTGCAGGTTTGGAATACTCTGCAGGTTTCAGATACACTGCATGTTTGGGATGCTCTGCAGGTTTCAGGTACTCTGCATGTTTGGGATGCTCTGCCAGTTTGGGATACTGTGCAGATTTGGGATACTCTGCAGGTTTGGGATACTCTGCAGGTTTGGGATACTCTGCAGGTTTGCGGTACTCTACTGCTTTGGGATACTTTGCAGGTTTGGGGTACTCAACTGGTTTGGGATACTTTGTAGGTTTGGGACACTCCCCAGGTTTTGGATACTCCCCAAGTTTGGGTTACTCCAGAGGTTTGGGATACTTTGCAGGTTTGAGATTCTCCGCAGGTTTATTGACAAGCATTGGCAGAAATGTCTCCCTCATCCTGTTGATAATCAGCGAATCCACCCCAGTATTGATTTGCGATTTATTCTACATTAGTATACTAATGTCGTTGTGATTCTGCATGTCTGCCAACACCAACGAAAAATATGCTAGCCACGATCGATAAACCTTCCATGCTGCAACAGCACCCTGTGAAGTGTATCACTCCACCAGGGCCTCCAGTTTTGTTTGCTTGTCCTCAGTCCACTCAAAATGAATATTGTCAACAATCTCCATTAGAATCTGAAATAGTGGCTTTCCGTTGGCAAGTTTTGATTCTGCCCAGCTCCCTATAGTCCTATGGTGTGGAATCTGTATCATCTGGTGCACTGCATCATGTTGAGCTTCTTCATCTTCAATCTGGATAGCATGCATCATCATCTTCACTGCGTTATTCTGTGTATCTTCACCATGCTTGTCGATCACTGTATCATCCTCTGGATCTGCAGGTGCATCTGAAGTCAGCCACATTGTCTGAGAACACTAGTCATAGAGTGAATGGAATCACAGCGTTGGGCTGACTTGGAGTTTGAATCCAAGTCTCACTTTCGTAGCAAATTGCCAACCCACACTGTACGTAGTCTTGTACTGATGTGACTCATTAAAAATCCCATAAGTCCATGCACAGTAAGTGAGTTGGCCATTGCTTGATCATTTTACTCTGGATGTTAAGGTATCACTAAAGGCAAGGTGGATATTCCACCAGCTTTCTGGCTTGTCAATGCTGGTATTCAGATCCTCATGGGTGAGATTTACATTTTGTGCATGCATGAAGTTGATGAGTTTGATATTGGTTCCAGATGTCATCTCATTGGTGACACTTTTCAATGACTCTGCAATGCCCAGCATTCTCATCACCCAGATTGCTTCAGGGGCTTATGTAAATGCTGGATGCCCCTGCGGTGAAGCTTTCTGGATTTCAATGTGATGGCAGAGCACTGGGTTATGTCTCCACAATAGATGTCACTTCCATTCACCACTGGTCATTCTGTGTAGGTTGTTCTGTGCCATTTTCACAAACTCTTCCAGGGTAATCCCCCACAAGATGCACAGCAGCAACCCTATTACAACATTCTCAGTCAGCAGTTTGAATATCACTGACTCTGCCATTGAGGTGAAGACTTGCCAGGACCCATTTCATCTGCCACAAGTCCTTCTGGCTTATCAGAATCTCAACCCACCTCCTTACAATAAACCATATGGCTGAAACCTTATGTGCCAGAAACCTCCCTCTGAGCAGGACTGTGATTGAATACTCGTAGCCTTGAACACAGTCATCTGTTGATATATGAAATGGATTGGGGTTCAGCAGCCTGACTGCCTCATCACGACACTCATGTTCAACTTCATTGTGAATTGTGTTTGGAACGGTATTCAGTACTGCACTGGTATTTGATAGATTGAGGACCTCCTCACCATCACCCCTTTGCTCCTGAACCTCCCTTGCACCTTTGTCGATTTTCACTTCTGCCTTGATGGTCACTTTCAGAAGTGCCGATGTGAGCTGGGGAGATGTGCTCAGTCTCTGACGCTTCTGAAATTCATTGTATTGCAATGTAATTCACATAGAAGCAACAATTGGAATGACTCTATATCGATGGAATACAATTAGCTTCATTTTTTCAATCACAAGTTATATTATTACATGCATCATTCTGTTGCCCTCCATTCTCCTCTCCCTCCTCACTTCCACCCTCTTAAGAATCATCCAAAGTTTGTGTATAATAATTAGCAGTTGCACACTTTCAGCCTTGACATGACTAGCAGGAATCAACTTTGCCAGTCTAATTACACAGTGGGCGATCTCCTTCGCTGCAGCTCGCTGTATTTGAACCGAAAAATGTTTCGAATTATATCCAATTTGCAACTTGAAAGCAATTGAAAGGCAACAGTTGTATGAAATCTGCCCACAGATGTGGCCCATTATCATTCACCCATGTGAAAATAATCCCATATACTCCCTGTCAAATTGATTCTACTCCGAGCTGCACTTGACCTTCAATAGTGGAATGGATGGCCCGTGGGCCTCCGTTTTTGTTGATTCAATCAATTATCATCTTGCAGTCCTGCAAATCGATATATGAGAGATCGAGTTGGTTTGGGGATAGAATGATGTTGTTGCCATTTGACACCCGGCAAATCAAAGCCATCAACATTGCATTTGGCAACACTAGGAGGTTACCTTAAGCCATTTTGCACACGTGCTCTCCCAATACTGTTGCTAGTCGCTTGTTGCCTCGATATCCCCTTTGTCTGGCACAATAAACTTTACTTGGACAGTGTTTGAGAAATATTTCCACCTACTGCCAAAAAATCCCTTTCACATTACCCACATTATCCACCTGTAGCCAGTTCCTAAATATTACCAAAACATTGGCAACTGCTGTCTCCCAGTGCAGAGGTTCATTGAGAAGTTGTGTCGAGTGGTCCTGCCGCCTGATAATGGACCAATGCTATCACTTGAGTAACCTAGCAGCCAATACTTTCTGCCACCTGTTGAATGCATTTTTGTTGGCCTGGCCAGTTCGTTTCGCATATTGATTCAAGGAGAATTCAGTTTGCTTCAAGGTGACTGGGGGTTTGCCCTCTGCTGTGCCCAGATCTGTCGAATTGTCTTTCGTATCATATGAATCATCAACATCGTAGGAAATCTCCGGCAATGGGGGCAAGTTTGCCATCCTTTGAACATCTGCTTCCCATGGGTGCACAGGTGGCAGGAATTGTTTCATTAAGAGGCTAATGGGGGGTCTCCCAGGTGCACTGAATGGAGGTCCAGGTGGAAGAGTAGAGCCGGAAGATGTTGGCCAATTGACTGGATCGTTTCCCCGCAGTGCTTGAGGCAGTTTGGTACACCTGTCGATAATGGCCCTTGTTTTGAGAACTGCTGCAGAGGGAACATTTCAACGTCGCGATAATGACCTCAGTAATGGTCATACTGTTATCACTGTGGGCGATATTTTTGAAATCATTGGCTTACTCTTGTGGTTGGTTTCAAACTGTTGTGTGTCATATTAAATGGGGAATGGTGATAAAACTGTGGAGTGCCAGGAAATGGCTGCTGTGAAGGATAGTTACTATACCCATACGGCGGATGATGTCAAGTGGTGTGTTTCCCAGATCGACCGACTTTGCCAGTGGCAGTTGGTGAACTATTATCCAAGGTTTCCGAATTTTCCTCATAGCACAGTTCCAAACCAAATTTGCCACATCATAGAGCGATATTCAAAGTCTTCGGTGGAGATCTGTGCATCGACATTCTCTGTGAAAATATAAGGTGGTAAACTACTCTAGATAGACAATGAAATATAGAAACAATGGAAGTATGGTGAGTATATTGCAGGTAGCAGTGACATTTGGCGGAACAAAGAGCTTCTTATATCCCATTCTGTTGTCATGAGCTGTGGTGTTTCACTACACTGTTCATCCATGAAAGCAATCAGGTAGAGAAAAAGAAACCTTCTTCATATACATTCCGCCTATTCATGTTATATGCTTGAATTCTCATACTAGGCTATTGGATAGATGCTCACCTTCATATGCTTCCTTCACTTTAGAGGTCATACCAGGCATATAATATGAGATTTCCAGGAACTCAACAAGAAGTATATGCAGTATGAGCATTAGCATAACTAGGGATATTACACAAAAGTTGTGCATATAGGACCTTGCAATCTGATTCAATAGAAGGCTAGTGAGTTAAGCAGCAACTGCAATACTTTCTATAGAGCTCCTTGTCTAAACATACTGTTTCCATCCGGATTACTGCTATGGTCAAGGAGTGTTACTGGAGCAATAATCCTACCAGTCTATTAATTCTCGATGATCATTGTCCAGATATACAGCAAGCTACGATACTCATCTGTTTATTATAGTAGGATACTTTACATTTATGATCAGATATTCGGAAGCTCAAGCACAGTTATTACTCATAATGCCGTAATAACATAGTTTCAAGCGCATGGTGGTAGATGCACTAATCATAAAAGAAACCGTCTCTTCTCTGCTAACCGTTTTCAGCAGATGATGTGCATTATTATTGTGCGAGATATGATATATATATCCTGGATTATGAAGAAAACTGATTCTAAGGTAATTATATTGTACCCCTCCCCAGCATTTGGTGGGGTGCAATGCGGCTGTGAATATGATATTCTCAGTTGAGTGATGGCTCGCTACAAACCAATATCTCTGATGCTTTAAATTACACCCTGAAGCGTCATCATGATGCATTCAAATAAGTTTTCACTGACTGTTTCTTGAATATGGTCAACACTTGCAGAAAACATGTCAAGTGATTTATCTGCAACAAGTTATAAGTTGACAAGAACCAACTCAAGCGACTCTGTCAACAATACCAACCAATATCAATGAATGAATGGACAGTACATGATTGCATTTTTCTACCTGCAGGATGGGATCGACCGGAGCCATCCTGGTTCGGCATTAGTCAGTGGACCTCAATGGTTATCGATAAGGCAGTTAAGAAATTGTCTACCCATTGGCAATGAATGTGGTGTGACCACCACCTGAAACTACTCCCCACGAAGAAACTACAGGTTCCCATAATCATAATCTGACATGTACCCCTGATTCAAAAGAGACAAGAGCTGTTGGACAGGTAGTTGGAGTGCAATATGTGGGGGGGAAAGCATATGGCAAAGCAACTGCATTGTACAACAAGCGTCGCAAGCATTCAGAACAATGGAATCCATGGTATCCATCTCAGTCGGCACATGACTTTCAACAGGCTCGATTATATACCAATAAACAAAAATGTGGATAGATCAGCATGTGAGGCATGGACTGGAGAATATTAAAATCGAATCACTTCAGTCAGCAGATGCTCTGAGAAACCTCCTTTCTGAAGTAGATATCATGCTCGGCGATTATTGTTGAAGAGATGATTATTCCCCTATCTTCAGAACATCATACTACAGTGACATGTTCATATGTATGTAGATCGTATTGGCATATATCCCATTTCAGGCCAACCACAATTATGAACTGGTGCACCTTACAGACTCGGAAAGTTGTTCAATATGCAGTGAGATTATCACAGGCAGTTGGTAGGGTGATATGTAACATTAGCTTCCTGGTGGTGTGACGATTGTCCCAGTCATTTGTGCATTCAACAAGACTTACCTTACACTATTTCAGGTGACCAGCTTACCTGGCAGCTATATCTCACAATTGGTAATAATATGAAAACATATCTGCTGTACACCTCAAAAGCCTGCCTGGATTGTTGTTGGGCTGATCCAATATCTCCAAAATGGTTCAAATAATGCTAACAAGGTATGGCAGTCAACAGAGGGAACTGTACGGTCCCACTCTCGAATTTTGACATAACTGGTCCTGACATAAAATGGAATTATCGTGATGGATTCTCAAGACAATATGATTCCCATTTGGCTGCCTTGGTCAGTGATTATCCGGAACACGGCATGATTGGCCAAGTCGCATATGGCTAATGCCCGATGTGTGAAATTCCTACTGGTGCACTGAAGGCCGATTCAAATTTTCGACCAATCAATATCCCACATAACCAGCCTGTGTACTGGGAGTGTTTGAATTAAAAGTACCATTGATGCTGTACCCACTCTTCGTGTTCATCCAATCAGCAATCAGTTCTGGCCATGCCCTCTCTGCATCGTCTATTAGCTTTAGCAGCCTGATGAGTTGCATCAGCTGCTATTGGGTTGTGTTAAAGACTTATTGCACTGGCTGCTCAAATACCTGAACACTAGAAATGTGAAGAATGAATTTGACAATCAATTCACATCAGTACCATGATATCGAAGTCTCCAGCACTTCCCTAAACCATTCAATCAAAAGAAAAGCAGCTCCTGGCCGGGAATATAGATCCAGACCATGATCAGAACACTGGCCGCAAATTTTGCTCCAAATCTTGAATGGTTCAAGGATAATAGAAATACTCCAGCAGAAACAGCCTCTGATGAAATGGTAATGGGAGCAGCATAGGCATTATGTGAATGCTCTCTAATTTTTATTCAACAAAATCAATCTGATCTATCCCTCACAACACGAAATAATGCACTGATGTAATTTGACAAGATATTGTATGTATTTTGAGATCAGACATTGTTGAAGTCTGCGAAGGCGATAGTGAATGGCCTGTTGGCAAGGGAATTACATCAGTTACCAGGACAACGGCTTCACAAAACTTGTTCTGCAATGAAAGTTCAGGTATACGGGGTGGAAAAGGTTAGTACGTCAATATGAAGGCACTTTTAGGTGTGTCTGAATGGAGCGCATCATGTGGCAACCAAATGGTCATTTGCTGATCAGGAGAGGGCAAAAGAGTGATTGGGGTGCCATTTTCATTAGATTACAGATGTGAAAAACACACATTTGAATAAATTATTCCAACATCATGAGTGACCACTATTGCAAGACGTTAGAACTAAAACAACCAGTTCCATAATCACATTTACCAACAAACATACTCTAATACCGGTTACTACAGAAGAAGAGGTTGATGGGGCACTAAACACCACCACCAACAAGTGTGTAGAATTGGACACCTGTCTATCCAACACTGAGACTGGAGATACCACCTGGAGTATCGTATATACGGACTGCATTCTGAGTCGGCTGGAGGGCATGGCTAATGATGTCAACTAGAATGAGCAGATGCAGTTCAAGAAGGAGCTGTCCATCTTCTTGATTCAAGTTGAAGATCAGTGGCAGGCAATCGGTATTCAGGAGCTTCGGAAAATTAGCACGCTGTGTGTAATTGATTTCGCATATTAAACTATCCATCTTGTAAGTCATATATCCCAGTGTGTTGGATGCATGGGTCCTGGTACCAATTCCACCACCAATATTTCTGAACGGCAACATATCAGCAATGTGAAAGAGGCATATCACTCTACCAACAAAAACGATTAGATTCGACAGATGCTCATGCACAATAACTGGTAAATCAGTCCTGACTACATGGAAGAGACACTGCCATGTCTTGCCCTGCAAGGCTGGTACAATATTGCCTGGCCAAATATCGTTAACCAGCTATCTGCTGCCAATAAATGGTGAAATACTCACAGAGCCCATTAAATGTGCTTCCAACATTTCCAGGAGAAGCCATTTGTATGCCCCATGTCATCACAGGTACATTGTTTGAAAAAAACTCATGTCTGTGGAGCGTGCAGAAGTATAAAATTAACCTCACTCAATAATCTGTTAAAAGATTTGGGAATGCCCAACTGTGGGCAGCTATTCTGTGCAGAAGGTCAAGAGGCCTGGGCTCACAAATTTAGAGGACCGGCGGTTCGATATGAGCAGAATGTACTCAATGATAGGACATTCATTAAACTTCAGAATTCACTGTCATACTACCATCCACAATATCGCAGCACTACATTGGTTGGGCATTGTGTTATCAACGGTTGCGTTTTCGTACCAGTTCTAATACAGCCATTCCAAGAAAACCCAGACCATGCCAGTTCAGTCTGGGTATGTGCCAAACAGTTCCCTTGATCAAGTCCTTGAATATTCACGCGATAATTTAGTGTGTGGTATATGAAATATGGAGTTTCAGACGGTGCATCTTTTTGTGGTCTCCGATGTTTGATATCTTCAAAACTCGGCATGCTGCTTTGAAATTATTGTCATTTTTGGCCGAACAACGAGGTTTTTGGACTACCGCTTGCTGACAATTAAAGATATCGAAAATCGGAGACTGCCAAATGATGCGCCGTGCTGAGGTGTATATTTTACATACCAAACACAAAACTCTCTGATCAATATTTGTGGCCTTGAAGTGATGGTTCACTGAAAAAATCGTGGATTTTTGATGGGGTAAGGCTGTTGCCATGCAGACCTATAAAACCGGCCGGGTCCAAAACTGGAATCGTTGCTGAAACTTGTTGCATGTCTGTGACTTCATAGCAAGGTAGAATATACCAATGCCAATCAAAGAATGATTAGTAGATCTGATCACATTTGTGTCCGATATATGGAAAGTGACCTCAATAACACTTTCCAATGGCGAGTTTCTTCATTTCATGTACTATTGTTGCACTCCACCAAATCTGATCCTCCAATTTCGGCAGCACCTGTACGCAGGAAAATGCATGTTGATCTTCTCAAAGAAGCGCAACCAGAAACAACAATGAATATTATGTCCTCAATCTCAAAAATATGCCGTGGTGAATCGAACAATGTACAATGATTTGCATGTTTCGGCTGATTGTGTTCAGGGGTTGATTAGGGTTGTCAAACAGACTGATACGATGCATACTGTTCATGTTGGAGCATTTGTTGAACTGGCACATTTGGTGCAAGAAAATGCTGGATCAGACGGAATTAGAGTTAGCAACATGCCCAGGAAACCTGGCAGCGGTCCGGGTTCGGACCACAATAACCGTTCAGTTCGATCTCAGACCAGTCCAAAACCCAGACCCCCTGTGTCTCGGTGAGCTAAACCTGTACCCATACCAGCCAACCCAATGGTTATGGTGCGATATGCTAGACTTGTAACATTCAAACTCTAGTTCTGTGCATGGGGTTGTTATACATTGTCACAATCGCATATTTTACCGTCTATTGCTAACTAGACACTTTGGTACATCATTGTCTTTTTTGGATATATTGGCTGCCATTATTAATACAGAAATCAGAGACACAGTCCCTGCCCCATCCTGGAAATGAGCATCAACGTAGCGTCAACAATGTTTGGTCTTGCATCTTGAGTAATCTAAGTAGCCATTGGTTGGAGACATTTATAAATGAGGTAGTGGCGGCCTTTATATGCACAAGAGGAAGCAACATGCTCGCTGCCCAATCTTGAAAATTAGTGTCAACAGAGCATCAACAATTTTTGGTCTTGCATCTTGGGTAATCTAAGTGGCACTTGATTACAGTTATCTATAAACAAGTAGTTGGCTGCCTTTATAGGTAGATAAGCAAGAGAAATTCCCACAACAGCCTCCCGGACAGTAATAATGTATTTCATTTACAATACTGCACCTAACAAGTATTGAGCATTTTCGATAATAAATAGGGTTGTAACTTCATATATAGCCAATAAATGCCTCATTGTACTTAGATAACCCTTGATGATAGGTGAAAAATTGTTGATGCTCCATTGATGCTCATTTTTAGGATGGGGCAGCGAGTACGTTGCTTACTCTTGTACCTATAAAGGTGGCCAATCCATCGATTATGTATAGCAATAACTAAATCACATTGTAATGACCAGACTTACAATACCATATAGGGTTGATGCTCTGTTCACTCTTATTGTCAGAATGGGCCAAGCAGCATGTCACTCTCTCTTTTGCCTATAAAGGTGGCCAATACCTCAGTTATAAATCTCTGCAACCAATCACCACTTGGATTGACCAAGATGCAACACCATCAAATGTTAATGCTTAGTTGATGCTCATTTTGCCACAGGTGTATCCAAAATATGCAATCATTTCATTTGGTTTAATCCATTATTGATGGTATTTTGGCAGCATATCTGTTGTCTGCATGTACTATTACCTTCATGACTACATTGTACTTTACTAATACAACTAAATATATCCTTTAATGTATACTTTACAGTATCTGCTAATTGTAGATAATTATACATTCAGACATCCCATTGAGTTCAATAAATGCTCATCTTCACTTACAGATTCACTTAATAGGCTGCTGTCATCCACAACATGGATGTCAGCTGCATTACCACTCAGCAGACAGTATACTACTCTGTGAATGTTCTTTCATCAGTCAGCAAATCTGGAATACAACTTTTATCATGCTTGTGATCTTTGGCATATGGATCAAAATTGAAACATCCAGTGCTGGAATAACGAGTACGTTTATATACATATTCAGGCAGCACAGATTCAATTTCGGCAGTGTAACCTCACGCTTTCTTTTTGGGTGGGTAGGCGTCATTCCTGGTGGAAGTGGTGTCAGTCCCGCTGTCCACTGGCTTAGTCGGTCTGGTGCATGTCTACCCACGCCTTTGCACTTGCAGCATATCTGCAGATCCAGTGCTGCGCCATTTTGGCAAGAAATGCAGCTGTCTTTTTGACTTTTATGAACCATAGCTGCATTTCTTTCTATCTCAGCCTGCATATTTCTATGCCTAAGAAACTCCACTCTAAGATTTGTTTCTTTTCAGAGTTTGGCGCATGGTCTCTTCAACAGGTATTGTGTTTTCTATATTGCAGCCTACAGAAACCCTCCTTTGGATATTTTGGCCATATTTATAATTACGTGCATGTTGCACTGTTCTAACTGTACCCGACCTGCGTGCCTTGCCACAGTATCAGACATGTTGCATACCTACCAGAAATCAGTTACTGCTTCTGCATATGAGATTCGGCTATTACCTCTACCATATATGCTTCATGAATGTCTTCTAAGGTGTTTAAACCATTTTTCGTCTACTCTTAGGTACACTTATCACGAAACTTGTCAGGGCAAATCGAAGAGCTTCCAACAACATCTTGCTCAATTTCACAGCTTATGCAGACAATTGCCTTTATTGAACATTGAGGCTTCACATTACGGACAACTGAAAATTGGTGACGTAGCTGTAGAAGTACAGAAGCTGAATATTACACTGTTTATTGATGACTGCCTACATGAATATGGCTTTACTCACATCCGAAACCATACTGCTTCATATTCCTGCAGCTTCCGGGTTTACAGGGAATTGGTAAATGTCCATCCTGTGTGATATTGTCGGTGGCTGCATTGGCAGCATTGTGGTCGACAAACTAGTGTCTGCGTCATTGCTGTGTCTCAGTGGGTCATATATTGGATGAAGCACACAGCAGTTGGCTTGATTTTCATCATCTCACACGTTGGTGAACTGTTCGTGCAGGAAAGAGTTTCTTGAGTGGAAAAGGAGAGGAAGATGATAATGAAAAGAAGCAGGAAGACCTGAGGAATATATAGCTTGCTTCCAGTCAACATGGAATGAATACTAGCCAACTTCTACATTCTGCTCAAGATAAATCCTGTTGCATTTAGCTGCAGGTAGTGCAGGTTTCTAACTGTTCTGCGATTCATAGCAAGTTGGTCTGATGTTATTTTTTTGTTGACATGCATACATAATGGTGAGCGACTGCTGAAATTTCATCTTTGTAGAATATACAAAATACAATGTCCGATGGAAATCACATCTGGTGATGTTTGTCTGTAGAAATCCATGGGATGTTACAAGAAATAGATGCTATACATCATGTGATGTTATGTGGTTAGCATTGCTATTTCCAATGTAGTGACGGTCAAAATGCAGATGTTGCTTTGTTCCAGTTGATCTAGCATACCAACTTGGACATACATGATGCAGCTCGCCACCATATTGCCCATATTGTGCAATATCTAACGTCTCGCCCATCAACAAAGTCAACACACTCTGCACAGGTCAATGCTCCGAAATGAACCTTTCACCACTTCCACCAGGCATATATCGCAAATCTACACTGGTCTCCACTCAACAAGGTCATCAAGCGAATGATGGTAAGAGGGGATTTGAAGTGCATACACTCCTAGCCCAGGGAGCATAGAGCACCTTATGAACTGAAAAGAAGCTAGCGGCAGAGGCAGGAGGAGAAGTACACTATTCAAGCCATGAAGAGAAATACAAATGGATAGAGGACTATGTGGATAGAGAAACTGCCGTGGCAACAAAGCGAGTTGAAGATGCAGCGACAGCGAATAAGCAGGAGCAGGATGATATGTGAAATGCCAAGAATGTGGGATTGACAACCAGAAAGCCCAACAGAACAGTCGAAGAGATGTTCAATGCAATCTGCGTTAGTCTGAGCGATTATGCAAGATCTGACTATCAAGAGAATGGGGATCACAAGGAAGATGACGCAGAAGATACAGATGTGAGTGAACGGAATAAAGATGATGAACCTGGCTATGTGATGGGCACGATCTTCAACACCGTAGAGTATCACATTGAGCGCGTTCAGAAAAACAAAATGAAGCTTGACCAATTGACACAACAGGGAGGGAGAGACACGGCTGACTAGTTTCATAAGAGAGATATGTTGGATACGATGGCAGAATGGAATGATCTGGCAGTTATTCAGCTACAAACGGAACAAGATGGAGCTGCATCTGTACCAACAACATCTGAAAAGCTCATGGTCACTGTAGATATCGACTTCGGAAAATTACAAATGCATCAAGGGACTTCTCGATCAGGAATTAGTTATATAAGGGTAGGTTTCTGGAAAGCACATTCCCACAAATGCATCGCATCTCTCCTGCCTGATGGAGAGTCTAATTCATCTCATATTAAAATCGTGAAGTCCCTTAAACAACGAAGCATTTACCCCTACAAATATCCTTCCTAGCTAATTTCCATGTTGAACTCAGATTTGGACGATGAAATGGTGACAGCTTCTGCTTGGCCAGAGGAGTCAATTGCTATATTGATACTTTTGATGATGTATGTTTCAGATAAGTGATTCTTGTACCAATTTCACTATCTGTCAGCTTTTGCTTGATTTCACAGAACAAATTGTGATATGATATTTTGTCGGTGCATGCACCAGTGTCTGGTATTAGCAACAGGTCCGGGTAACCTGCCAGCGGTCCGGGTTTGGACTGGAAAAATGGTTCAGTTCAATTCCGGACATGTTCAAAAATCTGACTCGCTATGTCTTGGTGGGGTTGTTTCATGGACCAGACATTAGCCCTCGGTTTTTGGCCGGGTTCAACCCGGACTGTGGTTCCATTTTACCCTTCCGGCAACCTTCGCTCCAATTGAGTTTATGAGTTCAGAGTATATCATGACATGTTCTATACCTAGATTGTACAGTGTTGGCCGCTCTTTCACCTCACATGGTGAGATTCGCGATCGGACCAACATTCGTTCACTAGCTGTGAAATAACAGCATATTTCAGCCGAAATTCGCGGGTTTTCCATAGTGACTCAACGAATATTTCGCCGATCTCAAATCTCACAGCAGGAGGTGAAAGAGAAGCTAAAACTGCACAATCTACATATAGATCATGTCATGATACGATCAGAACTCAGATACTGAATTGGCGGCAGAACTGTGAACTCGAAATGCTGGGTATTTGGCGGTAAAACCGGCCCATTTCCTACTGTCCGGGATTTTGATGTGGTAAGACCTATTGCCACAGTCCGGTTTCAGGTGGAACTGGAACCGTAACTGACCTGGGAATGTGGACCTGTTGCTAACACTACAAGTGTCGTACGGGCCATGCCACAGATGTAGACTCCAAGTTGAGTTGATAGATGACCAAGGGACATGATATTGTCTAGCCTGTTGTTATTAAGGCTGAGAGCAAAAACTAACTGCGGATGAAATTTAGGAACATAATTTGAGTTTGTGATGTAATGCGAGTCATTGAAGAGGAGGAAAATGTGCAATATGAACAAGGATAAATGGTCGCTATTGGGCTTTATTTGTCCATGAATCCAATAGCATGACACTCTGTGTAGCCCTCGTGGACATGGTCGAGATTTTGTACATTGCCAATGGAAGGTCAAGAAGCACAATGACATGCAGTTAGATTCCAAAAGGTGATGAAGTCGGCCTACGTATATCACAAACTAGTGTATAGATCATCATGCAGTCAATTATTGGCCCAAGGTGCTGCCACATGGAAGATGTTGCATATATGGTTTATCTCCGTGGCATATGGCTTCAGTTGCATTATGTATAATCTCTCTAAGATGATGGTCATTCCAGACTCAGCTGGAGATGCCAGCTCAGTGCGCATGCATGCGTACAAGACATACACAACATACTCCAAATACCGCATATATAAGTTCATGAATGTACCTGTACTTTCGAATATTCAACCTTCTAGCAATCAGTACATTTCAACAGGTTACGAGCCTGGTTATCACTACTATCTAAATCTCACCATCTTTCCTATGATCTCTTTCATAATCTTCAACCAATAGCATCAAGAACCCCAAACCTTGTCACTGTAACAAAAGCCGCATAAACAGCACTAAAACTCAACACCACCACCAGCCATCTCCAGGATCTCATGATGACTTCCAAACCCGCCTTCAACATGACCATGTATGGCAACATCCCTAAGCTCACTCACGATGACTACAAAGAATGGAATGACGACATAATTCTCATCCTGGTAGCCATGAGAGCATATGCAATTGTCACCGGAGAGGATCCTAAACCGCAGCCACTAGATTTCAACCACGATGACAACAAGGATGATTGGAAGGCTAAGGAATATGAGGCTGCATCTATAATTAGACTTTCCTGTTCTCCTGAAGTACAGCGCATTGTTAAAGGTATAAGCAATTCTCACCAGATGTGGAACACACTAGAAACCAGTCTGGACACCGCCGGATCCGATATTGGCAGACCGGCCATTCTTCGGGAGTTCCGTGCCTGCCGAACCTAAGGAGGATGAACTATTTAAACCATACTGCACCAAGCTTAGTAACTACCGCATACAACTGGACCATACCGACGATACAATCACTGATCGATGTTTCTGCACGCAAATATTCACATCACTGCCATCTCAGTATGCGATCATATTAATTGTCTTAAATCATAGAAGGCCCTTACCTACACCCGATGAAGCCATGCATGACCTTCTTGAGGAAGCAACTACAGCCAGCCTCACCAAAGAACTGGGAGAGGAATCAATGGGGGCCGCCCATTCCTCTCAACATCGCGCCTGCCGTGGCCGAGGCCGTGGCCGTGGTGGATGTGGTGGCCGTGCCGGACGCAAAGAACACAGTGGACACTATGGACATCGTGGAATCGGTGGAACCAGAGACAGCCACGAAAGTAAGTGCACCTATTGCAAAATTGATAGCCATACTACAGATGCATGCAGAAAGCGGAAACGCACTCAGGAGGGAGGAAACCAGGTTGAGCGCATTTGTTTCCAGTGCGTGCTCCCAGGACACGTCAAAGTCGATTACATCTCCTACCAACGTATACTGGAGTGGTGGAAAGTGAAGAAAGCCACTGCTACAGCAGCTCTCGCGACAACCGGAGACTGCCATCCCAGCTGACTAACCACTTGTCCTCTTGCCACAGGGGCCACCGCCGCTGCTCCGAAGTGGGACATTGATTCTGGAGCGTCACACCGCATGTGTAATGACCGCAGCAGCTTCTCAACGTTCAAAAAGCTCTCACTTCCTATAGTGATCGAACGCGGAGACAACAACTCAGTCACCGCCACGCATTATTGTTTCATCAACCCACAGGGCTATCAAGTCAAAGTCCTACATACTTCTACTTTTCCACTTTCCCTTCTATCGATCAACCGATTGGATTTGGGCAGGATTACGACTATATTTCGGGACAGAAAATGCTCCATATCTGTGCCATCTTCCTGCAATCTCGCAGGAGATATAATAAATGGCATATAGATCTCAGTCCCCGCAACCGCACTCCTATCATCGACAATTGAAAAATGGAGATAGAGAAAGAGAGAAAGCTCAATGTCAAGAGAACTAATCACAGAATCTATAATCGCATCAATAAATCCACCTGCTTCCTCTGTTTTATGTACATGTTGGACTACCAAAACTAAGTCCACTCAAAAGTCTCTCACAATCCCAGAGTTACAACCATGGCACCGACGAATGACCCATATAAATCCTACCCCCATGTGAACTCTGATCAGCGGATAGACACATGCTGATTCAATTTGCACAGTCTGCGTCCAAGCCAAGCACAAGCAAAGATTCATTAGAGTGCTGGTCAAGCGCATTGCAAAGCCTTTTGAACTTGTACATTCCGATGTGTGCGGTCCCTTCCCTACACCGACCTTGGGAGACACTCAATACTATATACTTTTCATCGACGACTACACGAGATACACATTTGTATGGCTGTTGCCAAATAAGAAAGCCAAAACCTGCACCTGTGCCAACCAGTCAGTTCAGGCCCAAGTAGACTCAATGGGATACGGGATCAAGCGATTCCGGTGCAATAATAGAAGGGGAGAATACGACAATGAGACCTTCCAGTACGTCCTTGTGGCCCGCAGTAGTACATAATAGCCTATCCACCATACGCCCACCATCACAATGGTGTTGCTGACAGAATGATACATACAATCACTGAAACGGCCCAGGCGATGATGATAGACTCTCAGGCTCCAAATCAGTTCTGGGGAGAATCAGTTAATACCGCAGTCTATCTCAATCAAAGATCAACAAATGAAGGTCTGAAACGAACAGACCGTGATGGCTATAAAGCACCGTACAAAATGCCATACGAGATGATGCATGAATTTGGCAAACTGATGCACAATGCTGACTGCAACAAAATATCGTATCAAGCCTCTCTCTGCAATCTATGTCGCTTCAGATGCTACACCAGTAGACTCATTCCTGAAGTTCAATGCCGCCAGGACGAGTTTGGCCCAAGGTCAAAGCCCTGCATGATGGTAGGCTACACACACGATTCAACGACATTGTGGAGGATATGGGATCCCGAATTTCCGAAGGTGAAAGCCCAATCAGAAGTGGTGTTCGATGAAGAAAGAAATACACACATGTCGTGTCAGCATAGAAGCAATGATATCAACATATCTGGATTACCAGAAGTTGAGGAATATGTCGAGGAAACAGATCACAGAGATGAGCCTTTCCGAAGACAAGATAGTCAACCAACGCAGATATGGAAGAGATCCACATCTCAGATGCATTTAGCTGCTGATGAGGAAGCAGAAAACGCCTATAGGTGGCGCCTCCACCGAAAGGATCAGACTGCCCCACGTTTGGCAGCAGATGCAGAAAATACCCACAGCCGGCTCCTCTGCCGAGAGAATCAGACCGCCCAGCATTCGGGAGCACATGCAGAAACCATCACCCACAGCCGGCACCTCCGCAGAGAGGATCAGACTGCCCGGCGTTCGGCAGCTGCAATCAAGAAATCAACCCAAGTATGGGCTGTATCTCCAGCTCCAGCTCCACTGATAGGGAGTCGTGTCACAAGAAGTCAAGGTAAAAGCTCCGCAGACGCACTAATGCCATCCGCAGCCACTGGAGATCCATACACCTACGCAGAAGCTATGGAAAGCCCTCAACGATATCACTGGAAAAGAGGCATGAAGGAAGAAAGAACATCAATCCTGCTGAATAATATGTTCTCCGCTCTCAACTCCCGGGAAGCACAGCAACTGCAAGTTAAGCCGATTGGCTCTATGTGGGTTTATAAGACTAAACACAATCCTGACATGACCACACAGCACGAAGCACGGCTAGTCATAAAGCGATACGAGCAAACAGTCTTCAGTGATACTGATGGCCCCGTTGAGAAGCTAACTACATCCCGCTATCTCATCTCTCTCATTGTGAAATACGGAACCAGGTGGAATATGGACCATTTAGATGTAGTTACTGCCTTCCTAAATCCCGAAATCAATGATGACAATATCTACATGACTCCACTAGAAGGATGGCCAGAAGGCTCCAATGCCCCAAAGATTGTCGTCAGACTCAGAAGAGCGCACTATGGTCTTGAACAAGCTCCACGGCTATGGCACAACACTATCAATGCTATCTTACTCTCACTTGGGTTCACACAGTCCTCAGCCAAACGCAAACTCTATCTCCGCGGCGACGGTATGCTGATACTTTTGTATGTCAACGATATCTCTGTGTAATATCGGGCGGCTGCTACCGGATCCGCGATCAAAGTCAAAGTGAAACTCTCGGAGATGTACAACATAACAAACCTCGGCCTGGCACGCCAATTCCTCGGCATCGAAATCCACCGCCACCATACCGCAATGAATTTCGATCAGAAAGTCTATATCGACACAATCCTCAGACACTTCAGCATGCAGCATACTCACTGTGCCTCGATGCCCATGGATCCCAGTGTAAAGTTGGACTTGGCCGAGGATTGGGGGGAGAAGGTACTAGAACAGGATGATATCACAGACTGTCAAGCAGTCATGGGATCACTAATGTACGCAGTACTTGCAACTCGGCTAGATATCTCATATGGAGTCGCTGCTTTTTCTCGTTACAATTTGCGGCCATTCACCAGTCATATGACCACTTCCAAGAGAGATGTTCAGTATCTGAAATCTACAGCCGATTTTCAACTACACTTCGCCGGCAATGGCATCGGCATTGACATCGGCATTGACATGGGCATTCATGTTGACAACAGTCTCATAGAGTACTCTGATTCCCATTGGGCCAATGACAGCGCAGTCTGCAAGTCTCAGGGAGGCCATGTGTTTCTCGCCAGCAATGGAGCAATCTTGTGGCAGTCTCGAAAGCGAAGTCTGATCACCTGTCAACTCTGGAGGCCAGGTTCATCACCTTCTAGGAGGCCTCTAGCGAAGCAAAATCGGTACTTCAACTACAGAAAGACATTCACGGAAAACACTTACCACCACTGCCAATCAACTGCAACAATCAGGGTGCTCTCACCCTCATCACCACGTGAATCATCAAAGCTCGAACTAATCACATGGACGTTTGCTATCACAACAGTCGAGATCTGCATACACAACAAATAGTTAACTACTTCTACGTACACAAAGACAAAAATGTGGCAGATATACTCACGAAAGCACTTACTAAAGACAGCCATACGAAGTTCACGAAAGCGTTGGGCCTATTGTAATGGAGGTTGTGGCAATACAGATTTCTTTGTTTATATGAATGGCCATCCTCAGGCTACTGTAGTACTCTTTCCCCGCTCACCTGCCACGCAGGGTTTCAAGGAGGCTACTATAGGAATTACAGTGTGTTTGCTTCTTTGTTTGTTTTCTTGCTCCAAGCAGCGTAGCAAGAGGGGGGAGTGTTGCATATATGGTTTATCTCCCTGGCATATGGCTTCAGTTGTATGATGCATAATCTCTCTAAGATGAGGGTCATTCCAGACTCAGCTGGAGATGCCAGACTCAGCTGGAGATGCCAGCTGAGTGCATATGCATGCATACAAGACATACAAGACATACTCCAAATACCATGTATATAAGTTCATGAATGTACCTGTACTGTAGGATATACAAGCTTCTGGCAATCAGTACATTTCAACAGTATGCGTACGTCCTATCTTTCTCGGATAATGTGTAGAGTGGGGAATCTAAACTTGATACACCTTGAAGCTTTTGAGTGCAAATGATTTCACATCACAATGACATACTGGCTGCCAGTACTGACTACATGCATTGTGGATACAATGTTTGAGCATACAACAACTGTTAGTATGTGATTAAGGTGGGGATCAACAGTGGGTTAACAATTTGTAGTCTTACATTTTCAGCAATCAAAGGGCTGGATAGTGGTATTCTTTTAAAGTGATTGTATTGGCCATTTTTATTGGTATAAAGAAAAGCAACACCCTTGTGGCCCCATCCTAGAAATGAGCATTGATAACATGTGAATGATTTTTGGTCTCATAAGTTTGATGATAAAAACATGACTTGGTCACTGTGATACATTATCAAAGTATTGCCAGCCTTTATGCACAAAGATGCTATCAACAACATGGCTACTATCTCCTACATATAAGCATCAACGGAGTATTAGAGATTTTTAGTCTTGTATCCTGGATACTCAACGCGCTGTGCAACCATGTCAACCTATAATCAAAGTATTGGCATCCTTTATAGGCAATAATCCTTGTGGTCATAAACCTTCTACCTCCCAAAAATGAGTGTTTAGGGAGTGCGAATAATTTTTGCTCTTGCATCTTGAATAAACAAAGGGCTATTTAATGGTGTCAACCCATAATCAACATATTCGCCAACTTTATGGGCAAAAATGCTACTCACCATATGGGTACCACCTCCTCAAAATGTGCATTAACAGAGCCTGAACAATTTTTGGTCTTGCATTGTGGATAATCCAAGGACTGTACAATTCCATTAACCCATAATCGATGAATTGGCCACCTTTATGGATAAACATGCAAGTGATTATATCGCTACCACCTTCCAAAACTTAGTGTCAATGGAGTGTCAATTATTTTTGGTCCTGTATCTTGAATTGTCTAAAGGCTATGTGACAGTATTAACCCATCATCAAAGTATCGGCCGCCTTTATGGGCACTATTTCTAGTCATGCCATTGCTACTATCTGCTAGAAATGAGCGCCAACAGAGCATCAACAATTGTTGCGAGGGCTCAATAAGCTATATTGCCCCAAACCGCAATGTATTGTTCCCAAATTGAGTTTTGAATGATCTGTCTTTTCAATATGTATTGGAGTACAACTTCACATATATGTATGAGATGTCTCACAGATTTGACTTTTTTCTTGCTTGTAGCTCCAAAGTGAATATTTAACAACCAGATTTCTACTTGAGTATAACGTAACTTGTGACAGTCTCCCAAGTCGAATTGTCAAGCTTCCAAATTGCAACAGCCATGTCCGATTCGAAGTGATTGAATACATCGTTGATACAGATTATGATTTCATTCAAACATAAATGCGTCTAGCTTTGTGACATGAGGGCCTATCTGTAACTAATCATATCCAAAGCTCGGTGGGCTTCTATAAACATAGGCTTGCAGAGTTCTATTGCTTATAATGATTCTTCACCTGTGCCTTCATGGAGTTTCTATTTGCACTGCGGAATTGAGGAGACTTGCAGCCCTGCCATCGTATGACATGTTTGTCATTGAGTTCTTTGCCTTCCATCAGAACATGCGACCACCACAACAGGGACACACTTTCTGGCAAAAGCACACATTGCAATGTTGAATGAATCTTCCAAGTCGAAAGTTAATGAATTGACTAGTTCAATGGTCAATGAAACAGCTTTGGCCGTACTGCAGAGACAAGGAAATTGAGGAATCACAATAATATGTTTACAAAGGAAATTCATCTTCGACATTCAGATTTTATGCTGATTAACTGATTGACAGATATAACTCTCCAAACTGGCAGCACAGAACTGTGTAACACCCAAAATTTCACCAGGACAGATGGAATTGCTAGCTCATGTAAGGATATGTGTCGGCTCATAAGCGATTGAATGTTATGTCAAACATGGAGCTATGACAGTTGTCTTCAGCATTATGATGTAAGCTGGTTCTACAGTCCGCCATCGCTCTGCGAACCGTTGCTGGAAGGATTGCTAGGTGATGGCGAATGCAATTATGAAACATTTGCTGTCAAGAAATAAAGCAAGTTAAGCTTTGGACACCTGGACATCAACGAACAGATTAGCCACAATGTCAGGCATGGCTTACATTATTGATCGAAAGTGGACATTGTAAGACATACAACTTGCTAACACTGAGGTTGATAGGCAAATATTTCTGATTTTGAAAGCTAATTAGGGATGATACGTAAAGGGTGAACATACTGGAGCAAGGCTAGCAATTCATTTCAACGAAGTTTGTGATTATGTTGAGCCTACCAATGGCCATGTACATGAAATTACAACTGATCACACCTCTTCAAATCAGTTGGTGACTCAGAAACTGGAATGAACTCTTGAGTCCTTGGGAACCAAGTGGCCCGGATTGACGAACCACATACCATGCGTGGGGTACATCATACTGTGGGCATTATGTGCATGTGTAGCCAGTCTTGATGTAAAACACCGCACCAAGTCTTGGGAAGCCAATCAGAGTAATCACGAATTTGGAGACAATCAAAGCATACGTGTTGGGAAGAGTCAATCACTTCAAAATGAAGGCAATCCATGAATCAACATGGTATAGTCTATGAGACCAGGTTGTGTAAAGATAGTTGAGAAGTTATGAATTTCAAGAAATTTTGAAAGTTCTGAAACTGAGCTTTGTTTAGCAGAGAAAGCTTGCTGAGTTGATTATGCTAACACCAGGTTGTTGAAACAAGTTCATCAATTGTCCAAAAGCAAAAGGTCAAATGGCAGTACTACTCATTATGGATGTGAAAATACAGTAGAATTTGACAATGGAGAATTGTGAGCAACCTTATCGATGCCGAAAATCTCCCAAAATGGCTCAAGTATTCAATATACCGTGGTAACCAACTACTTTTCACAACACAGGATGAATAGACCATCGTGAAGTAAATCATGGAAGTGTTGAGGCCATTCCGTTTCTGGACCCTGTGAATGTCAAAGAGCTATACAGCTACTCTGTATCATGTTATCACTGTCTACAATGACATTTTCGATCATATGAATGGCATTATGTGACTTTTTTTGAAAAAGATGACTCAATGGAGTGAAGACTTGTACTTAGCTGTGAAGTTTGCACCGCAATAGCGGTCCAAATATTATGCTCAAGTTACTCCAATGAATTGTATGCAACCGTTGTCATCATATATCCTTGATCCTTTCTGGACGTGGGGATCATTTAGTCACTGGGACTTGGGAATTGAGATTAATTCTGAGGATGTAACTTCATATACTATGCAATACCAAGAGGTATTTCTCAAGTATGTGGAGAATGAATACTGTGCCCAACATAGACATTTGTGCGGCATGAAACCCGATGGCATACAAAGCAACTTTGTCTTCATATCCGCATTGGCTTCTGGATCTGGTCAATTATCTTTTGATCCATATGATGTGTCCAGCAGTGATGAAGGATAGTAAACTCATAATATTTTAGCTGAAATGACACCCAGGCGAAGATCTCACACAGCACACATAATGACACCCGCACGGCTCTATTTGACTTCACTGCCCTAAATACTACAAAACAGAGCGCATCTTGATCCAAATTTTAATAATTATCACTCCGACCCATTGGAGATTAGCAGTACATTTTGGAAAATTGATATCACTGACAGGTGGCGTCAACAAGAGGATACACACACAAAGCATGCAAAGCACTCCATTGTGTCATGTAATATATTGTACATCACCCTACATGCTGTCGGAGTAGAAGACAGGTTTTTCCTTGCTCAAGAGATTATCAAATGGAGGCAGTTGAAAACTGTAGGTGAGACCTTTTGCGAAAAATTCATCTTAAGGCAGTCAACTCAAGCCAATAACATGATATTTGCAGGTGATTACCGAGCGGTAGATAGCATGAACACTAGTAACAACTTCGAAATCAAGTGAGAGGTGGGGGAATGATAATTGCTCGGAATGGCCAAGGTCCACAACCTCTTGGAGATGTAGTTGGGCAGCTAATACCTGTGTGCAGCACAGAAGGAATCTCATGCTTAAAGCAAGCAGATGACAGCCATAGGATACCTTTCAGATACTGCAGAGATCATCAAAGCATCCAGGTGAATGATTGAACATAACAGTGCCGCAGCATTCAGATTGTCAGAAAGATTACCATTACCACCAGCATTGCCTACAAAGAACATCCTGGGACGACGAACTTAGGTATAAAATGTGTGATAAATCAACAGAGTTGCCTGTCATCAAGTCCAAAGTCCTGAGGATGTTGCATCTGAAAGTAGCTCGGCCATGTATATTTCCCATCACTGGAATGGTGAGTTGCATAATCATACAGACAGCAAAGATGATTTGGAGGCAGAGGATGAATCAAACATAGATCGAGACAATGACATCAATGATCTGGAAAACCCTGAGCAGTGTGATCTGAGTGCAGCCCCAAATGTGTCCAGATTGATTCAGCCAACACGGAAGTCAAACAAAAGGCTTAAAATGGGTTCATGATTGTCAATGCAATGGATACTAGGAGTGAATCTGAAGACACATAAAAGTAGGACAGAATGTATCAATGTGTTTCAGTAGGTTCTTTTCGTTGCTTGACCAAGAATTTAATTTGCAGATAAATTAGACGAGAATGGTGCACAGTCACATATTAATTTTGGCTGATAATATAATGTATACTGGGCGAAATATATCATTCAGCAATATATATAAATTTTACTTGAATAGGAATAAACAGTGCAAGAATAATACTGGGCTCAGCCTTGCCAAAGTGCCAAGTCTCAATAAGTCAGAAAGGTAACCAATGAGTTCAAATCATGTTGAATATAATTATCGATGGCAGCAGATGATGAATGGGCAATGTATGCAAATACCTGTCCATGGAACGTCACAGATCTTTGGTCGTCAAAGTGAGGTCATTGAAAACTGCTTTGGTTGCTGTTATGATTATCCAATGAACTAGCAGCCCTTATAGACAACATGGAAAGCAATATGGTCACTGCCCCATTCTGAAAATGAGCATCAATGGAGCATCAACAATTTCTGGCTTTACAGCATGGGTAATCTAAGTGGCAATTGGTTGTAGACATCAATTGATGAGACAGTGGCTGTCTTTAGAGTCAAAATTAATAGCAATATGCTCTCTGGCCAATCCTGAAAATAAGTGCCAACACAGCATCAAAGATTGTTGGTTGTGTATCTTGGGTAATCAAGGTGTCACTCCATGGCAATAAATCAATCCTGGAGTGATAGCGCCCTTTTCAGACAACACAGTGCATGACATCAATGTCACCCCTTCATGCAAATAATCATCAACGGAGCATCAACAATTTGTGGTTTTGCATCTGGGGTAAGCTGAGTCTATCTGTATGGCAATAAGTTGTATACAAAGTACTGGCAGCCTTGTCAAGCAAAACAGTAATTGTCATCTATGTTATGCCATCATGAAATTGAGTATCAATGGAGTGTCAACAATTTTTGGTCATGCATATTGGGTAATTAAGGCATTGCACAGATAGTTCAGCACATTCCACAGCAATTGACCACCTCTGTTGTCAAAAATACACCATATAGAAGGAAACACACAGATTCCAAAACAATTGATATTGGAAACTGCGAAACACACAAAAAGAGACTCCTGGATGTTGAATAAGTTTATTGATGAAATGAAACCAGCAGATAGCAAAAACAAGTATATTATATGAATTGGGAGGTGGACCTGCTGGGCAACCCACTACCAACTAATACAATGCTGACAGGCAGGGAGATTGCTGTCAAACAGTATCAGAAATAATGGTTCAGGAGTACTGCCAACACGGACAGTAAATTTGCCAACCTTTTGGTTTGGACCTGCATCCAGAACCAAAGCGATGAGGTGTAACTGTTGCTAACACTACGTACGAGTGCATAGTATGGGTACAAGACAATTGATGGGATGCACTGAACGTGGATATGCCGTGTTTTTCAAGACTCACATAATGCTGAAGATGCCTCAGTGATTATACCCTTGCATACATGTAAAGAAGGATCAGAGAAAGTCAGGGTGAATGGTAGAACCCCGTTAGGGAAAAAGCGAATCAAGGCGCGGCATTGCCCGAGGAACAGCCAGCTTGCCGTGGAACAAGTTGCTGAACAACTATCAAGATGCTTCTTAACATTGTTGTAGCATTTCATTTTGCTAACAAAACATGGACATTTGTCAACAGTGTTTCTACTACTCACAGAAGTGCTCCTATATTGGGACTTTTATCACTTACCTCCGTTGCCACAACCAAAAAATAATCATAAATGTATCAGCTTTATCACTGCCAGTTCATGGTTTTGCAAACAAGTATGTCAATATTCTACATCCATTCATTGATATAGCACATTGCGAATCTTTTGTTTAACCTACTGACAATTAATCCAGTGACACAGAAGCTGACAGCAAAAATGTATGTACTGATGCGGAGCAAACTGCAGTTCAGATACATATTACTGGTTCTGCATACTTGGATACATATCTAGGCTGCAAGCCTAGTAGCAATGAGAATTTCAATATCTTCCAGGATGAAATTGATCAATGGTCACCATTGTGTTGTGAGGAGGAGTATTGATTAGCGCACTGAAGCATCAAGCACAACTTGAGCAAAGCTGCTATCAATAAGCTTTTCAGAAACCGTACAATGGTAATCAATAATAGCATGTAACAGCCAAAGTGCAAAGAGATCTATTAAAATCTCAAAAGAAATATGCAAAGAATGAGTATAGCAAGTATAACAAAGTTACCAAGTGTTCCAAAGGCAAGCATATACTGAACAGGTATCAAGAGGAGATATTATCGTATTCCTGATTGATGTCTGAGCAAGTCTAAAGAACTGTTCTCTAACCAGAGACACAGTATATATATATTTGTAAAATAAAAAGTGATTGTCCATGACCACTGTTGTGGATCAATATCCAAAACCAGTAGAGAAAAACTCTTCAACTGTACATAAATACATAAGAACCTTAAAGAATACAACAGAAAAATCTAGACGCATTCTAAACGATAAGTGCTGATAAATCCTTCTTTGAATGGAACTGACAAGAAGATTTTAGGCAAGGTCTGTCCGGAACTTTCTAGACATCCCAGTAAAACGATAACAAAAATATTAAAAACATATTAATACGCTACTTTATTCTTATCCGCAAAGACCTTCCACAATATGGAGAAATATAAGGAAAGGTAAAACTATTAGTAAGAGAAATGTAAATACTACCATATTTCCAATACCTCTTCTCACTTTGATCCAAACATTTTTGAGTATAAGTGGTTATTAATATGTCTCGTCATTACCTTCATACATATATCTGCCAAATTATCTTCCGAAGAGACATACATAACTGACACATTTCCCTTATCGATTTGTTCTCGAGTAAATTGAAATGTCACGTCAATATGTTTTGATCAGTTGTTTAATTTCGGATTATATGCAACATCGAAGGTGGTATTGCTGTGGCAAAAGATAGTTGTTTGTATATCTATTGTGAATACCTCTTGAGTTCCACGCTGCAATCAGAGATGATGTGTTGTCCTCAGAACAATTGTCATATATTCAGCTTCACATGTAGAGGTAGCAACCGACCACTGTTTCCTACATCTCCCATAAATAGTCACATTCCGAAGTTGAAATACATAACCTGAATCGCTTCGCCTTGTATGTAACAATTGCCGTCAGATTCATCCATATATGCAGTTATTTTGAGTTGATTATTCCATGCATAAAAAAAATGTCTATCCTTTGTTCCTTGGAGATATCGAAGTACTTGTTTGGCTGCCATTAGGTGCTTTATTGAGGCAGATGCATTGAATTGCAAGAGGTGAGTAATTGTAAAACCTAGATCAGGTCTAGTCCCAGTAACTAAATACATTAACGATCTGATTATTTGTTGATAAGCAGTTGCATCAGTATGCTGTTCTGCGATTTCAGTAGCCATCAACTGGTGGCTTGAGTCGATAGGTGTCACGACAGGTGTGCAATGTTGCATCGAAAAACAGTACACAATCTATTCAATGAATGTCGTCTGAGACAGAGGGATTCCTTCTTTGTTAAAGGTTATTTGGATTCCCAGAAACTAATTATGCTCACCCATGATGTTAACTTTAAACTCAGTTTTCAACAAGTTAATTCTTTCCACTTTTAGCTCTCCAGTAGCTCCAAACAAGGTAATGTCGTCCACATATATAGCCAAAAACAGATTCCCAGATTCGTGAACAAGAACACAGGGATTCCAAGCAGTGATAACAAATCCGAGAAGTCCTTGGTATTCTACTAACCAGTACTACCATTCTCTCAGAGATAGTTTCACTCCGTATATTCAACGCTGTAATTTTGCCACCATGCCATCTAGCCGGCTGCCTTCCAGTAGATCCATAGAAACTTCTGGCTTCAATATCCCATATAAGAATGCAGTTTTGACGTCCAGTTGCCTAGGTTGCCATCCTTTACATGCCGATATAGCCATTAAAAGTCTCAGAGAATTGTAACAGACAACGGGGGCAAATATTTCATTCTAATCTTGGCCTAAGGTTTGAGCAAACCCTGTGGCAACTATCTGTGCCTGATAATGTTCCACTTCTCCTTGAGCATTTCCTTTGGCTTTAAATACCCGTCTATTTGCAACAATCTTTCTTCCAACTGGTTCTGGGATTTCATCTGAAACATCCTTTTCCTTCAGTGACTTTAACTCATCATCCATTGGCTTCTTCCCATCTCACCATTGTGGTGACACTTTGGCCTGTCGGTAATACATTGGTTCATCTATTAAAAGTACACTTAAATTTGCCCACTGACATCCTTCAAGTCCTTCCAAAGGTTGATTATCCGAAGTAGGAGGTCAAGGAGGTGCATTGCGCGTGGGAACTTTGGGACCTGGGTTCCCGAAACCATAACATTCTGGCGGATTAACTATCCTTCCAGCACAGGTGACAACATGACCAAATGGAATCAGCGGTGGCGTCATAGGTCGTGGAGGAGGAGGAGCAACAGATCTGAATCGAAGTTGAGATTGTTGGTTACAATTGTGATGTTCTTCTTCAAAGAAGTGATCATCAAGAATTACTGTTTGTATTGATTCATCAGAACTTTCGTCTTCGACTGGTTCATCAGGTAGAGCTTCCCTATAAGCCATATTGTTATTCTCATAAACCCAATAGGGAGCCCCAAGATATTCGTCTCTTTTTCCATCCTTAAAATCAGCCAACATTATTTGATTTATAGACATATGTCCGGTATTGGCTACATTGTCGGCTTCTTGAAGATTTGCTCTCATCCATTGTCTCAACAAATTATCCAATGAGTCTCCTTTATTAATATAGGTATAGCCAACAGATGTCTGTTTAGATTGTAACGGAATAAGATGTTGATTAAGTTGACCATGATCCATGGGGGGTGCCCGTTCTATCTCATGAGGGGGGAAGAAAATGTCTGCCGATACTGTGGTCTTTTTCGTATCAGGTAAGAACACTCTATAATGATTAATGGCGTTGGTGTATTCAGTAAAAATAGCCCATTGTACTCTCGGAGATAATTTCTTTCTGTCCTTTCATTTCTGATGAGTTATACGGATATAACATTCCCTGCCCAAGGGTTAAATGTGCTGGATTGATGGCTTTGAGCCATCAGAATCCTCATAAGGAGTGAGATTCTTTAGCGCCGAATGAGGCTGTCAATTTTTCATATATACGATCTGGTTAACACAGCCTCAGCCCATAACTTCTTATCGTAGGTAACTATACTCTAAAGTATAGCTTTTAGTGCATCTTCTATATTTCGATTAAGATGTACTGCAACTCCATCTGCTTCAGAGAAATAGGGAGGAGTGAACTCATGTATAATTCCCCGTGACTCACAGGATCCTTTCAAGTCCTTGGAAACATATTCCCCACCATTATCCATTCGGAAAGCCTTCGGAGTCTTGTGGTGTTGAAGTTCCATTTCTGTAACAAATTCTTTGATAATTTTAGTAGTCTCAGTTTTTGTTTCATACATCGAACCCATGCAAGCCTCGTAGTATCATGGATTAAAGTAATATAGTAAATGGAGTTATCATATGACGGAACCGGAAAAGGTCCACTCAAGTGGAAATGAACAAGATCTAGTGTACTGCTATTCTTCCGAGATGTAGACAGTTGAGGTCCCCTATCCATTTTGCATTACACACAGGAGAAGCAGATGAAGTCTTTTAGTTTTGCTGGGATTTCAGCATTGGAATATAACCTTGGTGCTTTATCCATTGAGGTTGGTGCAAGATGTCTGAGAGCATGATGGCAGAAGTCGTAAGTATTATGGGCCGATTGTGAAATCACAGGAATTTTACACAAATTTCCATCAAAAACAGCTTGAAATATAACTTTTGTTACTTTATTAATGAAATAAAATCCCCCACTCCAAACTCAGAATACCATTTTGTTCATGGTTTTCTCCAAGAAATCAGAGGATGACCAAACTAAGGAATCTGCAAAATATCGCAAACAAGGAACGAAGAAACCAATCCATCCGTAAGAAAACATTCCTTAATCAGATCCCCCTTGCAAACAATCTCCATATTTTCTTGTGAACTGGATTTCACAAATCCGGAACACTTTGTATAGTTGAGGAGACATCCTGCATAAGGGGTCATATGCGAGGTACAGGCCATGTCAAAGTAGAAGGATTTGTTTCTTACCTTAATCTCCGTTGTAACGTTTGCCTCTTCATCTGTCTCTTTCTCCTTCTTCTCCTTATTCAATTTCTGTAGGGGAAAACATTCATTCCAGGTATGTCCTTTGGACTTTCCCCAATTATGTATCTTGCACCAAGTCCAGGTTCTGGACATTGGTGAGGAAGAGTCGGAATTACTGATTGGTTTCTTACCCTTCTTCATGTTACCTGAAGGTTTAGAAGCATATAGAGCAGTGTTGTCCTCAAGTTTGGAGGTGTCCATATCGATTAGTTGTTGCTTGATATCAGCATATGACACACTATCTTTTGTTGTAAGATTATTTACCACATTTATATGGTGTTTAACCAAAAAACCTCACAAAAGATCTCTTTTGGCCTTATCTTCATTCAGAATAGCCGTGAAGGTCTTTCGATATGAATCGGAGGATCCTTTCAAGAGTTTTGTAAGGTGGAGCCACTGGGACTCATACTTGGATATAAAATCACACAGAGCGCTGCCAGAGTACTAGGTTGGTAGTGAGACTAGATTCCTTCTCTAGGAAACTAGTCCATGAGCCGTGTCTCTATAATATTCAGTGCGAAGCCAGGCCCACATCAGGTGTGGTTTTTTGAGTTCTACAAACTTCTCCAAGATATCCAGTGAGACTGCATGTATGAATATGATCGACGAGGTATGGCAAAGATGGTTGTAAGCATCGAGCACTGTTGCATCAGCATCTTCTGCTGGAGAGACTCCATCCACCACCATTTCGTAAGCCTTAATTCCTTTCAGGATTATCGTCATTGATACACTCCATATCCGGTAGATTTTCTGTCCTGTAAGTTTGCCGATATTATCGAGCATAACATTTACTTTAGTTTCCTAGTCGACGCAAGCTGAGAAGGCGAACAGTGGGTTCTTGCGGGAGGAGGAGGAAGATCCGTCCACCATTTTACTGCTGTTGTTGCACGAGGCGAATGCGGTGTTGGTGACAGTAGTCCTTCGGGAACTTGTGGATTTGGATATTTGAGCGGAGTATCGAAAAGGTTAACAGGTAGCTGAGGACAATCAGGTTCTGATTCAGTATTGCTCATCCGGGTTCATAACCCAATTGAATGTAACAGCGAAAGTCCCAAGAAATCTGTTAAAATCTCAAAAAAAATATGCGAAAAATGAGTATACCAAGTATAACAAAGTTATCAAGTATTCGAAAGGCAAGAATATACTGACAAGGTATCAAGAGGAGATATTATCGTCTTCCTAATTGATGTCTGAGCAAGTCTAAATACCTGTTCTCTAACTGGAGAAACAGTATCTATATATATATAAAATAAGGTGTAATTGTTCGTGACCACTGTTATGGATCAATATTCAAACCCAGTAAAGAAAAACTGTTCAACTGTACGTAAATACATAAGACCTGTAAAGAATACAACTGAACAATCTAGACGCGTTCTAAAAGATAAGCGCTGATAAATCCTACTTCCAACGGAATTGACAAGAAGATTCTAGACAAGGTGTATTCGGAACTTTCGAGACATCCCAGTAAAAAGATAACAAAAGTATCAAAAACATATTTATACGCCACATTATGCTTCTCCGCAAAGACCTTCCAAAATATGGAGAAATATAACAAAAGGTACAACTATTAGTAAGAGAAATGTAGATACTTCCGTATTTCCAATAACCATCAGCAACTTCGCTTCACCCCACACATTGTTCAAAAGATTGAATGAAATGACCTATTCAATGGGCACCAACTTTTGGAAATCTGGCAAAAGGTATTTCAATAATTTGGCCAATCCATACAACCCTTGGGACGATGATTACACACCATTCTTACACTGCAATCTGCATTATTGCATCATGTTCATCATGCAACACTGTGCTTTCAGCAAGCATAAATCTGTACTCGAGCAACAGAATTGAATGAATCTGAGAAACGTATCTACTCAGAGGTAAAATAATGGAACTGCTGGTGGATTGGAAAGGCACATTAGTTCAATTTCATTATAGCTATGGTGATTTTGCCTGCTTCAATACCCACGGTGGCCTCTTGGAGCTACAATTATCCCTGGTGTTTGCAGATCATATCAGCAACATCTCACAAACTATTCAGGCAACAAGAAACAATAGTGAGTATATTTGCGTCTCAGAAAAATTGACTCCAAGATTGGATTAAAGTCTTCCAATCTTCCAAGCATCCTTGTTGCCCCCTGTTTCCATTGCTCCGAAATGTCACTTTAGAGGACATTCAAAATCACTTGTCACAAAGGAATAGGAAATCCATTGTCGGAAGGTTCTATCGAATATCGTGAAGCCTACGTTACGTCCTCTGAATGTGATTTTCGACAATTGAAAAATCATGCTTCCTTTTGATTGTCGGATGTGGCAATAGTACCCTGTCATCTCTCCATAGCTGGTAGAAGACTTTGAAAACATTAACTTGCACCCGATCAAGGAGCTTGTTGCCTACTGTTTGAAGCACTGAAGAAGCTGTTTGAAGATGGCAATTTGTTGTCATGGCAATTGAGTATCTATCGGCTCTGCTTCCAACAGATGATCCTCACAACATAGGGTGATAAGACAGAGAGATGGGACGGAAGATAATATGTGAAACATCAAGTGAATGAAACCTCAGAAGGCATCTTCCGGAATATGAAATGCATTTCCTGGACACTCATTATCATATCGAATAATCTTCATACCATCTATCTCGGAATGCTTAAGCATTAAATGGCCTGGGTAACATTCTTTCATGAACAATATTCTAGAATTGCTAAATTCAACTAGCTCTGAGAATTGATGCTGCCATATCCTGACTTCACTCCATTCAACAAGCCATATAGCCAGTGGACTCAATATAGTGGTAAGGAGATGAAATCACTTGAGCCCTGAGTTGATCAAGTTGTCATGCTGACTCATTGAAACCGTTTGGCGAGTGAAAGAATTCCTATCACAGATGTCCTGATAGGTGTCAAAAACCTAGTATATTTTCACCATATAGCACAGTACCAGTAACAAAATGAAACCATGATCGAGTACCTGGAGTAGTAACTGTAAGAGTCCCAGTGTCACAAGGATGTTTTCAGTTGATTGGGTACCAGGTTATCTAGAAAGAACGTCCCGGAAGCCTTGAAAAAGCCGCTCAGTTTGCACAAACAATCAATATGAGTGAGTAACCCTGCATGTAACAATCGTTTTGTGGCTGCAAAGCATCCTCGTGTTGATGCCAATAAAACAGAGATACATTCAGATATCACACAATATCCTGTCAGTGAATTCCATATCAACTTGGTGACAATTCATCTCCTGAATAACTTTTCTGAACATATCCGCCAGCGTCGGAACCTCCAACGTGAATGCTCTGCCCTTCCCAAAACTGTGCTCATGTATCTTAACCAAGTGTACTGACAATGGAATTGTCATGAGGCCACCATGTAGATTTAGGGAACCAAAGCCCATAAGCAGGTGATTTACAATCGAGAGTTGAATGGAAACGCTGAAAACCAACCTCCCAACAATGAGATGCCTGTGTCTGAAGTGCCTGTCAAGTGAGTAATAAAAAACCCACAACCAGAAATCAAGACCCTTGATGACTTAGCTGTGTGGTGTAAAGTGCCAAAAGGCGAGGTACAGAATCACATTGCTTGGTGTTTCAAGAGATTAGCCAACATCAGAGACTGCATTGATCATGATTAGTATTGGAGTCCTCTGATTGAGGCAAACAACATACAGCTTAACCCAGAAGCATTTCCGGTGTCATCATTTGAATGCGACAAGCAGGCAGTTTATATTGTATGCTGCACTGTGTCCAGAAGATGGAGATAGCATAAGCCATCAAAGAATGATCTTGTACTACTCTGGATGGGGTCAAGTCTGGAGAGCCACATTCAGTCAATGACTGGATGCATTCCTTCATGTTCGAAATGTCCTAGCGTCCTTAGGGATGCTAAATTGAGCATTATAGGGCATATAGCCTCGGTCCAGATGGTTGAAACAGGGCGGATATGTCAGACAGCTGGTATGATTATTCTTGAGGAGAGATGTCCACCTCCGATGCGATTCTTCCACATTGGAAGATCTCATGGTATGCCTCCTAATGGCATCCCAACCACTAGTATCATTCTGATTAGCACAATCCAAATGGTTGTACCCATTCTTCCGCTGATGCCACAGGCAGACTGCATACTATGGTCCTTGCGTACCATGTAGGTTATTCCATTCAGTGCTTGAAGTATTTGTAGTAGTGATATATCCAAATCTGATCAGCATTTTCTCTAGGTGTCATAACTTCGTTATGGGAGTTCTGCAAGCTTGTGTATACTCAATGTCTCAAGGGAGCAAATAGTTAAGAATAGTCTTGATATGAAAGCAACAGTTCATAAAACTGTTGACCCAATTATTATCTAGAGGACTAAGTTGAAACAAGTGTGGAAACCGGTATTCAACGACTGAACAAATTTGAGAAATGTTGTTACAACACGATCACATCGTTGAATACTTTGACTGATGGTGGAAGATTGCAATCATCTCAGTTGGATTATTGTTCGAAAATGAAGAGAAGGTTGAGTGTGAGGAGTCCATTTTCAGTACGCAATTGCACATTTTGCTGATGTAAGTTTCACGGACAAGGTTGTAACTGCATGTACATATGGTTGGGCTCAGGCAGCACGGCTTTTGTTTCGCCACATTGCTGCAGTGTGGACCATCTACCAGGTCCTGGCCAACCCATGCACAGGCCAAATCTGCAATGACCATTCAGCTGCTGCGAAAATGGCCTGTATTCATAATGATGATGTGATCAGGTTGAGACTAGACTTTGGGTTACTACCAATGGATGGAGGTGATTGTATTTCCACCATTAATACATGTCTCGAAGTGATTCGACACCAGCTGGAACCCAATGTCCCAGTATGCAACACACTCTGTCGTGACACATATCAGTTCAAACTTGAGAGCAACCCAGAAGCATCAAAAGCTTTGATTAAAACATTGGTGAGTCAGCATACACTGTTTCTCAATATCATGATGGAGCACCTCTTTCTGTTGAATGCCATGCTTGACTCCCAGATGTATTCAATACAAGGGACATTTGACAGCATGGAAGGCAAAGAGATATAACGAAGTGGCAGCAGAAGGAACAATGGGTGCTGTTACGTTTGTGGAGCTGTGGGCCACCCCCGGTTCACATGTCCAGAGAAACAGAAGGTCTTGGCAGTGAGGAAAGAAATGAAAGCAGCTGCAAACAACGGCACAGAGCAGCACGAGTGATTCAATTAGAAGAGGTGTAGAGGTTCCAGTAGCGGCCGTAAGACAGGCAGCTATGGAGGAGTAGTTGAAGCAAAACAACAGAGTCTTGGTTGAACCTAGACTTCAGGAGGAGAATCTAACCATGCCATGAGTTTCAAGGTGCAGCAATAATCCGGAAGTGCAAGCACTGATAATCATGACCTGAATGATTCTTGCTCGGGAAATAGCAACAGGAGCTATTAGCTGCGAATTGACTCCCTCCATCCAATAGTACTACTGTTTCTACAATGAAAATGATTATTAACTAGCATCAGCTTTCAGTCAGTGATATCCATCCAATGGATCATCCACTGTTTCAGGGAATGTTCCGTTATAACCAGATAATTGGCACGTACGGTAGTTTTGAAGCCACAGTAGTCAGCTACCCTGGGGCATCAGAGTCTTCAATAACAACGGAGCCTAGGGTAAGGCCAACAAGAAAGGTTTGGTGTGAGAAGAACGAAATGGCAGCAAGATGATTGTGGAGATGGCTAATAACAAGGATGAAGACAGCCTTGAGAGCTGGCCACAGCTGCAGATGAAACTCACACTGGGGAATGACAGCTACACATATATGGGGTGGTTTACGGAGCAAAACGTGTCAGGATTGTGCATCATCATATGGAAGCGGTAGGTAACTGAATTATAATGATCATATCATATTGATCACTGAACAAATAAAATGTGGAGAAGACAATGTGACATCTTCCAGAATGATAGAGAAAAGACAGCATGAAGCAATTACATTTAGGACCATTCAAGAGACAGTGACTCGGAGAATGGCACCCCTAAAGAAGCTGTCCGCAGTATGCCCATTGCCATTATCAGCATGAATCAACTCTGTTGCATGAATCATCCAGTTTTGACTCAGCCATTCATGGTTCTAGTGTAGTGCAACATACATGAGTCAGCTCAACAGCCACACAAATTACAATACCTGCTTCAGGACAAAGAGAAGAGTGGTATATTTTCAAAACTGACATACGACACCATGCGGAGTACACTGCCATTTACACTCAACATAGATGAACATAATGACATTCATGCCCCATATGAACCTCCATATCGCTTGTCTCCCAACGAAGATGCAGAGTTACCATGACAATTGGAGAAGGCCTGATACAATGGCTGGATAGGACCAAACAGCAGCCATTATAACTCACCAGTCTTATTCACACCTGATGAAAATGGAGTATTACGAATATGTATCAATTGTTTCGCAGTTAACCCATCACTGGAATGGGCGGGATTGGACATAGCTGATCTTGATAACAAATGATGTGACATTGTAAACAACACAAAGACGCTTCAGGGTTGTTTTGAGGAATGAACAAAGGACCGAATTTGAGGTTTGTTTGGAAGTTGTAATTTGCATTTCTATTCACTTAGTGGTAGCAACAGTTCCAGTTTACCTGGCTGCTTTCCGGGTTGCAACCGTACTAAAGGCCCTGGTTTGGGTCAGGAACTGCCAAGTAACCAGACTGTATACCTAATGGCTGGTTGTTACCCAGGCCTGAAATAAACCCGTGGGTTATTCGTCGTCTTTGAACTTTACTGCAGTTCCATTTTACAGTTCATACAACCTTGGCTCCAATTCAGTTGTTGATTTCTGATTGTATGATAAGATGATGAATAGGTAGATTGTGCAATGTTAGCTGCTCTTACACCTCCCGGTGTCAGATATGCAATGCGACCAATATTCGTTGAATTGCTGTGAAATAATGTACAATTTCATGCGAAATTCGCTGGTTGACAATTGCGACTCAACGCATTTTGGTCGGATTAAACATCTCAATGCGGAAGATGAAAGAGTAGATAAACTTGCACAATCTACATATTGATCATGTCACGGTACGATCAGAACTCAAAAACTTAATTGGACCCTACCTTGTGATGTTACCATGGTGGGTATTTGGTGGTAAAACCAGCCCAATTGCAATGGTCCGGGTTTTGGTGTGGTAAAACCCGTCGCAACAGTCCTGACCGGGGTCGTAATCGTACTCTGACCAAGACCCTGAACTGAACCAGAATTGTCGAACCATTGCTAATATAATATACAAGGAAATAAGTAAAGGGAGAAGAAAAGGAAATCCTCCAACAACAAACAACCTTTCTTTACATACACTCTCTCCATTCCACTTGATTCATTCTTCATGTCATGATGTACCATCCAAATCTTTCCACATGATTCTACACACCACAATCTCTATGCTTATCAACACAATTACGCCACATCAGTGGACATTGCCACACCTCATCCTATTTCCGTATTATATCATATGGTACAGCCACCACTCCATTGCATTGTCATGCGATCTCCGCGTCTCCCAACTTCTCTGTCTTTCCATAACACTGCTTCCTTCCATGCTTTCTGTGGAACCATTCCTTTCACATCTTGCAACAATACCCGCCAGCTGCGACGTAACAGTGTCCCCCCCTTTGGTCAGAGGTTCTGTGAGAACTTCAATTGGACTAGTGTTAGCAACAGTTCTGGACTGTCGCTTCAAGTCTGGGTCCAGGTCCAAACTGAATGACTGCCAACGTAGTTGTCCAGATCGTCATTTCACCCGGACTGTCAATTGAAATATGATACGATGTAAATCTCCCAGCCAGTCTGAATTGGGTTGGCTATCAGCTGATTGTCCAGCAGGTCTGTCTACAGATTCAGATAATTCTCTTGCTTTTGCTGGTTGATACCAATATTTTGGCAATATTGGGTAACGTAAGGTACCTGCAAGTCGGCCATTGCAGGGATGTCAGCCAACAGAACCGTCACACACGATGTTGACAATTTTATCGATTTCACCACCATCAAGCATCCTATCATCACCATGCTGGAAAGAGAGTTACTCCACCTGGCAAAGAAGAAGGAAAGAAACACCGGAGTACAAAGAACTAAGCTCTTTGATGTCCAACCCTACTAACTTTCACTAGAATTCACCATCTGCCACGCTATTGCCTGTACTATAAACCAGCCTGGTTTCTATCCTTTAATGTCATCTTGAGTGGTCTATCTGGATGTCTTGGATTTCGATTGGATGGAGCATTGAGTACTGGTTGAACTGGAGAATGGACAGTGGAAGAGAGTTGGTTGTTGAAACTCTCCCATTCTGAGTCTAAGTTGGATTTTGCCTTTCTACTACAAATCAGAGTTTTTTGCCAAAATATTTTGCAAAGACTTTACAATCAGTCAGAATGAATTACCTGAACTGTCTTGCTTTTTCTCTTATTTTGTGGAGCCAGTGGATTTCATTTGTTAGCAGCTGTTTCAGCAGCAACTTGTTACTTTACCAATTTCACGTTATTTGGCTTAATGACCTCCTGTGCTGCAGATGCAAGCACTTTTGTAATTACTCTGCGATCTGCCTCTGCGGTTGTTTTTCCTTTGTATTGCTTCTCAATACCTTCTGCTTCAATAGTCTTAATCAGCACAGTTGTTAAAGCAGTCTCTGCTGTCTGTGCGACATGGGGAAGTGGTACAATTGCTGATGAGGTGTCACCACTTAAACACTCCTTGATGTGATTGAGTGGAAGTTGGGTGTGTTGGGGATGATCTCGGCCAGTGTGCGAGGTTTTCTGATAGAGAATGGTTTGGTGCCTGACAGGCGAAGGTACACAATGCAATGGAAGTTGAGTTAAAACTGAATGCAGATTGTATGGAATGATGCCAGTTTTGCAAAAGACAGCATAGATGTCATTTGGTGTATCAGCTGCTGTACGGGTTACAGAATTGAACCGCCTGAAGATTCCCTTTACAATGCCAGTTCAAGTATCTCGCATATGCAAATCATCTGCATTTCCATAGTAATGTTGGATAGATTCAAATAGCCCAACATCGAGAGGTTGTAAAAGATGAGTTGGGTGAGCCGGAAAGTAGAAAAGAATGATATTGTGTTCCAAGGCATACTGACAAAATTGGATCGAAAGATGAGATCAATGACCATCAAAAAAAGGATGAGGTGGTTGACTATTCGTGGAAATATTAGTATGGATGTGTTTTATACACTACACACCAATCCAATCATCGGTCCAGCCATCAGGGGATGAGGCAAATACTGTATCAAGAGCAGAGGTCTCTGAGTGCCAGCCCAGATTTGGTCCTGCACCTTTATATAACAAATGATGTTAACACAACAAATCCAGCACTACACCATTCAATTACAATAACTTGTTCCCAGGTTCCATCCTGTATAACTCTGCGTGAACGTCAACTACAATGACAAATAACTTTTGCCTGTACTGAATAACCCAAAGCAAATTCTTTTTGATTGATATTGTAGATATCATTTGAATGAATTGCATACGTTTGTAATAGATGTTGTAGTTTGCAAAAATAGTCACAAAGGGACTGTACATTATTTGCCATCGCCCATTGCTGCTCAAGCTGTGCTGAATACTCGCTGCCAGTGTAAGATGGCGAATGAGAAAGTTGGCGATTTAATGTTTGCCAAGTGTTCCTAATACTGGATTGATTTCTTTTACTGCTCACTGTGCTGCCAATACCAGCGCCATTGCCTATAACAGATCCATTCGAGTAGGAAATCCCCAGTCATCCAAGTACTGGCAACAGCCTTGTAAGACCTTGTTTTGGCTGATGGAGGAAGATTCTGCTGATGTGTATGCGCTTCTGTGGGAGTCACTCCACCATAAGCTTGATCTTGGAGAGCCGTTTGCAGTAGATTAAACACAAGTGGTAATTGCCTACAAGGTACGTTCGCTATGTGTCATTTGGCAAGCACAAGCTTACTCAGCTCTTCCTGGCGTTTGTCAGGGGTTCTGCAAGATTTGACTGGGCCCTTACTTGTTGCAGTAGTAGAGATGATGAATTTTACTCTAATTGTTAGTATGGAGTTGAGGTCACACAACCTGGCCAGGTAATGGGTATTACCCGGATTCCTTGAAATTTACATTATTCTACAACCTGCAATTACATCTTGAATGCGTTACAAGTTGCGATATGGATTGACTTGCAATCAATCTTGATTGTTTTATGATGGGTATATTCGACTATTAAGGTGGTCAATAATTTGGATATGAGCTAAACTAAGCACACAATGCCTTGATTAACCAATATACAACAAACAAAACTGTTGACTACCTGTTGACGCTCATTCTCTAAATGGGGTAACAAAGATAATCTGCACTGTTTTGGCCGAAAAAGCAGCCAGTACATTGTATATGGATTATTGCCACAAAGTGACACTTAGATTACCAAAATGCATGACCAAATATTATTGAGGCTTTGCTGACGCACAATTGCAGAATGGGGCAGGGAGCATGCCACTGTTGTTTATGCCCCCATAGGTGGCCTGTGTCTTATTTATAGATGTCTCCAACCAATTGCCACTGAGATAACCCAACATGCCAACCCAAAAATCTTGGACGCTCCATTGATGCTCATTTTCAGAATGGGGCAATGACCATGTCGCTTGCTCTTTTTCCTATAACAACTGCCCTTACATTGATTATACTTAACCACTACCAGATGAATTTTGAATTACCTGATAAAAGATAAAAAATTGTTGCGGCTCAGCTGATGCCTATCTTCATGATGGGGTAATGAAGATATCAAACATTGTTATGCCTGAAAAGGCCGCCTATATATTGTATGTGAATTACTACTACAAATCAACACTTAGATAACCCATCTTGCAAAGCCAACAATCGTTGACGCTCGGTTGACATATATATTCAGTATGGGGCAGTGACCATGTCCCTTCCTGTGCGGCCCATATTGAAAGCCAATATCACCATTATACTAAACACCAACCAATTCACTTACGGATTACATTGCTTACAAGACCAAGTATTGTTGACACTCCGTGTATACTCATCTTAAGGTATTGCCTTGTAAATATCTGCAGCCATCGATAATTGTATGAATAATTATTTGAATCGATTGGTGTCTTTTCAGCATGATTGAGAGTCAACACTTTGGCAAAGCCAAGCCAAGGGATCTTCTTGCACGGGTCACTCTCATTCTATCAAAATTCAGATATCTTGCTAAATTATTCATTTCGCCCACTATACATCTGTTTAGTAACAAATATCCACATGCAATGGCTCAATCTTATCCCATAATGTTTCTCTAAGTGAATTTCGTAGTTAAGCAACATATAGAACCTGGTGAAAACATATTGACCCATTCTTTCCTACTTGTTCTTGTTTTATTTATTCCACCTTGTTTTTAATGCAGTGACAGTTGTCAACCCCTTCTTAGCCGGTTTCATTGACCGCCGTGTTGGCCAAATATAGCTGGAAGCATTTGGTGCAGCATTCACATCCTGCTTCTCTGGGCTTTCGGCAACCTCTATGCCATAGCGATGCTCAATACAGGATGTGTGGTGTGCCTTCCTGTCGTCATAACTCAGGTTTCGATTATCCATGTCGCCATTCCAGTGAAGAGGATGTTCGGTGCCAGAAATGCTTTCATGTGCACTATCCTTATCACTTTCAGCTTAACAACAGTCAATTTGTATGATTTGGTGACCATTGAATACTTCATTTCTTCCTGCACAGAACTCGATATCATACAAAATGGGCAGCAACGGTGATCTTTCTGACGATTTAAATGCAGCTACACCATCATGTTGAATGTGTGACCAGCATGCTTTGATGATCTCTTCAGTATCGGAAATGTATCCAATAGCTGTCATTTGCGTGTTTCAGGTGTGTGATTCCTTCTGTATAGCACATGGGTGTTGGTTGGCCTGCCACATCTCTGAAAAGTCTTGGACATTGGCCATACTGTCCAATTCCTTTTCCACCACCTTTTATTTCACTTTGAAGTGGTATTCAGTTTCCGTTGTATCCAATGCTGCCTAATCGCCCGCCAATATTCCGTTATTGGCTCGAATCAACTGCCTCAGTATGACATTTGCCTCAAGGGTTTTGCAAGTGATTAGGGACTGTCTCCTGCCAGTACTGTCCCGCCCAAGGGCAATACTGGCCTCCACTCCGACACCTGATAGTATGGGAGAGATTATATTCTGTGACACATTGGATATGTCGGCGTACTTGGAGTGCGTTTCCTCTTGTTGACAACACCAGTCAGTGATATCCAGTAACCAAAATGTACTACTAATTTCCATGGAGTCAGACTTGTAATCATTAAGATTGAGATTAAGTTTCTCCCAGTTTATGGGTACATCAGGCCGTGAATTCAGATAGTGCCTTGCAGCAGTCATTCCGCATGGTGTGCAATCACTTCGTCCAGGTGTTATCTCGGCGATGCTTTTTGCTCTTAAGTATTCTTCATCTTTGCTTGATAAATCATATGGATCAAAAAAAAATTGATCATTTCCAGAAGTCTTGGCAGAGGTGGACTGATTGCTGTGCGGAACCTTTTCAGATTTAATGACAGTCATTTATAGATGTATTGCACAATATTTGTTCTCCACATACTTCACAAAAGCCTCCTGGAATCGGGTAGTGTATGATATCTCGTCCTCAGGATTATATCCATTCCCTTGTCCCAATTCTGAAATGATCGCAACTTCTGGAAAGAAATAAGGATATGTGGTGAAAAGTGAAGCATACGGGTCATTGAAGTCACTTGAGAAAAATATTTGGACAGCTTCTGTTGTACAAACTTCACCAGGAAGTTTAAGTCATTCTTCCATTGAGTTCTCTTCTCATCTAATTCTGGCATAATGGCATCCATCTGATTGAACATCTCATTGTAGACAGTAATAACGTAATGCAGAGTTACCATATCCCTTTTTGAAATCCACAGGGTCCAGTATAGGAATGGGCCTGAAGCTTCATTGATGTACTTGATGATGATCCATTCATCCTTTGTTATGAAGAGTTGCCAGTAATCACTAAAGTGTGGAATTCTTGAACCACTTCTTGGTGAATTCAAGTAATTGGTAGGCTAGCTCAAGCAACTCTTGTGTCAAAATCCACCTTGTTTTCACATCAATAATCCGTAGTGCTGCAAGGTGTATATGGCCTTCTTCACAGTCAATGAGCTCGTTTTGACGACCAGCGGTCAGCGTAATTAATTCCCCCATCATTCTCTTCTATATAAAAGTCAGTTTCAGGTCTGTCAAAATGACTTCAAATACGTACTTTCTTAATTATCTTTCCTAAACCTGGTCTCATAGCCAAAACCATGTTGATTCTTGCATCACCCTCGTTTCGTAGTCTTTGACTCATCCCAATCACTGTGCATTTATTCTCTCCAAATCGCTGATCGTGCTCATGGGCTTCCCAGCAATTGGTATGGCCTTTTACACCAAGACTACTCAAGAACGCACCCCATGCAAGCTGAATCACATGCGGCATGCATGGTATGTGGTTGCTCATTGCAGGCCACAAGATTCCGGAGAACTCGAGGGTTGATTGTAGTTTTCAAGTTATTGAGTAATTTGAGGAAGTATTATCAGTCATAATTTGAAATAAATGGCAGCCGCTAAGCTCAAAGTCATGGAGAACATCCTTCAAATATATGGCTAGTCAAGCTCCAGTATGTTGCCCCTTGACATATCGTCCTTATTTCGTTTCTGAAATAAGAGAAGAGCAGGCTATCAACCTCGTCGAAAGCGAGTTGTACTTCTCACAATGCCCAATTTTGATCCATATAGTAAGCAATAACTGATGATATGGCTAATTTGTTTGTTGATGTCCATCTATCTACAGCTAAGCTATCTTTATTTCTTGATGGCAGTTGTTTCTTACTTGCATCCACTGTCAGTGAGTATTACCTCCGGCGAATCTTGCTAACGGTGCTGGCTGACAGAAGCACAGGCTCGTTACATAATGCATCATATGACCATCCTAGCGCTAGGTTTGATATCGTATTCCATGGAATATGAGCCGAAACAAATCCTAACATGAGGTAGTGATTCCAGCTGTCTTGGTGAAATTCGGCAGTTAGGAAGTCCTTTGCTGCCAGTATAGAATGTTGTGTCTGACAATTGTATGAATATAGATAAGGTCTCACAGACAAAGATAGACTTCCTCTGCGAACTTACTATTGTAATTCGTCAACTGCCTTGTCTCTTCAGTACATCCAAAGCTGATTAATCAACAGCTGTACCTGTCAGTTCAGAGATTTCTAATTCTGTTAATTCTTTTAACTTTGCAATCTGCGCATTTTCCAGCAACTGGTTCCCCATTGAGCTGGTCCCATGTTCCGATGGATGGCGAAGAACTTGATGACAAATAATATATCTGACGCCAGGGCTGCAGTTCTCCTCAATTCCACAGTGCAAATAGAATCACCACAAAGGCCCATGCCTTGTTTTATTCCAAGCCATAGAATACTTCAAGCCCACATTGATAGAAGCCCATCATGTATCACTTATGATTTGCAAACCAAGGTCGCTCAACTCACAGATACAGACATGTTTATTTTTCGAACACATCACAACCTCTAGCAATGAGGTATTCAAAGATTGGGAACCTGACATTGCGATTTGACTTTGGAAGCTGTGTAATTTGATTTGAGAGACTGTCAAATGTAATGTTAGTATTATGTAGAGTGCTGTTTCTCAAATATTGACTCTAGAGCTACACGCTACACAAAAGTAATACCTGTGAGACATTGCGTGTATAGTTGTGAAGTTGTATACAACGACATACTGAAAATACTGACCATTGGAAACTTCATTCACAAACGATGCATGGCAGTTCATTGCTGTTAAACTTCCTGGGGCTACCAATGACTGTTGCGACTTGGCTTCTGCTTATTTTTAGGAGGCAGTAGTGGCATTATGACTTACAGTTTTACCCATAATGGTGACCAATACTTTGATTATGGGTTTATGGCAATGTACAGCCACAGAATTATGCAAGTTCCAAGACCAAAAGTTGATGCTCTGTTGATGCTCTGTTGACACTCTGTTGACGCTCTGTTGACGCTCTGTTGACGCTCTGTTGACACTCTGTTGACGCTCTGGTCACGCTCTATTGACGCTCTGTTGACGCTCTGCAGACCCTCATTTTGAAGTTATAGTGTTGTCATTGTCTCAAGGAATTTGGCTTAGAATGGCAGCCGATAGTTCGATACTGGATTGATGTGGTCGCAGTGACCATTGATTCTCCCAGAAGGAAGGCCTAAAATCGTTGAGGCTCCATTGACACTCATTTTTAGGATGGGGCAACCAGTGTGTGGCTTACCAGTTTAGCTATAATCCTGGCCAATTCATTTGCTTTGGAAGGATGTGACAATGCAATCCAATGATTGCCAAATGTGTTTGACTAAAAGTCATTGACACTCCATTGACACTCACATCAAACACATCCAGACAGTCATTGTACATTCACTCATTGTATGCAACGAATCGTACAGGCATAATTGACAGCCAATATAGCGTTTCTCTGTATTAATATTTGCATCCAGAGACTGTGTAACCTCCCAGTGTCGGATCAGCCACTATCCAGGGTATATGATCCATGGATAACGTGGCCCTATGACAATCCGATGCTCTTGGCCAGCAATTTACAGCATCTCGATACATCAACTGGGTCTTGATTAATATTGCCCGACATCCTCACCATGCCTTATCCACCTCCTTCTCCTTGATTTCCATAATATAGCGCAAGTGTTTTTCAAAATCTCAACCATGTGAACAAGGTCTGTGCAGAGAGTTATGCAGATAGATAGTTTGATGAATGCTGCATGTCAGTCATCATGCAGACCAATTCATACTAAGCACTGACTGCTTCTTCTATGACTTGTTTGACATTACTGACTTAAACATTGTTTGTACATGGTATCACTGACTGAGGTTTTACTTTCCCACTAAACAGCAATTGGCCAGACTATATTGAATACATTGCTAGTCTTACAGCCTGATTTGAAATCAAGTACAGTTGCATGGTACATACGACTGTTGCACATTCTGAGACAAATTATCATGTCTCACAATTTGGGCAATGTGATTAAGAAATCCCTCACGCTTGGCAACATTGAAGCAGGAGTTATTTTTCAACACGAGATGTGGTCAAAAATCCCAATGTGCCTGGTTGTTCCTCCAGCGATATTCGAGCAGACACCATTGCATTGTCCGGATCAGATTGCTATATATTTATTGGCATGGGAGGTAGTATGCAGCAGTAAATGCTTATAGGTTCGACAGATATCAGTTTCTGACTCAATGACTGACAAAGCTTCATGTCGGGCGAACATGACAATATGTGTATATTTGTATGTGGTTTCCCTTAACCTAGCCAGATATGACTACTTCCTGGTTTCAGAAGTTCCTGGTGGTATTTGTGATTTTCCAGGCACAATATCATGAGACTCCATTCGCTCACTATTTGTAGTTGGAGTAGGCACGGCTACTACTTTCTCCATTTCAGGATCAAAGACTGTAAAAACCTTCGATTCAGTTGTTCGGAACTTAATATCTGTTTCACAGAAGTAGTGTACTGTGTCCCCCCATCCTGGTTGTGTGCATTCGTCTAGCTTTATCTGCTTCTGGTGGGATTTCTCCATGTGCTGCAGTAGCAGTGTTGATATCGTGCCCAATACTCAGCTGGGTTTGGCATCTTCACTCAGCTTGCCTAATGCTGTATCTTCCTCATCGTCATCATCCACAGCCTCCTCATTGTGGGAACTTGCAAGATTGCTCAGACTGTCTCTGATTGCAATGATCATCTCCTCAATCATTTTCTTTGTGCTCTCTGATCGTCAATCCCACGTTTCCAGCAGTTCGTATTTCTCCCAGCTCCTACTTGAACGCTGTCTCTCTGACTTCAACTCGCTGCCATTTCTGTCTCAACATAATCCTTGATCGATTTTGCTCTCTCTTCATTGCTTAGAAAATGTATTTCTCTTCTTTTCTCTACTGCAAGCTTCTCTTTGGATCGCAAGCCGCGCAATGCCCCAAGGGCTCAGACTTTTTCTGCTTCAAAGCTAATATTGCTGTCATTCACTGTATCGCATCAGCATGTGGATCGCATCATCGATTTGTCGTCTTTGGCTGCCAGAAGCAGGGAATGTTCATTGTTCGAGCATTGACCATTGGAGTTTGTGTTGACTATGTTGTTGGGTGAGATGTATAATGTTGCTAGATATAGACGATATGGAGGCAAGCTGCATCTTTCATGTCAATGTTGTTACGTTTGATAAACTTGAACAAAGCCAAGTCTGTGTTTTAACCATCAACAAAACAAGACTAGTAATGTTAACTGTACACCATGACATGATTTTTAGCGTCCGTTTCATATAAGAGCCATGGACTTTTGTGAGACAAACATCCTGTGACATCCTGTCCCTCGAAGAATGAGCTAGTAATTACTGACAATCAGGTTATTTTGGCTGTGGAAAACGTATATTGATCGCAATAAACAAACAAACAACATCGGGACAATGTACTGCAAATCACGGGACTGTGTGAAACACAAGCAACCTCCAGCCATACCCAACAGGATTCATCCTGAGCATAACTTGCAAGTTGGTTGTTACATATTCCAGTTTGACTTGAAGCTAACTATGAATGAATCAGCTCATGTTAGTAGTGCATCCCAAATGAGCCAATCGACAGAAACTTCATCAAATGCTGCACTCCCTGTCACTCAGCCTCATCACAGACACCAGTTAGTCCACCACTGACCTGCCAAAACAGCCAGTGAAAATATGACTCAGGATGTACATTCATAAATTTTTTGTAAAACCAAAAGCGGCAATATTTACAAGCAGTTTGTAATTGGATGTGAGTATATCTATATTGAGGTAAATGGCTGTCAACTAAACATATAATGTACAGCAAGTATAGGAAGAGAGCCACGTGACCACCTCATCTCTACCCATCTGGGGACACCACTATGATCGACGAGGGCATTTGTACGCCTAGTCAGTGACATGGAATATCATGTTGATGCCAGCGCTGGAAGTTTTGGGGAAGAATTACATGATGTGCATCCCCAAGAGCGGATGCAACAGGCATTAATCATTTTAGAGGAGGCTACAGTAGTGTGAATTGTTCAGGTCATAGCTGAATCTCATCGGTAGAGGCAGCAACTATTCTCTTGTAGGTTTTCAACAGGTCTGCTACTAGGGCAAGGCAAGAAGGTTGGGTCCAGCTGAAACAGTCCAACATGCACCTGGCCTTGAATATAGCCGAAATAGCCAGCGGAGGGCTGTCGCGTGCCACAGTAGAGAAAATGCACCACATGATGAAGAAATCTCGAGCCAACATCCGAGAAGAGAGGATGCGGGGAGTTGACTTTACTGGGCATAAAATGACAAAAGCTGCGATAGAAAAACACCCGTCTATGCCTCAGCAAAACCACATGAAAAGATGGTTTCCTTTCCCACAATGGCACCTCAACGAATCTGTGTACATGCTGGAGACACAAAGACATGAGTGCACCTCTGCCCGACCAACACACCCAGTCTACAGCAGCGCAAATGCCATTGCTGCCCGGAACACCACCTGCACTGCACGGTGACAATGAGGCTGCTCAAAGCTCTCAAATTGACAATTTGCCACTTGGATATTTGAATTCACACCCTCCTACAGATAGCAACAGGTCTGGGTTATGCTCCTTCTCTCCAAGTTTGGACCGCAAAGATGGGTCAGTTCGATTCCGGACGCGTCCAACACCGCTACTCCCTGACTCTTGGCAGGCCAAACCTGGACCCGTATCTGGAAACCGTCGGGTTTCCCTCGGTTTGGCCACATCAGTTGGTGGCAATTTCTAGTTCTGCATATCACGTTTCACATTTATGGTCCCATTCTGATATGCTACTGTTAATAATAAAATATTGACATTGGTACTTCAAGGTGTATTTTGGGCAAATTGGCCACCTTAATGATTAAAACACATAGATACATGCCCCCTACCACATCCAGAAAATGAGCATCAATGGAGGGTCAACAATTGTTAGTCGTGTATGTTGGATAATCTGGGGGGCCAGCGGTTACACACAGTTATAAACAAAGTGTTGGCCGCCTGTATAGCACAAAGCGAAAGCGAAACACGCCCTACGGCATTGTGAAAATGAGCGTCAACAGAGCATCAATGATTGTTGGTCGGGCATCTTCAGTAATATGAGCGGTGTTTGATCACCAGCATTCATGGACAAAGATATAGGAACCTTTGTAGGGAGAGATGTATGGGATATTCCCACCACATCCTACGGGACAGTACCAACATAGTTCATTTACCGAGCTACCACTAAGTCTTCTTCAGCCTTTTAGCGTACAAAAACAGTCAAAACTATGTATATAGACTTTCACGGCTACATCGCAGTGTGATTAACCATGATGGAAGGCCAACACTCGTTAACTCAAATTTTCAAGATGGGGCAGAGACCGTATCAATTTCTCCTTTGCCAATGAAGGAAGCCAATTCTTGGTTTATGACTATTTGCAACCTGTCGCCCCCCAGATTACCCAAAGTACACACATAACAATCGTTGGTACTCCATTGACGATCATTTTCAAGATGGGGTGTGGATGGTATCGCAATCTGTTTTGCCTATAAAGGAGAGCATTAATTCCTATATGACTGTCAGCAACCTATCGGCGGTGTGATTACCTACGATGCATGACCAAACATTGTGGAGACACCGTTGATACTCATTTTCAAAATACGGTAGGCAGTGTGTCGCAATAGTTTTTGCTAATACAGGCAGCCAATACTTTGATTATGTTTAACCATGAAGAGAACAAATCTGAACTACCAGACTTACATGACCTAAAATCGTTGATGCTCCATTGACACTCATTTTGCCATGGCTGTATCCACAGTGTGCAATCATTTGATTTGGCATAGTCTATTATTTACATCGTTTTGGCAGTCTTTCTAGCATTTTCATTTACTTTCTTCTTGATCAGTACATTGTTCTTTAATAATACATATAAATATATCATTTAAAAAATACTTCACAGTGTCCACTAATTGAAGATATTAATAATCTCCAAAATCCTGTGCCTTTTGATTAATGCTCATCATCACTTTCAGGTTTGCTCAATAGACTGCTCTGGTCTTCAACATGATACTAGCTGCATTACCACACAGCAGATAGTGTACTAACTAGTGTATGCTGCTTCATCAGTCAGCGTAGGAAACAGATGTATGTGAATACGCATATTCCTCTGGCAATTTGACCATTTCACAACATTGAGCTCCTGAATTGATAAGGGTTGGGGCGGGTGGCGTACCACGTAGAGGTGGCGTCGGTTCTCGAGTCGGCTGTCCGTTTCGGTCGGGTTGAGATGCACGTGTTCATTTGCATTTCCATTGTGAGTACAGATTTTTTGTAGTGCCATGTTGACAATGAAGGTATCTGGCCGTGTGGTTTTAACGAAGCATAGCCAGGTGTCTCTCTGTGGCAGCCTTTACTTTTTTATCCCCAGGATACTCAACACCGACTTCATCCCTTCTCAGACCTTGGCGCGAGATGTCATGATCCAATACTGAATTTCCTCTCTTGCGGCACGTAATCACACTACTTTGGCCATTTCGGCCATATTCAAGGCCAGACACATGTTGGTCTGTTCCTGCTGTATCCGACCTCCTTGCCTTGGCATAGTAGCAGACATGTTCAAAATCTACCAGAAATTAGTTGCTGCTTCTAACAATGAGATTTGGCTATTACCTCAATCATAGATGCTTCTGCAGAAACCACTACAGTGAATACAGCTTGTTTCGTGCACTCACGAGGATGCTTATCAGGAAATTCTTCTGTGAACATCCCAGACCTCACAACATCATGATGTTGGAGTTGGTGGACAGTCCAAAAAAATGCTGTCATTGACAATGCAGATTTTCCATTCCGGGCAGCGTTACCTTGGACATGTGCCTCTTGAAGTACACTAGCTCTACGTTGTACATTCATTTGACAGCCATTTACCTCGATATGGATTTACTTACTTCCAACTACACGCTGCTTGTTAGTCTTGCTGCTTCCAGTCTTATGGATGATTTTGAAATGTACATCCTGGGTCGTATTTTTAGTGGCTGCATTGGCTGCATCGCGGTAGACTGACTGGTGTCTGCATTCTTGCAGTGTTCCAATGGGTGACGTATTTGACATAGAGCCTGTCAACTGGCTCTTTCTCAATCCGCTCTTCCCTGGCCGAGGGTTGTATATCCATGATTTGCTGCTGTGAAATTGAAGAGGAAGCTGATGACGAATAGATTTGGAAAGTTCTGAGGACTATATAGTTAGCTTCATGTCAGAATGGAATGAGTAGCAGCCAACATGTTCCTTATACTCAAGCTGAAACCTGCTGCATATCGCAGCAAGTTGCTGGGGTGTACAACCACCCTGTAATTTGCCATGACCAGGTGTGATATCATGTGTTTGTTTACACTGATAAATTGCGATGTCAGACAGCCAAAATCGCATGATTGTCAGATATCAATAGGACATTGTTTGAGGGAGAGGATATCTTCAGATGTTTGTCTCAAATAATCCCCGGGATATTACTTGACACTGATACTGACAATCAAGTTATGTTGAATGGTGAGTCTAACTATTGCCATTAAATTGACAGTCAAAAAGGAGATTTTGCTTTCTTCATGATGAGTAAATGTACCAACCTTGACATAAAAGATGCAGCTTGCCTCAATATTGTCCATACCTTGCAACATCCAACATCTCGCGCAACAACAAAGTCAATGCATACTGCAGTAGTTGATACTCAGAAGAAGAATATTTCGCCACTTCCAGTGTGGAACTAAGCCCAATCAACAATGCAGTCAACCCAACAGCTTCATCAAGCAAATGAAGGCAAGAGCAGCTTGGAAGCTGAAAGAGTCCGAGCCCTTGGGGCATTGCGCAGCATGCAATCCAGAAAGAAGCTTGCAGCCGAGAAATGACAAGAAACCGACGTTTCAAGCAGTAAAGAGACAGAATAATGCATCGAGGATTATGTGGAAAGAGAAACTGGAGGGGCAAGAAAGCGAGTGGAAGACGCAGAGGAAGTGGTGCAGCAAGCACAGGATGATACAAAGAAAGCTGAAAACGCCAGACGCATGAATAGAGAGCCCGAAAAAACATTTCAGGAGATGATGGTGCTATCATAGAGAGTCTCAGTGATCTTGCAAGTTCCGATGATGGGGATGATCGGGAAGATAAGGATGATTCAGAGACAGAGCAGGGACAGCTAAGCAAAGATGATGACACCAGCATGGTGATGGGCCCAATCACCAACAAAGTACAGCAGTGTATGATGAGGTTTCGGCAGAAGCAGATGAAGCTTGACGAATTGCCACAACAGGGATGGGAGGATGCAGCCGACTGATTCTGTGAAAGAGATAAGAAGTATAGCACAACTGAATGAAGAGTTCCAGCAGTCGTTCAACTGTCATTGGATGATCATTCAAAGGCACCTGCACAGACAACATTTGGAGAGCATATGGAGTATCTTGACAGTGTCCCCAGAATGTCACAAATGCCGTATGAGACTTCTTGACCAGGAAGTAGTCATAATAGGTTAAGTTCTAGGACGCCACAGTTGTACACGAGTATACCAGGTCTTGCGCCTGCTGCGGAGCCCAATTCATTACTCATCGATAATGTGAAGTCTGTTGACGTCGTAAGCATTTACACTAGCATATTACCTCCCCAGTGAATTGCCAAATATAAATCGGATATGGACGAAGAGATGGTGATAGTTCCTATGTCATCGGATGAATTGAGAGGCAAATTGGTATTTTTGACATCATATTTCAATGAAATGCAATTTGTGTACCAAATATGCTACATGTCAGGGGTTTCTTGAATTCAGAGACCACATTGTGAGACATGATAATTTGTCTGTGCATGTGCAAGGGTTGAAAGCACAATGCTAAATTTCTACAATCTTTATCAGGCTGTAAGACAGCAAACACATTCGATGTCTATTTTCCAATGACTGTTATGTAAGATAGCAAAAGCTATATTAGTGACAAAATAGACAAATAAAATTCAAGTGAGTGATATCATACAAGTCATGGAAGGAGCGGTCAGTGCTGAATACAAATCTGTCTCAATGACGACCGTCATGCTGCATTCATCCATGCATTGCCCTGTATAACTCTTAACACAAACCTGAGGCTCATGGTATAGATATTTCAAACTGCTTATGGTACATCATGGAATTCAAGGAGACAGAGCTGGATGAGGAAAGGTGAGCAAGTCGAGCAATAGTTACCCAAAACTTGGGCAATGATCTAAGTACTGTCAATTGCTGCCTGATTGCACTGGAATGTGATAGGGCCATATCATCTCTCACTCACATAACATGGATAGAAGTTGACCAGATGTTCTGAGGTTACAGAGCTTCTGGATGCAAATGATGATCCTTAGAAACACAATATTGGATGTCAATATTGAGTAGATTTGTTGCATACGATTATTGAGTATACATAGGCTGTTTCGATGTGATTAATATGAACATCAACTGAGTGTGAACGGTTTTTAGTCTAACACATTCAGCAATCAAAGGGGTGCATTGTAATATCCCTCCAAAGCAAATATACTGGTTGGCTTTATCACAAAAAAGGTCACTGACACCCTGGTTGCCCCATCCTAACAATAACCGGGAATGGAGCGTCAATGATCTTTGGCCTTGCATCCTGGAAAATCCGAGGGCTGAGTGGCTACATCACCTCATAATCGAACTATCAGCTGCCTTTGTAGGCCAACATCTGTGCGATACGATCGCTACTAGTCCTCAAAATGACCATCACCGGAGCATCAATGACTTTTCGCATTGCCTTGAGGATGATGCAAGCGGTGAGTGGCTTTATTAACCCATAATCGAAACTATAGGCCACCACTCAAGGCAGAAATGGTTTCAGCAACATCGGTGCTCTGTCCTAAATATGAGTGTCCAGGCAGCATCAATGACTTTAGACCTTGCATCTTGGATAATCGAGGGGCTGTGTAACCACATTAATCCATAATTGAACTATCGGCCACCTTTTCAGGCAAAAGTGTGTTCAATGACATTGTAACTTTGCCGTAAAAATCAGTGTCAACAGTCTTAGGCCTTGCATCTTCAGAAATCAATGGGCTGTGTGACCACATTTATCAATTATCGAACTATCAGCCACCATTGTAGGCACAACTGCGTGCGACAACATTGTAACTATGCTCTAAAATGAATGTCAACAGAGTGTTTACAGAGCGTCAACAGAGCGTCAATAAAGCTTCAACAGAGCATCAATGATTTTTGATTGTGTATCTTGGATAATCTAAGAGCAAAGGTATGCAGTTAACCCACAATCAAACTATCGGCAGCCTTGATTTGCCATAATGCTATGGACGATATTGCATCCACCTCCTACAATTGAGTGCCCACAGAGTGTCAACAGTTTTTGTGTGGGCTCAGCAATCTACACAGTAATGAACTACATCGCACTGTTCCTATATTGAGTTTACATTGTCAGTCTTTTCTATATGATCTTGTATACTACTTCACAAGTAGGCATGCAATGTCGCACAGATCTCATTGTTATGCTTGTAACATTGCAATCAATATTGACGAACCCGCATTCGGCTTTACTATAACGTAACTATTGGCAGTCTCCCAAGTTGGATCACTCAGCATTGAAATTGCAACCAGCATGTCGGATTCCCAATCTTTCAATAACTCCATGCTAGAGGATATGATCACTTCCGAAAATGAATGTTTCTTTATGCATGATTTGAGCGACCCTACATTACAAATCATCTTTGATGATTGGTAGGCATCAATGGATGTAGCCTCGAAATGTTCTGTCGCTTGGAATAATTCTGGATCTGGGTCTTCATCGTGATATTATTTGCATTGCGGAATTGAGGGAAGTACCATCCGTGATATCATATGTGTCGTTTTTCATCAAGTTCTTCGCCATCCTTCCGAACATGGGACCAGCTTAATGGGGAAACACTTCGTGGGAAAAGCCCATATCGCAAAGTTAAACAAATCATCACAGTCAACACTTACACAATTGACTAGTTCAATGGTTGATGAAACAGATTTGGACATCCTGAAGAGGAAAGTAAGTAGAGGAATTACAATGGTAAGTTCACGGAGGATATTCCTATTTGACATCCAGGTTAATCCGTATTGATCAAAATGACCGACAAAATGCTCCAAACTGACAGGTAAGGAAATTGAAAGTTCTGAATATCACCAAAACATGGCAAATCACTACCTCATGTTAGGATTTGTTGCAGCTTATATTCCATGGAACGCTCTGTCAGATCTCTAGCTACAATGGTCATATAGAGCATTACGAAGTAACCTAGTGCTGCCATCTCCCACGAAACTTAGGAACATTAGCTGGAAGGACAATGCACTGACCGGTGATGCAAGTAAGAAGCAATTGATGCGACGAAATAAAGTTAGTTTGGCTTTGGATAGTCAGCCATGAAGAAACAATCTCCCCATAGTGTCAGTCATTGCTTACTATATCCATTCAAATTGGGCATTGCGTGAGATACAACTCGCATTCAATGAGGTTGATTGCCTATTCTTTTCTGGTTTCGAAAGCAAATCAAGAATGATAGGTCCAGGGCCAACATATTGAAGAAAAGCTAACCAAACATTGGAATAATGTGCTGGATGGTTTTGAGCTTGCCGACGGCTATTTACTTGGAATTATGATTGATAATCCTTCCTCAAATTACTCGATGACACATAAGCTGCAATCAACACTTGATGCCTCCATTATTGAGTGGCCTGCATTGTGGAAGCACATACCATACATGGCGCACGACATACAGAAGGCTTTACGTGAATTCATGTGTAGTCTGGGTGTACAAGGCCACACCAAGTCCTGGGCAACCCATGAGTGCAATCAGCAATGTGGGGAGAATGAAAGCATAAATATTGGGAAAAGTCAAAGATTTCGAAATGAGGGCAATGCTAGAATCAACAAGGTGTCGGCCATGAGACCTGGTTTAGGAAAGATAATTGAGACAGTACGTATTTCAAGATATGTTGACAGACCTGAAACTGACTTGCATATAGCAGAGAATGCTTGCTGTATTGATTATGCTGACACCTAGTCATTGAAACTAGTTTGTTGACTATCAATAAGCCAAAGCCCGGATCTCGATATATCCCATTATGGATGTGAAGTCACAATGTGACTCGACAGTGGAGTTGCTTGAGCAAGCCCACCAATTATGACAATTCACCAGTAAGTTGCTCCAAAATGCAAAATACGGTGATTACCGGCCACTCTTCACAACACAGGATGGATGGACCATTGTCAAGTGGGTCCAAGAAGTTTTGAGGCGATTCTAATATTGGACCCTGTAGATGTCGAAGAGGCATAGAGTCACATTACATCATATTATCACAGTCTACAATGACATGTTTGATCATATGGATGGTGTTATGAGAGCTTTAGTGAAGAAGATCACTCAATGGAAAGAAGACTTGTTCTTCACCGTGATGTTAGCTTGACAGAAGCTGTCCAAATATTGTGCTGAAGTGTCTCCAATGACGGGTATGGTTTTCATTACTGCATATATCCTCAATCCTTTCCGGAAAGTGTGATTGTTCACGAAGTGGGACATGGGAAGGGATATTAATCCTGAGGACGAGACATTCTATACTACCCAATACCAAGAGGCCTTCATGAAGTATGTGGAGAATGAATGATTTGCCAAACATCGACATGTGACAGTCAATACACCCTAATGTGTACTGAGCAGCTGTCTCATCCCCTGCGCAACGGCTTCAGGATCCATACAAACCTTCTTTGATCCATACGATTTGTCCAGCGATAATGAAGAATACTTAACAGCTAACAACATGGCTGGAATGACACCCGGATGAAGCAAATGCGCCACATGTATATTCACTGTCGCCAGGCTCTATTTGAATGCACCACCTGAAGCACCAAAGAACTGGGGGCAAATTAATTCAAATCTCAAGGATTACCACTCCAACCCAATGGAGATTAGCAGTACCTCTTGGATCGCTGACATCACCACCTGGTGGCGCCAACAAGAGGAAACAAACTCAATGTACACTCATCTCTCCAATGTGGAACACGACATATTCTCCATTATACCAAATGCTGTTGGAGTGGCAGCCAGCATTTCCCTTGGGCGAGATGTTATCAGCTGTAGGTGGTCAAAAACCTCAGACGAGACCCTTCACAAACGACTCATAGCAAGGAAGTTTCCTCGCGCCAATAAGCTGATGTTGGCAGGCGATGATTTTGCATTGGATCAGAGGAGGAACTCAAATATTGAATGTCCTCTGCATCAGATGAATCAACCATCATCCAGTCGAAAGTGTTGAGATTAGCGCACCTGAATGCGTTTTGGACACCGAGAAATGGCTTAACAGGAATGGAAACATCGAGAATCCAAATGACAGTGAAGACGATTACGCGGCAGATATTGAATCTGATATAGAGCAACACATTCGAATCGAGGATCCGAAATTCCCAGAGCAGCAGGATGCGAGTCCTGTGCCAAATGGTCCCGGATTGATTCGGCCAACACCGAAGCAACAGAGACATGCTGAAAGAGTGTTGTTGACGGTCAATACAATAGATACAAGGAGGAATGAGGGTGCGAAGAAAAAGTAGGACAAAATATGTCCATGTTTCACCAGCTTCTTTATGTAGCTTGACCCAGAGTTTCAGTTAGAGATATATTTTGGACAAATGGTGAGTACTAGCTTGTGAATATTGGTGGATAAACAAATGTACAGCCAGTGCAATGAATCTTTTGGCAATATATATAAATTTCATTGGTGTGAGAACCAACAGTACAAGATTGTTACTGCACTCGTCTTTTCCACAGAGCCGAGTCTCAAACCGTAAGAAGAACAACTAATATGTTCAAGGCACGGTGAAATGAAATATCCATGGCAGCAGATATTGAATGGACAATACATTGAAATGAGGGTCAACACAGCATCAATGATTTGTTGTCGTGTAAGTATAGTAAGTGGACAATGATTTGGTCGCTGTTATGCATAACTGACTTATTGGCAGCTTTTATATGGAATAGAGACAGCAAGACGGTCACCACGCCATTCTGAGAATGAGCGTCAATGTAGCATCAACAATTGTAAGCTTTACATCTTGGGTAATTTATGTTCCGATTGGTTGCAGACTTCTATTTAACAGTTATTGGCAGCCTTCATGGGCAAAAACAATAGTGATATACTGCCTGGCTCATCCTGAAAGTGAGCATCAACTGAGGGTTACCAGTTATAGGTCATGCATATTTGGTAATCATGGCATTGCATTGATCAATGCAGACATAACAGAATTATTGACCACCTTGATGGGCAAAAATACAATATATCAAAGGTAAAACCCGGATTCCACATTACTCAATATTGCGGCTGCAAATCATGCTAAAAGGTATTATTGGTTGTTGATTACCCAATTTTGATGAGATACTATTAACAAACTGCAGAAACGAGAGCCTTATAGAAATCTATTGATTGACCCGCTGAGCGACCCACTGACAACCTGCCCAATTCAGATGGGTTGGGAGTGTAATATCGAACAGTATCCAAGTTGACTGTTCTGGTTGATTGACCACACAGACCGCCAATTTGGCAACAGTTCAGTTTGGACACAAACCTGAACCCGAAGCAATGGTCCGGAACCGTTGCTAAGACTACACCCTCCTCTTCCCTGCACTCAGTTTTTCAATCTTGGTGGATATGCCCAGGATAGTCTGGAGTATACAGATTACAATCCAGATCTGCTGACTGATGAAGAAACATCCACTGGTTAGTACACTATCTGCTGTGTGGTAATGCATCTAACATTCATTCTGAAGACCAGCAGAGCCTATTGAGCGAACCTGATAGTGTGGACAGGAATTGATTACAAGGAATCAGATGTTTGAGTGTATTACTATCTACAATGAGTGAATACTGTAAAGTATATTTTATAGGATATATTTAGATGTATTATTAAAGAAGAATGTAGTAATCAAGGAGAATATTAATAGAAATGATTGAATGGCTGCCAAAATAATGTCCATGATAGAGTATGCCCAATCAGCTAATTGCATATTGTGGATAACCCAGTGGCACAATCTGCCTCTATAGAGCATTAACAATTTTTGGTCTTGTAAGTTAGGTAATTCAAAATGTATTTGGATGTGGTTATACATAATCGAAGCATTGGCCTCCTTTATAGGCAACAATTATAGCAACACCCTCCCTACCCCATTTAGAAAATGAGCGCCAATAGAGAGTCAACAATTGTTAGTTTTACATACTCGATAATCTGATTGGCGACAAGTTGGGTACCGTTATAAACAAATTATTGGCCACCTTCATTTGCAAAACAAATAGCGATACTCTCCCTGCCCCATCCTGACAATGAGCGTCACCCAAGTGTCAACAATTTTTGGTCGTGCGTCTTTGGTAATATCAGAAAATCCGGATTATAAACTTTCATAATTATGGAGTTGGCAACCTATATAGGCAGATGAGCAAAGGATATTCCTGTGACAGCCTCCAGGACAGTAACAACCTATTTCATTTTTAAAGCTACCACTAAGTGTTGATACCCATTGTAGTATTCCAACACAGTCAAAATAATGTATGAAAGTAAAAACGGCCATGTTGCGCTGGAATTAACGACAATGCAAGGTCAATAATATTTGATGCTCCAATGACGCCCAATTTCAAGCGGGGGCTGGGATTGTTTCGCTTTCTCATTTTCTTGTAATCGCGGCCAATAGATTGTTTCAGACTCTATACAACCTATTACCCCTCAGATTACTCCGGATACATAACCAATAGTTGTTGATGCTCCATTGAGACTCATTTCTACAATGTCATTGGAAGTGAATCTCTGTTTGTTTTGATCATTAAGGTGGCCTGTCCATCCAAAACAGACTGCAACATACCAAAATCAATCTTTTGCGATTAGCAGAAGCATATCTAAATGAGACGATAATTAGTGAACCAAGAAATGCAGATCTGGAGATTGGAACCGGTGGGTCTAGCAAATCCCAGCACTGCCCATGAGTTGATGTATATGGGTCCGGGTTTTGCCCACCAAGTGGTAGCGGTTCCCGATTTCGGACACATCTCTGACCAAACAGACCTGTTTTTGCAGTCCAAAGCCAGACCTGTGGCAGGTTGCCCATAATGGATGCTAACACTATATAGAACCAGGCGTTCCAGGGTATCATTGATCAAATTGTCCCACCGCTTGCTAGCCATCCACAATGTTTGCAGATTCCGAAGTAAGTGACACACACCCGGTCAAGTGTATCAGATACATTATGTTATTTCAGTATACTCGACTATCTTCAACACTTGAGACCTGATACTCTTCGTCGCCATCAACATCCACCGCTGGTGGTCAAGTGACACTCTACCCTAGAATGGGGTTACCGGCAAGCGGATCGAAAAGTGAAACAGGGTGTACCCAATCAATCTGGATTGTCGCAGGTAACCCCAACTCATATACATACAGTGACACTTAGTGAACTACTGTACAACGCCCCATTGGTTGCCAGTCTAACATTCCAGTAGATCATGTAGTTCAAATTTCTCTTGCAGCCAGCCATACCTGAGAGGCCTCCTGGAATTGTCATGCAGGAGTGTGTTTTTAATTTGCTTCCTCCTACTGTATTGCCTGGCTTCACCTTGTCTTTACTGGAGTTGCTCATGGACTTGCTGCATTGCCGCCTGAATCTGATCAGCATCCAGAAGTCATTGGACTCATTCTTTCGTCAGTTCTTATGCGAACAACAGCCAAGGCCAAATGCATAAAACTACCCAGAACGGTGTGTACTTAGTTGACCCAGATGTCCCATTATTCAAGCCAAATTCAGACAAGGGTAGCCACTTTACCCAATCATCTTGCTGATGGCTGACATACACACAAAGATACGGTTTCATACTTGTATTCAGTCGTTCCGTCAGGCCATCCGTTTGTGGGTGGACAGCTGTCACCATTCTGCGATCTATATCTAGGTGGCTACATATCTGTCCCCAGATAGTTGAGGTAAACTGTGGTCCATGATCTGCAACAATTGTAAACAACAGTCCATGAATGCGTACCACTTCTTGTAAAAATGACTCCACCAGCTTTCAGGCATCTACAGTTGAATGACAAGGGATATAATGTCACATCTTTGACAGTCCATTCACTACAACCAAAACTGCATCGAACTCTTCACACTCTGGTAACCCTAGTACATGATTCAATCCCAAATTTGTTCAAATTGGTTTCGATATAATTCCGGGTAGCAGGTCAGTCACAGACACTTCAGCCATATGATTGGGAATAGAAGGATTGCCCTGAGTGGGTCGGTTGTCCGCCAACAGAGCCAATTGTACTGGTAGATTCTGCGACTTTAGAACCACCTGTTCCATATGTTTTAATCTATCCACCCCCCCCCTCAGCGTGGTCTTCCAGCCTTCTTGTCAAAGCATCTGCTTTTCAATTCAATTCCACCAGTCTATCAACTATGTGGTAATGAATCTGAGTTAAAAATTCTGACAATTGTAGCTGTCTCCAATTAAGGAGTTTCTATGTCATGAAGAAGTCAAGATTTTTATGATCAGTTAGCAACTAGAGGGGGTACGTGGCCCTTTCACATTCTGGTCTCCACAGCAACAGAGCGTTATTGAAAGCCATAAGTACTTGATGATACATATTCTAATTGCATTCAGCTGGTGTATGGTTTTTCGAGTAATATGCCACCAGATGCACCACTCCATCATCTTCATACTGTGACAATACCCCCATGGGGACATACCCTGAGGCATCTGTCTCGATAATCACCTCCCTCTCATGGTTGAAGTGCCGAAGAACTGGTGCAATTGGAGAATGTCCACCAGCATTTCGAAGACTAACTGTTATTCTGGGTGGGACACGAAAGGTTATACCTACTTTCTCAATCTTGTTAATGCTTCTGCTTGCTCGGAATAGTTATGAATATAGTGGCAATTGTAATTGCAACAGCTGAGACATTGTTGTACTTCCAATAGATTCTTCAACCTGCCATTCTTGGTCATCTTTCCCCAGCTCCAATTCTTTAGTGTTTCTACCTTATCTTCATCCATTGAAATCACTTGTATAAATATAATCATCCCCTAATCCCTCACAGTTTCCTTATAGAATTCACATTTCTTTAGTTTCAAATACAACCCTGCTTCCCAACGACGTTGCATAATCCACTTGATATGCTCTACCTGCTCTGCTTCCGAATTCCTGTATATGAGTATATCATCCAATCAATGGGACGCAAAATCTTTGGAAACCTATCCTATAGTAACAGTGATGTACCCTTGGAAGTCAGTGGGTTCATTTGTTGTACCAAACTGCATAACTGTAGATACAAACGGATCATATTATGTTTGAAAGGTTAGCTGGTGTTCATCTTCCACTTTCACCCATAACAAATGATAGGCTCCACGGATGTCCAACTTTGGATAACTGTTAGCCTTTCGAAGCAAAATCAGCGTTTCTCATATAAGGGGTAATGGAAAACTCTTGCAAATTGTTTTAGTGTTTATATTGTGGTAGTTGATGCCAGATCGCAATCCTCCATCTGGTGTTATTGCGAATAATACTGGTGCCGCAAAAGGTGATGATAACTGACAAATGAAACCCTGCGATGTAATCTCCTGTAGCCATTCTTTAAGAACAATAAATTCTGCCTTTGAAATCAAATAGAGGGGGCGCCACGTTGTTGTCTCTCCTTGGTTCAGCCGAACTTCATAATCAATAGCTCCACGATGCGGTGGAAGTCAGTCTCCCAAAGCTGTAATAAGTGGAGGCAAGAACCCCTGATACTGTTACAGAACAATATCCTCCCAGGGTCGTCAGTGTAAATCCGTTGCCGCCATAGCTTTATTAATATTGTATAGTGAAGATTTAATTGCTGTAAGTCTTCCTTTCTTAAGTGATTGAAAAAAGGACGACCTATTAAGCATCACTATATTCCTTTGAAATGCCTATTGTGGTTGCATTAGTGGGTTAAATATTCCTTCCACCTTGGGGTAGAGTGGCTCTGGGGGTTCCTCCATGTCACCTAGTACTTTAGCAGAAGCCTCATGGCAGTGTGTAATGCCATACTGTGATCTAAAAGTGATCATATTTGAAGCAGACTGCACTGCCAAATCATGCAATTGTAGCCAGGGGATTCCAAGGTTGATGGAATAATGTTCTAACTTCATACCAAGCATTGGCAACTGTTTCTTAGGGTCCTGGATTACCTTCCAAACATTTGAAATATGTGTAATATCCACTGACTTCATAGATCTTCCAGGGATAACCTCGACTTCTCGTTTCTGCTTTAACTCTTGACGTGGTATCTAATGATGGCTAGCAAAGTCTTAGTTCACAAAGGCGATGCTCGTAGCTGCACAATCGATCAGTGCATGGGTAGTGGTTGTCGCAGTTAGTCATGGTCAATGTGCAGGTTATAACTAAATATTTCCCTTCCTTTGATCCTGCCATGATCTCCACCTTACTAACTGACTGATGCGAAATTCCAAAACATTTCAAAGCATTTAAAGCAAAACTTTTCCAGTCAATCAAAGAACAATCTTTCTTTTACTGAACTGATTATTTCCCGATTCCTCGGAACCTGTGCCAAGTCCTGTTTTCAAGTTATTCTATTTCTTGTGGTATTCAGAAATCCTACTGAGAATCGCAAAATATTGACTTTGGTATGTCATTGTCATTTTGAATTGTTTTGACCGTCTTTATAATCAACAACAAGAGAGACATGCTCCCTGCCCCATCCTGGAAGTGAGAGTCAAAGGCGCCTGAATGAGTTCTGGTCTTGTATCTTGTGTGATCTGAGTGGCAATTGGATGCAGATATTTATAAATGAGGTATAGGCCTCATTTATAAGCAAAAGAGAAAGCGACACACTCCCTGCCACATTCTGAAAATGAGTGCCAACGGAGAGTCAACAACATTTGCCATTACATCATGGTTAATCTGCATGGCAATTGGTTGTACACATTTGTATATGACGTACAGATTGCCTGTATTGGCAAAAGAGAAGGAGGCTAGCTCCTGGTCCAATTCTGAAAATGAGCGTCGACAGAGCATGAATGATTTTTGGTCTTGTCAGTCTGATAATTGATCGCAGGCTTCGACATTGTAATACATACTGAAAGTGTTGGCCGCCTTCATGAGCAAAGATACCAGCTACGATATCACTAATATGTCCTGAAACTGAGTGTCAATGGACCTTCAACGATTTTTAGTCTTCTATGTTGGGTAATTTAAAGGTAACTTGGTCAGTGTTATACAGAAGTATGGTACAGGCCGCAGTTATAGGCCACAGAGAAAGCAGCACGCTCCCTCTCCTATCTGGAAAATGTGTGTCAAAGGTGCCTCAACAATTTTTAGTCTTTTCAGTGAGGTAATCAAAGAGTCAAGTGGTCGTTGTTATATATAAGCACAGTACATGCCGCCTTTCTTGTCCAAAGAAAAAGCCACACGCACTTTGCCCGGTCTTGAAAATGAGCGTAAATTTAGCGTGAACTATCTTTAACTATGCATTGCAGTGAATTAGAGCACGATGTGGTGGTTGATGAGTATATACGAAGTTGTGACTGGTTTTATAGACAAATATACACAGTACCACTGAGTTACAGCTTTGAAGATGGATTCAATTGTAATTGTGCGGGAGACTGTTGCGGGAACATTGTTTACTTATCTTCCTATAAAGGCTGCTTAATTGCAGTGTACAAATATCTACAATCATTCACCACTATAATTACCCAAGATGCAAGACAAAAAATTGTTGTTGCTCAGTTGTAGCTCATTGTCCTGATGTGGCAGGGAGCGAGTTGCTCTCTCTCTCTTGCCTATACAGGCAACCAATACTTTAATTATGTATAACAATGTCTAATTCACTTTTTAAGTACCTGACTTATAGAACCACAAATCTTTAACACTCTATTTACGCACATTTTGCCATGGGAGTATCAGTAATATGCAACCATTGACTTTGGCATAGTATATCAGTAGTGGTATTGTGGCAGCTGTTCTATTCTGTTCATGCACGTTCTCCTATATCTCTACATTGATCTTTAATAATACATATGAATATATCCTTTACAATATACATTACAGTGTCTGCAAATTGTAGATAATGTGAATACTGAAAAATCCCATTCATTTCTATCAATTCTCATCTGCACTGTTAGGTTTGCTTGACAGGCTGCTTTTGTCGGCAAAATGAATGTCAGCAGGGTTACCACGCACCAGATAGTGTACTAACCAGTGGATGAATCTTCATCAGTCAGCAAATCTGGAATGAAATCTTTATCACACTTGTGATTCTTGACAAATGTATTATGATTGAGTCATTGAGCAATGAGATGAGGAGTACGTATATACACATATCCGGGTGGCACACCTTCCATTGCAAATCATGCACTTACCCCGCTGGCACCAGGTGGCGAAGATGGCATTCCGGGTGGAGGTGAGGCTGCTTCGGGTTGAGGTTCACCTGATTCTGAGTGCCTCCAGAGTGTCAGTGGGATCTGTGCTGTGCCATTTTGCCAAGGAAGGGCGCGATCCATTTGATTTTTACTAACCATTGCCAGGTTGCTTTCTATCACAGCCTTCACTTGGTTACACCCGGCAAACTCAACACCCCAGCTCTTCTCTGCTTGGACTTTGGTGTTCCAGTCTCTTGGGTTGTCGCCCAGAACGTCGCTCAAGGTGTTTCGTAGGCCATCAGTTGACTCATCATCCACGTTGGCAGTGTTTTCTTCACTGTCATGATCATTCTCGTCGAAGATCTCATCCTGTGGACATACAGAGGTTCTTCAGATGAGAATAGGGGTTATTTAGCTATGAGGGGATGGTAGGTTTTCCGTTCTTGAAGGTATACTAGCCAAGCGCAATTGACCTTTGGCAGCTTGCTTTGAAGGCATAGTAGATGATTGACTGTAGAATTGATGTGCAAGTTGTTCTTTTGCTAACAATTGTGACATTCTTTGACTATAGTGGTAAAACTGTTGAATGCTTGTGTGCGAAATGTATCCAATAACTGAAAAATTGAATATGATGTAAGGGTATGTAGGATTACGTTTGACCGCAACCCTATGATATGGTAGTATAGCTGTACACGAGAATGAGTGAGTATATACAAACAGTATAGTGGTACAATGGTCGATACCAATCTAAGTTTACAGAGGCGACGTATAGACAATGGTACTTCCCCGGCCTTGCGTCATGTGCCACTGTTACAGAGCGCAAGAATATGAGCCCACCTGCCGAGCTTACATCAGTGCAACTGAAAGGGATTATGGAGGGCAGAATGGACACCAAACAAAGTGCAAGGGAAGTTCAGAAGCAAGTGGAGAATGGTAAGGAGGTCCTCAATCCAGAGAATACCAGTTTAGTATTGAATACATTTCGCAATACAATCGACAACAGATTTGAACACAACTGACTTGATCACGTAGCAAGCCTTCTGAATGCCCATCCAATTTCCCAATCAACAGATGACCATGTTCCAGGCTACAAGTGTTCCATTCCAGGCCCCCCCAGAAGCAAGTTCCTGGCGCACCAGGTTATGGCCATATAGATTGTCGTGAGAAGGTGGTTTTGGGATTCAGATATGCCAGGAGCACTGTTGCTGGATGAAATGGGTCTTGGCAAGATATTTACCTTCGTGACAGCAACAGTGATATGTAAACCGCTGAATGAGAAAGATGTGATGGCGATGCCATAGTCGATTTTGTGGGGGAATACCCTTGACGACTTGGTGAATATGGCACGGAATGAGTATGCTGGGATAATCAGTGAAGAAGGGAAGTGGTATTCATTGCAGAGGCAGAATTCAGTGCCCCGCCGCCTCTCAGAGATACAGATAACTCCACTTCAGAGGGATTCGGCACATGCATCAGTGCTGGAACTAATTATTGTGGTCTCAATGCCCAGATTAGGAGAGATGTTCAAGAGTGTCACCAACGAGATGACATATGGAACCACATTCAATCTCCTAACCATGCTGCACACAGAAAATGCGAATCTCACAACCAAGTATCTGAACATCTATATTGACGAGGCAGACAACCGATGGAAGATCCACTTTGGTTCATACAGTACCTTAACACCCAGAGTGAAACCGTCAAGTAACAGCCAACTTTTATACTGTTCATGATGTTTTGGGATATTTGCTAAGTCCCATCGGTAGAACACTTCAAACAGTGTGGGTTGGCAAATTGCGATAAATGCGAGAATTGGATTCAAACTTCAAGTCACTGCAACACCGGGATTCCATTGACTCTATGACTGGAGTTATCGGACGATTTGGCTGTCTTCAGGTGCGCCCGATGATCCAGAGGATGATATAGTGATGGAACAGCATGGTGTAGAGGCATTGTATTCTGCAGTGAAGAGCTTGATGGATGCTATCGGGACACTACAGCTTTTACTAACATATTATTGAAGTTCTGACACACTAATCGGTATCCCAGATGGTAGGATGCTGAGACATGGCTCATGTATTCTTTGCTAAGCTGCAGCTTTCGCTGCCGGGTATTTCCAGGCCTATGGTTGAAGTTCAGGCACAACTGAGATCTGCCAATGCAGTCCAGAATGAGCTTCTTGGATGTTTATAAAGCCAACTTTGACAAGCTGCAACTGATTATGGATGTATCTTTCCAGCCCAGATACGCCTCAAGAGCGACAAATGAGCCACCGAAGTACATTTACCCCAGTCCATAGTGCACTTCATATTGTTGTTGGATTTATTCACATCATGTTTTCTTCAACTTTGAATCAGTGGATGCAGTGCACACAGATCTATCAAGACATTTTATCAGTGGGTGTAGGCAGTTAATACCACTCTGCGTTGGCTAATTAATGAATCTATTCTTGATTGGGATCTTTGGCGGCACATAACATGGCTTGAACTGTCAGCTCCGTGTCAACTGTCCATTGGAGGAAGATTGCCTCTGCACAACCAAACCATAAATGCACAAACCTTGCCAATTAATATCCACACATAACTCAATATTGACTAAGTAGTATGTTTGGACCGATGATTCCAGATCCTGAAATGGCTTCGGCAAGTTCGGGCTCTGTCACATGAGCCGCAGCTCAGGAGCAAGAAACTCCAAAGACTAATTCTTCTCAGTGGGCTCTGCAAGGTAGCTGGCAACTTCCGCTTACACATATACCTCACCTGCTCAAAGAGGGCTAAGTTCTCAAAGATAAGACCAAGACTAAACTGTATTCATAATAAATGTGTATTTGGGCCGCCAAAACTCGTATCCGAAAATAGATTATACGAATCCAATTTCATTGACAAAAGTTCAAAAGGACAGAATCTTGATAGCTCGAGTTTTGAAAAGACAGCTACGAACAGTGCAATTAACTGATAGAGTAAGGCGAGCCTTGAATCCTCAGCAATGGAATCCAAGGATAACCATTCAAACTTCGGTACACCTCAATTCCCCGGAACTGCTGGCATGAAATCATTATTCCTCTGTCTGCTATAAGATTGACATCTCAACTACACATTCATACCTTTGTAGCAAATTGCTATCAACTTCAACCTTTTCTTGAAGTCAATATTGTTGTGGTGAAATTCATGATAAATGTGGGATTCAGCGGAGTGTGATTTACCAGATATTAGGGGCAGAATCAGAATGTGAGTGAGTATTTATGGCCCATTGGTTAGCAGTCTTGGCAATGACAAGTGATTGAATCAATAAGATTACCCCTGAATCATCTATCGTACCTTACCATTCTTTCTTGATGCCTGTATCTCTCCTTTGTATATGAAATGCTCTCTCTCCTTTAGTAACTACAACATTTTTGTGAATCTCATTCCGCAGACATGGCCCCGATGAATGCATGAATGGGAAGTTATGCTTACGATACTGCCTTATCGACTGCTAACTTAGCTGCCACATTCTGATACAATAAAATATTTTGACATTACGTGTATTCTTCCAGCAGATATACGACATACAGTGATACCACATACAGTGTTTCATATTTCTCCTTGATCGATAACAAACTCGCATATGCACCCTTGCAACTGAGCTGTCACTTACAAGGTCCCAAATCTATCGAGTTCTGCTGATTGTCATTCCAGCACAAATTCTATATCATGTAGTCACCTCAAATGTTCGAACTTTCATCCATAATGTCTACGGTTAGTGGAACCATATGCAGGTGCTCATGTTTTTATTTATGTTCCCACTGCTCAATTTGTGGCCAGCACCAAGGGGAAGTTAATGTTGCAAGTCCTATTGTCTATATGCATTGGCTTTGTTTAACCAGCCATTCTTGCATTCTTGCAGAGTGTTGTTGATTGGAGTTGCTAACTTTTGGGCAGTAGGAATCCATCAATTCCAGCACACCTGACAACATTCGAAATCATAACTCCACACTGCCATCCTTGAACGTAATACAAACCATAGATGTCGTCTCTCCAGAACCCTTTCAAGGCATGCCTCGAATTGCATCCTCCTCAGCTATGTGCAAAGTCTTGCTCTATTTTTCCCGTTATTCTATTGCACTTAATGTTATATTTACGGGGTATACAATCTCTTCCACATTCCCCAACTTTCTATCTTGATTACAGCAAATAGAACCTATGCCCAGCCATGGGTAGGATCACTATTCACAGAAGAATCAAGAAGCACATCTAGAGAGAGTACTCACATTGAAGAAAGCAGCCAATCTTCATTTTCCATCAATTGATTGCCATCGAATTATATCCGGTAGTAATTTGTTTTACAGATGACAAATGTCCCCGATGTCATTTATGAATCAGGATGAACATAGCAATCAGGAGATCGGTGATGACGAAAATAAGAACACTGGAGAGTCTACCTGATCATCTGATATCAAAGAAGATGATTCGGATACTCAACAGGATGTCCTTTATGTAAGCCAGATGTCACAGGGTATCCCATTACTCACTTCAAGTGTTCCACTGCCAGAGAATGGAGCCATGCCAACACTGTCATTGCATGCCCTGTGCTTCCAAATGCCCAAAATCCACCTGCGACAATGGCATCACCAGAGCTCAAACTTCAAATGTCAACCCTCCTCAACAAATCATTGGAATCTGGCTGCGTACCATATGCCTGGGGACTGGTGCTACCCAACAAGTCTATTGGAGACCAGAATGCTCCACAACCCAAGGTGTGTAGTGATCAGAATGTTCCCCACCACCAAAAGGCTACTTTTGAGGCAGCAACAACGATTATGGAGGAAATCATATTCACAAAGATTCCTTGGCCAATATTCCCCAATGACAAGTACTGGATGGTTGGAGAAGCTTGAAAACTAACCATTGAAGCCCAGAATTGTCAGCAGGCAGTAGCAGGTGCTTCTGTAGGTACACCATCAGTGTGTTAATTGCCAGGTGGTCTATCTCTCAAAATAGATCCACAAACACAATAAGCTGTATGCGTTGAATTATGTTTAATGCTTTGCTATCACACTTACCGATATTGACTACCACTGACAATATACATTGTTAAAACTGATGATTGGTACCATTCAAGGCCCATCCGCAGAAGGGGCACGTCAAACTGTTGCCTGTTGTTCCCGGTTGGATTTGGGCTCTCAGATTAAGCTACAGATCCAAATTAAGGATCTCCAGATTGAAGATGCTTACCTCTCCAAGGTCATTAATGATTAGAAATCATGGTTCACCTGATTCGAAGTACCAGATCTAATATACCATCCATCTCTCTTCACCACCAATTACTTGGGGTGCTAGCGTACAACATCCCAGTATTTCCAATATCTTGCTCTGCAGACTTTAGCGCTGGCAGCCGCAGCTATTTATTGTGAGCTGTCTGAATGTGCAACTGGAAAAAAGGCCTCAGTTATGTTTTTTCAAAATGAATTTCAAAGTACATTTGGCCCATCACCTGTGATGAATTTTACTCTGGAAGCTATTGCCCTAGGAATCACGCATCAGAGGGCCGGATAATACCCGCCCCCCAGTTGTGCTACTCGATTCTGGTCGGCACTTCCCAGCCCAGATCAATGCTGTTCGATTTCATTCCACAGCCAATTCCTCCTCTTTCGGCACTCCTTAATTCTCTATATCTGGATTGGCGCTCCTCTATCCCATTCTGCATTTTATCCCCCCCACTCCATGCACCTCAGCCTGGGATAGGAGCTGTTCATTTCCCACCTGCACTCCTATAATGCATTCTACACTCCTTACCCACCCTTTTTTGGTGCTCCTCCGCTGGGATACCACTGCTCAATCCCAATCGGAGCACCTCTGCCTGGATTGGCGCTCTTCAGTTTCATTCCCCACTTTTCACCATTTCCCTTTTAATTCTCCTCAACTTGAATTTGGCACTGTTCTGTTTCATTGCGCACTCCACCAACACCTTCTTTGAACTCAGCACTCTCCACCTAGCGCTCCTCTTTTCCTGGTAGTTGTTTCCATTTTTCAACCAAATGTATCATATTGCCTTTCAAGCCTCCATCTCGATCCGCAGCTAGCTAACATTTCATTACACCTTTGTTGGATATTACAAATCGAGCCAAACAACATTTGAATTCCGTTTCATCCCCTTGCCAGCTACAAATACTCAGCAACCACTAGGAGCGACTCCAGCTTTTTTGCAGCATGGGTGCATTGTGGGTTTCTGCTCTCGTTGGCTCTGATGAGATCAGAGAAGTAGGGGATGACATCGACAGCATGTGTGATCGATATCATTCGATCACTTAGTGAGGCTACTGTTTCTGCATACCTGCATTTGTGTTTGAATCACTCGCCTTTTTCTTTGGTTTCCTGAATGTAGCAAGGTAAAAAGTACAATCTTGAAGAAGATGACAGCTAGTATGATTCAGATGTGATAATAAACAATAATCTATACATCATATTCGCTGTTGAGGGAAATCGATTGGTCATGTACATCCCGAGAGTCTCGTATAAAGCCTGTAGTCCTTCAAATCATTATCCATAAAACCTCAGGCATCTCTCAGAGTTAGTCTGTGGTTACCACATTGGTTCGGCAACACTCCCAGGTGCACCCAAAGTTCTCTCTGGCGCTGTGACGTGCTCCCAACCTTATCACAATCACTGCCATGGTACTCCTGTACCAGTTATCTGAAATCCCAGTTACTCCTATACCAGTAATCAGAAATCCAAGTTACTCCGAAAGCCATCCGCAATGCCCTTTGGGGTCTGATACTCTCCTGAATTTGACGCTTCGAAGTTTACACTCCATATCCTCGCAGACACTCCTGGCGGCTTCCGGAGAGCAGAATATATTTTACTGATTGATGGTGAGCTCCTGTGAGATAACGTCTCCCCTATTTCAATGCAGCTACTTTGGCAAGCAGTTTCTTATTGTGGATATCATAGTTGACCTCTGTTTTATCCATCTTTCTGGAATAGAATGCAATAGGGTGTAATTGTCCATCAATAACTTGAGAGAGTACAGCACCAATAGTGAAATCACTTGAAGGAGTATCCACAACAATCTGACACAAAGATTCGAAGTGTTTCAGGATTGGAGCCATGCTGACCTGGTCCTTGAAGTATTGGAATACCCTGGCACATTTATAAGACGACTTATATGAAACACCATACCTTAGGAGATCAGTATTACCCGTTATCTTCCTTGCGAATCCTTCAAAGAATCATCGATACGAGTTGGTCAATCCCAAGAACCTAGGAACATCTTATTTGCATTCGATGTTTGGCCGCTCCAGTAGAGTGTTGATCATATCCTGGGCCATTTCCATTCTTCCTGAATATATGATATATCCAAGAAATCCAACCCTACAAGCATGCCATGCATACGTGTCTGGTGCAATAATGAGTTTCTTTTCTGGTAATTGTCGGAGTACCTCCATGACTATCTTGGTATATTTTTCGTTTGATTCTGAATAGCTCAAGAAGTCATTGATATAGATGGGGAGTCCTCTATCGAGTATCTCTGTAAAGATTGTTTTCATCCCATCTTGGAATATAGCGGGCACATTCACAAGACCGAAGGGCATGACAGTATATTCATATAGGCAGTATCTTGTACTCAATGCTGTCATCCACTTGTCTCCATCTTGGACTGAGATAAGGTGGAATCCAGCCTGATGGTCAATCATGGTAAGGACCCTGCTACCCTGTAACATATTTGGGATTTCGTTAATCAAAGGCAGCGGTCTTCGATTCGTGATGGTCACTGTATTGAGTGGTCAATTGTCATTACACGATTTTATGCATTTTCCATGAGTGTTTGGACCATTGAAGCTAGGTGCACCTGCTGGTGACTAGCTTGGTTCGATCTTTCCCTGGTCGAGCATTGATTTGATATATTCCTTGAGTACTGATGACTCTTTTTCTGAAAGAGCATCGATAGGTACCCAAGGGGGTCCCATTGCAGTCTGGTTATCAATGGCATGGTCAAATGGTCGGAAATGTGGCAGGACATTGGAGACTTCTCCATTCAACTGAGACCAATAATCTCGATATTGCCATGGAATTCGATCAATCCAATCGATTTCCATTTGGTCCTCATCATTGTTTTCAAGGTTTCCAATAATTTCAATCCATCAACTATCAATGCTGAAATATAATAATGTCTCATCGATATCAATAGTGAATTAATAGTAGTTATATTTTGGACAAGTCTGTTTGCATTCCTTGCTCTCAAAGTTAGTTATTTCTCTACCTGTGAATCCCTTGGCTTTTTGTTTCATGATCCACCAATATGGAAGCATCAGATCACCCAAATCTTCCATTGGACCTATCTCAAAGGTCTCCTTGGAATTATGGTCTCCATGTTGACACGTAAGTGGGAAGGTATAACACCATCTACAATCCTCTACTATATCTCAGCAAATTTTCTGAATTTCCTTCTGCGTTTTGCAGGTAACAAATGGGACAGTGTGTTCTTTGATCCAGGTCACTGAGGTAATAGACATTGTACATCGACAGTCGGGAAGTACACTTGCTAGAATGATCTCCTATGCTCCCAATAAAATTGACATTTGCATTTCAAGTCTGTTACCTAACGTGTACTCGGGCGGGGCTTGTATTGGATTCATGAAGGTAATTGAATTGCTGCAGGACAAAGTGTTCCATTTTTGTGAGGCACGCAAGGTAACCTGCCTTTTGACTCAGCTGCGGCTACACTGGGTCAGGATTAATTGACTGGTAAGGCTTGTGACGTATGGATAGGTTTCTACCAATGGTCACTTCGCTGAATGCTCTGTGGCCTGTACATTTCGAGTACTAAACTCATTGTCAGGTATCATTTTGATTCAATCTGAATTAAGCTAGCTAAATAAGTAAAACACAATCATTCCGATTCCCATATTTCCATAATGATTAGTACCACTGCCTCTGTATCATAGGACTGTACAACAGTAGCCCATTAATCATTGATCATATCAGCATCAGAGTCTACTTCATGAACTCATCTATTTGCAGAGACCTGAGCCTTGGACTTATTCCCAGCTGCTCCTGCCCCAGATGAGACATCATTTGGATGGTAATCTTCAAGTTTAGGCAATTTGCCTTCAGAAGATAAAGCCATCATTGATGTTTGGTAGAATGTCGATGCCTGGTAGTCCATGCCACAGCAAGCACACTCGTCTTTTGCAAACCGTGCCTCGACACGAAATTGGGTGATCCCCTCCAAACCTTTCTTGTTGGTATCGACAGGAGTTTGACCTACAGCCCTGATCTCTTTCTCCAGTTTCTGGTGTCAGACTTCCCTGCCCATCCACGATTCTTGGGTCTATCTTCTCTTTGATCCTCTTCATCTTGACACTTCCTGTTCTTGTTTCTTCTCTTAAGAGTCAAAGAATTATCCTTCAAAGACTGCTTCTTCTGCAGCATGAGATATTCCTCCATGGCACCAGGAATCTTTCAAACATTATTCACACAATCAATGGAATTTCTAGGCTGTCATTTGGTGGTTGCCAGGCAGCATGAGAGATCTTCTGAAAGCCCATCTCTAAGCAATGTCCTCCATGGGGTGCCAACTAGACAGATCTTGAAATTTAGGGTTTCCATGTCTGTTAGGTAGCTCTCAATATCTCCCATGTATTTGAGTTCCCTCATTTGCCTAGGGGTTTCCTTTCATCTTGTCTGTTGAGGAACCCCTCTTCCATTGCACAGACAAAAGGGTTCCATTCATCCACCCTGAAGTATTTGTTCATATAATCAGCTCTTGTTTTGTACCATGTTCTGGCTTTTCCATCCATTACACCTCCAATTCATGTAATCTTATCAATATCATCCATCAAGGGGGTGCAGTGTGACATTATATAGTATTCGACTGAGTGGAACCACTTCCAATATGGGAGGGTGTCATCTGATGAATCTCTCTTGAATACGTATGGAAGCATCGGTAGGCACTTTGTCTTTTGGTAGCTTCGACTAGGGCTTCATTCTCATACAGAACCACAACATATGGTACAACCTACTGGCGGTAGTGGCGGTAATCCTCCAACACCACACACTTGTCTGGTGTTAGTACTATCAGATGAGCTTGAACTGTCATCCGGGCCATTTCTGTTGGGGAATGGGCAAAGAGGTAACTCATCTGAGTTACCAACTCAATTGCCATTGCCTCTTCTGCCCCCTACTCCTCCTCTTCCGGAGTGATCTTCTCCCCTACTTCAGGTCTGACTGCATGGTGGTGGAGAAGGTGGTAGTGAGATGTTCTCAGTGTCATCATTTTTGACGATTTCCCATGTCCCAGTTCATCGACTGTTGATTCTTCAATACTACTTGGGGCATCCATTACGACTTCATCCTGAGGTTGATTTGGGTTTCCGTCTGGGTTTTCGAGTTTATCATCCGCTGGAATTGAGTTTGCCAGGGATCAGATGGAGTGTGTGGTATTCTTTGGAGCATCCTTGAGCTCGTCTTCTGTGTGTTCCTGGAACTCTGTGAAGCCCCATTGCCATCATTTTGTATTGGCATTCATTTCTCTCTTGGTTGAAGCCAACTCTGAACGTTGCTTCTTCAAATCTTCCTCTGCTTTCTTCCTGTTGTCTTCCATTTCTATGTGTGGTGTATTCTGTACCCTTGCTATTGCCCTTTCAGCATTCAGCTTGTTTTCTTCCATCTGTAACCATTGAGCTTCCAACTGTATTGCCAACACATTTGCAGTATCTTGTCTCTCTCCAAGCACTGTAGCTGTTCTGGCCCATGCACCACTGTTGCTTGTGATTTGGCTGGTAAATATGTCTTTCAGATCCTTCAAATTATGCAATACTTTCGCTGCACTAACAGCCATTCCTCGTGTGACATTGACCGTAAAGACTTTGAACTGGACAATATTCGCGGTATGTCGAGCATAGACATTATGCCACAAGGTCTCAAACACCTTGTTCATGTGATCATAAGAGGCATTCTGTTTGCTGATCATTAAAATATAGGCATCCACAAGCTGGGGCACTGGGTGTTGTACATTGACTGATTTTGATATGGATTCTGAGACGAGAGCTTTCATTCCATTCATGTCTGCAGTTAATCAATTGTAAAACTCAACTGCCCATATGGAAACTTCTTCATTTGTAATAGGCTGATATTGTTCCACCTCTTTTCCACTTGCTTCTCTTGGAATCAAGACAACATACCCACTTTCTTCTGTTAACCACTGTACGTTTGATGAAGACATGATCTACTGCGTGAGAACAATGCAGTGTTTGGTTATTCCTGCTGCTTGATAACATTCATTAATGTAATCACCTGCTCTATGTCCTAGGATGTCAAATGGTCTTCAGTCATAATCAGAGTAGTCTCTATCTTCACAGAAGTTTTCGATAATCTCTTTGATGTATTCTTCGCCACTAAGAGTGACTGGGGGATTGGAGATCTGATACTGAGGTCAATCCAGAAATGTTTCAGTATCAGGGGTGTTCAACTATGTTTGGATAGCACGGACAATATATAGCTAAAGTAGGATGTAGGAAATGATAAAGAGGATCTGGAATATCATGAACTGATGTTTGATAGAGATTTGATATAACAACATACTGTAACACAGGAGGAATCGACTCCACGATACACCCAACCAGAAGTATCCATTCTCAGTATCCCTTGATGTGTTCTCACTATCAGACTTGACATTCGGGTTATACAAGGACTAATAGTACGTTTACTTTGAACCTTTACTCAGGTGTAAAAAGTAAACACACTAGAATAGATGTAGAATAGCTTTCCAATCTCAATATATTGTTCCGGCTTCTTTTCCATCATGACATGGTTGCCCTCTATACCAGCTGAGAATCAAGAGGTGTTTATACCTCTTCCCTGTGCGCTCCTACTGCTAATTGTGACTATGCTATTCTCTAAGTTACAGCTCACGATCCTCTCATCCTCCAATCCCCCTTCTCTGATTACCGGTGGCACAAACTCCCTCTGAGCACATGGTGACGTTTCCATCCTCCAGTCACTGTTCACCAACAGCATCCATCTGATAGACATCTCGAGACTGTTTGGTATCCATCAGACTGTTGTCATCCAGACTCTCAGCCTCTTTGTGCCATGCAACAGCCTGCCTTGATATCGTGCTCAAGCGTTTCCAGCCCTCTGGCCATAGCTAGTGTTAGCAATGGTTCCAAATCCGCAGTTTGGTTCCGGGTCCGAGTTGGAACTGAACATGAACCGTTGCAATGGGTCTTAGCACTTGAAAATCCTGGAGTGTTCCATTGAGGCCGATTTCCACCGGAAAACCCGACCCTTGCAAGCCTGGCATTCTCGCTCCGATTAAGTATTTGAGTTCTGATCATATCGCATCACGATCTATACGCGAATGATGCAGTTTTAGGAGCGTTTTCACGTGCTGGTATCCGATTTTGGATCTGAGCAATATTCGTTGTGTAGGTGTTGACAACCCACAATTTGGGCGTGATTTGGATTGTCATTTCATAGCGACTCAACAAATATTGATCAGAGTGCAAATTAGAGACCAGGAGGTGAAAGAGCTGCTAAAACTGCATCTTTTACATAGACCATGTTATGACACGATAACATCTCGAAAACTTAATTGGAGCCAAAATTGTAAGCACCATGAAAAGGAACAGTGGTCCGGTTCCAACCTGGCGAAAACCCACTGGTTTTCCGTCCCGTCCGGGTAACAACCCAGTGCTACTCACCTGGTTCGCTTCCCTTCCCGGTGCCTATACCGGAATTGTGTCTTGGTTTCGATTTTAACCCAGACTGAAGCCGGGTAACCTGCAACGTTGCTAACACTAGCTTTAGCTGATTCCAATTGAAAGGTACTTTATTTGGAGGTGACAATGGCTGGCATCATTCTTTATCTTTGTCCATAGAGAATGTTGCGATGTGTGTTTGAATCGTCATGATACACCACTTCAATTATCACAATATTCGAAAGTGGGTGGTGATGATGCGGTCGCGGGATTTGTGACTGGCAATCACTGGTAAGGCGATAGTGGTAGTGTATGATTTATGAATCTTAATTGATTGCAACATGATAGCATCATCAAGTGATCATCCATGACCCTTGATCTATGACTAATCCTAACTGTGTAGCAGTTTCAATCACTCCAGTGAAGCCAGTGTCACCACAACTCACAAAGCAAGTTCCACCACTATCAGTGATCTCCCAGTGAAGCCAGAATCTGAGTGTCTTCCTAGTGAGACCAGAGTATCTGATACCAGCAAAGGCAAATTCGCCACATAAAGCATACTTCGAGCAAGTCCGGTTCCTCTGTTTACAGTGAAGCCAGAGCCACCCTTACTAACATCAGCAAAAACTGAACGCCATTCATTACATTTATTGAGTTTATTGTACCCCAAAACTCAAAAAGATGAAATTGAGGATTCCCTTAAATATGGCATTGCTTTCATTTCCTGAGTATTCATTGAGTTGTTGTGATGCTGTATTCAAGTATCATGACCAGCATACCCACTTTTGCAAATGTAACAACGAGCACTTAACGAAAGTTTCACACATCCTATTGCAATATCACAAAGTAATACTTGTTATACTAATATGTCACCCAATTCTATTTGTCTTCCAGATGAGGATAGTACTTGCTCCATTCATTCAATGAAGCATGTGGTTCTTGTTTTACAAATCCCCTTATAGCATAATTTGAACAATGACAGTTACCATGTAGAAGTTGTTAACGATATTCACTTTGTTGATACAACATGATTCCGTACATTGCTGTTATCACAATGTTGCTGGACGGTTATGTATCATCGTGATTACGATTTTTTACATTTGAGATCAGACTTCATTAAACAAGCAGTTCTATTATATTGACTACTATTATAATATATGGACGAAATCAGGAATTAAATAGTACACAAAGAAAATCCTAAATCCAATCACTGACACGATTTTTAACCGCCAAGTGTCATTGCACCCTCTACACTTGTGTTTCCATCGACTAATCCCATATTGTCAATGCCAGTTATGTTGGCGACATTGGTGATCTGGTTGCTGTTGCTGCAAAGGACAGACTGGCTGCTGTTGGCAACGCCAGCCCTACTCATTAACCGAATAGCTGAGCATTGCATGCTAACTTCAGTAGCAGCAAAAAAGCTGCTGAGACAATTAAAACAATTGTCAGGCTACTGTATCAGCTTCTTTGGGATGTAATGAAGGAAGTCCTTATCGATGCTGCCCTGATTGTTGTGAGGTTGTGCCATCACTAGGTTTATCATGATTGAGAGGATCCTTCAGTGAATTATGCTGCAGAGATCATCTATTATGTTGACTTGAACCTAGAATGAGGAAGAAGAAACATCCGCATCTGCATGATGACATACATCTGTGCATGACCTATTAACTGTGTGTCCAATATTTCTTGTATTGCACATAAGGTGTGCTCCACCCCCCGGACCAAACTCTGGTGTAACCCTACATTCATCAGTTGTCCAGGCTGACAGACGATAGTGAATGGCTGTCGCAGTGAGGGCAATGAATGTCTGGTTCGTTTTATCGATGAATGATGTATCATTCATTTCGATATGTCGTATGCCATCGAAGTATGACCAGTGAATAAGATCCAGAATTTCAGTTGCTGCATATCAGAAGTTCCACTTCCAAATTGATCATCAAGGCATCAATGAAACAAAAAGGGAACATTGAACTTACCTTACAAACCATTGTGGGGCATGCAAACATGGCCATTTCCAATTACAATGGAACGATTTTCCGGATCACTGTAGGTGACATTGTTCGATATTCAAAAATCGAGCCCAGTGATGTATTGCAGCGGTATAGCATTACTGCATGGGAGCTAGTAATCTTTGGGAGAGCCTGATGTACAATGTGAGCAATGAAAACATTTGTTGAGATGATTTATTAACCACTGAAATGTAGCCATGTGGAGAGTCGGAGTTTCTATAGGCTGGACCAATACTGGTAACTTCCACGTACCCCCAACTATGAATCTGAGCGGTCTTCACCATATTCGTGGCAAAGTGATTCACAAACATTGCATCAATGTTAGCAATAGTCTTCAAATGTGCCATGACCATCGTCAGAAACCCTGAAAGAGTTGTCTGGGCGTTGTATTCAGCGCCAACAATGAGGCCTGTCACATCATGAACAAAGGGCTCATGTCACAAAACATTTCCAGCTTGCCATGCATGCAATTGCTCACCAGCTTTGTTTGAAACTTTCATGTAGTAAATATAGCCATTGGTGGGTAACATCGATGATGTGAACCCATAGTTTGATACCTTCTTCGATGTCAGCAGAGTAGACTCGCATTGATTACCCTGCACCGAAACAATATAGTCCTTATGCTGTTCAGGATATAGGGGTTGTACTAACTTCTCAGCCAATTGCGTTGGCACAACTCGTCTTCTGAGTATTGACTTAAAGGAATCTTTTACTGGCCACGTACCCATTACTTCCTTGGATGGTCGCCGAAGACGCTCCCCACTGGACTTTGAATGGTCATTCTCCAGAGGATTTCAATTGTTGGGTATCGTATTGATATCATCATCGACATCCTTGTCGTTGATAGATTGTCTTCTATTCCTAGTGCTGGAAGAAAGAGGATGAGGCGACAAAGTGCAGCACCTTCATGTTATGACTTAATAAGGTGGCTAGTGATAAGCATGAAAAACTTAAAGGAGTGACAAAAGGAAATGTGAATAAATGTATAGTAAATGAATTAAAGCAATGTGTGAAGGAAAGAAAGAGTTGATATAATTAAAGGTATTGTTGGGATGTGTCTATTAAACCTGTTGGCAATTGTAGGATCTTGGCTGGTCCCGCTACCCACAATTCCAACTCCTTGCATGGACAGGAAATCAGAACTACGCATGGTAGGTGATAAGCATACCTTCAGGTTATGGATTGGCTTCTTTCAATGAAAATCATCATTGTGATGAGCTACAAACCATTTGTGTTTCACTAATTATTTGGACAAACTTCCGCTGGGCAAAGATATACAACAATAAAGTCCATGATTGTCATACATGGTGTCCTATCGCCGCCACTATGCCTGTCCGAAGTACATGTGGCTCAATGATTAGTCCGAACATTGTAAACTCCCAACACAGCCTTTCATCTATGAATATGACCAATGTAATAATAAAGTAAACAAAACACGAAACAAGACCCAAAACCTCTTCAAAAAATGCCAAATTATCCCTCATCTGTCCACCCTCCACAGTGCAAGAATAATACCCACCTACAATGCAAATCCTTGAACAAGTTTTGAGCCAGTGCATTCCTTCCTGACAAGGACTGATTTGCAGTAGGGCGGCTGCTTGTACGTTTCCTATTAGCCAAAGAGTTGGCAGTAGGGGGATTGACAATGTGATCCTGGTTGCGTAGCGCAGCCACCACCTTTTCAACAGTAACCTGTTGCTTGTGATTGGAAAAGTGACCAAGTGCATGGTTTCGGATGCCTTCAAGGAATTGCATCTGCCTGAAACCCCTCCTGTGAAGTTTCAGCTCGACCTTGTGGATGCCTCTTTTCATAGTCGGAAAGCTTCTTTGATTTGGGTGGTGCATCACTGGGTCATCATTTGAATTGTCCCCAATATTGTCGATAATATCCTTCGCTGGAGGTGAAAGGTTGACATCAGGAGCATGGTAGCTGCAGCCACTGCTGATATGCAGCTCGTGACAAGGAATGCTGTTGGCTTGTTGGCCACGATGAATAACGTGAAAAAGCTTTAGGTTATTCAGATTCATCGCTGCCATTACCCATCTGGCAGCACTATTGTTACCGAAGATTGGGGTAACTTCATGGGAGTGCGGACCTTTCTCTCCAATAGACTGCTCCCGGCAGCCCCAATGCTCTCTAATACTACGGCTGGGTTCAGGGAAACTGGAGATTGCACTATATATGATTAGCAAAATGGTTGTATCCATAATTGATGTAACTATCAGAAGCATTGTTTCATCACCCCTAAGCCAGTCCCATGACCATTGCTGAGTATTATTATCACCCACCCTCATCACAGGAACGTCAGGATTGACAAAGGTGATGGTAAAACTGAATGGCTCGACTGGGAAATTTGTTGAGATGTCGCAATGTACCTTTATCGGCAAAGATCTGTAATCGAAGGTTTGTTCCTCGTTATCATGTGTATATACACAGTTTCAAGAACAGCAAAAGAAGCATTGGGGCAATGACATACATACCAAATTAGACGAATTTCGTCGTCTCAGTCAGAGATCGATTCATTCTATACTTGCTGCCACAAGGAACAACATCTGCAATCCAGTGCAGTGCTGCATTGAGTTGTTGACCATGGAGAATAGTCTTGTCTACCATGTACCGTGTCTATAGCGGCCTTTTAAGATGCCAGATCACTGATTCCATTAACACTACGATCCATTAGGAGATTCTATTGATTGCAGCTGGTGGCAAGCTTGTTGCTAAATCTCATCGACAGGGCAATCTCCCAGATGCGCTCCCTCACTTTATTATCATTCGATTGTATTGTCAAGTCACCCTTCCCCTGCCGAATCCCCACCGTCTCTGCTGCCCAATGGCTGACTCCAACACAGGCATTCTTGGCCTGGAGGTGGACTTGTTGAGTTGGTGTCTGGATTGTATTAGCACCTACTATGACTGATTTCGGCAACCTGCAGGCATCACATTATATCTTTGACTTTCAAAGGTGGTCAATAATTGAGTGGTGGATTTTAAATGCTCATTACTCGACATCAGCAAAATGTAAATTGGTCCGAAACCCATATGCAGCCCTCTGAAATACTCCCGTAGCCATCAGCAGTACTTTGAGTAGTTCCAGATGCTTCCAGCCCCCACTGGAACTTTGTGACGTGTCCTCAGACTCTGCAAGAGCATTCTCACGTTCACCAGAAAACACCTGCAGTGATGGCGGTGTGTTCCAGATGCTATGAGATTTGACTATTAGAATAGTCAAACTTTCGAGCTGCTGAGACTTCAGATGCAGCTGAGACCGCTGCACAAGCTCTTTGGGAAACTTGATGCCATATTCTCACACCAGTGGTTCCTAGTGTTCAATAACCACAAGGCATTTCATTGATCATATTGGTCATTGTTACAGTCACAAGATAAGCTACATCATAATAGGGCATGGATTGTCTAAGCCTCTCTATATATACTCATATGGAAATACAGGGATAAGGGAGATAGACTCAGCACTGGCAGTATATATTTGGGAGACTCCAGGGTAGATAGACAGCAACTTATTATATCAAATACACACTCTGTCTGTCCCAGCTCTTGGTCTCATGAAGAATTGTCCAACTTTCATATATCCGCAAAATTTGAGTGGATCCTGAAGCACTCTTGCGAAGTATTCATGGCTACATGGACTTTGTGTGGTTCATAAAGGTTGGATATCCCTTCATATCCTCTCACCGTATTCCTACACACCTCAAGCTAGAACCACTCTTTCTCACGAATTCCCTCTGGATGTAATGTGAGGTGCTGCGGAGTGTTAATCAATAGGCTGTCGTGCTTCTAGCTACACTGTTTCACCAAACCACGGACGAGTGAACTTGGACATTCACTTCGAGGACTTGATCATGTGAGTTTGGAGGCCATAATCAAGCGACTTTGGAGATACACTTGGACACTTTGATTCAGCGACTTTGGAGATTTACTTGGAGGCCGTGATCATGCAAACTTGAAGGATGTAATCGTGCAAGTTTAGAGATACACATGGAATGTGTTATTGTGTGAGTGTGGAGATGCACTTGGAAGCCGTGATTGAGCTAGTTTGGAGATGCCCTTCGAGGCCTTGATTGTGGAAACTTGGAAGCTGTAATGGTGCAAGATCAGAGTTACACTTGAAGGCAGTGATTGAGGGAGATTGGAGATGCACTTCAAGGCCATGATTGAGCAAGGTTGGAGATGCACTTGGAGGCTGTGATCGTGCTAACTTGGAGGCTGAAATCGTGCGAGTTTTGAGATACACTTGGTGGTTGTGATTGTGCAAGGTTGGGGTTGCACTTGGAGGCCATGATTGAGTGACATTGGAGGAGTACTTGGTGGCGGTCAATCAGGAGGCAGTAGTTTGGGAGGAAGGCACCACGAGAGCTGAGACTCCATTCATTGGTTAACTTGAACTTTTGGGAATGTAGAGATATGAGTACAACATGGTCTGTCAAGAGATGAGAGACAGCCTGGGAGCAGGAGACAGTCAATCATGTGATGATGCATTACGTGGTGTATACTGTACTCGGTGCATGCTGTACTCCGTGTATGATGTACTCGGTGTATGCTGTACTCAGTGTATGCTGTACTCAGTGTATGCTATACTGGGTGTATGCTGTACTCGGTGTATGCTGTAATTGGTGCATGCTATACTAGGTGTATGCATTACTCAGTGTTAACTCTTTATCATAGCATGGACAGATAGAGAGCGATGACTTAACTTTGTGTTCTCAGGTGATGGTAGAGTTGAGGAGAAGGAAGAGAGAGATGAGTGGGGAAGGGGTAAAACATCATGCAGAACAGGGACTTGAGAGAATTTCGTACACCAGTCAATTTACAATCTCCGATGCAGCAGATATGAGTCCTTATGCGGCATCTACTATCACTCATACCTGGTCTTCCCAACACAATCATGCAAGCCATGGCCCTGATTTCTCATGTCCGCTCGTATCTTCCACATCATGCTCATCGTCATCCCCCAACTCTCTTGATATCATCCGCAACTCCACCATCAACGCAGAACACAAAGTTAAGTCATCCCTGTCTATCACTCTATGTCATGATCATGAGTGAACAAGGAGTACAGAATACACTGAGTACAGCATACACCAAGTACAGCTTACACCTGGTACAGCATACAGCGAGTACAGCAAACACCCAGTACAGCATACACCCAGTACAGCATACGCCCAGTACAGCATTCACTGAGTACTGCATACACCGAGTACAGCATACACCAAGTACAACATCTACCCAGGATCGTTTATCTTCCCTTCATTCCCATGATTTCAAGTTGACCATTGAGTTTAGCTTGCTTCCAGCGTTCCTCCCTACCGAATCAACTGCCAACAGCCAGCTCACAATCAGATCTCTGAGGTAAAGTCACATTCCCCTGGTTGCGAGTTAACTAACTGATGAATAGAGATTCAGCACCCAGTGTGCCATCCATCGACTACCTCTTAGTACTCACCCAACCCAGTGATAGCAACGATTCCGGACTGTCACTTCCGGACCGGGGTCTGGGCCAAACCAAACCATGGCCAAAATGATGATCCGGGTCATTAAACAACCAGAATGGTGAACCCAGGTACAGTTCGATGGTGCACTGCCAATCCATCTGAATTCGGCAGGTTGTCAGAGGGTCGCCTAGTGGGTCTATCTATAGATTCATTTGAGGCTCTTGTTTCTGCAGTTTGTTAATAGTATTTTATCAAAATCGCATTTTCAATAACCAATAATATGCTTTTGCAATGTTTGCAGTTTGCAATATCAATGAATTTGGACTCCGCATTTTACGTTTGATATACTGTATTTTGCCTATCAAGGAGGTATATAATTTGGTTTTGTGCACAAAGATCCGTGTGATGCCTTGATTACCAAATATGGAAGACCTAAAACTGTTGACACTCAGTTGACGCTCATTTTCAAAATACAGCAGGGAGCATGTCGCTGTTGTTCTTGCCTCTAACAGCTGCCAATATCTCATAAATGGATGTCTGCAACCGATCAGCACATAAATTACCCAAGATGCAAAGCGAAAAATAGTTGACACTTCATTGATGCTCTTTGCCAAAATAGAGTGGTGACTGTATTGCTGTCTTTTTTGCCTATAAAAGGTGCCAATACATCAGTTATGCATAACAGCGACCAAATCGCTATTCAATTACTGTGCTTAGAAGACAAGAAATCATTGACGCTCTGTTGAAGCGCATGTCAAAGTATTCTCCATTCAACATCTGCTGTCATCGACAATTATTTTTATCCTGATTGCAACAGATTGGTTGGCTTTCTGACAGATTGAGACTTGACCCTGTGGCAAAGCCGAGCACAGTAACATTCTTGCACTGTTCACTCTCACACAACTGCAATGAATTTACCTTGCCAAATGATTCATTGTGCCTGCTATAGATCCAGTTATCAACCGTTATTCACAAGCTGCTACTCACCATTCACCCATAGTATAGCTCTATCTGAAACTCTAGCTTAAGCTACATAAAGAAGATGGTGAAACATTGACACATTCTGTCCTACTTTCTCTTCACTCCCTGATTCATCCTCATTTGGATTGCATTGACAGTCACAAACACATTTTCAGCCTATGTCATTGACTTTCACGTTGGCTGAATCAATTTGGGAACATTTGGTGCGGCACTCAGCATCCACTGCTCTGGGCATTCGAGATCCTATATATACCATTGTGTTGTACTATATCAGATTCAACACCTGCCGCGCAGTTGTCTTTGCAGTCATTTGGATTATCCCAGTAGCCATTCCAGTTGAGCCAATTTTCGGTGTCCGAAAGGCTTTCAGGTGCATTATCGTCATTACTTTCGACTGAATGACAGTTGATTCTTCTGATATGGCGGACATTCATTATTTGACTTTGTTCTCCAGGGTGGTTCTTTGCGGGCAAAGCTGGGGGCAAAGGTAATCTTTGTAACAATTTAAATGCAGCCCCACCAGTATGATGAAAGATTTACCAGGATGCTTTGATGATCTGTTCCGTGTCCGAAATGTATCCTAGGGCTGTCAGCTGCCTCATTTGGGAGCAACATTCCTTCTTTGTACCACGTAGGTTTTGGCTACTGAGCCACATCTCGACAACCTCATGTACCTTGGCCATTGTTTGCAATGTCTTTTCTGCTGCCTCTTTCTTCATTTCCGAGTGGCTTTCTGTATTCCCTGCATCCAATGCTGGGTAATCACCTGCCACAATCCTGTTATTGGCATGAGCATACTGCCTGACAACGACTTTTTCACCAAGGGACTCGCCTGTGGATTTTAACTGCCTCCCACGGATGACATCTCCCCCAACGAACAAGCTGGCCTCTGGTCGGATACTATGTAGTTTCATGGCGAATATGTCTTGTGCCACATTGGAGAGATCACCGTACTTTGAGTGCGTTTCCTCTTGTTGGCGCCACCAGTCAGTTATGTCCTGTATCCAAAATGTACTGCTAATCCCTATTTGGTCGGAGTGGTAATCATTGAGATTTGGATCAATTTGACCCCAGTACTTTGGTTCTTCCGGCGGTTAAGTCAAATGGAGCCTGGCAGTGGTCAATATGCATGCTGTGCAATCGCTTCATCCAGGTGTCGTTTCAACAACATTGTTTGGTGTTGAGTATTCTTCATCAGGGCTGGAGAAATGAGATTGATCAAAGGATGATTGACCGGAGCCTGCAGCCGTTGCGGAAGGGAAATGATTGCTGCTTGGTACGCTTTCATGTTTATTGACCGGCACATGCAAATGTTTGGCACAGTGTTCATTCTCCACATACTTCAGAATGGCATATTGGTATTGGGCAGTATGGGATGTCTCATCATCAGGATTAATATCCATTCCCTTGACCCACTTCTTGAATGATCGCAACATCTGGAAATGGTTGCAGGTATCTGCTGAAACGAAAAGTGTCCATGTCCTTGGAGTCACTTCAGCATGATTTTTGAACAACTTCAGTTGAGCTAACTTCTCAGCGAAGAACAAGTCTTCCATCCATTGAGTCTTCTTTCTATCTAAAGCTCGGATAATGCTATCCATGTGATTGGACCTATCATTGCAGACTGTGTTGAAGTGATATAGTGTGACTGGATACCTCTTTGACATCCACAGGGTCCAATAATGGAATGGCCTCAAAACATCCATGATGTTCTTGACAATTGTCCATTCATACTGTGTTGTGAACAGTTGCTGGTAGTCAATGTATTTTGGATGTTGGAGCCACTTGTGGGTAAATTCATATCATTGATAGCCTCACTCAAACAACATCAGTGTTAAGTTCCATCATGACTTCACATCCATAATATGTAGTACCACAATGTAGAGTTTGGCAATGTGACAGTGAATGAACTCTTTTCGATGACCAGGTGAGAGCATTATCAGTACAGCAAGCATTCTCTGCTATATGAAGATCAGTTTCAGGACTTTCACAATATCTTGAAATACGCACTGTCACAATTATCTCAGCTACACCTGATGTCATGGCTGACACCTTATTGATTCTAGCATTGCCCTCCTCTCGAAGTCATTGACTCTTCCCAATCTCTATGCTTTCATTCTCTCCAATTTGCTGGTTGGGTTCATGGGCTACCCAAGACTTGGTGCGGCATTTTGCAGCCAGCTGGCTTATGAATGTACCTAAAGCCAGCTGTATGATGTGCGCCATGCATGGTATGTGGTTCCTCAATGCAGGCCACTTGATTACCGAGGCCTCAAGTGTTGATTGTAGCTCGTATGTCATCGAGTAGTTTGAGGAAACATTATCAGTCATAATTCCCAGCACACGGCCATCGGTAGGATCAAAACAATCAAGCTCATCCTTCAAATACATGGCCATCCTTGCTCCAGTATGTTGGCTCTTCACATATCATCCTTCATTAGCTTTCGAAACCGAAACAGAATAGGTGATCAACTTCATTGAAAGCAAGTTGTACTTCCCACAATGCCCAATTTTGATCCATATAGTTAGTAATAACTGAGGTTGTGGCGAGTCTGAGAGTTGATGTCCATCCGTCCAAAGCCAAAGTAAGTTTATTTCATAACTGCAATTGCTTCTTGATTACCCTCAAGGTCAGTGCATATTCCCTCTGGCTCATGTTGCTACCGGTCATGGTGGACGACAGTACTAGATCACTTTGTAATGCTGCATATGACCGTCCTAGCTCGAGATTTGATATAGCTTTCCATCCAATATAAGCCGAAAGAAATCCTAAAATGAGGTTGCGATTCCATGTGTCATGGTGTAATTCCAATGTTTTAAAGTCCTTAGCTGCCAGCTTGGAACGTTTTGTCTGTCATTTCAGCCAATATGGATTAACTCAGATGTCAAATATGAATTTCCTCTGCGAACCTACTATTGTAATTCCTCGACTTCCTTGGCTCTTCAGGATGGCCAAAGCTGTGTCATTGACAGTCAAACTAGTCAATTCAGTAACTTCCGACTCTGTTAATTGGTTTAACATTGGGATGTGAGCTTTTGCAAGCAACTGTTTTCCCATTGAGCTGTTCCCATGTTCCGATGGACGGCAAAGGACTGGATGACAAACGATCTATATCATCCCAGGGCTGCTGGTCTCCACAAGTTTGCAGTGCATGTGTAATCGCCATGAAGAGGCATATGTACAATTCTCCTAAGCAATAGGACGTTCTGAGCCAACATTTGTTGTAGCCTATAAAGCATGGAAGATGATTTGTAAGGTAATGTCACTCAAATTATGATTGAAGACATGTTGATTTTTGGAAGAGATCATAACCTCTAGCAATGAGATAGTTAAAGATTGTGAATCTGACATAGCGGTAGCAATTGGACAGCTGGGTAATCCGACTAGAGTGACTGCCAAAAGTAACATTTGAGTAAAGCAGAATGTGCATTCTTAAATATTGACTTCAGAGCTACAAGCAAGAAATCAGATCTGTGAGACATAGCATGATCATTTGTGAAGTTGTGTACAAGGACATATAGAAATGACTGACTGTGTAAAACTCAATTTAGGAACAGCACAATGCAGTTCATTTCTGTGTACCATACAGAGCCCCCACAAAAAGTATAAACACTCCCTAGGAGTTCAATTGTAGGAGGCGGATGCGATGTTGTCACTAGCATTTTTGCCAATAAATGCTGCTGATAGGTTGATTGAGGGTTAACTGCGTTCAATTGCGCTTAGATTATCCAAGATGGAAGCTCAAACATTGTTGACGCTCTGTTGACCCTCCGTTGATGCTCCATTCACACACTTTGTAGGACATTGTGACAGTATCGTTGCGAGGATTTTTGCCTAGAAAGGCAGCTGATAGTTCGATTATGAATATATGTGGTCCGATAACCCCTTGATATTCAATAATGTAAGGCCTAAAATTGTTAATGCTGTGTTGAAGCTGATTTTTGTGCATAATCGAGTTGTTGGCGAAAGCATTTTTGCTTTGACAGGCGGCCGATAGTCCAATTATAGATTGATATTGTCCCACAGCTCGGTTGTTATTCAAGAAGCAAGTGCGGATATTGTGGATGCTCCGGTGACGCTCTTATCTAGGATATAGCGGAGATGTTGTCGCAATAAGGTTTGGCTAGAAAGGCGGCCGATCGTTCAAGAATGGGTCAATGTCGCAGCACAGCCCTCAGAAGATCCAAGATGAAGAGCAATAAGTCGTTGACATTCCGTTGATGCTCCTTTTAAGGATATAGTAAATATGTTTTCGCAACAAGATATGCCTACAATGCCGGCCAACAGTTCGATTATGAGTTAATGTCACTGTGTCCCCCATTGGATCTTCCAAGATGCGCAGCCAAAATCATTTACCATCTGTTAATGCCTATTTTTCGGATCCAGCAACGAGCATGTAATTTCCCTTTTTCCCCATAACACCGACCAATACATTCACTTTGGCAGGATGTGGCAATGCAGGCCTTTGATTGGTGATTCTGTAAGCCTAACAATTGTTAACACTCAGTTGATGCTCACATGAATCACATTGAAATGGCCTTTGTACACTCAATCAATGTATGGAACGAATCATATACAGAGTATTGACATCCATCATTGCGTCTCTCAGAATCATGATTTCCATTCAGGAGCGTTTGTTACCTCTCACATTCTAATCAACCTTGATGCCAGCTATCCAAGTGAGAGATGGCGTGGCCCTATCACATTCCTGTACAATTGGTCGGCAATTTAAGCTATGTAGATTGGTTGACTAGTTTTTGTTTAATATAGCTCAGCTTCCACACCTAGCCTCATCCAGCTCCTTCTCCTCAACTTCCATGACATACCATAAGCCATTTCAAATGTCTCAATCCTGTGCACCAGGTCTGAGCACAGAGTTATGCAGTTGAATGCATGGATGTATGCAGGATGACAGTTGTCATTCAAACAGATTCGTATTGAGCATTGACCACTCTTTCTGTGCCTGGTATGATATCATTCAGTTAAATTTTGTAAGCATATTTCATCACTAATATAGCTTTTACATTCTCACTTAACAGTAATTAGCAAATTGAAATCGAACGTGTCAGCCGTCTTATAACCTGATTTGGATTCTAGAACTCTCGCATGGTGCGCTCGACTTTTGCACATGCACAGTTAAAATATCATCTCTCACAATTTGGTCACTGAAAATAACCAAAAAGCTGACACAATGCACAATTGGCTCCCAAATTGCATTTCATTGAGATATGACGTCTAAAATACCAATTCGCCTCTCTATTCCTCCGATAACGGAGAGGCTGTTACCATGTCTCTGTCAAAATCTGATTACTATATGGTGATTAGCTGAGGAGGCTATATGCAGAGGTAGAAGCTAATGAGTTCAACAGGCTTCCAATTCTGAATGTATGATGAATTGGGATCTGTGGCAAGTGCAAGACTGGGTATACTACTACGTGACTGTGGCTTCCAAAACCTTAGCTAAATATGAGTACTTCCTGGTCAAGAAGTCTCTTGCGGTATTTCCAATATTCCAGGAACAATGACAAGACACTCCATGAGCTCTCCAAATGGTGTTGGTGTGGGTGCCACTGTATCATCTTCTGTTTGGGGTGGAACGATTGCTGGAACCCTGAATTCGGATGTTCCGTACATCTTATCTCCTTCATGGAAGTAGTCCACTGCATCCTCACATCCTGGGTGTGTGAATTCGTCAAGCTTCATCTGATTCTGCCAAAACCTCTCCATGCACTGCTGTACAGTTTTGGTAATTGTGCCCATCACCCAGCAGGGTTCATCATATTCGCTCAGCTGGCCCGGCACAGTCTTCGTATCATCCTCATTATCCAAATCTTTCCCATCGTCGGAATTTGAAAGATCACTCAGACTGTTGCCGGTAGGTACCGTCATCATCTAAAACGTCGTTTCGGGTTCTGTATTGATTACTCCTGCGTATTATGCATTCTTTATATCTTCCTGCTCTTCCGGAACCGCTGCCGCTGCGTCCTCAACTCCCTTCCGTACCCTGTCTGTTTCTCTCTAAACACAATCCTTCATCTATTTTTCTATCTGTTCATTGCTTAAGAAATGCATTTCTTGCCGTTTCTTGGCCACAACCTTCTCTTTAAATTGCAAGCTGCGTAACGCCCGAAGGGTCCGCTTCTTTCTTCTCTTAAGCTGCTGTCACCTTCATTCGGTTGATGACCTCGTTGGGTGGACCACTTTGTTGATTTGCCATATGTGCGAGTCGGACTTGCCGAAAATTTTGTTTTCAGAGGCTTAACAATTGAACCTTGCATTGACTTTGTTGTTGGGTGAGTTGTCGGCTGTTGGAAGATATTGACAATATGGAGGCAAGCTGCGTCTTTTATGTCAAGGTTGGTACGTTTACTCATCTTGAACAGAGCAAAATCTCCCGTTTGACTGCAAATCAAATGGGAATAGTCAGGCTAACCATACAACATGACTTCATTGTTAGCGTTAGTTTCATGTAATATCCTGGGATTCATTTGAGACAAACATCACCAGATGTCTTTTTCCTCGAACAATGCCCTATTCATAACACAAAATCAGGTGATTTCGGCTGTCGTACATCACGATTTCTCCATGTACACAAAATAGCCACATCGCCCAAAATTATTGCAAATTGCGGGGTGGTGGGAATGCCCTACAACTTGCAGCCATACGCAGCAGGGTTCGGCTTCAGTATAACCAACCTGTTCGCTGCTACGTATCTCATTCTAACATGAAGCTAACTATATAGTTCTCAGAACTTCCCACTCCTTTTCGTTATCATCTTCCTCTCCTGAACCAAACCAGCAAATCATCAATGCAAAACCACCTCAGCCAGGGCCAAGGGGATCCAATTCGAGCTGATTGACAGGTGCTCCATCAAATACGTCATACATTGGCCCACAACAAGAACACAGACACCAGTCAGTCCACTGCAACGCAGCCAATGCAGCCACCAAAAATAACACCCAGGATGCACATTTAAGAATCGTCCGTAAGACAGGAAGCAGCATCAATAAACAGTAGCATGCAGTTGGATGTAAGTATATCCATATCGAGGTAAATGGCCATCATTTAATGGTATAACGTACGGCAGGTGTGCGTAGAGAGCTACATGACCAATATATCGCTGCCCTTAACAGGAAACCTCCATGGTCGACGAAGCTATTTGTCCGCACTGTCCGTGAATTCGAACATCATGATGTTACCAGCTCTGGGATGTTCCTGGACAAATTTCCTGACAAGCATCCCTGTGAGTGAAAGAAATGGGTTTTCATCACCTTAGGCGAGGCTACAGAAGTGTATATGGTTGAAGTAATAGCCGAATCTCATTGTTAGAAGCAGCAACTAAATTCTTGCAGGTTTTCAACATGTCTGCTAATATGGCAAGGCAAGGAGGTCGGGTACAGCTGGAACAGTCCGACATGCACCTGGCCTTGAAAATGGCCACAATGGCCAAAGGAGGGTTTTCGTGCACCACAATAGAGGAAACACAATATCTGATGAAGAAACTTCATGCCGAGGTCCAAGAAGAAAAGAAGTGGCGAGTTGAGTTTCATTGGCACGAAAAGGGGATTGCTGGAATAGAAAGAAACCAGGCTATGCATTGTCAAAATCATGTGGCCAGATGCCTTCCTTGCTACAATGGCACTGGAAAGTATCTGCGGACATGCGGGAGACACAAAGAAACAGGTGCACCTCCACCCAACCAATGCAGCCAGCCGACTCCATAGCCAACAGCACCTCTGCCTGGAACACCACCAGCCCCAACCGGTAACAATTCCAGAGCCCAACATTCCCAAATCGTCAATTGGCCGGCTGGCTTTATGTATTCACATACATCTGTTGCCTGTGCTGAATTTCTCACCCTGGATGCATCTGCCCTGGATAGCCAGCACATTACCGATTTTGATCCAGATATGCTGACTGATGATGGAACATCCACTGGTTAGTACACTACCTGCTGTGTGGTAATGTGGCTAACAACCATTTTGAAGACCAGAGCAGCCTATTGAGTGAACCGGCAAGTGATGACAAGCATTGATTGAAACGTACTGCATTTTGGAGATTATTGTTATCTACAATTAGCGCACACTGTGAAGTATATTTCAAAGGATATATATATATGTATTATTAATGAACAATGTATTGATCAAGAAGAGATTAAATAAAAATGCTAGAAAGAATACCAAAACAATGTGAATGATAGATTACACCAAATCAAATGATTGCATATTGTGGATACACCCACGACAAAATGAGCATCAACGACGTGTCAACAATTTCAGGCGACGTACGTGTGATGATTAGGAATTGATTTGGTTGTAGTTATACGTAATCGAAGTATTGGCAACCATAATTACCAAAACTGATGGTGACACACTCCCTACCTAGTGGTAGGAACCGTTCGGGACCGCCGCTTTGGGTCTGGGTCAGAACCGAACTGTCGCCAAATATGCGCTGCGGGTCGTCAAGAAACCCGAACAGTCAATTCGGGTATGGTTCGATGGACAGCTCCCAACCCGTCAGGATAGGGCGGGTTGGCAGTGGGGTGTCAAGCGGGTCCGTCTGTACATTCAGATAATGCTCTTGCTTTTGGTGTTCGATAACTGTATTCGATCAAAAGCGCTCAACTGACATCCAATATTCGGTTTTTAAACACTTTACGGGTTGCGACATTGGCTATTTTGTAAACAATATTTTTCCTTTTGTGTGTTCTATTTAGAAGTACAAAGGCGGTCAATAGTACTGTTATGAACTCAGACATCTGCACAATGACTTGATTACCCAATATACAAGACCAACAATTGTTGACACTCAGTTGATGCTCATTGTCAGAATGGGGCAATGACCGTGTCGCATTTTTTTCGCCTATACAGGCAGTCATTACACCCATTACGCCTAGCCACAACTAGGTCACATTGTAATTACCTGACTTAGAAGACTAAAAATCGTTGATGCTCGGTTGACGCTCATTTTCATGATGGGGTAATGAACAGCTCCGACATTGTTTTGGTCGAAATGGCCGCCAATTCATCATATATGAAGCAATACCACAAATCAACACTTAGATAACCCAAGATACAAAGGCAAAAGTCGATGACGCTCGGTTGACGGTCATTTTCAGAATGAGGCAGTGACCGTGTGGCTTGCTGTTTTACCTATAAAGGCTGACAATGCAACGGTTATGCTAAATACTGATTAAATCGCTTCTCTATTACCAAACTTACAAGACCAAAAATTGTTGACGCTCCGTTGATGCTCATTTTCAGAATGGGGCAGTGACTATGCAGCATGCTGTTTTGCCTTTAAATGCTGCCAATGCAATGGTTATACTAAATAGCGATTCAAACACTTCACAATTACCATACTTACAAGACCAAAAATTGTTGACCCTCCGTTGACGTTTATTATCACAATGGGGCAGTGACCATGTCGCTTGCTGTTTTGCCTATAAAGGCCGCCACTACAACGGTTATGCTAGATAGCGATGAAATCACTTCACAATTACCCTACTTACAAAACGAAGAATCGTTGACCCTCCGTTGATATTCATTTTGCCATGGGTGTATCTGCAATATGGAATCAATTGATTTTGCGTAGTCTATCATTCACATTGTTTTGGCAGCCTTTTAAGCGTTTTCATTGACTTTCTTCCTGATTACTACATTGTCCTTTAATAATATATATAAATATATTCTTTAAAATATACTTTACAGTGTCCACTATTTGTAGATAATAATACACTCCAAAATCCAGTTCCTATCGATCAATGCTAGTCATCACTGCCAGGTTCGCTCAATAGGCTGCTTTGGTCTCCAATATGCATGTTAGCTGCATTACGACACAGCAGATAGTGTACTAACCAGTGGCTGTTGCTTGATCAGTCAGCATATCTGGATCAAAATCTGTATCGTTCTGGCTATCTTGGGCAGACGCATCGAGAGTAAACAATTCAGCACTGGCAAGAGCTGTATGTAAATTGGCATATTCGGCTGGCACATTGACAATTTGGGATCCTTCGGCTCCCGCATTGTTACCGAGTAGCGCAGATTGCATTCCGGGCAAAGGGGGCATTTTGGGCAGAGGTGGTGTCGGCTCTGCTGTCGTCGGTCTGCGTCGCTTGGGTGGAGGTGCACCTGTTTATTTGCATCTTCAGCGTGTCTGCAGAGTGTTTGCATTGCAATGTTGGCAAGGAAGTCATCCGTCGGTTTGATTTTGACGAAGCATCGCCAGGTGTCTTACTATCGCAGCCTTCAGCCTTTAATGGCCTGGCAACTCAACACGCCACATCTTCTCATCTTGGACTTTGGCACGAGGTTTCTGAATCAAATTCATGGTTTGCTCACCTACGGTGTGCGACAAGTCGCCACTGGCCATTTGGTCCGAATCAATGCCAGGCTCATGTCGGACTGTTCCAGCTGTACCCGACCTCCTTGCCTTGCCATAGTAGCAGACGTGTTGGAAACCTACCAGAAATGAGTTGCTGCTTGTAACAATGAGCTTCGGCTAGTACCTCAACCATATTCACTTTTGTAGCCTCCTCTAAGGTGATTAAAGCCTGCTTTGTCCACTCCCGGGGATGCTTATCACGAAATTTGTCTGCTGAAATCCCAGAGCTGACAACATCATGATGTTTGACTTCACGGACTGTGCGGACAAATACCTTCGTCGACCATGGATGTTTCCCGTTCCGGGCAGTGATCAATTGTTCACATAGCTCTCTACCTACACTCGCTGTACCTTATACGGTTATTTGATGACCATTAACCACTGTATAGATATACTAACATCCAATTGCATGCTGCTTCTAATGCGTGCTGCTATCAGTCATACGGATGATTTTTAAATGTGCATCCTGGGTCATATTCTTGGTGACTGCATTGGCAGCGTCGCAGTGGACTAACTGGTGTCTGTGTTCTTGCTGTGTGCAATTATGTAATGTATCAGCCGAAACGCCGATCATGCAGCTCGATTCTGATCCGGTCACCCCTGGCTGAGGTGTTTGTGTATCCATGATTTGGTGGTGTGGAATTGGAGACGAAGGTGATAACAGAAAGAAGTGGGAAGTCCTGAGGAATATATTGTTAGCTACATGTCAGAATGGCATATGTAGCAGCCAAGTCATACTTTATACTCAAGTTGATTGCTGCTGCGTATGGCTGCAAGTTGCAGGGGTTTCCCACCATCTCGCAACTTACAATAAGTCGGTCCGATGGTGTTAGTTTGTGTACCAGGGATATGTTGCGGTGTACGACCGCCGAAATCGCATAACTGTTGGATATAGATAGGACATTCTTTGAGGAAAAGGATGTCTGCTGATGTTTGTCTCAAAAAACCCCCTGGATAATACATGAAGCAGACACTAACAATCATGTTATATTGTACAGTTAGCCTAACTATTCCCGTCTTATTAACAGTTACAAGCCAGATTTGGCTGCGTTCAAGATGATTTAACTTACCAACCTTGATATAACAGACTCCGCTTGCCTTCATACTGTCCATATCTTGCAACATCCAACATCTCGCCCAACAACAAAGTCAACACAAACCACAATGGTCAATGCTCCGAAAAAGAACTTTTTGCCACTCCAAGCAGCCAAATACAGCAAAATGACACATCGTTCCACACGCTGACGTGATCAAGCAAATGAGGTCAAGAGCGGCTTAAAGGCAGAAAGAGTCCGAGCCTTCGGGGTAGTGCGGAGCTTGCGATCCAAAAACACACTTGTGGCAGAGAAACGATGAGAAACGCACTTCTATCAGCAGTGAAGAGAAAGGGAAATAGATTGAGGATTATGTTGAGAGAGAGACTGCTAGGTCAAGACAGCGAGTAGACAGGAGCAGGAAGTTACGGAGACGGCTGAAAACTTGGGATTGATGACCAGACAGCCCGAAAAAACGTTTCACAAGATGATGGTCCCGATCGGAGATAGTTTGAACTATACTGCAACTTCCGATGATGGGGTGCACGGGGAAGATCAGAATGATGAAGAGACAGAGCAGCGCAAGCTGAGCAAAGATGACAAATCCGGCTGCGTGATGGGGAAAATATCTAAAACGGTCCAGCAGCACATGCACAGATTTCGGCAGAAGCAGATGAAGCTTGATGAATTGACACAACCGGGATGGGGGGACGCAGCCGATTACTTCCGGTAAATAGATAAGAAGTACGGCACATCTGAATTGAGAGTTCCAGCAGTTGTTAAACTGCAAACAAATCCAGATGTAGGTGCACCTACTCCCACAACATTTGGAGAGCTTATAGAATGTCTTGATATTGTCCCCGGAAGATCGCAAATGCCGCAAGGTACTTCTCGACCAGGAAGTAGTCATATGTCGATAGGTTCTGGGAAGCCCTAGTCGGACACTGGTATACCCGGTCTTGCGCCAGCCAAGGAGCTGAATTCATCACCAATGCTAAATGCAAAGCCTATTGAGCCCGTAAGCTTTTACCCCTGCATATGGCCTCCTCAGCTAATCTCCATATGGATATTGCATTCGGACGAAGACATTGTGACAGCTCTTGCGTCAGCAGAGGAATAGATAAGCAAATTGTCATTATTCACGTCATGTCTCAATGAAAAGTGATATCTGTACCAATTTGGTTATGTGTCATCTTTTTCTTGATTTGAGTGACCAAACTGTGAGACATGATACTTTGTCTATGCATCTGCAAGGGTCGAACGCACCATGTGAAAGTTCTAGAATCCAAATCATGTTGCGAGAGGGCCAACGAGCTCGATTTTTGTTTGCCAATTTGCATTCAGTGAGGAAGCAAAAGTAAAATTAGTGACGAAATACACTAACAAAATTTAAGTGAGTGATGTCATACGAGTCATAGAAGGAGCGCTTAGTGCTCAATATGAATCTGTCTCCATGATGGCTGTCATGCGGTATGTATCCACGGATTCAGCGACATAACTTTCCACACAGTCCTGGTGCACATGGTTCAGATATTTGAAAATTGCTTATAGTACGTCATGGAAATCGAGGAGATGGAGCTGGATGAGGAAAGGTGAGGAAGTTGAAGTATATTAATCAAAAATTAGTGAAATGATTTACATGCTGTCAATTGCCAGCCGAAAGCGCAGGAACGTGATGGAGCCACATCATCTCTCACTCACATAACGTGCATGGAGATTGATCACAAATTGAAATGCCAGAAACCTTCGGGATGCAAATGAAAATAATTAGAAATGCAATACCGGATATCGATAATGTGGATATAATCAGTCGCACACGATGATTCAGTGTAGGAAGACCATTTGTCATTTCCCAATCCAAAAATAAGTGTCAATGGAGCATCAATGATTTTCAGTCTTTCACATTCGACAATCAAAGGGCTGCATTTTCATGTCACTTTAAAGTAAATGTTTTGGTCGGCGTTATAGCTAAAATGGCAATTGACATGCTTGTTGCCCGGTTCAAAAACTAAGCGTCAACAGAGCATCAACAATTGTTGGATTTGCATCTCGGAAAACCCAACAGCTATGCGGTGAAATCAACCCATAATTGAACTATCAGCCACCATTCTACGCCAAAACGCTTCGAAAATATGACTACCATGTCCTAAAAACGAGCATCAACAGAGCATCAAAGATTGTTGGCCTTGCATCTCGGAAAATGCTACGGTTGAGTGGTGATATTGATCTATAATTGAACCACAGGCCACCTTTCCACTCAAAAATACTTGTGACAGCATTGTTACCATGTTCTAAAAATTAGCATCAACGATTGTTGGCCTTGCATCATGGAAGATGCTATGGCAGTCCGGCGACATTAACCCATAATCGAACTATTGCCCACATTTTTATACAAAAATGCTTGCAACAACATCGCTACTTTGTCATAAATCTGAGCATCAATGGAGCATCAATGGAGCGTCAACGATTGTTGGCCCTGCATCATGGAAATGCTAGGGCTGTGCAGCAAATTAACACATAATAGAACAACAGGCCGCCATTCTAGGCAAAAATGCTTCCAACAACATTGCTACCATGTCCTAAAATGAGCCTCAATGGAGCGTCAACAATTATTGGCCTTGCATCATGGAGAATGCATGGGCTGTGCGGCGACATTAACCCCTAATCCAACTATCGGCCGCCTTTTTAGGCAAAAACCCCCCAAACAACAGCGCTACCATGTCCTAAAAATGAAGGTCAACAAAGCATCAATGATTGTTGGCCTTGCATCATGCAAAATGCTGGGGCTGTGTGGCGACATTAACCCATAATCAAACGATCGGCCGCCTTTCTCGGCAAAAATAGTTGTGAAAACATCGCTACTGTGTCCTGAATCCAAGTGAGAACAGAGCGTCAATGGAACGTCAATGATGCGTCAACGGAGCGTCAACAAATTCTGGTCATGCAATCTGCATAATGCAACGGCTGTGTATCGACATATCCCCAGAATCACAGTATTGGCTGACTTTGGTGGCAAAAATCCCACCAACAATGCCACTACCGCCTCGTAAAAATATGTCAGCAGAGCGGCAAAAGGTTTTGTGGGGCTCAGTAAGCTTCACAGCAAAGAAATGCCTTGGGTCGTTCCTAAATGCCATTCTTAACGGTCAGTCTATATAGTATGATGCTGTATACAACTCAACAACTATGCATGCAGTGTCTCACCGGTCTCACTATTGGCTTGCAAGTAGCTCAAGAGTCAATATTTAAGAACCAGCGTTCTACTCAATAATAATGTCACCTTTGAAAGTCTCTCAAGCCGAATAAAACAGTCTCCAACTTCCTACAGCCATGTCGGATCCCCAATCGATAAATATCTTGTTCGCTAGAGATTATGATGTCTTCCAATAATGAACCAGTCGTTATTCCCGATTTGAGCAACCTTAGTATTCAAATCATATCCGACGCTTGGTGGGCATCAATCAATGTGTGCTCGAATCATCCTATTGGTTGGAAAATTTCAAGATATGCACCTTCATGGCGCTTATATTTACACTTCGGAATTGAGGAGACCGGCTGTCCTGGCATCATATGTATCATTTGCCATCAAGTTCTTCGGCATCCATCAGAGCATGGGACTAGCTCCATGGGGAAATACTTGCTGGCAAAAGCACACATTGCAAAGTTAAATGAACTAACAGAGTCGGAAGGTTCTGAATTGACAAGTACAACCGTTGACAAAAGAGCATTGGCCATATTGAAGAGACAAGGCAGTTATGGAATTACGATTGTAAGATTGCAACAGAAATCAATATTCGACAGTTTGGTCGTACTTATATTGACTTCGTTGACAGACACAATGCTCCAAACTGGCAGCAAAGGACTTCCTAACTGCCGAATCTCACCAAGATACCTGGAATCGCTACCTTATGTTAGGATTGGTTTCAGCTCACAATCCTTGGAATGCTATCTCAAACCTCGAGCTACGACGGTCATATACTGCATTACGCAGCGAGCTGGTGCTTCTATCCGCCATCACCCTTAGCAACCTTCGCCGGAGGGAATACTCACTTACAGTGGATACGATTAAGAAGCAATTGCCGTCAAGAAATAAAGTTAGCTTACCTTTAGATGGGTGGACATCAACGAACAAATTGGTGCTAACATCAGGTATAGCTTACTATATGGATCGAAATTGGCCATTGCGAGAAGTACAACTCGCGTTCAACGTGGTTGATAACCTGTTCTTTCCTATATCGAATGCTAATCAAGATTACTTGGTTAAGTATCAACATGCTGGAGCAAGGCTAGCCATACATTTGCAGGAGAATCTGGATCGTTTTGAGCGTACCGATAGCTGTCTACTTGGAATTGAGAGAAACAATGCTTCTTCAAATTACTCGATGACTTGGGAACTGCAATCAACCCTTGATGCCTCCAGTATCATGTGGCCATCAATGAGAAACCACATACCATACATGGCGCATGTGATTCAGCTTGCATTGGCTGTATTAATGACCAGTCTTGGGGTCAAAGGCCGCACCAAATCTTGGGAAGCCCATGAGTGCAAACAGCAATTTGAAGAGAATGAAAGCACAGACATTGGGAAGAGTCAAAGACTGCAAAAAGAGGGCAATGCTACAATCAACAAGGTGTCGGTGATGCGGCCGGGTTTGGCAAAGATAATTGAGGCAGTATTTATTTCAAGACATTGTGAATGACCTGAAACTGAGATTCATATAGCAGAGAATGCTTGGTGTATTGATTACGCTGACACCTGGTTGTCGAAACAAGTTCATTGACTGTCAAAAAGCCAAAGTCCGGAATGCAGTACTATCTATTATGGATGTGATCACTCGTTGGAACTGGACACTGGAGTTGGTCGAGGGTGACTACCGATTATGTGAATTCACTCACTAGTGGCTTGAAAACTCAAAATACAGTGATTAATGGCCACTCTTCACAACACAGGATGAGTGGACTATTGTCAAGTATGTGATGGAAGTTTTACAGCCATTACGGTATTGAACCCTGTGGATGTCGAAACGGCATACCGTTACTCTGCATCACGTCATCACTGTCTACAATGACATGTTTGATCACATGGATGGCGTGACGAGAGCTTTCGCCAAGAAGAAGACACAAAGAAACGAAGACTTATACTTTGCCGTGAAGGTTGCCTGCCAGAAGCTGTCCAAATAGTACGCGGAAGGCACTCCAACAACTGGTCTGCATCTCATTTCAGCGCATATCGTTGATTCATTCCGGAAGTAGCGATCATTTAGGAAGTGGGACAAGGCAATGGATATGAATCTTGAGGATGAGATGCCTTATACTACCCAATACCGTGAGAGATTTTTGAAGTATGTGGAGAATGAATACTGCGACAAACATTGACAAATATCCATTACTAAACCTGAAAATAATCAGCACAGCAACATCTTCCCCTCTGCAAAAGCTTCAGAATTTGGTCAATCATCTTTTGATCCATATGATTTGTTCAGCGATGATGACGAATACCTAACGCCTAAATGTGTGGCAGAAATGACTCCCGGACGAAGTGATCATGCAGCTCCCTTATTGACAGCGGCATGGCACTATTTGAATTCACTGCCTGAATCACCAAAGAACTGAGGGCAAGTAAATCCAAATGTTAATGATTATCACTTCAATCCCATGGAGAGTAGCAGTATATTTTGGTCACCAGATATCACGAACTGGTGGCGCCAGCAGGGGGAAACGCACTCAAAGTATGCCGATCTCTCCAATGTGGCTCGCGACATATTCTCTATTATTCCATATGCTGTCAGAGTGGAGGCCAGTTTTTCCCTTCGGCGAGATGTTATTGGTTGGAGACAGTCTAAAACCACTGGCGAGACGCTTAGGGAAAAAGTCATAGTTAGGCAGTTCGCTCGAGCCAATAACGGAATGTTGGTGGGCGATTGTGAAGCATTGGATTCTGTGGAAACTCAAAACGACTTGGAATTGAAGAAAGAGACCGAGGAAAGAAAATTCCACTGAATGGCCAAGGTCTACGACTTTTTGGAGATGTGGCATGGCAGCCAAAAACTACATGCTACACAGAAAGAATCTCGGGCTCAAAACGACCAAACAACAACCGGAGGATACATTTCCGATACCAAAGAGATCATCAATGCATCCCGGTCAAACTTCCAACATGATGGTGCGGCTGCATTTAAATTGTCAGAAAGATCACCTTTGCCACCAGCTTTGTCTGCAAAGGATGTCTCTGGAGGACGAACGCAAATTTTAAACATCCCCTGAATCCGAAGAATACACTGTCATCCATCTGAAAGTGATAAGGATAGTGCACCTGAAACAATTTCCAACACCGAAAATTGGCTTAACTGGAATGGTGACTTGGATAATCCAAACGAGAGTGAAGACGAATGTTAGGTAGACAATGAATGCGACATAGCGCAATCCAGTGGCATTAAGGCTTCGGAGAGCCCAGAGCACCGCGTTGTGAGTGCCGCACCGAATGTTCCTGTATTGATTCAGCCAACATGGAAGTCAATGAAACAGGCTGAAAAAGGGTTGGTGACTGTCAATACAATGGAAACAAGGTGGAACAAGGGAAACAAGAAAAAGTAGAACAGATTTGGTCAATATGTTTTCACCAGGTTCTATATGTTGCTTGACTGAGAACTTCACTTAGAGATATATTACGGGAGAATGCTGAGCAGTCGCATCAGGATATATGTTCATAAAGAAATCTATAGCTGGCAAAATACGGTATTCAAATAGATGTATTAATTTTGGTAGAATGGGAGAGGTCCATGCAAGAATATTTCTGGGCTCGGCTTTGCCAACTGGCTGATTCTAAATCGGACAGTAAGGCAATGACTCAGTTCAAACAATTACTTCTACTCTCAGCGATGGCTGCAGAAAGTAACTATACAACACTTCAAAATGAGCGTCAACAGAGCGTCAATGATTTTCAGTCTTGCGTCCTGGGTAATTAGACCGCCAATAGATTGAAAAAAGTCATAAAGGACTTTCTGGTCGCCTTTATAGGTAAAACAAGTTATGGTACCTTCTCTGCACCATCTTGAAAATGAACGTCACCGGAGCGTCAACAATTATTGGTCATGTACATTTGGTAATCTAGGTGGCAACTCTTTGCAGACAGTCAGAAATGAAGTATGGACCGCCTTTATAGCAAAAAGAGAAAGTAAAATGCTCCCTGCCCCATCAAGAACATGAGCGTCAACGGAGCATCAACGCTTGTTGGCCTTGCATCATGGTTAATCTCAGCACGAAGTGGTCATTATTGTCTATATATGTTGTTTTGAGTAGTTTTGTAGGTCAAAACGCTCAAGAATGCTTGGTGGTAGCTCTGTAAATGAAATAAATTGTTCCTGTCTGGGAGGATGCGGTGGAAATATCTCGTACATATTTGCCTATAAAGGCTGCCATATCCTTGTTTATGGATGCTTGTGGTCAAGTTCTACTGATATAACCGAAGATGAAAGAGAAAAAATCGTAGACTCTCCGTTGAAGCTCATTTTCAAGATGGGGTAGGAAGCGTGTAGCTTTCTCTATTGTCCAAAAAGGCGGCCAATACAATCTTTCTGCCTACATGCAACCAGTTACCCTCCAGATTACCCAAGATATGTGACCAACAATCATTGACGCTTCATTGACACTCATTTTCAGGATGTGCTAGGGAGGGTGTCGCTGTTTGTTTTGATCATTATGGTGGCCGGTACATTCAAAACAGTTAGCAATGTACCAATGTCAATATTTTCTATTCAACAGTAGCATATCTGAATGCAACTATAAATAGTGGAACCAGAAATGCACAACCGGAAATTGGAACAGACGGGTCCAGCCGAACCCAGCAACACCCATGGGTTGATGGGTACAGGTCCGGGATTGCTCCACCAGGAGGTAGAGGGTCGGGTTTTTGGACAGGTCTGGAACTGAACCGACCCATTTTTGCGGTCCAAACCTGGACCGCTGGCAGGTTCCCTGGACCTGTTGCTAACACTATCCCTACCCCATCTTGAATATAAGCATCAATCGAGTTTCAATGATTTTTGGTCATGCGTCCTGGGTAATCACACTGCCAATAGGTTGCAGACAGTCATAAAGGAATTATTGGCCACCTTTATAGGCAAAACAGAGTGTGATACCCCCCCTGTCCCATCATGAAAATGAGCATCAACTGAGTGTCAACAATTGTTGGTTGTGTATATTGGGTAATCTGGGGGGCAACAGGTTGGAAATAGTCATAAACGAAGTATTGGCTGCCTTGATAGGCAAAGGACAATGTGAAACAATCCCTGCCCCATCTTGAAAATGAGCGTCAATGGAGTGTGAAGCATTGTTGACCTTCCATCATGGTAAATCACAGGGCACTGTGGCTGTTATGGTCAATATACATCATTTTGACTATTGTTGTACACTAAAAAGATCAAGAATAGTTAGCAGTAGCTCTGTAAATGAAATATGTTGTTACTGTCCCGGCGGATGTGGTGGGAATATCCTATACATATCTATCTATAAAGGCTGGCATGTTCTTGTATATGAATGCTTCTGATAAAGTGCCACTCATATGACCGACGATGCAAGACCAAAAATTGTTGACATTCTGTTGACACTCATTTTCAAGATGGGGTTGTGAGCATTTCACGTTCACTTTTTGCTATAAAGGTGGCCAATTCTTTGTTTATGGCAATGTTTAACCTGTTGCCCCCCAGATTACCCAAGATACACAACTAACAATCGTTGATGGTCCATTGACTATCATCGTCAGGATGTTGTTGTGCATGTGTGTCTGTTTGTTTTGATCATTCAGGCGGCCAATAGGTCGACAATACACTGTGACATACCAATGTCGATATTTTTCGATTACCAGTAGCATATCTAAATACAACCATCAATGCAAAACCCACAATGCAGAAGCCGAGAATGGAACCGACGCATATTGCTTAACCCGGCGAAACACGCAGGTTGACAGGTACAAGTTCGAGTGCAGCCTGCCAAGATTCAGCGCATTGGGTGTTTGGACGGGTCTGGAACCAAACGAATCCATTTATGGGGTCCACAAGCGGACCATTGGCCTGTTACCCAGACCCGCTGCTAACACTATAGATAATAAGTAAGGTTGGCAGGCAAGGCAAATATAGTGGTGGCCTTGGAGGGGTTATCCTGATTGGGCAACATCATCTTGGCCGCTATATAGCTAGGCCACAATGTGCTTAGCATTAACTAAGCACCCTGATTCGTTGACTCAACACTTACATTCATCATAGAGACATCTTAAAACATGCTCTGTAGGCATATCTTACTTCTTTGTTCTGGCTCTGGTTCATGTACCCAGCAATGACATCACTGGGTTGGTATCTAAGCAGAATGCAAGGTTCAGGTAATGTACAAGCTTAACAAAATGTGAAAACTGTATATCAGACAATGGGTGTAGGGGGGTCTTGTAAGGTTGCACAACAGTCACCATGACAACCCAAATGCAGATGCAGTATGCTGTTGAAAATCCTATTCATGTTGAAATTGAGTGGGCAATTCAACACTTTGCAAATGTATCAAGGAGAATGAGAGATATTCTACAAGGCTGGTAGAACTGCTTTTTGGAAAAGGTAAATCGAGGCGTAGCATTTTCTGAGAACCTACCAGTTTGCAATGCTAACAGTAGCTAAAAAACCATCAAGATGCTGTCAAACGATGTTGCTACATTTCCTTTTGCTACCCAGACATGGATATTTGTCAACAGTATGTTAACTGCATGAAGATGTACTTCTATATTGTTACTTACATCACCCACCTCCGTCCCTACCACACAGCAAGGACTGTTTATGTATCAACTGAACAACTGCCACATGATGGTTTTGTAATCCAGCATGACCATATTCTACTTCCAATCGTTTATGAACTACATCGCAACTGTTATCTTCACCCTTCCGATAATGACACTAGTGATTAAGCCACTAACATGGAAAATACATGTGTCTTTCCAGAGCAACCTCCAGTTCGGACACTAATTTATTGTACTCCACCTTCGGACATAGTTTCAGCTCAGAAGCTAATTGGTAATTGATATTTCGATATCTTCAATGACGGAACCGATCTGTGATCACCCTCTTCTTGCAAGAAGGAGAGTCAATTTGCAAACTGGTCTGTCAAGCACAACGTCAGTTAAGCTGCTATCTGCGAGCTTTTCAGAAACCCAATGATGGCCATCATCAGTAACTTCACTTCATCCCACACTTCATTGCAAAGGTCCCACGAAATGATATACATGATGGGCATTGACTTTCGGAAACTTCACAAAGTGTGTATCAATAGTTGGGCCATTCCAAATAACCTTTATGATGATGATTACACATGTTTCTGGTACTGCATTGCTGTTGAATGTTTTCAGTTCTTCATGCAACAGCCAACATTTGGGGAACATATGTCATATGCTCCAACAGAGGAATTAATAAAGCTAAGAGACACATCCGCTCTGAGGAGCAATCACGTGAGTGGTGGTGAAATAAATAGGTTTGTTAACTGAATTTTGTCATAGTGACGATGATTTTGACTGGTTCAATAGCAATGGTGGCCACTTGGAGCAATGATTATCTCATTATTTCGCAGTACAGACCAGATACTTCTTGGACACCTCTTACGAACTATTGGGGCGATGAGAAGAAATGCGCAGTATATTCGTGTCCAGGAAACATCGACTCCACAATTTGACCAAAGCCTCCAAATCTTGGATGCATCTTTAATACCCTTCTTCCAAATCCTCCGAAATATCACTCTAAAGGACATGGAAAAACAACTGCTATGAATGAACAACAAATCCATAATCAGGAAGGTACAAGGATGGTCTTTAAGCATATTTTTCGTCCTGTCAAGGAGCGTTTCAAAACTGCAATGCTGATTCTTTGGGCAGATGGTTAGATGCGGAAATGTTGTGCTGTCATCTATGCATGGATGACTGACTACATCGAAAACATTTACTTCCATTCAATGAAGAAGCTTCATTGCCTGGGGTGCAACGCCCCGAAATCGTCATTTGGAAATGCATATTCATTGTAGCGGCATCCGACATACTCACTGCTATACTTTGAAAAGGTGATACTCATGACTCAGGGAGATGAAAATGAGTGATTGGAAGCTACACAATATCTGGATAATGGAGTAGTTGAAACCTCAGAAGGCGTCATTTGGAGTAAAACATGCATCTCCCCAATGACGATTATCGGACCCAATATTCATCCTACTATCCATTTCGGTGGGCTCTACCATTTCATGGACTGAGCCACATCCTTCCTCAAACAACATTCCAGAATTGACACATCCAACCAGCCCTGGGTGATGATGCCTCTATATCCTGGCTTTGCTTGATTCAACAAGCCATATAGCCAGGTGAGTTAATAGAGTGCTAAAGAGATGAAAGCACTTGGATGCATGATTGTTCCAGTTTTTGCAGCAACTCTTGTAAACCGTCTGGTGAGCCACAGGATTGCCTTCACCGAAGCTCTATTGTACATGAAGGACTGAGTGTATTTTCACCTTATCGAATAGTACTAGTACCATACTGAAGCCATGATCGAGTACATGTAGAAGAATCTGTTGGAGTTTGATCGTCACAAGGATATTCTCAGTCAATTCTGCACCAGTAAATCTATAAAGAAAGTCTTAGAAGCCTTGAGAAAGCTGTGTTCTTTAGACAAACAAGAGGAATGGGAGAGTGACCCCGCTTGGAACAATCTTTCTCCATCTGTACAGCATTGTCACGTTGCCAAAGATTAAATACAGATCCAGTCAGAAATTGCACAACATTTTGTTGACAAATCAGGTTTCATCATTGTGACGATGCATCTCCTGAACCACTTTTCTGACCGTATCCAGCCGCATGGCCACATTCAAAATGCAAGCTCTGAACTCCCAGAATCAGCGAAGCTGGATGTTAAACATCCAGATGAACAATTAATTATCATCAGGCCACCTTCCACATTTTGCATACGAATGCCCAACAGGAGGTCTCAAAGTGTCGGCAGTCGAATGTGAACACTGCAAAACAATGTCACAACGATGGACTGCCTTTCAACAAAGCGTCTATCATGCAAATAATGAAAAACCCATGACCAGAATTCAAGACCCTTGATGACTTGGCCCAGTGATGTGCAACCTCATAAGGGCAGCTACAGAATCACATTGCTTGGTGATTCAAGAGATTTGCAGACTTCACAGACTACGTCAAACACGACTAGTATTTCAGTCATCTGTATAATGAAAAATACATTTGGTACAATCTGGTAGCAGTTCCAGCGATGTCTGTTGGATGTGACGACCAGGCAGATTGTCTGGTTTGTTGCACTGTATTACACCTTTAGGATTGGTCACGGTTCCAGCATCATGAACAATCACTCAATGATGCTGGCATGTGGCGATCCATTAAGGATTATGCATTGGAAGCCAGCAGTATCGCCACACCAATGACTGGTGAGCATAAATCCCTCAACAACCTCATTTCCACCTACCCTTGAGTGTTGTCATAGTTGGAGTGTTGTCTCTATACAATGCAAACACCCATCACAATATTCTGCATATATTACCAAAATGTTAGTCGGTCTGGAAACAACTTGCAATCATTAGAGACACTCCAGGCAACTTCACCAGCACATTGAAGTACTTCTATATGCTCCCAGACCTCCCTGGAGCTAAGGAAAGTGCTGGCAGTCTCTGCATGAGTATTTTCAGGTGCCACTGGAAGCACCTACAGTGATGGAGGTGCATTCAGGATAATACGAAAGTTGACATATAGAATAGTCAAATTTTGTAGCTTCTGTGACCTCAGCACAGATCTGCGAGAGGATTAGAGAGAAGCTGAGACTACTGTGCAGCTCTGCAGGAGACTTCGAGAGCAGCCGAGACTGCTACACAGCACTGTGGCAGTCTTGGAGCTGTATTTGGACAGCAGAGGTTCTTACATAACCAGAATGGTATTTGGTCCTAAGATGTTGGTCATTGTTACAGTTACAAGATTTGCTACATTGTAATATGGCATTCATTAATTAAGTCTCTCTATATATATACACAGAGTCAATCTGGCCACAAATGGGAGTCGTGCATAATCGGAAGAGCACCTGAACATGCCCATTGAGCAAACTTGGATGCTGTTGCGGTGAAATGATAGAGCTAGAAGGCAGAGATCCCACCATCGACACACCGGGGCACCTCTCGCCTCATTCAAATGGAATTCTCGAGAATGGGCTGTTCTGATTCAAGTAGCAATGAAATCAGGTAAGAAGATATGACACTACCCAGTGTCGAGAACCAATGAAATCTCCGCCAGCGTGAGTGAGACAAAACATTGGAAAAGATGTAGTATATATTGTCATGGTATGATACAATGAGATGGAAATAAGATGACGTCTATCTACTTCAGCATCTGACGAATATATACTCCCCATCACTCTAGCCACCTCCGTTACCCCTGTATCTCCCTACACCCACCGTCGTTCCTGATAGATATACATTCACGCCTTGATGGAGCGTGTTTGATGATGCAGTTGGATATTGAGATCGAGTGAACTCAGAGATGTACTTGGACGCCAGGATCAAGCGAGGATGGAGATGGACTTGGAGATCGAGATCCAGTGAACTGAAAGATGCATTTGGAGGCCATGATTGGGCGAGTATTGTGATGCACTGGGAGGCCGAAATTGAGTAAACTCAAAGATGCACTTGGAAGCCGTTATCGATTGTGTTGGGAGAAACATTTGGACGCCATGATCAAATTGGATTGGAAGAGTACTTGGAGGTGGTGGATCTGGAGGTGATTGATCAGAAGGGGGTCAATTTGGAAGCAGTAAATCTGAAGACAGAGCATCTGGAGGCGGTAGATCAGATGGCAGGTGCAATGGAAGCCGAGACCCTATTCATTGGTTAACTTGTAATTGTGGGAATATAGAGAATTCAGTACAACACAGTCTGCTATGAGCTGAGAGACTGGGAGGGAGCAAGACACAGTCGATCTTGGCATGATAGAGTATGCAGTGTATGCAGTAATCAGTATATGCTGTACTGAGTGGAGGTTGTACTCAGTGTATACCGTACTCAATATATACTGTCGTCGGTATATACTGTACTCGGTGTATGCTGTACTCAGTGTATGCTGTACTCACTGTATGCTGTACTCATAGAATGCTGTACTCGTAGTCTTCTGTACTCAGTGTATCCAATACTCGGTGTATGTTGTACTCGGTGTATGCTGTACTCGGTGTATGCTGTACTCGGTGTATGCTGTACTCGGTGAATGTTGTACTCGGTGTATTGTGTACTTGGTTTTGACTCATGATTATGGCATAGAGTGATAGTGAGGTGACTTAACTTTATGTTCGTAGACTATGGTACAGTTGAGAATGTGAAGAAGAGAGATGAGAGAAGATGGGGCGACCGATTACAGAAAACTGGGACTTAAGACAGCTTTGTGTGGGAGTCTATTTCTCATACTCAGTAAAGCATGTACGAGTTTCAATCCAGGGTATTATATCATGGACAGAAGGTATGCATAACCCAACTAGGCCTGTTGTATCCCAGATTTCGCATATCTGCTCATATCCTCCACATCAATCTCATCTTCATTCTCCATCCCTTTCTTTCTCATCCACATCTCTACCATCATCACAGAACACAATGACAAATCTTCCCTCTCTGCCTCTCCATGCCATCATCATGGGTTCAGACCAAGTACAGTATACACTGAGTATAGCATCCATGTAAAATCATTTGTCTTCTCTTCATTCTCATGATTAGTAGTTGACACTTGATTGTTGCTTGAGCTTCCAGTGCACCTCCGAACACTATCGACTGCCATCAGTCAGCTCGCCATAAGAGCTCACAATATAGTCACCTTGTCACATTTCCACATTTGTGAGGCAACAAACTGATGGATACATTCTCAGCTCCCAGTACAACGTCCATCGAGTGTCTCCAAGTACGCATTCAATCTCGCGAGATCACGGCCTCTAAAATCAATCTCCAAAGTCGTACAATTCCCGCCTGCAAGTGCATCTCAGCTCTCGGTCCATTACGGCCTCCAAGTGTATCTCCAACCTTGGTCAATTATGGCATCTAAGTTCCCACGACTGTGACCTCCCAGTGCATCTCCTAACTCACTCGGCCACAATCTCGGAGTACATCTCCAAGTGCACTTGCTCATTGCCTCCATGTGTATCTCCAAATACGCTCAATTACCATCTCCACATCAGCAAAATGTATTTTCGTCACTGGGAACCGCTAGAAGTGTTTGAGAGGAGGCGGAGTGTAAAGTTAGAAGAGTCAATTGCAAGAGAGAATCAGACCCAACGAGGGCATTCAGGCCAGCCTTGTGAGAAACTTGGATCACTGATGACTAATCCAGGAGCACCATGGAGGCCGTTGTGATAAGTTTGTGAACACCTGGGTCTGTCGCCCAACCAATGTGGGAATCTCATACTAACCCCAAAAGATGCCTGGGTTCTTATGCGTATTCAATTCAATGGCTGCAGATGTTCCTGCAGATTTTTGGGATGCAGTTGAGCAATATGAATACCCCCCACATATGATTCATTGAATGTTGTATATTATCAACTTCTAAATTGTACAATCATACCCAAGAATCTCTTTCAACATTCTACTGTTTGCAGGGCTACATCATGGAGAACCAAAGAATATGGGAAGTAATTCAAAAATGAAGGCAGATAACACCGAAACAATAACCCGACTACACAGTTGAATGATATCAATTGAACATAGTCTGAATGTCATCCACTTAATCTCGCATCTCATCAGGGCCGACAAATGCATGAAGAAACAATTCTTCAACAGTGCAAAGAACCTGGAGGGGCTCCTTGTATTTCTGATGGATTTGGGCTTCCCAAGTAGGCGAAATTGAATTCCAATTTCTTTTCACTGCATTAGTGATAGTTAAAACGTTGGAATTGAGATGTTCGATAGCTGTTAATAACTATGGAATTTGAAAAACAATCTGATCCATTTGGGGGATAAAGAGATGAGCCACCAGGACAGGAGAAGTACCAGATGTGGAAGGTAGGGTGGACAAGGGGAGTGCTGATGGTGATGGAGGAGTACGAAATCAAATTGATTGCTGCAAATCCATGCCATGAAGCACCAACATGAATTGAGGAATTCCAATCCAGCAGAGCAGCCCATCAATGCGAAGCAGCACAGAATGGGGAGGGGGGTATGGAGCACTGAAGGAAATATTCAAGCACCAATCCAGACTTTGGAGCGCCGACAGGGATTGAGGAGCATCTATTCATCAGAACCACCCATCAATGTAGAGCAGCACTGAAAGGGGAGGTGGGAAGATATTCTGGAATGAAAGCAAGGCATTTCTAATCGACGGTGAGGAACGGATTGAGGATTACCAATCATTGGGAAGGAGTGGCGACAGAGAACGGGGTATAGAGCGCCGAATGAATTATTGAAGTGGCAATCTTGACTGAGAAGCCCCAATGGGGATTGCGGAGCACCTGTCCTACCAGAGGTGCACCATGGGGTGAATGTTGCTGCCCACCAAGGTGTACTTGATAAGAGCAGTGGCTTCTGCCATAATACAATCTATCACCTTGGAGTGGCAAAATCTTCCCTGATATTCATCTTGAGAAAACATAACTGTAACTTTGTTTCCAGTGGAATATTCAGGCAGCACACAATGAATAGCTGCAGCCACAAACGCTAACATCTGTGGTGCAAGAGGTTGAAAGAACTGTGATGTGGTTGGTTAGCTCCCCAAGCTTTTGGAGGCGAAGAAAGTAAAGGTAGATTAAGTCAAGTACTTCCATCTGCATAAATCATGATTTCTTATCATCGATGAACTTCGAGAGCTAAGCATCATCAAACAGGAGCTCCTTAAGCTGGAATCATTGCTCAGTCTTAGATCCTAAATCCACCCAGTAACTACAACCAGTAGTTCAATGAGTGCCATCTGCCAATCGCCCTTAAATGGTACTAATCTTTAGTTTTAAGTATGCGTATTTTGGGGTTTAGTAATCTTCATAAGTGTAATGGAGGAGCATTAGACAGAATACACAATTCCAGCTTCTTGGGTGTGCAGATTAATTTTAATAGATGAACCAGCAGGCAATTGTTATACAGATGGTACGCGTACTGGAGCATCGGCTAATGCCTGATGACGATACTGCACAATAATGACTAGTTTCCAAGCTTTGTCAATCATCCAGTACTTTTCATCAGAAAATATTGGCCAGTGAGTTCTTGTGATCATGATTGCCTCTATGAACCAATTCCCCACTACATATGTAGCCTTTGGCATTGAGGAACATTTTGATCTCCACCAGCCTTTAGCTGAGCAACATTCTGGTCTCCTCCAACCTTCTAAAGCGAGAGTACCTTGACAGGTGCCAAGTCAAACTCGCGGAATTTGTTGATGCTTGACATTTGGCGTTTGATCACTGGTGGTGCTACAGCCCCGGCTGGATGTCACAGAGTTGAAAGCGTAGTGCGTTCAATAACAGCGTTGGTGCCGCTCCGGGTGACTGGCAGTAGAACCCTTGTAGTTCGTATTAACTTATCATGGCACCCCTGGTTAAGATGCAGGACCTGCTGCCAGTGGACCAAATCGTCTTTTTCCATATCAGACAACAAGGTGAACTCTGCTAGATATTCACTTTCATCATTGCTGATCTCGTGATCGGTATTGTCATCATCCTGCCTTATAAACATTATGGTGTTGACATTAGCCATCTCCATCACAACTTGAAGGCTCGGTTGGAAGTTCAAACATTTAATCAGCAATGATGATTGGCTGTCTTCTTGGATACATGTTGAAGTGATCTCTCAAGGTGTACTTCGTGATTTTTCTGTGAATACTAATTCCTCACCTGGCTGGCCATAGATTCCATGTTGATGAAGTGAAGTTGGGGAATGTACATCAGCAAAATGACATTTGGTCTGGAAGCCACACACAGTACTCCCAGACACTCCGGGTGACCTCACCAGTGCTTCTATGTACTTGCAGATACTCCCAGACCCCCCTGGAGCTAAGTAAAGTGCTCCCAGACTCTGGAAAAGCAGTCATAGGTACTCCTAAAAGCACCTGTAGTGATGGAGTTGCATTTAGAATGCTACGAGATTTGACTGATAGAATAGTGAGATTTTGGAGCTTCTGAGACCTCTGCACAGATCTGAGGGGGACTTTGAGAGAAGCTGAGACCATGGCGCAGCTCTGTCAGATACTTCAAGAGCAGCTGAGACCACTGCGCAGCTTTGCAGGAGACTTGATGCCGTATTGTCACAGCTGTGGTTCTTATATAACCACAAGGCATTTCATCTTATCATATTCATCTTTGTTACAGTCACAAGATTCACTACATCATAATATGGCATGCATTATGTCAATCTCTCTCTTTATATACATACGGTCAATCTGGCCGCACATGGTACTGGAGCACAATCGGAGGAGCACCAGGACACTCCCATTGAGAGAACGTCTAGAGATGCACTACTTGGAGGCCATAGTGGGGAAACGATGGAGCTAGAAGTCAAAGAGCCCACCATGAACTCTCCGCCACACCTCTCGTGACATTCACATGGGATTGATGAAAAAGAGCGGTTCTGGTTCGAGGAGCATAGGAATTGGGTGAGAAGACAAGATACTACCTGGCGTTGAGGATCCACAACATCGCTGACAGAGAGAGTAAGCCCAAAAGTTGGGAAAGATAGAGTGTGTATTTTCATGATATGAGAAGATAGGATGGAGATGAGATGATGTCTATCTACTCCGGGGTCTGCAGAATATATACTGCCCGTCACTCTTTCCGCCTCTGTTACCCCTGTATTTCCATACACCCGCCGTCACTCCTTAAAGACGTACTTGCAGGCTGTGACCGTGCAAGTTTGGAGATGCACTTGGAGGCCGTGATTTTGCGAACTTGCAGGCCGTGATTGTGTGAGTTTAGGGGTACACTTCGAGGCCATAATTGTGCGAACTTGGAGGCCATAATCGGGCGAGTGTAGAGATGAATTTGGAGTCGGTGATCGAGCGACTGTGGATGACATAATCGAGCAATTGTAGAGATACAGTTGGAGGCCATGATCATGCGATCTTGGAGGCCGGAATGGTGTGAGTTTCGACATAGACTTGGAAGCTGTAATTGCGTCAACTTGGAGGCCGTAACTTTGCCATTTGACAGATTCACTTGGAGACTATATTCGATCGAGATTGGAGATGCACTTGGAGGCTGTGATCAAGCGACGTTGGAGGAGTACTTGGAGGCAGTCAATCTGGAGCCAGTAGTTTGGGAGGGAGGCGCAACGGGAGTTGAGGCTCTATTCATTGATTAACTCGTAATGGTGGGAATGTACAAAAGTGAGTACATCATGATCTGCCGAGAGATGAGGGACTGGCAGGGAGCAGGAGACAGTCAATCTTGGGATGATGCAGTACGTGTTGTATGCAGTACTCAGTGTATACTGTAATCGGTGTATGCTGTACTCGGTGTATGCAGTACTTGGTGTATGCTGTACTCAGTGTATGAGGTACTTGGTGTATGCTGTACTCGGTGTATGCGGTACTCGGTGTATGCTGTACTCGGTGTATACTACACTCGGTGTATGCTGTAATCCGTGTATGTTGTACTCGGTGTTAACTCTTGATGATGGCATGGCGAGATAGAGAGCGATGACTTTACTTTGTGGTCTTAGGTGATGGTAGACTTGAGGACGTGAAAGTGAGAGAAGAGAGGAGATGGGGGACATCATCTGGAAATGCTGCGACTTAAAAGAATTTCGTATGCGAGTCAATTTACCATCCCCGATACGGAAGGTATGAGATCCCATCCAGCATGTAATTCCACCGATACAAGGTCTTCCCAACCCAATCCGGCAAGTCGTACCGCTGATTTCTCATATCCGCTCGTATCCTTCACATTGTTCTCATCCTGATCCCCCATCTCCCTCTTTCTCGTCCACAACTCTAACATCATTACAGAACACAAAGTTAAGTTATCCCTCTCTATCTCTCCGTGTCATGATCATGAGTTGACACCGAGTACACCATACCCCAAGTACACCATATACCGAGTCCCCCATACGCCGAGTACAGCATACACGAAGTACCCAAGATCGTTCATCTTCCCTTCATTCTCATAATTATGAGTTGACCCCTGAATGTAGCTCCAGCATTCAGTGTGCCTCCCCAAACAATTGAGCGACATCAGCCAGCTTTCCGTGCGAGCTCAAAGGTAAAGTCACCTTGTCACATACCCATAGTTGCGAGTTACCTAAGTGATGAATAGCGTCTCAGCACCCGGTGCGCATTCCATCGACCGCCTCCAAGTTCTTGTCCAGACTAGCTCGATCATGGCCTCCAAGTATATCTCCAAACTCACTTGATTACTGCCTCCCAGTGCATTTCCAAACTCACTCGATTACGGCCTCTAAGTGTATCTCCAAACTCACTCGATTACAGCCTCCCAGTTCATCTCCAAACTTGTTCAATTACGGCCTCCAAATGTATCTCCAAACTTGATCCATTACGGCATGCAAGTTCTCTCGATCACAGCCTCGCAGTGCATTTCGAAACTCGCTCGATTACAGCCTCCAAACTCATATGATCACGGCCTCCAAGTGTATCTCCAAACTCGCTCGATTACAGCCTACACATTCGCACGATCTCGGCCTCCATGTGCATGTCCACAGTCGCTCGATCACAGTCTCCAAGTTTATCTCTAAACTGGCACCATTATGATCTCCAGGTTCGCAGGATTATGGCCTGTAATTGTGCACAATTATGGCCTCCATGTTCGCAGGATTACGGCCTGCAATTTCGCACGATCACAGCCTCCAAGTGCATTTCCAACCTTGCTCGATCATGGCCTCGGAGTGTCTCTCTGAGTTCTCTCGATCAACATTTTCAGGCGCACCTCAAATTGCTCTCAAGCACCGCCTGCAGCTAGTCCAGATATACCGTGTGTAGATGGGTAGCTATATAGATACATAGATGAGAATACGAACTGAATACATGACTATTAATAATTGTTGAACAATAAGTAGTAGCTATGATTTCTAGGCGCACCAGCGGTGTTCCCAAAGAAGATATGTTTCCGAAAATACTCTACTCCAATTCGAGGTGCTCCCAGACATTTCGCCGCTACTCCCAGGTGCTCCCGGGCTTGTCGTTGGCGCTCTCAGACATATTGATGGCGCCCCCAGGTGCTCTCCGGCATATCATTGGCGCTTCTAGTTCTGTTGCCTGCACTCCCAGGTGGATTGTTGCTGGCATTCAGAGTAACTGGGATCTCGGATGACTGCTACAGGAGTACCATGGGAGTGATTGTGACAGGTTTGGGAACACCTCGAAGCACCGGAGAGAACTTTGGGTGCACCTGGGAGCCCTCCTAGGGTCTGATACTCTCCTGAAATTGACGCATCTAAGTTTACACTCCATATCCTCTGAAACACTCCTGGAGGCTTCCAGTGACTAAAATATATTTCTCTGATGTAGAAACAAGTCGATAAGAGTAAGTATAGTATGAAGTTTAATGGAATAATGGGAACATAGAGCAAAAAGTAACACTCGGTCGAGGAGGATGCTATTCGAGGCATGCCTGGACAGAGTTTAGTAGACATGTCAGCTGTTCATCATAAATTGATAGATGCTAAATTAATGTTCTGATTTCGGAATCATCAGGTTCACCAGATGTGAAGAATTCTTCACTCCCCCAATTTCCGAATGTTAGCTCTCATATCCAAGTATGCTTTTCATCCAAGCATTTGATGTTGGTTTAAGAGAACATATGAATAAATGAACCAAACACACATGAAGAACACAACGCACCTGGAGATCACAACACACCTGATGATCACAATGCATGTGAATATCACAATGCACCTGATGATCACAATGCACCTGAAGATCATAACGCACCTGAAGATTATAACGCATCTGAAGATTGCAACACACCTGAAGAGCTCGAGACATCAACTTGGTTGTATCACAAATTCCGTCTCAGGGACGGGCAGATGGAGTCCTGAGCAATTGGCTAATCATGATTGCCCCTGCATATGACTCTGCCAAAGCTAGTTGATTATGCCACTAGTTGGAGCACATGCGAGGTCGCCGTGTGGCGCTGAATTGTTTGTGGGTTGAGGACTCTGCAGACATTGAATGGAGCATAGAGTTGGGACCTTGGTGAGTGGCAATGGTTGAAGTTACATGAATTCCAACTGACTATGTTACTTGATAGTGGATAATTATGAATCTCCCAACGCGGTATACCAGTCAGAAGGACACACTATATCAGTCATAGTCTGTTGTACTAGGATTTTGCTGCAAAGTTAACAATCGATTAGGCAACATCATATACAGAACTTCACTTTCAGCACTCTGAGTCTGCAGAATTCACAGTATGTATGCAGTCAGTGTAAGAGGGAGATTTTAGGTTTACAAAGGAGAAATTCAACATAGAGAAGGAACAGTAAAGGTACAATAAAGAATCAGAGGTAATCTAATTTATTCCAAGTTCTCATCAATGCTAAGATTGGTAGCAAATGTGTCATAAATAGTCACTCACAGCAAGATGTTGCATATGATATGTAGTTAACACCGCATCATTTCATCACAAATTCATTATAAGTCTCAATGCTATAATGTTGACTTAATATAAATATTGGGGTTCAAAGCAGAGCATAAGATAATAAGAATGCATCCTAAGGATTCAGCTGAAAGCGGGAAAATGTATGATACCATCAAGTTCTGGCGAATTGAGGTAAACTGAGCGTTGAATTGGCATTCAGAATTCATTCCAATGTAATGGCTCGGGTTGCAGGCGTGCCTTACTTTGACGGTTGCTCGTACTCTCAGAAGCTGCCTTTTCTTAACTCAAGCATCTATCACAATTTGTTCTTCATGTACTCTTGGATTGGAAGTTGGCGGAGATCAGATATTTCCTGTTTATGATTCATTTCAAACTTGAGCCATTCAAGATATCCGGTGATTGGGAACTTGCTGGTCACGAAATCAGTCACTACGCAGAGACAGCCATAGACATTCAGATGCTATCTCTTTGCGTTCTTTTAATGGAAATGGGTTGACATAATCCATTTTACGATATGGTTGTTTGGTGGCCCAAACATACAAGGTAGTCAAAATGCAGTTAAGTCTGCAATCGAAGTGTTGCGAATGTATGCCAGGTTGAGGAAGTGCTGCATACAGGTGCACAGGAGTTGCCGGTCATTTGCAGAGTCGCTGAGCAGAGACTGCCTTTGGCAGTTCACTCTGTCAAGCTGCAGCTCGATTGTAGTTTCTGAACAACAGTAACTGATTTAGGACCTTGGACTCAATTAGGTCCGAACGTACTTCTTATTCATAATCTAGTAAAGTGTGGTTACTTATAGCCCAAGGCTATGCATCTAAGGTAGCTGTGTGGTGGACACCTTCCTCCAAAGGATGGGCTGACATGAAACCGTAACAGTTATGGTATTTTTCAGGTGGCCTTGACACACCAATCAAGTATAAATTCAGTTAATTGCTGGGGCCAAGCGAGATTAGCTGTGCCTGCACATAGAAGTTTAGTGTCTGAAAGATAACACACTCTGTGTGCTGGCAGTCCCAGATTCAAAGCATTCAGAAAGGAAGAAAATATGCTTTGAATGGAGCAAATAAATTCTTCATGGGTAATGCAGAGTGGGTATACATAATTCAGAGGTGTGCCTGGACTGGGATTATATGTCAATAATGACTGGCAGCTTGTCAAAATTGGCCTTTTGAATAGAATATATGGGTGGTGTCAAATCTAGGACCATCAAATTTGACAGGATAGTGGATCCGAGGTGTGCCTGAACGTCATTGTGGAGCGACGACAAACTCAGCTTTATTCTTCAGGTAAGTCTGAAAGCCGCAAGTGGAGTCTTACGATACAATACATTAACTCGATATTGCCTAGACAATCTTTCTATTCACTGGTGATTTGAGATATAGTGCGCTAGATCTGTCTTATAAGAGTCAGGAAGTTGATAGCCATTCACTTGAGCAGTTGAGTGTGAGCTATTCAACATTATTGATTCAGTGAATATCCCGAACTCTTTCGTGATTCCAGTAACCTGTATGCCTAAAATATACAGATAACACATAAGTTCAATCACACTTAGCAGTTAAGGCACACCTCACAACCTGAATACTGTTTGTAGATATACATATCACAATTCCTCATGAATCATACCCAATGAAGATGATTAGTATCTGCCGCTTCGAAACGTTGTCAGAATGTCAAAAATACGGCACTGTGGGATTATACGTATTAAAAAATTTCCTGAATGAAACTTCCCTCTATCTTCACCATTAAACTGATACACCTGCTCTTCAGCACATATTGAATCATCCAAATGAGGCCATGCTTCAGTTTACCAAATATCTATCTACTGTTGACTTCATCTCATATTCATCACTACGGTTAACTAACATGAAATTGAATGGAATTCTAACCAATACTCGAGGAATTCTCACGAGCGCTTTATTCTCCACACTATTTGACTGTTTTGCATCATCTGGCGAGATTGTGTTGGTCAAATATCCAAAGAGGTGTACCTTGATTTCACTGCCCTGATGATTATTGTTTATCCTCACTATCTGACTCCACGATATCTCCCTGCGCCGTGAGCCACTTAGTATGGTCCTCAAAATACTTCTGAATACGATATATCATCGATGTCATGGTATTCGGTTGGCTCATCAGGCTATGTAGGACTCTCATTTGTGGCACTTCAGATAGCTGGTGGAGACCACTCGCTTGGTTATGATAACTATGTGATTCTGTGTCCAATGGCCATGTGTGTAGAACACTGTTTTGCCCCATCCAGACAACCTGTCCAAATGCCTCGCACTGCTCATTCAATAGTCAAATTTCCCGAGGTATTACTGCATGGTTTCCTGCTGTGAGAACTAGGCCCCTCCCATCCACATTGGGTGTAGTTGCCAATATAGAGGGATCTGGTGAATCTTTAAGATTGAGCTGCATTTCTGTGCATTCATCATTGCCCATTTCCGCATACTGTTAGAAAATATCCAAATAATCAGCAAACAGCTTCGTGAGCCACCACTTCAAATGACGGACTTGGACAAGAGGATGACATAACAGCCCTGCCATTTGAGCAGGAGAAGAACAAGGCAAGGAGCATTTATTGCATTCAGGTTTGTACAGGAGCATCTCATTTGATACTTCGTCTTCAACAGGACTGGGATACTCTCCTTGGGCACTGACATACATTGGCAGAAATGTGTTCATTAGGTATCAGAAAATTGGAAAATCCACCCATGTGATGAGTGGCTATTCATCGTACAATTATACTGAACTTTCATTGCAATCTTCGGTGTCTCCCAATACCAATGAGAAGCATCCTAGCCACCATCTATGTACCCTCCATACTTGTGAAGAACCTTGTGAAGTGTATCTTTCCACATGGTTGTTAGTTTCGCTTGCTCATCCTCAGTCCACTCAAGATTAACAAGGGGTGCATTCTCCCTCGGGACAATGAAGGGATTGCCCATTTGCCAGTTTCGATTCTGGCGACCTCCTGGTCATCTATGGCTTTGCAATTCACATCATGTTGAGCGTCTTCGTGTTCAGTCCAAACTGCATGCATCAAACTGTTCATTGCAGAACACAGTGCCTCGGCACCATGCTTATCCATCTCAGTATCATTCTCTTGATTTTCAGGCATACCTAAAAACAGCTAAATCATCCGATAACACCAGTCATAGAGTGAATGCAATCCCAGGGTTGCAGTGACTTGAAGCTTGAATCCAAGTCTCGCATTCAATGCAATTCGCCATCCCAAACTATATTCCATCTTGTACCAGTGTCACTCATCAAAAATCCGAAAACTCCCTAAACGATGTGAGAGTTGGCCATTGCTTGATGGTTTTGCTCTGGATGTTAAGGTATCATATGAAACAAGGTGCATAATCCATCCGTTTTGCAGCTTGTCAATATCGGTGTTTAGATCCATGTGGGTGAGATTTGCATTTTCAGCTTGCAACAAGTTCACCTGTTCGAAATAGGTCCCATCAGTCATCCCCTCAATGACACTCTTGAATGTTTCTGACACTCCAGTTATTTAGACCTTCACAATTGGTTACCATGCTGATATAAGCGCTGGATGCCCCAGAGCTGGAGTTTTTTGGATCCGTAAAAGGTGACAAGGAACTAATTGTAAAGTAAGATTGTTTTACCCCTCCCTAACCATTAGTAGGTTAGAATGTGGCTTTGGAAGTAATACACCAACCTGAGTTAGCTCGCATTCAAACAAATATCCCTCCGACTCAAATCCAGCCACAAACTATACGTTCCTAAAGCATCATCGAGATTTGACAGCACACTGAGGGGTTCCCAATTATAGTCAATACATGCCGGAAACATATTCAATACTTTATCTGTAACAAAAAATTATTTGACAAGAACTGACTGGAATCTCACTATCAACAATATCACCCAATATTAATGAATGAAGGGCTATTATCTGATGGCATTCTACCACCTGCAAGCTGTGATCACCCTGAGCCATCATGATTTGACTCCAGTAGATGCACCTGAATGGCCATCAACAAGCTGACAATGAATGATCAACTTGTATACAATATGCCAGGTGCACCACCACCTGACGCTGCTCCTGACGTAGTACATATTGACCCACAACAGCCTGATCTCACCTGGACCCCTGATTCATCCAAGCTAAAGGCTAATAGGGAGGTAGTTGGAGTGGACAATGGGTGGGGGGAAGCGTATGGCAAAGCAACTGAATTGTACAACAAGCATCGAAAGTACTCAAAACAATCGAATCCATGGCATCTATCTCTGTCTTAACATGACTATCAACAGGCTCAATCATGTAGCCACCAAACAAAAACCTGGATGGATCAACATCTGAGGTGTCGACTGGACAACTTCAGAATCGCACTATTCCAAATGGTAGATGCCCTGTCAAAGCTCCTCTCTAAATACTATTCTGGGCTTGTTGATAATAGTTGGATTGAAGATGACTCACATATCTTGGCAATATTATACTACCATGATCGATTCAAATCTATCCAGGTTCTCCTACCACATCTCGGGTTTCACATGCACCTCAATTTTGATCCGGTGCATCCCACTGACCCAGAGGTTTGTCAAATCCACACCAAGATGAATTCACACGATTGCTGGAGGGATGCAGTGAATCAACTTCCTTCCGAAGCGAACATTGTGGCAGTCATTTGCGTATGCATTAAGACTAGTGTTAACAATGGTTCTTGGTTAGAGTTGGGACTGGAACAGAACCATTGCAACCAGTTTGACCATACGAAAACCCGGACAGTTGCAATTGGGCTCATTTTCCCACAAAAACCCAGCCATTTGAACCTCACAACTTTGCCTCCAATTAACTATTTGAGTTCTGATCGTATCATGACATGATCAATATGTAGATTTTCCAGTTTCAGCCGCTCATTTACCTCCCCCTTTCAGTTTTGCGATCCGACCAATATTTGTGTGGTTGCTTTAGAAAACCCGCGAATTTGGCTTACAAAATGCCTGTATTTCACAGCCATACAGCAAATATCACTTGGATCGCAAATCTCAACACTGGAGGGAAAATCGCTCATAAAACTGCACAATCTGCATCTTCTTGATGTCATGATATGATCAGTAGTGAAAAACATAATTGCAGTGAAACCTGTAGAAGCCGTGAGATTGGAACCACAGTCCGGTTCCAACCCAGCTGAAAACTCACAGGTCTATGTCCGGTCCGGGAAACAAATCACCAAGACACACTGGATCAGATTTTTGCCCGGGTCAGGAATCAAAGCTAACCGATCTTGCGCACCAAACCCGCACCGCAGGCGCGTTTTCCTGATCTGTCATCAACATTTGATCAGACTCACTTGACCAGTTTTTTGGGTGATCAGGGTACCTGGCAACTGTATTTCACAATTTGTCACATTCCAAATGATATGGACCAGACTCCTAAATAGCGCACATTGGTTCTTGTGGGGCTGATCCCGGGTCCCCCGAAAGGTTCAACAAACATAGATGAAGCATGGCGTAAAGCAGTCCGAACAGTGCTGTTTAAACTTAGCCATCTTGACATCACTGGCCCTGGCTTATAATGGGATTGTCCAGATGGATTCTGGGGATGATGTTGCCCTCATTTGGCTGTCTGGATCAGGGATTATCTGTACCAAGTCATGGTTGGTCAAGGCTCATATGGCTCATATCCAATGTGTGCAATTCCTAAAGATACACCAATGCAGCATGCAACTTGCCGAGCACTTGATAGCACACAAGACCAGCTTATTGACTTGGAGTTTCGGGAGGACAATACGACTGATGCTCTGCACACTCTAGATGTCCACCCAATCTGCAACCAGTTCTGGCAATACCCTCTCTGCAATGTCTATTGGCTCTGGCAGCTTGATACATTGCATTAGCTGCTCCTAAGTCTAGTAAAAAACTTATCAAACTGGCCACACCAATACCTGAAAGCTAGAAATGTCAAGGATGAATTTGACAATCAATTCACATCAGTACAAGGATATCCAGGCCTCCAGCACTACTCTGAACCATTCGATTGATACAGAAGGGGCACCTGGCAAGGTAAAGAGATCAGTGGAATGATCAGAACACTGGGTGTGAGTTGAGCTCCAATTGCTGTCTGCTCCAACCATGACAGGAAACCTGCAGCGGACACAGGCTCTGGTGAAACGGTACTGAGTTCAGTGCAGACATTCTTTGAATTCTGTCTACTTGTTAGCTAACAAAATCACTCGGATCTATCGTTCAAAGTAGTAGATGTTGCACCAACACAATTCAACCAGAAGAAGGGTGCATATCACGAGCAGAAAATGTTGCTGTTTGTGCAAGCCGCAGTCGATGACTTGTTGGCAACGGAATCCCATCAGGTACCCGAACACAGGATTCAAAATTTTCATGCTGCAATGCAGGTCCTTTTGTACATGGCTGACAAACTGTCAACAACAAAATGTCGGCAATCTCAGGTACAGCTAAATGGAGCCCACACGGGCAAAACCACTTGGTTAGATGCCCATTATCGGATGGCAATAGCACAATTGATGCTCAAAATCCATCAAGTGACACCTGTGGAATGCAGTCATTGCAATCAATTAGTCCAGCATCATGAGCGACAATGATTGCAGGAAGTTGGAACTAAGACATCAGGTCCCAGAAGCATATTCGCCAAAAATCTGGCCCTTTTAAAATCTGCTGCCAAAGGCAAGGCTTACAGGGCTGCAAACATGACCACAAACAAGCCACTGCAATATCCTAAGCACCTATCTGATAGGGAGCCAGAAGCAATTACCTGGAGCTTCGCCGATACAGAGCGCGTTACTTACCAGCTGGAAAGACATATTTAGGGCATTACCATGAATAAACAGAAGCAGATCAAGAAAGTATACCCCACCCACTTGATCGAGTTTGATGCTTTCTAACAGACAACAGTCATTCTGATGCTTCAGAAACCAATAAACAACTCGTAATACATTTTGCATATTGAACAATGCATCCTGTGAGTGTTATAGCAGACTTATTTCTGTGATTCTGTTCTGGAGAGAGTTGTATTGCTAGTACTTCTGAACAGGTACATATCACCGACATGAAAGAAGGATATCAATGTAGCAACAAAGTCAATTACACTCAACAGGTGCTGAAGCATATTGACCAGTGCACAAGACTTGACTATATGGCCAAGACACTCCCATATCTTATACTCCAAGGTTGGTATGATATTGACCCTTCAACAGTTTTCAACCAACTTTCCGCTACTGATAAATAGTGTTAGCAACGGGTCCGTGTAACCAGTCAGTGGTTTGTGTTTGGACCGGAAAACCTGTTTGGTTTGATTCCGGATGCATCTGAAAACCGAACCCATATTATCTTGGGGGGGTAGTTACCCGGCCGGGACATAAACCCACGGTGTTTTGGCTGGGTCAACCAGTACTGCAGTTCCATTTTAGGGTTCCTGGAACAATTGCTTCAATTCAGTATCTGAGTTCTGATCATATCGTGACATGGTCAATACGTAGATTCTACACCTTTAGCCGCGCTTCCACCTCCCACTTTTAGATTCGCAATCCGACCAATACTTGTTGAATTGCTCTGAAATAACACCATATTGTAAGCCCAATTCGCAGGTTTTCGATAGTGACTAAACTAATATTGGGCCGATCGCAAATATGACAGCAGGAGGTAAAACAGCCGCTGAAACTGCAAAATGTAGGTATTGATCATATCATGATACGATCAGAGCTCACATACTTAATCAGTGCCAACATTGTGAACTTGAAATGCCAAAGTGTTGCAGGTAAAACTGGCCCATTTCCAATTGTCCAGGTTTTTCGGGTGGTGAGATACGTTGCCAGAGAACGGTTTCGGGTGGAACCGGAAACAGAACTGACTTGGGAATTTAGACCCATTGCTAACACTACTGATAAACGGCAGAGTATACACAGAGCCCATCTCTTGTAACTCGAAACAATTCATGCCATGCACTGTATCCGCCCCGAAGAACATCAGGTATAGTAATTCAGAGAATCTGAAGTCTGCGAAGCGTGCGTGAGTATGAAATTAACCTTACTCAGATATGCATCAAAAGATTTTGGAATTCCCATCGTTGGACAGCTGTTCAACACAGAAATTGAAGAGGCCAGGGGATACGAAGTTAATGGGCTTGCGATCAGATATGATCAGAATGTTCTTTAAGACACTATATTTATTAAACTCCAGAATGGGCTGTTGTATTACTGTCAACCATTTCACAACCTTATTGCTGTTGAGTGTCTGGGACTTGATTGCAATGCAGAATATACCAATGCCAACCAAGGGATTATGGCTGAAGCTTAGAACATCCAGGTCCAGTATATGCATAATGCAGAGAAAGTCATTGATAACACCTTCCAAGGATGAATTCCTTTTTTTCCTATACTATACTTCAGCTGGACTTTCCCAAATCAGATTCTCCAATTTCAGAAGTGCCAACCAGGCGGGAAAGAAATATCAACCATTTCTATGAGGTGCAAGAAGACTCAACAATAGGTATTACGTCCTCAGGCTCAAGAATATGTGGTGCTCAGTCCAACAAAGTACACAGATCTGCATCGTTGGGCTGATTGTATTGATGTGTTTATCTGGATTGTCAAGCAGACTGATCAGATGTATATTGTACCTGTTGAACCAATTCTTGAACCAGCACATTTGGGTTGGGAGGATGCTACATCAGGCGGCATCAATAGCATATGGCTTGTAAATAATCATGTCAATTGAAATACCTACTGGTAGTGTTTGCAATGGGTCCCGGTAACCCGCCAGCAGTCCAGGGTTCAACCTGACCAACGGTTCAGTTCGTTTCGAGACCCCTCCAGATACCTGACCTTCAGTTTCCGGGCTGGCCAAACCCAGACCCGTATCTGTCAACAGGCAGGCTTTTTCAGTTTTGGGTGGACCTGTCCATTCGAATCCCTGGTTCCACAGTTTGGTGTGTCTATTCATGGCGGCATTCATATATCCTACTGAAAATTGCAAAATACTGAGATCGGTACTGCATTATCTTTTTCAAATGTATTGGCTGCCTTTAGAACAAATACAAACAGCGACTCACTCCCTACCCCATCCTGAAAATGAGAGTCAAACGAGTGTCAATGATTGTTGGTCTTGCATCATGGGTTATCTGACTGGTGATTGGTTGCTGAAATTCATAAACAAAATAATCGCCACATTTATCGGCAAACCAGGAAGCGACATGCTCCCGGCCCCATTCTAGCAATGAGTATCAACTGAGCATCAACGATCTATGGTCTTCTAAGTCAGGTACTCAATAACAGAATTGGTCAATCTGATGCATAATGGAATAATTGGGCACATTTATTAGCAAAAATACTAGCACTGGCATCGCGACTATCTCCAAATAATGAATGTCAACAGAGCAGCAATGATTTTTGGCCTTGCATCATGGTTAATCGAAGTGCAACATGGCTGTTATTGCTTATTGCGGACATTTTGACCACTTTTGTTGGCAAAAGTGCTCATGCACACATAGTTGCAGCTGTGTGAATGAAATCAGTTATTACTTTCTGGGAGGCTGTTGCAGGAATATCTCTATATTTTCTGCCTGTAATGGCTGCCAATGCCATGTTTATAGACGTGTGTGATCAAGCGCCCCATAGATTGCCCAACATGAAATACCAAAATTTGTTGGTGCACTGTTAACGCACATATTCAAGATGGGGTAGGGACTGTGCTGCATTCATTTTTGCCTATAAAGACAACCAGTACCGTCGTCATGTATGACTACTACTAAATAACTTTTCCATTTCCTGACTTCTAAGACCAAAAATCATTGACACTCTATTAAAACTCAATTTCAGAATGGGGCAGAGAGTGTGTCACTTTCTCTTTTGCCTATAAAGGTAGCCAATATATTCATTATGTATTACTATTCCCAAAGCACTTCTTAATTACCTTATATAGAAGATCAGGAATCATTGACACTACATTGATGGACAACCTTAGGCGATAGTAATGATGTTGTAGGTTCCATTGCTGCCGATAAAGGCGGCAAACAATATCATTATGCTGTGGAGCAACAATGTCTCTAACTGAATAACTGACTTAGAAGTCCAAAAGTTATTGATGCTGTGTTGATATTCATTTTGCGACAGGTATATCCGCAATATGCAATCATTTGAATTCGCATGGGATAACATTAATTGTGTTTTGGCAGCCTGTGAATCCTCTTCATGTTCTTGAACATTTATAACGAAATTGTTCTTTAATAATACGTATAAATATATTCCTTAAAATATACTTCAAAGTATCCACTAATTGTAGATAATATGACAATCAAAAATCCCTTTCCTTTCAATTAATACTCGTCTTCACTTGCAGGTTCACTCAATTGGCTGCTCTGGTCTGCAAAATGGATATTAGCTGCATTACCACACAGCACATGGTGTACTAAGCTGTAGAAGTTCCATCATCAGTCAGCATATCGAGATTAAAACCTGTATAGTGCTGGCTATCCTGGACATATGCATCAAGATGGATACATTGAACACTGGGAAGAGGTGTTTGTGAATAAACATATCTGGGTGGCAAATTGTCAATTTAGGCACTTTGAGCTCCCACATTGTCACTGTGTAGCGTGGGTGGCATTCCAAGGAGAGGTGGTGTCAGTTCTGGTGTCGGCTGACTGAATTGGCAGGATGGAGGTGCACCCGTGCCTCTGTGCCTCCACGGTGTCTGCAGATTCTTTGCAGTGCCATTTCAGCAAGAAAGGCTGCCATCTATGTGGTTTTGATGAAGCAGATCTGGGTGTCGTTCAATCGCAGCCTTCACCATTCAATGCGCAGGAAACTGGACTCTCCGCTTCTACTCTTCCCATACTTCGCCACATAGTTTCTTAATTGGATCTTGCATTTCCTGCATTGTGGCGCTAGATAACCCCCGGTTGGCCATTTTGCCATATTAAAGGCCAGGCGCATGTCGGACTGTTCTAGCTGTACCCAACCTCCTTGGTTTGCCATACTAACAGACATGTTGAAAACCTACAAGTAATAAGTTGCTTTTAAAAATGAGATTTCGCTATAACCTTAACCATATACTCTTCCGTTGCCTCCACCATGGTGTTTAATACCTCTTTCGTCCATGACCAGGAACGCTTCTGATGACTTTCTTCTGCAACAATCCTGGTACTGAAAAAATCATGATACTCGATTTTGCAGACTGTGCAGACAAATACCTTGTTCTACCGTGGAGGTTTCCAGTTACGGGCCATTATTACTTGACCACGTTGCTACCTGCATATCCCCAGTGTACGTTTTATTGTGAATTGATGCCTGACTACCTCGATATGCTTATACCCTCATCCAATTGCATGCTGGGTCTTTCTCTTGCTGCGTCTGGATTGACGGACTGTGTTTCAATATGTGTCCTGGGTGAGATGAAGTAATAGCAACAGATCAGGACCGCCGCTTCGGGTCCAGGTCCTGGTCGGAACTAAACTATTGCAATATATGTGGTCCAGGTCGGCAATACACCTGAACTGGCAATTCTGGTATGGTTCAATGGACATCTCCTCCCCAGTCAGATTTGGGTGGGTATTCACTCGGTTGTCCAGCAGGTCCATCTGTAGATTTATATAATGCTATTGCTTTTGCTGATTGGTAATTGTATTTGATTAAAATCAGTTAATAAACATCCAGAAATACCTGTGTGATCACTGTGCAGGTTGCAACTTCGGTTATTTTGCAATTAATGTTTTGCCTTTTGTGTATTGTATTTAAGAAAACTAAGGCAGTCAATACGTCAGTTATGAAGTCACATTTCCACACGCTGTCCTAGTTACCCAATGTACATGACCAAACATCTTTGGGGCTCCGTTCACACCCATTTTCAGGCGAGGGCAGGAAACGTGTCGCTGTTGGTTGTGATGCTAAAGGCGGCTACTACCTTATGTACGGATGTCTGTAACCAATTGCCACTTATATAACCCAAGATGCAAACCCAAAAATCATTGACACTCAGTTGGCGCTCATTTTCAGAATGGTGCATTGACCATGTCGCATTCTTTTTTCACCAATAAAGGCAGCCAATACATTCATTATGCCAAATCAGTACCAGCTGACTTTGGAATTACCTGGTTTAGAATACCCGATATCGTTGACGCTCCATTGACACTCATTTCTGCGATGGGTAACGAATATCACACACACTGTTTTGCTTGAAAAAGCCGACAATACATCATATATGGAGTATTATCACAACTCACAACGTAGATAACCCAAGATGCAAATCCAATGGTCGTTGACACTCGGTTGACACTCCTTGTCCGAATCGGGTAGTGATTGTGACGCTTCCTGTTGGGTCTATATAGACCGCCAGTACCACGATTATGGTATACAGCAATTAAATCACTTTACAACTACCTTGTTTACACGACCAAAAATTGTTGATGCTCTATTGACGTTCATTTTGTAGATGACATAGGCAGAGTATGGCTATAATTTTTGCCTACATAGGCTGCCAAGACTTCGATTATGTATAACTGCCACCAGGTCAATGTTTAATTACCAGACTAACATAACCTCAAATTATTGATGCTCCGTTGACGATCATGTTACCACGGGCATGTCAGTAATATTGAATCATTTGATGTGGTGTAGTCAATCATTCACAATATTCTGGCAGCCGTACTAGCGTTTTGATGTACTTTCTCCTTGATTACGACATTGTTCTTCAATACTACATATAAATATATTCTTTAAAATATACTTTACAGTATCTGCAAGTTGTAGATAATAATGCACTCCACATTAACGTTCCTTTCGATCAATGCTTGTCATCACTACCAGGTTTGCTCAATAGGCTGTGCTGGTCTTCAAAATGGATGTTAGCGGCATTACCACACAGCAGATCATATACTAACCAGTGGATGTTTCTTCATTAGTCAGCATATCTGGATTAAAATCTGTATCATGCTGGCTATCCTGGGCGTACACATAAGGAGTAAAATATTCAGCGCAGGCAAGAGCAGTATATGATTACACATATCTGGCCAGCCAATTGCGGATGTGGGTAGGTTGAGCTCCAACACTATTACCGGGTGGCACAGGTGGCGTTTCAGGCAAAGGTGGTGTTCCAGGCAGTGATGGCATCAGCTCTCGATTCAGCTGTCTGCATTGGTCAGGTGGAGATTCACCTGTTCCTTGGCGTCCCCAGCATGTCTGAGGACTCTTTGCAGTGCCATTTCGGCAAGGAAGGCATCTGTTTATGTGGTTTTGATGAAGCGTGGCCGGGGCTCTTTCAATTGCAGCCTTTACCTTTTTATACCCAGGAAACTCGACACTCTGCTTCTTCTCTTCTCGGACTTTGGCGTCAGGTTTCTTGATTAGATATTGCTTTTCCTCTGTAGTGGCATTTGAAAGCCCACCTATTGCCATTTTGGCCAAATTCATGGCCACATGCATGTCGGACGGTTCCAGCTGTACCCGACCTCAATGCCTTGCCATGGTAGCAGACATGGTAATAACCCACGAGGAATTAGTTGCTGCTGTAACACACAGAGTTGGCTATTACCTTGACCATATAGGCTTTGGTAGTCTCCTCCAAGGTGATTCAAGCCTGTTTCGTCCACACCTGGGGTTGCTGATTACGAAATTCGTCTGCAAAAATGCCTCAGCTGACAACATCATGATGTTCAATTTCGGGCACTGTGCGGACAAATGCCTTGGTTGACTATAGAGATTGCCCGGTAAGAGTGGCAATAAAATGGTCACGTAGCTCTCTGCGCACACCCGCTTTATGTTATACAGTCAATTGATAGCTGTTAACAATGGGATGACTATACTCACATCCAGTTGCATGCTGCATCGTATTCTTGCTGCTTCCAGTATTATGGACCATTTTAAAATGTGCATCTTGGGTCACATTTTTAGTGGCTTTATTCCCAGCATTGCAGTGGATTAACTGCTGTCTGCGTTCTTGCTGTGTGCCAAGGAGTGACATATTGGATGAAGCGCCCATCAATCAACGCACTTTGAATCCATTGCCACCTTGCTGAGATGTTTCTGTGTCGATGATTTGGTGGTGTGGAATAGAAGGGGAAGATGATTACGAAAAGAAGTGGGACGTCCTGAGGAATATATAGTGAGGTTCATGTCAGAATGGAATAATCAGTTGCTAACCTGTACGTTATACTCAACATGAAGGCTACTGCAAATCACTACAAGTCGCAGGGGTTTCCCACCTGCTTGCGATTTGCAATAAGTAGGTCCAGTGTTGTTTATTTCTATCCAGGGATAACGTAAGGCATACAACAGCTGCAAACTCATGGTAGTCAAATATCTATAGAATGTGCTTCCAGGGAAGGGATGCCTGCTGATGTTTGTCTCAAAAAATCACTGCGATAATACATGAAACTGATACTAACAATCCAGTCATGTTGTACTGTTAGCCTAACTATACCTGATTTATTGATAGTCAAAATGCAAATTTTGCTTTGTTCAAGTGGAGTAAACATACCAACCTTGACATACAAGATGCAGCTTGCCACCATATTGTCCATATCTTGCAACATCCAACATCTCGCCCAACAACAGAGTGAACACAAACTACAATGGTTAATACTCTGAAAAAGAAGTTTTCGCCACATCCGGTGGGCATATATGGCAAATTGACCATGTGGTCCATACCACGACGTCATCAAGTAATTGAATCCAAGGGTGTCTTGGAAGCCGAACATGTCTGAGCCCTTAGGGTATTGCGCAGCTTGGGATGCAAAAAGAAGCTTGTGGCAGAGAAACGACGAGAAACGCACCCAAGCAATGGACAGACAGTGCAATGGATCGAAGATCATGATGAGAGAGAAACCGCTGGGGCAAAAAAGCGAGTTGAAGATGCAGAGGACGCAATTACGCAGGAGCAAGAAGATACAGAGACTGCTGAAAATGCGGGATTGAAGACCAGAGAGCCCAAAAATACATTTCATGAGATGATGGTTGCTATCGGAGACAGTCTGAGCAACATTGCAACTTCCGATAATGGGGAGGATGGGGAAGATCAGGATGATGATGACGCAGAGCAGGGCAAACTGAGCGAAGATGACGAACCCTCGCATTCGAAGAGGTTGACAGTCTGTACTTTTTCCATTTGCAATCCTAATTAACATTATTAGGTCTGGGGTCAACATACTGGAGCAATGCCTTCAACTTGAAGGAGGTTCCGAATTGTTTTGAGCTTACCGACGACCGTTTACTTGCAATTACAAGAGGTAATGCTTTTCAAATTACACAATGACTCGGAAACTACAATCAACCTTTGAGGCCTCCCGCAATGAGTGGCCAGCAATGAGAAATCACATACTGTTCATGCCACATGTTTTTCAGCTTGGTTTGGGTGCATTGATTAGCAGTCTCAGTGTAATAGGCTGCACCAAGTCTTGGGAAACCCATGAATGCGATCTGCAGTTTGGATAGAATGAAACCACAGCCATTGGAAAGAGTCAATGACTGCGAGAAGAGGGCAATGCTAGCAGCAACAAGGTGTCAGCCCTGCGACCGGGTCTGGCAAAGATATTTGAAAACGTACATAGTTCAAGACATCTTCAAAGACCTGACACTGAGCTTCATATAGCAGAGAATGCTTGCTGTGATGATTACACTGACACCTGGTCATCCAAACGAGTTCATTGGCAGTCAAAAGACCAAAGTACGAATACCAGTACTACTTATCATCTGTGTGAAATCACAGTGGAATTCAACATTGGAGTTGATTGAGCGAACTTACCGATTACGAGAAGTCACCCGTGAGTGTTTGAAAAATCCAAAATGAAACAATTACTGTACACTGTTCACAATACAGGATGAATGGACGACCATCAAGTATGTCATGGAAGGTTCAAGGCACTTCCAATACTGTACCCTGTGGATGTCAAAAGGCAAACAGTTACTCTGCATCATATCACACTGTCAACAATAACACGTTTGATCATATGGATGGCGTTATGTGAGCTATGGCTCAGAAGAAGTCACAATGGAAGGAAGACTTATACTGTGCCGTAAAGGTTGTTCAACAGAAGCGGTCCAAATATTACGCTCCAGTAACTCCAACAACTGGTGTGCATCTCATTTCAGCACATATCCTTCATCCTCGCCAGAAGTTGCGATTATTTACACAATGTAACAAGGGAATGGATATTAATCTCGAGGATGAGACTTCATATACTATCCAATAACAGGAGGTATTGTCAAAGTATTTGGAGAACAAATACTACACCAAGCATTGACGAATGTCCGTCATTAAACCTGAAAAGTTTCCTCATAGCAACATCTTCCTCTCTGCAAAGACTTCTAGATTTGGTCAATCGTCAGTTGATCCATATGATTTGTACAGGAATGATGAAGAATATTTAACACCTTAAAGCGTGGCTGAAACGACATCCAGACGAAGCGATTGCACAGCCCACTTATTGACAGCCACAAGACTCTATTTTAATTCACCGCCTGAAGTACCAACCAACTGGTAGCAAATTAATCCAAATCTCAATGATTACCACTCCAATCCCATGGAGATTAGAGGTATAATTTGGTTACCAAATATCACCGACTGGTTGCGCCAGCATGGGCAAACACACTGAACGTACGCTGATCTCTCCAATACGCCACAGGAGATAATCTCTGTTATACCACATGGGGTCGGCGTCGTGGCCAGTATTTCCCGTGGGCGAGACTATATTGGCTGGAGACAGTCTAAAACCACTGGCGAGACGCTTCAGGAAAAAGCCATAGGAGGGCAGTGTGCTCGAGCCAATATGGGAATGTTGGCGGGTGAATGTGCAGCATTGGATAACACTGAAACTGAAAACAGCGAGGAATTGAAGAAAGAGTGGGAGGAAAGAGAATCGTACAGAATGGCGAAGGTCTACAACTTTTTGGAGATATGGCAGGGCAGCTAAAACCTACATGCTACACAGAAGGAATCTCACGCTCAGAAGACGCAAATGACTGTCATAGGATACATTTCCAATACCGAAGATATTATCAAAGCATCCTGGTAAAGTTTTGAACATGCTGGTGCGGCTGCATTTACATTATGAGAAGGATCATCTATGCCACAAGCTTTGTCTGCAAAGGACCTCCCTGGAGAACGAACCCAAGTATTAAACATCTGCGAAATCAAAAGAATCAACTGACATCCCACCAAAAGCCATGACGATAGTTCACCTGAATGCATCTCTGACAATGAAAATTGGGTTAACTGGAATGGTGATTTGGATAATCCAGTGGACAGCAAAGAGGACTGTGAGGTAGACGATGAATCCGATATGGAGCCAGACAATACCAGCAGGGCTTCTCAAAGCCCATCGCACTGGGTTGACAGTACTGCACCAAATGTTCCTGGATTGAATTGGCCAATACGGAGGTCAAAGAAAAAGGCTGAAAAAGGGTTAATGACTGTCTGTGCAATGGATGTAAGGAGGAATGAGGGAAACAAGTAAAATTTGGACAGATTGGGTCAATATGGTTTCACCAGGTTCTATATGTTGCTTGGCCAAGAACATGATTTCGAGAAATATTATCGGAGAATAGTGAGCAGTCGACTGAGAATAATTGTTCATAATACAGACTATAGCTGACGATATGTAGTGTTAGCAAAGGTTCCGTTTTCGGACCGTTTCTATTATAGCGGTTCCATGAAAACCCGGACCTGGCCGGTTCGGTCCGGGTTTGTGGCAAACGGTTCCCTCAATTAAGTCCACGAATATTCATCCGATAATTTTGTGTTTGGTACAAGAAATATGCTGCTGCAGACGGCGCATCTTTTGGTGGTCTCCGATTTTTGATATCTTTAAAACTCAGCAAGCTGCTTTGAAATTATTGTCATTTTTGGCGTAAAAACGAGGTTTTTGGGCTGCCGCTTGCTGAAAATTAAAGATATCGAAAATCGGAGACGGCCAAAAGATGCGCCGTGCAAAGCTGCATATTTCACATACCAAACAATAAACTCTCTAATCAATATTTGTGGCCTTAAAGTGATGGTTCGCTTAAAAAATCGTCGATTTTTGATGGGGTAAGGCCATTGCCACGCAGACCTATAATACCCGCCGGGTCCAAAACTGGAACCGTTGCTAACACTAACGATATGTAGTATTCAAAGAGATATAACAATTTTGGTACAATGACAGAGGCCTGTGCAATAATATTACTGGGCTCGGCTTTGCCAACGGGTTGAGTCTTAATTGGCCAGAAAGGCAATTAATAACTCGAAATATATATTTATATAATTATTGACGGCAGCAGATATTGACTATTCAATAAATTACAATGAGCATCAACGGAGCATCAACAATTTATGGTGTTGTGTCCTGCGTAATCAGACTACTGATAAGTTGCACACCGTCATAAAAGCATTTCTGGCCGCTTTTATAAGCAAAACCGACTGCAATACCCTCCATAACATATTGTGAAAATGAGCATCAACCGAGCATCAGCAATTGTTGGTCATGTATTTTGGGTAATCTGGGTGCCCACAGGTTGTAAACAGTCATAAACAAAGTATTAACCACCTTTATAGGAAAAAGAGAAAGTGACATGTACCCTGCCCCATCTTGAAAATGAGCGTCAATGGAGTGTCAACAATTGTTGGCCTTGCATCATGATTAACCACTGCGCAATCTGGCTGGTCTTTTGAATATACATCGTTTTGACTGTTTTTGAACGTCAAATGGCTTAAGAACACTTAGTGGTAGCTCAGTGCATAGAACATGTTGTTACTGTCCCAGAGGATATGGCAGGAATATCCTATACATATTTGCCTATAAAGGCTGCCATATCGTTGTTTGTGGATGCTTATAATCAAGAGCACACATATTACAGACGATGCAAGACCAAACATTATTGACACTCCGTTGAAGGTCATTTTCATGTTGGTGTAGGGGGCGTTTCGCTATCTGGTTTTACTATAAAGGCAGCCAATACTGCATTTCTGACTATGTACAATCTGTCACCTCCCAGATTAGCCAAAATAAACGTCCGACAATCGTTGACGCTCCGTTGGCACTCACTTTCAGGATGTGGCAGGGCGCATGGCTCTGTTCATTCTGATCATCAAATTGCCCAACACATCGAAATCAAACAGTGATGAACCAATGTCAATATTTCGCTATTAGCAGTAGCATATCTGAATGGGAGGATAAATAGTGAGACTTGAAATGCAGAACCTGAGATTGGATCGGATGGGACTAGCAACACCCGGCAACCCCTGCGGGTTTACAGGTATGGGTATGGGTTTGGGCCGCCCAGAGGCGGCGGGCCAGAGTTTTGGTTGCATCTGGAACTGACCAGACCCATTTTTGCGGTCCAAGCCCTAACCGCTGGCAGGTTATCTCGACCCGTTGCTAACACTAGTCATAGGTGCAGTGGCTGCATCTGCAGTATCATGGTGGACTACCTTGTGCCTGCATTGTTCTAGTGGCCCATCCAGTGACGAATTGGAGGAACCATCCGTCATTGCATTTGATTCCGCTCCCCTCTGACCTAGCTGAGGTGATTGTGCAGCCATGATTTGTTGCTGCGGAATGGGAGAGAAAGATGATAATGACGTGAAGTGGAATGCCCTGAGTAATGTATAGAAAGCTTCAAGTCAAAATGGAATCACTAACAGCCATTTTGCATGGTCTACCCATAATAAATGCTGCTGTGCAAACCTACAGGTTGAAGTGGTGTCCATTCATTGCATGAGTTTCGATAAGTCGGTCTGATGTTGTGTGTTAGTTGTCAGGGAAATATTGATGTGAACATCAGCCGAAATGTAACATTTCTTAGAAGCAAATAAGCAATTCTTCAATGAAAAGAACATCTGGTGAAGTTTCTTTCAAGATATCCTCGGGCTTTAACATGAACCCGACACTAAAAAGCAAGTCATATTGTACAATTCGCAATAATATTCACAAATTAATGACGGTCAAAATGGGAGTTTTGCTGTTATCCTGTTAATTGAACATACCATCTTTGATATACAAGATGGAGCTTACCTCCATATCATCCAGATTGTGCAACATACAACATCTTGCCCAAAACCCAAGTCAATACAAAACACAATGGTCAACTATCCGAAAAAGAACTTTTCCCTACTCCCGGAGGGCATATATGGCAAACGGACCAACCAGTCGATACAAAAAAGTCATCAAGCGAATCAAGCCAACAGCGGCTTGGAAGAAGAAAGATTCCAAGCCCTTCGAGCATTGCATACCTTGCGATCGAAAATGAACCTTGGGGCTGAGATAAAGCAACAACTAAACTTTTTAAGCCACGAAGACAAAGAGTGTTGCATCGATGATTATGTTGAGAGAGTTACTCCCGTGGCACAAAAGCGAGTTGAACATACAGAGACAGCGATCAAACAGGAGCAGGAAGCTATCAGAAATGCTGAAAATGCTGGATTGACATGCAGACAGCCAGAAAAATCATTTAAAGCGATGTTGAATGCTGTTGGAGATTGTCTGAGCGATCTTACAAGTTCCTGTGATGAAGATGATGGGGATGTCAAGGAAGATGATGAAGATTCAAAGCAGGGCAAGCTGAGCGAAGATGACGAACCCTGCTGGGTGATGTGCAAAATCTCCAAAATGGTATAATACCACATTGAGCGATTTCAGCAGTGGCAGATGAAGCTTGACGAATTGACACAAACGGGATGGGCGGATGCGGACGACTACTTTCTCCAAACTGATCTGAAGTATGGAACAGCTGAAATGAAGATTCCCGCTGTTGTTAAGCCTGAGCAGGATGAACTTACAGCAACGCCTGCACCGACAACATTTGGAGAGCTTATGGAGACTCTACATATTGTCCCGGAATATCGCAAATGGCACCAGGGACTGTTTACCAAGAAGTTGTCATTTGAGAAAAAGCGGCTTGGTTCCGGGAAACCACAGTCGCGCATACACATAGTGTATCTTCCACCCAACACGGAGCTCAATTCATTACCAAAGAAGTCATCCAGGTCTGTTGAATCCATGAGGAATTACCGTGGAACATTGTCTCTCAAAAAAATAACGTAATAGACAGCAGATTTGGACAAAGCAATAGTTACGGCGCATGCGTTGCTCGCGGAATTGAATGGCAAATCTCTATTTTTGATGACACATCTCTTCGAAATGCAATTCGTGTACCTATGTTGTCATACATCAGCATGTAGTGTTAGCAACGGGTTGGGTTAACCCGCCAGCGGTCCAGGTTTAGACCGCACAAATGGGTCGATTCAGTTCCAGAACCGTCTAAAAACCTGACCCACTGACTCTTGGCAGGCGAAGCCTGGACCCATACCCGTCAACCCATGGGTTTCGCCTGGTTTGGCTAGACCTGTCGGTTCCAATCTCCAGTTCCATGTTTTGGGTTTCACATTTATGGTCGCATTCAGATATGTTACTGTTGATCATAAAATATTGACATCAGTACGTCACAGTCCATTTTCAATGAATTGGCCGCCTCAATGATCAATATAAATAGTCACACACACCCTACCACATCCTGAAAATGAGCGTCAACAGAGCGTCAATGATTTTGGGTCTTGCATCTTTGGTAATATGAGTGGCGCTTAATCACAAGCATCATTAAACAACGTAATGGCAGTCTTGATGGGCAAATATGGACAGAATATTCCCGCCACATCCTCCGGGTCAGTAACATCTCATTTCGTTCCCAGAGCTACTGCTAAGTATTTGTGAGTCTTTTAGCGTACAAAAACAGTCAAAACCATGAATATAGACAATAACGGCCACATTGCGTTGCAATTATCCATAATGGAAGGCCAACAATTTTTGACACTCTGGTGATGCTCATTTTCATGATGCAGCAGGGAGCAGTTCACTTTCTCTTTTGACTATAAAGGCAGTCAATACTTCGTTTATGACTATGTGCAACCAATTGCCCAGAAGATAACCCAAGATGCGTGACCAAGGATTGTTGACGCTCCACTGATGCTCAATTTCATGATAGGGCAGAGAGCGTGGTACTATCACTTTTGCCTATATGAGCAGCCAATACTACATTTATGACTACGAGCAACCTATCACCCCGCAGATTACCCAAGATACATGACCAAGAATTGTTGACGCTCTGTTGACGCTCATTTTCATGATGGGGCAGGGAGTGTTTTACTATTTCTTTTGCCTATAGAGGCAGCCAATACTTCGTTTATGACAATTCGCAACGTATCGCCCCCCAGGCTACCCAAGATACATGACCAAGAATCGTTGACACTCCATTGACGCTCATTTTGCCACGGGTGTATCCACATCATACAATCATTTGATTTGGCATAGTCTATCATTCACGTTGATTTGGCAACCTCTCTAGCGTTTTCATTTACTTTCTTCTTGATCACTACATTGTTCTGTAATATTACATATAAAGATATCCTTTAAAATAGACTTTAAAGTATCAGCGAATTCAGGATAATAATAATCACCAAAATGCTGTGCCATTCGATCAATGCTAGTCATCACTGCCAGGTTCGCTCAATAGGCTGCTCTGGTCTTCAAAATGAATGTTAGCTGCATTACCACACAGCAGATAGTGTACTAACCAGTGGATGTTCCCTCATCAAGCAGGATATCAGGATCAAAATCTGTATCGTGCTCACTATCCTGGGCAGATATATCGAGGATAAATGATTCAGCACAGGGAATAGATGTATGTGAATGCGCATATCCGGCCGGCAAGTTGACAATTTCGAGATGTTGACCTCTGGAAGTATTACCGGTCGAGGCGGGTTGTGTTCCAGGCAGAGCTGGAATCGACTTTGGAGTCGGCTCTGGAGTCTGCTGTCTGTATTAGTTGGGCGGAGGTGCACCTGTTCCTTTGCGTCCCCAGGGTGTCTGAAGGTGTTTTACAGTGCCATTTGGGCAAGGAATGTATCCGGGCGTGTGCTTTGGACGAAGCATAGCCGGGTGTCTCTCTATCGCAGCCATCACCTTTCTATGCCCAGGAACCTCAACACCCCGCGTCTTGACTTCTCAGACCTCGGCACAAGGTTTCTTGATCAGGTATTGCATTTCCTGTATTGCGGCGCGCGAAAACCCTCTTTTGGCCATTTCGGCCATGTTCAAGGCCAGGCGCATGTCAGACTGTTCCAGCAGTACACGACCTCCTTGCCTTGCCATTGTAGCAGACATGTTGAATACATACAAGAAATTCGTTGCTGTGTCAAACAATGAGATGCGGCTAATACCTCAACCATATACACCTCTGTAACCTCCTGGAAGGTGATTAAAGTCTGATTCGTCCACTTTCGGGGATGCTTATCACAAAATTCGTCTGGGAAAATCCAAGAGCTTACAACATCATGATGTTCGATTTGACGGACTGTGCGGACATATGCCTTGGTCGACCATGGAGGTTTCTTGTTACGGGCAGCGATGAATTGGTCACGTAGCTTTTGGCGTACACCCGCTACATGGTGTACAGTTAATTGACTGCTGTTGACTACGGTATGGATATACTCACAACCAACTGCATGCTGCTTCTGATTCGTGTTACTTCCAGTCTTACGGACGATTTTTGAATGTGCATCCTGGGTCATATTTTTGGTGGCTCCATTTGCAGCGTCGTGGTGGACTAACTGGTGTCTGCATTCTTGCTGTGTGCCAATAAGTGACGTGTTTATCAAAGCGCCTGCCAATCGGCTAGATTCAGATCTGCTCGGACCTAGCTGTGGTGGTTGTGTATCCATCATTTGCCGGTGTGGAATTGCAGCGGAAGATGATAACGAAAAGAAGTGGGAAGTTCTGAGGATTATTTAGTTAGCATTATGTCAGAATGGAATATTTAGCTGCCAACATGTGTGTTATACTCAAGATGAATCCCGCTGCGCATAGCTGCAAGTTGCAGGAGTTTCCCACAGCCCCGAGATGTGCAATATGTCGGTACGTTGTTGTTGGTTTGTTTACAGGGATACATTGCGGTGTACGACGGCCGAAATCGCATAATTGTCAGATATAAATAGTCCATTGTTCGAGGGAAAGAACGTCGGCTGATGATCGTCTCAAAGAATCCCCGGGATAATACATGAAAATGACGCTAACAATGAAGTCATGTTGTATAGTTAGCCTAACTATATGCGATTTACTGACAGTCAAAAGGGAGGTTTTGCCTTGTTCTAGATGAGTAAACGTACTAACCTTGACATAAAAGACGCAGCTTGCCTCCATATTATCCATATCTTGCAACATCCTACATCTTATCCAACAAAGTCAACTCAAACTACAATGGTCGAGGCTCCGAAAAAGAACTTTTCACCACTTGCGGCGGGCAGATATGGCAAATCGACAAAGCGGTCTACCAAACAACGTCCTCAAGGGAAAATAGGCAAGAGTGGCTTCGAGCCAGAAAGAGTCCGATCGCTTCGAGCATTGCGCCGCTTAAGATCCAAAAAGAAGCTTGAAGCGGAGACACGATGAGAAACACACTTCTTCAGCAATGAAGAGAAAGAGAATTTGATTTAGGATTATGATGAGAGAGAGACCGCTGGGGTAAGAAAGCGAGTTGAAGATGCAGAGGCAGCGGTTCAGCAAGAGAAGGAAGATATAAAGCACGCTGAAATCACGGGATTAACGAACAATGAGCCCGAAAAGACATTTGAGGAGATGATTGTTGCTATCGGAGACAGTCTGAGTGATCCTGTAAGTTCCGACGATGGGGAGGATGGAGAAGATGAGGATGAAGAGAGAGCGAAGGGCAAGCTGCGCGAAGATGACGAACCTGGCTGGGTGATGGGCACAATCACGAAGCGGTCCAGCAGCACATGGAGAGGGTTCGACAGAAGTAGATGAAGCTTGACGAATTGACACAACTGGGATGGGAGGATGCAGCCGACTACTTCCATGAAAGACATCAGAGGTACAGCACATCCGAATTGATGGTTCTGGCTGTCGTTCAACCACAAACGGATGATGACGCTGCGGCTCCTCCACCGACAACATTTGGAGAGCTGATAGAGTGTCTTGAGATTGTCCCCGGAATATCCTGAATGCCGCAAGGGACTTCTCGACCAGGAAGTATTCATATGAGGCTAGGTTCGATGAAGCTGCAGTCGGACACAAGCATATCCGGTCTTGAGGCCGGCACAGAGCACGATAAGTCACCTTTGCTGAAAGCGAAGTCTGATGAACCAGTAAGCTTTCACCCCTGCATATAGCCTCCAGCTACTTACGATAAAGATTTCGGATTCCGACGAAGACATGGTGACAGCTCCTGCGTTTGCGGAGGAAGAGATAGGCAAAGTGTTATTTTGATGTCATATCTTGGTGAAAAGCAATTCGTTTTCCAATTTTGCTACATGTCAGCTTTTTCTTGATTTCTGTGACCAAATTGTGAGACATAAGAATTCGTCTGTGCATGTGCAAGGGTCGAATGCACCATGTGAAAGTTCTAGAATCCAAATTACATTGAAAAACGGCCAAAACATTCGATTTCTATTGGTGTGTGACTGTTCAGTGACAAAGCAAAAGCTAAATTAATCACGAAATATACTAACAAAATTTACGTGAGTGATGTCCTACATGTCATAGAAGCAGCGGTCAGTGTTCAAGACAAATCTGTCTCAACGACGACAGTCATGCTGTATTCATTCATATATCCAACTGCATAACTCTCCGGACAGACCTCGTGCACATGGTTGAGATATTTGAAATTGCTTATAGTAGATCATGGAAATCAAGAAGAAGGAGCTGGATAAGGAAAGGTGAGGAAGTCGAGCTATATTTACCAAAAACTAGTGAAATGATCTACATGCCGCAAATTGCTGGCCAAAAGTGCAGGAATGTGGGAAGGCCATGTCATCCCTCACTCAGACAGCATGGAAAGCAGTTGATTAGAAATTGAGTGGTAACAAACTCATGGATGCAAAGGATAATACATACAAACGCATTATTGGATGTCAATACTGTGTATATGATTGGTTGCATACAACTATTAAATGTACAAAGGCTCTTTCGATGTGATTAATGTGAGCGTCAACAGAGTGTCAACAATTTTTAGTCTTACACATTTGGCAATCAAAGGGCTGCATTGTCACATTCTTCCAAAGTGAATATATTGGTCAGCGTTATAGTAAAAATGGCAAATAACACGCTCATTGCCATATCCAAAAATTGAGCGTCAACCATTTTTGGCATTGCATCATGGAAAATCCAGAGGGCTGCGTGGTGACGTTTACTCATACTCAAACTATTGGCAGCCTTTCTCGGCAATCATCGTTACGACAACATCGCTACTATATCCTAAAAACGAGCGTCCATGGAGTGTCAACGACTTTTGGCCTTGCATCATAGAAAATGCAAGGGCTGTGTGGTAAGGATTATCCATCATCGAACTATCAGCCACCTTTCTAGGCGAAAACTGTTGTGACAACATCGCTACTATGTCCTAAAAATGAGCGTCAACGACTTTTGGCCATGCATCTTGGAACATCCAATGGCTGATCGGCAACATTGAGCCATAATCATACTATCGGCCGTCTTGCTAGGCGAAAATCGTTGTGACAACATGGCGACTATGTCCTAAAAATCAGTGTCCACGGGGTGTCAACAATTTTAGGGCTTCCATCATGGAAAATGCAGGAGCTGTGCAGCGACAATTACCCAGAATCGAACTATCGGCGGCCTTTTTAGGCGAAAGGAGTTGCGAGGACATCACTACTATGTTCTAAAAATGAGCGTCAACCAAGCGTCAACAACTTTTCGCCTTGCATCTTGGAAAATGCAAGGACTATGCGGTGACATTAAGCTATAACCGAACTACCGGCCACCTTTCATGGCGAAAGGAGTTGCAATAACATCGCTACTATGTCCTGAAAATGAGCGTCAACGGAGTGTAAACGACTTTTGGCGTTGAATCCTGGAAACATTCAAGGGCTGTGCAGCGACATTAGGCCAAAATCGAACTATCGGCCTCTTTTCAATGCAAAACTGCTTGCCACGACATCGTCACCATGCTTCAAAAATAAGTGTCCACGGAACCTGAACGATTTTAGGCGTTGCATTTTGGAAGGTCAAGGAGTTACACAACATTGTTGATTCATGATCACACTATCGGCCGCCTTAGTAGTGAAAAAATGCTTGTGACAAGATCGTAACCATGTCCCACTATGAGCGTCAACAGAGCGTCAACAGAGCATCAACAGAGCGTCAACAGAGCATCAACAGAGTGTCAACAGAGTGTCAACGATTTTTGATCTTGCATTTTGGATAATCTAATGGCGATAGAACGCAGAGAACCCACAATGAACCTATCGACACCCTTTATTGGCTAAAATACTAGTGACGCTATCGCATCCGCCTCCTACATTTGGGCACCCATGGAGCGTCAACAATTTTTGTGGATGCTCAGAACACTACACAGCAATAAACTGCATTGTGCTGTTCCTAAATCAAGTTCTACACGGTCAGTCTATGCAATCTGTCTTTATATACAACTTCACAAATATGCATGCAATGTCTTACAGATCTGATTTTTTTGCTTGTAGCTGTAGAGTCAATATTTAAGAACCCGCAATCTGCAATACTGCAACGTTACTTTGGGCAGTCTTCCGAGTTGAATTACCCAGGTTTCTAATTCCTACCACCATGTCAGATTCAAAATTTTTGAACACCTCTTTGCTTGCGGTAATGATCCCTTCCATAAACGAACATGTGTTTATTCATGATGGAAGCAACCTTACTTTACAAATCATATTCAATACTCGGTGGGCTCCAATGAATGTAGGCGCGAAGCGGCTCATTGCCTGGAATCATTCTAGACATGCGCCTTTGTGGCAATTCTATTTACACTGGAATAGAGGAGACTGGCAGCCCTGACCTCATATGTATCATTTGTCATCAAGTTCTTCGCCATCCATCAGAACATGGGACCAGCTCAATCGGGAAACACTTGCTGGCAAATGCTTACATCGCAAAGTTAAACAAATTAACAGAGTCAGAGGTTACTGAATTGACCAGTTTGACGGTCGATGAAACAGTGTTGGCCAGCCTGAAGAGACAAGGAAGTCAAGGAATTACAATACTCTATTCACAGAGTCAAATCATATTTGACATCCACTTCATTCCAGATTGACCGAAATGAAAGACAAAACGTACCAAACTGGCAGCTAAGGACTTTGAAACTTCTGAATTTCACCAAGTCACATGGAATTGCTACCTCATGTTAGAATTTGTTTCGGCTCATATTCCATGGAACGCTATATCGAATCTGGAGCTACAACGGTTACATAAAGCATTATGCGATTACCTAGTGTTGGCATCCGTTACGACCCTTAGGAACATTTGCCGGAGGCAATATGCACTGACATTGGATGCAATTAAGAAGCAGCTGCCGTCATGAAATAAAGTTAGTTTAGCTTTAGACGGATGGACATCAACAAACAAACTAGCCATAACGTCGGTCATTGCTTCCTAGATGCATCGAATTTGGGCATTGCATGAAGTTCAACTCGCTTTCGATGAGGCTAATCACCAATTCTTTTCCGCTTTCAAAAGCTAATGAAGAATGATCTGTCAAAGGCCAACATACTGGAGCAAGGCTATCTGTACATTTGAAGGATGTGCTTGATTGTTTTGAGCTTACCGATGGCTGTTTGCTTGGTAGTATAACTGATAATGCTTCCTCAAATTACTTGATGACACGCCAGCTGCAATCAACACTTGAGGCCTCTGGAATCGAGTGGCCTGCATTGGGGAACCATATACCAAGCATGGCGCAGGTCATACAGCCGGCTGTAGGTGCATTCATAAGCAGTCTCAGTGTAAAAGGTGTCACCAAATCTTGGGAAGCCCATGAGCGCGATCAGCAATTTGGAGAGACTGAAAGCATTGACATCGGGAAGAGTCAAAGACTTCGAAAAGACAGCAATGGTAGAATCAACAAGGTGTCAGCCATGAGACCAGGTTTAGCAAAGATATTTGAGAAAGTACGTATTTCATGATATTTTGAAAGTCCTTACACTGACCTTCATATAGCAGAAAATGCTTACTGTATTGCTGGTGCTGACACCTGGTCACCGAAACGAGTTCATTGACTGTCGAAAAACCAATTTCCGCATCGCTGTACTTCCAATTAAGGATGTGAAAACACATTGGAACTCAACACTGGAGTTGCTCGAGCGTGCCTACCGTTTACGGGAATTCACACACGAGTGTCTCCAAAATCCAAAATACACCAATTACCGGCCACTTTTCACAACTCAAGATGAATGCACCATTGGAAAGTATGTCATGGAAGTAATGAGGTCATTTCGATATTGGACCCTGTGGATGTCGAAGAGACATACAGTCACATTGCATCATGTCATAACAGTATACAACGACATGTTCGATCACATGCATGGCGTGATGCGAGCCTTGGCCAAGAAGAAGACTCCATGGAAGGAATACTTTTTCTTCACTGTGAAGTTAGCTCAACAGAAGCTGTCCAAATACTATGCCGAAGTGACTCCAACAACAGGCATGCATCCCGTGTCTGCACATTTGCTTGATCCGTTCCGGAAGTTGCGATCGTTTAGAAAGTGGGTGAAAGGAATCAATATTAATACTGAGGACAAGAGATCATATACTACCCAATACCAGCAGGCCTTTCTAAAGTATGTGGAGAATGAATACTGTGCCAAACATCGACGTTTGCCGGTCAATAAACTCGAATGGTTACCGAGCAGCAATCCGGTCCCCTCCGCAACGGCTTCTGGATCCTGTCAATCATCCCTTGATCCATATTATTTGTCCAGCGATGATGAAGAATACTTATCGCCTGACAATGTGGCTGAGACGACACCCGGACAAAGCAATCACGCAGCACGCTTATTGAGTGCCGCCAGGTTCTATTACAATTCCCCGCCTGAATCACCAAAGAACTGGGAGCAAATTAATCCAAATCTCAATGATTACTACTCCAACCCAATGGAGATTACCAGTACATTTTGGATACCGGACATAACCGACTGGTGGCACCAACAGGAGGAGACGCACTCAAAGTACGCCGATCTCTCCAATGTGGTACGCGACATATTCTCTATCATACCACATGGTGTCGGAGTGGAGCCCAGTTTCTCCTGTGCCCGAGATGTTATCGGCTAGAGGCAGTCAAAAACCATAGGCGAGACCCTTCGCAACAAAGTCATTGTAAGGCAGTTCGCTCGTGCCAATAACGGGATTTTGGCGGGCGATAACTCAGTATCGAATACGACGAACACTGGAAATGACTCGGAAATGAAGAGCAGGTAGAGGAAATAACATTGCACCGAATGGCCAAGGTCCACGACTTTTTGTAGATGTGGCAGGGCAGCCAAAACCTCAGCGCTACGCAGAAGGAGTCGCGCGCTCAGAACAAACAGATGACTGCCCTTGGATACATTTCGGACATGGAAGAGATCGTCAAGGCCTCCTGGTCACTTATTCAACATGATGGTGCGGCTGCATTTGAATTGTCAGAAAGATAACCTTTGCCACCAGCTTTGTCCGCAAAGAACCTCCCTGGAGGACGAACTCCAATCTTAAATGTCCGCTGAATCCGAAGAATCAATTGTCATCCAGTGGAAAGCGATGAGGATAGCGCACCTCAAAGTATTTGGGACACTGAAATTTGGCTAAACTGGAATTGCGACTTGGATAATCCAAATGACAGCAAAGATCATTCTGCAGCTGACGATGAATCAGATATAGAGCACAACAATGGCATCGAGGATCCGGAATGCAGAGAGCAGCAGGATGTTACTGCCACGCCAAATGTTTACGGATTGGTTCGGCCAACACGAAAGTCGTAGAGCTAGGCTGAAAAGGTGTTGGTAACGGTCAATGCAGTAGAAACGAGGAGAAACAAAGGATTGAAGAAAAAGTAGGCCACAATGCGTCAATGGTTCACCAGCTTCTTTATGTAGCTTGAGCAAGAGTTTCAATAAGAGATATAATATGAGCGAATGGTAAGAAGTAGCTTGTGAATATTGGTTCATAAATAGATGTATAGCAGGTGCAATAACTCTTTTCGCGTGATAGATCATTTTTAGTTGTGTGAGAGTGAACTGTGCAAGATTATTATGCCACTCGGCTTTGCCACAGGGCCGAGTCTCAATTGCGCAGAAAGACAACCGATAAAGCCAAATCATGATGAAAACAATTCTCGACAGCATCAGATGTTGAACGGACAATAGATTAAAATGAGCGTCAATGGAGCATGGACGATTTGTGGTCTTGTAAGTATGGTAATTCACCAGTGACTTGGTCGTTGTTATTTATAATGGACGTATTGGAAGCTTTTCTAGGCTAAAGAGATGTCAATACGGTCAGCGCCCCATTTTTAGCAGGAGCTTCAACGGAATGTCAACGATTTGTAGCTTTGCATCTTGGGTAATTTAGGTTCCGATTGGTTGCAGACATTCATTTGTGAGATATTGGCAGCCTTTACTGGCAAAAACAACAGCGACATGCACCCTGCGGCATCCTGAAAATGAGCGTCAACGGAGCGTCAACAATTTCAGGTCTTGCATATTTCGTAATCAAGGCATTGTGCGGACCTTCGCATGCATAACATTATTATTGACTGCCTTTATAGGCAAAAATACCATATAGCAAAGGTGAAATAGGGATTCCAAATTAGTCGATATTGCAAACTGCACAATAAGCAAAAGCGCATTATTGGTTGCTGAAAATGTGATTTTGATAAGATACTATTAACACACTGCAAATACAAGAGCCTTATATGAATCTTTAGATGCACCCGCTGGGCAACCCGCTGGCAACCCGCCCTATTCAGACGGGTTGCAAGTTTACCATCAAACCGTACCCAAGTGGAGAGTTCGGGTTTATTGACAACCAGAACTGCCAAATTGGCAACCGTACAGTTTGGACCCAGACCCGGACCAGAAATGCCGGTCCGGAACCGTTGCTAACACTAGTGAACATTGTCTTGATTTCAATAATCAAAATAAGAAACAAGATAATTCGTCTGTGCATGTGCAAGGGTCATTGGCACCATGCGACAGTCGCTGATTCCATATCTGGTTGATTGACATCCAACAAGCTTGATATCGACTTGCCTGTTACAGTCATGTGAGAATGCAAAACCTACATTTGAGACAAAGTTTACAAACAAAATTTATGTCAGTGATGTCATACTGGTCATGGAAGGAGTGCTCAGTGCGTAATACCATGCAGTACAATTGGCCACCATCATGTTGTAATCATCCTGGTGTGGAACTTCATTACTCACCACCCAGACCTGGTGCAAATGTTCAAGGTTTTGATCATTGCTTATGGTAGGTCATGGAAAGCGAGGAGAAGGACCTGGATCAGGAATGGTGAGGAAGTCAGGCTATATCAATCAAAAACTACCAAACGGATCTACACGCCATAAATTGCTGACTGCAGATGCTGCAATGCAATAAGGCTACGTCATCCATCCCTCAGCTAATGATTATTGTGGTGGATCAGACATTGAGAGGCCACAAAGCTTTTGGATGCAAATAATTGTACATTGAAATAATATATTTGTTGTCATTAATGGTGATATGAATTTCCAATCCAATTATAGTGCATACAATGAGTGTTGAGATGTATTTAAGGTGAGCATCAATGGAGCATCAATGAGTTTTGGCCTTTCACTATCTGCAATCAATGGGCAGCATAGTCACATTCTTTTGAACCAAACATATTGGCCGTCTTTAAACACAAATAAGCAAGTAACACGCTCGTTGCCCCATGCCAAAAATGTACGTCAACTGAGCTACAACAATCGTTTGTTTTTGGTCATGGATAATCCAATGGTTATGCAATGTCATCAACTCATAATAAATGTAAACGCCGCCTCTCTATGCTAAACTGCTAGAAATGATATTGCTACCACCTAAAAATGAATGTCAACGGAGGGAGAATGATTGTTGGTCATGCATCATAAATAATCCAATGGCAATGCAATAACATCAACACATATTCTATTTAAAGGCCATCCTTTTCTTCAAAAACACTAGAGACAATATCGCTACAAGCTAAAATGCAGCGTCAAAGAAGCTTCAATGATTGTTTGTCATGCATTGTGTATAACTCATGGGCTGAACAATGACATTAACCCTTAATGGAAGTATTCGCCACCATTAAACTGAAAAACCCCAGTGGTAATATTCCTACAACCTTCTCAAAATGAACATCAATGGAGCATCAATGATGTTTGGTCATGCATGTTGGAAAATATATTGGCTGTGTAATATGATTAAGCCATAATCTGAGTATTGGGTCCATTTATTAGCAAAAATGCTACTGACAATATCACTACCACATAATAAAAATGAGTGTCATTGAATAGTCAATGATTTTTGGTCTTGTGTCTTGGATAATTAAGGAGCACTGCAACTGGTTCAATCCATAATAATAGTATCTTCCACCTTGATTAGCAAAAATGCTACTGACGATATCGCTACCACCTTCTGAAAATGAGTCTCAACCGAGCGTCAATGATTTTTGGTCTTGCATCATGGATACTCAAAGCACTGTGCAACAGCATAAACCCATTTTCATTGTATTGGCCGCCTCCATGGTACACATGCCGGTGACAGCGTCGCTACCACCTAAAAATTAGTGTCAACAGTACTTCAACAATTTCTGGTCTTGCATTTAGGACAATCTTAGGGCTATGGAATAGCATTAACCCACAATCAATCTATCAGTTGCCTATATGGGTAAACATGATAGTGACGACATCATGTCCAACTCCTACAACTGATCGTCCGTGGAGAGTCAACAATTTTTGTGAGGGCTCAGTCAGCTACACCACAATGAACTGCATTGCATCATTCCTAATTTGAGTTTTACGCAGTCAGTCTCATCAATATATCCTGCAGTATATCTTCACCAATCTGCATCCAATGTCTCACATATCTGACTGTTTTTGCTTCTAGCTCTTGAGTCAATATTTAAGAACTCACATTCCACTTGATTTTAATATTGATTTTCCCAGTCTCTCAAGTAAGATTACCCACTAATCAAATTCCTACCATGATATCAGATTCAAAATCTTTAAATCACTCATTGCTAGAGATTATACTCTCTTCCAAAAATGAATGTGTCTGTATTCGCAATTTGAGCGACCTTACTATTCAAATCATCCTAGATGCTTGGTGGGTTTCAATGAATGTCGGCATGTAAATTCCTATTGCTTGGAATACTTCTAGACATGTGTCTTCATGGCGATTCTAGTTGCAATGCAGAATTCAGAAGACTGGTGGCCCTGGCAACATATATATCATTTATCATCGAGTTCTTCGCTATCCAGCAGGTCATGGGCCCAGCTCAATGAGGAAAGACTTGCTGGCAAAAGCTCACATTGCAAAGTGAAACTAATTAACAGAGTAGGAAGTTAGTAGATTAACTAGTTTGACGGTCGACGGAATATCTTTAGCCATCCTTAAGAGGCAAGGAAGTTGAGGAATTACAATAGTAAGTTTGCAGAGGAAATTCATATTTGACATTCAGGTTCCATTTATATCAACTCAATTGATAGACAAAATGCTCCAGACTGGTAGCTAAGCATTTTGAAAATTCCGAATATCACCAAGACACATGTCATCGCTACCTCATGATATGATTTGTTTTGTGTCATATTTCATGGAATGCTATATCAAGTCTTGAGCTATGACAGTCATATAAAGTATTACGAAGTAGCCTAGCATTGCCATTCACCACAACCCTTAGAGACATTTGCCCAAGGGAATAATCACTGACTGTCGATGCATTTAACAGGCAATTACAATCACAAATCAAAGTTTGTTTAGCTTTGAATGGATGGACATCAACAAACAAACTATTCATAATGTCTGATATTACTTACGATATGGAACGAAATTTGGCAATGGGAGAAGTACAACTCAGTTTCGACGCAGCTGATCGTGGATACATTTCTCTTTCCAAGAGCTAATTCAGGATGATAGGTTAAGTGCCAGTTGACTGATGGAATGCAAGCCATACAGTTGGAGGACGTTTTTGATCATTTTGAGCTTGCCAACGGCCGTTTGCTGCAATATACGACTGACAATGCATTCTCAAATCACTCGATGGCTTGTGAGCTGCAATCAATCCTTGAGGCCTTTGTAGTGGAGTGGCATGTATTGAGAAACCATATACCATGCATGGCGCACGTCATACAGCTGGCTTTGGGTTCATTTATAAGCTGTCTTGCGGTAAATGGCTTTACCAGATCTTGAGAAGGCCATGAGCGTAATCATCAATTAGGAGAGAATGAAAGAATTTACATTGGGAAGAGTCAAAGAATTCGACAAGAGGGCCATGTTCAAATGAACAAGATGTTGGCTATCAAATCAGTTTTAGTGAAGATAATTTGAGAAAGTATGTATTTTGTGATATTTTGAAAGTCATGAAACTGAATATCGTATACCAGGGAATGCGTGCTGTATTGATTACGGTGACACCTGCTCGTCGAAATGTGTTCAGTGACTGTCAAAAAGAGACATTCCACATCGGGGTACTACATATTATGCATGTGAAGGTACATTGGAATTCGAAATTTGACTTCCTTCAGCAAGCCTACCAACTACAAGAATTCACCCGTAAGTGGCTCGAGAATCCAAAATTCAGCGATTACTGGCAACTCTTAACAACAATGAATAAATCGACCATTGTCAAGTATATGGTGGATGTTTTGAGGCCATTCTGATACTGGACCCTCTGGATGTCGAAGTGGCATATTGTCACATTGCATCACATGATCACAGTCTCCATTGACATGTTCCATCACTTTGATGGCATTATGCAAGCTTTCACTAAAAAGAAGACTCAATGGAAGAAAGACTTGTACTACGCCGTAAAGTAAGCACAATAGAAGATGTTCAATTATTATGCTGAAGTGACTCCAACGGGAGTTATGCTTATCGTTACTTCACAGATCCTCAATCATTTCTGGAAGTTGTTATCATTTTGAACGTGGCACAAGGGAATGGATATTAATCCTGCAGACAAGGTATTATATACTATCTAATACCAAGTGGCCTTTCTGAAGTATGTGGAGAAAGAATACAGTGCCAAACATTTACATGTGCCGGTCATGAAACCCAAAAGTGTACCGAGCAACAATCACCCCCCACTCCGCACCGGCTTGGCTATTTCCTCAATCTTCACTCAATCTATACAATGTGTCCAGCATTGATGAAGAATTCTTAAAGCCTAACAACGTGACTGAAATGACACCCAGATGAAGCAATTGCTCACCACGGTAATTGACCGCCCCCAGTCTCCATCTGAATTCACACCCAGAAGCACCAAAGCATCGGGGGCAAATTGTTCCAAATCTCAGTAAGTACCACTCCAACTAAATGATGATTAGCAGTACATTTTGGATACCAGACCTCACCAACTGGTGGTACCACCAAGAGGAAATGCACACAAAAAATGCCAATCTCTCTAATGCAGCACGCAATATATTCTTTATCGTACCACATGGTGTCGGAGTGGAGGCCAGTTTCTCCCTTCAGTGAGGTGACATTGGTTGGAGGAAGTCAACAACGACAGGCGATAACCTTTGCGCCAAGGTCATTGTAAGGCAGCTTGCTCGACGCAACCACAGGATATTGACATGTGTTAACTCATCATTGAACCCAATAAACACAGAAAATGACTCAGAAATGAAGAGTGATACGGAGGGAAGAAACATTCACTGAGTGACCAAGGTCTATGATGCTTTGGAGATGTGGCAGGGCACCGAAAATCCATGTGCGATACAGAAGCAATCTTGCGCTGAAAACAAGCAGATGACTGCCGTTGGTTACATTTAGGACACAGAACAGATCTTCAAAGCATCCTGGTCACTATGTCAACATGGTGTTGCGGCTGCAGTTAACTTGTCCGAATGATCACCTTTGCCACCAGCTTTGTCTACAAAGGGCCTGACGGGAGGAGGAACTGAAATATTCAACGTCTACCAAATCCCAACAATCGTCCATCATCCAGTCGGAAGTGATGATGATCCCGCAGCTGAAATCATTTTCCACACTCAAAATTGGCTTAACTGGAATGGCAACTTGGATAATCAAAATCACAGTGAAGCCGATTGGGCGACAGACATTGAATCTGATATAGATCAAGACAAGTGCATCAAGGATTCGGAAAGCCCAGCCCAGCCGAATGTGAATGCTGCACCAAATGTTCCCAGATTCATTCGGCCTACACGGAAGTCAAAAAGTCAGGCTGACAAGGTGTTGTTAACAGTCAATGCAATGGAAATGAGGAAGAATCAGGGAATTAAGAAAAAGTTGAGCAGAATGCATCTAAGTTTCACCAACTTCTGTGTGTAGCATGACTGAAAGTTTCAGTTACAGATATATTAAAAGTGAATGATGAGCAGTCGCTTGTGAATATTGGTTGATAAACAGATATATAGCAGACACAACGTATCTGTTGCCAAGATATATCAATTCTAATTGTATGAGAGCGAATAGTGCAAGAATATTTCTGCTCTCAGCTATGCCACAGGGCCGAGTCTCAATCTGTCAAAAAGAAAACCAAGAAGATTTAATCATCATGAAAACAGTTATTGATGGCAGAAGATGTTGAATAGACTCTGTATTAAAATGAGCATCAACGGAGCATCCACAAAGCGTCAATGATTTTTGGTCTTGTAAGTAGGGTGATTGAACAGTGATTTGGTCGCTGTTATGCATATCCAACATATTGGCAGCATTTATAGACAAAGAGAAAACAACAAGGTAACAGCCCCAGTCTGGATGTGAGCATCAGTAGAGCATCAACGATGTATAGCTTTGCACCTTGGGTAATCTATGTTCCGATTGGTTGCAGACATCCAGTGATGAGATACTGGCAGCCTTTAGGGGCAAAATGAAGAGTGACCCGCTCCCTGCTGCATCCCAAAAATCAGCGTCAACAGAGTCTCCACAGGGTTTGGTCTCGCATATTTGGTGATCAACGCATCACGTGGATCTTTGAGTACAGGTCAGCATGATTTGCCGCCTTGATAAGGAATTATACAATATATCATAGGAAAAACTAGGATTCCATATTAATCTATATCGCAAACAGCAATACATGCAAAACTACATCATTGGTTGCTGAATATATGATTTTGAAATGATACTATTATCAAACTGCCAAAGCAAGAGCCTGATATGAAACTATAGATGGACCCACTGGGCAACCCTCTGACAACCTGCCCAATTCACACTGGTTGGGACAATTCCATCGAACTGCACCTGAGATGACTGTTCGTGTTTTGTGACAACCCGGACCACCAATTTGACAATTGGTCAGTTTCGACCCAGAGCCAGAACTGAAGTGACGGTCTGGAACCGTTGCTCACACTAACTGCTGGTCTGTCTATTTATAAGATTAGGATGCCTGATTCAGGTGTGTAGCTGTGAGATAGTATATTGAAATGTATAATATTCAATGTAGACAGTATATATTACCACTTCTAGAGCTTGTGGCTCTTGGTGCACTGGAATCGTCTTGGAGATGAGTGTCATGGAGCCAGTTGCTCCAAAAGTTTGCCACCTTACGGGCATGATATTGTACCATTTTCAAGACAGGTTCATAGTGATTAGAATATTCTTTTATTCTCTTCCACTACGTCAAAAGTGTTCAGGAGCACCCGAAAGTTCACTTAGAGCACCTCGGAAGAACATCATTTTCCATTCATTCTGTTTGGGAGCTTCTGGGATCTTCCTGAAATATGGGTATGGCTGATCAGAATAGATGAGTCATTGAGTTATGAACTTCTGAACAATGTTAAATTGTTCTGATGGATGTGCATCTTCAAACTACCTTGATCACGACCTCAGAGTGTATCTCTGTGTTCACTCAATCATCATTTCCACGTACACCTCAAATCGCTATCAAGCACAGTCTGCAGCCAGTCGATATATACTGTGTGTACATGGGTAGCTGTATCGATACATGGATGAGAATACAAACTAAATACATGCCTTTCAAAAATTGTTAAACGATAAGTAGCAGCTGAGATTTTAAGGTGCCTCAGCAATATTCCCGAAGAAGATGTTATTTTTCCCAGACTGTTTTACAGTGATTCGAGATGCTCACAGGATTGTCCCTGGTGGTCCCTGGTACTGCCAGGCTTCACGGAGACACTCCCAGGTTTGTTGTCGGCAGGCCCGGTCTTTCCATCAGCATTTCCAGATGCTTACGGACTTGTTTTCGGTGCTTCCAAACTTGTCACCGGGACTCCCAGGTGCTCCAAGGTGCACCTAAAGTTCCCTCTGACATTCTGAAGTGTTTATAATCTTATAACAATCACCTTCATGATACTGCTGGACCAGTCATCAGATATTCCAGTTACTCGGAAGGCCGGCCAGAATGCTCTCCTAGGGTCTGATACTCTCCCAAAATTGACCCATCTTAGTTCACACTCCACATCCTTTCAGACACTCCTGGAGTCTCCAAATAACTAATATACATTTTGCTGATGCGGATAAAGATACAGAATGATGCCAGCCACCATCACCTCTGCAGGAAGCAAAGTCTCAATTCGCATCAGCTATGGCCAGTAGGATAAGGAAACTTGAGTATAATATGAAGGAATGATATTGAATGGTAAAAGGAGGTAGATAGTCCAGAAGACAACTGTCCGATGGATACCAATCAGTCTGGTAATGTGTATCAGAAGGATACTGTTGGTCCAGAAAGACCGCAGAATTGAAAGAATACCATTTGCTCAGACGATGTTCAGCCTGACTGGATATCAGAGCAAGGTCATTAGATCACCAGAGAATCGTGAACATTGATCTAAAGAAAGGCGTAGTTGGAATTCACTGTGATAGTGCAAAGGAAAAAGATATAAAGACCTCTCAATGTTCCCCAGGTATGGACGGCAACCACCTTACAATGGAGAACAAGCCTCAACAATATATTCAGATTGAAAAGCTATTCTACATTGATTCTATTGTGAGTACATTCTGCACCTGAGTGAAGCATCGAAGTGTATGTACTGTTAGTTCATGTAAAAGGCCAATATTATATCCAATAGTGACACAAGATAGAGGGAAACTTTGAACGGATACTTCTAGTTGGGTGTATCTTGGAGTCGATTCCTCCAACGTTACTTTATATTGTTATATGAAATCTCTATCCAACATCACCTCATGATATTTCAAATCCTCTTTATCATTTCTTATACTGTACTCTATTTATAAATTATCTGCGCCGTCCAATCTGACTTGTACACCCCTTCCACAGAAACCTTGAGCATTTGACCCGAGTTTGTGATCTCCGATCCCTGGGAATGTCTAACTGAGGAAGAACTAATTGATGATATTCTTGAAATCTCCTGCAAGATATGGACTGCTCTGATTATAACCCAAGATCATTGGTTATCTTCAGACATGGAGCAGGTAATTATATTGGTCATTGTTATCAAGTAGGAGGCACAACCAAACACTGCATAGTTTTCAAGCAGTAAACCATGGCTTCATCAGAGGTACAGCAGTTAATAGCATAGAGAAGGAGTAATATTTTGATTCCCAGAGAAACAAGTGCAAAAGCAGTGGAATAATATCAGCCCATTGCGAATAAACAAGTTTCCATATGTGCAGTCGAGATGTACAATCGATTAACTGTAGACTTGGTTGGAATGAAACCTCTCATCTCAGAATCCATATCAAAATCAGTCAATGTCATTAGTGTTAGAAACAGTTCCGGATTACCCGGCCGCGGTTGGGGTTGGAACCAGAACCGAAGACCCGGTTCAAATCTGGAACCACCACAGAACCGAACCCCCCGATGATGAGCAGTTCCAAATCCGAAGAGCACCTATCAGCATGGTTTTTGGCCGGGTTTATCATCCAGCAGAGCCTCATTGTCACACACTCAGAATTTTGGCTCCAATTAAGTAATTGAGTTCTAATCGTATCACAATATGAAATATACATAAGAGATGTAGATTTAGATGCTGTTTCACGTCCATCTCTCCAATTTGTGATCCTATCACTATTTTTTGAGTTGCTCTGAAGCAACGCTGCAAATTGGGTGTTTTTTGCTTTTACTCGACGAATATTGATCGGATTGCAAATTGGAGACTGGGAGGTGAAAGAGCATTCAAAACTGAATCTTTTATGCATATATCATATTGTGATATGATCGGAACTCAAATACTTAATTGGAGGGAAAGTTCAGTGTTTGTGAAAATGTTCAACCAGCAAACAAATCACAGGTTCAGTTTTTGGATGGGGTAAAACCCGTTGCAACGGTTCAAGTTCGGTTCCAACCTGGACCCAGAACCGAACCGCCAATTTGGAACTTTTGCTAACACCTGAACTCAATGTACAGCAAGAAATGCCCCAACTAGGTGATACCTATATGACCAGATGACGAAGGGAGTTGAAATCTTGTGCGATAATCGATATGCTCAACATACAGAGCTCATTCTCCAGTCTCAAGTCTTTGCGGCCAATGTCAAAGGAGAAATGGCAGTCAATACCTCCAAGGTATCTCAAGATTACGGAAATCTGGATGACACATTTAACACCCAAATTACAAGTAACCATCATACATGGGCCAGAATACATACTGCACTTAGAGAATGACATCATGCTGAAAATGTGTTGGCAACACAGTTGGAAGCTCAAAGGTTGCAGATGGAAGATTACAAGCTGAACACTGAAATGGCAATAGCAAGGGTATAGAATACAGAACACATGGAAATGGTGGACAACAGGAAGAAAGCAGAGGAAGATTTGATGAAGCACCATTTAGAGTAGGCTTCAACCAAGAGAGAAGTGAATGCCAATAAAAAAACAATGGCATTGGGGCTTTGCAGAGTTCCAGAATAAGATAAAAGAGAAGCTCATGGATGTTCCCAAGGAAACCAGACACTCCATCAGATCTCTGGCTAAATCAGTTGCAGAGGACAATAAACCTGAGAACCCAGAAGGAAACCCAAATCAACCACAGAATGGAGCCCTGTTGGAAACCACATGTGATATCAAAGGAATTCAGAGTCGAATCACTGGGATATCAGAAACGGTCAATACTGACAGTGCTGATAATGTCTCCCTACCACCTTCAACACCACCATCCAGTAAGGCAGAAAGTTGGGGAGAAGGTCCTGCTGGAGGAGGAGGAGGGGGAGGGGGCAGAAAGATCAATGGCAATTGTATTGGTAACTCAGGTGAGCCACCCCTTCCCCTATTCCCAAATGGAAATGACCCGCACAACAGTTCAAGTTCATCCGATAGCAGCAATAACCCTGCAGGAAGGTGTGGTCTAGGGAGATTACTGCTTCTACTACAAGCGGATTCTACTATATACAGTACTTCTGTTCAAAGGCGCAGCCCTGCTCAATGGTATGAAAAGATAACGAGCCAAACAAAGGTCCCAAAACAATTTAAAAGCGATCCAGCAGATGTCAGGAAAAACATATTCTGTTACGTGAAATCTGCCTCAGGCTATATGGCCTACCATAAGCTCCTGTAACACCAATAATACCAAATAAAGCAAAACACCCCACACCTGTTTTCGGTAACCCACGATAATACACCTGTAATTTACCGATAGCATATCGCAATTATTACTGTAATGCAACTATAGCACATGTATTATATACTGTAATTTATGGATTATACTATATATTCAAGAGTTACTTATTTATTTAGTACTCTAACAAGCATACACTCTGAATCTCATGACTCCAACAAGCTCACTCCCAACACTCTAACATGCTCACTCTAACAACTCTGACATGCTCACTTTCTCCACTAATCTGCTCACTCACACAACTCTGACATATTTGCTTTCTAACCTCTGATCTGCTTTGACCCACTGCTCTGACATGATCACTCTCACCTTTCTGACAATCTGGCTTTGCTGGGAGCAAGCTGGTAGTGGTGGATCTGGCTTTGCTGGGATCACGCTGGTAGCGGTGGAATGCTCACTCATACCTCTCTGACAATGTGGCTTTGCTGGGAGCAAGCTGTTAGCGGTGGATCTGGCTTCGCTGGTAGCAGTGGATCTGGCTTCACAGGGAGCATTGGATCTGGCTTTGCTGGGAGCAAGCTGGCAGCAGTGGAATGCTCGCTCTCACCTCTCTGACAATCTGGCTTCGCTGGGAGCAACCTTTTAGCGGTGGATTTGGCTTCGCTGGTAGCACTGGATCCGTCTTCGCTGGGAGCAGTGGATCTGGCCTCGCTGGGAGCATGCTGGTAGCAGTGGATTTCTCACTCTCACCTCTCTGACAATCTGGCTTTACTGAGAGCAAGCTGTTAGCGGTGGATCTGGCTTCGCTGGTAGCAGTGGAGAGTCTGGCTTCACTTGGAGCAAGCTGGTAGCAGTGGATCTGGCTTCACTGGTAGGGGTGAAACTAGCTTCGCTGGAAGCAATGGATCTGGCTTCACTGGTAGGGGTGAAACTGGTTTCGCTGGTACCAGTGGATCTGGCTTCGCTGGGAGTAAGCTGGTAGCGGTGGAATGCTCACTCTCACCTATCCGACAATCTGGCTTTGCTTGAAGCAAGCTGGTAGCGGTGAAATTCTCACTCTCACCTCTCTGAGAATCTGGCTTCGCTGAAAGCAGCCTGGTAGCGGTGGATCTGGCTTTGCTGGTAGGGGTGAAACTTGCTTCACTGGTAGCAGTGGAGCTGGCATCACTGGTAGGGGTGAAACTAGATTTGCTGAGAGCAAGCTGGTAGCGGTGGATCGGGCTTCGCTGGTAGGGGTGAAAGTGGCATTGCTGGGAGCAAGCTGCTAGTGGTGGATGAGATATCACTGGTAGAGGGATGTTATATACTATTTGCAAAAGAATAATCGAAGAGTAAAATACCCAACACTGGTAATTATGATGCTGGTGATGGTGATGGTGATGATGGTGATGGTGGTGATGGTGATGGTGATGATGCGGATGGTGGTGATGGTAATGGCGGTGATGATGATGGTAGTGGAGATGACGATTGAAAAAAGGGGGTTGGTAGAATGCATGCAGTATGTGAAATTTGCTTCATTCTGTATTTGAATATTACATACAGTAACACCCGCACTGTATTCTCATAACTTCTCTCTAAGGGCCAAGGTACAGGGTAGGCCGTCCTAATCCATAGGAAGCAACCATAACACAGTGGTAACAGGGATAATATATGTCAGTTATGGTTGCACTGAAGGTTTATCTGCTAGATGTCACCCTCCCATATCGAAATTGCTCCCACTCAGTCAAAAACCTTAGGTGGTGGCACTGCACAGACAGCCAAGATGATAGCGATTAGATCATATTGATCGGAGGTGTATTTGATGGCAAGGGTACAATCTGGTATGATGCAAGAGGGAAGGATATTAATATATACTTCAAGGTGGATGAACAGAATCTGTTTGCCAGCACAATGAAAGAAAGATTCCTCAACCGACAAGTAGAAAATAAAACCTTAGGCAAAATAAGGAAACTCAAATACAAGGGAGATAATGAGAGCTAGCGAACAGACATTGTAATATGAGAGGAATCAAATCCAAGATACAGCTAACTAGACATATCCCATCAAAGTGTCCCTGTATCCTGTCTCATTCTCGGACTTGATATTGTTCCTATACAAGGATTATTAGTAGGTCCACTTCAAAGCTTCACTCAGGTGCAGAAAGTAATTGGAATTGATTCAATGTAGAATAGCTTTCCAATCAGAATATTATGCTAAGGCTAGTTCTCTGTCATGAGAAGGTTGCCCTCTATAGCAGTGGAGAATTGAGAGGTTTTTATACCTCTTCCCTCTGCACTCTAACTGCTAATTCTAACTACACTTATCTCTACATAAATGCTTACTATCCTCTTGTCCTCCAATCCCCCTACTGTGAAAACCAGTTGGCATGAACTTCCTCCAAGCAAATGATATCCTTTCAATTCTCCAGTCTTTCTGGACCAACAGTATTCTTTTGATACACATTTCCAGACTGATTGCTATCCATCAAACTGTTGTCTTTGGGATCATCTACCTCTTTGTACGATTCAACAGCCTTCCTTCAGATTATGCTCAAGTGTCTCCATCCCACTTGCCATAGGTGATGGCAATCGAGAGTTACTTCACTTAGAGGTGACGATAGCTGATGTCATTCTTATCTTTGTCTATAGAGAATATAGCAATGTGTGTTTCCATTGTATTATCACACCATTGCAATTAGGATGTTGGGGGTTCTCCCATGACAGCGATAATGGTACTTGAATGACCAATCGGGTACATATCATGAAGTTACTCTACATCTAGTCACGTCATATGCCAAATGCCTACCCGAGGCATCTCAAGTGAGTCAGTTCTATGAACTTTTGCAGGGTAACATAGGAGTAGTGTATTGATTGGATAAGCAAGTCTCATTCCTTAGCAGGTTGACTGTGGATGATGCAGCTGTGTTGCCTTAGTGGGGGAGGTCACTTCAGCCATGCACAGAGAATTAAACTGTTTTCCTTTTTCTTGATACTCGCGGGAGATGTGTGAATCGACTGGAGATTACTCCAACTCACAGATTTGGCAGTCATTAGCAAAAATGCAACCACGTGGGACTTCAGGCCTTAGCCTCAGATGACAGGACCAGCCTGGGTACTCCCCAGTCACAGAGAATACTCTCGGCCTAAGCATGGTGTAACTGAGGGAATTATGATGTTGGCTAGAAACATGAGGTCAGAAGCAACTCTGCTCATGTGTTTGAGTTAGTATGCATTGCGATATTCGACTCGAACGTTAATATTGAGCTGACCTGTCTATTTCTACATTCGCATAGCTGTGGTTGGTTGCCATGTATCAATAATAATATTAGTACTCTTAGCACAATGCCAAATTGCCAAGCACAGTAAAGGCACTCAATAACAATCAGTTATAAAACATATTGCGGAGAAGCACAGTCAGACTATCATCGGCTGATGTTCCAATTACTGAACAATACATGTAGCAAGGTGTCCAACCAGATCTTAAGACCTGATACATTGACTAACACGATATCATATGATGGATGGTCTGATTGTTACTCGGATAGTAACTCTTCAAAACCACATTGTATGCGCACAATAACCTAAGGGATGGGTGGCAATTTAATCCAGGGTGCATTCGGAAGGATGTAAGAGGTGACCGCCATAGTTCTATCATGCGTGGTGGAATTGTAGCGAGAAAGTCTGGGTGTGCACACTCTCGAAGTCAACTATACAGGGATCACATTGTTCAAGCAATGACAAGGAGAAGCTCTCACAGCAAACAGTCAGAGATGCCTACCAGCGAAAGACAATTATGACATATTATTGTGTTTTTATGATACCTATATCTATTATAGCTATGTACAATTATTATTAGCTTTTTGTAGTGGCAGCTCTGCACCTTCAAGAGTATCACCTTTGAGTATGAAGCTGATGCACTTTTGTGGGTCTTTGGGAAGTTGATTACTATGTTTCATAAGAGATATTATGTGTTTGCCGCCTAGTACATTTGGTGGTTAGCAACTCTTGTGTAATTACAGCCTGCACAAGTCTATGATATAGACAACCATCGGTTCCCCTCGACAACAAATGTACAACAGGAAGAAAGAAATATTATGGTACCAAACCAATAGGTTTCCTCTATACCAAGATATACTGGTAGGAATAATTCAGTTCCTCCAAAAGGTACTGACAATTACATCAGCAATCCAGTACGACAAACAAGAAGAGTGATAGTCAGTCCTTCACCTCAGTCTAAACGACAGCTTAAGAAAGCTAGGAAGCAGCAAGCCAGTCTTGTAAAACATCGGAGGCTGGAATCCTTGCAGAAGGATGAGATTATATGGAATCTAGAAAAGAAAGAGAATCCAGAGCTATATATCCATCTATATACTTCCAATATTGGCACCCTCCTACCGTATGACACCAGTCGAGGGTGATTGGGGATGATGTGGTCGAATGATTTGTGTCTGGCCATCGTCGGTGTGGGGATCGTGCTGGTATACAATTAATGAATCGTAATCAATTGCCACATGACAGTATAATCGAGTGATTGTACATGACCCTGGAACCGTGACCAACCCTAATGGTGTAACAGACATGGAAAATCTCAATTACAAGGTCTCCCTAATTGGCACACCATGGAGAACCTTGCTTAGGGATGGGCTTTCTGAAGATCTCAAATATCACGTGTTGCCCAGCAAATGGGAACCTCAAAACGATATCAACTTTTTTGGAAGCTTTCCAAGGATTCGGCTGGTAATGGAGAAATACCTGATGCTGCAGACGAAGCAGTCATCGAAGGATAACACTTCAAGGCTTAAGTAAAAAGACAACAAAAGGAAACATCAGAATGAAGGGGATCAAAAGGAAGTCAAACCCAAGGATCATGGATCAGAAGGGAAGTCAGGCTCCAAGAAACCAAAGAATCAAAACAAGACTAGTGGTCAAACTCCTGTCCATAAGCAAAAGAAGCAAGCCCTAAACGAATTGCCTATTCTCTTATTGAGGTACAATTTGTAAAGGGTAAGTGTACTTGCTGTGGTACGGACAACCCGAAGTTCTGCCGAAAATCCATAATGGCTTTGTTCTCTAAAGGCACATAGTCAAAACCCAACAATAACCATCCAAAAGATGTCTTGTCCGTGGCAGGAGCCGCTGTGAGTAAGCCCAAGGCTCAATTCTCATCCTCCAGACGAATTTATAAAGTAGATTCTAATGATGAGATGATCATTGATTAAAGGAATACTGTGGTACAGTCCTATGTGATAGAGGCAGTGGTACTAATCTATATGGAATTATGGGAATAGGGATGGAAACGGTAGTGTTTTTGGTATATAGCTTGCTTGATTATGATTGAATAAAATGGATACCTGAGGATTAGTTTAGTATTGCAAATGTCATGGCCACATGGCATTCAGTTAGGAAGCATTGTGAGCATACGTACACACGTATCCAGGCATTACAAACCCCACCAGTCAATTACTCTTTACATATTGGGGCTGGAGTGATGTGGAAAGTGAGTATATCATGAGTACCTCATGAAAATGGAAGGCATTGCCTTCCTGCAATTCTCTCACCTCCAAGAAACAAACACAACCACCACCTGGACCCCAGTGAGGCAGAAGATCTGAAATAAAATTGTTGATCTCATTTTGAAGAAAAGACAAACATTCCAGCAAGAGTGCTACTCAATTGTGGATGGACTATACCTATTGCCTCTGTGAAATGAATTGAAGAATACAATGACCCATTTGTAACCCGCAAAGAGTAGAAGGAAATTCAAAACTGTGCTAGAGACACAGTAGAAGATTGCAGATGGTAATATATCTTCCCAATTACCAGTCAACATGGAGACCATTATTCCAAAAAGACTATTGGAATAGGTCCAATGGAAGATTCCTGCAATCTGGTGGTTCCATATTGGTTGATCGTTAAACACAATAACAAGAGATTCACACATGGAGGAATAATGAACTTTGAGAGCGAGGAATTGAAGGAGACATGTACAAGACATAATTGCAATTCATTCACTATTGAAATTGATAAAACTACATTTGATTTCAGGAATAATCCTCGACTGATTAGAAATGTTGGAAACCTCAAAATCAATGACAAATACAAAATAGAAATCGATTGAATTGATAGAATTCCATTGTGGTATCGAGATTATAAGTCTGTGTATAATGGAGAAGTCTCTTATGTTTTGCCACCTCACCAGTCATTTGACCATGTTATTAATATCCAAGCAGCAAAGGGACCACCTTCAGAACCTTGCTACGCTCACTCAGAAGAAGAGTTATCAGTACTTTGGGAATACATCAAGGAAATGTTTAACCAGGGAACAATCTGCCCAGGGCAGTCAACAGCAGGTGCACCGATCCTCCTCGTTTCTAAATCTTCTGAAAGAGGCGGACGTTTGTACATAGACTATCGAGGACTCCCTTATCACACTATTGTGAGTCAAAGACCACTGCCTGTGATGAATACACTGCAAGATAGAATACAGGGTGCTGCGGTCTTCACCAAGATCGACCGTGAGACTGGATTCCACCTCATCCAAGTCACGAAGGGTGATGGGTGGAAGATTGCAATTTGTATGAGATTCAGCCGATATGAAAACACTGTCATGCCCTTTGGTCTTGTGAATACCCCAGCTACATTCCAATATGCCATGGAAACAATCTTTGGAGATATGCTAAATAGTGGACATCTCATCAATATGGATTACTTCTTGATCTGGTCAGAAACAGCAGAAGAGCATTTCCAGATAGTCATGGAGGTAATCCGACGACTAAAGGAATACAACCTAGCAATTGCATCAGACAAATGTGTATGAAATGGCTCTAAGATTGAATTTCTTGGATATATTATATCTTCCAAGGGAATTGAAATGGCCCTGGATAAGATTGAGACTAGTCTGGAATGGCCAAATCTTGAATACAAACAAGACATACAGATGTGCTTGGGATTAATCAACTTTTATTGACGATGTTTCAAAGAATTTGCAAGAAGGATGACGTCTATTACAGATCTCCTCAGAAGCAGTCTTCCATAGAAGTGGTCTCATGAGTGTGCTAAGGCATTCCAAAACTTCAAGGACCAGGTGACCAAGGCTCAAATCCTGAAACACTTCGAACCTCTGCATCAAATAGTTGTGGAGACTGATGCATGCAATTTTACTATGAATGCTGGACTCTCTCAAGTTATTGATGGACAATTACACCCCATTGTATTCTATTCCACCAAGATGGATAAAGCAGTGAGCAACTATGACATCCATGATTAGATACTGGTTGCTATAGTACCTTCATGGAAGGAGTGGACATGTTACCTCGAAGGAGCTCACCTTCAGATTCAGATCTATATATACAACAAAAATCTCGAAAATTGTACTACTCCAAACATCTTGAATAGATGGCAAGCAAGATGGGTGCAAGGGCTGGCAGGTTATGATTTCATAATATTTTACTGTCTCGAAAGCACAAATAGAAACCCTCATGCATTATCTAGGCGTTTGGAGTGTTCTCCAAAAAGTGAGAAGGTAGCATTGAGGTGCAGGAAAGTCTACCTATCTACCATGTCCTCAGAGCTGACTGATTTATGTCAGTCGAGGGTGACTATGTTTGGTCATCAGCAGCTTGAGATATGGGCTTATCAATAATGGTTTTGTCCAGTCAGTCACAAGCAAAACCGATTATCATTTTATCCCAAATGTTGAAACTCATAACAGTGGTCAAATTCGATAAAAACATGTACCAGAATGTGATCTGATCTAGTGTTAGCAACGGTTTCAAATACCCGGGTAAGTTCTGGGTCCGGTTCCGACCTGGAAATGAACCATTCCAACAGGTTCTACCACTGGAATACCCAGACCATTGCCCTTGGGCCAGTTTTACCACAAAAATCTGGCATTTTAACCTTACAACTTTCCCTCCAATTAAGTCTCTGAGTTCTTATCGTATCATGACATAATCAACACGTAGATTGTGCAGTTCTAGCCAGTCTTTCACCTGCGGATTTCAAATTTGCGATCCAACCAATATTTGTTTAGTCAGTATCGAAAACTGGCGAATTTCGCGTCATATTTGCCATTATTTCACAGCAATTCAATTAATATTGGTCGAATCGCAAATCTGACAGCTGCAGGTGAAAGAGCTGCTAACAGTACACAATCAAAGTATTGATCAAGTCACAATACAATCAGAACCCAAAAACATAATTGCAGCCAAACTTCAGCCAAAGTTGTAACAACTGTAAAATGGAACCGCAGTCTGGGTAACAACCCGCGCAAGTTATCCGAAGTCGGAAAAATGTTAGTTACTGACTCGAACCAGGGCTTCGGGTTTGGTTCCAAGCAGTACTGCAGCTGGGTACCTCAGAACCATTGCTAACACTAATGCTATCTGGCAAAGATGAACAAGATTTGCTTAAAGCATATGACAGAGCATTGGAAGAAGAGGCGGATGCAGATGTTGCACTTGAAGATGAAGTCCATTGGGATGAAGAAAGGCAATGGGTTTCCAATAGTATTGATCTCGGAAAGATGATTCTACAAGAACATCACTCTTAAGTAGCTCGCCATATTCGCCAGGAAAAGACGACTGAAAATGTACAGAGAAACTTGTTCTGGCCCCAGATAAATCAATGGATTGAAAACTATATCTGCTCAGGCTCTGATTGCCAAAAGAACAAGATAGTGCATCACGCACGTTATGGATTACTGCGGCCATTGGAGCTGGCATTATGACTTTGGGATGTAATCTCCATGGACTTTATTGTGGATCTACCAGTATCAAATCGATGCTCATCCATATGGCTAGTAGTTGACCGCTTCACTAAGATGTCACACTTTATTCCCCTCCAAGATGCAGAACAGAAGGCACCACACTTTGTCTACATATTCCTAACGGAGATATGGAAACACCTTGCAATACCATCCATAATTACCTCGGGCAGAGACATACAGTTTACATCCATGATTTGGAAACACGTTGTAGGCACACTAGGAATTAAATCCATCATGTTATCACTCTTTTATCCTCAAACCGATGGACAAACAGAAAGAATCAACCAATCATTGGAGTGTTACTTCCGAGGCGACTGCACTTATGATCAGGATAATTGGAAAGAACTGTTGCCAATGGCAGAGTATACATACGACAACTCCCTCCATTCAACCGTCAGGATGACACTATTCATTGCAAATTATGGATATTACCCTTGAACAAATTGGCCAACTGTAGAACCGTCATGAAATCCTACTTTTCAGAACCATATTCTATGGCTGACAAGTATTCATCAGCTCAGTTAGCAGGGACTCAAAAAAACCAATGAAACAACTACAGAGTGCTACAATATGAAAGTCAAACCTGCATCAGTATTCCAACCAGGTGATTTGGTTATGCTAAATGGGAAGAATCTCAAAACTAGGAGACCAGCAAGAATGTTGGATGCTAAACTCCATGGTCTATCTAAAGTAATGAAGGTTGTGTCACGTACAGCATTTAAGCAGAAATTACCATCACAATGGCGCATACATAATGCCTTGCATGTATCTTTGATTGAACACCTTTGCATAGCTACAAATCTGATTCAAGATCAACCAGGCCTGGACAGAACAATGATGGATTGAAATTAACTGGGATATGATATCGAAGGATATGAAAACCAAACAGGACATGAGGTAGAGGTAATGATGGGCAGTCAATTAAATATGGAACAGGAGAGGGTCAATTATCTAGTCAAATGGAAATGATATCCAGTTCAGAAAGATTGCACGGAGGAATGGTATGAGAATCTTGATAGTTCAAAACAACTGAAGCAATGCTGTGTGTTGTACGGTGGCGTGTGCTCGAGTAGTCGAGTGTCCACGGGCGTATGCGAAGGTGTGTCTATTGTATCGTGTAACGAGACATGTTGCATCGACCTAAGGTCGACCGATGACTAATGGTGCTAACTACAAAAGAGGCAAGTTACATCATAGTTCTTGGCATAGTAATATCCATACTTCCAATCAGCTCAACACTCCTCCAGGATGGCTACCACGTCCGTTTCAAATAAAAAACAGTAAACAATGAAGAAGAGGAGCCAATCAAACAACGTGGATCTCTTCGAAACAAACATGCCCAATCAATTTACTTTCCGCCGGCATTCCCGATGCCATTTCAAGTTCCAATTCCAATACCATTTCCGTGACCATTCCCGAGACCATTTCCAATTCCATTAGCGATTCCAATCCCGAGACTATTCCTGATGCCATTCCTGAGTCCAATTCCGATCATTCCCATTGCAGCACACTGCTTCAAGAAGGCGGGCTTTGGCAGTGGCTTTGTAAAGCAGTCAGCGAGCATCTCAGCAGTCGGTACGTAGCTCAAGTTGATCTCTCCGTCTCTAGCCATATCTGCAGCAAGATAGTACTTGGTCGCAATGTGTGCAACTGCAGTTCCGCGGTAGATTCAGTTCTTGATGCTCCCAATCAGTGACTGTGAATCGGAAATCACGTGAGAGATAGTCGGGATGCCGAGCTCGTCCAAGAGATGCAAGATCTGTGAGAGTCCCATGCAGCCTACTCCAAAGGAATAGTTTTCGGTATCAATCGTGGACTGGGCAGTCGACTTCTGTTTTCTCGATCGCCAGTCGACCGCTCCTCCGAAGTTGATGACTAGTGCACTTGTCGATTTATAGTCATCCGGGCATCCAGCATAGTCCGAATCGTCATAACATCCAAGTGCACTTTCTCCTTCGAGTGCTCCTCCAAAATGCAGTCGCCAGTCCTTCGTGCCATTGAGGTACCGAAACATGTGCTTGAGAGCCACGATATGCTCATTGCTCGGGTCGTGATTGTACCAGCTGAGGACTTCGATGGCATATGCAATATCGGGCCAAGTGGCAATCATCCCGTGCATGAGGCTTCCGATCATCGATTGGTATATGGTCGGATCGCAGGCTTCTTTGTCAGGCTTCCTCTTGTGAAGCTTCATCACCATTGGCGTGGCAACTGGTCTGGACTCATCCATTCTGAACTTCGCCAAGATGGTCCGAATGTAGCTGTGCTGATGGATGTCGATTGTGTGATGCTCCCGATTGCGTTCGATGTTCATGCCGAGATAGAAGGAGACACTCCCGAGATCATGCATCCGTAACCTCTTCTTCATCTGGTCCTTGATCTGCCCAATCAAGCCCTCGGTAGCGATGATAAGGAGATCATCGACGTCCAGAATGACTGTGGCAATGACTATTCCGTGATCCTCCTTGTCATGGAGCACGAACAGTCCTCCGTCGACGCGGGATGCCACGAACCCAATCAATATCACGAAGTCCTTAAAAGTGCCATACCAAACGTGCGAGGACTGCTTCAAGCCATAAAGAGACTTTCTCAAGCGGAGTACCATCTTCCGCGAAGTCTTTGACCTTCGATCATAGTATCGGCTCCCAGTTTGGACCAAACCAAAATATCCCTGCGGCGGGTGCATGTAGATCTCTTCCTCCAAGTCAACTCCCAAGAAAGCCGTGCATACGTTCGTTTGATGGATCTTGAGATCGTACTTGGCGGCGATGGCGAGTGCCAGTCTAACGTGGCCCAACCGAGCAGTCGGTGCATACGTAGCCTGGTAGTCGATGCCTTCGATTTGATAATTTCCTCCACAGACTATCCTAGCCTGGAATCGCTGCACATTGCCTGCTCCATTGTGCTTGATCTTGTATACCCAGTGACTTGGCAAAGCCTTTCTCCCTTCCACAAGCTCCACGAAATCTCCAAAGACATGATGCTGACCAATTGCAGCTAACTCTTGTTTGATCGCTGAATGCCATTTGTCAGCGAGCGGAGACTCAGGTGCTGCTTTGTAAGACTTTGGATCGATCCCATCCTTGTGATCGTGATTATTGGAGATTGCAGCTGCAGCATCGATGGGAATCATATCCTCGAATTTCTCATCTTCAAGAGCCAATTGTGCAGACTCTGCCAACGTATCCTTCCCAGCGCGGTTCCGGCGACTGCCTTCGGCCGGCGGCTTCCATGCATCTCCAAGTGACGACTCAAGGCCAGCCAATTCTTGTGACTTCTTCTTCGGCTTTGGAGGATCCGGACGTGAATCGTAGTCCAATGGCTCCTCCGTATGACGTTTGGTTGGTTGCTTCTCGATTGGCTGTGAAGTTTCAGATTGCTTGCTGGGTGTCGGTTCTATGATGACATCTCAGTAGAAGTGCTCATTCAAGATCGCTTCGTCTGCAGCATTCGGTGCTGTGAACCGCTTTCTTTCTCTAAATACCACATCTCTGGAACGGTGAAGCATCTTGGCCAATGGATCGTATACGAAGTACAGCTTAGTCGATATGCTGTACCGAACGAATATGCCGGGAGTGGCTCTGTAATCCAGCTTTTTTCGTTTCTCTTTCGGAACATGCACGAAAGCGAAGCATTCGAACACACGGAGATGCTTCAAAGATGGCTTCTTTCCGGATCCATGCCAGGCCTCGTAGGGAGTCTTGCCAACTACCGATCGCGTCAGAGTGCAGTTCTTGAGATAGACCGCCACCGAAACTGCAAATGCCCAGTACTTCTTCGAAAGTCCACCATCGTCCAGCATGCATCGTACGCGCTCTATGATCGTGCGGTTCACTCGTTCGACGACTCCATTAGACTGAGGAGTGTAGGGCGTAGTCGTATCCTTTAGTATGCCCTCTGATTTTTGGTATTCTGTGAGTTTCTTGGAGGTGTACTCACCGCCTCCGTCTGTGCGTAATCGCTTCACTTGCTTGCCCGACTCTTTTTTTCTAAGAGCCTTCCATTCTTTGAATGTCTCAAGGGCTTCCCACTTGTACTTGAATATGTACTCATCCGTATGCCTCATTGCGTTGTCAATGAAGAGCAGCATATATCAACCTCCTCTATGGCTGTTTCCAGGGGACCGCATATGTCCGAGTGCACAAGCTGCAGTGGCCCAGTGGCGCAGGAGGTCGTGGGAGTAAAGGGTTTTCTCGTCAATTTGCATATAATGCAACTTTCGCAATCGCACTTGCTGGTCATTCTCAGAGCATCGGTAATCGTCGGCAAGATCTCGAAGGCCTTCAGACTGACGTGCGCCAGGTGGCGGTGCTATAACATCCGCTTCTCTGCATCGTGCCAAGATGCATGCCCAGTCGTCTTAAGTGCCAGCAGGCAGCTGTCGTCGATATCTGTGTATTCGGTCGATTCCGGAGCGCGATCGAGAACTCAACCCAGAACAAAGAGCCCATCGACCTGATGTGCAGTGGCAATCAACTTGCCATGGCGATTGTAGAGGTTCAGACCGTAGTGCTTCACCAGTTCAACTTTGGCGTCCTTGTCCATGATCTGAGACTGTGAGATGAGTTTAAACGATAGCGCCAAATGCACCACTTTTTGAAGTATAATCGTTTCCGTCTTTCCATCGTGCAGCTGGCAAATCAACCTAACACTTCCATATCCGGATGCAAACGATGTGGCCCCATTGTATCCCTTGACCTTCTTCGTATTCGGAGGATATTCGGTGTAACTGATGAACATTGATCGACGGCCAGAGTTGTGAGTCGTGCATCCGCAATCGATGAACCAATCACTGGATGAAGCACTTGAGCTGGCCACCATCCAATAGTTCTTGATCGATGTGGTGAGAGTCAAAGTAGCCGATGCTTCAGTTGATGCTTTTGCTGCAGTATCGGCAGCCTTGGGAGGATGGCTGCGCTTCTTGCTCAAGAAGTTCTCGGTGGTGTGCCCTCACCGCTGGCAATGAAAGCACTTCCGGAAATCCTTCTCTTTCCTATCATCCTTATAATCTCTCTTATCCCGCTTTGGACTTTTGCCGACTTTGCCGCCTCTGCCGCCTTTGCCACCCTTCTTTGCAAGGAGCAGAGATTCTGCAGCGAGCCCATTCTCTCTCTTGATTGCAGCTTCATTTTCGACGAGCTTGGTGACGATCTCATCTGGGATGGCGGTCATCGTGGCGTATTTGTCCATCATGAGCTCCAGGAAGACTATCCACTCGTCGTTCCTTGGAATCCCGCGAAGGAGGTGGAAGATGTGCTCCTTCTCACTCATCTTGGCGATTGTCTTGCAGACACATCGGTGTCGGTAGCGTCAGTGTCAGCGGTCGTTGGCCCTGCGCAGAGATTGTAATCCTTAACTTTCCAATCGATCCGCGATGCGTAATTGTTGACATCTCGGCAGTCCTGTAGCTTGATGCTCCAAAGGTCTTCCCTAATCTCGAAGATGTTGAGCTTCAGCTTTGACTTGTAGGCTGATGCTAGCTTTTCCCAAAGCGTCTTCGCATCGTCAACGACCGTATATTCCGCCTGTATCCTCGGTTCCATGCCCAGCAGGATAGTCGATCTGGCAACACCATGGCAATTCATCCAGTCTTTGAGAGCGGCCTTCTCTGTAGCGGTCGCATTTGCTGCTGGCTCTTCCCGCTTGTCGTTGTATCCTTTGATGATACCATACACTTGCTTCTGCTCGAGAGGTAGAGCCATCTCGGTTGCCCATTGTGCATAGTTTGTGCCATTGAACTTGGTGATGTTGATCATAGTCGAACTCATCCTACACGATCTTATATCGCAATCATCAGTTATAGTAGTCTCTCGGACTCAACGGGTGACGTCCAGCAGCCGCTGTCAGAAGTATGGCAGGGTGCGGGGTACTTCCTTAGCTTGTGAAGACGCTTCTCCGTGACGATGACCTCCACTCGACAAACGAAAATGGAAGTGTTGATTGTCGGTTTCCATTTTAAACGCAAGGGCTCATATCCTGTTTGACGTTGGCGTGTGCTCGAGTTGTCGAGTGTGCGGGGGCGTATGCGAAGGTGTGTCTATTGTATCATGTAACGAGACATGTCACATCGACATAAAGTCGACCGATGACTAATGGTCCTAACTACAAAGAGGCAAGTTACATCATAGTCCTTGGCATAGTGATATCCGTACTTCCAATCAGCTCAACACTGTGAATGGAATCCCCAGGCTGCTAATGATAAGAGGATATAAGTTGAGCTTGTACCGGTCATCCTGGGAGATATTATTGTACCAGGAGGTTTAATGGCAACCAATAGACAGATAGATTAAGATAAGGTTTTGGCAGAAAGCTGTGACTTAACCACCATCAGAAGAAGAAAAATAAAATCGTGGACGACCTGGCAGGAGAGGGATGTAGTGTCACACCTTGAGGATTCTTCACTGTTCTCCGGTCATGAACTACCACTTGATTATGCTGTTGTGTCGCGATTGATTAAGGTTCATCAACTATACCCCAGCACTATCGCCACACTAATAACCGCCAGCCACAATTCCCTTGACCATAACATCACCACCCACCTTTGAGTGGTATTACAGTTGCAATGGTATGTTAATACAATGCAAACACACATCGGTATACTCTCTATGGATATTAACAAAGAATGCCACCAGCCATCGTCACCTCTCTGTGCAGTTTACTCTTGATTCACATCGGATATGGGCAGTAGGGTGACCACACTTGACTGCAAAATGAAGGAAGGCTTTTGAATCATACGAAGAAGTAGATGGTCCGGAAAACAACAGTCCAATAAATACCAATCAGTCTGAAGCTGTATATCAGAAGGTTACCATTGGTCTAACAAGACTGGAGGATTGAAAGAATACCATGTACTCAGAGGGAGTTCAGGCCGACTGGCAATCAGTGCAAGGGGATAGGAAGACGTGAAAATAGTGGGCAATTATCTAGCAAAAAGCATAGTGAGAATTAGCTGTTAGAGCACAGAGGAAGGCGATATAAAGACCTTTTGATTCGCCTCTGGTATAGAGGGCAACCTTTTCATGATGGCGAACAAGTTTGAACAATATATTCAGATTGGAAAGCTATTCTACATTGTTTCTATTCTGGTTACATTCCGCGCCTGAGTAAAGATTCGAAGTGAATCTACTATTAGTGGTTGTATATGTCCAATATCAAGTCTGATAGTGAGACAAGATAGAGCGATACTTATCAGGAATAGTTCCAGTTGGGTGTATCTTGGAGTCGAGTCCTCTTGCAGGACACACTGGGTCCACAAGGAGGCGAAAGCTTAAGCCACCAAGAAATAATACAGTGCTTCTCTGAATGGGGACGAATCCGACTGCCCACTTCGAGTCAACCGCTAGAGCCATTCCCTCACGATTGTTGTTTCTGTTTCTCATCAAAGATGCTGAATCAAGCTTTAGTGGCTAATTGCCTTCGTTCAGATATTTGCAACAGGGCTGATACATCAGACTGCTGGTATGGTGATTGTTGAGAAGAGGCATCAACCTTCAATGCACCTATTGCAAGACAGAAGCCACTCTTGGCATCCTCATTTTGGTGTCAGAACAACATGTATTGTTCCTATAAGTGTAATCCATTGGGCGATGCATCTTCTGCTGCTGACACTGCATCCAAATAGCACGTTGAGGTACTTGAGCAACACGATTGACTAGCATGTATTCAATTCGTTTTACATGGTGATTATTGAATTCCAGGCCTGGAGTTATTGTTGGAGTGATACATTGATATCTGATGAATGTTTATTCTGGGTTAGTGTTCACAACGATTCCAGGTTACCCAGCTTCGGTCCAGGTTGAAACTAGAACCGAGAGCCCAGACCCAGTTAGGAACCACCAAGGCACAGGACCCGCTCTGTCTTGGCAGGGTTGCTACCCAGACCAGACATAGAATGGTGTATTTTTGGGCTGATTGGAACCGGACCACGGTTCCAACTATACAGTTCCGAAACCTTTGCCTCCAATTAAGTATATATGTTGTGATTTTATTGTGACATGGTCAATATGTTGATTGTACAGTTTGATGTGCTCTTTCACCTCCTGCTTTCCTGTTAGCGATCCGACCAACATTCATAGAATCGCTGTGAAATAACGCCAAATTTCAAGCGAAATGTGCGGGTTTTCAATCGTGACTCAACGAATATTGATTAGATCCCAAATCTGCAAGCTGGAGGTGCAACAGCGCATAAAACTGCACAATTTACGTATTGATCATGTCATGATTCAATCAGAACTCAGATACTTAATTGGGGCCAAACTTGTGATTTTGAAATGCTGGGTTTTTGGCGGTAAAACCGGTCCAATTGCAACAGTCCGGGTTTTCATGTGGTGAATCCCGTTGCAATGGTTCGGTTCTGGGTAAGAACCGGACCTGGAACTGACTTGCGAGTCTGGAACCATTGCTAACACTACTCTGGGTGTCTCCATATTGTTATGGAAGGTGTTCAAGCTTCTTTATAATTGATATCTGAAGAGATTAAATTGTTAACAATATTCTTGAAATCAATGAAACAGTTCAAAAAACCATCAAAATGATCACAATCAGGAGGACCAACATCAAAGAAACAAATGCAGTAAATTTACTGCAATGACTATACAAAGTTTTAAAATGTTGCAATGATGTGATCACATCAGTGAATGTTTCAAAGAGTGCTGGAAGAACGGAAATAAGTCAGTCGAATGATTTGTGGAGAATGTGCAGAAAGATCAGTGGATGGGGTCCATTTTCGGAAACTAATTTCACTCTTTGCTGATGCAACCTGCAGTCAGTGTCCACATTTGCCAATGGTGCCTAGTGCCTGCAACTCAGCAAGTTTCTAATTCAAGGATCCAGAAGCATACATAAAAGCATATAATTAAGTGATATTGGGTGTGCCTTGCCACTTAGGAGTATACTTGGAAGCATAGAGCCAAGTACACTGGGTGTATCGTCAAATGCAATTAGTAGTGTACTTGAGAGCATTATTGGGAATGTATAGTATTACCAACAGTTCCAATTGGCGGTGCGGTTCCGGGTCCGGGTTGGAACCGCACTAGAACCATTGCAATGGGTTTTACCCCATCAGAAAACTGAACTACACCCAACCTGTGGTTTTTTGGCCGGTGCCACATTTGTGCAAACTCAGAACTTTCACTCATAAGTTCTGAGTTCACGAAAATAAGGCCCTGCTGTATGATAAATCCAGCCAAAGAACCGTGGGTTTATGTCCAGTCCAGGTATCAACCCTGCCAAGCCAGAGCGGGTCGCGCTTTTGGACGGGTCTGGAACCAAACCGATCTATTTTTCCCGTCCAAACCTGGACTGCTGGCGAGTTACCCTGATCCGTTGCTAACACTAGGAATGCGCATGACACTGTCTCTAATGCTTCTTTTGGAGTGTACAGGCAAGCCGGCTGGGAGTTTGCCTTTGAGTACAACTAAAAGCATCCTGCAAAGCATGTTTGGGTGTATGCTTGAGAACATACTCGGAGGCATACTACAAGCATATTCAGAGTGTACATCGAAGCATCAGTCAAGTATTGTTAACAGTATACCATCATGCAGAACAGGCGGGTGCCATTGGGCCCAGCTGGGAGCATCCTGGAGAGCCTGCTTAGGAGTGTACTTGTAAACTTAATTAGAGGGGTACTTGGGAGCAGTTTGAGAGCATACTAGGAAGCATATGTCAAATAAGCTGGGAGTGTGCCATTAAGCGAAATTGAGAACATACAGTCAAGCAGGCTGGAAGTGTGCAATGGAGTGCATTCAGGAGATTACTTTAGACCATACATGGAACCTTGCACTAAAGTGCATCTGGCGGTTTGCTTTCATGTTTGTTTCATTCAGTGACATGTGGAGTTTGCAGCACATCAAATCGCTTGTGTATTATAGTAATCTACTCAATACATTGGTTCCGACTATTCTGCAGTTTGCTGCAGCAAATATTTAGTGAATTACCATTCCAAAAACAGCTTCTCTATACGTGACATATTGTATATGATTAATTTCTTGGTAAATCGTATTAGAGATCAATTGGAATCCAGTTAGAAAAGCCACTGGATTATGCAACCAAGCTTGATATTAGAACTGATCCAGAGCTGCATTAAATAACACTCAGATATACTGATTAGCCTCTTGATATATGTCAGTCAATACTTATTGGGTCGTAATGGTCGCAATATATTTTCAAGTATTCTTTGAATTTCATTATTTGCTTACAAAATACAGAACCGTCTTTCAGTCCAGTCCTTCATGGACTTTCCAAGAAAGGTCTCCACGATTCTTCTGAGCCCAAGAGAGTCAATTATTCCTGGTACATGTAATTCTCCTCTACTCTATTGAACATTATCCATTCAGGACTGGATTTATTGTCTGTGGTATCTTCATCTTTTGTCTTTCCACCACTCGAAACCCTTGCCTATCCTTTTCATTTCCTGGACTTCTCTATCGTTGTGGCTTAGATTTCTTCGTCTCTAGTGGTGGCGCTGCTCCCCATGCTACCTACATTGCCCAATCATACATTATCTCTCCTCTATTGACTTTTCTGTCACCTTCTTTGCAACTGATTTCTGATCCTGTGACTCTTTAACCTCCTCAGCCTTTGGCCCCCTTGGTGCTTTATCAACTTTCATCATTTTTATCTTCTTGACTTATGGTAATAGTGGTACTGGACTCTTAGTAAATATTACCTGTCCATATAAGATCATCAGTAACATTTGCCTCTTCCCTTCTATAGAGATGATAGATACTTATCTAGATTGTTTCTACTTCAATCTCTGCACCTCGCATTATTCCCACAGCTCTACAAGTAGCCTCTCCATGAACTTCTTATAATTCTCACTCAGTTCTCCTCCAATGATGAGGCTAACCAAATGTTTCCTCTCTTCATCCTCTGGAAAGTCTTCCATCCATTCCCCCTTCTGATTTCTATTCTCTATTTTCTTTCTGCAATCCTGTCTAGTCTCTCAACTACTTGATTCATAATCTGTACCACTATTTTTTACCCATAATCCATCACTGCATTGTCAATTGTTTAGGTCATGTTGACCAGTATGAACATAATCAACTTCTATGTGATTGTCCCAATCTTTTATCATGCTTGTCCTACCTCTCATTGTCATCATTCTGATTGGTAAGCAAAATATTTTCAAAAATTTCCCCTAATCTACATGTGAATGTAACTCCCCCATCTGTATAATTTTGTTTGGCTACTATGTATTTGGCTTGCATATTGCCCCACTCTGCATACTCATCATCATATTTTTCTATTCCAACCATAAAATCTCTCAGCCTACTAGTGTTTTTCAAGTACTCTCTAATAAAAGCCTCCAGATTAACTGATTTCACACTAGTCGACTCCCCTGCAGGTTTAGCCCAATCGGCATTCCACATTCTCCTGTTTGGCATTCTCAGCATATTTGGAATTGGTCGTTCAGGAGTTTAGGGACGCGTCCCCTCCACTCCTTCCCTTTCCCTTATTGCGCTTTCTTCCTTGCTTTGTTGGCATCATGTAAGGCTCCTCTGCCCTCCACTCCACCTTCGTCATTGCGTCGTCACTGTCGCTTTCTTCGAAAATGGGTGCACAGTTCCTTTTCCAGGTCTCCGGCATTCCCTCCTTCTCTTCTTCATCTTGTGCTGCGTGTTTGCTGATATTTTCCTCCAACTGAATATACCTCGCCGCAACTATTCCTTGTGTAGCGCTCGCCCTTGGTGTCAAAAGAGGATCCTGAGGGATTGCGCTCGGGGGAAAGCAGCTATGCTTCCTCCGTAACTCGTAGTGGGTGGTGGAGACGAAAGACGAGAACTGTCTCCGCTCGATACCGTAATTGCCCTGGCTTCTCTGGGCGCCCTGTTTCCGTCCTCGTCCACGCTGCTCCCGTGTACGGACGACACTATTTGACTGTAATGTCCGGCTTCGGCTGCCTGTTCGTTGTGAACCCTTACTACCGCATTAAAAAGGTTCCTGGGTAGGGTGATCGCGGGTGGTTGTTCCTACTCTTCGTTTCCCTCGCGTGCGATTTCGGAGGTGGTGGCGGTTCCGTCCGGGTCGAACATGGACTCATCGCGACGTTTCATATTTTCTTTGGCTCTCTGGAGGGACTCCTTGAGTGACGTAACTTACTTTTTGGCTCCGAAAAGACTCATTTCTTTTTGCTTCTGGGCGACTGAAGGTCGTTCAGCTGAAAACCGAAGCGTAAATTTTCTCGCGATGTCAAACTTGATCGGATAAAATCGGTCTTGGCAAAACTAAAAGGTGGTGTAGTGTGTTGTCGGAGGTCTCAAAGGGCTCTTTATTCAGTATCGTGTTCATTACTCGAACTTCTTCTCTTGTCATCTATCTACAAGGGAAAAAAACTGCGCAGAACAGGAATTCCGGAACAAAGAAAAAACATCACAAACTCAACCGAAGAAATAAATCTATCCCCATTCCTTTTCATTTCCAGCTCGAGAAAGGACAAAAAAAAAGATAAAAAGCAGTAGTAGAATTTACTCCACCCACAACTCAACAGCAAAGGCATTTTACAAAGGCTTCTTACTCCCCCTCAATCCATCCCTTTCGTGATTATCTGCGGCTACCGACCAGCAATCTCAATCTTTCCCTCTTCTCCATGATTGTGTATCCTCATACCCCTCAAATACACCTCGTCCCTAACATTCTCTTTCCACCGTTCCACCACTTTCCATGCGGCGTACACACCGCCCGCCGCGATCGCGGCCACCATAACGGCGGGGAATGCATATCTGTACACCCTCACACCCTCCCCCAGCCCCACCAATACCGCAAGTCTTGCGAACGCTAACGGGAGTAACAGCGCGGCCACCATGCCACCGACACAGGGGGCAATAAATACGCGCGTAGCCAGCATCGCGTCGGGGTTTAACCACCCGTGCTGAATTATCCCGCGGAGACTGCGTGCCCAGACGCTGTTATCGTCGAGGAGCATCATCTTCCCCATCATCTTTACGTAGAGCACGCCCAGGGTCCAGTCCTGGACGAAATGGATTGTGTGTGGGAGGTGCATTTCGGAGGCAGAAGGGTCGAGGGCTGGGGGGATGATGGTGGTGTTTAGGGATGTTGCGGTTGCGGATGGGGAGGTGGTGGGAGTGGCGTCGAAGGCGGTATGTAGGGGGATAATGAAATATAGCTCGATTATCATTGCTACTAGTGTTGGGATGACGATGGCGAAGGCGGTTAGGACATACCCAATTTTTGCGGTGCGGAAGGTGAATTCTCGCAGGGTTTTGAGGAAGTTGGAGAGTTTTTCGGGGTAGGTTGCGTTTGAGGCCGCCGTGGTGATAGGTTGGATCAGTGTTTTGAGGTGAGTGCAAACTGTTGGTGCGTTTGACAGAACAAGGGCGATGCTGCCGAGAAGGTAGACACCGACTGAGAATGCGTAGATGTCGTTAAGTCGAACGTGTGCAGGGACCAGTTGTCGTAGGAGGTAGCGGCCGAGGATGAGAGGCACGATCGTTACTGATACTCCAGTGCATGCTGCAAAGAACCAGACCCCCACCACTACGATTGCGATGCGAACTTTGAAGTAGGGAGGGATGTATGCAAGCCTCCAGTCCGGGTTGTTGGGTCCCGTGGGTCCAGTATCCAGCGACGGATCGACGTCGAACCGGCGATTGTTTTCGTCGACAGGGATAAAGACGGGTGTTCCTTTTGGCCTGCGGATGCTATCTGAAGCAGGAGCACGAACAAAGCTACCGTCATGTCGGAAATAAGGTCGGTCATTTGGGATAGGATCGCCCAGTGCCACTGGTTTGCCTGGATCGGCTTTTTCCCTGAGCAGGAAGGAAGTCCAAGTCGGATGGCACGTGTGTCCCTCTTCATCCGCCTGGCGCTCGCCAAACATGAAGCTACTGAGTCGAAGCGCACGGGCACAACAACGGAACCACCACTCATACAAGTTCTGAAGGGTGTCGGATGGTTTGAAGAACTTAATGGCTAGCGGCATGAGGAAGTTGTAGAAGAGAAGATCTACAGGAAATTCAAATACGGGCTCGTTCGAAGACCAATGGATAGGAAGTACGGCCTGTGTAGTTCCGTAAAGTCCCCAGACAACACCTCCCAAGCACACTAGAACTAGGATGCCGTATATGAATGCCGAGAAGCCAATCTTTCGCAGCTGTGTCAAGACGGGCCTATTGAGCACGTCGCGAACAGGGTGGAATGTTGGGTCATCGGGATCGCGGATAAAATCTGGAGCAGTCAGTAACAGAACGCGAATGGATGAATGAAGATGGACACGCTTACGGAGAACACCAGTGCGCATAATCTTGCGGCACATACTGACAAATAGAGCGAAGTGGAACATGTAGCACGTCCCAACAAACCAGTGCACGAAGACATTGGTGAGCGGGAAGTCAACTGCAAACTGAATCCTGGCTGCAACCGTCGCGGTCTCAAAGAGTGGAAGCATGGCAACATCTATCGATCTGTGAGTGAGGTGTGAGGATGAATGACTCAGTCGACTTACCTAGTAGCACGCCACAGTAAAGAGGAAAAAGGAACATCTCGATTCCGATGATCAGAACAACCTTCATGACACCACCACACTGCAGCAAAAACTCAACAACTAATTTCTCGACATTACTGGCTCCCTCGCAGTGTCTTCGTCGAACGTATATCATTCCAGTCAGGGTAAAAAATGCGTAACCAAGCAGGACAACTCCAATCCTATCCCAGGCGGACCACCGATACGCGCCTCCATAAGGCTGAATGTGTTGTGTGACACGAAAAGCGGCGTGTTCTGCGGTGTAATTCAACGTCCGAGTAAAGTTAACAGCAGCGAACGTCTCTTCCCAAGCATTAATTGCCCAGACAATTGGATTTGTGACCACAACACCTCCCAAATTCAATTCTTCTGGTCCTGCGGATATCTGTGCGGATGCTAGCCCGGAGCCCCCAACTTTCCCGAGACCCCAAACCATGCTGCTCTGCAGCCGCTCAATACTCTCTTTTATGACCAAGCTGAGAGGTGGTACCGCAGAAGGTGGATACTTTCGTATCGCCATGTAGGTAGTTTCGATGCTGGTAAACTTTGCGAAGACGCGATTCTGGCCATCTGTTGCCCAATTCTTCAGGAAGTTGGTGACAGTTGCACTGCTAGCATAACCTGATAAACTTGGAATGATATATGATACTGGTTTGGCGAAAATCTTGATGGCCTGATCCAATACCAAGAGCAAAGAGAAGGCGACCATGGTTGCAAAGTCCACCAAGAATTCCGCACAGAAGGATACTGCCATCATAGGAAGTCTGAAAAAGAACAAGATCGGATGTGCCAGTATCATCATTACTGTTTTACCGGTGACATATGGGAAAGCTACTCCTACAGCAACAGTAGCCGTGATGAGCATGCTGCTAATGGCTGCATTTTGCACAAGCCCCAGTAGTGGTCCTCTCATTCCAACCAGCTCCATGATACCTTCAAAGTCGTCGGCCGCATCGTCATCCACGAGAGCTGGAGGAACTCCACCACCGGCAGGGGCAGCAGGCGCATCTTCATCGTCGGTATCATCAACGGCATTTGCGTTTTGTTGATTTGCATGATCTGCCGCACCTGGAGGGGCATCGTCACCAACGATCCAATTTAAGATACCACGCCTACCCTGCGGCGCTATCCCAATCTCTGCATTCCTGGCTTGCCCAGGGTTGAGAGCGTCGGGCTGCGGCATTTGTCCAACATCAATTAGTGGGGGGAGATTCCTAATATCTTGCAATATTTCACGCGCCTCCTCGCCAAGATTTGCCTGTATAAGCCTGTTTCTGATCTCAATGCGATGTGCTTCATCTATCCTCTGGATGCGATCAGGGGCGGGAAGTGGTGGTTGACGTCGTTCGTAATAGTTTAACGAGTCCGATCGAGGCGGTAGCGGTAGGGGTGGTGGTGTAGGCGATGACTCCGAAGGAACGGGCGTATCTCCTATTTGAGCTGTAGTAGACCATTCAGATGTGCCAACACCATGTGACCCCTCGGTTCTTGATTCATCATCGTCCCTGGATTCTTCAACTCTTTCAGGACCCGTAGAAGTATGGCCAATGGCCTCTATACCCTTTCCTTTCCCGCTAGATTCCTCGCGGATATCGATGGGTGATGACTCTTCCTCCTTTTCTTTTCCTTTGTCCTTTGGTTTAGCAATCATCTCGAATGAGCCAGTAGAACCCCAGCTTGCAGTGCCACTCCCATCAGTTCTGCCGTCATGACCTTCTAATCCGGCATCCGATACCATGCGCTCGGTGGTAACTGGCGATCCTGAAGCACTGAGCACGTTTTCTCTCATCCATTCTCTAGTTCGTCCGGTGTCGATAGTTTCGAGTCGCTCCGTCAAATCAGCATCCGGACTCTCTCGATTCCACATAGTTGACGGCCTTGTTGGTTCTGGGTTTCCACCCCCAAACTGAAAGAGGTTGTCCGTACTACCTCCTGTTCCGCTAAAATCGTACACAGAATTCGCACTCGCACTCCTAGTGGTCTCTTCCAAGTCTCGCCTGAGGTTTGTCGCCTGCGAAGTGTTTTCCCTAGTAGGTGTCGGTCGCTGGGGCATCTCACTAAAGTTAAACCCAGTGCTAATTCCTCTACTACCAGTACCATCGTCTGGGTCGGGACAACTACCGGGGCCTCCCTCGATAGCATCTTGAGAAGCATTAGTTTCATAATCATAATCCGGGGCGGATGATCTTGGACGTCGCCTTCGTGGTCGAGCAATGACACGCTGTTGGGGAGGATCGGCACTCCCGGCTTCTTCTTGACCGAGACGATCGGTCTCGTCTCCATCATCACGGTTCCTCCACGCCTCGTAAGCATCCTCATCCTTTGGTCCAGCCTCGGCGTCGCGGACGACATCGCGCGCAGCAGCGACATCAACAAGCGCAGGCACTTCTTCACGGTCACCTTCGCCAGCGTTATCAGCCACGGGAGGTGCTGGGGCGGGGAAAGGTGCTGGTTGTTCGTTCAATAGCGGAATATTTGCCGCATCACCAATCAACGCAGGTTGTTGCTGGACTACCCACTCCCGGATCAGGAAAATGACGATGAAGGACACCACAATGAGAGCTGTGAGCAACTGGCCCTCCAGAATGTCGATGATCAAACGATTGACAACTGGGAACCGCGTAGAATTGGCGAACGGGTTATGGTCGAAAAAGATACCGTCATGGTAAGCCAAGTTAACGTTTGTGGTGGGGGCACTGAGCGTCATATTAGGTTTAGCTCCCCCGTTGACCGGGGACATCATTGCCGAGAGTGCTGGAGATGCGAGATATGCGATTATGCCACGTCCGGCCACAGAACTTGTTTCGCCAGGCTGTGATAGGGTAACTGTCACCGTCGAGGTAGATTCCGATGCTAATAATCCACCGGCTTGTAACTGCCACCACCCACCATCGCTCACCCAGAACCAACCCCGCCACATCCACCGGACGCACCACGGCAAGCAGCCCAACCAAACAAACCCCACCAACACCGCCCTTGCCCAGAACAGTAAATCGCGACCAAGCCGCCGCGTCAATTGACGTAAGAATAGCGGTGTCGGGAGTGTTGGTGGCATGTCGGGGTCGTAGAGCTTCGTGAATGTAAAGGGTGTCTTGCACAGTTCGCAGTATTTCTTTTGCGAGTGTTGTAGCCATTCCATCAAACTGCATGCATACATATATTAAACTGCGGTCGAGTGATCGCAAACGAGGAGAACCGGGGAGAACTGACCAATCTTGATGCACGAACTTGATGGAGCCGCTACATTTGCACGGATGATAAAGGGGTTCATCCGCAGATCCCTCGGAGCGACATATTCGACAATGATCAGACTCTTGTATTCCGGAGTCGTTGGGGTTCCGAGATGCATCGGGAGCGTAGGTGGGGTCGTTCATGATGTCGATTATAGGCGAGGCAGAAGAGGGGCCCACAACGTCAGAATTGGACGCCATTCGTGGCGACGACTGCGTCGGATCTGTCGTCGAGTTCAAGAGCGTTTCGCCAGCGTGAACGTAGTGCTTGGGTCGGGTTTAGTATAGGTCGGAGTAGAAATGTTTCGTTGATGGACTCGTTTGGTGGCGGTTGGAGTTCCCGGGGATGGATCGATGTGGAAGTGATGAAGATGATGCGTTGTTACTATGGAAGTAGCAACAGCAGCGCCACACAGAAACCCAAAGGCCAAGGTTTTTTTGAACGGTGTGGCTGGGGCTTTTGCCAAGCTTGGCTACAATTTGATTGCTGATCGCATGTGTCTTGTTTGGCACGGGCGTTCATTATTACATCACCGAGTTCCGTTCTTGCAGGAAGCAAGCAGGTATCGCAACCAGGAAAGTGAGCAAATGGTGAGACGGTAGCAGTTACAGATCGCAGACGCGTAGAAAACCAGCGTCTCCCCTCTCTCTCCTCTCGTTCACTCGTCTTGTCTCTCGCCTGCCTCAGTATTATTTTGTTGTCGACTTCTCTTAATCCCGATTCTCGATAAGCCTCCACGCGACAACGCAGCGGCCATACAAAACGCTCACGCTCACCCCTGCAAGTCTCGCACTTCCGCTGTCTTTGGCATAATTCCGCCGCTGCATATCATCATTGAACTACTACGGTACTATATCTAGGGCTCTTGAGACCGCCACCATCCAACTCCATTCGGCTTCTGCATCCCCGAACTTTAACTGCCCTATAACTGCTGTAAGCCTGTGCTTCGCATCTCTGTACGCGAGGTGAAGTCCCTCCGTAGTACCTCTCCACTATGGTGAGTCCTACAAAGAGCGAAATGTTGGCGCTGGACCCTTCAAATCCGCCCGTAAAGACCCAGAGACGAACCCCTCCACGAAAAGGAAAGCCACAGACGTCCGGGGGAGGTTACGGTATCCTCAACCTTACTGCTCGGTAAGTTCTCGACCGCTTCAACTGCACACTCCCGGGGTGAGTGACTGATTTGGTCGTGTGATTGCTAGGTTAATCGCATGGTATGCTCTGTACACTGTACTCTTCCGATGTCCTACTCACCCTACTCCCGACTCCCCTGGAATCTGCCATCCTGCACACACCATAAAGACAGCCGTACGGCCACACGTTCAACCTTACTACGATGCTTACGTTTCTCTCTATGTTCAACAATACTCTCCTTGCGTCCGAGAAGCGAATAAGGATTACATTATCCCAACATACACCAAGGTCCGCACTTCCTACCGTCAGTATGCAGAGCCATACGTCGCAAAAAGCAGCGACTCCGCATTCGCCGTATACAATCGCTTCTTGGGGCCACATGTGGTGACTGTTCAGAGCAAGATGGAAGACTATATTACCATATATGTTTCTCCGCACGCAGAGACAGCTAACAAAGCTTGGATCAACGATGTCAAGCCTACAGTCGACGTTGCGGAAGAAAAAGTGGAAGTCTTCTTCAAAGATAACGTTCTACCGAGTTACAACAGGGCCCACCCGTATCTTGCTAAAGTATATGAGCAAGTCCGATATGTGGTTATGGCTATCGTCGCACCAATTGTAAAGGAAGGAGGTGAGAAGGCAGTTGGTTGGGGTCGGGGCATGTGGAGCGAAGTTGTCCGACCCCAGGTTGGAAGAATAGGAGAGAGACTCGGCGGAACCAATGGAAACGGGTACGTGCTGTGTTGTCGTTCGAAGTCTGCCAACTGTGAACGTTACATTCATTGAATGTCATCGGCTAACTGATCTGCAGAGTACCTGCCAATTCCGTTTCTTCATCCCTCTTTTCCTCCCTCTCGGCTGTAAACCCATCCAGAGACGCTTCCGCTGCTTCGATTTCCTCTATGGTCTCAGCTGCTTCGGCAGCTAAGGCATCCGAGTCAGCGGCTGTGTCTTCAGAAAAAGCCAAGAAACTCAACAAGGAGGAAGCCAAAGAAATGATCAAACAGGATTTAATAACTTGGTCGGCAAAGTTCAGCGCTTCATCTGACAAGACTCTCGCTAATCTCAAGTCACAAATCGACGAGATTGCCGAAAAGGCATACAATCGCAAACGAAAGTCTGTTGAAACTGATCTTACCAGCCTACAGAGACTGGTTGATGACGGTTTCACCAATCTCAAGGCAGAGATTGTTTCTTTGGCCAAGCAGCTAACACCAGAGAGCTCTTCAGACGTGAGGAATGCAGCGGAAGACAAGCTACTTACCGCCACCAGACATTTAGGAACCGAGATCCGTGACAAGGCACTATACATACGTAAAGATGCGGAAAAGTTCCTCGCAAAGGTATACGACGATGTATCTGAAGCTGCGAATCAACTCTTGGTGGGTTTGGATGGAATCAACGACATGGGCATGCAAGAACTCGGAATGAAGTGGGCGTGGATGGGCTATGTCTCCTATAAGGACTGGGCAAAGTATCACGACCTTAAGGAACAAATGGGAGAGTCCCGTGCCACAATAATCAGATCTGCCCAATCAAACGAAAAGCTTGAGAAAATCACACAGTGGATTGAAGATGAGTGGGAAGGCAGAGCCACCGACATAGCCAAGGAAGCAGCGGAGGAGTTGAAGCACGTCAAGAAAGTCGGCAAGAAAAAGATTGTGCTCGCTGATGCTTCCGATGACTTCACTGACGATCACATCCCCGTCGCAGCGAAGAAGGCTGGTCAGGCTGTGCTTGGTGGTACAGAGAAGTTCAAAATTGTCGTTGAGGGTACAATTAAGGACAAGGCAGTCAGTGCCGCTGAAGAAGCCAAACTGAGGGTCGAGGGAATTGTCATCCGCTCCTCTTCTACGCCTGCCAGCGAATCCGTCATTTCAGCAGCTTCCGACGTTGTTCGGAATATCGCTTCTCGTGCTTCCGAACAGATCTACGGAACTGAGCCCAGTGCCGCCGAGAAGGTCGTAACTGCAATTTCCGAGGCTGTTGATTCCGTATCTTCCATCGCCTCTGCCGCCACCGAGGGTGTGAAGGCCAAAGTCCCTGGTGGGGTTGAGGCGGGCTTTGTGGCTAATGCTGAATCGGTTCTATACGAAGATGGAGAAGACTTCGTTGATGGTGTGCAGTCACGCCTTGCAGAAGCATCAAAGACCGTGTCTCAGGCTGTTCTGGACGCTGTCGGTCCTGAAACTACCACAGAAACCCCCCTTGCGGAAAGTTTGCAATCCGGAGCCAACGAACTCCATGCATCTGCTGTCAGTGCTGCTTCCAGTATTCTCTACGGCACCTCAACGCCCGTTACCGAGGAATGGGCTTCTATTGCAACTAACAAGTACTCTGCCGCTGTCGCCGCCGCATCCTCAATCCTTTACGGTACACCTACACCCACCCACGAATTGCTAATGCAGCAGGCCAAAGAAGCATACGTCCGCGCTACCGAGACAGCCGAAGACTGTCTGCGGGCTACTAAGAGTCTCGCAGCTGCGAAATGTGCAACGACTGAGAAACCCAACCAGGAATCTCTGCACTCTGCCGCATTGGAGAAATATTCTGCAGCTCTTTACGCCGCCGATGCTTCGTACTTCTCAATCCTCTCTGCCGGCGCAGAGGCAAAGAAGAACTACGACGGCGCCCAATCCAGGCAGAGGGAAGGAGAAGCAGCTGCATCCACTGCAGAGCACCGAGAGCATATTATGCACTTAGCACACCAAAAGTTCTTGCAGGCAGTAGAAGAAGCGGAGAAGACCTACAACTCCTGGTATTTTGCAGCCTCCTCTCAGATCTATGGCACACCAACTCCCGTCATCGAAAGCGTACTCTCCGAAGTTTCTACCTCCGCCTCCAGCGCTGCATCAGTCATCAGCTCAATGGTGAACGACACCGTTTCCGCTGCATCAAAACAAAACGAATCCATCGCCTCTGCAGCATCGGAACAGATCTACGGTACCCCCGCTCCCTCGGGCGTCTCTGCCTCTGCCGCTTCTCTCGCTTCCGAAGCCGCACAATCTATTGCCTCCGATAATGCGCAAGAACTCGCAGCACTCCGATACCCCGAGCTTCAATCCTTGGTAAACGAGCTGATATACGGAGAAGAGCTAACTTTTAGCGAAAGCGTCATGAACCGCTTCTCATCTGCGCTCTATGGAACCCCAGCACTACTACTTTCCCGCGTCTCGAGCGTTGCCGCATCCGCAACCGCTGCGGTCGCAAGCATGCCCCCTGCCATTAACGCTATGATTTCCGACGCTGTCAGCCGCGTTAAAGCTGCCGCTGCGGAAGCAAGCACAACCGTCTACGGCAAGGAACCAACGCAAATCGAGAAATACCAGCAGCAGCTACAGCAGCTAGGTCAGGATACAGTCGACAGTGTCAGCGTCGCCATCTATGGTACCGAAAAAAGCACGTTCGAAAAAGCCACAGAGACAGCGGCGAGTGTGGCCAGCCAGCCGTCGGAGAACGTTCCGAGCGCTGTCAGTCATGCCTCAAGTGTGGCGTCAAGTGTAGGTGTGAAACTCGGCTTCGTCGAGGAGAAGACGTATAAAGACCAACTCGTCGAGAACGCGAAGAGGAGGATTTGGGCCGCAATTGAGAATGCGGAAGAAACGCTGAGGAAGACGGCGGAGGAGGAGGCGTATGAGAGTGTTAAGGAGAGGGTGAGTGATGAGTTGTAAGTATGGGGGAGGTGGAAGGAAGGTGGAAAGGTGTATAAAATTGATGGTTGGGGCGAGGGCTATTTCCTTGGGTGTGTGATATCTTGTGTCTCCTGTCTCACTTTTTTTTTGTAATATTGGATTGGATTGGGTTGGGGGCGGTTTTGTTTTGCTTTGTGATGTGCGTTTTGGCGGGGTTTATGACAATTGATGATGTTACGTTCATATCAGGGTACGGTCTTGAGGCATAGTCAGGGATGATGTGTGAGTTTGGGTAGATGACAGGCCGCGGGGCTGCCCGACTGTCGGACAGTCAACCCGCGGCTAGAAAAGAATCTGACATCTTCAGACTTAGTCTGTCACATGGTTGGATAGGGTTTTAGCTAGCGCTAGTGAACAAAAGCCGTCTACAGACTACTTCAGACTGCCGCTGTACGAAACCCCATCTGCCAGGACAAGGCAGTTGGATCATGGGGTATCACTTACCCCTTACCCCGCCTCTAGTGTTGCATAAATAGATCTCATACGGGCTGGCTGGGCTGGCTCTCATATGGGCTGACGGGGCTAGCTCTCATACGGGCTGACGGGGCTGGCTCTGATACGGGCTGACGGTGCTCAGCCGTCTCTACATTTAGATGACTACGTACGTGCTCGTACCGTATACATATGGCCTTGTGGCCCTTTTAGATAGTTGAATCAAGCTTCTCTAGCAATCAGTATTTCAACAGGTTATGAGCCTGGCTATTGCTACCATATAAAATTCTATTCTCACAAACTCTAAAAAACCCTAAATCTTGTAACCATAGCAACAGCCACTTGAACAGCACTAACACTCAACACCATCTCCACAATCTCACAATGTCTTCCTCAAAACCTGCATTCAACAAGACTCTGTGAGACAACAATCTCAAGCTTACATATGCAAACTACAACAAATCAAAAGGCAATACAAGGTTTGTCCAATCAGCAATGAGCACATAACCAATCATTCCTAAAGGTGATTCCAAATCACAGCCCGAAGATTGTGCTGATATGACAATAATGATGATTGGAAGCCGATGGAAGCCACAGCTGTGTCTATAATAATACTTATCTGTTCCCCTGAAGTAGAGCATATCATTACGGCAATGAGAAATCCACATGAGATGTGGAATGCCCCAAAACCAGTCAGGACACTGCCGAAACTTACATTGACAGAAGTGTGAGAAACATTTCCAGACCATCAGTTTGGGTAAGGGTTTGGGTCAAGACCAAACTATGGTCAATTGGCGGTCCAGGATGTCAATACACCTGAACCGTCCATTGAGGTACCGTTCAATGGAAATCACCCAACCTGGCTGAATTAGGCGGGTTATCAGCAGGTCGCCCAGTGGGTCCATCTGTAGATTCATATAATGCTTTTGTTTTTGCTGTTTGTTAATAGTTTTTTATCAAAATCACATATTCAATAGCCAATAAACTCTTTTTGCATATTTTGCAGTGTACGATATCAATTATTTTGGAATCTGAGTTTTTCCTGCAATATGTCGTATTTTTGCCTGCAAAGGCAGTGAATGGTTCTGTTACGAACTTATAAATCTGTGCGATGCCATGATCACCCAATATGCAAAACCAAAAATTATTCATGCTGTATGCATACTCATTTTCATGATGGGGTAATCAATATGTCATGTGCTGTTTCGGTGGAAAAGACCGCCATTACTTCGTGTATAAATTATTGCCACACAGCAACACTTAGATTAGCTAAGATGCAAGATCTAAAACGGTTGATGCTCCATGGATGCCTATTTTCAGAATGGGGCAGGGAGCATATCAGTAATGTTTTTGCCCCTGAAGGCGGCCAATATCTCATTGATAAATGTTTGCAACCAATCACTGGTTAGATTACCCAAGATGCAAAACCAAAAATAGTCAACACTCCATTAATGCTCAGTTTCAGGATGAGGCAGGCAGTACGTTACTATTATCTTTGCCTCTCAAGGCAGCCAATACATAATTGATTGATGTTTGGAACCAATTGCCAGTTGGATTACCCAAGATGAAAGACCAAAAATCATTGATGCTCTATTGACACTCATTTTGAGGATGGGGCAGAGAGTCTGTCGCTATTGTATTAACATTTGAGGGCAACCAGTACTTCATTTATGGATGTTTGGAACCAATCGCCACTCAGGTTCCCCAAGATGCAAAGCCAAAAAGTGTTGACACTCGATTGAGGCACATTTTTGGAATGGGGCAGTGACTGTGTTACTTTCCCTTGTGTCAATAAAGGCTACTAATATATTAGTTATGCATAACAGTGACCAAATCACTCATCAGCAGAAAATATTTCTGTCCGGGCGGAATGGCTCCGTCAGAGTGGACGCACTCCGTCAGAGCCGTCAGAGACACCCCGGTCGCGCATTACTCTGCGCCCGGCTTCAATACCACGCGTCGCGTTGCATATCGCCCTCCGATCGCTGTTTCACCGTTTCTTCTTGCTCTGTCGGTCTCCTATTTTAAATGAACGCTCTGGCGTTGTGGCCAACTGTGACCATATGTCGGAATGGGTTCATTGGGTACGTGCTTGCATCGGGATTGCAATGCGATGGGTGACGCTGCGAAAATCTCTCCTCGCGTTCCTTCTACCTGCGCGCAAAATGCAATTCTCTCTTTACTAATTATACGGGATTGCAAGGCGATGGGTGATGCTGCGAAAATCTCTCCTCGCGTTCCTTCTACCTGCGCGCAAAATGCAATTCTCTCTTTACTAATTATACGGGATTGCAAGGTGATGGGTGACGCTGCAAAAATCTCTCCTCGCGTTCCTTCTACCTGCGCACAAAATGCAATTCTCTCTTTACTAATTATACACATCATTCCAAGTCGCCAGATCTATGTGGCTATTGACAATCCATCGCTCGTTCCGTCCGTCTCCTGTCTTAGTACTAGTAGCTATCTCTGGAAT